>Ga0247741_1000020_pt1 | contig 200509 bp, 171 predicted proteins | sample UWRJL213509R2_FD_180945 | JGI IMG/M metagenome (GOLD analysis project Ga0247741, IMG submission 180945) | Plant litter microbial communities from Arlington Agricultural Research Station in Wisconsin, United States - UWRJ-L213-509R-2 | ecosystem: Environmental > Terrestrial > Plant litter >...
ATGCACCAACAAAACATAATACAAATGAGAACTTATAAAAGAAAAACACCTGTAAAAAAAGTTCTTACAGGTGTTTAATTAAATATATTTGTCTAATAATCTGTATCGATTATTTAGGACTAGTCAATTGACAATCTTTTTTCCGGAACAATTACAGAAGAAGCAAAAATGAGAGCGACCAATATGGCTTTTATGTTTAACCATAAAATTGAATATTTCAGAAATGCTGAAAATGAACTAAAAAAGTAAATTAGAAATTACAATTGGATTACCGTTTTTAATTAAATAAATTTGGCGAGCTAAAACGCTATTAAAAATCAAAACCAACCCAATTTCTATATGAAAAAGACAATTCTGTTTTTTATAATCTGCTTCTCCTTTTTAAATCATTTAAATGCACAGACAGCACCTATTTTTAATTTGTACAAAGGCACTGTTGACGGAAAAACTCCTGTAACATTTTACATTAAAACAGAAGAGAATCCCTGTACCGCTGATCTAATGTATACCGCCATGTATCGTTATGACAAATCAGGAAGCTGGATTCAGTTAAAGATCACGCAGAATCAGAAAATCGAAAATCAATTTGCTTTAGTTGAACATGGTTTTAGCGGTGTATTAATTTTAAAGAAAACCGGCAATACTTTTACAGGTTTATGGATTAGTCCGGATGCCAAAAAACAATTGAAAATTGATTTGAAAGAAGCTTCGATGACAAAAAAAGAAATCGAAAAATATGAAAAGACACTAGAGAAAGTCAATTATGAAAATAACGACTGCTAAATTTCATTTGTCTTCAAAATCTATAATTACGCAATAAAAGTTGCTTTCGAATAAAAATATTGTGATGAACAGCAAAAATTAGCGAGCTAAATTCGTAATTTTACATTCTTAATCTACAACGTTTTCGAATATGAATGCATCTATTGAAACAAATCCGTTATTAGAAAGATTGCCAAAACATTTAAAGCAATTCATCAAACCACAGGATTATAGCGATTATACGCCAATTAATCAGGCCGTTTGGCGCTATGTAATGCGTAAAAATGTAGATTATTTATCGAAAGTTGCCCATCATTCTTATTTGGATGGTTTGAAAAAAACCGGAATCGAAATTGATTCTATTCCAAGTATGTACGGCATGAACAGAATCCTGACCGAAATTGGCTGGGCTGCAGTTGCCGTTGACGGATTTATTCCGCCAAATGCTTTTATGGAATTTCAGGCTTACAACGTTTTGGTTATTGCTTCAGATATTCGTCAATTAGAACATATTGAATATACACCCGCACCGGATATCATTCACGAAGGTGCCGGCCATGCTCCTATTATTGCCAATCCTGAATACGCAGAATATTTGCGTCGTTTTGGTGAAATTGGCTGTAAAGCGATTTCATCTCACAAAGATTATCAAATGTATGAAGCGATTCGTTTGCTTTCGATTTTGAAAGAAGCCGAAGATACCCCACAGGAAAAAATTGATGAAGCCGAAAAAGCGGTTGCAGATTTGCAAAACAATATGGATGAATTATCTGAAATGGCCCAGATTCGTAATTTGCATTGGTGGACAGTTGAATACGGTTTGATTGGAACTGTTGAAAATCCAAAAATATACGGCGCAGGATTGCTTTCTTCTATCGGTGAAAGTGCCTGGTGTATGACGGATAATGTAAAGAAAATACCTTATGATATTTCGGCTGCAAATCAAAATTTTGATATAACGCAGTTACAACCTCAACTTTATGTAACGCCGAATTTCTCTTATTTAAGTTTGATTTTAGAAGAATTTGCCAACAAAATGGCTTTAAGAACCGGAGGAATTTCGGGAATTAAAAAATTAATTCATTCAAATGCTTTAGGAACAATTGAATTGAGTACCGGTTTACAGATTTCAGGCGTTTTTACCAATGTTTTAGAAGAAGAAGGAAAACCGGTTTACATACAAACCACCGGAAAAACAGCATTATCATATCGTGAAAAAGAATTGGTTGGACACGGAACTTTAACGCATCCACACGGATTTGGAAGTCCGATTGGGAAACTAAAAGGATTTAATTTAGCGATTGAAGACATGAGTCCAAAGGATTTACAGGCTTATAGCATTGTCGAAAACGAAACTGTAAAATTAGAATTTGAAGGCAATATTATCGTTGAAGGTGAAATCATTACGGGTTCCAGAAATTTACACGGCGAAATTATTTTAATTAGTTTTAGAAATTGTACCGTAACGCATGGCGAAACAGTTTTGTTTCAGCCTGAATGGGGAAATTACGATATGGCAATTGGTAAAAAAGTGGTTTCTGCTTTTTCCGGTCCAGCCGATGTAAATAGTTTTGACCTGATTAATAATGTTCCGAAAACTACAACAATCAAAGCAAAACACACAGACGAACGTGATGATTTAGAAGTTCTGTATCAAATGGTTCGAATAATTAGAGAAAACAAAGATTCTAAATCTGAATTGAAATCTGTCTTTGAAAAATTAAAAAAAGATCATTCAAACGATTGGTTGCTTTCTGTTGAAATTGCTGAACTTTTAAAAGATTCTGAAGACAAGCAGCTTTTACAGGAAGTCTTGGTTTATTTGGATCAACTGAAAGAAAAACGCCCTGCAGTGGCGCATTTAATTTCGGGAGGTTTGGATTTGATTTTTGATAAGGAAAAGTGCTAAGTCTTCCTTATCAAAAATTTTCTTTTTAATTGATAAATAGTTTCCCAAAAAAATATTGAAAAGATAGCGTTGCAAATAATAGATATTAAAATCCCATAAGAATCGTAATTAGGAAGAGGAACTAAATTACCAACCTTTAAAGCAAGAAAAAGACTTATCGAAGCAACAATTATAGAGGAAACTATATTCCAAAAAATGGAAAGTTTTAATATCAAAAAGGTATAAAAAAGACCTATTAAGATAAACCCTAATCTTAAAGTAAAAAACAAATCATCTGTTTTTAAAAAAGTATCTAATGAAATCAATAACGAAGTTGAAAACCAATAAAATATAAATAATCCAAAGTAAATAATAAATCTAAGTTCAATTCTCATCATTTTTATAACTATTTATTAAACTACAATTTTAAGTCTTCATTAAACTCTTTCTCAGATTCAATTGTTTTTCCATTATATTGTAGTTTCCAGCCCATTGAATTAGTTAAAATTAAAATCTTAGATAATTCGCTTATCAACCTGTTTTGTGCATTTGTTTTAAGCGAAGATTTATCAATTTTTTTCTTCAAATTCGCTTTTACCGATTTGTTGATTTTATTGTAATCATCTCCCGTAAACGGATTTAATTTACTTTGTTCCACATCATAAAACTGAATATCGGGATTGATGGTAATTTCTTCTTTGGGAATATTTAAAATCGTAATGGTTTTATTTTTTTCGTCGATATCATATTTCATTTTATGCAAATCATACGCTACGGTTACATTTGCATTTACAACAACTAATGCTTTCTTCTCAAAAGAAACCATATCCATCAAATACTTCTGTTGATTTTTATAGGTTATAACTTCTGAAAAATGTCCTTCGGTGACAACCAATTTTCCAACGTTAAGGATTTGCTGCTGAATTAGATTGGTGTTGTAATCAATGGTAGAATCGTCTTCTTTTTTGAATTCACAATATTTAAAAGCAAGCGCAATTGCCAATACAATTAAAGCTATAAGTAAAATCCTTTTGAGTATATTTTGCATTCTATTAATTTATTAGAGCAATTTACTTCTTTTTTTAAGAGCTTAAAAGTTTTTCGCCACGAATTGCAATAATTTAAGTTTGCCACGAATTACAAAAAATTTCACTAATTTATAGTTTGTGCATATTAAATTCAAATTTTGTAATTCGTGAAATTAATTTAAACTAATATTAATTCGTGAAATTCGTGGCTAAAAAGGATAACCAATCGCAATATTCAAAATCAGGTTTTCTTTTCTCCACGGACCGCTTCCAAAGTCGATATCTTTTATTACCCAACGCTCGTTTTCCGGTAAATATGGTTTTCTTAACGGAAACGCCAAATCGGTTCTTAGAATCAGGAACGACAAATCAAAACGCAATCCGGCTCCGGCTCCAACGGCGATTTCTTTCATGAAATCTTTAGAAAATTTAGCTCCGGGTTTATTCGAATCTTCATTCATTAACCAAATATTTCCGGCATCGAGAAACAATGCACCCCGCACAATGCTAAAAAGTTTTGCTCGGTATTCTGTGCTAAATTCTAATTTTAAATCTCCGGACTGATCTGGTAAATAATCGTTTGTAGTTACGGTATTCAGGTAACTTCCAGGTCCAAGTGATCTTGCTCTAAACGCACGAATACTATTGGTCCCTCCTACTACAAATTGTTTTGAAGTGGGCAACGCAAGTGAATTTCCGTACGGAATTCCGGCGCCAACAATAATTCTGGTGGCTAGTTCGCTCTCCTTACTTAATTTCAAATAATGTCTAAAATCAGCTTTTAATTTTACATATTGACTAAACGGAACGTCAAAAATGCTTTTTTCATTGCCTTCTTTAATATTTGCTCCTGTCACTAAACCAGTTATATTTCCTGCGAGATCTAATTCTCCATTAAAATAAAACGTATGTTTTCTACGTTTTTGCATCGTATTGGTAAACGTAAATTGATACGTTGGTCCAAAAATCAATTGCTTTTCAATTACTTTACCAAGTGCGGGATCATCAAGAATATCCTGTTGGTATTCTTCTGTTACATTATTTGGGCTCACATACGTTACATCTAAAATATTCAATTGATGCTCTTTTCGAACATTTTCTTTCCATAAATAACCAAAAGAAGCATTAAAAGAATTCAGCGCATACAGTTGTGTTCTGTTTTGAAATTCATATCGAAGTGTGGCTTTTGTTCTTGGCACAAATTCACTCGAACCAGCAATTTTAAACGGTGCAATAAATCTTGGCCATGTCAAACTGGTTTCTGCTCCAAGTTTATAGATATTTTTTCCGTTGTTTGTTCCTGAAAGCTGAAAATCAGCTCCGCCAAAAACAGAAACGGTAAGCAGTTCTGCACCACGAAATAAATTCCTGTTGTTCCAGTTTACATTAACTTCTGTTCCGGTATAGCTGGCCGAATTTGTTTTTCCTAAAACCTCAACACGAATAAACTTTTTCGGTAAAAGCGTTAAATAATAATACGAATCTAAAGTGTTTGGTAAACTATCTGATAATCTAAATTCGTTTTTAACAAAATTAAATGTTCCCAGATTTACAAATCGGTTTAAAGTCAGATTATGGTCTTTTCTGTTGTAAAGATCTCCTTTTTTAAAGTAAATTGTTCTGTCAAAAACTCTCGGGTTAAATGTGTTTGCTGTGTCAATTATGGTAAAATCCTTGTATTGAACAATATCTTTTTCGGTATATTTTATACTGTCTTTTGAGATAGAAAAATTCGGATACACCACAATTTTACCAATTTTATACGCCGTAAGTGCTTTTGGCGGCGCATCGGCTTTTATTACCAGTTTTATTTTTACCTCGTGATCGCCTTTACTGCTATCGACCTGAGCCAGAATATAATCCGGGTTAAAATAATAATATCCTTTTTCTTTCAATCGTGCGTCTATTCTTTCACGTTCTGCTTTAATGACGTCTAAGTCATACGGCTTCCCCACTTTTAATAAACTTCTTCGGCTTGATCTTCCAATTATTTTTGACATTTTTAAAGAATCATCCGGGAAAGTGACACTTTTAATGATGTATTGTTTTTTTGGTATAACCGTATATTCTGCTGTAGCTCTTTTGTTTTTGGCAGTAGAATCAGCACTTACACGTGTTTTAAAATAACCGCGATTTTCTGTATAATTTCTTAAAACCGATGCATTATAATCTAAATCGACTTTGCTAAAAAGTACCGGTTCTTCGCCTACCTTATTTCTTAGCCAATATCTGATTCCTTTATCTTTTTTAGGTTCGCCTGCAATATTGTAAATCCATAATTTTGGTCTTAAACCAAAAATTTGTTTGTTTGGTTTTGGACGCAATAAATCTTTTAATTCTTTCTCCAGTTCTTTTCTTTGTTTCTTTTTTATAACAGAATCCTTCACGGTTACAGAAGCTCCTGTGTATAATAAATCGCCTTCAGGCAGGTATTTTGTATTGCTGCATCCAAAAACAAAAAACAAGGATACCAGCGTCATCAAATATTTTATATATCTAATATTCATAGTACTATGTTTTTTGCTCATTTCCTTCAATTTGTTCATTCTCCTGGTTTTCTTCTTTTTTCTTCTCTTCTTCGTCTTTCTGTTTCTTTTTTTCCTTACGCAATTTTTCTTCTTTAATCATTTCTTTTTCTTCTGCAGAACGATGAAAAAGCTCGCGGAATTTATTGTAACTCATCGTGATAATAAAAGCAACCCCGGTTTCTACAACCTGTCCTTCTACCGCCACCTGATATTCATTTTTTCGATAAGCACGCACCATATAACGACCATCTTTTGTAAGCTGATAATCTAAGGCGACGTCTCCCGCAATGTTGGTACTTTCTTCGTTGGCGCGTTCCTGACCTTCGACTCCAAAACTGCTTCCAACAGTAACTTTCAATCTGTCATCCAAAAGTTTTTTCGAAACACCAACATTCAAATCGGTTCTGTTTTCTCGTGTTCCGGTGGTGTAATCGTCTGTAGATTCTAAATCGAATTCTAATTCAACGCCTTTAATTAATTCTCCGGCAAGGTCATTTAATTGCTGCGAAAGAATTTTGCTCACACTTTGTCTTGCCAATGATTCTGCACTTGTTCCACCGCTTTCGCTCGCAAAAGGATTTTCGCCAATAAATCTGTTCAATAATAAAAGTGCAAAAACCTGTTTGTTTAATTCTGCCGGTTCTTGGCGAAGCTGTTCTAATTTTGCCTGAGAAGCCGAAACAATATCGGATGAAACATCATAATTTCCGTCTGGAAGAATAATATCAAAACTAATTTCAGGTTTTAATAACTCTCCTTTCATTTTTAAGTGCGTCTCAAACGGAATTTTTTGTTTGTATGTATTTCTAATCGTTGGACTCACTGCTAATTGATTTCCTAACAAATCGATTGGTGCCGTTTCAACTTTATAAATCGCTGTAATATTTAAAGTTGCCATTGTTGGCTCTCCATTCCAGGTAATTGAACTTCCTTTTTGAATGTCAAATTTTCGACGAATCATGTTGAAATTCATTTCATAAGCTCCTTCAGAAAACTCATATTTACCCGTTAAAGTCGTTTTTCCCGAAGGATCGATTCCGCCTGTAAGTTGTGCTTCTCCTTTTAAATTCAGGTAATCTCCGTTTCCTTTATCGATTACCAAGGTCAATTCTGCTTCTTTATCGATTGTAATATCAACGCTTACATCCATCCCTTTTAACTCAGACTGGTTGAGTTTTTCCTGCATTGCGACAGTTTGTTTCAGATACAGATTATCTTCATCAACAAATTCTACAATTCCTTCTCTGTCAGCAATTGACGGATCTGATTGTGGCAAAACCACAGAGAATTTTGTTTCTTTATTAATCTTGATATTTCCGCTGATAACCGGGCTGTCCAGCGTTCCTTTTACATTTAATTTAGTGTCTAAAAACAAATCTCCGTAAAACAAATCGTTGTCTGCCGCTTTTGAGTGAATCGCTCTAAAATCATTGGCAACAACGGTTAATCCAAAGTTATATTTTCTAAAATCAGGCGATTGAATTGTTCCGTCTAATGATAATTCGTTGTCATTTTCATCAATCAGCGTGAACTTATCAAACGAAATTACATCATTTGAAAAAGTGATTTTTTCCTGATCTGTCTTGAAATAAGAGTTAAGCTGCGTTACTCTAAAAGCTGTATCGTTAAAGTTTAATTCTCCGCCAATTTTAGGCGCAGAAGAATTTCCTGTAATTTTAAAATTTCCTGATAAATACCCTTTTCCTTCGGTAATATTATCCATCGTGAATCCCTGAACACTTTTGATATTTAGTTTATTGATATCCACATTAAAATCTAAATTGCCGCCTTTTATTGTGTAATTTCCGGTCAGTTTTACATCATTATCCTGTCCGGTTAAATTGACATTTGCAGCCAGAATATTATTGGTTTTATTGTCTACTTTTATTTCAAGATCGCCCACAGGTTCTGCTTTAAAAGCAAAGTCCGTTATTTTTATGTCCGATGTAAAAGTTGGGCTTGTCATTACATTTTCGACAACAGCATTTCCGTTGATCAATCCCTGCATCAACAATTCATCCTTTTTGACCATATTTAAAATGGTTTCGATTTTGAAGTTTACAAAATCTACTTCCAGCGGCGCATTATCCTGAGTTCCCTGCGATTGAATTTTTAATTCATTTCCCGCATTATCCAGAAAAAATTTATTGATGTAAAGTCTTTTTCCTCCAAATTCAACTGAATTTTCAGGATCGATGTTCCATTTGTCATAATTCAGAACGAAGTTTTCGGCATCAATTTTAAAGATGTTTTTACTATCGTCACGGTTTAAATTTCCGGCAATATAATATTGCTGTTTTTCTTTTGCATCTTGTACCTCAAGTGCATAGGTCAAAATATTATTCTGAACATTTCCGGATAAACTGGTAAACGGAATTTTCATTGAACCGCTTTCAATTGTTGCTACAGAAATTTGATATTCAAGTGCATTTTCTTTGGCTTCGATATTTATTTTTCCGTCGGCAATTGTATTGTTGTTGTACACAATTCTCGGAATCGTTCCTTTTATTTCTAAAGAATCGGTTACGTTGTTGTATTTTCCTGTAATTTTAATTGGCTCCAAACCAGTTAATTTCGGAATCAATTTAAAAATCAACGGATCATTATCTACCGTTAATGTAAAAGCCAGTCTTTGTTCGTCTGATTCTCCGTTTACTTTCGGATTTTTTAAATCAAGATATTTTGAAAGTGATTTTTTTACAGCTGCTGCTAAAGTTGTCAGTTTGTATTTTCCATCAACTTCTGCTTTTAAAAACTGTGATGAAATCTTGATATTATTTCGACTTTCGTCTGAAAAAGCAATGATGCGAACAGAATCCAAAACAATTGGTTCTGCTTCCTGCAAAATCTGAACATTCGAAAGAAACACTTTTCCGTTTAAAAAATCCGGATTGCTATTGGCGATGTCGGCATCAATATTTCCGCGCAATTTCATTGGTCCGGCGTGCAGATTTAGCTTTTCAAGATCAGCGATATCCAGATTTAATTTTAGTTGAATCGATGGATATTTGTCTTTAGTATTTCCGCTTGCCGCCAATTTAAAATTCAAATTTGGGTCATTCATTCCGGATTTTACTGCAAAAGTTCCGTTTTTGATATTTCCTTTTAAGGCTAAATCTCTGTATGTATATTTATTGAAAACCGCTTTCTGAACCAAACCGTCCAATTCTGCCTGAGCCGTTTTTGGGTCTAAACCTTTTCCTTTTACTTTCGCTTTAAGCGTAATTTTTCCAACCGAATCGTTTTTGATTAATCGTCCTAAATCAAAGTCAAGCAAATAAACGGTCGCGTCGTATTTTTCTTGTTTTTTAATTCGTTGATCAAATAATGCATCGACTTTTGCATTTCCGAAACTGCTTTTCAAAGCCAGATTTGTTTTAAAATTTTGAACTGAACCTTTAAATTTTCCCTGCAAATTAAATTGTGTTGGCAATTGAATATTCTTCGGAATGGTTCCAGCCGGAATAAAAGAATAAACATCTTTTGAAGTGCTCGACAACTTTTTAATATTCAAGTCGTAATATGCTTTTTGAGCATTTGGTAAACCGGTTATTTTCCCCGAAAGGGAAACTTTTGTAGTTCCAATTCCGCTCATTTCAAACTGCGGAATATTCAGGTCTTTGATTTTTCCACTCAAGCGTGTATTCAAATACAAAATAGCATTTGGATTGCTTTTAAACGGGTTTGTTTTTTGTAAATCAGGTGCAAAAAACAAAATATCTTTAAATCCAATTTTAGATTGATTCAAATTGGCATCTAAACTCAGGTTTCCTAAATCTTTTTTTAAGGCGTTGAGCGAAGCATATTTTATTTTGATTTTATTCTGTAAAAGCGTTTGTGGCGTTCTTAAATATAAATTTTCTAAAGACGCATTTTTTGGTCCGTAAAAGAAATTGGTTTTTAAAGACTGAATCTCTAAACCTTTCTTTTCACTTGCGGCTAGCGATTTTATATTTCCAGAAATTATACCGTTTCCATAAGACAGTTTTTCTGCTTTCAAATTAAATTTGCTCAAATCTAAATGGCTGTAATCAATTCCTTTTTGAGTTGGTTTTGACTGCATATCATCAAATTTGAAAACGATATTTTGTATGTCAACATCGTTTAGTTTTACTTTCCAACCTGTTTGTTTGATGGAAGTTGAATCTAAACTCGGTGCTTTTATTTGTTTGTCTTTTACGCCTAAACGCAGGTTTCCTTTTAAGTTTTTTAATTCGAAAGAATCAAAATCTAAAAGCTGTTTATTGAGGTCAATTTGGTTAACGGTTAAATTCAGATTCCCTAATTTTATTCCTGAATCTAATTTTGAATCTTTATTATCATAAGAAACATCAATTTTAGACAAACTGATTTTATCCAGTTTTAATTTGAAATCTTTTCTTTTCGAAATTGTATCAACCGTTTCAACAGAAACTTCGGCAATTTTTTCTACAGCATCCTGATCTAAAACTAATTTCAATCCGTTTAAATTAATATTCGGAATATCGAAATTCATTTTATCCAATTCGAATTTGTTGAATTTGGTATCAAAATGCGTCAATTTTACTTTTACATCGTTTTTCGCAAAATCATCTTTAAAATTAAAATTGATATTATCCAGATTTACATCTACAACCGAAATTTTGAAAGGTTTACTATCCGGATCTTCCACTTTTGGTTCTTTTGATTCGAATGCTTTTATAATGTAATCGAAATTGAAAACGCCATTTTTATCTCTTGAAATATTAGCGGTTGTATTTTCTAATGAAACCGAATTAATTTCTAATTCGCTGCTAATCAATTTAAATAAATCGACATCAACTTCTAAACGTTTTCCGGCAAGCAAAACATTCTTTTTTTGATCTTCAAAATAAAACCCTTCCAGAACTACATCTTTTGGGAATTTAATTAAAATTCTGTCTAACGAAACTTTGGTTTTTATTTTATTATGAAGATACGTTATCGCTTTATCTTTAGCGTAATTCTGAATTGACGGTACCTGAATTAAAATGGTAAGAAGAAGTAAAAGTGCGATTATAGAACCCACGCACCAAAGCAGCACACGTAGTGTTTTTTTAAGAAAATGAATGGGTTTCTTATTCATACGTCAGTAAAACACGGTTAAATTAAAATTGCGTTTTTTATAAAGCTGTATTTCTACAGTCTACAAAAATGGAAATTTTAATTCTTAACAATTTACATAATTATATGCAATTATTCCAAAATTATACTGACAATAGTTAAATTCTTACTATAAGATTTGCTACGAAGGCTCGAAAACGCAAAGTATTTTACTTTATCTCTCACTAATTATTTGTGATTAAAATCTAATTTGCGGTAATTTTTCTCCGAGACGATTTATTCTTTGCTGAAGTTTTGCTAAGAATTTCTGATGTTCTTCAGACTCTGGATTAAAGCTCCTGTGACGAAGGCTTTTTTGAATTTCATCAATTTCCTTCATGATCAAAACAGCATTTTCATCAATATAATTTTCACTGAATTTATGCCAGATATAATCTATTGCAACGGGATTGGGATGCAGCATATCTTCGGTGTAAAAACGATAATCGCGAAGTTCGTCCATCATGATTTCGTAAGAAGGAAAATAGTTATGAGTTATGAATTTTGAGTTATGAGCTTTTAGAACTTGATGGAGTGATGCAAACAAATGCGACTTACTCAATTGATTTTCTGCAAAGCCATCTTTAATATGACGTACGGGTGAAATTGTGAAAATAAAGTTTATATCCGGATTAAATGTCTGGATTAAATTGATTGTATTTTGTACGCTTCTTTCAATTATATCAACCGATAGTAATTCTTTTAAAAACTGTTTTTGAGGCACTTTATGGCAATTTGCTACAATTTGATCGCTTTCGATATTTCTATAGATCCAGGAAGTTCCATATGTAATAATAATATGTGTTGCTGTTTTTAACTTTTTATGGGTTTCTGAAATTGCTTTGTTTAAAGTTTCGAGTAATTCTTCTCGGTCTGAATTGCTTAAATCAGAATGTACTTCAAAACTATGCCAGCGTTCATTGTGAAAGAAAACATCTTTTTCAGTAAATACTTTTTGCTGAACAGTTCTTTCAATTATTTTCTCTATCGAAACAGGATTAAAAATAATCCCGAAAGGATTTGTCTCGTTTTGAAATTTAAAATAATCAAATTTATCCGCCATATTTTCTGCGAAACAAGAACCAAAGGAAAGTACTTTCGAATTATAATCAATTGGATTATTGGTTTTAAAAAGTGGAATTTGAGTTCTGAATTGCATGGCTTTTTATTTAAACACGAATTTCACCAATTTTCACCAATAAAAAAACCAAATGCAGTAAAGTATTTGGTTTTTATGAAAAATGGACTTTTGACTAATACGTATATTCGATTTCGTATTCAACTGATCCACCTCCCGTTAATGAGGTTTTCTTGCCTGGATAATCATTATCATTATAAATATAAGTTGTTATGTAGTTTGCCTGTGTTGGAAAATCACTTGATATGCTTGTTGTCTTGATAACATTATTTCTTCCAAATTCACTAATTTCATTTAGCAATAAGTCAAATCCTAAAATGTTTTTAAGAGGATTATATTTTGTATCGTATTCGTAAGTTCTTGTTCTAGTTAAAGATCCTACAATTTGCACCTCTTTTACAAGATTCCCACCAGTATAAGTCAAAGTTCCTTCACTGCTTTTAACTTCTGCTTTAGTGTCTTTATCAACTCTATAGTTTATATATGAAATAAGATTAGAAGAATGTGTATAAACTACTTTTTCTATATACTGACCATCAGGATAATTAACAGTAATATTTTCTTTAAAAATTCTGGTTTTTAGTTTTCCATTTTCATAAGTATAGAGAACTTCTTTGTCTTTAGTTTCATTTCCCTGCAGATCCAAATCTAAAACTTCCTGTTTTATGATAAAATCACCGTTGTAAGTAAATTTTGTTTTGGAATCATATTTAGTAATGCTCACAATTTTATTTCCATCAAATTTAAGCGTACTTGTACTATTAGTTCCCAGAGTAGTATTAGGATAGATATAGGAAATTGTTTTAGGCAAAACCGAATTATCTTCTGAAGGATTATCTTCTGGAGAAGAATTTTCATCATTCGAGCATGATGTCAGTACAAATGTTACGGTGCAAAAAAGAAACAGCAGTTTTTTCATTTTAGTAGGTTATATAGTATCAATTGAACAAATATAATAGAAAATAAAAAAAATGAAAATATTTAATAGTTTTTTAAACTATAAATCAACTTCACAAACTCAAACTATTCACTACTTTTGCATCTTCCATAAATCTAAATTCATCTATGAAATTATTATATTCTTATATAATCAAACATAAAATGCTACTATTTTTTGCTTTGATTATGGCTGCTATCAACATCTGTTTCAGCTTATCAGATTCTATTATTACCGGAAAATTAATGCAGGATTGCGGTGTAGGTCTTTACAAATACAAAGGAAACGAAATGGGATTCATCAAATCCTTATCTTTTTGGTTAGGGCTTTCGCTTGGTGCTGCCATGATTTCCAGAATTACCAAAAACTTTCAGGACTATTTTACTAATGTTGTTATTCAGCGTACCGGTGCTCAAATGTATACAGACGGAATTAAAAAATCACTCGATTTGCCTTTTGCTGAATTTGAAGACCAACGAAGCGGAGAAACTTTAAGCAAACTGACAAAAGTTCGTTCTGATTCTGAAAAGTTGATTACGCTTTCTATTTCCCTGATTTTTCAAACTGTTATTGGGTTTGTGTTTGTAATTGTTTACGTTGCCCGAATCGATTATCGTATTTCGATTATCTTTTTGGTTACGGCTCCAATTATTGCTTTGGTAAGTTCTTATCTTGGTAAAAAAATTAAAATTGTTTCCCGAAAAATTGTGAATCAAACCAATGCTTTGGCTGGTTCTACAACCGAAAGTTTACGCAACATCGAACTTGTAAAAAGTCTTGGTTTAACGTATCAGGAAGAGAAACGTTTGAATTTAAATACGTTTAAAATCCTTCAGCTTGAATTAGAAAAAATTCGTTTTATCAGAAGTTTGAGTTTTATTCAGGGAACAACAGTTCACTTTTTAAGAACTTGTGTCGTATTTACCTTGTATTATTTTTTATTTGGAGGAAAAATTATTGTCGGCGATTTATTGACAATGGTATTCTTTACCTTTTTCATTTTTGGACCTTTACAGGAATTGGGAAATTTCATTATTGCTCTCAATGAAACAAAAGTGTCAATGGAAAACTTCAAAGTCTTATTAAGTGCACCAAAAGAATTTCGTCCAAAAAATCCAAAACATGTTGGCGCAATTCAATCTTTACTTTTTTCGAATGTGAGTTTCCAGCATAAAACGGCTAAATTTAAAGCGGTAGAAAACATTGATTTCGAAATTAAACAAGGACAAACCGTTGCTTTTGTCGGGCCATCCGGTTCGGGAAAAACTACTTTAGTAAAACTTTTAGTTGGATTATATACTCCTGCCGAAGGTCGGGTACTATATAATGACATTGATTCTACAGATATTGATTTATTAGATTTAAGAAAACAATTGGGATTTGTAACGCAGGATGCACAATTATTCTCTGGAACGATTCGGGAGAATTTGCTGTTCGTAAAACCCAATGCAACCGATGAAGAAGTTTACGACGCTCTGAAAAGAGCAAGCTGCGAAAAACTACTAAAACGTGCCGAAGATGGTTTAAATACTACAATTGGTGAAGGCGGAATCAAAGTTTCGGGCGGAGAAAAACAACGTTTATCCATCGCACGTGCTATTTTAAGAAATCCGAATTTATTGATTTTTGATGAAGCAACTTCTGCTTTGGATTCTATTACTGAGGAAGAAATCAACGCAACAATTAGAAATATCTCTGACAAAAACAGAATCACCGTTTTAATCGCACATAGATTATCAACCGTAATGCACGCCGATAGAATTTTTGTTCTTGAACAAGGAAAAATTATCGAGCAGGGAAAACATGAGGAATTAATTGTTGAAAAAGGGCTGTATTACGCAATGTGGCGTCAGCAAATTGGGGAAAGAAAGTGATTTTAAGTTACTAAGGTTCTGAGTGGCTAAGTTTTTTAGTTTGCTCCGATTACAATAAAAAACCCTTTCAATTTTGAAAGGGTTTCTTTTTACTTTTAATATGTATATTCGAATGTTTCGTCTCCGCTTACTGACTTAATCAAATAGTTATCACTATTGTAAGTGTTTGTATGAGTAGTAGTGCCTACAACAACTCCGTCTGTTCTTTCTGTTACTTTCGTCATATTGTTTATTGAATTCACTTCTCTGTCAAAAATATCTGAATCTAATAATGATGTATATCCCAAAATATTTTTAAAAGGATTGTATTTAGTGTCATATTCAAAGGTATCACTAAAATTGTTAACTTCTACTTTGGTTATATTTCCATTAGCATCTAAAGTTAATATACTCGATGAATTCACAGACTCTTTTTTAGTAACAGGATCATTCACAACAGAAACTCTAGAAATAGTTCCGTTTGCATTATAAGTATAGGTCTTTGTTATACTAACAGCATTTTCTGAATTGGTTTGTAGTGAAGATTTTAACTTATTGTTTTCATAAGTAAAAGTTGTGATTCTTGTACGCGTTCCTTCTTCATAACTTTCTACATAAACGGCTTTTGTAATTAAATCTCCGGTATAGGTAAACATAGTTTGTTCCTCTCCGTCATATGTTAAACTAACTATTTTGTTTCCATCATACTTGTAAGTAACAGTACTGTTTTCATCGGGATTAGAACTATAACTGTATTTTTCTGTTTTAGGCAAAAGTAAATTTTCTTCAGAAGAAGCATTTTCATCATCACTAGAACAAGACGTTAGTACTAAAGTTAAAGCGCTAAAAAGGCATAAAATTTTTTTCATTTTAAATAGGTTAGATTTGGGTGAATAATCAAGCAAATAAAATGAAATCAAGATTAATAACCTATACTATTTTCGCAATAAAAAGCCCAAATAATTATTTAAAAAGAAAAAATCGCGTAAAGACGCAGTAATACAAAGTTTTTTATTAAAAATAATTGATTTAAACGTACTATTAGTTATTTTGACAAAGAAAATACAAATACTACAAACACAAAACCCGACAGGTTTTTAAACCTGTCGGGTTTGTTATTTTTATTTCTAAAATTTTAAATTAAGCAGAAGAAAGATTTCACTGAGTCAAAGTTTTCTTAAACTTTACTCCCTTACTTTAATTGAATAGCTAAATTTTTGGCGAGTTTTTCAAATGCACCAATAACTCTTTCATACTCGTTGATCTCTATTGTCTTTTTCTCAATCCCAATAACTTTTTCAAAATGAATTACAAGTAGCTTTTTAGAATTAACGGTATCGACAAAATCAATTGTTGCAGACAACTTAGCTGGTTCTATTGCATAACCCGGATAAATCCAAGTTAAGTTTACCTTCATTAAATATTGAGAATCAGCAACAATTTTACGTTCTCCTTTTTTAAAATAATTATTAAAATAATTTATGAATGCTGGATTATAATATTTCTCTCGATTTAAAAACCAATCCCGTTTGAAATTTGCAGCTTTTTCAGGATCAGATTTTCTTTTTTCCATTTTTTCTTTTAGAAAATCTTCTTCTGATTCAAAACCATTTACCTGAATATTTTCATAATTAAACTCTACTTTAAATGAGTTAATACCATTTAAATTTTTAAGCGCTCCTTCATTTATTTGATATCTTTGAGAATAACTAAATGATGTAAAAATAATTGAAACAATAATTAATAGTTTTATTTTTCTATACATAATAATTTAAATTCTCTATTTAATACCTTAAAAAAGCTTTTCAATTAATCTCTTATTTGATAAATTGGCTTGCGTGAGCCAAAGCCTCAGCAACACCATTTGCATTTTTACCTTTTCCGGATGCGAAGAAAGGCTGTCCTCCCCCGTTTCCGTCAATATATTTTCCTAATTCTTTGATTACTGCGTTTGCATTTAAACTTTTCGAAGCAACCAATTCTTTTGAAATATAACAGTGAATATTTGGCAAACCATCTTCTATCGATGCTAAAAATACAAAAGAATCAGGTTTTGAACTTCCTAATGCAGAAGCCAGATCTTTAGTTGAAGCCATGCTTAAATCAACTTGTTTAGCAAGGAAATTTACGCCGTTTACTTCTTGGAAATCTTTCTCCAATTCTGTTTTTAAAGCGTTTACTTTTTCTTTTAGTAATTGTTCCACTTGCTTTTTCAGTTTCGCATTATCATCCTGTAAAGAAGCCACTGATTTTAAAATATCCTGTGGATTTTTTAATGTTTCTTTTATTTCAGATAAAGTATTCTCCTGATTTTGGTAGAAGTCTTTTACTGCATCACCTGTAATCGCTTCAATACGACGGATTCCAGCCGCTACAGCACCTTCGGAAATGATTTTAAAATGCCAGATTTCTGCCGTGTTTTTTACGTGAATTCCACCGCAAAGTTCTTTACTTTCACCAAATTCAATCATACGAACATTATCTCCGTATTTCTCTCCAAATAAAGCCATTGCTCCTTTACCCAATGCTTCTTTAATCGGAATGTTTCTGTGTTCTGTCAATTGCAATTGTGCTTCAATTTGTGCATTTACACTTGCTTCAACCTGACGTAATTCTTCATCTGAAACTTTAGAAAAATGCGAAAAGTCAAAACGCAAATAGTTTGGATTTACCAATGAACCTTTTTGCTCTACGTGAGTTCCAAGAAGGTTTCTCAAAGCCAAATGCATTAAATGCGTAGCAGAGTGATTTTTAGAAGTTGAACCTCTTAAATCATTATTTACTTTTGCTATAAAACCAGTTTCAATATTTTCAGGCAATTGTTTTGCAAAATGCAAAATCAAATTGTTCTCTTTCTTAGTATCAATGATTTCGATCGTTTCGTTTGCAGAAACCAAAGTTCCTTTATCACCAACTTGTCCTCCGCCTTCCGGATAAAATGGTGTGTTATCTAAAACGATTTGGTACAGAATTCCATCTTTTTTAGAATCTACTTTACGGATTCTTGTAATTTTCACTTCATTTTCTGTTTTATCGTAACCAACAAATGTTTCCACATTTCCAGGAATCAAAACTGACCAGTCTTCTGTCGAAACCTCAGATGCAGCGCGTGAGCGATTTTTCTGTTCCTGCATTGATGCATCAAATTCTGTTTCGTTAAAAGACATTCCTTTTTCTTTCAGAATCAAAGCCGTTAAATCTTTCGGAAAACCAAAAGTATCGTACAATTCAAATGCTTTTGCTCCAGAAACTTCAGAACCTTTAGTTTGAGCAATTACATTATCTAATAATTGTAGTCCCTGATCGAGAGTTCTTAAAAAAGAAGCTTCTTCTTCGCGAATTACATTGGTAACCAATTGTTGCTGAGACTTAATTTCCGGGAAAAATTCTCCCATTTGGTTTGCCAGAACTTCAACCAGTTTATTGATAAAAGGTTCTTTTGTATCCAAAAATGTAAATCCGTAACGAATGGCACGACGTAAAATTCTACGAATTACGTAACCTGCGCCAGTGTTTGATGGTAATTGTCCGTCTGCAATTGCAAAGGCAACCGCACGAACGTGATCTACAATAACACGAATCGCAATATTCGTTTTATTTTGTTCTTCACTGATGTTTTTAATTTCATCAGATGTATATTTTAAACCTGTTATTTGTTCTACTTTCTCAATAAGCGGTGTAAAAACATCCGTATCATAATTTGATGTTTTACCTTGCAAAGCCATACACAAACGCTCAAATCCCATTCCGGTATCAACGTGTTGTGCAGGAAGTTTTTCCAGAGATCCATCAGCTTTACGGTTGAATTCCATGAATACATTATTCCAGATTTCAACTACTTGCGGGTGATCGTTGTTTACCAGACTTTTTCCTGTAACCAATGCTTTTTCAGATTCCGGACGTAAATCCACGTGAATTTCAGAGCAAGGTCCGCATGGTCCCTGATCGCCCATTTCCCAGAAATTATCTTTTTTATTTCCAAGAATAATTCGATCTTCGTCGATTAAAGTTTTCCAGATATCCCACGCTTCCTGATCAAAAGGAACATTATCTTCTTTACTTCCTTCAAAAACAGAAACATATAGATTTTCTTTTGGAATTTTATAGACTTCTGTCAATAATTGCCAAGCCCAGTTGATTGCTTCTTTTTTGAAATAATCTCCAAAAGACCAGTTTCCAAGCATCTCAAACATCGTATGGTGATAGGTATCAAAACCAACATCTTCAAGATCATTATGTTTTCCTGAAACACGAAGACATTTTTGCGTATCGGCTATTCTTTTACTTTTTGGCGTTCCGTTTCCTAAAAAATATTCTTTAAACTGGGCCATTCCCGAGTTATTGAACATAAGAGTTGGATCGTCCTTAAGAACGATTGGAGCAGAAGGAACAATTAAGTGTCCGTTGCTTTTAAAAAAGTCTAGAAATTGTTTACGTACGTCTTGTGATTTCATATTTTATTAATGTGACAATTTGATAATGTGACAATTAGAAAATTACTTAATTTATCAATTCCATAATCTGATAACTTAAACTAAAAAACTTATAGCTTTAAACAATAAATCTCCTACTTATTACATTATCTAATTATCTCATTGGCTCAATTATCTAATTGATTTTATTCTTGAAAAAAGCTGTGAACAACTGAAACATTTATTAAATTTGTTCGACAAACTATTTTACAAGCTGCAAAAATAGGGTATTTTAAAATATGGCGAAAGTAAAATATTATTACGACTCAGAAAATCTGGCTTATACGAAAATAAAAACCAGAAAAAGAATCAAAATCGGTTACGCATTACTGTTTTTGCTGGCTTCAGCACTGTTTGGATTTTTGGTTTTTGTACTTTTAATTAACACACCTTATTTCGAAACTCCAAAAGACCGATTACAGGCACGCGAAATCGAGAATTTAAAATTAAAATATGCCATTTTAAACCGAAAAATGGACGAAATTGATGAAGTAACAGAAGCATTAGAAGATCGCGATAATAATATTTACAGAGTTTATTTTAATAAGGCAGAAATTCCTGATTCGATCAGAAAAGCTGGTTTTAGAGATATTAACCGATATAAAGATTTAGAAGGTTATAACAACTCACAATTAGTTTTAAATACCACAAAACGCATTGATAAACTTACGAAACAACTGGCTATTCAATCTAAATCGTTAGACGAAATTTTGAAGCTGGCAAGTGTTAAAGGAAATTTATTATTGGCAATTCCTGCCATTCAGCCAGTTCGAAATGAAAATCTAAGACGTGTCGCGTCAGGTTTTGGATACCGAATTGATCCTTTCACGAAAGTGCGAAAAATGCACAACGGAATGGACTTTACCGCCCCTACAGGATCTCCTGTGTATGCTACCGGTGATGGTGTGGTCGCAAGAGCAGACGCCGCAGCCTCCGGATTTGGAAATCATGTTGTGATCAGGCACGGTTTTGGATATGAAAGTTTGTATGCACATTTAAGCAAATACAATTGCAGAGCCGGTCAACATGTAAAAAGAGGCGATGTTATTGGCTATGTGGGAAGTACAGGAAGATCTGAAGGTCCACACTGCCATTATGAAGTTCATAAGGATGGAAAAGTCGTGAATCCGCTTAATTTTTATTACGGAAATATATCAGCGGTTGAATATGTTGCCATTTCGCATCTGGCCAACCAGGAAAACCAATCATTAGATTAATACTATAAAAAGTAGTAATTTTGGAATAAATAAGAAAAATAAGAATCATGCACATTGAACTTTCTAAAGATAAAAGATATTACAGCATTGGCGAAGTTGCCAAGGCCTTTAATGTCAATGCGTCTTTGATACGTTTTTGGGACAGCGAATTTGACATTATAAAACCAAAGAAAAATGCTAAAGGCAACAGGATGTTTACGCCGGAAGACATTACCAACCTGCAATTGATTTATCATTTGGTTAAAGAACGTGGTTTTACACTTGATGGTGCCAAAACACATTTAAAAGAAGGACAAAAGAAAACATTAGATAAATTCGAAATAATACGTAAATTAGAGACCATAAAAACACAATTAACAGAAATTAAAAACGAATTATAACAATAATATCAAAAACTAGAAATAAACTTAAATCAGAACAAATATGAAAAAATGGTTAATCCCCGTAATAATTATTGTAGCACTTATTGCTATTATTGCATTTTGGTCAATTGGAATTAAAAATACCGGCCTAAAATATAGCCAAGCCGTTAATAAAGAATGGGGAAATGTGCAAACCGCTTATCAAAGACGTAATGACCTTATTGGAAACTTAGTAAATACTGTAAAAGGTGCTGCTGATTTTGAAAAAGGAACTTTAACTGCTGTTATTGAAGCTCGTGCAAAAGCAACTTCTGTTACTGTTGATCCAAGTAATGTAACTCCTGAGCAATTGAAAGAATTTAATCAGGCGCAAAGTGGCGTAACTTCATCTTTGTCAAGGTTATTGGTTTCTGTTGAGCAATATCCAACTTTAAAAGCAAATGAAAATTTCCTGAAATTACAAGATGAATTAGCAAGTACTGAAAATCAAATTTTGACTGCAAGAACTCGTTTTAATGAATCTGTTCAGGAATATAATGGTTACATTCTTTCTATCCCAAACAAATGGTTCTTAGATTACAAGGAAAAACCATATTTTGAAGCATCAACAGGTGCTGATAAACCAGTTGAAGTAAAATTCTAAAGTTAGATTATCAGATTGTTAGACTTCTTAAAATCTAAGATTAGTCTAAAAAATCTAATATCTAATATCTAAACTCTAAAATAATTTCCATGTCAAAAGTAGAAGATTTTTTATCCAAAGAAGAAGAACAAGAAATTGTAGAAGCTATTCGCATGGCCGAAAAAAATACTTCTGGCGAAATTAGAGTGCATATAGAAAAAACAACTTCTAAAGTTCCTTTTGACAGGGCTTTAGAAGTTTTTTATGAATTAAAAATGAATGAAACCCAATTGCAAAACGGGGTTTTATTTTACTTTGCCGTAGATGACAAAAGCTTTGCTATTTGCGGAGACAAAGGCATAAATGATGTTGTTGCAACAGATTTTTGGGATTGTACCAAAGACAGAATGGTGGAGCAATTTAAATCAGGAAACTTCAAACAAGGAATTGTCGACGGAATTTTGAACGCCGGAGAACAATTAAAAAAGAATTTTCCGTGGTCTGAAGGTGACACAAACGAATTATCAAACGAAATTTCAAAAGGTTAAATGATGAAAAATTCCCAAAATAAAATCTCAAATTCCAATGGAATTTTTCAGTTTACTTTTTTGTTTATCGCTTTTTTTATCTGCAATAGTATTTTTGCTCAGTTTACTATTCCCGAAAAACCAAGTTTTCAGACTTCTGTTTATGATTATGCGAATATTTTAAGCGCATCAGAAAAAACACAGCTTGAAGAAAAACTGGTTCGCTATTCAGATTCGACCACAACTCAAATTGTAGTAATCACAATCGAAAGTTTAAAAGGGGAAGATGTAAGTCAGTTGGCCACAAAATGGGGACAAACCTGGGGAATTGGCGGAACAAAACAAGACGATAATGGTGTGATTATTTTATTGGCTAAGGCCGAAAAGAAAATTGCCATTAATCCCGGATACGGAGTTGAAGATCGTTTAACGGCCGGAATTGGGGGAACAATCATCAGAAATATTATAATTCCCGAATTTAAAGCCGGAAGTTTTTATAACGGTCTTGATAAAGGAACAGATGCTATAATTGACGTTTTTAAAGGAAAGTTTAAAGGCGAAAGAAAACAAGCTTCTAAAGGAAACAATTTTCCGATACTTCCTTTTATTGTTATTGTCGTAATTGTATTAATTTTGATGTTCCGAAATAAAGGCGGAGGAGGAAATTCAGGCAATAATAATGGCGGAGGCCCAAGTTTAATGGATGTAATTCTTTTAAGCAGTCTTGGCAGAAGCAGCGGCGGAGGATTTGGCGGTTTCGGCGGCGGATCATCAGGAGGTGGTTTTGGCGGCGGAGGCGGTGGCTTCGGCGGAGGTTTTGGCGGTGGCGGATTCTCTGGAGGTGGTTCTAGCGGAGGCTGGTAAATTTTAGTATTCAGTCGCAGTTTTAAGTGACAGTTTTCAGTTTCTGTTAAAATTCATAATTAACAATTTACAATTCATAATTAAATATAGATGTTATCACATAAAGCCAAATACGCCCTTAAGGCCTTACTTTATTTAGCAGAACAAGACGAAAATCACATTTCCAGAACTGTGGAAATTGCTGATGGAGCCAACATTCCTAAAAAGTTTTTAGAGCAAATTTTATTGGATCTAAAACGTGGACGTTTTGTGAGCAGTAAGCAGGGAAAATTTGGCGGATATTATCTGATAAAATCTAAAAATGATATTACTCTGGCAGAAATTCACCGTTTATTTGACGGTGCAATTGCACTTTTACCTTGCGCTTCTTTAAACTTTTACGAACCATGTGCCGATTGCAAAACCGAGTCGGAATGCAGTCTACATCAGGGTTTAGTGCTTATTCGAGACAAAACTTTGAAAGCCATGGAAGGCATCACAATAGCCTCACTAGTAAAGAAATAAAAAAATATTTTCTAATTCCTAGTAAATCTATAGAATTTACATATATTTGCAAAAAAAACAGTAACCAATTACAAAATTTTAACCCTATGAAAGTAAATTACAATCGATCAGTTGTATCTGAAAATCTTTTGCAAAAGAACCAAAATAGTCAATTCGCTACAGTAGAAAGTATTTCGTGTATGATGTGTATGTGTTGTTAAAAAAAATTTATTTTAAACTCTACTAATCACATATACTTAATATAAAAATGAAAACTCTATATAAAATATCTCTTACAAGCATTTTTTTACTTTTAGCCTTCACAACATCTTACGCACAAAACATTGAAGGTATTGTTAACACAAACGAAAACATTCCATTAGAAGCTGCTAATGTTGTTATAAAAGGAACAACTTCAAGCACGACTACAGATCAAAACGGAAGATTTAGTATTGATTCTAAAGGAAAACTTCCTATTACACTTTTAGTTCAGTATGTAGGCTATAAAACTACAGAAATAGAAATCACAGCATTACCAACAGCACCTTTGCAATTAATCATTCGTGAAGAAAACGAACTTATTGAAGTGGTTGTTTCTTCAAGACGCCGTATTGAAAAAGTTCAGGATGTGCCTATTGCGGTTTCTGTTATTACAGGAAAACAAGCAGAACAAACCGGAGCTTTTAACGTAAATCGTATTAAAGAATTGGTTCCTTCTGTTCAATTATATTCTTCAAACCCAAGAAATACCGGAATTAACATTCGTAGTCTTGGTTCTCCTTTCGGACTTACGAATGACGGAATTGATCCTGGTGTTGGTTTTTATGTAGACGGTGTTTATTATGCACGTCCGGCTGCAACAACACTTGATTTTATCGATGTAGAACAAATTGAGGTTTTACGTGGGCCACAAGGATCTTTGTTTGGTAAAAATACCACTTCCGGAGCTTTTAACATTACGACTCGTAAACCAAGTTTTACAACTGGTGCTGATTTTGAAGTTAGCTACGGAAATTATTCTTTCCTTCAGGCTAAAGCATCTCTTACCGGAGCTTTGGGAAAAAAAGTTGCAGGTCGTTTATCTTTTTCAGGCACACAGCGTGATGGATTAATTGATAACGTTGCCACAGGAAGAGCTACTAATACATTAAACAATCAGGGAATCAGAGGTCAATTGCTTTGGACTCCAACAGTAAATACAAATATTATATTGGCTGCTGATATTACAACACAGCGTCCTGACGGGTATGCTCAGGTTGTTGCTGGTGTTGCGCCTACACAAAGAGCGGCTTACCGCCAGTTTGATGCTATTATTGCCGATTTGAATTACCAATTGCCAAGCAGAAATGCATTTGACCGTAAAATTGACCAGGATACGCCATGGCGTTCTAATCAGGACATGGGAGGAATATCACTTAATATTGATACAAAAATTGGAAACGGAACTCTTACTTCTACAACAGCGTGGAGATTCTGGAACTGGGATCCGTCAAATGACAGGGATTTTACAGGATTACAAGTTTTGGCAAAATCGCAAAACCCGACCAGACAAACTCAAATTACACAAGAAGTTCGTTATGCAGGTCAGTTAACTTCAAGAATAAGTGGTGTAGCAGGTGTGTTTTTTATCGATCAGACTTCTCAAACAGATGGTACTGAAGAATCTGGAAACGCACAGTGGAGATTTGCACAAAGCTCAACTAGCGCATTATGGAAAACTCCGGGACTTTTTGAAGGATACGGAATCAAAACTGATGCAAATATCAGAGCATCGAGTGCTGCAGTATTTGGTCAGATTGACTGGGCTATTACAGACCGTTTGCACATTTTACCAGGTGTAAGATATAATTTTGATAAAAAAGATGCTCACTATGCCCGTACAACTTACGGAGGATTACAAACTACAGATCCTGCATTGCTTGCATTAAAAAAACAAGTGTATTCTGATCAGGCATTTGATTCAAGTACAGACAATACAGATTTTTCTGGAAACATAACAGTGTCTTTTAAAGCATCTGATAAAATTAATGCTTATGCAACTTATGCAAAAAGTTACAAACCTGTTGGGGTGAATGTAGCCGGGCTTCCAACAAATTCTGCTGGTGCGCCATTATTGGAACTTGCTGTTATTAAGCCTGAAAAAGTAAATCATTATGAAGTTGGAGTAAAAACTTCACCGTTCAAAAATTCAATCTTCAATTTAACATTCTTTCAAACAGAAATTAAAGATTTTCAAACCAATGTTCAGGCAGCTGAATTAGGTGTAAACCGTGGTTATCTTGCTAACGCAGATAAAGTTGAAGTTAAAGGAGCAGAATTAGACGCAAGCTTTGTTGTAAGTCCGCATCTAACGATAAACGGAGCAGCAACTTACACAGATGCTAAATACGTTAAATTTACAAATGCACCGCTTCCATTAGAAGAAACAGGAGCTCCGGTATCGTTTAAAGATGTATCAGGATCTGCTTTGCCAGGTGCTTCAAGATGGGCAGGATCTTTAGGAGGTGAACTTTCTAACAATGCAAAATTCTTCGGGAATGCAGGAAAAGTGTTCTTAGGGGTAGATTCTTATGCTCGTTCTGAATTCTCATCAAGCCCTTCTGCCTCAAAATATTTAGTTGTTCCGGGATATGCTATTTTTAATGCTCGTTTAGGTTTCCGTGCTTCGCAGGGATTATCTGTTCACTTCTGGGGTCGTAACCTTTTAAACAAGGATTATTACGAACAATTATTACCGGCAGGTGGAAATACAGGACAATATGCAGCTGTATTGGGAGACCAGAGAACTTATGGCGTTACTTTAAAATATTCACTATAATATTGAGTTAATTTAGATAGTTGAAGCGAGATAGATTTAAAATTTATCTCGCTTTTTTTTGTTTGCGTTTTTGAAAAATCACAAAATTGAAAAGAAAACCAATTTAAAAATCAATTTGTGATCTCTTAAATCAGTTCTCATTTGTATATATTCGCAGCCTGAATTTATATAAATGAAGATTCTCAGGATATTTTTCTTTTTAACTCTTTTAACCCAAATTGGGTTTGCGCAAACCAAAAGAAATTTTGATCAGCAAACACTGATCTGGATTCGGTATTATAATATTTTACCCTTAACTGAAAAGTGGGCGTTACATTCTGAATTTGATAATCGTAGTTTTATAAATCCTGTTCATGAAAATCTTTTTGTTATAAGAATTCAGGGAAGATATCGCGCCACAAAAATTGTAGATTTAGGTGGAGGATTTGCTTATTTTAATGCCAATACTCAGGATCCGCATGTTGACCCTGATTTTTCGGTTCCCGAATATCGCGCTCAACAGGATATTACTTTAATTAATGATATTGCAAAAATCACGTTTCATAATCGTTTTCAATTGGAAGAACGCTTTATCCAAAAAGCAACTAAAACAGAATTACTTGATGATTTTTCTTTTGCTTTTAGATTCAGATACAGATTACAATCGACTTTTGATCTTTGGAAAAAAGAAAAACGAAGTTTAAAAGGCACTCTTTCTGACGAAGTTTTATTCAATTTCGGAAAAGACAATAAAAGAAATACTTTCGATCAAAACCGAATTTACGCCGCATTACGTTATCATTTCACACCAAATATGGGTTTAGAATTGGGTTATCTAAAAAGCCTTCAAAGACGTGCGAGCGGTGTTGATTTTTATGATCGGGACATTATCCGATTTACGGTTTATCATAGAATTGACAGAAAGTTTTAGATTTTAGATTAAAAAAAATCCGAAATCAAAATTGATTTCGGATTTTTTTTAATCTTTGTTCCTTTGTTCCTTTGTCTCTTTGCTCCCTTGAACTAAAACCTTATCATCATAGAACCTCAGCAACTTAGCACCTTAAACTTAATCTCTTTCTCTTCTTTTTCCGCCCTTCTCTGCTCCTTTAAAATTTCCAATTTTATAAGCCAGAGAAAACATTACATAACGTTTTAAAACGGTGTTTTCTTCATCGCGAATTGACGTTGCCGAAATGGTTCTTGTCGCACTTAGATTTTGATTTAAAACATCATACACTTTTATTTTTGCGTATAATTTTTTATCCAGAAATCCATAAGATAAACTCGTATTCCACAGATAAAAATCTTTCTTGAAATTATCAGAAATATTAGAGTTGTAAGTATACCCAAAATCATTTCCAAAGATTAAATTCTCCGGCCAGTAAGTCGTTGCCTGCAAATTGATTCTGTGTACGACATTTGAAGTTGCATCTCTGGAATAATTCTCATATTTCGACTGATTATAAGATAAATTATAAGATGGCGCAATGGTAAGTAGTTCTCCATAATCGTATGATAAATAGACTTTTGGTGTAATCGATGTTGATTTTGCGTAGTACAAAACAGAGTCTGTAAATCCTTTATCAAAAGAATAGCCTGCATTTAATCCTAAGCCGTATCGTAAAGTATGCGCACCGGTTTTTACCGACTGGTTCCAGTTTGCACCAATCGACGCGTTGTAAACTCCCGAAATATTTACATAAGTCGTAGTTCTGTTTCCTCCTATATTATAAGTAGAAGTCGAAACAATATCATTGTTATAATAATCCCCTTTTACATATAAACTATAACCGGAACGCGTACGGAAATCGTAATTTCTAAAATTAAAATTGACACTGTTTTTCTCAATCGGATTCAAATCCGGATTACCAACAATTGTATTCAAAGGATTATTCAAATTTATAACCGGCATTAACTGAGTTGCAGACGGCAGTGCATTTGAATAATCATATTTAAATGACAAATTTTTAGAACGACTGAACTTGTATCTCAATACTGCTGTAGCAAAAGGCAATGCATATTTTTTGCTTAAATCTGTTTCATTATTTAAGTACAACGAATGATTATCAAAATTTACAATCGATGTGCGACTGTCCAGATTAAGTGTAAAGTTGTTTTTTTGCAATGTAACTCCAACTTTTGGCGTAACCGAATTTTGTATAGAATTGGTATAATTACTAAAAGCCAAATTAAAATCAGTATATGCTTGTGTATCTGGATCAAAACTAAAAGTTTTTTCATCATTACTCGTGCTTTTCCAATCAAAATCAGTTCCAATTCTAATTCTTAATGAATCTGTTATTGGTTCTGTATATTCTAAATCTGCAGAATAAGAATCATTTGTAGCTTTCTTTTTTGTTTTCTGATTTCTGCTATCATTTGGTTTATCTCCCTGATAATATATTGTTTCAGAAATATTCAAAGCATCAGAATCACTATCGGTATTATTGTTTGTAAAAACAAAACTTAAATTACGGGACTTCCTTTCAAAAGTCCTATTGAAATTTATTGTGTTTCCAAAATTCGTATTATGACTTTCTGAATACGAACTTGCTTCACTTTTATTTAAATCAGTTCCATTTTCATCTTCAGAAAAACTTGAAGAAACTGAATTGCTATTTGTTCTTCCCTGATTAAATCTTGGAGCTACAACAATTCGTGTTTTTGGATCGATTTTATATTCTACTTCAAAATTAACGTTATTGCCTGTATTTTCATTTCTCGATTTAGAATTGGCTTCCGTAATAATATTTCCAGTTGGCTGAAAACTAATCTCATTTGATTTACTATCGTTATTATTCACAGTATTCGAGAAATTATAACTTCCCATAGCCAAAAGATCTTTTGTCCAGTCATCAGAATAATTTAAACCTACTAAATTAGACTGTGTAATTCCTTTTCCGCCTGAGCCCGAACTTCCGCCTTTGCTGTTGCTATTTCTTCCGCCTCCCATATTATCAAAAACATCATCCATAGAAAATCCTGTAGAATTGATGTTGTTTGAAGAAGCCAGCAGACTAATTTTTTGTTTATTATTAAAATAATTCAGGTTAACATTGGCTTCATAGCGGTCATCTGTACCGTAGCCGCCCATGACTTTCCCAAAATAACCTTTGTTTTTCTTTTCATCAATAGTAATATTTATACTAGAAAAATCTGAAGTTGATTCCTGTTTAGAGAGTTCTTCTTTTTTTGTTTTAAAATCTGAAACCTGAATTTTTTTGATAATATCTGCAGGTAAATTTTTAATGGCGATGGCTCCGTCTTTGTCAAAAAATGTTTTACCATTTACCAAAACCTGATTGACTTCACGGCCATTAACGGTAATTTTTCCGTCGTTATCAACATCAAAACCGGGCAATTGTTTCAATAAAGTTTCAACATTAGAATCAGGACGAACTTTATAAGAAGCCGCATTAAATTCTAAAGTATCTTTTTTGATCGTAATAGGAGCAGCTTCTGATTTGATAACTACTTCATTCAGTGCATTTACATTTTCGATTAAATATATTTTACCAAAATCCTTACTTTCTGTGAGTCCTTTATACTCCTCGTAATAAGTTTGGTATCCCATATAATTAACCTTTAAAAATACAGGCTTATCATATTTTTTAATGTTCATACTAAAGTTTCCGTTTTTGTCTGTTGTCGCATATTCAATAACGGTAGAATCTTTTACGGTTGTAAAATAAACAGTAGACATCTCGAGCGGTAATTGGGTATTAACATCGAGAACTGTTCCCCTAACATTAATATCGTTTTGCGCATTTGCTGTAATAACGAAAAGGAAAAAAAGTGCTAAAAAAGAATAAATCCTGGTCATAAAAAATTGGTTAGTTTTAGTTAGACTACAAAAAAGCAAAAAGGTTTAATTGTAGTTTTCACATTTATTCAAATAGTATGCCATTAAAGCTAAATGCAAAGAAAGTTATTTTTCTGCAAAGGCAAAAAAGGGGAAATAAACCCACTAAAAAATAGTGTTTAACCTTGCTTCTATTCTGTCAAAATAAAAAACCTTTGTGACTGATTTTTAATCAATTAAGAAAATTCAGAAAATCCTGAAAAGAGTCTGATTGAAAATCTAAAACTAACCGGAATAAAAACAATTTAAACCAAATTATTATGAAAAATATTTTTAAAGGTTCCTTAAGAGGATATGTATGTGAAGATTGTATTGAGGCAATATCAAACGTTGAAATTTTATTATATCTCCCTTATCGAAAAGAAACTGCTGCAGTCGATTCGAATGTAAAAGAAACATTTCGATACGTTACAAAAGAAGAAGCTAAAAAAAGAGAAAACCTGTTTATTGACAGAATAACAACTGATGAAAATGGTGATTTTGAATATGAAGTCGGCGAAAAATACATCGGTGCTGATTTTGATATTGATTTTGTTTGCGGCAGCGTTCCTCCAAAATTTCCAAAACCAAAAAGAGGCGAGCAATTACAATTTCATCTTACTACTTTATCGATGCGATACGAGCTTGAAAAACAAGCACAAAACTCAAAATACAGATGGGAATATATTATTGCGCATAAATGGTGGTGTTATGTGAGAGGTCACTTTTTTGATGCCTGGGTTATTTGCGGACATTTAATGAACTGCCAGACCAACAAACCTATTGCGAATGCAAAAGTAACGGCAATGGATGCTGATTTTTTAACCGATGATACTTTAGGTTCTGCAACAACAGACGCTAACGGGCATTTTAGAATTGATTATTCATCTGCAGATTTTAAAAAGACTTTTTTATCGCCCTGGATCAATATCGAAACTGATCCTAGTTTTCTATCCTTTCAAAGCGGTCCCGATGTGTATTTTAAAGCCGAATTGGCCGGAACTAAATTAATAGACGAGACTAAGGCAAATGCTCGAAAAAACGCAGGTTATTGTTTGTGCGTCAATTTATGTTCTGAAGTAAATGTGGTAACGCCCGGTAATCCTAATTTTCCTAGTGCATGGACAGGAATTGGACATGCCTTTAGTTCTTCGTACGGAACGGGCATTCATGATTTTGATGCCGATGGTTTTGCGGGTTCAGGAAAATATGTTTTACACAGCACTATTCGATTAACAGGTCAGGCAGCTTTAAAATCAGCAGCCGGAAACCCTATCGAATATCGTTTTAGAATTAGCGATACAACCGCGCCAAATAATACTGCGAACCTGCCAGAAGCAAATTTTACCAAAACTGTTGGCGTTACACCAAATTTATTTGTTAAAAGCACTGTATCTAAACTAAGTCGTATCGTTTCTGCCCCTCTTCTTAATGAAATTTATGTAGAAAGTGACCAAAGCGATTTTGATGCCGATGGCTGGTTTGATGTCAATCATGCTATCGAAAGAACTTTAATCAGTGTTGGTTTAACCCCTGCAGATTTGTCATTATATAATATTATTGAAGAGGATACACTAATTTCGATCAACACCGCGGCTTTAACAATTGCTCCAAATGTTCCGGATATTGTTAATGCAGGACAAAATATCCCTGCTGGAAATAAAATTTTACCGGAGAAATTTGCAATTCGTTTTGAAATTAGAGAGGTAGTCAATAAAGCATCTAATCTTTTTAACGTTATTGGCGGAAACGGAAAAACCCTGAATTCTGTCATCATGAACAACAATCCTATATATAGAAAATTGTCTATAAAAGAATTAGACGAAAGCACGCTTTGTAGTCCCGTAAGTGGTACATTACACGCCAGATATACACAATATCATCCTTACTTATCTTCTTGTTCATTAAGCATAAGAAAAAATAGCGAAAGTACTGAAAGATTTATTTCTGACGGGGTAATTGATGGTGCCGCAATTGTTGACGAAAGAACAAAAAACGATTCTAAACTTAATGATCCGCCAACTTTGGAGCGTTGTACGTATATAGTGAAACTTTATTCGGCTTCCAGAAAATACGATGGCGATTATAATTTTGATAGTCACGCTCCGCTTGAACAAATTTTCTTCTATGAGCATGCATAACATCATTTTATAAAACCAAAAATGCAACATTCCAAAACTTGAAATGTTGCATTTTTTATTGTAAAGATTTCTAAAAATCTATTTCTCTCTAATATAAATATCGATTGGCACTCCTGAAAAATCCCAATTTTCTCTAATTTTATTTTCCAGATAACGTTTGTAAGGCTCTTTAACGTATTGTGGCATATTGGCAAAAAACACAAACTGAGGCGTTAATGTTGGCAACTGCATGCAATATTTAATTTTTACATATTTACCTTTTGTCGCTGGCGGCGGATAAGCTTCAATAACCTTCAACATAAATTCGTTGAATTTTGAAGTTGCAATTCTTTGTTTTCTGTTTTCGAAAACCTGAACTGTAGCTTCCAATGCTTTTAATAAACGTTGTTTCGTTAAAGCCGAAACGAACAAAATTGGCACATCAGTAAAAGGCATTAATTCTTCTCTGATTTTAGCTTCGTAATCACGAGTAGACATGGTATCTTTTTCAACCAAATCCCATTTGTTTACTAAGATTACAACACCTTTACGGTTTTTCTCTGCCAACCAGAAAATACTCTGATCCTGCCCTTCAAAACCACGAGTGGCATCAATAATCAGGATACAAATATCTGCATGCTCAATTGCACGAACCGAACGCATTACCGAGTAAAACTCTAAATCTTCCTTCACCTTAGCTTTACGGCGAATTCCCGCAGTATCAACCAGGTTAAATTCAAAACCAAAACGGTCAAATTTTGTATCAATTGCATCACGCGTTGTTCCCGCAATATCTGTAACCATAAAACGTTCTTTACCAATTAATGCATTGATAAAACTTGATTTTCCGGCATTCGGGCGTCCTACAACAGCAAAACGAGGTAAAACCACTTCTTCCTGAACAGGTTCTGGTTTTACTGGAAAAGATTCAATTAAAGCATCCAATAAATCTCCCGTTCCACTTCCTGAAATACTTGCAAACGTGAAATATTCTCCCAATCCAAGATTATAAAACTCAAGCGCGTCTTTTTCACGCATTGCGTTATCTACTTTATTTACAGCCAATAAAACCGGTTTTGTCACTTTACGCAATAAGCGCGCAACAACATCATCCATTGGCGTAATTCCTTCTTCTACATCAACCACAAAAATAATAACATCAGCCTCGTCGATAGCAAGCTCAACTTGTTTGCGGATTTCACCTTCAAATACGTCATCAGATCCGCGAACATATCCGCCGGTATCAATTACAGAAAACTCTTTTCCGTTCCACTCGCTTTTGCCGTAGTTTCTATCTCTGGTAACTCCAGAAACCGAATCTACAATAGCTTCTCTTCTTTGTATCAGCCTATTAAAAAGGGTTGATTTCCCCACATTAGGTCTTCCTACTATCGCAACAATGTTATTCATTTTTGTAAATTTTAGATTTTAGATTTTAGATTTCTTGATTTTAGTATCCCAAAATCAATCACTTATAAATCCAAAATGCTTTATTTTAATTTTTTGCAAAGGTAGTTAAAAAAGTGACTAAGTCGCTAAGTTTATAAGCACCTAAGATTTTTATTATTTTTCCTGTTATTTTGAGGAGTTTTTTCAGGAGCTATTTCCTGCTATCCGTTACAATCTTTTTTATTGTAGAAAAAACAATAAAAAAGGATTTCCACTTCTATCAGGGCTAGAGCTTCACGTTATCAAGAATTTTTTCGCTTTTTGTATGTGTAATATATAAAATCATTTATTCTTTTCTTAACCAGCCCAATAACCTATTATTATCTATTTTATAATTTTCATTTTTAGTTTCTAAATTAAAAATTTCTCTAGAACTGCCAAATGGCCCCGGATTTTGCTGAATAATCTCAACCTCATCTTCAGAAACTTTTGAAATTATTGCTACATGACCAAATCTATTTAAAATAGATCCTGAAAAAATAACCAGATCTCCAACTTCTGGCTTTGCTTTACTTGGATTTGTGTATTGAACTAAATTTCGCTTTGAATTTAATTGTCTGTCTTTAATATTTGGATCAAAAAAATCTTTTGCATGACCATACGCATCGGGCATTTTATGATTTAAAAATTCGTAATAATATCTTTTTACAAATTCAACACATTGATATTTAAGTCCTAAATTGTAATTATCTTTTGTAACATTTCTCTCCAAAACATTGTCTACACCACCATTATAATACACTTTTACTCCATTTAAACTATCTAGTGCCTGTCCTACTTTATAATCCTGATTAAGATTTATTTTTTTTACAACTTTTAAACCTGCATAACCCACAACTAAAACTGAAATTATTACAAGAGCAGATTTTTTAACTTTCATTTATTTTTCTTTTAAAATCAATTTCCTTTTTAGTTCTGACTGCGTGAGGAATAGAAGTGGAAATCCTTTTGTGTAATGAAATGAAACAAAAGATTGTAACGGATAGCCCGACCCGAAGGGACACGCCCAAACTATATTACTGGTTATATCCGAATCGTTTCAACATATTCGCGTTGCTTCTCCAGTTTTTATTCACTTTTACAACCAATTCAATGTGAATTTGTTTTCCGAAGAACTTCTCTAAATCAGCACGGGCATCAGTTCCTACTTTTTTCAGAGCCGCACCTTTATGTCCGATGATAATTCCTTTTTGAGTTTCGCGTTCTACCATAATAATGGAACGGATTCTGATGATTTTTTCATCTTCAAAAAACTCTTCTGTAACGATTTCAACTGCATACGGAATCTCTTTGCTGTAATTCAACAAGATTTTCTCACGGATTGTTTCGTTTACGAAAAAACGTTCTGGTTTGTCTGTTAATTGATCTTTAGGATAATAGGCCGGAGATTCCGGCAACAATTCGATGATTCTTCCAAAAACTTCCGGTACATTAAAATTCTGTAAAGCCGAGATTGGAAAAATTTCAGCATTTGGCACTTTTGCAGTCCAAAACGCAACTTGTTCCTCTAATTGTTCCTGATTTGAGTTGTCGATTTTATTCAACAACAACAAAACCGGAATTTTAGCGTGGATTATTTTATTGAAGAAAGCTTCATCTTTTAAGTCCTGCTCTCCTATTTCGACCATGTAAACCAAAATATCAGCATCTTCAAAAGCCGACTTTACAAAGTTCATCATCGACTCCTGCATTTCGTAAGCCGGTTTGATGATTCCGGGAGTATCCGATAATATAAGTTGAAAATCTTCGCCATTCACTATTCCAAGAATACGGTGACGAGTTGTTTGTGCTTTTGAAGTAATAATCGATAATCTTTCTCCAACAAAGGCGTTCATCAACGTTGATTTTCCAACGTTTGGATTCCCGATGATGTTTACAAAACCTGCTTTATGTGACATTTGTGAATTATTTATTTTGCAAAGGTAGTCATATCAACTCAATACAGAAAATAAAACATTTTTTAAAGTTTTCGTTGGAATTCTCAAAAAACGGCGTATCTTTGCACCCGAAACATCGCGGGATAGAGCAGTAGGCAGCTCGTCGGGCTCATAACCCGAAGGTCACAGGTTCGAGTCCTGTTCCCGCTACTAAGAAAAAAAGCTTCAGAGAAATCTGGAGCTTTTTTTATACAATAAATTTCAGCTCGTCGAACTCATATCCGCCACGGCGGACACAGGTTCGAGTCCTGTTCCCGCTACTAAGAAAAAAAGCTTCAGAGAAATCTGGAGCTTTTTTGTTTTTCCCCTTCTTTGTCAACATCCGTTGCGTGCACGAGTGGAACGCTCGCGCCAGCCGGGGTAAGTAAAAAATTTCTTGCGAAACGTAAACATGAATTTACCACAAAATACGCAATCTTGCCAAACGACTGTTAGACAGCGTAATTATTAATTATTTTTATATTCAGTGTGTATCCGTTCAAAATATTTTTCAAAATTTTTAATGATAGACACCACTTCAAAATTTGAAATTTTGTCTAAAGGTATTTTAGCCAATTCTTCTTTAGTTATTTGTGACAATGCGTACATGGCGGTTCGTTTTGTCCATCTGTCAACCTTATTGTCTGAAAATTCAATTAATTTAATTAGAGGTTCAACAATTCTATAATCTGGAAAGTAAAACAACATTTCTGCAGCAAAAAACCAATAGTAAGGATTATCAGTTTTAAATAAATTAACTAATCTCATTAGTACATCTTCTTCTTTTCTGCTTTTTATTTCCCATTCAATTCGCCATCTGAAAGCTGGAGGATCAGCGCCTTCCCAAATACAAGGAATCATTTTAAATAAGATATCATTGGAAATATTTCCAACATAATTTTGCAGAAGTTGACGTAAAGCATAAATCTTATTTTTCTTTGAATTTGAATTTAGAAAAATGAATTCCAATTTATTAAGTCTCTCCAAATTATGCATACGTTTTGTCTATGTTACGTGAGTTCAATATTATGTCGCCTAATTTCTTTTATGATTTCAACTTTGATAAACTGCTCAATTCCAAATTCAAAAAAGTCATCTTTTTGAAGTTAAACCTGAGGGAATCATCAAACTGTCTTTATCGTACATATTGATGTAAATCTTTAGAGTATCAGCTATATCTTCCCAATATATTTTATAAATGTCAAGCGAGCCCTTGAACCCTTTTTCTACATTCGGGGTTTCAAAAAGGCAGCAGCTTCCTTGTCTATAAAATCTAACCGTTTCGCCATTTGGACCTTTCAATGCACTCAAAAATCTTCGTTCATTTTTTGGCCCCATACTTTCCAAACGACCTCCAACTTTAATTGGATTTGATTGAGTAAAGCCATAACTTTTATCAGAACTTTGGGCAGTTAAATGAAAGTAGTCCTGTTCAACCGGTCCTTCTTTTTCTAAAAGTGCTTTTTCTAGCTGTTTTTGTTTATTATTACAGGAAAGGAATAATAATAAAATTAAGGAAAGATAAATTTTCATGAGTGTGTGTTTTTATACAATGTTGTCTAATGTTCTGGTACGACAGCTGATTTGAAACTAAATTAAGTCTATTATTCGGTTTTGCCAAATCATACCAAATACAAAACCATTTTTGCATTAAGCCTCGTCCAAATCAGTTTTAGTAGCTGTTATGCGAAGTATTTTCTATTTAGCTTTGCAATATATTTCCATATTTGGTAAACCAGGGGAATTGCTTTTTCCATCAGAAACTAAAATCCGCTGTGCGAAGTCTCCCGACTTCGTACCCATTCCAATATTCTATATTGATTGTTACTAGTTTTGTAGACTTCTCTTTGTCGATTCTCTTTACGGCTACGAAGTCGGGAGACTTCGCACAGGGTTTCATAAGAGCTCTTCGAAAAGCAGGTTTGCCAAATCTTCTAAAAACTTACTTCCCATTAAGCCAATTGCCCAAATCCGTTGTGGCAGTAGTTACTTATAATTTGTATAATCACTATTTCCCTAGAATATAAAAAAAATCAGGTTCATATTCCCTATTTTCATTAATTACAAATTTTAGTATTGTCTTTGAATTCTCAAATACTTGGATAATATTATTTTTCTCTTTAATTGAAGAAATTTTTTTAAAACCCAAAGCTTTAATTTGATTTAGATAAAGTTTGCATTTTTCAGAATTAAGAAATTGTAATCTTAAATAGTTTATGCGATAATCTTCAGTATATGATAAAGTTAGAAAATAATAATTTCCATTTTTTTCAGTATATTGATATGTAGTTTGACCACCATTTTTTTTATTCTCTTCACCGATGAAGTTCCAGTTTTTTTTAGTTAGATCGTTATAAACTTCACTAATGAGTGCTCCTTTAAGAGACAATAATTGTTTAATGGTTAGATTTTGACTATATGCAATAGAAAATATAAAAAGAAAAGTGATTAGAAGTAACTTTTTCATAATTAATCATAATTTTTAGCAATTAACATCTTGTAATTGCTGGTAACTAACTTATATGTGTAACAAAACCACACAAAGCCATCCAAATTCAGGTAGATATGTGTGATAAATTTCACACATATTTATTTTCAAATATATAATTTTTTCACTACAAACTTATCAAGGACTTTTAATTTGATTGATGGTTTTGGTATTTATAAGAGTGGCTATACAAACGAAAAGCAGAAAAAAAATTAAGATACGCATGCTAAAATACTGTAATAATCCTCAAAAAAATTGGTTATATAATTGAATGCTTCCCGCTACTAAAGAGAAAAAGCTTCAGAGAAATCTGGAGCTTTTTTTGTTTTAATCATCTTTAAAAACACCTTTGTGTTCACGAGCGAGACGCTGGCACCAGGAGAGGGAAAAACTCCTTGGGGAACGGATTGTTATATTTTATATGCAATATCATATATTTTAATCAATAAGGTATCACCTTGAAGTCCGTAATCATCAATTTCATATTTTTTATCCTCAGTATAGATGGTCATTTTTGACGTTGGTTGGTCGGGTCTATTTTCACCAACTGAATATTTTTTTTAAGTATAGTTAAATCCGTTTTTTGAATTAAGTCAAATAGTGTTTTAATTTCTTTATCGTTTAAACTATAAGTCGAAGCTTTAATCGATGGATCATAATATGTTTTTTGGAATTTACTCTTTTTATTTTGAAAATCTATTTCTCCATCAATTGAAGAAGGGAAATTATTTCCCTCAACTCCAAAACCATCTAAATACATTTTAATTTTGATTACAGAATTAAGTTTATTTCCATTTCTGTCTTTTTGAGAATCTCTTTGACAACTAATACATAGAATAACTATCAATAAAAAACAATAATGCTTATTCATGGTGCTTTAGTTTTATAATAACTACTAACTTGAAACTCTAACTGTTCGATAGTATTATTTTTTAGTAATGATATTAAAATTCCTTATATCATTTAATTCAAGAATTTTAAAAACTTCCAAAGTTCTATTTCTATCAGTTTTAATCCCAATTTCTAAGTAAAATTCAGCATTTATTTCCTTTATTTTATTTTCTTTTAAGTATTTATTAAAGTTTTCAAGATTATCAAAACTAATAGTTTTATTCTTATACTTTATTAAAACATTCTTTAAAATTAGGTTTATTACAAAATCATTTGAATTTATCAAATGTTCCTTTTTTGTGATTACAGGATTTTCAGCTTCTAAAGGAACTAGTTCGCTTTTAAAAATTTCAACATTAGTTTTTGTTAAATCTTTAGTTTGACCTTTCACTAAATTTTGAGTGAAAAGAACGACAATAATAAAAAAGACATGCCTATTTTTCATTTGGTATTTTTTTGAAATATTACTGCCAACTTATTTATATGTATGACAAAAACACATGACCTTAAAACAAGTTCTTCCAGATATACACTAAACTCCCACTTGCTCAAAATCGCTATTACCTGTTGCTATTATTTTCTTTTTCGCATCTTATAGTTTAAGTTTTGGTTTGTGAAAAATGTTTCCAATTTTCGCCAATCTTCATAAGTTACCAAAAAATCATCTTTATTGATTTTTAAGTCTTTACTATATGAATAATGATCGCATCCAAAACATAAGTCAATGTACGACCACCTTTTTTCCTTATAAATGAATATAGTATGATGTGGCTCAAAACAATAATTACCGTCGTATATTAAACTGTCTTCTTTTTGTTTTGAAATAACTTCAATTAACTCTTGTTTTAATTTTGAGTCAAGTTTAATTTTCTCTCTTATTATACTATTATTTGGTTTTCCATTTTTAAGTAGAGGCTTAACTACTGCTCTTTTTTCTTCTAGTTTTTTATATCTCCTTTTAATTTTTTTTCTAATTCTATTACTTGGGTTCTTAATTTTAAGTAAAGCTATCAATGTAGTTTTCCCCTTCCCTTCTTCTTCCATTATGAAACTAAAATCCTCGTGGCTAGTGAGTACAATTTTTTCTGCTTTTTTTATAGAATTTATTAAACTATCATTTGCAATTTGTGAAAAACTGAAAAGAGAATTTAAGAATAGAGTAAGAGTAATTATTATTTTTATCATTAAAATACAAAGTGTTTATTCACAACGGTTACACAATAACAGCTAAATTATTTATATGTGTGACAAAACCACACAAAGTCCCCAAATTTTGTAGATATGTGTGATAAATTTCACACATTATTATTTTCAAATATATATTTTTTTATCTTTGGAATTCATTTTTTTTCAGCCAAATGGCTTTATCTTTGAGCTTTTAGAAAAATTGATCATCATTATGGAACAGAAAATACATCAGGGAAGAAACGTAAAACGTTTTAGATAAATGCTTGGCATCAAACAAGAAGCATTGGCTTTTGATCTGGGAAATGAATGGAATCAGAAGAAAATTTCTATGCTGGAGCAAAAAGATGTAATTGAAGATGACATTCTTAAACAAATCTCAAATTCTTTAAAAATTCCTGTTGAAGCTTTTCAAAACTTTGATGAAGAACAAGCAATAAATATTATTTCTAATACTTTTGGAGATAATGCTTGTGTTGGAAATCCAAATTCTACATTCAACTTCAATTCTATTGAAGAATTAAAAAAACTTCACGAAGAAAAAATCGCATTGTTTGAGCGCATGCTGAAAGAAAAAGATGAAATGATGGCAAGGCTTGAAAAATTAATCAACAAATAATTCAGGAATAATTCAGGAATAATTCAGGAATAATTCTTTCATATATGGAAACATTACATTAAGAAATAATCATTTATAAAAAACATCAAAATAAAGCTTCAGAGAAATCTGGAGCTTTTTTGTTATCTCTCATTGTGTTCACGAGCGTGACGTTCGTCCCAGTAGGGTAATAATTTGAGATTTTATTATAAGAAGAGAGGAAACAAGTTCCTCTCTTCTTCAAAAAATATAAATCTATTTTTTGAAGATAGTATATCATTATACAACCAACAAAATAAGAGTATTAGGTTTTTCTTTTAAAATTTTACTATCTTTTGTAAGGTAGATTAATCTTAAATTTTTCATCTAACAATAAATATTTTTTGTAAAATTAATTACTATGCTAAGAAGCAACATCCTCCACCAGCTAGAGGATAATCTGGAGGACATGGTCGGCCATTTTGTAAAATAGCCTCTCCAATTGCAAGTGCTTTAATGCAAATCTCTGTCAGTCCGCCATTTACCGCTTTTAGCTCATTTTTAGTTAATTCTTGAGCTCCGTCTAATTTTAAAATTTTTTTTAACATAATATAAGGTTTTTAAAATTTAGTTAATACCCCAATCATTTAAAGACACTTGGGATTTTTGTCTATGCTAGCGCAAGAATTTTTTTATATTTTATAAATTGAAGCGTTCGTGAGTGGGATACTACCAAATCGTTATTCTCTCTTTCTTCGGCAAAAACATTTTATCTCCAGGTTTTACATTAAATGCTTGGTAAAAAGGTGCAGTATTCATTAAAGGACCATTTACACGCCAATTTGGTGGAGAATGCGGATTGTTGTTAATCCACAAACGCAGGAACTCGTCTTTCATTTTTACTCGCCATATTTTGGCTATAGAAATAAAGAAGCGCTGGTCTGGAGTAAAACCGTCAATTTTTGTATTCCCTTTTCCTTGTTCGGTCATTTTAAAAGCATCGTATGCAACAGCAATTCCGGCAATATCTGCCGTATTTTCGCCAACTGTCATTGCGCCATTAATGTGTAAATCGCCTAAAACGGTATAGGTACTATACAAATCGATAACCTGTTGTATTCTTGCTTTAAACTGCGCATAATCCTCTTTTGTCCACCAGTTTTTTAGGTTTCCATCCTTGTCATATTGAGCACCCTGATCATCAAAAGTATGGGTTATTTCGTGACCTATCACCATTCCGATTCCTCCGTAGTTGAGTGCATCATCTGCATTATTATCAAAATATGGAGCTTGTAAAATACCGGCAGGAAAAACAATTTCATTTGCAGTAGGGTTATTATATGCCGTAACCGTTGGAACTGTAGTAAACCATTCTGATTTATCAACGGGTTTACCCAATTTTGATAATTGAAATTGATATGCAACTGTAGCGGCCGAAACCATATTCTCAAAATAGGTATTCCTTGCGATATGTACTTTGCTATAGTCTTTCCATTTATCCGGATATCCTATTTTCTTAGTCATGGCTGCCAATTTTTCTTTTGCTTTTTGCTTCGTACTTTGACTCATCCATTCCAATTTATCAATTCTTTTGGCATAGGCTTTTTGCAGATTATTCACGAGGACTAACATGCGTTTTTTGGCATCTTCAGAAAAATATTTCTTTGCATACAATTCACCCAACGCTTCGCCTAAGTAAGTGTCAAGGACATTAGCCATTTTTTCGCCACGTGATTTTTGAACAGCCTGACCAGAAAGCACTTTGGTATATTCAAATAGGGCATCGCCAAAAGGTTTACTTAAATCATCTGCATATCTTTCTAAAGAATTTGCTTTGAGGTAAATTTTCCAATTAGTAAGGGGAATGGTTTTTAAAAGCTTATTAAGCGTGTCATAATAGGCAAGTTGGCCCGCATTAATAGAATCGGTTTTAGCTCCTAACTTATCTAAAAAAGTAGTCCAGTCTATGCTCGGATGCCTTTTTACAAGATCTGCCACAGCCATTTTATTATAATTTGCCTGTACATCCCTAAGTTCAACTTTTGTTTTATGCGAAACAGCGAGTTGTTTGTCTATATCGTAAACCAAATTAGCATTATTTTCAGCCTCTTTGGCATTGCTGCCAGTTTGCTGAAATAATGTAGCAAGGTATTTTTTGTACGCTTGCTGTATGGCAACAGTTGATGAATCTGATTTGAAATAATAGTCTCTGTCAGGCAAGCCAATACCCGTTTGATAGATTTCGGCAATGTTCATACTACTATTTTTCTGATCGGGTGACACCCAAAAAGCAATAATAGAAGGATTACCCACTTTTGCTTCATCAACTACAAAGTTCATTAAAGAAGGTAAATCGCTAATTGCTTCAATTTTGGAAAGTAAAGGTTTGATAGGTGCATAACCGCGTTTATCAATGGTTACGGTATCCATACCTGATGCATAAAAGTCGCCTACCTTTTGTGCTATACTCCCTGCTGAATTCTTGCTTTGCGAAAGACTGTCCAATATTCCTTGCAGGCGCATTCGTTGTGGGAAATTCATAAACATATAGGCACCAACTCCGGCTTGAGATGCTGGTATTGATACAGAATCGTACCATTTGCCATTTACATATTTAAAAAAATCATCACCAGGTCGCAATGTAGAATCTATTCCGGTGATGGTAATGTTCTTTTTCCCTTCATGTTTTGAGCACGCTGTAAAAGCTAAAAATGCTATGAAGGGCATTAATAAATTTTTCATAATCTGAACTATTTATATTAAAATGAACTGAAAATGTTTGAAAGCCGATGCTTCAAAACCTATATGACTGACATAGACTATTTTAAAAGAACAATATACGAATTCGGTTTCTAATTCTAAAGTTTATCTAATAAAGCCTTAAACCCGCCATATTGCTAAATGATAGTTGCATGCCTTTTTATTTATTCAGCTCTTTATCAATTTCTTTAATAAGTTCAATAGCTAATGGTTTTGTATTTTCTTCATAAACCCTTATATTGTTCTTACCTAGTCTGACAAGAAATTCGACTGTCTTTTTAAATTTTGGGTCTGAATATAACTGTTCTTCAGGTTTATCAGCATTTTCTATCATTTTATCAAAACACTTAAACAGAAAATCATTATAATATTTATCGACTTCGTTAAGTGCTGGTACAAATATTTGGTAATAATTCAAGATTTTCTGTTTTAATTTTTCGTCTTCAATGTAGCCTATTTTACCACTTGACTTAAAACCTTCATAATTAGCAATATTCATTTTTGGTCCATGTGAATAAACCGGAAAATTAACCTTATTTTTAGAGTTATAAATACTGTCAAGTTGAAGAGTCGTTAGTGCTAAAATTTTTTCATAGCTTATGTTTGACTTTTGGTATGCTTTGTTTTCAACGTCGATATTTTTTATATCATTTTGCAAATCATTTTTTAAATTAACAAGAAACACGGATACTTCTTCTTGTTGATGTCTGTGTTCACTCCAACCGTGTAACCCTATTGAAAGTGTTACTGCAAAAACGATTATAAATATTTCTATGATGATTTCTTTCACCTTATCTCCCAATGTGTGTTCTGTATTTTTAACAGCTTTGTAAATTTTTTGAGTATGTTTTTGTACTTCTTCTTGCATGTTGTTTTGGTTAAAATATATTCTGTTAATTTGGCTATATGTTTGTTTTTAAAAATGGTATATAACTTATTTATATGTGTGACAAAAACCACACAAAACACCCAAATTAGGATAGATACGTTTGATAAGTATTACACATTATTTATTTTCAAATATATACTATTTCCATTACAAATCATCATAACGACTTTTATTTTACCGGATGTTTTTTGATACATAAAATGAATGTTGAGATGTAAACAAAAAGAAGTAAAAAAGTTAAGCTCGCCCCAGCTGCAGAGAAAAGTATATAAATAAATAGACCCTAAAAGTGACTTTAATCGAAATCTCTTCTACTTTTGCCAAATGTTAGAAATTCTTTATCAGGACGAATATATTGTAGCAATTAATAAACCAAGTGGATTGCTGGTTCACAAATCATTTTATGCACGCGATGCAAAAGTTTATGCTATTCAGGAATTGAGAAATCAAATAGGCCAACACGTTTATCCTATTCATCGCTTAGACCGCAAAACATCTGGTGTCTTGTTATTTGCGTTGGATAAAGAAGTCTTGAAAATTATGAATGATCGTTTTGCCACACGCGAAGTCGAAAAAAAATATTTAGCCATTTTACGTGGTTGGTCACCTGAGGAACTAACGATTGATTATGATTTAACCAATGATGATGACATTACACAAAATGCAATAACCTACTTTCATCGTTTGCAAAATGCCGAAGTTGCGTTAGAATTTAATAATAAACCAACATCCCGATATTGTTTGGTAGAAGCAATTCCTGAAACCGGACGTATGCATCAATTGCGAAAACATTTCAAACATATTTTTCATCCCATTTTAGGAAGTCGTCCACATGGTTGTAACAAACAAAATAAATTATGGCTGGAAAATTATGACCTGAAAGGAATGATGCTTCATGCACATCAATTAATTTTTAATCATCCAATAAGAAATGAACAACTAATCCTGAATGCGAAGATTAATGAAGAGTTTAGCAGAGTTGGTGCTATTCTTAATTTGGATTTGAGTAAGTATAAGTAGAATAATTACTATAAGAACTCAGGTTTTATTTTAAGATCGCGGTTTAGGCAAATTTCTGTCGTACATAATAATAGTTCCTGCGACAGCCACATTCAAGCTTTTTACCGATTTAAATTTTACTAAATGATGGCATTTATCCATTACTTTTTTGGATAAACCATGATCTTCTGCTCCTAACAAATATACACAACGTCTTGGATGCTCAAAGGTCTCTAAATCACAAGCTTTTTCATCTAATTCAACTCCAACTAATCGTGCTCCTTTAGGTAAATTTTCAAAAAAAGCTTCAAAAGTATCATAATGAAAATAAGGAATTGCTTTTACCGCATCGTGAGTGTCACTTGCTTGTTTGGCATATCGATTGCCTATGGTAAAAATAAAAGTAGCGCCTAAGTTTTGAGCGGATCTCCATAAAACACCCAAATTTTCAGGCGTTTTACCATTTTGTATTCCAATCCCAAAATATTCATTTATAAAATTATCATTCATAAGGGCAAAAGTACAAACTGTAAATAAATAATTTTAAATATTTCTAATATTTCGAACGTTCATGCTGAATTCCCAACCCTCGAAAGTGTTCATTATTAACGCTGCGCAAATGTCTCTGACTTTGCGCAATTTATGAATGTTTTTCAGAAAACGAAAACCGCAAAGTCGGCGATTCTAAAACTGTAACACTTCGAAGAGTAGTGTCCTGTTCCCGTTCCTAAATAAAAAGCGTCAGAGAAATCTGAAGCTTCTGTTATTGTCTTACCCTCCTTCATTATTAGTAAACATTGATAACAGCAAATCTTGTTAACCTCAATCTTTTTCAATTATTTTTTCTCTTGAAATTTTAATATTATCAATTCCCGTTGATACAGGTTATTTTGCATGTCTAAGTTTTTGCTCAAAAACATAATTTCAAGTATTCTTTATTACAAAAGCGCTTGATTTCGACCACTTATTCTTTTTTAAAGTACACTTATTACTTTGTGTTAAATATCAGGCTGCATATCAAAATTGTGTGTACTATTTTTGTAAATTATTTTTTTTTCGCAGTAATAAAATACTTAGCAAAAACATTACAAACCAATTAGTTAAGTAAATATTTTTTAAATTTGTTTATCTTTAGAATTAAAAAAAATCCATGACGCCTATTAATGCTGTAATCATATCACATGAAAAAGAAACTCTGATAACTTTAAAGAAATTTGAAGAGGAGAATTATATGATTATGCAAATAGTTGGGGCTGCACAAAGCGTAAGTGATGGCATTGTGTTGATTAAATCAAAGAAACCGGATGTTATTTTTTTGAATATTGTATTTGAAGATGATACTTTTTTTGAAATGCTTGAACAATTAGAATTTAGCATTCCCAAGCTCGTATTTATTTCCACAAACAAAGATTATGCTATCAAAGCTTTTAAACATAATGCAGTTGATTTTTTATTAAAACCAATTGACTTTAATGCCATAATAATAGCTATCTATAAAGTTATTAAAAGAATAGAAATGGAACGCGCTTTTCAAAATCAAAAAATCAACAATATCAATCCTGTAAATCCTGTAAATCAAACAAATAACTATGTTGCAGTCGCGTCTTTAGAAAAAATAGAACTCATACCTATGACCGAAATTATTTTTTGCAAAGCTGATGGGAAATATACCATTTTTGTCCTTTCTAATGGAACTAAGATAATGTCAAGCAGAAACCTCGGAGAATACAGTACAATCCTCGACAACAGTTATTTTTTTAGAATACATAATTCTTATATTATTAATCTGCGGTATATCTCGAAAATTTTAAAAAAAGACGGATATTTCTGTGAACTTTCCAATGGAGCAATTTTACCAGTTGCCAAAAGAAGACAAGATGACTTTAATAAATTCATAAGACTTAAGGAATAACAAATAACTCCCTACCTTTAAGTTAATGCCCACGAAGACCTCAATAACAGACAATATAATGAAAAACAATCCGTCAAAAGAAAAAAATGATAATAATACTAGTGCTATTAAGGAACCACTACATGAACTTGGTAAAATTTTGGACTTTTCAATGGACCTGATTTGTTCTTGTGATAGCGAAGGAAAGTTTGTCTGGGTAAATAAAGCCTCAGAGCGTATTTTATGTTACCAACTTGAAGAATTAATTGGCAAAAAATACACTGACTTTGTATTTCATGAGGATATCGATAATCAGATAAATGACGATTTTGATTTTAAAAGTGGGTCGCATATACCGATATTTGAAAAAAAGTTTATACACAAAAACGGAAATATTGTTTATTTGCAATGGTCAGCTGTATGGGACGATGCAAAAAAATTATGCTATTGCATAGGCAGGGATATTACGGAGAAAAAAAATATAGAAAAAGCTTTTGAAATGGAGAGACTGCGGTTCTATAATTTATATTCGCAGGCACCCTCCTGTATAGGAATTTTAAAAGGACCCGACCATGTCTATGAATTGGCGAATGAGCTTTATTTACAATTAATCGATAAAAGGGATGTTATTGGAAAGACGGTAAAAGAAGTTTTACCAGAACTTGAAACACAAGGGATTTTCGAAATATTGGATACTGTCTATCAAACAGGTGAAACCTTTACTGCGAATGAAATGCTCATAAAACTTGACCGTGATGGTAACGGAAAATTAGTGGATGCCTATTTAAATTTTATTTATCAGGCACATAAAGATACTAATAATAATATTGACGGTATTCTTTTTTTTGGAAATGATGTAACAGAGCAGGTTTTATCACGGAAAAAAATTGAAGAAAGTGAAAAAATGTATCGGGACCTAATTCATAAATTACCTGTCGCAACATATTCCTGTGATGTTGAAGGACGGATAGTGCTCTATAATAAGGCTGCAGTTGCGCTATGGGGAAGAGAGCCTGAATTAGGAAAAGATTTATGGCATCATTCATGGAACATTAACAATAAGAAAAGCTCCATGACACTCAATTTATGTTCGATGGCTAAAGCGCTAAAAGAAGGTGATCCTATCTTTAAGGAGGAAATAATCATCAAACGCCCTAATGGAGACAAGCGTTGGGTCTTGCCATATCCAGTTCCTTTTCGTGATACCGAAGGTCAGATAACCGGAGCTGTTATTGTATTGGCTGATATTACAGAAATGAAACAGGCAGAAAAAAGACTGAGAAAAAGCGAAAAAAAATACAGGTACCTATTCGACAACAATCCAATGCCAATGTGGGTGATCGATTTAATAACTTTTAAATTTCTCGATGTAAATAAAATGGCCATTATGCAATACGGATATAGCCGGGAAGAATTCCTTGCCATGACAGCTTTGGACATAAGACCAAACGATGAGAAAATTAATTTTATAAAATCCAACGATATTTCAAAAATTAATGAATCCAATTACAACAGGGGAAAATGGAATCATTTAAAGAAAGACGGGACTCTTTTTACAGTTGAAATCATAGCGCATGATATTATGTATGAGGGGACTCCGGCAAGGTTAATTCTTTCCCATGACATCACAGATCGTACAAAAGCAGAAGTAAATCTGGAAAAAAGAAATAAAGAGCTCATCAAAACCAATTCAGAGCTGGATCGATTTGTATATAGTGTATCCCACGATTTGCGTTCTCCCCTGACTTCAATTCTCGGTCTTGTTGCTTTTATTGAAACAGAAACTCAGGAAACCGATACGCTTAAACATGCCAAATTGATTCGAAGCAGTATTAATCGCCTGGATGAATTTATTAAAAACATTTTAATTTATTCGCGAAACAACCGTACAGGACTTGAAGTACAACAGATTCCGTTAAATAAAATGGTGGCTGACGTACTAGACTCGCTTCAATGCATGAAAGATGCAAAAGGAATTCGTTATGAAGTTAAGATCAATGAACAGCAACCTTTTTTCTCAGACAGGCTGCGCCTGAGTACCATTCTGAAAAATCTTATTTCCAATGCGATAAAATATCATAAAAAAGAGCAGGCTCACAGATTTGTAAAAATAGTCGGGCATTCAGATCAGGAGAATCTCCATTTGTCCATAATGGATAACGGAATCGGAATTGATCCTGCATATCATCAAAACATATTTGAAATGTTTTTTCGACTCTCGGGCAAAGATGGCTCCGGTATTGGTTTATATATCGTAAAAGATGCTGTCGAAATGTTGCAGGGCACTATAGAAATTCAGTCAGAGAAAGGGGCTGGAACCACATTTAATATCACACTAAAAAATTTGAAACCATGATCAAAGAACCAGATCCAAAATTTGAGACCGTTATGATTATTGATGATAACCTGGTAGATTTATATATTATATCACGTATGATCACTAAAAATAATTTCGGAAAAAATGTGCTCCATTATACCGAAGCAGAAGAAGCCATGAAATATCTGCAGGAGAATCAGGACAATATTTCCAAGTTGCCGCAAATAATTTTTGTAGACATCTATATGCCTCTAATGTCCGGATTTGAATTTCTGGAAGCATATGATACATTATCAGCTACACTAAAAAATTATTGCAAAGCTTATGTTATATCATCAACAATCGATAACGAGGATATAGCCCGATCAAGCAGAAATAAAAATGTAGTTTGCTTTCATATTAAACCAATTACTAAAGAATTTCTTGACCGGATTGTTTAAGAAATTAATTAAAAATATAAATTCTAACAATTTCAGGTTAAACTAAATTATCAGGATTCACTATATCAACATTACAGGGTAATTTGGTAATACTTTGCCGTTATTTAATTTGGCTTTTTTTAACTGTAGTTTTTATAAGTAAGTCAATACTTCAAAATGCACTCAATTCTTATGGGATAAGTCAGAGCCACTAGTAATTGAATTTGAAAACCGCATTAATCTGAATTAATACCATCTTCTTTTTTTAGTGTAATACTCCGAAATATACTTACCAATTAGGATAATTACGCTTGGTGACAAACTGCTAACATCTCTTCCACTACATTTTTTATTCTCAAAAAATCTGGCAGAATTTGATATTATTTGCTTCTAATCCTTTTTACATAAATATAAATATTATAAGTCTAATCAACCACTTCTTTTTAGAATTGGAAGCTTTTTTCATATAAACTGTGTTATAGCTTGGTGTTTCGCGAATTTATTGTAATAATCATCTCATAATTATAAAACGGTTATACCTTATAGATGCCACTTATTACTTCTGTTTTTTAATTTAAAAATCATTTCTCTTAATTTGCACACAACACACTAAAAAACAACATCTTACAAGGATGCATCTTGGGATTTACGAATAACGCACTTCATTAACACAATGCAGGAATGAAAAAACTAGTTTTCTATTTAATTTTTTTTATGCCAATAATAGCTCAATCAGCAAATCCCCCTCCTCCGGGTTTACCCGATGAACCAGTCGCAGCACCAATAAACTCAATGATCTCCTTACTATTCACTGCTGCCATTGTATTTGGAGGCTATATTATTTTTAAAAAGAAATAGAGGCTTCAAAATAACCTTTACACAATACTCATTAACCCAAAAAGAAGTATGAAAAAAACTTTACTACTATTCTCTATTTTGTTTTCTTTTCAAGGTTTTTCTCAAATATATGTTGGTCCCACTACACCTATCTATGTTAAGAGTCAGGTGCTCTATGTTGGTCAAAATATAAATCTGGCCGCTAATGCTAATCTTTACCTGCGAAACAATTCTCAGTTAGTTCAGGGAACAACTGGTACTTCTGCAAATACAGGAACAGGAATTGTATCGGTTTATCAGGAAGGAACCTCAGACAACTTTGATTATAATTACTGGTGTTCTCCCGTTGGTAGTACCGCAGTATCTGCAGGCAACAACAATTTTGGAATCACATTATTACATCAGCCTACAACTTCAATTGCTTCTACTGCTGCCACTATACTCGCTTCGGGGAGTTATAACGGCATCGCGAATCCATTGAGTATAGCATCTCATTGGATTTATAAATTAACTAATGCCAACAATTATTCACAATGGGTACAAGTTGGAAGTGCCACTACAATTGCTCCCGGTGAAGGGTTTACAATGAAAGGAACCAGTGGTTCTGACAATACAGATCCGGAAGGAACCGGCATTGTAAATAATCCCGGTGCAGGCGCTCAAAGATATGATTTTAGAGGGAAGCCTAATGATGGAAATATTACTGTTACAGTAGGCTCTAATGATGCGGCAACCCTAACAGGAAATCCGTATCCTTCTGCACTACATTTAAATGCATTTCTTTTGGACCCTACAAATACTGCTGCTACAGGAATCGCTTATTTTTGGCAACAGGACAAAGGTGTGAATTCGCATAATCTCTCTGCTTACAGAGGAGGATATGCCGCGTATGCCCCTATTAGCCTGGGTTCAACCGGAATCTACACAGCAGCTACATTTAAATCCTATAAGAGCGACGGAACAGTAAACAGTAATCCGCCAACAGGTACGAGTCCGGTTGTAGAAAGAAAATATCTTCCCATTGGTCAGGGTTTTTTGATAAATGGAGTTTCCAACGGAGTGGTTACATTTAGAAATTCACATCGTATTTTTTACACAGAAGGCAATAGTTTATCCCAATTCGAAAAACAAGTAAAAAAAGCAACTGCCAAAATAAATAATGATAATGCAAACAATTATGATGGCCCTCCTCCGCCTCCGCCGCTTATGCCTTATTTTAAGCTAAATACTATAATAAACAATGAATTTACACGACAGCTTGCATTAGTTTTTATTTCTGAAGCAACAGATGGTGTCGATAGAGGTGTTGATGCCAAAAATATGGATGGAGATCTTCCGCATGACATTTCTTTCTGGATAGAAGAAGGAGATTACGTAATTCAGGGACTTAACTTCAATTTATCTAAAAAAATTCCGCTCTCTGTAAAAGCAGCTGCAAGTATAAAATTTAAATTTTATATCTCTGAAACTGTAGATTTTGATAGTGAACAGCCTATTTATATATACGATGCCCTTGATATGTCTTATCATGATATTAGAAATACACCCTATGAAGTTGTAGTTGCTCCTGGAAAGTATACAGAACGGTTTAAAATAAGTTTTACTAATGGAACACTGGGAACAAATGATGTTGCTAAAAATAACTTTCTTATTAGCCAAGACAATAAAAACCAGGTTTTAAAAGCGGCAAATCCAAATAATGAAATCATAAAATCATTTGTGCTTTATGATATTCTTGGAAGAGGCGTTATTTCAAAAAACAATTTAGGAGCTGAACAGTACTTTAGTTTTTCGACTTCAGGATTGAGTTCCGGAATGTATATAGCAACATTCTTAACGGCTGACGGTGCAAAAATTACTCAAAAAATTATTATTTCTAATTCTGGCAGCTAAATAATTTATCAAAACTCTTACATACAATTTTAATTAATACGAAATTATGATAATAAAATTTACTCAAACAAATAATAGAATTATTCTATTAGTATTTCTCTTTTTTATAACAATTATTGGAAATGCTCAAATTGGTATCGGAACAGTTACGCCAAACGCAAGCTCTGTTTTAGATATTTCTTCTGTAACTCAAGGGATTCTTGCACCCCGTATGACAACTGCGCAGCGAATTGCAATTGCAAGTCCTGCCGAAAGCTTATTGGTTTTTGATACAGACCTGAAATCATTTTATTATTATACTGCAGCATCCTGGATTGCTATTAACAGTGGCGGGTCAAGGTTAAACTTTAAACGTATAAAATCGACCGATAATTTGGCAACTGTACTTGCAACAGAATTAGCTGCCGGAGGTGGTGCTAAATATGTACTGAACAGTAATACATTATATGAAATAAATGGCACAATCGTTTTTAATTTCCCTATTGATTTAAATGATGCCTATATACAGGGTCTGGATGCCAATCAGGACATTATTACTAAAACATCGGGAACTCTTTTTGACGGAAGTACAGGGGGCAGCATCAGAAATATTACTATTCTGGCACCAAATGCTACTGTATTTAATTTAAATGCTGCGTCATCGACCTCTTCTTTTTTACTTAGAGATACGATAATTGCAAATGCTACAAGTGTTGGTACTATAGGAGGTTATGGATTAGTTTTCATGAGTATCGTTAATTATTCAGGAAATTTAAATGGTATTACTTACACGAATATAGGTCAGTTGCTATTGAGCAATCAGGCATGGTTTGTCAATAATGGAGGTACGTACGAAAAATTTACCGGAACATTTACCTTAATAGAAAAACAAGGCGGATTTTCTTTTGTTGGGCCCGGAGCATATGGTCTGGATGTTTCTACAGCTGGTCTTACTATTACTGGCGATGCTGTTTTAGAATCTGTTGTTTATACTGGTGCAACTCCTGCTAATTATGTAAAACCATATGCACCGGCGTCAACATATAATGGTTATAACTTTAGTAATGCATGGACAGTTAGAGCAGCAGGAATTCCGAATGAAGCTGATACATATGCAACCGGAGATTTTTCTATGGATGCTGAAATTGGAGGTGCCATACCAATTAACTTAAGTTCTGGTACACCAAGTAACATCTTAAGAATTTATTCAGCATCAGTTGCAACTATTTCCAGCAACTTATTTCGATTTTCAGCTGATGGTACTTACAACAGATTAAGATATGTTGGTAAGAAAAAGAGAATCTTTCAAATATCCGGTTCTGTCAACTTTCAGGTTCCGTCAGCAGGAACATACATTGTTCATTTGTACAAAAATGGCGTGGCAGTGCCTCAGTTTAAATTTTATGGCCGGGGAACTGCGGCAAATGATATTGTCGTAGCACCTCTTGATGCTTCCATAGAATTAAATGCTAATGATTACCTTGATTTTTATTTGCAAAGATACAGTGGGAATGATGGAGCTGATGTGCTTGTTTCAAATATGACGGTAATCATTAAATAGTATACAGAAAATAATTAATTTTAAAAAATTACTCGTAAATAGCATAATGTAAGGAAGTAAATCCATTTGTATTTTAATGCCAAAAGGATGAAATCACTACTAAACATCAAGAAAAGACAGAAGTATTTTAAAATTAATATTCATAAAGATTTTGCAGTAAACATAAAATGGAAGATTATGTTTATTATGGACGCCCGCCCTATATGTAAATATTTGGCGGGTATTTCATTTAAAGATTTCACTACTTACAGTACCCCTAAACATTATAAAAACAATGATTTGAAAAAACTCATAATAAAAGTTTATCTTAAACGCTGTCAAAAATTGTTTTGATTAATTCATTTTGCCAATATGCACTTTATATATTTGCCGTTTATAATTGATATTTCAAAAACCGAAAAATAAATTTTAATTTAATTCCAAATCTTTCAAGGTTACAAGTGTTAAAATCAATTCAATGAAATCAGGACCAAAAACATATCTATACCGAAAACAAGTGAATGGTCGAGGCACATTTGGTTCAGTAATAATTGAAATAATTCAAACCACGACTCATTCAATAGTAACAGATGCCTGTGAATGGACAACTCATAGAGAAGATTATCCGAAATTTATCGGAGTAAAGCTTTGGCTCGATAGTGCCATACTATCAGCAAATGCAATGATTGAGAATTTAATGCTTCCTGAAAAAATTGAAATTATAATAAGAGACATAATTGGTTTGCCCATTGATACCTGTCCGTCGCATATTGGCGCTGCAACAATTTTAGGTATTTTTGACTATTGTGAAATGCCATTATCCAAAGAGAATATTAAATTGGTTGATGAATTTATCGGAAAAAATAGTAATTCTTCTCTATTGCCAGATTATAATAAGTTATGCCTGGTGCTAAATCAACTTTAGTAAAACCATTCAAAAAACTCTCCGGAGAGTATGCATCTTAAAAAACTTTTCAAAAATTCAACGGAAAAATCAAAAGAATATTCTTTCAAAACAAATAATCCTAATACTGTTTTTCAATTTTCTTAAAAATTATCATTTTAAGAAAAATATGCTTTCTTACATAAAACAACCAATTATTAATCAAAGAAATACATCTTCAGCAAACCAATATTTTAACGGTTGATGATTTTTAAAGATGCTGTTTTCAGGAATAATTAAATAACTTTTTAAAAAAATATTTTTGCATATTTTAAAATTATTTGCATTTTTGCACCCGCATTAGAAAAGTAGGCCCGTTCGTCTATCGGTTAGGACGCATGGTTTTCATCCATGTAAGAGCGGTTCGATTCCGCTACGGGCTACAAATAGAAAGCTTCAGAGAAATCTGGAGCTTTTTTTATGCGTTTTTTTGTCGCAATTTCTACATTGTTAAAATTGATTTTTCATGGATCAATCCTAAATATTTGGAATGATAAAAAAAATTACCGCAGAGATTCTGTGTTGATTCTTTTTCATTCGCTTTCATATCTTTTATCCTCTCAAAAAACCTTCCATTACATAAAAACCTATTTTTTCTCAAAACAATACACCAAACCCAAAAGAGTTTATTTACATTTGCACCCGCAATGGTTTGGCTATGCTGTTCAGTATAGTTGACGAAGAGGGAATCAGGTGAAAATCCTGAACAAGCCCGTTACTGTAAGTTCCATGCAACATTTTGACAGATCTGAATATTCTAATTTTCATGATCTTATCTTTTGCCACTGTATTTTTTAATACGGGAAGGCGGCTCAAAATGGGAATAAGTCAGGAGACCTGCCACTGCAAATAATTTCAGGCTTTCGTGGACCAAAGCTTTGAAGCAAGCACAAAATCAAACAAAAAATTTGATTCGATTTTTCATTTACTAACTATTTGTTACAAATAGAACATTTTGCTATGCACTTATGTAAACAAAGGCGTTTATGCCTTCTACATGGTGGATTACTGTCGCTTTTATGGATTTTTATGAATCCAATTTATGCGCAGAATAATCCCACTGCTAAAGAATCAGATTCTTTAAAACCGCTTCCGTTAAGCGAAGTAATTCTAACCGCCAGCAAGCGCGAGTTCAGAATTGAATCGCCTATGCCGTTACAAATTTTATCCGGAAAACAACTGGAAAAACTCAATAGTTTGTCTGTTGCAGATGCGGTGCGTTATTTTTCGGGAGTTCAATTAAAAGACTATGGCGGAATTGGCGGTCTAAAAACCATCAATGTCCGAAGTTTGGGAAGCGCTCATACCGCAGTTTTCTATGATGGAATGACTGTTGGAAATGCGCAAAACGGACAAGTAGATTTAGGAAAATATTCTCTTGACAACATCGAAGCAATTGAACTTTATAACGGACAAAGGTCTACCATTTTTCAGCCGGCGCGAGGATTTTTCTCTTCCAATACACTTTTTCTTCGGAGTAAAATTCCTGAGTTTGCAACAGGGAAAAAAGTAAATAGTAAAGCATCTTTTAAAACGGGATCTTTCGGACTTGTAAATCCTGCTGGTCTTTATCAGCAAAAAATATCTTCCAACATATCGTTTACCGCAAGTGCAGATTGGCTTAAAGCCGATGGAAAATACAAATACCGATACCAAAAAACAAACGGTTATGACACCACTGCTGTTCGGCAAAATGGAGATATTGAGGCGTTAAGAAGCGAATTAAATTTACATGCGAAATTAACAAACGGACAGGCGAATTTTAAAGCCTATTATTACGATTCTGAACGCGGACTTCCGGGTGCAATTCTGGCCAACAAATACGAATACGTTCAATGTCAATGGGACAGGAATTTCTTTATTCACGGTTCTCTTCAAAAGTCATTTTCAAAAAAATACGAACTTCTTGCCAATATAAAATTCAGCAGAGATTACAGTCGTTACGTAGATTCTGATTACAAAACTCTTGAAGGTGCTCTGGACAATAAATATTATCAAAACGAATTTTATGCATCAGTCGTAAATCAATATACACTCAAAGATTGGTGGAAAATATCTCTGGCAACTGATTTTTCTATAAATACTCTCGATGCAAACTTATACCGTTTCCCCTACCCTACCCGATATTCTTATTTAGGCGCGTTATCGAGCGAAATGCATTGGAACAGACTTGATATTCAGGCTAACCTTTTGGGGGCTTTTATAGACGAACAAGTTAAATATTACCAGCAAGGCGATAATCAAAATGTTTTTTGTCCTGTTCTATCTGCTTCATTTCAGCCATTTGATGCGAAAAACTTTAGAATAAGGGCATTTTATAAGGAGTCTTTTCGAATGCCAACCTTCAATGACTTATATTATACTTTTATTGGCAACAGCTCTTTAAAGCCTGAATTTACTACTCAATACAACTTTGGAACAACCTATATTTTTGAACCTAAAAAGTTTTTACAATCGGCATCATTTCAGGCTGATGTTTATTACAATCGTGTAAAAGACAAAATTATCGCCATGCCATCTGCCAACCTTTTTCGATGGACGATGATGAATCTTGGAGAAGTTGACATAAGAGGTTTGGAGGTAAATACAAATTTCGTTTTCAGACTTCCTGAGCAAATATTTTTAGATCTCGGCTTAAGCTACACTTTTCAAAAAGCCGTAGATATTACGCCAAAAGGTACCACTTACGGCGATCAAATTCCTTATATCCCTGAGAATAGCGGCACTTTAACCTCAGCTGTAAACTGGAAAAACTGGCAAATTAACTACAGTTTTATTTACACCGGCGAAAGATACAGTCAAAAAGCCAACATACCCGTAAACTATGTAAAACCCTGGTACACGAGCGATGCTGCCTTAATCTGGGATGGAAAATTCATAAAAATTCCCGTAAAAATAAATTTTGAAGTCAACAATATATTCAATCAATATTATGATGTAGTTCTCAATTTTCCGATGCCGGGAAGAAATTATCGCTTTACAATAGCATTCACTTTTTAAAACAAAATATTCTTAATCCTCAATTTTTTCAATTATGAAAACAAACATCAAATTTTGGCTTTTACTGACTCTTATAGCAGTTGGCTTTCAGAGTTGCCAGGAAGATGACGCCATTATTCCGGAAGAAATAGTAGTACTTCCGCCTGAAACTGTTACCACTGTCGAAGGTTTTTATCTTCTAAATGAAGGAAATATGAACATGAACAAAGCTTCATTGGATTATTATGATTATGAAACCGGAACTTATAAACGCAACGTTTACGGTCAAGCAAACCCTGATGCAACTTTAGGTCTTGGAGATGTAGGAAATGATATTGGCCTTTACGGAACAAAATTATATGCGGTAATCAACAACTCTAATAAAATAGAAGTTATGGATGCCGCTACGACAAAACGTCTTAAAGTAATTGATGTAAAAAACTGCCGCTATGTAACTTTCGCTAATGGAAAAGCTTATGTAAGTGCTTATGATGGCGAAGTGCAATTGGGAGATAATTCTCCAAACGGGTTTGTAGCCGAAATCGATACAACATCGCTCCAAATTACAAGAACAGTAAAAGTAGGCCGTCAGCCCGAAGAAATGGCCGTTGTGGGCAATAAACTTTATGTCGCGAATTCTGGAGGATATAGTCCTCCAAATTATGAAAGAACAGTTTCTGTAATCGACTTAACAAGCTTTACAAAAACAAAAGATATAGATGTTGCTATCAACCTTCACAGGCTGAAAGCAGATGAAGAGGGCGATTTATACGTGAGTTCCCGTGGCGATTATTATGATGTTCCTTCCAAACTTTATGTCATAGATACTAAAACTGACAACATCAAGAAAAGTTTCGATATCGCTTGCTCGAATTTTACTATAGCCGGAGATAAGGCTTATATAATAGGGTCAGAATTTAATTATACGACTTTCGAAACAATAATTAATTATTCGATGATCGACGTTAAAACGGAGACTTTACTTTCAGGAAGTTTTTTATCGAAAGAAGTAAGCGACGAAATTACCATGCCGTACGGATTGGCTGTTGATCCTGTTTCGCTCAATATTTATATAACAGATGCCGGAGATTACGTATCACCCGGAAAATTGTTTGCTATTGACAAAACCGGAAAAGCAAAATTTACGGTAACTACTGGAGATATTCCGGCACATTTTGCTCTTAAACTAAAAAAAACTATCATAAATAAATAACCTTTAAAATTAAAAAAATGAAGAAAATAATACTCGCATTGTCGGTTATTCTGCTTTTGTCAGGATGTTATAAAGATGATATTAATGATCTTAAAAACGACGTTAATGACTTAAAAAACCGAATGGCACAATATGAAAGCCTGCTTGATGTACTCAACAAAAGATTATATGTAGTAAGTTATGAAACCAAAAGCGGCAGTTATGTAATTACAATGAGCGACGGCTCCAAATTAACGGTTCGCAACACATCCTCTTTTATAGAAATTGGAGAAAATGGTAACTGGTGGATTGATGGTGTTGATACCGGAAAATCTGCAAAAGGAGAAAATGGCGCACAAGGCGAAGCTCCGGAAATTGTTATTGGAAGTAACGGAAATTGGTTTATTAATGATGTTGATAGCGGAATATCAGCCTCGGGACAAAAAGGAAAAGATGCGGCAGAAATTATTTCGGTTTCGTTAGCCAATGGTATTATGACTTTTACTTTTGCAGATGGCAGAACTATTAGTATCTCTGCAAGCGCACCAGAAATAACATTACCAAACCCAACAGGCGGATTTACAATTGATAAAATGCAATGGTTCAGGGTTCAGCCACAATTGACAAATGCTGCAAGTGCAACTTACAAATGGCTGGTAAACAATCAGGAAGTATCAACTACCAGTGATTTATTTTATGCATTTACAGCTGCGGGAACTTATACTGTTGAATTTAAAGCAAAAAACGGCGTTGGCGAAAATTCTAAAACTTTTACGGTTACAGTTGCCGATAAAACGTACTTAAACAGAATTACAAGAGTATTTGATTTTTTCCCTGCTCCGGGACAATTTACAAATGCATTACCTGCAGCAACAGCAACTGATACAGATGAAACTATGCGTGTAAAGGCAGAAACTGCCTTAACATCAGGAAGTATGATTAGTCTGGGCGGATTTGGCGGCTATGTTCAATTTGGGTTTGACCATACTATAATTAATAAGGATGGAAATGACTTTGTTGTTTTGGGTAACGCTTTTAACGATTGGGCTGAGCCGGGAATTGTAATGGTTTCCTACGATGCTAATGGCAACGGAAAAGCCGATGACGAATGGTTTGAAATTGCCGGTTCTCAACACAACAAGGAAACCACCATCAAAAATTATGAAATAACATATTACAAACCAGATGCTGAACCAACAAACCCGAATGAACCTAATTACATTCGTTGGACAGACAATCAGGGTCAGGCAGGATATGTTTCTAAAAACTCATTTCATAAACAAACTTTTTATCCAATGTGGAAAGGAACAAGTGTAACTTTTAAAGGCACATTCCTTAAATCTAACATTTATGATAAATCCGGAAATGGCACCAACTGGGCTAATCCGGCTTACGAATGGGGATACACAGACAACTGGGCGAATGCTGATGTGCGAGGTCAGATTGACATAAGCTGGGCTGTAAATTCAAAAGGAGAACCTGTAAAATTAAAAGGAGTTGATTTTATTAAAGTTTATAATTCTAATCGTGCCGAAGGCGGTTGGCTAGGAGAAGTTTCTACAGAAGTTTCAGGATTTAAAGATTTGAATTTACCATAATTCAACCAACATAAGAAAATATTTTGCAAAGCCTCGGAGAAATCTGAGGCTTTGTTGTTTTACAAATCGATCCAAAATAAATTATATATTAGCTCTATATTTAAAGACTGATATAAAATCGGTTAACGATCCAAAAAAACAAAATTTTCATGACAAAAAAAACAATAATCTTAATTGGGTTTATTATTTTAAAATTTGTTTTACAATACGTCTTGTTAAGTCCTGAATATGATTTGCAGCGCGATGAATATCTGCATCTTGATCAGGCACATCATTTGGCTTTTGGTTATTTATCCGTTCCGCCGGTTACTTCCTGGTTTTCTTATCTGATATATTTATTGGGAAATTCCGTTTTCTGGGTCAAATTTTTTCCGGCTCTTTTTGGCGTTTTGACATTGATAATAGTCTGGAAAACCATTGAAACTCTTAAAGAAAATTTATATGCTCTAATTTTAGGTGCAACCTGCATTGTATTTTCCTGCTTATTGCGACTCAACATGCTTTATCAACCCAATTCTCTGGATGTTTTGTGCTGGACAGCTTTTTATTATGTAATAATTCAATACATTACATCTCAAAATAAAAAGTGGTTTTACATTGGCGCTGTGGTATTTGCATTTGGTTTTCTAAACAAATACAACATTCTTTTTCTGCTTATTGGCCTCTTGCCTGCCCTTTTGCTTTCGAGCCAAAGAAAAATTTTAGCAGAGAAAAAAGTGTACTTTGCCCTGATTTTAGGATTATTATTAATTCTGCCAAATTTAATATGGCAATACAACAATCAATTTCCAATTGTGCATCACATGAAAGAGTTGGCCGAAACACAATTGGTTAATGTCGATCGTTTAGGATTTCTAAAAGAACAATTGTTATTTTTTATTGGTGCTTTCCCGGTTATTCTTTTCGGATTATATGCTTTACTTTTTTACAAGCCTTTCTCAGAATATAAATTCTTCTTTGCTTCTATCATTTTTACATTGCTTGTGTTTTTATACTTTAAAGCAAAGGCCTATTATGCAATTGGTTTATATCCAATTTATATTGCGTTTGGTTCTGTTTTTATTTCTGAAATTTTAAAAACAGGATGGAAACGTTATCTGCAGACTGTGTTTGTTTTAATTCCGTTATTATTTTTTGTTCCGATGTACAATCTGGCGTTCCCCAACAAGAGTCCGGAATATATTGTGAAACATTCTGAAAAATATAAAAAACTAGGCATGCTTCGTTGGGAAGATGGAAAAGAACATCAATTACCACAGGATTTTGCCGATATGCTGGGTTGGAAAGAACTCGCCCGCAAAACAGATTCGGTTTATGCTACTCTGCCAAATCCTAAAGAAACACTGGTACTCTGCGACAATTATGGTCAGGCCGGAGCAATTAATTATTACACAAAAAAAGGAATAAAGGCCGTTTCTTTCAATGCCGATTATGTAAATTGGTTCAATCTTGATGTTCGATATAAAAACGTGATCAGAATTAAAGAGTTTGAAGAAAACAGTACCGAATTTGAAGAAACAAGTCCGTATTTTGAAAACGCAAAAATTACTGGTGAGATAACCAATAAAAATGCCCGTGAATACAAAACCACAATTTTTGTTTTTACCGATGCAAAAATCAACATCAACAAAAGAATAGAACAGGAAATTAAAGAAACAAAAGACTATAAATAAGAAAGTAATGTTAGACTTTACTAATATTGAATATCTAAAAACCGGAAACGAAAAGCAGCGTTGGGCTTTTAAAATTCTAGCAGAAAATAAAATTTTATTGAATCTTGCCGAATTTGAACCTGTTTTAGTCGGCACAATTCCGATCAATATTGATATTGAAAACAGCGATCTCGATATTATTTGTTATTGGAAAAACAAAACCAATTTTATAGAAAAGTTACAATCTCTTTTTGAAGATGAAAATGAATTTACAATTCGGGAAATATTAATTGATAATGAGGAAACAGTTATTGCAAATTTTAAAATAGCGTCATTTGAAATCGAAATTTTTGGACAAAACATTCCCACCAAAAATCAAAATGGTTATAAGCATCTAATTATAGAACATCAGATTCTGCAATCAAAAGGGGAAAATTTCCGCTTAGAAATTATAAAACTCAAACAAAAAGGGTACAAAACTGAACCTGCTTTTGGCTTATTATTGAGTTTAAAAGACAATCCGTATCAGGAATTACTCCATTACAAAATAGATTCTGATGTTTAAACGCTTCATTTAACCGAGACAAACAACTGTATGTTAATAAGTTATTAAAATTTAAGGTCATATTTAAAATATTTCAGAAAAATCTTTGCATAACCGTATTTACTGCTTATCTTTGCACCCGAAACATCGCGGGATAGAGCAGTAGGCAGCTCGTCGGGCTCATAACCCGAAGGTCACAGGTTCGAGTCCTGTTCCCGCTACTAAGATAAAGCTTCAGAGAAATCTGAGGCTTTTTTTGGTTCTGAAGCAAAACAAATAGCGTTGATTAATATTCAAAAACACAACATTTGCATGAGCAGAGGAACTAATAATTATCTTACATTAAATTATATTATAACCGTAAATGAATCCAATGATTAAAAAAAACAAACCCCACTTTTTAATTTTTATTCTTCTAAATTTATTTTTTTCCATTAATTCCTTTTCCCAAAAAAGCCTTTACGCCGGAATTGAAATCGGCCGCAGAGCTATAAAAGTTTCCGTTCTGGATGTAAGTAATATCAAAAAAGCTGATTATAAAATTCTTTCGTTTTGGACTGAGAGAATTAATTTTGCCGAACATATTGCTACGAACGGCGAGCTTACTCAGGACGATATCAACAGAACCAGCACTATAGTGGCTGAGCAATTGAAAAAAATAAGAGCTGAACATAAAATTCTTGAAGAAAATATCTTTCTGGTAGCCGCACCTGTTTTTACATCTGCCACTAATATTGATGTTTTAAGAAACAAAATTACTTCTCTGACTAACAAAGATCTGGAAATTCTGAATGTTAACGAAGAAGCTAAAACACTAGTTAAAGGCGCTATCCCGCCAGTTGATTATTCTGATGCTTTCCTGCTTGACATTGGAGCGCAAACTACCAAAGGCGGATATATCGATGAGCTTAAAGACGACAAATTAGAGTTTATACCTTTAGAACTTAACTTCGGTACCATGACACTTACTGATGCTGTACAAAAAACAGTTGTAAATCAAAATCAGGTTAATGACATGTCTGTATATCAGGAAAAATCTTTTGATTTCAACACGGTTTTACTTAAGAAGGTAAAAGAAATGTTTGACAAAAATCCTCTTTTATCAAAAAAGGAAAAAATGTATTTATCAGGCGGAGCTGTCTGGGCATTTGCAACTCTATATTATAATGAAAACGTTAAGGAACATTATGTTTCTTTAAGTAAGGAAGATGTTATCAATTACGATGCAATCCTAAAAAATAATTTTAGCAAGTTTACTACTCTTGCTAAAACCAATAAAGAAGCAGCAAGAGTTTTGAGTACGTATGACCAGAAATACCTAATTTCTGCCAATAACATACTATTGTCTTGCCTGGAAAGTATTCCTGATTTAGAGAAAAAGAAAATATTATTTGTAAAAGAAGGTCAAACAATCTGGCTGATCTCCTACATCGCAGATCGTTCTAAAAAAGTAAATACTAATTTTTAAGATAGTATTCTTATAACGCTAATTTGGCTTTAAAGAATTAACTACAAGACAAAGCTTCAGAGAAATCTGGAGCTTTTTTTGTTTTTATAGTCTTTGCGAACTTATTTTCTAAATAATATGCTAAAAAACAAAAACTAATTCTGCATGAATTAGCTTTTGTTTAATTAATTTGGATTGCTTGTTTACTGTTTTTATACTCTTTGTCGATTATCTTTGCGGGCACGGAAAAAATTTCCGCGTTATCGTTGTCTGCATTCCAAGCGATTGGGTGCGATGCCAGAGGACATTCGCACAGCGGTTCATGAAGAACCTTTTGAAGAGCGAGAATTTATTTCGTTTATGATACAAAAAACACGCAGAGATGCGAGTTTTTCTGTTTTTATACTTTGTCGATTCTTTGACGGCACGGAAAGAATTTCCGCGCTATCGTTGGGCATATCCGAACAATCGGTTTTTTTACACGGAAGTTTTCGTGGGAGAGGGAACTCTGATTATTGATAAACCTTACCTTCACATTCCCAGTTAAATTTAAGAATAGTATCTTTTTTATGAATTTCAAAAATTAATTCTCCTTTCCTTTTAATGATTGTATCTCCTTTTTCGATTTGGTCACTAAATGTTGCCCACCACCTACTTTCTTCCTTACACTCACAAGGTCTTCCATTTTCTATGGTTCTACCAAATGTTTCAAAATACACAGACGAGGGTTTTGGAGTAATTTCAACTATCATTGAACATTTCTCTTCATTTCTATAATGTTCTTCTAAAGCATTGCAATCTGTTTTGAAATCACCGCATCCATTTAGCATAAATAAGTAAATGGTAATTAAAATTATTATTTTTTTCATAACGTTGACTTTTAAAATCCTAATTTATTTGCAATTTCAGTGAATTTAATAATTTCTCCTGTTTCAATATTTTTATAAAAAATAGGGACTACCTAAACTAAGATTAATGGTCGTAGTTTCACCCCCCTGTGCAGCCCAAATATAACCATCTTTTGTTTTCTCAGTCGTTCTACCATAGGCCCCACCAAATTCGAAAGAAGCGGATTTATATTGTTTTATATTCTTTGTGGATTATGATTGCGGGTGCGAAGTCAGAGACATTCGCACAGCGTTTTACAAGAACTCTTTGAAGAGCGGGGATTACCAGACTTTGTTTTTCCATACTTTATCATCTTTCTAATGTTACCAACACATCTGTAACACCTAGTTTGGTTTGACTCCATTTTTTTCGATTTAAGGCATTATAAAATAAAAAAACAGCCCAAAGGCTGTTTTAATTTTTATGCGATATTACTATAAATATCTGATTTCTGTAAATGTCAGATGGAATAATTAACTACCAACACATCTGATACATTACCCTTTTTTTTGCTTTAGATTGGGGTGCGAAGTCAGGAGACTTTCACAAAACTTTTTTATAAGTAACTATTTGGAGAACTAATTCCTATTTGAAAATAATTTTATTAAAAAAATTATTAATCCCATTAGAGCACCAAAAGCAACAACTCCTAGAAACAATATAAACATAACGTCTAAATTACCGTAGATAATTCCAATTACAGCAAACGCTATTATTCCAATTATTATATAAATAAGCTCAGGGTTTTTATTTATAAAAAGATTTATTTTTTTCATTTATTTTTCTTTAACTTTTTTTCTATTATTGGTACTGCCGTTGATGCTGCTCCAGATGAAACGGCAGCTGAGATTCTTTTTGACTCATAAGAACAAATACAGGAGCATGTGACTGAACAGCTACTATTTCAGGAACACCAAATCGCTTAAAAAGACAAAAGCCACTCCGTTAAAGAATGGCTTTTTGCTATAATTTGTTATTTAAATTGAATATTATTACACTTGTTTTCATCATACCATTTTAACCATCCTTCCTTATCTTTATTGAATGATTTTAGACTTGTATAGGAAGTAGAAAAATTTGCCATATCATCAAAAGAAACATGAGTATATTTTGACAAAAAGGTCAGAGCATCATCAAAATCATCTCTTTTTCCTTTTCCTTGGGTATAAGTTTCAACCTTTTCTATGTTATCAAAAAAAGTTTTTTTAAAAATCACATTCTCGTTACAAACCTCTTTTGAGATTGGTTCTTTTAATGATTGACATTGTGTATTCAATAAAAAAATTAACACTATGCAAATTGGATTTATTTTTTTCATTTACTTAATTTTTTCTTTAGTAACAATATTTCTACCTGTTGGTGAGCTTTTATCTATAGTTTGTTTTGTCATTGAGCCATCCTTTTCAAGATAGGTATCGTTATTTATTCTTTGATTTCCATCTACCTTATCTCCGCTTTTTGTCGCTTCAATATGAGGAACTGCAAAATCTAACAATCTTCCATTTGCATCCAATGCCCCAGTGTCACCATTCTTTAATCCTAATTCAGCCTTCATTAATTGCTCTTTAGTCTCATGAATTATTGCTCCTCCACTTGAAGTACCTCCTGGTCCAGCTTTATCAAATGCAAGGACATCTGCCATATCCAACTTACCAGTAACCCAACTCCCTACGTTAGTATCTACACTTTTTTCCATTACTATTGGATTAATAGTTGTTGGACTATCGACAACAGCTTTATATTCATCATGAAATGCCTGTTGACTTTCTGTCATTGGTCCTTGAACACCAGTAGAAGTCATAACAACATTTCCATTATTAATTAGTGGGTCAACAGTAATTTGATACATTCCCCCCATTGCATTATTTACTGTACTAATGTATGCTTGTTTTGCATTATCATTTTGAAATGTTGGGTGTATATCATCTGGTCCCATCCCATCTGGGTCAGTAAATCGCATAGGATTATCAAAAGTATAGTTATATGGAGACCATCTTCTCATTTGTTCAGCCAGAGGGTCAATATTCATCCAACGCCCAAGCGCAGGGTCATAATTTCTAGCTCCATAGTCATAAAAGTTAAGTCCCAGCTCGTCTTGGAGCTCTTTCCCATTATACTTATACTTATTATTAGTCGCCACATAATCATTATACCCTTTGTGTTTTAGTCCAAAAGGATAATAATTGTTTTCTTCAATAATTTCAAGAACCTGCGTTGTCGGGTTTTTAGCAAAATTTACCCTTATATTCCCTAAATGATCCTTGTACTGGAACACATAAGAAAGGGCACCACCATCGTTTTTCACATAACCTTCTGCTGTTGGAAAAAACTCCAAAACATTATCCTTGTACTGAAAACCGCCCAGATAATTGGTGTTGACCGCAATATTGTTTTCGGTTACTATTTTCTCCAATTTCTGTCCCGACGCATTGTAAATGTACTCAATTGTATTTCCCGTGCCAAAAATTATTTTCTTAGGCAGGTTCAGGTGGTTGTACACTATCTGGGTGATGTTTTTGTTTTTGTCACTTATCAGATTTCCATTTACATCATAGGTATAATCATCACCTGTTGTATTAGCATCATTAAAACCACTGCTGTTGTTGCCATTGTCGGCCACCATAGAAAGCTGGTTGGAATTGCCCGGATATGTATACACCAGCCTGTCCATGATATTGGTACCTATCTGCGGATCTATATCCCCGTTTCTGTTCAAGGAAAGAATGTTTCCGTTTTTATCATAGGATAAATTCTCATTGTAAGACTCCGTGGTTAATTTTGATTTCTGGTAAATGGCATCAGTCAGCCTGTTTAGTTTATCGTATTGATATCCATAGGATCTTTCAATATTATCTGAACCTGTTTTCCAGAAGGTTTCGGCTATGTTGCCGTTATATAATTCCTTTACATTGGCAATTCCGGTCTGTTTCTTATCATAATTAATCTTAAAGGCAAACAAATCTACCGGATCAGAGTCGTGCTGAAGATTTTCTGTTTCGTTGATTCCTGTAAGCCAGCCTCTGATATTGTATTTATAATCTACCTTCTGCAAAGGGTTTCCGGTGCTGTTGCCTACATTTTTACTTATCAACTGTCCAAGCTCATCATAAGTATTAGAAGCTAAAAGCTCTGCAGCCCCGCCGTTTATTTGATGTGTATGGGTCAACAGTCGGTCTTGGGGCGAATATGTAAAGTCTTCCCTTATGGTTATCTCTGCGCTGCCCGAAGTACGTTTGTGTTTTGAGATTGTATAAAGCCCTTTTCCCGTAAAATCAAGTTTGCTGTCTGTAATCATGTACCCGCCCAGGTAATTCTGCTGGAAGGTTTTTATTGGGCGCGCCTTATCATCATAAAAAGTGGCAGCGGTTTTTCCTGCCGTGGATGTGGCTGTAGTTACCGCTCTTGTCCAGCTTCCCGTAGCCAGGCTTTTTGTATTTGATAAAACAGGCTGTCCTTCTACTGCCGTGGGTATTGCCGGCGCATTGGGATAGGCATAATCATCATAATAATTAACCGTTAAAAGCTTAAAATTTGTTGGTGCAATCGCATTACTGTAATAGGCCTGTATGTTATCAATACTGCCTGAGGTTTCTTTAGTTTCAAATAATTTATTTGCTGTGTTCTGTGCATCCTGAAGTGATTTTCTTGCCGATGAACTTACTGTCTGAGCACTCCATCCTGTATAAATTGGTCGGCTAAAAGCATCGTATTTGGTAATTATCCAGCCAATATTGGTATCATCTTTAAAGGGAGATAAGGCCGGACCTGTAGCCACCGGCCTGTCCAGTTTATCATACACGATAAACTCCCACTGTTTGCCCGGTAATTTTTTTTCTGCCAAACGGTTGCGATCATCATATTTGTACTGGTAACATAATCCGTTTAGCACCTCATCGTTGATCACTCCGTCTGCTTTTGGCGGAATAACATAGGTCAGGTTTCCATAGATATCGTATACATAATACGTATCATGTTTGCTTCCTGCCTCATAGGTTCTTTTTAGGACTATTTGTCCTTCCTTGTTTTTAAATTCTACTGTTGAGCCTGCAGATTCACTTGGGTTATTGCCACTATTCTCGTCATAAGTAACATTTTTGTAGAGTTCGCCTGCTGTATAGTTTCCTGATTCTGAAAAAGCTATTTCATACAATCCTGATCCGGCGCTCCAGCTGGCCGATGCCTGATATAATTTTACTTCATCGCCGGTATTGGTCTGGTAATCAAGTTTTATTTCATGGCCGCTGTCCATAGCCCAGGAAGTCCCTGGTGCAGCCTGTTTTAAAACCCGGTTAAGCGGAGAGGATTCCAGTTTTTTCTGCGAAAACGGATTGTAGGTGTTGTCGTATTTATCAGTACTGTAAAATGCTGTAGTATTCGCCTTCGCGTTTTCATCATACGCCATATTGCCCTGGTCAGATTTAAACGGCAGGTATTCTTCGGTTTGCCTTCCTAAACCATCATAACCAATATGTGTTATAATATCTTTTGAAGAAGAGGATTGTTTGTTAGCAATTTGCTGTATTGGCCTCCCCAAACCGTCAAAATAAGTAATATTGCTTTGTACCTGATCAATCGAAGGAGCCTCTATAACTACAGTTGTAGGTTGTTTATATGCTTTATTGATGATGTAATTATGATCTGATGATGGAATTATTATATTTGAACAATCTGGAGCTGTTCCCCTTATTTGAGGACAAGCATCACCATTATTCATAACATAGTTATTTGGTGCTAAACATTGCTGTAAAGAACTTGCAGGATCTCCCAAACCGTCTGAATCATTGTCTGCATACCATAATGTATTAGGGTTAATTAAAGCATCCGCATCGTTACAATCGGTATTATTAATTACATATCCCGCTGGTTTTATACTGTAATAAATGCTGATTGAAGGATTTCCGAAAGTATCATTGTCTGCATCTCTGTAAAATGTTGAAGGAGCAATGTTTGTAATATTTGGAGTTGTATCATTATAATCTGATGCATTTCGAACATAGCCTACTGGCTGTATACAGCTATTTTGGGCTGTAGTACTTGTACCGTATCCATCAGCATCGGCATCACGGTACCAAATTATATTTGGATTAATTGTTGCATCAGCATCATTACAATCTGTATTATTGGTTACATATCCCGTTGGTTTTACACTATAATAGACAGTGTCAATAGGGCTTCCAAACGAATCACCGTCAGCATCCCTGTAAAAAGTAGATGGAGCAATATTAGTAATATTGACTGTTGTATCATTATAATCAGCACCATTCTGAACATAACCTTCCGGTTTTAAGCTATAGTATACACTCGCATTCGCATTCCCATAGGAGTCTCCATCAGCATCCTGATAAAACGTTTGAGGAGCTATATTGGTAATATTTGAAGTAGCATCATCGTAATCTGCAGCATTGCGCACATATCCTGAAGGCTGTAAACATTGAGTCAGTGCTACAGTTGAGATTCCGTATCCATCACCATCATTATCACGATACCACTTTGTGTTTGGGTTAACTGTTGCATCGGCATCATTACAATCAGTACTGGTTCCAACATAATTATTTGGTTTAACACTAACATACCTTCCTGTATTTGGATCTCCAAATGTATCTAAATCAACATCTTTGTAAAACCACTTAGGTGCAATATTTGTTATGTAATAATTCGTATCATCCAAATCAGTGTTATTTGCTACATAACCCGGCGGCTGATTTGTACTTTTAATTGGAGTAAACTCAAGCCCTTTTTCACCGTATCCGTCTCCATCCTCATCCATATACCAGTATGTTGCAATTGCAGATACTGCCGCAGGTGCTGAAGATTTGGTTAGGGTTTCTTGGGCATTACAGATACTTATCATTATAAATAAGATGGCTGAAAATATTATTTTTTTCATATGATTTAATCTTGATTTTTATAATGATATATGTTTTCAGATACTATATTCCCTTGTGAATCTCTAACTAGTTTTAATCGGTTATCTGAATCATATTCATAATAAGAAGTCAATCCCTTTACATCAGTAACACTTGTTACACCCACCAAAGGATTGTAAGTATAAGTAGAAATAAAAGCACCCGAGATAGAATTACTAAATAGCTTCAAAGCATTTCTTAACTGTTGTTCTCTACAATCTTCCGATATGCAATTATCATTATCCGAGTTAGAAAGTGTTTGGAGATTCGAAATTGTTTGGGACGGAATAGCACTGTATAAAACATTTTCTAATTTTGCGATAGGCTGTGTTTTATTATAACCCCAAATAATAGAAACCGGAATTCCATTTTCAAGAGTATATTGCAATAAATTACCTTTATCATCATATTGATCGTAAGTGATTTTTTTATCACTATTTAAATCTATAGCCGCTACTCCTTTGTTTGAATAAACAAATTTTGGCAACAGTAAATTACTTGTAGAAGCGCTTTTATCATAGGTGGTTAATTGTTCCTGTATTTTTGTCTCGGCTTTAAAAGTTTGCGTATCCAAAGGAATCCCAACCATATTGGCAAGCTTTAATTCGTTTATAAAAGGCTTACCTGCCATCTCCGCATCGGGTGCATAGAAAAATTTTGTTTCTAAATTTTCCCTGTTTGAATTTAAACTGCTTTGAGACGTTAGCTGTAAATGATTATTGTTGTTATAATTGTAAAAGATTGTTGTGGTTATCGGGTTATTTCCATAGATGTCATACGATGATGTTATTTTTTTTGACAAATAACTAAATCGACTTGTTATCAAATATTGATTTATTAAATACAGCACATAGCCTGTCGCTTTATAATAAGGGGAGCCAACAAAGTTACTAACCTTAAAATCCAATTCTGTTTTTGTATTGTAGAAATAATCCTCAGTCGAGACATTCTTAATTGTGCTGTTTTCTTTTTTAAATATTCTTTTCTTTAATTGTTTGCCGTTTAAGGCGGCATTAGAAAAATTAGTATTTCTAATAATTTCCTCACATATTATCTCTGGTTCTATATCTTCATGTATTGCGAATATATTTTCGACACCTCCGTTTTCAAAGTTATCACCTCCCCAGCTCTCTATAACAGAGCTATATCCTAATGTTATACCATCAAAAGAAGTAAGTGCCATTTTAGCACCAGATGTCAAAGAGTAAGTTCTTGTAAAGTCCCTGGTAGTTGGATCACCAGTATATTGCCCGACATTATTGATATCTACATCAGAAATATCTATATTAACATTAAGATACGGGTTTTTTGTTGCAAAAGAAGCAGATGATTTATCTAAGTCCTGTAGAGTACTGTAGTAGTATCTTTTGCTGTTTGCAACTTGATTGGGGTCATAATCTCTTGTTCGTTTAACGCGAACACCACCCATTGGCGTATCCTTAATTTCCCAATGCGGTCCTTGTCCTTCGTAGTATTTTATAGATGCATACCCATAAGAACACTTCATTGCTTTTGCTGTTATTTTATACCAACCCGGATCAAGACAAAACTCCTGTGTTATAACTCTTTCCTGAGTATTATCAAAAGATAATACTGTCTCATTTGTTGTTGCATTAATTAAACTAACAAATATTTTTTGACCTGTTACATGATGTGGTGCGGTGAAATATGCTTCACAAATTTCTCCGTCGTCCATTCCTACACTGGCATTAAGATTCACAATTTGTCTACTTACAATTTGAAAGGTGGTTGAAGTGCCGAGAATAGCATTTTGACAACTTACAGATGTAGTTGTACTGCCACTTCCTCCAACAAGAACATTTGCAGAAACCAGATTAGGTTCGTATTCCAATACTGTTTTCCCTTTCGTCGGGTAATAAATTGATTTTAGCATTCCATAATAAACATAAAGGGGATTTGGGGTTCTAGGTGATCCAATATCCTTGTAGGCAGTAAATAATGCACTCGGGTTGCATTCATCAAAATCCTGAGATGATTTTATATTATTAAATATAATACCATCACCTTTATTTCCTCCATTAAAATATCCATAAATATCTTTTGCAAAAGAATGTCTCGCAGGAAGTTTTTCTGGTTCATAGTAATCAAACGAATATTTAATGAATTTAGAGGAAGGACTTGTACCCTGCTCTGCTACTTCTTTTAGAAAAATTAATTTTTGATCTGTGTTCGTATATTCATTTGAACCTAAATTAGAAGGCGTTACCTGATAGTAATCAAAATCAATTTTCTTAATAAGCGAACCTACCAAATTAATAGTATCATTATAAACTTTAATAGAAGTTAATTGTTTTGAATTATGACTTCCAAATTCTGCTGCAGGATTTTTATAATCATAATCAAAAATTATTTTTTTGTTATTGATTTTTATCTCCGTTAAAAGAGAAGCATTATGATACTGTTTATTTTTATAGGTCTGAATTCTTGGCTCAGAAATACTGCTTAAATAACCTGTACTGTAAATATTTTGTTGTGTGGATACTGCTTTTTGAAAATATGAATTGTAAAATCTCATCCACTCTTGCGAATATGAAAAAATAACAGGAGGTAAGCCTCCCGGTTTTTGAATCTTTGTAAGATACCAGGAAGTAGTATATTGTACTGGAGGGGCAGGGCCAGAAGTGCCTTCATTTCTGCTTAGAGACTCTTCTGTTGCATTCAATCCTCCAAAAGTATATACTGTTCCATCTACATCTGTAACATTAAAAACAGTTCCTGTATAAAGTATTTTTATTTTACTTTGATCAATTTGAATCGTATTTCTTTGATCATCTGCTAGTATGAATTTTGCTGATAATCCAAATGCATTCAAATTAAAAACATCCTTCTCGGTATCAACGGTATTAGATCCTCCAATATTTTGTGCAGTTTCATTTGGTGCACAATTAATTAATGATGGATTAGTATTATAAAAAGGAGTAGTATCATCCGGCTGATCCATAACGCTTCTTGTCACGACACCTGTCGCAATTAGATTCCAGTCAATACCTAGCTGTTTTGGTATTGCATCAACCTGAACGCCGCTAGAACTATAAGACATAGTTAAAGGAATTGTATTTCCACCTTCTTTTAGTGTATACAATTCCAAATTTACAGCTGGCGAACCTGTAAACAAACCAACCGGAACATTTCCAAACTTTCCTAAATCTGCGGTTGCAGGATATGGAGGTGTTATTTTGGGTTGAATATCAGCATCTGTTTGCGCTGTTATTTTTGAAATATTTAAAATAAAAATAAAAAAAGAAATTAGAAATAATTTTAATTGAATGTGGTATTTTTTTTTAATCATGATTTAATTATTTGATACTTTTTATCACCTTAACCGATTCAGTTTTAATATCCGTTTTGATATTCACAATATAAATTCCTTCTGAATATCTGCTTAAATCAACGGGGACAGTCCTGTTGCTTATACTAAACTCCTGTAAAATCCTTCCTGAAATATCTATCAAAGTAGCCGTACCTGACTTAAATTCATAGCCAATAATGACATTGGTATAACTAACAGCCGGGTTGGGAATAGCCTCAATACTGGCTTTCACCTTTTCAACTTTTGCTTTATCCTTAAGCTTGACAACCCAAAAGTCATTTCCGCCAATATTCGAGTTTTTATCCTTTGATGAATTGGAGTTTGAAGTCCCGGCCATTAAATAACCGCCATCCCTGGTTTCAATTAACCTTCTAAGGATATCTTCTCCACTGCTACCAATACTTTTATTCCAGAGTTCCTCTCCTTTTTCATCTATTTTCAAGGCTATGTAATCATCAATTCCATCTTTTTCCTTAGCAACACCGGTAGTTTTTGCGAGCTTGTTGACTATCGATCTACCCGATTCGGTTTTTGAATGGCCACCTATTAAATAGGTTTTATCGTTATTTTCAACTAAAGAGGTTAATATATCTGTTTTTCCAAAATCATACGTTTTACTCCAGACAATTCCTCCATCAGTATTTAATTTTAAAACCCAAAAATCTGTTCCGTTACTTACGATGCCTCCCTGCGTGGTTAAGGAGTTTTTACTATTAGAATTTCCTCCCAGAATATATCCTCCATCATTTGTCTGATGAATAACATAAGGCTGGTCGTCGCCATCTGCCCCATAGCTATTCTGCCATTGAATCTCTCCCGTATCGTTTATTTTGATGATCCAATAATCTCCTTCTCCTTTATTGGCATCCGTTTTATCCCCGGATATAGATGAGGTAGAATATCCGGCCAAAATATAGCCGTTATCAGTGGTTTGCTCCATGCTTCTCAATAGGTCTGCATATTTTCCCCCATAGGTTTTTTGCCACTCGATAACACCTTCTTTATTGACTTTTACCACCCAATAATCCATGTTGCCTCTGCTTTTTTCAGATTTGTTATATAAATCTGCTTTTGTGGTGGGAGTAGATTTCCCGTCAGGTTTTGAGATTACAGGAGGATTGGAGCCAGAAGAACCGCCTAATATATAACCTCCGTCTTTGGTTTGAAAAGCACATAATAATTCATCCGAGCCACTGCCTCCAATAGTTCTTTGCCACTGTTCTGTACCGGCAGCATCTAATTTTATTACCCAGAAATCAGTAATTCCTTTACACGCCTCTCCTTTTTGAAAACCACTCTCAGAACTTGAAGTGCCTGCAAGAATAAATCCGCCGTCTTTTGTATTTTTAACGCTTTGAAGAAGATCAAAACCATTTCCTCCAATGCTCTTTTGCCATTCCAGATCTCCTTTTTCATTCATTTTCCAGATCCAATAATCCAGGTCTCCGTGATTATCATCTGTTTTGTTTCCTGTTTTATTAGAGAGTGAACTTCCCGCCAAAATAAAGCCATAGTCGGCCGTTGGCTGAGCATCAAAAAGATAATCTGCATGAATTCCTCCATAAGATTTCTCCCAAAGAATATCCTGGGAATAGGTAAAAAACGATAAAGGAATAAAAAATAGTAGGTACAGTTTTTTCATAAGCCTGGCTATGTTTAATAATTTTAGATTTGCGAGCAAATCTAACTAGTATATTTGTTAAAACTTTACGGGTTTCCTTATTTATTACAAAATTCCTACTAATTTATTTCCATCAACAGTTTGTTAAAAGAAATTATAAAAAAACCGAAATATGTTAAAGAAAATATATTTTTATAATCTTTCTTTGATTAAAAAAATCTACTTTTATCCGCTTTAAAATCCAACTTTAACATATGGGGAAACTTTACTTTTTATACCTACATTTTTTTTTAATACTTACTACTTCCGCTTTTGGTTTTAGTGCTGCCAATAAAAAGAATTCAACTACCGATACTTATAAAAATTTAGTCATTCCTCCTAATGTTGACTTTAATTTTACCAATGATGGTTCCTGTTCAGGTACTCCTGTTACCTTTAATCCTGTACTAACTGGTGTCGGACCTTTTAAATACAGCTGGAATTTTGGTGACGGATCAACTTCTACCAGCAGTAATCCAAGCCACACTTTTACAGCACTTGGCTGTGGAACGAAAAAATTTACGGTAACTTTAACCGTAACCGATGCAAACGGAGAAGTTAACTCTAAAACGTCGATAGTTAATGTAAAAGAAAAACCGGATTTAAAATTTGTAAACACCAATAATCCAGGCGCTTTAAAACCTTTTGAAAGATGTGGAGACAATAATTCAAACCCTAAATACAGCATTAATGTAGACAATCAATCGGCTTCTGCAGCGTGTATTACTTCTTACAATATAGACTGGGGCGATGGAACCTCAGAAACAAATGTTAGTTTTCCAAGACCGCATGAATACCAAAAACTAGGATCGTTTAATATGGTTATCACCGGAGTTGGAAATAATAGCTGTAATAATTCTATCACATATGTTGTTAAAAATTCAAATAACCCACTTGGTGCTTTAATTGCACCGGGAAATACCACCAATTTATGTATTCCGGTAGATCCAATGAAATTTGCTATCGGTTCCTGGGCACTTAACCCATCTGACACGCAATATCAGGTTAATTTTGGCGATGGTTCATTTGAAAGTTATTCACAGGCACAATTAGAAAGTTCTGTTTATTATAATGCAGCTAATCCGCCAGCTTCCCAAAACTTTCCAATTCCACATAAATACACAAGAGCGAATTGTGATACTAATGGAAGTATCGTTACACTAACTATTAGAACAAGCTGCGGTCAGACTGATCTTACGGCAGGACCTATAATTATTCTGGATATACCAGTCATCAGTTTTAGCATCCCTTCTGTTGCGTGTGTGAATTCTAGTGTTTATTTTAGTAATTCAACTTTTGCCGGATATAGCAATGGCTGTAACCCAAACAATGTTTATACATGGGATTTTGGAGACGGAACAACCTCTACACAAGTTAATCCGTATCATGCCTATACAAAGCCGGGAACTTATGCAGTTACCTTAAAAGCCGTAACTCCTTGTGGTGTTGGCATCACGCCACCTCCAAAATACATCTGTGTTGAACCCGTATTACAGCCACAATTTACTTATACAAATGCCTGTGCTTCAGAAGGAGTTCAAATGACCAATACTACCGATACTAATTTAAGCTGTGGCGTTTCAAGCTTCTATTGGGAGGTTACCAATTATTATGAAGGATTTTGCGGAAAAGCTACTTCAGCACAATGGTATTTTGGTAATGGAACAAATGCATATTCAAAAGATCCTGTTTTTATTTTTATAAATCCGGGAACTTATAATGTCCGATTAAGATCCAGCAATTCTTGTGGAATTGAAAATTATACATCGCAGGCCATTCAGGTTAAAAAGAAGCCTGTTATTACTTTAAAACCAATTTCTGATTTTTGTAAATCGGCAACAATTTATCCTGTAGGAACGGTAGAAGAAACGTGTTCACCAAGTTCTGAAATCACTTATTTGTGGAGCTTCCCCGGAGGCACACCGGCAACTTCTACATCGCTGAATCCGGGAGCAATTAATTACACTACAACGGGTAACTATACCGCTACTTTTAGCGTAACAAATAGTTGTGGTACTACGACAGTTTCTCAACCATTTTCTGTTGATATGGTTCTTTCACCAGTAATTAGTCCCAAAACAGCCAAAATTTGTAGTGGTAATTCTTTTCAGATTACACCTGTTAGTAACGGAATAGATAATGTACCAGCTGGAACCACTTTTATATGGTCAACTCCGGTAGTTTCTCCTCCTGGAGCTATCAGCGGAGCAAGTGCTCAATCTAGTCCAAGAACTACGATTAGCCAGACATTAGTAAATAATACTGCGAGCCCTGCAACGGTAACCTATACAGTATCGCCAATATCTAAATTATGTCCCGGTCCTGATTTTACAATTACAGTAACAGTAGAACCAACAATAAAAGTGGCTCAAACTATAAAAAATGGTACTTGTTATGGATCTAACGATGGCTCTATTAGTTTAATAATAAGCGGCGGAACACCATTTACAACAGGAAAACCATATAAAATATCATGGACAAGCTCTAATGGTTTTACAAGTTCAGATCAGGATATTTCTAATTTAAAAACCGGTCAGTATTATTTATCAATTACAGATAATGGAGGATGTCCTTATAATACTTCTTTTTATGTTTCTGAACCGGGAGAATTTAGAATCACTAGTCAGGGTAAAAATGATATAACTTGTTTTGGATTAAACAACGGAACAATCAATACGTTTGTAACAGGCGGAACGCCTCCTTATAATTTTGCGTGGACAAAAGACGGAGCACCGTATGCGGTTAATTCTGGAAATTTAGCCAATTTAGAAAAAGGAGTTTATCAGGTAAAAATAACTGAAACGAACAATTGTGGCGTCCTTACAGGAACAAGTTTTACAATTATCGAACCACCATTATTAGAAGTAAAACTGGCAGCTCCAATTGATGTTATAGATTGTTACGGATACAATACCGGTGAAATTACCGTAGTTGCTTCCGGAGGAAGACCCAATTATCGTTACACCTGGACCGGACCAAACGGATTTAGAAGTAATCTTCAAAACTTAACAAACCTTTACGCAGGTACTTATAATTTAACCGTTAATGATAATTCAGGCTGTCCTGCTACATTATCGGCAACTATACTTCAAAACCCTGAAATTAAATTAGATCATACCGTAACTCATTTAACTTGTTATAATGTTAAAGATGGCGCGATAAAAATTAATAATATTACTGGCGGAATTCCGTTTGCAACCGGTGATCCGTATATTATAAAATGGAGCAATTTAGGAACCGGAATGGAACAGCCTAATTTGTCTGCAGGAGCGTACACCATCACGATCACAGATGCATTAGGATGCCCTAAAATATTTCCGATTGTAGTTAATGATGCACCTGTTTTTACAATCAATCCTGATTTTAAAAATATTTCATGTCATGGGGCAAAAGATGCCCACATCAGGTTAAACCTTATTGGTGGTCAGGCACCGGTTAAATTAGAATGGAGCGATGGCTCAACTGCCGGAATTGAAAGAAATAACCTGGACGAAGGAAGCTACAAAGTAAAAATCACCGATGCAAAATCGTGTGTAATAGAACAGGAGTTTATTGTGGTTGATCCGCTTGAATTGATAGTGAGCGGTATTGTTTCTAACCCACTGGACTGTATTAAAGCAAATACCGGTGTTATTGATCTGGTTGTAACGGGCGGTACGGCTCCCTATACTTATGTTTGGTCAAATGGTGCCAGAACAGAAGATCTAAGTGAACTTACACCTGATAATTATACCGTTACCGTAACAGATTCCCGAGGCTGTAAAAAATCAGATACGTTTAAAATTATTCGATTTGAACAGCTTACACCAACAATCGAAGTGTTGACGGATTTTAATTGTGATACGAAATTTGTAGATCAAACTTTTGTAGGACATGTTAAAGGTGGAATTCCGCCTTATACTTTAAAATGGTCTGATGGAGTTGTGTCCGGTACAAATGGTGAAATCATGAAAACTGAAAATAACGGATTAATCAAATTTAGCGTTACGGATAGTTTTGGCTGTTATGCCGATTTTGATTACAATGTTCAAAAACCGGTTTTAGGTATACCTAACTTTTCTACCAGTTCTTATGGTAAAGATGTTTATGATTTGTACGCTATTTATGATCCTGTTTTATTTACAAACATGGCTACCGGCGATTTTACGCATGTATCGTGGGACTTTGGTGATGGGAATTTTTCTGATGAAGAAAATCCAAAGCATATTTATACACGAGAAGGAACTTATACCATAACACAATTGGTTAGTTATCCTTTTGGATGTAAATATACTTACAGCAGCACATTAGTTATCGAAAAAGGATATAAAATCGCAATGCCAAACGCTTTTACACCAAATAATGATGGATTTAACGATTCGTTTGCGCCAGTTTTTCTTGGTTTAATCAACATTACGCTGGACGTTTATGACACTTGGGGAAGCGCTGTATATTCTGAAACCGGAACAAACATTCGCGGATGGAATGGTAAAGTAAAAGATCTGGATGCAGAAAATGGTAATTACTATTTTAAACTTTCTGCAAAAACGTTCTACAACCATACTGTAACCGAAAAAGGAGCATTCACATTAATTAAATAAAAGCAACAGACAAACAAATGAGATTAAAATTACTATTTATTATAAGTATTACATGTTGTTTTTTTTCTGAAATAAGAGCACAAGATCCAATTTTTACACAATATTTTTTAATTCCGGAAACCTTAAATCCAGGTTTTTCAGGTTTTATGGAAACCACTTATACCGGAATTATACATCGCGAACAATGGCCGGATCTGGATCTAAAAGTAGATACAGATTATGCCTTTGTTAATACGTGGATCGAAAGTATCGATAGCGGAATTGGCCTAAGCGTATTAAATCAAAGAGAAAATTTAACCAGCTATAATTTTACACAAGTCAATGCCAATTATGCTTACAGAGTCAGAATAAACGACGATTGGTATTTTCGTCCGGCAATTGAAGCGGGTTTTGGATTAAAATCTTTTGCTTTTCAGAATTTGTTATTAGAAGATCAGATTAATATAAATACAGGTCAGAATAACGCAAGCACAAACGATCCTTTTTTAAAGAATGCGAACGACAAAATCACTTTTTTTGATATGTCTGCCGGAATGGTTTTTAATACTGATGATCTTTGGATTGGTCTTTCTATGAAACACCTGAACAAACCAAATATCGCGCTTAGCAATAACGGAAACACGCCTTTAAATACCTTTTTCTCTTTAAGTGCCGGATACGAATTTCAGGTAGCAGATTATATTGATGTTTTGTTTTTACCTTATGAAACCAAAATGTTTGTTACTTCAAATTACATGCAGCAAGGCCGTTATAATCGTTTCGATCTTGGCGCTTCTATTCTATTCGAAAAAATGTTTTTTGGGGCTACTGCAGTAACAAATCCTGCTAAAAACGGTATTGGCGGTAATTTGCTGACCTCTGTAAACTTTTTTACAGGATTGCAATACGATCATTTAAAATTAGGATTTTCATACGATTTAAATACCTCTAATATTGGAAAAACCGGAGGCGTTTACGAACTCTTATTAACGTATCAGTTCAATCTTGATAAGAAATGTTTTGGCTGTCCTAATTATTCTGGAAAATAAAACTATAAAACATATAAAACTCATTTCCAAAAAAAAGACTGTTCAAACGAACAGTCTTTTTTTATATAAATCTGATAGCTTAAGCCATGAACAAAGCATATTTATTGTAATTGTACAAAACCAAATCGTAAGGCACTAATTTTGTTGCAATTTTCTCTGAAGCCTCATTAAACTTAATTCCGTGATGTTTTCTAAACAAGTAAATTTCTTTCAGACAATTCGACAAACTTTGGTGAATTGAGGTTGTAAATGTTGGCAATTGCTTGTCGCCTACCAATAAATCAATTTGATAATTAGAGCTGCTTTTCGAAAGATTGTTTCCAATAATTCTTATCGTAAAAGTTGTAGGTTTTCCGTATTGTTCGCCCTGATACTGTACTACCATAATATTAGTATTAAAAGTTAAATTAGTTTTTCTTCACTTCAACCTGATTCTAATTGAATGCTATATTAAAGTTATGAAAAAAAGTAAGTTGTTCTACAAACTGATCATTAAATATCAATTTGAAGCAAAGTTACTATAAATTTTATTTCTGATTTTTTTTATTTAATACTTACTAATTTTTTAATTCAGAATTTATAAAATTAATCACTTTAGTAATTAAAAATTAGGGCATAAAAAAAACCGTAACGGGGTTACGTTACGGTTTTCAACAATTAACTAAATATATTTAATCAACTTGTTAACGAGAGTAAAATTCAGTCATAAGCACGATTAATTTTGGGTAACAATTGTAGTTTCTTTTTGAGTATTAATTTATAATAAAAATTCCTGTAAGTTTATTATTATTCAAAAGTAATACTTTTAATGTTGAAATCTTATATAAAAATACAGGTAATTCACCTTTCATTTCATTATTAAATAAGGTAAGAATTTCGAGTTGGGCTAACTTCCCGATTTTCAATAATATCCTTCAAAAATCGTGTTTTTAAAAAAAACTAATTTTTTGATTTTTTTTTAATTCGCAAATAGATTTTGGCAAAAATCCCGATAATTGATTACAGTAAATATCAAAAACTTTAAGTTATCGCATGAATATTCAAAAGAAAAAAGAAAAAACAGAATAATTAGGCTAGGGTTTCCTAAAAATTAGGATTTGCTTCTGTTATCAAATACCGTTTTATCAATACAAAAATTCGCATCTCCGAAAAAGTAAATAATTAATCCTATTTTTACTACTTATTCAAATATTCGAAAGTATATTATTTTTTAATAAATTTGATCAACTAATTATAAAAACCTCATATTATGGAAATTAACTTTATTGCATTATTATTGGCTGCACTTGTAACGCTGGTGATTGGTTTTATTTGGTACAATCCAAAAGTTTTTGGAACCATCTGGATGAAAGAAAACAACCTGACACACGAAGAACTTCGAACAGGAAATATGCTCAAAATTTTTGGGTTTACTTATATCTTTTCTGTGATGATTACCATGACGCTGATGTCGTTAACCATTCATCAATCAGGAGCTGTGGGAATGGTGGGCGGACCACCGTTGATCGCCAGCGCAAAACCATCATTTCAAGCCTTCATGGCCGATTACGGAATGGCGTATCGCACTTTTAAACATGGAGCTCTTCATGGATTCCTATCAGGTTTGTTTTTTGCTTTTCCTGTAATTGGCATCAACGGATTATTCGAAAGAAAATCATGGAAATACATTTTTATTCATGCCGGATATTGGATTATTACACTGACTTTAATGGGCGGAATCATTTGTGGATTTGCCTAACTATATGAAAAACAAAACCCGTTTGAAATAAATCTCAAACGGGTTTTTCTTAATAATAACTTAAACAAGTCCGGTTATTACAAATATTCTCTAATTTTGAAGAAATTAGCAACCACCCTTGAATACAACTTATTCTTTTCAAATATATAAAAGCGCATCATTACTACCTTTAGAATGGAATTCGCTTGCCACTGAAAACATTTTTTTATCCCGGGAATATCTCGAAGTACTCGAAAAATCTTCTCCGGTAAACATGATTTGTAACTTTATCGGAATTTTCAAAAATGATAAATTAGTTGGAATCACTTTAACCCAATTTTTATTTACCGAAAAACTGGAATCATTTGGCGAACGGGATCAATGTCTAAAAACTTCGGTTCGCAATTTTGCCTTCAAAAAATTTGCCTCACATGTTTTATTCATAGGAAATAACATGCTGACGGGGCAAAATGCATTTTCGTTTGCAGAAAATATAAATCAGGTAAAAATGATTAAGACACTTCATAAAGCAATCAACGAACTCAAAAAAGAATTTAAGTCGATTGGAAAAAAAGTTCATATTACCAGCATTAAGGATTTTACCGAAAGTGAAATTGAACCGTTAAAAGCAGAATTCAAAAATAATTTTACGTTTTCGACCCAGCCGAATATGATTTTTGAAATCAATAAAAACTGGAAAACAGAACAGGATTATATTGATGCCTTATCTAAAAAATACCGTGATCAATACAAACGTGCCAGAAAAAAAATGGACGGCATCGAGAAAAGAAAAATGCCTTTAGAAGATATTATCGAACATGAATGCGTGATTTACGATTTATATTCTCATGTTGCTAAAAATGCACCTTTCAATACTTTTTTTCTCGCTAAAAATCATTTCAGCACCTTCAAGGAAATCATGAAAGAGAACTTCCTTTTTTATGGTTATTTCTTAGATGGAAAACTGATTGGTTTCAATACGTTAGTTAAAAACGGAAAAGTAATGGATACTTACTTTTTAGGTTATGACGAAAGTATTCAGCGTGAAAAAATGTTGTACTTAAATATGCTTTACGACATGATCGCCTATTCTATCAATCAGGGTTTTACAGAAATAGTTTTTGCCCGAACAGCACTTGAAATAAAAAGTTCTGTTGGAGCAAAACCATTAAAAATGTACGGATTAATCACACATACCAACGCTTTAATCAATAAAAACATTGGCAGATTATTCGATTATTTAGAACCTAAAATCGATTGGAACGAGCGAAATCCGTATAAGGAAGTTAATCTTTAAGGGACCGCAATTTTCATTTGTTTGTGCAAAATATGAATTTCCAAGTCGGTTTGGGCACCGCAATATTCTCCGTCAATTTGAAAGTTAACCGGATAATCTGTTTTTATGGTCGCTTTATCCGTCGAAATAATCACAACATCATCTGAATCTATTGGCATATTTCCGGTAATAATTTTCCCTAATAATAATAAATCCAGGCTTTTTAGAATCACCAATTCAAACTTTCCATCGTTCATAGATCCGTTGGGATTGATGGTAACTCCGGTGCCATATTTCTGAGAATTGGCAATTACAATAATTCTGGCCATATGTTCAACCGTTTCCTTATTTGTGGTAATTGTCGCTACAAAAGGCGCAGCAGACTCTACCAACGTTGTGTACGCCTGCATTGCATAACCCCAAAAGCCACGCAAATTGCTTTGCTCGTAGTTTTTAACTAAATCTGCATTGATGCCAATGTCGCTTAAATGAATGCTTTTTTTGCCGTTGATACAAATCATATCCATTTCGATATAATGGTTTAAAAAGGCAATTTTAAGGTTTTCTTCGATCGTTTGCGGCAAATTTAAGTCAACAGAAAGTCCATTGGCAGAACCCGCAGGTAAAATCCCAATGACAACATCATGTTCTTCCATGGCTTCGGCAACCATTTTTATAGTTCCGTCACCACCGGCAACAATAATTCGTTCCGGCTTATATTCATCATAAAGTGATTGTATTTGTCTTAAATCACTTTTCCCTGTAGTTTCATACACTTCAAGATCAAAATGATTTGTAGTTGCAAACTCCTGCACAGCCTCTATTAAATCTGTTTTATCCAGATCGCCCGAAATTGGGTTTACAACAAATATGATATTCTTTTTTTTCAAAATTTTATTTTTTTAACCAATTAAAATAATTAATTTACAGTCTACATAAAAATACACAATTAATGAAACCAATCCTACAATTATATCGCGGTTATGCTAATGAACAAGAATTAATTGTAATGGGACACGTTTTTAAAAGAACGTATGACTATGATTATCAGAAGAAAAACTTAAGAAATGCTAAATCAATAATCAATCAATTTAGGATAAAAACCATTCAAAATCATGATGTTTACCTTAGATTAGGCGATCAGGAAATCCATTCTAAAACATTAGACGACGGTTATTTTAAGTTTTGTATTCCGCTTGAAAAAGAGTTTAATTTTGGATGGATGGAATATGAAGTCAGTATAAAAGACAAATCAGAAGTTATAACGGTACAAGGAAGCTTTATCAGGCCGCACAAGGGAAACTTAGGGATTATATCTGATATTGACGACACTTTTTTAATTTCGCACACCAAAAATATCTTTAAAAAAATGTACATTCTTTTGTTTAAAAATGTAAATGACAGAAAGGTTTTTAAGGATGTTGTACCGCATTATCAAGCCTTAAGTTCGGCCGGAAGAAACAACAAAGAAGAAGAGAATGCTTTTTTCTATGTTTCCAGCAGCGAATGGAATTTGTATCAGTTTATTGTAAAATTTACCAAAATACATCAGTTGCCAAGAGCGGTTATTTTATTGAAAGATATAAAACGTGGTATTACTGATTTTTTTATGAGCGGAAGAGGTAATCACGATCATAAATTTGATAAAATAAAACATGTTTTAGAGTTTTATCCCAATCTCAAATACGTTTTATTGGGAGACGATTCTCAACACGATCCCATATTATACGAGCGAATTTGCAAAATATTCCCGGTAACGGTAAAAGCGGTTTACATTAGACAAACCGGTAAACGCAAAAAAAAATCTACAACTGCTATTTTGAAAAATTTAGAAAATCTGGAGGTTTCGGTTTGCTATTTTAAAGATAGCAGTCAAGCGATTATGCACTCGAAATCTATTGGGATTATAAAGTAAGTTTCTTTTGTTTGAGGTTTCACGTTACAATAAGAACTTGAAACCTGAAACAAAAGAAACTTGAAACTGAATTTCATAGCCCAGATTGAAGTGGAAAGCCCGGAGCTAAAAAAACTAATTTTTCTTGCCGGAAAACAGCGACCAGCGGAAGCTCGTTTTATGGCTTAGAAAAATAGTTTTTTTAGTGAGGACTTGCAACGGAAAGCTGGATTAGCTCCTGAAAATCATAAAAAACCTTTGTCAAAGTTTAAAACTCTGACAAAGGTTTTATAATTGTAAATTCTCATTCTCAACAGCCTGAAACCTGAAACTGAAAACTATTAAGAATTAAAATTATCAATCTCTTCCTGAACTACCTCCCAGTCTAAAAGCAATTGATCAAGATCTTTTTTCTTTTTATTGTAGGCCGTAAAAAACGAAGCGTCTTCGATATGTTTATCGTAACTGGAAGCCAGCAACTTATCATCGTGCTGAATGTCTTTTTCTAATTGTTTGATTTGACTTTCTACTTTACTTAATCGGTTTTGAAGTGCTTTTCCTTTTTTCTGATCTTCGTATGAAGCTTTATTGGTTTCTTTTGGAGCAGCAGCTTTAGCAACATCTTTTTTCTCGACTTCGCGCATGTTTTCAAGATTGCGCTGTTCTAAGAAATAATTAATGTCCCCTAAATATTCTTTTATCTTTTGATCTTTAAATTCATAGACAATATTCGACATTCCCTGAAGGAAATCTCTATCGTGTGAAACCAATAATAAAGTGCCACCAAATTTTTGAAGAGCGGCTTTTAAAACGTTTTTAGATTTAATATCCAAGTGATTCGTAGGCTCATCCATCAGCAAAACGTTGATAGGCTGCAACAGCAACTTACAAAGTGCCAAACGGTTACGCTCGCCTCCTGAAAGTACTTTTACCTTTTTCTCTACATCATCGCCACGAAACAGGAACGAACCTAACATATCACGAACTTTAGAACGGTTCGTGTCCATTGCGGCGTCTTCCATAGTTTGAAGCAACGTAATCTCGCCATCTAAATATTCCGCCTGATTTTGTGCAAAATATCCTAACTGAACATTATGTCCTAATTTGATATTTCCCTGATACTCAAACTCGTTTACAATTGCTTTAATGAAGGTTGACTTTCCCTGGCCATTTTGTCCCACAAAAGCAATTTTGCTTCCGCGTTCTACTAATAAATCGATATCTTTTAAAATAACTTTATCGCCGTAAGCTTTCGTTACATGTTCTGCTTCAACTACCACTCTTCCAGGTTCTTTTGAAACCGGAAAAGAAATATTCATAACTGAATTGTCGTCTTCATCAACTTCAATTCGTTCTACTTTATCTAATTTCTTAATCAACGATTGAGCCATTGAAGCTTTTGATGCTTTGGCACGGAATTTCTCGATTAACTTTTCTGTTTCTTCAATTTTCTTTGCCTGATTTTTTTGAGTCGCTAATTGCTTTTCGCGAATTTCATGGCGTAATTCCAGATATTGAGAATAGGGTTTATTAAAATCGTAAGCTTTTCCTAAAGAAATTTCGATTGTACGATTGGTAACATTATCCAAAAACATTTTATCGTGCGATACAATTACTACAACTCCGGGATAATTACGAAGAAAACCTTCTAACCAAATGATACTTTCGATATCCAGGTGATTGGTTGGCTCATCCAGAAGCAATACATCGTTTGACTGCAATAATAATTTAGCCAATTCGATACGCATCCTCCAACCTCCTGAAAATGTTTCGGTTTGGTTATTAAAGACTTCTCTTTTAAAACCTAATCCTAAAAGAATTTTCTCTGTATCTCCCACATAATTGTAACCTCCAAGAAGTTCAAAACGATGTGTATAATCAGATAAATCTTCGATGATCTGGCTGTATTCTTCACTCTCATAATCGGTTCTGGTAACCAATTGATGATTGATTTGTTCCAGTTTTTTCTCAACAATTTTTATCTCTGTAAAAGCTTCGTAAGCTTCTTCAAGAACGGTTCTTCCTTGTTCAAAATCGATATCCTGACGTAAAAATCCCATTCGAATATCTTTCTCCTGAGAAATAACTCCAGAGTCAGGAGCAAAATCTCCTGCCAGCATTTTAAGCATCGTAGATTTACCTGCTCCGTTTTTTCCAACAAGTCCTACCCGATCACCGGCGCCTAACCGAAAGGTTACTTCTTCAAACAAATAAGTACCTCCGAAAGAAACCGATAAATTATGTATATTAAGCATGTATTGTTATTTTATAACTAATTGATTTTGTAAATTTACATTCCCAAATCAATGGGAATATTAATTTTTTGCAAATGTTAAAAAAAGGATCGAAACTAAATAGTATTTTAACAGGAAGTTGTCCAAAATGCCAAAAAGAAAGCATGTATTCAGACAAAAATCCGCTTCACTTGACTAAAGTTCTAAAAATGAACGATCATTGCGGTCATTGTGGATTAAAATATCAAATCGAACCTTCGTTTTTTTATGGCGCAATGTATGTAAGTTATGGTTTAAATGTCGCCGTAGGAATTGCCGCTTTTATTGTTTCTTTTGTGTTTCTTGGAGCAACAATCGAACAGTCTTTTTTAGCAATAGTTATCACTTTAATTGTATTATTTCCATTTGTCTTAAGACTTTCACGAAATTTATACATTAATATGTTTGTTTCTTATGATCCTAAGGCCGGTCAGAAATAAGGCTCTTTAAATATTTTTTATGAAAACGCTTAATGTCGATTTGGCGATCCAGAGGAATTTCGTTTTCGATATAATCATATAAATCTTTTGCCATTGCCGGACCGAGCATTACACCGCGTGTTCCTAATCCGTTAAGAATATGAAGTGATTTAAACTGCTCATGGGTTCCTATCAAAGGCCTTCTGTCTTTTACGGTAGGACGAACTCCTCCGTAATGTTCTACAATCTCAAAGTCGCAGGTAATAATTTCCTTAATTCGATCTATTAATTCCTGTTTTCCTGCTGCGGTAGGCAAATCGGTTTTATCCTCCCAATTATATGTAGCACCAACTTTAAACAAATCATTACCCAGAGGCAATATAAAGACACTTGTATTCATAATAACATCCAGGTTTAATTCTGGAGCTTTTATGATAAACATTTCTCCCTTAGTACCATCTAAAGGCAAATAATTAAAAAAAGGATTTTTATGCAATCCAAATCCTTCTGCAAAAACGATATGACGCGCCTGAATATTTTTATACTGATTTCCAAAATCAAAAAACTCAATATAACCGTAGTCAAAAGACTGTTCTAATAATAAATTATTCTCTTTTAAATATTCTCTGTAAACATCCAATAACAACATTGTATCTACATATCCGGTGTGCAAAACTTCACCATAATCATACGGAGAATCAATACTTTTATATTTTTTAGAAATTAATTTTGTAGACAAAAAAGGCGCTAAGTTTATTTTATCCGAAGCAGCAAACCAATTGTTTTGTTCTTCTATAGAAAAAAATTTTCTTAGTATCGGAAGTTTAAAATTAAACTTCGTTTGTAATTTGGCTTCAATATGATTGTAAAAATCATCCATCACGACCAATTGTTCTTGTGCATTCCAGACTTCGCTAAATCTTTTTAAAATAACGGGATTATAAAATCCTCCTGCTACTCTTGAGGATACCTGAGACATATTATCTACTACTAAAATAGATTTATTATTTTTAAGTGCAATTTCGGCAAATGAAATTCCGGCTAATCCTGATCCAACAATTAAATAATCAAGCATAATGTAGTGGGGTAAAATAAAAAAACTCCTATTACTGCAAAGGTAACAAGAGTTTTGGTTATAATATAATTGGAACTTAGTAGTTCCACATATTTTCCTCAAAATTACGAATTTTCTCTTTGACTCTTTCCGATTCAAACAACTGATCTTGTGCGTTATCTTTAATGTAATCCTTGATCTCCCGATCTCCATACATATTTTCTTCTTTATAAATTATAGCGTTAAAATGTCTGGAATTTAAAATCTGATCGAATGAAATCGGATGCGATGAGTTGCTGTCGTTAAATGCTTTTCCTTCATGTAACACTTCTCGCGCATCGGGATAGAAAACCCAGAATAACTCAATATAATCTTTTTCGTCACTATTCATTGTATAAACATCGGGAGTTACAGGGCAAATACCTAATAAGCGATATTTTAATGCACTCTCCCGCTTATCAAAATACCAGTATCCTTTAATTTTATATTGGGTAACATCGGCCGCCGTTAAATCTTGTTTCAAAATATATTCTGCAGGTATTGTTCTTCTTGGACCAACAGTTTCATCAACATAAGTAACAACTTTCTTTTTACCTGTACCTGTCACTACTTTTTTCTTCACAACGCGTGTTCTGTAATCATCAGGATATTGATTGATTAACTCTCTTCCGGCATCTGTAGTATCAACACGAGATAAAGATCCCTGAATGTCTTTCAGCGTTTTTTTAGTATTAAAATAGCTATCAGCGTACACTTCTGTAATTCTTCCATTTCTCATAGCTTTTGTCAAAACATCGTAAAGGGAACGCCTGTCAGCACCGATATTAGCAGTATCTACCGGAAAATATAAGGGAAAATTAATTTTTTCATTCAAATCAATAATTTCCCAGACTGTTTTCCCCATCAAAACATCTCTGTCGTCCACATAGCCATACGCTAATGGCTTATCATTGTCGGAAATAAGCTGAGCTGAACTTTTTTGTCCAATTTCGTCAGCAGTTTTTGCATTAAGCAAATTTGATTGGGCTTGTGAAGCAAAACTTCCCAAAACACAAACAATAGCGATTAAAATTCTTTTTTCTTTCATCATCATATCATTTACATTATTAAAATACAAAATTATATATTTAACTGTTATTTTTCCTACATAAATTAAAAAAAATACAATTAAATAAATTAGCTCAAATGACTTCAGAAAAACTGCAGTAACTTAAAGCTGAAATATATTTTAATAAGATAAGATGGGGTCAAAAAAAAAACTCTTACTACAAGTAGTAAGAGTTTTTGTTATTGTGTAATTAGAACTAGTAGTTCCACATATCTTGCTCGAAGTTACGGATTTTCTCTTTCACTCTTTCAGATTCTAACAATTGATTCTGTGCATTATCTTTCATGTATTCTTTTATCTCACGATCTCCGTACAAGTTTTCTTCTTTGTACACAACAGCGTTAAAACGTCTTGAATTTAAGATTTGATCAAAAGAAATTGGTAATGCCGAATTACTATCATTAAAAGCTTTTGCTTCATGCAGCGCTTCTCTTGAATTTGGATAGAAAATCCAGAACAATTCGATATAATCCTTTTCGTCACTGTTCATGGTATAAACGTCCGGAGTTACAGGACAAATACCTAATAAACGATACTTCAATTCACTTTGACGTTTGTCAAAATACCAGTATCCTTTAATTTTGTATTGTGTAACATCTGCAGAAGTAAGATCTTGTTTTAAGATATACTCAGCAGGAACTGTTCTTGTTGGTCCAACTGTTTCATCAACATAAGTAACAACTTTCTTTTTACCAGTACCAGTAACTACTTTTTTCTTTACAACACGTGTTTTGTAGTCATCAGGATATTGATTGATTAACTCTCTACCAGCATCTGTTGTATCAACACGAGACAATGATCCCTGGATGTCTTTCAAAGATTTTTTAGTATTGAAATAACTATCAGAATACACTTCAGTTATCTTGCCATTTTTCATAGCTTTAGTCAAAACGTCATATAAAGAACGTCTGTCAGCACCAATATTAGCAGTATCTACCGGAAAATATAATGGAAAATTAATTTTCTCATTCAAATCAATGATTTCCCAAGTAGTTTTTCCCATCAATACATCTCTGTCATCCACATAACCATAAGCCAATGGCTTGTCATTGTCTGAGATAAGCTGTGCAGGAGTCTTAAGTCCTATCTGAGCAGGTGTTTTTGCGTTAAGCAAATTAGATTGCGCATTAGAAGCGAAACCTCCCGCGATAGAAACAATGGCTATTAAAAAATTTCTTACTTTCATCATGATATCATTATAAGATATTGAACGTAGTTTTACCTACTTTATTATTGTATTTCGTAAATTACCGGAGCAGTTCTTGGTAATAAATAACTACCAGCTCCAACAAGTTTAGTTTTAATTTCAGAAATAGTAACCTGATCTCCTTTTCCAGCTCTTGAAAGAATTTGTTTGCATTGTGCATTTAATCTATTACCAGAAACAACAACTGTAGGCTGTCCAGTAACTTTTAAGTTAAATCCAACAACATCTAAACCAACTTCAAAATCAAAATCAAGTAATTTAGCACCAATTGTAGCAATTTCCAAGTTTGATTTAGGTCCTTTAACAACACCCATTTCACCTCTAATTGTACCTGTTGGTCCAGGAATACCTTTAATTCTAAATGTTTTCTTATCTGTAACTTTATCTCCGTTTGGCAATGTTCCAGTAACTGCAATTGTAGCTTCTGTTCCTTGACCCGGGCTCATGTTATATTTACCTGGTTTACCAGCAGAAACTAATCCTGGTGCACTAGCTTGAATTTTGTTAGCATCAACACCGGCAAAAGATACAGAGATTGGGTTAACAACTCCTCTATAAACAACATTCATTTTATCAGCCGAAATAGTAGCTGAGTTTGGTCTTGGTACTACAACATATTTTCCAGCAAATTTAAGTGGAATGTTTTTACCATCTTCTAAGAATGTAAATTGTCCATTAATATCCTGCTCTCCAACACCACCTGCAGTTAATGAGATAACAGCTTGTCCGTTAACAATTTGTCCAGGACCTTGGAATGAAGTTGGTTTTGTGTTTTCGTCATAACGACCTAAAACTACTTTACCTGTTACTTTTTCTCCTTGGAAATAAGCGTTTTTATCTAAAACAACGATCGCTTGGTAGTTACTGTAAGAAGCAGCAGCAACTGCAGCTTTTCCTAAAGCACTGTTGTAAACATCAGTTTCAGCTTTTTTAACGTCATTTTGCCAAGTTGAAAGTTTTGCAGCCGAAGCGATTGCAGGGAAACCTTTAAAATGGTAAGCTAAGTATTTTTCTTTTATACCTTCTTTGTTTTTTACATCAGAAACATCAAATTTCTTTTCAATCTCTGCGATAATTGGACCATATTTTTTGTCTGTTCCTAAAGCAGCTTTCATATCTGCTTTGTATTTTTGAATTCTGGCGATGATATCGTTTCCTTTTTTAGTATAACCGTCTCCAGTAAACCAATCGTCGATATTATCTCCTCTGTCCATAGCTTCGTATGGTAACTTACCAGTTTCTTTTTCAACTTCAAATCCTTTGATAGACTGAGTTTTTAAAGTTCCGATATAGTCATAAAATTCTTTTGAAATTGCTTCAACTTTATGAGCAGTTACTGCAGCAATAGCGAATTCTCCTTTTGCTTCAGCAGCTTTTTGATCTAAAGATGTCAATAATGAAGTGTTTGTTGCAATTGAAGAAGTGTTTGCATCTTCAAATTTTTCATTCATCAAACCAAAAGCAGAAATTACTTCTTTTGAAACGTTCATTGCTAACATTGCGATGAAAACCAGGTACATCAGGTTAATCATCTTCTGTCTAGGGGTTAATTTTCCTCCTGCCATTTTTTTATAATTAGTTCTTTATTAATAAATTTAATATAATAGTTAAAAACTAATTATCCTTTGTTACTCATTGCAGAAAGCATACCACCGTAAACACTGTTCAAAGAAGCAATGTTTGCAGTCATTGATTGCATTTGTTCTTTTAATTTAGAAGCATTTTCAGCGATTTCACTGTTTGCTTGTGCATTTCTTGAAGCACTTTCTAATTGTACTTTGTATAAGCTGTTTAATGATTCCATTTGCGCAGCAGCCATAGACATTTCTTCAGCATATTTCTTTTGTCCTGCAATAGAATCTACTGTTGGAGAAATTGCTTTTGCAGCTCCTTCGAAATTTTTGATAGAGTTTCCTAAACTTGACATTAATTCTCCGTCAATTTTAGCTTCTTTCAACATTGCGTCTAATTTTTGAGACAATAATCCTTGGGCATCAGTAGAAGTTTCAGCTTTATCTTCTTTTTTTCTAGCTTGACCGTTAGCTAATTCTGGGTAAACTAGAGTCCAGTCTAATTCATCTTCCACAGGTTCGAAAGCAGAAAGTGCAAAAATTAACGCTTCAGTTAATAATCCCACTGAAAGCATAACTGTTCCTGTTAATGGTCCAATTTCAAAGTGAGTAATTTTGAATAATGCTCCAACGATTACTACTGCCGCTCCCATACCATAAGCGAAATTCATTGCTTTTTTACTTAATAATGCCATAATACTTTTTTTTAGGTTTTAATTTGAAATAGATTCGATTTGGTTATTGATTTAATTATAATTTACTTTTTCTTTTTTCCGCCAGTTACCTGAGTTCCCATGTAATCTTGTACAGTTCTGAAACCGATATAACTTCTTGCAGAATCTGCGTATTCGTGATCACGAGTACTTACTTGTAGGAAGTAAGCAACATCTTTCCAAGATCCTCCACGAACCACTTTTCTTTGGTTGTTTCCGTCAATTACGTTAGGGTTCATTGTAGAAACATACTCGTATGCATTTGGATTGTAAGCTGAATCTGTCCACTCTGAAACGTTACCCGCCATGTTATATAAACCGTAACCGTTTACTTCGTAAGATTTAGCTTCAACTGTATATAAAGCTTCATCAGCAGCATAATCTCCTCTGCTTGGCTTAAAGTTTGCTAAGAAACAACCTCTGTCACTTTTAGTATAAGGACCTCCCCAAGGGTAAGTTGCAGACTCCAGACCTCCTCTTGCAGCATACTCCCATTCTGCCTCTGTAGGCAATCTGAAAGAGTTTACTAAGTCACGTCCTTTTTTCTTAGATTTAATATAGCTGTTTTTATTTAAAGTTCTCCACGCACAAAATGCTTTTGCTTGTTTCCATGTCACACCTACTACAGGATAGTCTCCGTAAGCTTTGTGCCAGAAATAGTCATTATGCATTGGCTCATTATAAGAGTAAGCAAAATCTTTAATCCAAACGGTTGTATCAGGATAAATTCCGATTTGTTCCGTTTTAACGAAGTCTTTTCTTTTTCCAACTTTAGCTTTTGCTGCAGCCTGAATGTCCATCCAAGAATAACGGAATTTCAATTTATTTACATCAACAGTTCTTAAACCATTATATGATTCTTCAATTGGCAAATACATAGAATCCATTACCTCAGTATAGTACTCATCCGGATATCCTTTTGTATCTTTAATTAACTTAACTTTTTTATTTAATTTTCTACCAGCATAAGGATCATCTTTTGTTCCAACGCTATAGTAGTTATCATACATATATTTATCATAAGCCGTCATTTTATCTGGCTCAGAATCATTAAATGCATAATCAGCAATACTACCAGTTTTTTTACCTTTACCATCTGGAGATGCTTTTTGACCTGTTTCATCAGCCAAAATTGCTAAACGAACTCTCATTGTAGAATCTTTTACCCATTCTACAAATTGACGATACTCACTGTTAGTGATTTCAGTTTCATCCATGTAAAACGAACGAACTGTTACAGTTTTAGTTGGAGCATCCTCAACATTAGCTAAATCAGCATCTGATTTACCCATGATAAATGATCCACCTGGAACCAAAGTCATTCCATATGGCTTTTCGGGATGCCATTTCCCTCCTGTAACACCAACTAACTCTCCTTTGTCACCTGACTTACCACAGCCGATTACTAGTGTTAAAATTGCTGCAAATGCAATAAACTTCTTCATATAAATTTGGGATTATCTATTCATTATTATAAGTCCGTAAACGTATTTATTATTTATTAAAAAAACAACACTACTCACGAAATTTATTTCACCGTTCAAAAATAATGTTAAATAAAATAAAAAAAAAATATTTTGCCGATAAACTGATTCAAAAAACCGACGTAAAACGTTAAATTTTATACTTTATAAACCTTATCTTACTAATTTAATTTAACAATTTGTTAATATTTTTTCAAATCTTTGATTTTAACTCAAATTTTGCTCTACAAAGCGTTTTTTCTCTGTGCTTTCCACCATCTTTCCGGCAATTCCTGGTTGCAGGCACACAAATATTCGTCATAAGAACAGGGTAATAACGTATTTCTTTTCAATTTATTGTGACCGTTTGACTCGAATGGAATTTCAATCCACCAACGATCTGTTTTGTCACTTTTATAAAAAATTAATTCTTCATCTTCAAGCGGAACAATGTACTTTAAATAGTTTGTTCTGCTTCCAAAAGGATACTCTTTAGAACGATAATGAAAACCTTCTATAAAATACCAGATGATTTGCGAAATCATTGCTGACTCATATACGGTATTATTGTGATTAAAGATTCCAAAAGAGGAAACTTTATCGCTAATACCTGCATAACGTGCTAAAGAACAAATTTCCTTACCATTAAATCCATTTGGCTCAAAGCTAACATTGTTTCCTGAATCAGAGGACTTTACAGAATTCAAATCAATACTTACCAAGTCAGCATCTCTAAAAACAGGCTCTGCCAAAGCAATATTATTCGAAATTTCACCTAAACGATACGCATCAAAAAACAACTTTTCGATCAAATCAATTTCTTCCTGAGAATTATAATAGGTCTGATAACCGATATTACAATAGTTAAAAAGATTATTAGGCTCATCAATTATGATTTTTGTAAGATAAGAATTCGCCGAAACCGTTTCATTTTCTTTACCAAAATCAAATTTATTATCAACAGTAACCATATTCACCATTTGCTCTAAATCATCGTATGCGCGATACAAAGCATAGGTTAAATCCTGCGAACCTCCCAGGACTATAGGAATCACTTTATTCTTAATTAATGAAGATGTTACTTTCTTCAATGCAAAATAAGTATCCTCTACTGAGTCACCTGCCAAAATATCTCCGAGATCAGCAATAGACGCATCCCAATTACCGGGAAACATACTATAAAGCTTTTTACGAATAGCCGTCAGGTTTACTTCATTAACAATATCAATATTTCTACGATCTTCTAAAACTCCAACAATAGCAATGGTAATTTTGCCAATATCCGGAAATTGATCCTGAGTATGCAAAACAATTTTGCTACCTAATTCTTGAGAAGACAACGAACTAATGAATTTTAAAACTCCTTCGTTAACTGGTTCTAGAAAATCAAATTCCATTTTTTATTTCTTTTTTGCAGCTGTTTTTTTAGCTGGTGCTTTTTTTGCGGTTGTTGCTTTTTTTGCTGGTGTTTTCTTAGCCGGCGTTTTAGCCGCAATCATTTCCTGAACCTGAGCCAATGTTAATTTTGTAGCATCAACATCTTTGCTTAATTCAATTTTGATTTTACCTTTTGTAATCACCGAGCGACCCCAACGTGCTTTTTCAACCAAAATTCCTTCTTCTTCCCAATTATGAAGAACTTTATCTATATTTTTCTGTAATTTATCTTCAATCAGTTCTTCAACATCTTGTTGAGACAAATTATCAAAATTGTATTTTTTACTTACGTTTACAAAAAGACCATTCCATTTAATGAAAGGACCAAAACGTCCCACACCTTTTTGAACTGCTTCTCCTTTGTAAACTGCAATTGGCGCATCAGCAAGTGCTTTTTCGTCAATTAATTCCTGAGCTCTTTCTTTTGTAACAGCTAATGGATCTTCACCTCTCGGCAGCGAAATAAAAACACTTCCATGACGTACATAAGGTCCGTAACGTCCATTACTTACTTCCACTTCTTCTCCTTTATAATCACCTAAGTTTTTAGGTAATAAAAATAAATTCAAAGCTTCTTCTAAAGTAATGTTTCCAATATTTTGATCGGCCATTAAACTGGCAAACTTTTTATCTTCATCATCTGCTTCTCCAATTTGAGCCATCGGGCCAAATTTTCCTAAACGAACAGATACTTGTCTTCCATCTGCATCTTTACCTAAAATTCTTTCACCGCTTTCTCTTTCTGCATTTGCTTCAACATCTTTAACATTTGGGTGAAACTTATCGTAAAATTCCTGCATCATGGTTGCCCAGTCAATATTTCCTTCTGCAATTTCGTCAAAATCCTGTTCTACTTTTGCTGTGAAATTATAATCAAGGATATTTCCGAAATTTTTCACAAGAAAATCAGTAACGATTGTCCCGATATCTGTTGGAACTAATTTTCCTTTATCAGAACCTGTATTTTCTTTCAGTAACTTCTCTCCTACTTTACCTGTTTGCAAAGTAAGCTGAGTATAATTACGTTCCTGACCTTCAAGAGTTCCTTTTTCAACATAATTTCTGTTGATGATAGTAGAAATAGTTGGTGCATACGTAGACGGACGGCCAATTCCTAATTCTTCTAATTTTTTCACCAAAGATGCCTCTGTGTAACGTGCCGGAGGTCTTGAATATCGTTCTGTAGCAGTAATATAATTGTTTACTAACTTTTCATTTACTTTTAACGCAGGCAACATTCCTTCTTGTTCTTCCTCATCATCATCGTGTCCTTCAAGATACACTTTAAGGAAACCTTCAAAAAGTAAAACTTCTCCTGAAGCTGTAAAAAGTTCATCGTGATTATTCGCTTCAATTTTTACATTTGTTCTTTCTAATTGCGCATCGCTCATTTGAGATGCCAATGTTCTTTTCCAGATCAAATCATACAAACGAGCCTGATCACGGTCGATATCTACCGTGTGGCGAGACATATCAGTCGGACGAATTGCTTCGTGCGCTTCTTGCGCTCCTTTGCTTTTGTTTGCAAAAGTACGAGGCTTCGAAAACTCTTTTCCGTATGATTTTATGATTTCAGCTTCGGCAGCATCCATTGCATCTTTAGAAAGGTTCACACTATCGGTTCTCATATAAGTAATAAGTCCCGCTTCGTATAAACGCTGTGCAAGCTGCATCGTAATTCCTACCGGCAAATACAATTTTCTTGCTGCTTCCTGTTGAAGTGTAGAAGTTGTAAATGGCGCTGTTGGAGATTTTTTGGTAGGTTTAGTTTCTAAATCTGCTACCTTATATTGTGATCCGATGTTTTGTTTTAAGAAATCTTCGGCTTCTTTTTTAGTGTTGAAGTTTTTCGGCAATTTTGCTTTGAAAGCTTTTCCGGCTTCATTCACAAATTCTGCCACTACAGAATAACTGGCAACTGCATTAAAATTCTGAATTTCGCGTTCTCTTTCTACAATCAAACGAACAGAAACCGATTGTACACGTCCTGCAGAAAGTCCGCCTTTAATTTTTCTCCATAAAACCGGAGACAATTCGTAACCCACTAAACGATCCAGAACACGACGTGCCTGTTGTGCATTTACTAAGTTATAATCAATTTCTCTCGGATTTTCGATTGCTTTAAGAATTGCACTTTTGGTAATCTCATGAAAAACAATTCTTTTGGTTTTTTTAACATCTAGTTTTAATTCTTCCGCCAAGTGCCATGAAATAGCTTCTCCTTCGCGGTCCTCATCGCTTGCCAGCCAAACCATTTCGGCATTTTTAGATAGTGTCTTTAATTTACTTACTAAGGCTTTTTTATCCGGAGAAACTTCATATTTAGGTTTAAATCCATTTTCAACATCTACTCCTATTTCCTTAGATGGTAAGTCGGCTATATGACCATAACTAGACTCGACCTGAAAATCACTTCCTAGAAATTTCTCTATCGTTTTCGCCTTTGCAGGTGATTCCACTATTACTAAATTCTTTGCCATTGATCTATTTTTCTGCAACAAAAGTAGAAGTTTTTTTTAAATATCAACCTTGATAATGCATTTTTGAGGTATTTTGATATTATGTTTCTAAAAATTGCAGATTTATCTGTAAAGTAATACATTATATATATAGGTATAACTTTTTAAATATATAAGGTTTCGAAAGCTTCTTTTTTTAACACTAAACTTCTTAAAACAATTTAGATTATAGATTTTAAATCTCATGTTTAACTGTACGGTTGTTAAAATTTAACCGCATAGTTCACAAAGATTTTACGCAAAGTTCACTAAGTTTTATTTGAGCTGAAAAATTTAGAGGAAGTTCGCAAAGCTTTGAGAATTGTTTTTTAATCTTTTAATCTGTGGCAAAACTCATTATTGTAGATTGAAGAGTTTACATTTATTCTTATCTTAAATAATCATAACAAAGCTTCTGTGGGCTCCACAAACCGATCTAAAATCTAAAGTCCAAAATCTAAAAATCTTTTCCCTGCCATCTTGTCATAATTATACCTTTTGCGTTATCTTTGCACTTTGAATTTATACAATGGAAAAGATTATTGAAGAAAGCAAACAGGGCGAAAGTCTTGTTTTGGAGAATAAACCTGAGAATACAAAAAAACTTTTTATAGAAAGTTACGGTTGTGCGATGAATTTTTCGGACAGTGAAATCGTAGCTTCCATTTTATCCGGAAATGGATATAATACAACACAAACTCTTGAAGAAGCCGATTTAGTTTTGGTGAACACTTGTTCGATTAGAGATAAAGCCGAACAAACTATTCGCAAGCGTCTGGAAAAATATAATGCAGTAAAACGTATAAATCCGAAAATGAAAGTGGGCGTTTTGGGCTGTATGGCCGAACGTTTGAAAAGTCAGTTTTTGGAAGAAGAAAAAATAGTCGATCTTGTTGTTGGCCCTGATGCTTACAAAGATCTGCCGAATTTATTGGCAGAAGTTGAAGAAGGCCGCGACGCCATCAATGTCATTTTATCGAAAGAAGAAACCTACGGAGATATTTCGCCTGTTCGTTTGATGAGCAACGGAATTACGGCTTTGGTTTCGATTACCCGTGGCTGTGATAATATGTGTACGTTTTGCGTTGTGCCTTTTACACGCGGACGCGAACGTAGCCGTGAACCTCAGAGTATTATAGGAGAAATTCAGGATTTGTGGAACAAAGGTTTTAAAGAAATAACGCTTTTAGGTCAAAACGTTGACAGTTACCTTTGGTACGGCGGCGGTTTGAAAAAAGATTTCGAAAATGCTTCTGAAATGCAAAAAGCAACTGCAGTTGATTTTGATCAATTGCTTGAAATGGTTGCTGTTGGTTTCCCAAAAATGCGTATTAGATTTTCGACTTCTAATCCGCAGGATATGCACGAAAGTGTTTTGCATGTTATTGCCAAGTATCCAAATATTTGCAAACACATTCACTTGCCCGTTCAATCTGGAAGTAACCGAATTCTTAAAGAAATGAATCGTTTGCATACACGTGAAGAATATATGACTTTGATTGATAAAATCAGAGCAATTATTCCAAATGCTTCGATTTCGCAGGATATGATTGCCGGCTTTCCAACAGAAACAGAACAAGATCATCAGGATACTATGAGTTTAATGGAATATGTAAAATATAATTTCGGTTATATGTATTCGTATTCTGAACGTCCGGGAACTTTGGCCGGTAGAAAAATGGAAGATGATGTTCCGGAAGAAACAAAAGCGAGAAGATTACAGGAAATTGTCGATTTACAACAAAAACACGCCTGGTTTAGAAGCGAGGAATTTGTTGGGCAAATCGTAGAAGTTTTAGTAGAAAAAGTTTCCAAAAAATCAACCGAAGAATTCTCAGGAAGAAACTCTCAAAGTATTACTGTTGTTTTTCCAAAAGAAAACTACAAAATTGGAGATTTCGTAAACGTAAAAATCACAAGCTGCACTAGTGGGACATTAAAAGGTGAAGCTGTAGGATATTCTGAGATGAATTAAGAAAATTTGTTTCATGTTTCAGGTTTTCTTTGTAACTTGAAACTTACATAAGATTGATTAATAGCTATTAAAAGCCAAATAAAAATAAGAATGGAAAAAGAGATTATTGTAAAGCCAAGTTTCAATATTACTAGCTCGATGAAAGCAACATTTTACATCCTTATTAAACCGTGGTATATATTTTTTTTCTCTTTTTTACTACTTGCCGGTACTTTTAATTTTTTAGATTCTTATTTAAATGTATTCAATCATTACGACAAACCAACTGATGATTTTCCTACTTTTGGCTTAGTTGTTATTATTTTACCGCTTTTTACTTACTTTTCAATATGTAAAGCTATCAAGAAGCAAATAAACGAAAATCCCCGTGTAAAAGAAGATATCTCATATATTTTCAACAATGAATATCTTCAGGAAAAAGGAGAAACTTTTGAAGTAAAACACTTTTGGAAAAATCTCATTAAAATTGTTGAAAAAAAAGACATGTTTTTATTTTATACAACCAAAAACAGAGCAATTCTTTTACAAAGAGCTGATCTAAAAGAAAATCAATACAAGGAATTAAAACAGCTTTTTAATTCAATAGACATAAATAAAAGTTTAAAAAGTTAAAGGCAAAACTTGAAACCTGAAACAAATAAAACTTGAAACAAAACATATGGAAACAGTTCAAGCAATAAAACAACGATTTGAGATTATTGGAAATGATCCGAAATTAAATCGCGCCATTGAAAAAGCCATTCAGGTTGCTCCTACTGATATTTCGGTAATGGTAACCGGGGAAAGTGGTGTTGGTAAAGAAAATATTCCGAGAATAATCCATTCGCTTTCGCACAGAAAGCATGGAAAATATATTGCTGTAAACTGTGGTGCAATTCCGGAGGGAACTATTGACAGTGAGCTTTTTGGACACGAAAAAGGTGCTTTTACAGGTGCTACAAGCACGCGTGAAGGTTATTTTGAAGTGGCTGACGGCGGAACCATTTTCCTTGATGAAGTTGGTGAATTGCCTTTAACTACCCAGGTGCGTTTGCTTCGTGTACTCGAAAATGGTGAATTTATAAAAGTAGGTTCGTCTCAGGTTCAAAAAACGAATGTGCGAATTGTTGCCGCAACAAACGTCAATTTATTTAATGCTATCGAAAAAGGGAAATTTCGTGAGGATTTATATTATCGTTTAACTACTGTCGAAATTACTTTACCTCCATTACGCGAAAGAAACGAAGACATACATCTGTTATTCAGAAAATTTGTTGCCGACTTTGCGCATAAATATAAAATGCCTCCATTAAAGTTAGACGACGATGCGGTTCTGCTTTTGCAAAAATTCAGATGGAATGGAAACATTCGTCAACTGCGAAATGTAGCAGAACAGATTTCGGTTTTAGAAACCAATCGTGATATTACTTTAGCGACTTTAAAATCCTATTTACCAACTGAAGGAACCAATTTACCTTCTGTAATTAATGATAAAAAGAAGGAAAGCGATTTTAGTACCGAAAGAGATATTTTGTACAAGGTGCTTTTTGATATGAAAAGTGATTTGAATGACTTAAAGAAACTCACTTTGGAATTAATGAAAAACGGCACCTCAAAAGTGCAGGATATTAATCCGAATTTGATTCAGAAAATATACGGTTCGCAGGAAAATGACAGTGAAATAGATTTTGAAGAAGAACCAAGAACTGCTGTGATGACGCCTGCAGCACGTGAAGATAATTATCGCATACAAGATGACAATAATTATTTAGATGCTGAAACAATTGAAGAAGAAGAGATTTTACGTTTAGAACAAAAAGAAATCGAAATGATCAAAAAATCATTAGAAAAAAACAAAGGAAAACGAAAAGCCGCTGCTGATGAATTAGGTATTTCTGAAAGAACTTTGTACCGAAAAATTAAACAATTTGACCTATAAATAGAAAATCCCAAAATTTAAATTCCAAATTCCAAATTACTATATTTGAAAAATAATTGGAATTTCTCTAATTATTGGAATTTACTACCATACATTTTATGAAAAAAATATATTCTTTCTTTGCATTAATGAGCTTGTTCCTATTAAGCGGTTGCGGAGTTTACAATTTTACCGGAACAGGAAAAATCGATGCTGAGACTTTTCAGGTAAACTTCTTTCAGAACAATGCAGATTTGATCGAACCGGGAATCGACAGAGATTTTACTTTGGCTTTGCAGGATTTAATTCAAAATCAAACCAATTTAAACTTAGTAAGTACGGGAGGTGATTTGGTTTATGAAGGAGAAATTGTAGATTACAGAACAACTCCTATGACTGCAACTGCAGACCAACAAGCGGCTCAAAACCGTTTAACGATTCGTATACAGGTTCGATTTACAAATAAAAAGAAGGAAACGGATGATTTCGAAAAAACGTTTGAGTTCTATAAAGATTATCCGGGAACAACACAACTTGTAGGATCATCTTTAAATGCTGCCATCAAAGAAATTTACGACAGGATTACTCAGGATATCTTTAATGAGTCCTTGGCAAAATGGTAAAAAAATGTTGATTTGTTAAATCGGTTTTGCAAACGATTAAACAGTTAAACAGATAAACGATTAAACAAAAGAATAAAAAATGAATGTTACTGATTATACATACCTAATAAATAAACCCGATGTTATTACAGAAAAACAGACGGAAGAATTAGGCAATGTTCTGATTGAATTTCCATATTTTCAAAGTGCGCGAGCTTTGCGATTAAAAGGACTCCACAATCAAAACAGTTTTAAGTATAATTATGCTTTAAAAGTTACTGCAGCTCATACCGCAGATCGTTCTGTTTTATTTGATTTTATAACCTCAGAGACCTTTACTTCGATTCAGAATGATTTCTTTGACAAAAAACTTCGTGACCTTTTAAATATCACAGTTTTGGATAGTGAAGTAGTTTCACCGGATGAAATTAAAAAAAGTTTCGAAGTTCGAATTGACCCGATCGAGCAATCGATATTAACTTCTATCAAACAAGCTACTTCAAATACATTTGAAGAACCGGTAAAAACGGAAGAAGCTATTGAAAAAGAAGAAATTGTTTCCACTCCGGTTGAAGAAAATAAAACGGTTTTTGAAGAAGTAACACAAACAGAAGAAAATTCGGAAGACATTATAACTGAAGAAGTTACTGCAATCCAGATTGAGGAAACTAAACCTGTTTTAGAAGAAGATGTAGAAACAGAAGCAATACCGGAAGAAATTATTATTGAAGAAGCCGTTACAATTCCGGTTGAAGAAACTGAACCTGTTGTTTTTGAAGAAGAAAAAACTCAGGAAGAATCAATTGATAATATTAAGGAAGAAACTATTGTGATTGCTGTTAAAGAAACCAGACACACCTTTTTTGAAGAAGTCGTAGAAGATTTCGAAGAAGAAACTGTTGAGCCTGTTGTTGAAAAACCTGTTTTAACTTCTATTGAAGAAGAGAAGCCTTTTGTTGTTGAAGAACCGAAAAAATTCAATGAAATACGAATTGATCCTATAGAAGAATCCATATATAATTCTATTAAAGAGGCTACAACAGTTGTTTTTGAATCAAAACCTATAGAAGCCAATACGGCGATTACCGTTGACGAGCCAAAATTTATAGAAGAATATCCTAAAGAAGTTGCTACACTTGTTTTTGAAGAAGTAAAACCTTTAGATGAAGAATCTAATGAAATTGCTCCAGTTGTTCTGGAATCAAAATCTATTGAAGAAAACTCAAACGAAGTCATTTCTTTTATTCTTGAAGAACCTGTATTTATAGAAGCCAAAGAAGAAGATACTGCGATTGTTTCTGAAGAAGAAGAAATCGAAGAGGAAACTATTGACTTTACAACTGTTTTTGCTGAAAAACCGGAAGCAATAGCAGAACAACCTCAAGAAACTCCATCACAGGAAAGTGTAAAAATTGCCGAGGAAAATCTTGAAATTGGAAAACCTTTGGATTTTTCTGTAAAAGAAAAACATTCTTTTCAGGAATGGCTGCAACTGGCAAGACCCGAACCTATTGACAGATCAAATGAAATTATTAAGGAGGATGTAGAAGCAAATAAAGAAATTGCAAAAGAAGTCAAAAAAACTCCGGAAATTATTTTACCAAAAAATGAAAAGGTTGAAGTAGTTGAAGACGAGAAAAAGAAAAAAGCGCAAATAATAGATAAATTCATAGAAGCAAATCCTAAAATTCCGCCAATTAAACCAACACCGATAACGCTTACGCCGATTCAATTTGACATTAATCAGGATGATAATTCATATTTGATGACCGAGACTCTGGCACGGGTTTATCTGGAACAAAAAAAATATACAAAAGCAATACAAGCATATGAAATATTAATTTTGAAATATCCAGAAAAAATTAGTTTCTTTGCAGACCGTATTTCGGATATTAAGATTTTACAACAAAATAACAATAATAATTAAGCAATGAGCACATTTTCAATTTTTTTAGTTTTAATCACAATAGTTTGTTTTCTATTGATCGTAGTAATCATGGTTCAAAACCCTAAAGGAGGCGGATTGTCGTCTACAATTAGTGGAACTCAAATGTTAGGTGGAGTACAAAAAACAACTGACTTTTTAGACAAAAGTACTTGGACATTGGCTACTATTTTGATTGCTTTAATCTTACTTTCCAGTTTAAGTTTTACAGGATCATTAAGCGATACTGATTCTAAACTTATTGAAAAAACCGAAGCTCCTGCAACAAATACACCTGCAGCTCCGGCACAACAAACACCTGCTCCGGCAGCACCTGCAGCAAAATAATCATTTTGAAATAATATGAAATGCCAGCCTGTCAAAGCTGGCATTTTTTTTAGGAAATAATGTCAGTTTTTAGAGCATGGCATAATTTCTGAAAGTTTATTGAACATTAAAAAACGTATAACTTATAATAATATAAAATCATGGCCTTAAACATTAAACCGCTTTCAGATCGCGTACTTATCGAGCCAGTTGCTGCCGAAACTAAAACTGCCTCAGGTATTTTTATTCCGGATACTGCTAAAGAAAAACCACAAAAAGGAACTGTAGTAGCAGTAGGAAACGGATCTAAAGATCACACTATGACCGTAAAAGTTGGCGACACTGTTCTTTATGGTAAATATGCCGGAACAGAATTAAAACTGGAGGGAACTGATTATTTGATTATGCGTGAGGATGATATCCTAGCAATAATCTAAAATTGCTATAAGCCATAAGCTTTAAGCTATAAGCCTCTACAAAAAGCCTATAGCCTACTGCCTAACGCTTAAAGCCAACAAAAAATGAGAGATTTTAAAAAATATGATATTTGGCAGTTAAGTCATTCTTTTACATTAGAAATCTATAAAATGACTTCTACTTTTCCTAAAGAAGAATTATATGGTTTGACAAGTCAGATTAGAAGAGCTTCTTCCTCTATTCCAACTAATATTAGTGAAGGATGCGGAAGAAATAGCGACAAAGAATTTAATCAATTTCTCAACATAGCTTTAGGTTCTGCCAATGAAACAGAATATCTTTTGATTTTAGCTAAAGATTTGCAATATCTTAATAATGAAATTGCACAGAATCACATAGAAAAAATCAACAGTATAAAAAGCAAAATTTACAAATTAAAACAAATATTAATTCAGCAGTAGAAGGCTTAAAGCCTAAAGCCTACTGCCTAAAGCAAATTAAAAAATGGCAAAAGATATAAAATTTGATATTGAAGCACGTGACGGATTAAAACGTGGTGTTGATGCATTAGCAAATGCTGTAAAAGTAACGCTTGGACCAAAAGGTCGTAACGTAATTATCGGGAAATCATTTGGTGGACCAACAGTTACTAAAGATGGTGTTTCGGTTGCAAAAGAAATCGAATTAAAAGACCCATTAGAAAACATGGGCGCGCAAATGGTTAAAGAAGTTGCTTCTAAAACTAATGATTTAGCGGGTGACGGAACTACAACTGCTACAGTTTTAGCTCAGGCAATCGTAAAAGAAGGTTTAAAAAATGTTGCTGCAGGTGCAAATCCAATGGATTTGAAACGTGGTATCGATAAAGCTGTTGAAGCTATCGTTGCTGACCTTGCAAAACAAGCTAAAGTGGTTGGAAGTGATTCTGATAAAATCAAACAAATTGCTTCTATCTCTGCAAATAACGACGAAGTAATTGGTGAATTAATCGCTACTGCTTTCGCGAAAGTTGGAAAAGAAGGTGTTATCACTGTTGAAGAAGCTAAAGGAACAGACACTTTCGTGGATGTTGTTGAAGGTATGCAGTTTGACAGAGGATATCTTTCTCCTTACTTCGTAACAAATCCAGAGAAAATGGAAGTTGAATTAGACTCTCCATACATCTTATTATACGACAAAAAAGTTTCTTCTTTAAAAGAATTATTACCTGTTTTAGAGCCAGTTGCTCAATCAGGAAAACCATTATTAATTATTGCCGAAGATGTTGACGGAGAAGCTCTTTCTACATTAGTAGTAAACAAATTAAGAGGTGCTTTGAAAATTGCTGCTGTAAAAGCTCCGGGCTTTGGAGACAGAAGAAAAGCAATGTTAGAAGATATCGCTATCTTAACTGGTGGAACTGTAATTTCTGAAGAAAGAGGATATACTCTTGAAAATACAACTATCGAAATGTTAGGAACTGCAAAAAGAGTTTCTATCGATAAAGACAACACTACAATTGTAAGTGGTGCTGGTGAAGCTGATATCATCAAAAACAGAGTAAACCAAATTAAAGGTCAGATGGAAACTACTACATCTGATTATGATAAAGAAAAATTGCAAGAGCGTTTGGCTAAATTAGCTGGTGGTGTTGCTGTTCTTTATGTTGGTGCTGCTTCTGAAGTGGAGATGAAAGAGAAAAAAGACAGAGTTGACGATGCGTTACACGCAACTCGTGCTGCTGTTGAAGAAGGAATTGTTGCTGGTGGTGGTGTTGCTTTATTAAGAGCAAAAGCTGCATTAGCTGGAATCACAGCTGACAATGCTGACGAAGCAACAGGAATTCAGATTGTATCTCGCGCTGTTGAATCTCCGTTAAGAACTATTGTTGAAAATGCAGGTCTTGAAGGTTCTGTAGTTGTGGCAAAAGTTGCTGAAGGTTCTGGTGATTTTGGATACAATGCTAAAACTGACGAATACGTAGATATGCTTAAAGCTGGAATTATCGATCCTAAAAAAGTAACTCGTGTAGCATTAGAAAATGCTGCTTCTGTTGCCGGAATGATCCTTACTACAGAATGTGCATTAATTGATATTAAAGAAGAAAGCGCTGGCGGTATGCCAATGGGTGGCGGTATGCCAGGAATGATGTAATCGTTCTTTTTCTTAAAGTTAAAACGCCAGATTTACGTCTGGCGTTTTTTTTGTTGCCACTAATTACACTAATTTGCACTAATTATTTTTTTTCTAATCCTTATAAATATTTTTCTTTTAGCCACGGCCTAAAAAATTAAAAAGATTTTTTTACCACAAATTTCACAAATTATCGCAAATTAATTTTACTAGCTACTCTGCTTAAAAATTTGTGCAAAATTTGTGAGATTTGAGGTAAACTTTTTTTTACGCAAAGCATTCGTGAAAATTCGTGCAATTCGTGGCAAACTTAACATTCTCTTTTTCATTAAAAAATAGGTTATCAATATCTTTGTAAACTATATTAAAATTGCAAAATGAGAAAATTTACTGTTCAACTTTTATCTTTTACATTCTTACTTCTTACCACTGTTTCCTATTCTCAATCTAATAAAGACGCTTATGTAGTTTTAGTTTCTATGGATGGATTCCGCTGGGATTATGCAAAACATTTTCACCTTCAAAATCTGGATAAAATAGCTACAGAAGGAGTTCATGCAAAGTCAATGAAACCTTCTTATCCAACCAAAACCTTTCCAAATCATTATTCAATAGTGACCGGGCTTTATCCTGATCATCATGGTATTATCAATAATGTTTTTTATGATAAAACCTTAAACGAATCTTTTGCTTTGTCTACGAATGCAAAAAATGATTCTCGCTTTTATGGTGGAAATCCAATTTGGAACGTGGCCGAACAACAAGGGGTTAAAACCGCTTCTTTCTTTTGGCCGGGATCAGATACAAATCAAAAAAGACCAGGGATTTACAAAACTTATGACAATAAAATCCCATACGGAAACAGAATTGATACGGTTATAAAATGGCTGGAACTTCCTGAAAAACAGCGCCCGCATTTGATCACTTTGTATTTTGACGAACCCGATCATACCGGACATAATTTTGGTCCGCTTTCTCCGGAAAATGAAAAAATGGTTTACAAAATGGATTCTATTATGGGACAATTATCTTCTAAACTGGATCAATTATCCATCGGAAAACAAATCAATTTAATCATTGTTTCAGATCACGGAATGACTGACATCAGCAATGATAAAAAAGTTGCTATTCTAGATTATCTAAAACCGGAATGGCTGGGTTATAAAGAGGTTATTAACCCAATTATGAGTTTGGAGTCAAAACCCGGGTTTCAGGATTCTATTGCAAAAGCTTTAAAAAAAGTGCCAAATATTAAATTTTGGAGCGCAAACAAAGTTCCGAAACGATTGCATTACGGAACCAATCCGCGTGTGCATGACTTTGTTATCGAAGCAACAAAAGGATATAGTTTAGTGAGTAAAGAAAGTACGCATATAAAAGGCGGAACACACGGTTATGACAATAACGAAAAAGATATGCACGCTATTTTTTATGCAAAAGGTCCGGCTTTTAAAGTTGACAAAGAAGTCAAAACCTTTGAAAATGTTTCTGTTTATCCTTTAATTGCTCATATTTTAGGCTTGCAAATCGATAAAGTTGATGGGAAATTGAGTGAAGTAAAAAATATGCTTGTTGATTAAATTAGAAAATGAGTCAATTAGAAAATTAGATAATGCTACAGATCGTGTATAATCATTATCTAATTTTCTAATTGACTCATTGGCACATTAACTTAAAAACCCGTCGAAACAGAAACTGCTTTCCATTGCTCTAATTCTTTTTGAACTTCGGTAATTTTTACATTTGCCATATCGTAAGCATCTTGCCCAACGAATAAATGTAATGCAGGATTTTTTTCCTCGCTCATTTTAATTAAAGCGGTTGCAAATTTTTCAGGATCTCCCGGTTGATTTTCATTGATACTACCTGTATGCACATTTTCAGATTCTCTCACCGCTTTATAGTCTGAAATTGGACTCTGAGGCAATAATAAAGAACTATCTTTTAAGAAATCGGTTCTAAAATAACCCGGATAAACCAAAGTTACATTCACACCAAATTCTTTTACTTCTGCCGCCAAAGATTCAGTTAAACCCGCAACTGCAAATTTTGTAGAGCAGTAAATTCCCCAACCCGGAAAACCTCCATTATAACCTCCAATCGAAGCAATATTAAAAATATGTCCCGATTTATTAGCGCGCATATATGGCATTGTATTTCTAATGACATTCAATAAGCCGAAAACATTTACTTCGTAGTTTTTTCTGGATTCTGCATCGGTTAATTCCTCAAGTGAACCTAATAAACCATAACCTGCATTGTTTACTAAAACATCAATTGTTTTAAAATGACTAATTGCCACTTCAATAGCATTTTTAACGTTTTGTTCATTCGTTAAATCCATTTCTAAAGGAAGAAAATATTCAGACGGATTTCCTAATTCTTTAATCAAAGCAGCTTCACTTCTTGAAGTTGCGGCTACTTTTTTTCCTTCAGCCAATAATTTTTTTGCTAATTCTAATCCAAGTCCTTTTGAAGCACCTGTGATAAACCAAACTTTGTTATTTTCCATGATTTCAATTTTTACATTTAATTATGGTACAAAGATATTAGCGCAGTAGTTGTAAAAACTTAAAGCAATCAAATGAGAAGTTACGAAAATCAAACAATTTCTGTTATTCGGTAGTTTTTAGGGGAAACCTGAACGTTTTTCTTAAAGAAATTGATAAAATGAGATAATTCTTCGAAGCCCAAACACCACGCAATTTCGTTAATATTCCAATTGGTTTGCTTTAGTAAAATCATGGCTTCCTGAACAATTCTTTCAGAGATAATCTGTGAAGTTGTTTTTCCTGTCGTTTCTTTTAATGCTTTGTTTAAATGATTGACATGCACATTTAACTGACTCGCAAATTCTGAAGGTGAACGGAAATTGATTTGCTGTGATATTGATTCTATCGGGAATTGTCTTTCTAATAATTCTAAAAATAAAGACGAAATCCTGATCGTTGCATTCGATTTACTGTATAATGAAGTAGTTACAGTTTGTGTTTTTAAAGCCAAATGAATAATTTCGAAAACCAGATTTCGCAGTACATCATATTTAAAAGCATAATCAGAATTGATTTCGTCAAACATTTTTAAATAAACCGTTTTCAAAGATTCTGCCAATTCCATTGAAATTGGAACAATCGGATTTCCACCGGGCTGGAATAAAGGATACTCTTTTAAATTTCCAAACTGACTAAAAAAAGCTTCAGTGAAAATGCAGAAAAAACCGGTTTGATTTTCATCAACCTGTTCCCAATTATACGGAATTTGCGGATTTGCAAAAAATAAAGCCTGATCTTCAATCACAGAAATCTTATCAGCATAATGTACTTTGTTTTTTCCGATGATTAAACTTATTTTATAAAAGTCTTTTCTGGTGTAAGGAAATGGTTTACAGGTATTACCAACAAAGTCATCCAATTTAAAAACATTAAAATGTCCGATCTCTTTTTTAAGATTCTCGGGCATTCCGTTTACTTTGATGGTGTAAAAATCTTCGAGGGTTTCTGTGAGCTTCATTTGACAAAGTTACGAAAATCAATCTTTTGATAATTAGAAAATTTGATGATTAAAAATCATTGAAATATCCAGAAAAAAGAATTGTTCTTTAAATCTTTAATCTTCTTAACGTAGTCATAGACATTGGTGGTTCTCCGTTTTTAGTGCTAATCATTTCAATAGTAGCGATTAAATTGCCTTTTTTATATAATTGACCTATACCATAAACTTTAGCAACAAAACTTGAGTCATTTTTATTTACTGCTTCATAACCTTCTTTTTCTAATAAATAATGGGCAACTGCTCCATTTGGTGCAATATAAATAATCGAATTATCATGTACAGCAACTCCTATATTTTTTCTATTATTAACCCACGCTTTAGTTGACGCTTCATATTCCCAGCCATAAACTATTTTATCGAGCCTCGATTTCAATTCATCTTCTTTAACATCGATTAAGTTTTCTAAATCATGATACGTTATATCTCTTTCGGCAGAATTTTTAAATTCTCTAAGTGCGCTTTCGGAAGTTAAAATAGCTACATTATGAGGATTTGTCTTTGAGTATATTAAATTGACTTCCTTAAGATAATAAAAATCTTTAAATTCAAAAGAAGAAACATCTTTATTAGCCATGATTTTCTCTCCTTCAAGCGTTTCAAACTCAACAACAATCACTGCTGATTTTATAGTCCCCCTTCTGGAATGAATTTCAGTCTCCCCTCCTGATATTACAGTACCAACAACTTCTACCTGATTTTCTTTCAAGATTTCTTCAGCAGTATTTTTAAATACTGATGCAATAATAAAGTATAAGATAAGTCCGGGTAGTAGCACTATAATCAAAAAACTGTAGTTGATACTTAACGTTTCGTTTCTGCGGAGAAAATTCAACTTCCAGCTTTTGTAATAAGCAATGCATAAATAACCAAAAAAGCAACACAAAAACGAACCTAATAAGGGATAAAAAACAGATTCGTTTTCAATTTTTTTCGGCAAAAAAGTTAAAAAACAGAAAAGTGTTACTACAATAAGAATAACATTTAATCCAAAAATAAATTTATATTTTTTAGCAGTCTTAGTTATGTTTTCTTCTAATACTATTTTATTGGCTTCTTCAAGAATATCATTAATATCATCTGGAGAAACTCCATCTTCAATTAACAAATCTTTGATAGCAAAATCATAATAGTCTTCTTTTATATATTTTACAGCCTTTAAAATTATATCATTGTTTTCCATAAGATTTGGTTGGTTTATTATCGTTTAGAGCAATACTAATTAAATGTCTTAACTTACAATATAAGTCGGGTCTTCAATTACATTTACATTAATAACCGCATCGGCGTTTTTAAGTAATTGCCTACAATCTGCACTTAAGTGTTGCAATTCTATTGTTTTATTTTGCTGTCTGTATTTTTTGGTCAGATTGTTCAGCGCTTCAATTGCCGACATATCTGAAACTCTGCTTTCTTTAAAATCGATTATTACATGATTTGGATCGTTTTGTATGTCGAATTTTTCCATAAAGGCTGCAATCGAACCAAAAAACAGCGGACCGTAAATTTCATAATGTTTGATTCCGTTTTCGTCGATAAAATTTCTGGCTCGGATCCTTTTGGCACTTTCCCAGGCAAAAACCAAAGCCGAAATAATAACTCCTATTAAAACCGCCAAAGCTAAATTGTGTAATAAAATAGTAATTAAGGCAACCAGAATTCCAACGAAAATATCATGTTTGGGCATTTTGTTGATTACCTTAAAACTTGCCCATTCAAATGTTGTAATCGCCACCATCATCATAACACCAACCAAAGCAGCCATTGGTAATTTTCCAATTACGGGCGCTCCAAAAAGTATGATTAACAAAATGGTTAAAGCAGCAATTATTCCCGAAAGTCGGGCTCTTGAACCAGCTGAAAGATTCACTAAAGTCTGTGCAATCATAGGGCAGCCTCCCATTCCGAAAAAGAAACCATTCAGAATATTTGATCCGCCCTGAGCGATACATTCTCTGTTGCTGTTTCCGCGGGTTCCCGTTATTTCATCAACAAGATTCAGTGTAAGCAAACCTTCGGTTAAACCAACTGCAGCAACAATTATGGAATACGGAAATATCACTTTTAAAGTCTCAAAAGAAATTGGAATATTAGGAATATGAAAAGGAGGAAATCCGCCCTGAACAGACGCAATATCTTCCACCGTTTTGGTTTCGATATTAAAAATCAAAACAATTGCAAAAACCACCATAATTGCTACCAGAGAAGCCGGAACTGCTTTGGTAAGCTTCGGAAAAAGTAAAACGATTCCAATTGTAAGTGCAACTAAACCCAGCATAATATATAAAGGCGTTCCTTGTAACCACGAAACTTGTCCGTTGACAACAGTTTTAAATTGCTCAAGTTGCGACATGAAAATTACCACCGCCAAACCGTTTACAAAACCAAACATTACAGGCTGTGGAACTAGTCTGATAAATTTTCCGAGTTTAAAAAGCCCGATACAAATTTGTACTACGCCACCCAGTGCGACAGCTGCAAAGACATATTCTATGCCGTGCGATTTCATCAAAGCAATCAAAACAATCACGGTTGCTCCTGCCCCGCCCGAAATCATTCCGGGTCTTCCGCCAAAAATTGCCGTCACCAAGCCCGCAATAAAAGCAGCGTATAAACCAACCAAAGGTGGGAATCCGGCCAAAATTGCAAATGATAACGATTCGGGAATCATGGTCATTGCAACGGTTAAACCAGCTAAAATTTCGTTTTTGTAATTAACTTTTTGCGAAAAGTCGAAGAGGGAGAAAGCTTTTTTCATAAGTCGCAAATTTAAAAAAAATAATGCGCACAAGCCAAGAAACCTTTTCTCTTAAAAAAGAAGTAAAAAATGGTATTTAATATAACCCATTTTTATTAAAGCTGCTGCAACAGCAACATGAAAAGTGAAAGTATGAAACTTAACATAAGGAGAAATTCTAAGGTTAGACGAATGGATTATTTCGCCAAAATTATTGATAATTCGATAGAAAAAAACGGGTATTTATACCCTTTTTGTACTCAGACTACGTTTTAATTATTCTAATGCCACGCAAACATATCCCAGACAATTTACATAGTCTATGATGTTTTTAGGTTCGAGCTCTACACCTTCGACCCTTAATATTTTATCGCAGTCTTCCAGGTCAAAATTAATTTTATAATCAGGAAACTGACTTTGAATCACGGCAATAACATAGTTTTTATCGGCCTCTTTCTGAACGTTTGTTTTAAAAACCTCAACTGTCATAATTATTTATTTTTAATTATAATAAATCATGAATTCAATTAAAAAGGATTGTATGATATTCCGAATCTAAAATATCCCTGCGCGTCTTCGCTGTGGTCATAAACATATTTACTGGTTCGCTCGCCCTTTGCGGTAATTCGCGTACTTAATACATTATTGACTCCGGCTTTTACAAAACTGATTACTTTGGGTGTAATGCAATATTCGTACGTAATACCGGATTTTAGCTCTAACTGATTCAACTCATAAATTCCTTTTAAATTTGAGGTATTCAAATTTAAGTAAAAACTTTCAGAATTTAATTCTGTACCTAAGGAAATTCTTCCGTTTTGCAGCAATTCTCTTCTAAACAATAATCTTTGCGGCAAAATAAAGTCAACATCCCATTTTGAATCCCTAAACTTATGATTATAAGTAAACAAAGGTGTTATCGGAATAATTGCCGAAGGATCCAGCATTGCCAAAACACCAGCTGTAATTGTCGTATTTTCAGTTCGTTTTAACACCAGATTTGCGGTTACAAAGCCTTTTACACGCTGTACTCCATCTTCACTTCCATCAACTGTAGCGGTTGCATTATAAATAATCGGTTTTTTAAATAATGTCGACATGTATGTTGCGCTCATTGCCGCCGCCATAAAATGAAAATCTTCTTTGTCTCTGGTATAAGTCGTGTTTGAGTTATAGTTATAGATATCACCAAAATCATACGTTTCATATTTATAACGCAGTGAACCTGTTAAGATAAGCCGTTTCGATTCTGATACGTAAAACGGTAAATTAAACGCCACTTTCAATCGGTTATGGCTTTCGATTCTGCCACGTTCAAAACGATTTCCAAACAATTCAGAATCATAATTTGTTGGTCCTAATTGTTCGTATTGAATATCTAAAATTCTCGTCGTCGGAAATTTATCTGTAATTGCTTTTACCACCGTTTGCATGGGTTGATTCTTTTCCTGCGCCATAGTCTGCAATGACGTACATACGAATAAAACAGAGATGATTCTTTTTCTCATAAAAGTGGTATTAATTAAGATTGTTTTTGAATGATGATCGAAATCCGAAGCAAATGTAAACGACAAGCCTCTTTAATAATAGTATAATTATACCAACGGCGTAACTTTTATACCAATGGCGTTTGTATAATTTTGCAGCTTAAATAGGTATAAACTATAATATTACCCTAATTTTGTCGTTATGACGATTCTTAAAATTTACCAGAACTTTTTTCTTAGAAACCTCATCGTACACACTTTTATATTTTTGGTGATTTTAGCCTGTGTGTATGACGAATTAAGACTAGATGGCCACACTTGGTCGTATATGATGAGTAAAATAGCAGTGGGTTATTTTCCGTGTATTGTATGGATTACTATTTTCAATCTTTTTATCATCAAACCTTTTTTATTCAAAAAAAAGGCTAAAATTTTCTTTACACTTTTTGTCATTTACTGGACTTGTTTTTACTTTTTTATGACTTGGTTTTTCCCTCTTATGGGTTTAGGAAATTTCAAGACACTTCAAATATTATCGCTTATTATCAACGGAATGTTTTTTTATTTTATTCATGTTGTGATTACCAAAAAAATCATAGATACAGACAAGGATATTATGAATTTCAAGTCTGAACTTTCGTTTTTAAAACAACAGCTTAATCCGCATTTTTTGCTCAATGCGATGAATAATCTATATGGAGAATCGCTGGCAGAACCTGATAAAGTTCCGGACAGGATTTTGAATCTTTCAGACATGCTTCGTTATCAAATTGAAGCCACCAAAAAAGATTATGTTTTGTTGGATGAAGAAGTTGCGTTTATTAAAAAGTACATGGAATATTATACTTTTAGAAATGAAAGACTGGCGATAACCCAAAAATTTGAAGGCAATTTTGACAATATCGATATTCCGCCACTGTTCTTTTTGCCTTTGGTAGAAAATGCGGTTAAGTTTTCGGCAGAAACGGCTGAACCTTTTATAAATATAGATTTAAAGGTAAAATGCAACGGTTTGTCTTTTATCATAAAAAACAGTTATCTGGAATCGGGTTCCCGAATTTCAGGTACCGGAATTGGGATCGAAAACCTAAAAAGACGCCTTGAAGTTTACGGTTTAAAACACGAACTAAACTGCAGGAAAGAAAAGAATACCTTTATCGTAAAATTAAATATATGGCACTTACCTACCGCTGTCTTATCATAGATGATGAATCGCCTGCACACAAAGCGCTGGCATCTCATATCTCAAAATTTGACGATCTGGAACATTCCGGAAGCGCTTTTAACGGAATGGAAGCCATAAAATTACTCAACGAAAACACTTATGATATTATTTTTCTGGATATTAATATGCCTGTAATTTCGGGTGTTGAGTTAATGGAATTACAACCCAAAAGACCTTTAACGATTGTTACCACCGCTTATTCTGATTTTGCGCTTTCGGCATACCAAAACGATGCGATAGATTATTTGCTAAAACCTATTTCGTTCGAAAAATTCTCTAAAGCAATCGAAAAAGCCAAAATTTATTCCTCTGGAAATAGTTTAAAAAAAGAAGACAACTCCTGCGAAAAAGTACTTTCTATCCGTGTAAACGGTCAAATGATGAACATACCTTTAACAGATATTATTTACATCGAAAGTCTGGGCAATTATATGAAACTCTACAGTGCCAAACTCAATTTACCTTTAATTGTTTACGGTTCGCTTTCGAGTATCGCCTCAGAAATTGATAACAATAACTTTGTTCAGGTGCATCGTTCTTTTATTGTAAACGTTCCAAAGATTACTTCTGTTACTTTTAAAAATTTGACGATGTGTAATGGTGAGATTGTTCCTGTGGGAAGGAAATACCAGATTTTGTTGGATAGTTTTCCAATGAGGTAATTCGGAATTAGATGACGTTTATTTTAAATTAGATTCTCAAACAAATTATTTCAAATAATTTCTCTAAATATTCAACCTTCTCTTCTCTGTCTGGACTAAAATGTATTGCAAAACCATTCCCTCCAAGAAAATCTTTTTGCTACATTTACAGCTTAACTTTCAAATATAATTTATGACCAAAAACTACATTTTACTAATTCTTCTTAATTGTGCCTTATTTTCTTGTGCACAAAAAACTGAAAAAATAAATATTAAAGGAACTAAAGTCTTCATCGAGGCTCCGAGTGGTTTTAAATCATCAGAAAGTTTTATTGGTCTTGAAAAAAACAATTCGGCCATGATCCAGATATCAGATATGGTGGGTGGTAGTTTTTACAGTAATGCCGCCACTTTTTCAAAAAAAGCTTTTGAGGATAAAGGTCTAAAAGTATTTGATTTCCAGGAATTACAAATAGATGGGTATCCTGCTAAATATGTTTATGTACAGGGCGCGCCGGGTCAAAAAATGATGTCGGTTGTTTTTGGTGATTCAACATTTTGCGATATGGCTATGGCAATTTTACAAACAAATGACGAAACTGTGATCGAACAAGTCAAAAAAGCACTTTTGTCCATTCAATACAAAAAAGAAATGAAAGTGGATCATTTGGGTTTAACGTATTTTAAAGTCGGGAAAAATAAATCTGTTTTTAAGTTTGCTAAAGCTTCGGCAAATATGTTTCTGTATTCAAAAGATGGTGTGGTAAAAGATTCCTATCAAAACGAATCTATGGTTATGATTACTCCTCTTCCTTCAGATAATGAGTTAACAAAAGATAAAATTGCACAAGTCTTATCAATGGCTTAACCCAGAATGGTTTTGTACCAATTGAAGAAAAAAACATTCAGACAGCTCCTGTAAATGGTCTTGATGCTTATGAAATTGAAGTGTCTGGTTTTATGAAAGGTCAGAAAGCACTAGTTTACCTTCTTGTACTCACAAAAAATAATCAGGCTATTTGTATAGAAGGAATATCATATTCAAATGTACCTCAAGACTTAATAGAATTTAAGGAAATCGCGCATCATGTTGTCTTTAAATAAATGAATTGGATAATTCAACACACAGAAAAACTAGAATTTCATACGGACTTAAAAGGATTACTAAACCCAATTTTTACGGACATTAAAGATTTTAATTGGGTAATAAGTGAATTTCGATTTTATATCTGATAAATCTTTACCGATAAATTACGAACGTAATTTTTTTGTTTTATCGAGTGATGAATTTGGAGAAATTTTAAATTCTGAAATGCAATTAATTTGGGGTGTAGCTTCTGGTTTCCCAAAAGATAAAGAAATTATAATTGACGAAAATGATCTGCCTTATGCTGAAGGAAATGATTTGATTTGGGAAAATGAAAATTTTCAACTTCAAAATTCTGTTATTGAAATTATAGCATTTGATAGCTCTTACTCCATAATTAAATTTAAAAACGAAAAAAAATCTGATGAGTTCAAAAAACATTTTGATGAAGCTATAGAACTGGAGAAATTTATTCACAAGAGTGATTAGTAAAAAAAAAATACATCAACTTCTTCTATCAAACTTCTAAGCAATATTCCCTAATCCATCCGGAAAAGGCCGATAAGCATAATAATGTAAAACTTCTTCAATTGCCATTTGCAGTGCTTCATTTATCGGTATTAAAATAACACCCATTCTAAGATCAATTTGTGCCAGTCGCATATAATAATCAGAGAAAATAGGAACAGATATTTCTTTGTTAATCAATTCTTCTGCTCTGGTAAAATTTTCAGTTTGCTGTTCTTTTATTATTTTGCAAGTGGCCAATCGCAATTTCCCGAATTTGTCGGTATTTGCGGCATAACCAAAAAGGCGGCATACTAAACCGCGATAACGATAGTTGCTGCAACTTCCTTTATGATACTCAAGAACCGAAAGCGAGCGGTATAAAAAACAGTTTTTGGCAGAAATGCCGGTTAATTCTTTTAAGGTCTCTTCGGCTTTTCCATTTAAAAACAAATGAAATGCCCAGGGTAAAAATTCCAAAGGCGACGCGTCTATATTGGGTGTAGAACAACATTTGCCGCAACCCGCGTTGCAATACAAATGAGTCTCTGATTTAAAAGCGGTTATTTCAATTTCAAGACGATCAAATAATGCTTCAACCTGCTTAACCTTCTCTTCTATTGCCATCTTTTTTTTGTAAGGTAGGCTAATAGAAATGGCTCATGCTAGATTAGTATTTTTATTGTGATTAAAAAAATTGCAAATCCGCGCTATCGTTGCGACTAAAAAAACTCTAAATGTTTATTTGTCTAATTTGCATTATCTATAAGAAACATATCTAATTATTCTATTTAGAAACCTTCGATCTTAAATAACCAATCGCCCCGGTAGACCACAAAGCCCACAAAATCAGAACAGGCTGAAAAAATAATCGAATCAATCGGGCCTGATCTGTGTTCATGCCCAAAGCATCTGTTCCGTTTAAGTATTGAGCAATATTACCCGGGAAAACCAGTACATAAAATATAGCAAGCCCAATTCCTATTTGTATTTTATAGCGGGTTAGGAAAATGATAGCCAAACCTATTGCCATTTCTACAATTCCGGAAAGTATCACAACGAGGTCTTTATTCATCGGAACCCAATTAGGAACCTGTGCCTGAAAATCTGCACGCTGAAAAGTAAAATGACCAAAAGCGGCCGTTATCATAAAAAGTCCCAATAGTATTCTAAAAAAATTTTGAGTTTTTGTGGTTTGAATATTTTCCATTCAGATTATGATTTAAATTAAAAATGCGATTGTGTATTAATAAGAGATTTTACCCAAATTTACTCTAATTATCAGTATATTATTTGCATATTTTTTACAAAATCGTTGTGTAATATCCATCTGTAAAGCTCTTTTCGAAACAGGTTTTTGACTTTAAAAATGCCCTACAAAGCCTTGTGTGCAAAAAAACAATGAACATTAAAATAATTTTCTTACATAAATAATTATCTTCGCACAGCCATGAAACGTTAACCCCAAATTTAAGAAGAATGACCTTTTTTAATTTCCTGTTTAAAAACACAAATTTAGAATGCCCACGATGTCTCGGAAAAGGATTTGTAGACCACGAAGATATCAAACGCTTAAATAGACAATTAAAATGGGCTCCCGGTCCCTGCGCCTATTGTGATGCGTCTGGAAAAGTTACCGAAGAATTACTCTCAAAAGTAGCCGTTGACACCTCTTACCTCACGATTGATTTACCGGAATATGAAATAGAAAAAATAAAAAATGGCGATGAAGAAACCATAAAAAAAGGGAAACTGCAAGAACTTTTTATAGACAATCTCATCAAATATATTGAAGATCAATATCTACTCAACAATATGGATGCTAATAGTATTGCAGATTTATATCTGAGTACAGAAGAGGAAAATGCTGTGTTTTCAGTTGAAAAAGAGAATTTACTGCAGTACATTCATAAAATAATCGAATTAAAAAAATCTCAGCCTGAGTAATTATACTTCAAAAAAAAACAAAAACAGGTATAAATACGTGTTGTCAAAACTTTATTTAGTGGTAAAATTGCCCTCGAATAGTTTTTGTCTATAAATTATAATTTCTCAAAACGGAATTATTAAAGTATTATTTTTTTTGGAGCTATAAAGTGAGATTTCAAATCTATAATGAGGATTAGAAATCTCATTTTTTGTTTTTTGCTATTTCCTTATCCTCAAATTTTAGGAATCAACACAAAATGTTGTGGAGAAACATAAAAATTTTATACTCCCTAATTATTTTTACCGAAGAGAACGGTAAGATTTTTATCTAAGAGTTTCTTCAGCAAACACATCCCGAAGCCTTTTTATAAAACTAAGAGCACAAAAATCTTAGCGTTTCTTGCGGTAATTCTCTCTACAGGTTTTCTAATTAATTCGTCAAAATCATCTGCAAACAATACTCATTACTCATTCAAAAGGCTTAACTTCGAATGCCTCTTATAAAATGTAAAAAAGTTAGCAATAAAAACGCTGATTTTTAGTTGATTTTTATAGATTTGCAAAACTACATTATCAAAATTACCGGAAACGATTATTAAATCTAAGTCAATGAAATTTATTACTTCAACATTTTTATTTTTCATATTTATTTGTTCCAATTCTTACGCACAATTAAGCTCAGACCAAATATTTGAAAGCTTTAAACAAGGAGAACGAACAAACTGTTCGTCGATTGCTTTTATTAAAGCCTCTTTGAATGTTTATGGACTGGACAATCTTTTTGTAACAGATACAGTAAGTGATAGTTTATATAAAATAACATTAAAAAATAATGCTTCTTTTAATTTAAAAAAAGAGGAAATGGATAAAGCGAGAATTTCTGCTGATTTTGTATACATCAAAGATAATCCGGAGAGTGAAAAAATAACAGAATACGCAATCCTGACTTATGCTGTAATGGCAAAGTACAGACAAATTACAGAGAAAAAGGAAACTTTTGAAAAAGCTTTAGAAGATTTAGAAGATGGCGAAGTCTATACGCCAACAATTTATAAATATTTAGGTTTCGAAAAAGGCAAACAGATTCAGAAACTAAAACGACAATCCGGAAGTGAGTATTGCGGAGTTGTGGCTTGGTCTACAGCACATGCCGTATTTATTTGTGAAGATTTCATGGATTATTATGGCAATAAAAAAAGTGTGTGGCTTCAATATCCGGGACGTTTTAGAATAATTAAGTCTTAATTTTACCGCAAATTTTTTTACCGCAAAGCACACAAAGATTTACGCAAAGTTCGCAAAGTTTTTAAACAAGCTTTGCGTCCCGAGGCTTCGGATGTGTTTTTAATACGCCCTAATTATTTAAAAATTTTTGTGCTTTGCGGTAAATGCCAAAGATTAAAAACTTAGCCACTCAGAATCTCAGAATCTTAGAAACTTAGAAACTTAAAAAAAACTTAGCTTCTTAGAATCTCAGAACCTCAGCCCCTTTTTTAAAAAACCTTTGTATCTTTGAGCCTTAGTCCTAAGAACCCACAAAGAACTTCCAAAACATGACACGAGAACATTATATTCCCTTTAACAAGGAATTCTTACTCGAGCAACAAATAGCTACTTTCGCCCAAGACCAAAAAAAGCTTGATGATTTTAAAAAGTTATTCGATATTATCGAACATTATTATCATTATGAAACTTTTAATCTGAATAGAAATTTAAAACAAAATTACGCTTTATTCGACCCTGATTTGAGTTTGAAAGAGCGTGAAAGCTTTATAGGCAAAAGTGATTTTGCTGTTTTTAAGGAAACACTTCGTCAGGTTTTGGAACGCGGTAATTATGCCCGAATTGAAAAAGAAACTTTAGACAAAGCTTTTAAAGATTCAGATTTAATTGGTTTAAATCTTTCGATAGATTTTAATGCTTTCAAAGACTACGAATTGTATGTTCGCGGAAGCCATAAAGCCAAAGAAAAAGTCAAGAAATATATTTTCTGGAAAAAAGAAGTCGAGATCGAATATTACGATCGCGTTATGATTTACCTCAATTATAACGAAGCCGATTATCTTAAAGAAAAAAAAGTTAAATTAGGAAAGATGCCTATTGATCCGGGATCTATCGGATTAAAAATCTTTAAGCGTGTCCCTAAAAACGATCTCGAAACAATTTTTCCAAATGCGATTCCGAGAATGTCTACAACTGACAAACTATTGCTTTGGGTTCCGGGAATTTTTGGTGGAATTTCATTATTAAGTGCAAAAGTAATTCCGGCTCTGATTAATATGTATGGCGCTTACGAAACAGGCGAAACAATTGATTTATTAAACAGTAAAACTTCCTTAAATCAAGGTCTGATCGCGCTCGGAATTTTAGCTGCTTACTGCTTCCGTCAATACAACAACTTTATAAACAAGAAAATCAGGTATTCGAAAATGCTTTCGGATAGTTTGTATTTTAAAAATCTGGGAAATAATAGCGGTGCTTTTTATTCGCTTTTAAACTCATCTGAAGAAGAAGTGCTTAAAGAAACGATTCTGGCGTATGCTTTTTTACATAAAAGTAAAACTGCGTTAACGGCTCAGGAACTTGATTCACAAATTGAATCGTGGTTTAAAACAACATTGCAAACAGATCTTGATTTTGATGTAAAAGATGCTTTACTAAAACTTAAAAGTATTGGTCTTGGTGTTGAAACTAATGGAAAATGGGAAGTTATTCCGTTAGAAAAAGCATTGATTCAAATTGATGAATTGTGGGATAATGCTTTTGATTATAATCAGAAATAAGATTTGTTCGGTTTCCCCAATCTTTGACATGGAACGCGGATGACGCGGATTTGCGTTGCAACACGCGGATTTAAACGGATTTTTTTCATCACCGAAATGAATAAAAAGTTTTAGTAGAAATTCTTTCTCTCAAGATGATGGTTCCTTTATCGAAAAAAAATCCGTTTAAATCCGTGTCATCCGCGTTCCATACCAAAGATTAGCAAACAGCATAAAACAAAAAAGAGAACTCAAAGTCCTCTTTTCTATATACTCAAAATTGAATTATTCATTTTCAGCTTCTACAAGATCTTCTATACTTTCACCAGTATCTCCCACAGCAACGATTTCAGGTTTAGAAGCTTTTAGGGCGTTGAATCTTTCTAATTGTTCTAAATCGCCTTCTTCTCCACTAAAATATGGAAAAACGTCCATAATTGGCGATTCTGAAATTGCCGGAATGGTGTAATCGCCCATTGTGTTTTTCATTGCCGAAATCGTATTGTCATAAGCCTCTTTTACATCATTCGCCTGAACTAATAAATACATACTTGTTTTGCGTTCTTTACCGCTTTCTTCATCATAAGCCATTAAAGTAACTTTCGATTTAAACCAGCGATCGGCATTTTCAAAAGGATGAATTTCGGCATAATTCGCCACTTTTATATTCGTGATTTTAAATTCTTCACTCACATACGCCTTCATTTCTTCATTAATTCTGCTTTCGGCTTCCGTATACGATATCGCATCTACCAAATAAGGCTCTGTAGTAACCTTTTGCGTTCCGATATCATCTGTTTTTCTATATTTTACTTTGCATTCGTACCAAGTTGCGCTCATTTTTCATTTTTTTAAGGATGCCAAAGATAGATTTTAAAGGAAATAAAAGTTCTTAATTTCTAAAATAGATATTCACAATTTGAGATAAAGTTAATTGTTGGGCAAATTAATTTAAACACACAGAAACATAGAATTCAAATCTCAAAAAGACATTTCACTTATTTAAAAAATACACAAAGCATCGGCGTGTAGACAAAATTGCTTCTCTTTTTTATTATTTTTAGGCATAAAACCTATGTTTCTGAGTCTTTAAGAGATTGTTATAAATTGTACCTAATGCGTTAAACTATAAAATAAACTGGCGAATATTTAATAAATTTGTAAGTATTATACAGTAAAAAAAACAATTACCAAAACCCCAAAACTATTCGTATAACTTAAAAACGACAGCATGAAACTTACTAAATTTTTAGGCGATCAGGGTTATGATTTAATCGAAGGACCTGTAAGAAGTCATAAACCTTTGCAATTATGGCTAAAAAAACCACTCGACGAGGCACAGCTTTATTATGCAAATATTAGTCATGCTTTTAAAAGTGATGTGGTATTAACCGAAATCGAAAATCCGGCATTAAACGTTGATTATACTAAAAAAGACGATTACGGTTTTAATATCGGAATCACGCTTTTAGAAGAAATTCTGAAAACTTTAGGACTCGGAACTTTTGAAATTTCCGCCAAAATAAAATCCGGAAAAACAGTAACCATTAGTTATGAAAATTCTGTCACTAAAGAATATGCACTTGGAAATCTGGAAGAATATTTATTTTCTGCCGATTTTCTGCACCCAAATCCTTCGTTGTTAAAAAATGCAAACCGCAATAATATTCTGGTTATTACAGGAACTGTTTTTGCCAAAAATCTTGTGGTAGATATTGAAACTGATTTTACTTTGGATGCAGCTTTAATCGCTAATTTAAATGCCATTGCCGATGGTAAACTTGATTTTACAATAAGCAATGCCAGTAAACTAAAAATGACTTCAAACATGGGGGTTTATTTTCCAATTGCGGTTCAGGCCAGCAGAATAGATTTTGACAGAAGCCGATTTAAAAAATTAATATTGGTAACTGATAATCTGAATATATTTTGATGTGCGGTTAAATCTCTGCTATCAGTTTTACCGCAAAGTTCACAAGTTTTTTTACTTAAAAAGGCTTCGTAAAAACACATCCCGAAGCCTCGGGACGCAAAGCTGGGTGTATTAACTTTGCGGACTTTGCGTAAACCCTTGCGAACTTTGCAGTTAAATCTCTGCAGTTCATTAAGCTTATGTTTTTTGGTTTAATTCAAAGTCAGAAAAAATTTAATAGATTTGTTATACTATCTAAACCAAAAAAAATGAGAACATTAGACCAATGGTTTGACGAATATGCCGTAAGTCATCAAAACCCAAAAAACAAAGCTATACATTATATATGCGTTCCGGCAATTTACTTTTCTATAGTAGGATTATTAATGAGTATTCCAAGCAGCATTATTGCTAATACTTTAAAATTAAATGCGCCAATAATTGAAAATTGGGCTGTTGTTGTGCTGTTATTTGTTCTTATTTTTTACCTCCGATTGTCAGTTGCAATGGCGATTAAAATTGCTGTTTTCTCGGCCATTTGTCTGGTTGCAAATTATTATATCGGACAGATTTTACCTCTGTGGATGTTTTCTATTGGTGTATTTGTAATCGCATGGATTGGTCAATTCTACGGACATAATATTGAAGGCAAAAAACCGTCTTTCTTAAAGGATCTTCAGTTTTTGATGATTGGGCCGGCGTGGGTTGTAGAGAATTTGTTTTCGAAAAAATAACTATATGTTTAATTTTTTCAAAAAGCAAAAGGAAACCCCCAATTCAGTTTTATAAACAGTTATTCGAAAAAAGATTTATATTTTTCAAGAATTAAGAAATGGGATTGGTTAAATTATAAACAAATTTTTCTGGCAGATGATAATTCTGAGGGAAAAGTCAAAATGGTTACTCTCGATTTTTGGTCACAAGAAATGTTTTTGGATGCAAACGGACAAAAAACAGTGACAGAATATTTAACTGTCCTTATTAATCAATTTCAGGAAAGCAAAATGGAAATTCCTGGCGATTTAGATGAGTTTATGATTGAAACCTTAGAAAGTTTGAATAACGATTTAAATGCAATTGAATTCAGTAATTCACCTATAAAAGTGGCACCCGAATTTGAAAATCCATTAAATAAAAAACCTAAGAATTAAAACAACTAATTAATAAAAACAATATCTATGGGAATGATCGCTAATTTACTTCGGGTAACAACTGCCGAACTTGAAACGTATTTACTGGATAGTTCACTTCTGGAGGGAAGAATTTATAGTGAAGAGGCGGCAGAAGATCAAAATTTAATTGATGTTGACAAGGCTTGGGATGGTATAATCTTTTTGCTAACGGGACAAAACATTCAAAATGCAGATCATCCACTTGTACAGGTTTTATTTAGCGGACAACTTATTGATGAGGAACAAGATTTAGGTTACGGACCGGGACATTATTTAACTTCTGACCAGGTTAAGGATTTAAACGAAAAAATCTCAAAAATTACAACTGAGGATTTAAAACAGAAATATAACTCCAAACAAATGAACGAATTAGATGTATATCCAATATGGGATGAGGACTCTTTTGATTATTTAGACGAGAATTTCAAACTTTTGCAACAAACCTATGCGGAAGCTGCGAATAAGGAACAGGCGATAATAACGTTTTTAAATTAAGTAAAATTAAAAACAAGTGTTATGTCAGAGCGCGGTACATACACCAAAGAACAATATGAGTTTGTAAAAGACTCCAGAAATGTACTTTTTGAATATTGTAAAACCATTTCTGAAGAAGATTTCGTTAACCAAAATAATTCATTTGGCCGTGGCGGAAGCATGAGAAATTTATTGGTCCATATTGCCAATACTTATGAATACTGGATCGCAAATCTTGCCCTGAAACAAAATATAACTTATGCTGAGTATGAAAGTTACAAAACAATACAAGAGGTGATTGCACTTTTTGATGGTGTAAATAATTTTATGGAAGCGTTTATTTTTGCTATCGATCAATCAGATAAGATAACTTATAAAATAGAAGATATTGAAAATTCCGTAAAACCATTTAAACTTTTTAGTCACGTTATTACGCATGAATACCATCATAAAGGTCAAATTTTATCTTTGAGCAGGCATCTGGGTTATATTCCGGTTGATACAGATATTATGAGATAAATCTTGTGAATTTCAACTCTTTTTCAGGTTTAATTTGTATTTTTGTTTTTCAAAAAAATCATCATTTCCAAATAACCAGTTCTGCAAATTATTAATAATCAGATTAATATATTAAAGAAAAAAAACCACCATTATGACACAATTAATTTGGGGTATCCTAAATGCTGCAATCTTTATCGCTTTTATTCTTATCTGCTTTCAGGCAGTAAGATTTATTCGTGAAAAATTTGGTCTTTTTGCTTGTGTGATTTTTGCTTTTGGTTTGCTATCTTTTATTTCTAAACCAAAAGATGCCGATTCTGAATATAAAAAATTTGATTTAAATCATAAAGTCGCTAAAGTTCCTAATGTCACTAGTGGTCATAATAAAAGTATCGTTATTGAAGATGATTTAACTTCAAAAATGAACCTTTCTGTAAGTTATACAGAAAAGGAACTTCTTACTGCGCAATCTATCAGAGAAGGATTTATAAGTGGTACAAATTGGCACCCCATTAGTATTATTGTGAATAAATCTACCGGAGAAAATCAATACGTTTATTCTGTTTATGGAACTTTAGAATGGCGTATTTTGGGAATTACTATTTATTCTCAATCGAAAAAATTTGAAGGCAAAATAGAATTAGCACAATCTGATTTGTTATATCCTCCTTCAAAATAAAAATCTGCTTTAGAATTCCTTAATTAATTTATGATGCCTATGAAAATAGATAATAAGGAAATCGAAATCGAACGCTATGATATTTTTACTTACAGAAGAATTCGTCGTGCGATTGGTTATTTAGGAATAAGTCTTCCGATTCTTTTGGTTGGTTTGTCTTTTATTTCTTTTTTCAAAACACAGCTTCAGCCTTCGATAAGTGAATATTATTTTACGAATCTCAGGGAAATTTTTACCGGAACTTTGGCAGCCGTTGGCTTGTTTTTGATTTGCTACAAAGGCAAAAGCACCGCTTCTGTCTGGAAAAATGACCGTTTATTAACTAATATTGCCGGGCTCATGGCAATTGGCGTAGCACTAATTCCGGTCAATCCGGATGATTTTGCTATAAAAATTTATACTTTATTTCCTTATCCTGAAAAATGGCTTGGATGGCTTCATTATGGTTTTGCCGCTCTGCTATTTTTAATCATGGCTTTATTGGCTATTAATGTTTTCACAATAGGTCAAAAAAATGAAACCAGAGATCCTAAAAGCATTCTTAACGAAAATAATATTTACAGATTTTGCGGCTATTCGATTCTGTTTTTTATTGTTATGGTTCCCATTTCAGAAACCTTGAAATTATTTCCCTATTCGACTTTGGTTTTTGAGGCGCTTGCACTTTTTGCTTTCGGAATTGCGTGGCTGATAAAAGGACGCGCTCTTGGTGACAAGGGCATAATTGGCAAAAAATTATATCAGGAAGATAATCCTGTTGATACCGAAAAAGTTTTTGAAGAATAAATAGTTTACATAAAGTCCGTTTTTGAATGGTATGTTTTTTGGATAAAAAAGTTAACTATTTAAAATATAGATCATTATTAATTTATAAAATCTATTTATTATGAAGATAACTTATTACGGACATTCCTGTTTTTCAGTTCATGCTAATGGAAAACAAATTCTATTCGACCCTTTTATTTCTGCTAACGAATTAGCAAAAGATGTACATATTGATGAAATCAAAGCCGATTATATCTTTATTTCGCACGCCCATTACGATCATATTTTAGATGTAGAACGCATCGCAAAAAACACCGGCGCTAAAGTACTCGGGAATTTTGAAATCTACAATTGGCTGTTGAAAAACGGAATCGAAAACGCGCATCCAATTAATCCCGGGGGAAAATTTGACTTTGATTTTGGGTCTGTAAAATGTGTCATCGCACAACATCCAAGTAGTTTTATAGACGGAAGTTATGGTGGGATTGCCTGTGGTTTTGTTTTAACTACTGTCGATGGAAATTTTTATTACAGCGGTGACACTGCATTAACACTGGATATGCAAATTATACCGAAATTCACCAAACTTAATTTTGCGGTTTTCCCTATTGGAGACGGACTTACAATGGGAATCGAAGAGGCAATTGAAGCTTCTAAATTTGTTGGAGTTGATAAAATACTAGGCGTTCATTATGACACTTTTGGCTTCATTGTTATGGATCATGAAAAAGCTGAAGCAAGTTTTAAAGATGCAAATCTGCAGCTATATTTACCGAAAATTGGCAGCACAATCGAAATATAATTTTTCTAAATATCGCTAAAACATATCTCTTTAGCGAAATAAAACAGAAAGTCAGGATATAAAATTCGCCGAATATCCTAAAATTATTGGTTTATAAATATTTTTCACCAAGGCATTAAAATTGTTTTCTGAATTGATCATTAACCAAAAATCACAACAATTAAAAAATTTACAATTCCATTTGTTTTGATACTAACAAACTTATCTATTATGAATGCACAAAAAATAACCGCTTTGAATTCTAAAACTGAATTTGCCGATGTTTCGGGCAGAAAAATTGCGTATCGTTCTATCGGGGAAGGAAATCCAATTATTTTGGTAAATCGTTTTAGAGGAACTCTTGATACCTGGGATCCTTTATTTTTAGACAAACTCGCCGAAAACTACAGGATAATTACTTTTGATTACTCCGGGATTGGTTATTCGACCGGAACTTTGCCAACTGATTTAAAAGAAGTTGCAAAAGATGTAAAAGATCTGGCTGATTTTCTGAAAATAAAAAAAACAATAATAATGGGATGGTCTTACGGCGGATTAGTCACTCAAGTGGCAACACTTCAATATTCTGATCTTATTTCTCAGACGGTATTATTAGGTACCGGGCCTCCGGGAGAAAGAGTTGTTCCGCTCGAGCAGGCTTTTCTGGATGCGGCTTTAAAACCTGTAAATGATTTTGATGATGAAATTGTACTGTTTTTTGAACCAACTTCAGAATCGAGTAAAGTACAAGCCAAAGCATCTCACGATAGAATTGCAAAAAGAATTGATGTTTCTAAAATTCCTTCAACCATGGAAGTTTTTCAGCTTTATTTTCAGGGCAGCGCTGGTTTAACCGAAGATAAAGATGATTTTAAAGGAAAACTTAAAACCACAAAAACACCAATTCTTATTATTTCAGGAGATCACGATATTAGTTTTGCTGTCGAAAACTGGTATCCGCTAACTAAACAACTGCCCACAGCACAGTTTATTGTGCTTCCTCAAACGGGCCATGCACCACAGCATCAGCACGTAAATTTGGTAGTCAATTATATTCATGCTTTTTTAGAAGACACAAAATAAATTAGTGGAATTCATTTATTCGAAAAAACAAAAAGCCAGTGAAATTATATCACTGGCTCTTGTTTGAAATCATATTAAATTCTTTTACTCTACATAAAAACTTATATTGATTTTCGCAAAACTCTTTTATTACATTTTATAATTCAATCCAACCTCAAAAGTATTGTTTGCATAAGCACCTAAACTTCCAAAATATTTAGAGTAAGCAAGGAAAACTCCTAAATTATCAAGCGAGATTCCAAATGCTGTAGAAACAGTTTTATTGGTATGGTAAAATGCAGAAATATTCATTTTATAATCAGGGAAATTAAATCTTGCTCCCATATCTAAAATATCTTTGTGTCCTTTAATACCTCTGTAAGCAACCAATGGCTCAATATTTAAATCTTCATCGTAATTTGATAATAATATCTTGTAACTCACAGCTGAATAAAAAGTAGAACGATCTGCATAATTTTGTATACCATTATCATTTTCATAGAAAAGATTATGAAGTTTTGGCAACGATGCCTGAATTGTCAATAATCTGCTGGTATAGGCGATACCTAAATCTCCATCTAATTCTGCACCCTTATTAAAATTTTGCAGTACAACATCATCTTTATCGCCTATCATTTTGTTATAATCAATTGAGGCAAATTTTGCACCCACAGATAATCCGAAATTAAGTTTTTCTTCAGCTCCTATCGGTAAATGGTAAGCATAAGTTCCCATTATTCTTGTTCTATTGATTAATCCGGCTCTGTCACTGGTTACGTTTAAACCTAATCCGGTTCTGTTTCCACCATTGTATTCAAAAGTAGCATTCATCAATATAGGATTTCCTGGAACTTCGTCCCATTGTCTTTGGTAACCTATGTTCAATTTCATCCCTTCCTCTAACCCTGCCATTGCAGGGTTATTGATATACTGATTTTGAAAATACATGGACTCGTATTCTGTTAACTGCGCATTTGCGGAGTTTGTTCCTACTATAATCAGGAACATAATTGCCTGTAAATAAATTGTTTTTATTGATTTTATTTTCATTGTATTTATGTCTGTCGGTTATCCTCTAACCATTTTATTTTCGTTTCTTTTGTTCTCGATTATTAGTTTCTAATGATTGAAATGAATCCTTTAATTTTAGGTGAACCATTTCCTAAATCAATTAGATAGTAATAAGTATCTTCATTAGCCGGAGATCCTTTATAAGAACCATCCCAATCGTTGTTATAATTATTTGCAGAATACACTAATCTTGCTGCTCTGTCAAAAACTTTAACTGAATTATTTGGATATAAATCCAGACCTTCAACTATCCAATAGTCATTTTTACCATCTCCGTTTGGAGTAATTACATTTGTTGGTACAATTGCTCCCGGTATAGCTTCTGCTCTATTTACAATAACAGTGTAGGTTTCCTGGGTACCATCTTCAGCTGTAACAATAACTGTAACTACGTTGTCTCCTACTTTTAAATCAATTGGAGCTGTAGGATCAGTAATAGTTACTCCGTCAATTTTCATTTCAACGGTTGCTGTTGGGTCGATTGTTACAGGAGTGATTACAATTGAATTAGTTTCATTTGGTACCTCTACTTTGTAATCTTTTGTATCTGTATTGAAAGCCGGGCTTAAAGTACCATCACTTAAAATAATATCTGATAAACCTGCTTCATTAGAAGGCTCTCTTGTAACAATTACAGTATAAGTATTAATCGTAGTTCCATCTTGTGCTGTTATTACAGTAACAATTTCATTTTCACCTACTTTTAAAGGAATTTTTCCTGAGGCAGTTCCATTAGCTACTTTTTCTCCATTAACTGTTATTGCTGCTGTAGTGTCTGCTGTAGTTGGTGTAACTTTTATTTCTTTAATATCATTAGGAACTGTAGCGGTATAATCTTTAATTCCTTCTGCAAAAGTTGGGCTTAAAGTACCTTCACTAATAGCTAAATCTGTTAGACCTGCATTATTAGAAGGTTCTCTTGTAACAATTACGGTGTAAGTAGAAATAGTTCCGTCCTGAGCTGTTACTACAGTTGCAATTTCATTTTTACCCACCTGCAAAGGAATTTCTCCTGAAACAGTTCCGCTTGGTACAGCTTTACCATCTATTGTAACAGTTGCTGTAGCATCTGCAGTAACCGGGGTTAATGCAATTGTTTTAATATCATTAGGAACTGTAGTTGTATAATCTTTAGTTCCTTCTGCAAAAGTCGGGCTTAAAGTACCTTCACTGGTCGCTAAATCTATCAAACCTGAATTATGAGAAGGTTCTCTTGTAACAATTACTGTGTAAGTAGAAATAGTTCCGTCCTGAGCTGTTACTACAGTTGTGATTTCATTTTTACCCACCTGCAAAGGAATTTCTCCTGAAGCAGTTCCGCTTGGTACAGCTTTACCATTTATTGTAACAGTTGCTGTAGTATCTGCAGTAGTTGGAGTTACTTTTATAGTTGTAACATCATTAGGAACTGTAGCAGTATAATCTTTAGTTCCCTCTGAAAAAGCCGGGCTTAAAGTACCTTCACTAATAGCTAAATCTGTTAAACCTGAATTATGAGAAGGTTCTCTTGTAACAATTACGGTGTAAGTAGAAATAGTTCCGTCCTGAGCTGTTACTACAGTTGCAATTTCATTTTTACCCACCTGCAAAGGAATTTCTCCTGAAGCAGTTCCGCTTGGTACAGCTTTACCATCTATTGTAACAGTTGCTGTAGCATCTGCAGTAACCGGAGTTAATGCAATTGTTTTAATATCATTAGGAACTGTAGTTGTATAATTTTTAGTTCCTTCTGCAAAAGTTGGGCTTAAAGTACCTTCACTGGTTGCTAAATCTATCAAACCTGAATTATGAGAAGGCTCTCTTGTAACAATTACCGTGTAAGTATTAACAGTTCCGTCCTGAGCTGTTACTACGGTTGTAATTGTATTTTCTCCTACTTGTAAAGGGATTTCTCCTGAGATTGTTCCACTAGGCACTTCTACTCCATTCACTGTTACTTTTGCTTCAGTATCTGCAGTAGTTGGTGTAACTGTTATTGCTTTAATATCATTAGGAACTGTAGCAGTATAATCTTTAGTTCCTTCTGCAAAAGTTGGGCTCAAAGTACCTTTGCTGATAGCTAAATCTGTTAAACCTGCATTACTGGATTTATTCACGGTTAAAATACCTTTTTCGAAGATAATCGTATAGTTTGGTGAAGTTGCTCCACTAACTGTGATATCATATTCCCCAACCGGGCTTCCTATAACTGCTGTGGTTGCAATTTTAGCCGGAGTACTTAAACTTGCTGTAGTATCTCCATTTACAAATCCAACATAATTTGCTGTTAAAACCGGATTATTAATCCCATGTTCTCTTTCCTGATTAGCTGCTGTAATAGTTAATTCTGCAGGAATAACATTTAATAATCCATTTGTACCATAAGAAATAGTATAGTTTGATGAAGCGGCTCCACTAATTGTTATTGCATACTTCCCTACCGGACTTCCTTTAACTGCCGTAGTTGCAATTGTAGCCGGTGTAGTTAAACTTGCTTCAGTGTCTCCATTTACAAACTTATCGTAAGTTACTGCTAAAACAGGATTATCACTACCATATTTTCTTTCCTGATTATCTGTTGTGATTTTCAATGGTGCTTTGCTTACTGTACTTGTAGCAATTGGTACATTTATAGTGGTTGTACCAACACTACTTAAAACTATATTCCCAGAATAATCAGCTGCATTGATTGTTCCTTTTAATCGAACATATACAGTTGTATTGGCGATATTACCTACTGTTCCTATAGTAATTGTGTCAGAAAAATTAGTCCCGTCTGTGCTTACTTCAAATCCTGCAGGTGGCGTAACTAATATACCTCCAAGCAAAGCAGTACCAGATACCGTGAAATTTTTTGATGCAGATGGTGTTCCGTAAACAGAATTCAATCCTGTTAAACTAGTAACATCTATTACTATTGTTGGTCCAACATTTACAATACCATTATTAGAAGCAAAAAAAGTATTGTTTTTATTCACTGCGTTTGAAAGTGAGCTTCCCCACGATCCCCCAGATCCTTGTGTAAGCCCCAGTTTTATAGTTGTGGCAGTGTGGATTAAATTAGCAGACAAATCAGCAACTACTCCACTTACTATAGAAAAAGTTTCATTTATTACAGTTTTTGCACCAAACGTTTTAGTTCCGATTCCTGACAAGGTAAGGTTATTATATGTTATTGACCCTGTTCCTAAATTTTGTGCCCCTCCATTAAACTCAACTGTACTTGTGCCTGCATTAAAACTACCTCCGTTACCAATTACATTTCCAGAAAATTTTAAATTACTGGAACCAGCATTTAATGTTCCCTGAGTTCTAGTCCAGTCAGAAAATGAGTGAGTCAAACCAGTTCCCAGATGAAGTGCTCCTAAACCGTTAATTGTTAATTTTTTTGAATTTATGTTTCCTGTAAAAGTCGCTATGCCTGCATTTTTAATCATAGCAATTCCTTCTGTTGATGTAAAACTATCTATACTTTGATTAACACCACCTATTAGATAAACAAATTTATCAGTAGTTAAAGATCCTCTATTATTAATAAAATCACCACCTAAATGTAGTTCAGTATTGGTAACTACTAACGAAGCATCTTCATCTACTATTAATGACACACCATCACTAAATCTCTTTTCTGTGCCATTTCCATTTATAGTTACAATACTTACACCAGGATTGCTCGTCGAAATTTCAACTCCTCCTGTTGCCACAAATGGAGTAATCCATTCCGGTCCAACTGTTTGAGATGACAAACTATTATATTGTAAAGCTGCATTAGCTCCATAAGTTGGTGCAGCAGAAGCTGCTGCCGTTCCTGATATGGTAAGAGTACCATTTACGATTACTCCTGAAGTCGCAATTGTTTTAACACCACTACCAGAGAGAGTTAGATTATTATAGGTATATGTACCAATTGCACGTGGTCCTGCACCGTTATAATTTACAGTTCCTATTCCATCGGCATTTAAAGTTCCACCAGTCATCAACCCTCCGATTAGTAAATTTCCGCTTCCCAAAAAAGTCACGTCATTTTGTAGTGCAGTTCCATTCATTGTCACATTCCCGCTTACACTTACTTTTCCAGTATTGATTTTCAAACTACAATCGCTGGTATCACCTCCGCTGCTGTTCATAGTTATTGATGCCGGAGAAAAAGATCCTGATTTTACGGTAAGACTAACAACACTGCCGGCAGTTGCATTCGACAATTCAAGAATAGCACAGGAAGCTCCTGCAGTATTAATTACCGGCTGATTAGCTGCGTTTGTTATTAATACATTTTCACTCGCTGTAGGTTTTCCAACAGGACTCCAGTTTGAATCTGTTTCCCATGCAGTACCCGTAGCTCCTGTCCATGTTTTTTGCCCATATCCTATATTGAATAAAAGAAAGGCTAATACGATAAGTAAATTTTTGTTCATTTTAATTTTATTTCTATTCATTCTGTTTTAAATTATTAATTCATTTTCCTTAATTTCTACCCATTCATTTTTTGTTTAATCCATTTTTAGTTGTTTTATATTTACCCATTTTTTTTAATTTTTAAAGGCCATTTCCTTTTTGAAAACAATTGCACATAAATCATTCGATATTTAATTTTAAAAATTCTCATAAAAAAATCACTTTATAAGTGATCGTTATTTATATAAAAAAGAGACAATTAGTATAATACACTGATTGCAAACCATTAAGATAAAAAATTTAACAAATCCAATAGTGATAAGGGTTAACGCTGTTTAAGTATTCAAATATTGCAACTATAAGAATGTAATAGTTCCTCTAAAAGTCTTTAATTTGACAGATAAGGACATTTGTTACAAAGAATGGAATTATTAAAAAAGACAATTAAGAAAGTTCTATTATCATTAGAAAATGTTGCAACTAAAGGCCGGAAAATCTAATCAATAGCAGGGTTTGAATTTCGAATAAAGAGTAATAAATAAAAAGGAAATATTAACACCATAAATTAATAGGTATATTAGCTACGCATAACAACACAACAAAAAATGAATGTAGATTTTAGCAATATTCATGAGCATATAATTCCAATCGATAACTTTCGTTTGAAATGGCGCTTTACAGAAGAAAAATATGATTTATTGCCTAATGAACATCTTGATCAATTAAAACCATTGAATGAAAAGGCTTCGCTGTTTTTATGGAATTTTATAGATCAAACCAACTTACATGAAAATATACCTTTTAAAAATGATTTCTTTAAAACCATTGATAAAGCAAAAATTTCAGGCGACAACAATAAAGAAATAAAAAAATGGCTTTATCAACGTGGAATACCATTTGACAAACCTGTTTTTTTATCATGGCAACCAACCGACGGAATGATAGTTCCATGGAAAATCTTCATCAAATATTTTGACAGTTTTTATTATGGAGGCGATGATTTGACAATTATTGACCAAAGTTTGATTTGGTCTTTGTTATTTTATCACGAAGACGAAATTTATTTTGGAACAAAAAAAGAATTCGTTCCCAGCAAAACGTTTGATGACATCCATTTTATTTGGTAACCAGCAGCCAAAAGAAATCACTTTAAAAAGAACCCTAATAATTATAAAAAACGAATTAACAGTTTAACCTTTTACATATAAATGATTGAAGAATACGACGTAGCAATATTTGGTGGGGGGATTTCGGGATTTTCAACTGCTTTAAGATTACAAAACAAAGGATTTAATACAGTCGTTTTTGAAGCTCACGGGCAATTAGGAGGTTGTGCAGGTTTTTTTTCGAAAAAAGGTTTTTCATTTGATGTTGGTGCCACTACCTTGGTAGACTTTGTAGATGGCGGGGTTGGAGGAAATTTTTTTAATGATATTAATTTAGAAATCCCACAAGGCGAATACATAGATTACATCGCTTGGCTGCCTGATAGAGAAGTAATTCTATTTCGGGATTTTGATAAATGGCATACAGAACGCCTGGAAAAATTGGGTTCTACTGAAAACCATATCAAATTTTGGAAACTTATGGACAAGGTTACAAAAGTATTCTGGAACGCAAGCCGACAAAATACCAAGTTGCCAATACGTAATTTAAAAGATTTATTAGTCACCATAAAAACAATAGGAATACAGAATTTATACCTGTTAAGATATCTTAATTCCACAATGCTTGATATTCTGAAAATATATAAACTGGAGAATGAAAAACCGCTTATTGGATTATTATCAATGTTAATTGAAGATACAGTCCACAGTAGTATTGACAAGGCCCCATTTATTAATTCAGCACTGGGAACTACCATTAGAGGGGCAGGCTTAATGCGGGCAAATGGAGGAATGAAAAATTTTTGGAGTTATTTATCTAATCATTATCTTGAAATTGGAGGGACAATAAAAAAAGGAAATAAAGTGGTAAATTTCCAAAAAGAAAACAAAAGCTGGACTATCACATCAAAAAAAGGTATTTTCAAGGCAAAAAAAATAATTAGTTCATTACCAATTGACCTGACATATCAAATTAGTCCGGATTCTATTAAAATAAAATTACAGCGCTATTTCAGTAAAAATGAAAAATATCAAGGAAGCGCCATTGTAGTTTTTCTGGGTGTTCCAGAACTAGAAGTTTCTGATCATTCATTAACACATCATCAGATTTTACTTGATTATGACACTAAATTAGGTAATGGAAACAATATGTTTATCTCAATTTCAGCCAAAGACGATATAATTTCTGCACCGAAAGGATTTAGATCTGTAATGCTTTCTACACATTGTGAAATTTCTGACTGGCAAAACTTATCTGAAATAGAATATGAGACAAAAAAAAGAAACAGCGGACAGCACTTAATTGAATGTGCCAAAAAAGTCTATCCTAATTTGGCGAAAAATCCTGTTATTTACGAAATAGGCACACCTTTAACCTATCAAAAATTTACAAACAGAACAAATGGAAGTATTGGCGGATTTAAACAAACTCTGGAAAACTCTAATTTTAATGCTGTTCCACAAGATATTGGAGTACAAAATTTTTGGCTCGCAGGCGACAATACCTGGCCGGGACTCGGGATTGTTGCAGGTTTAATTTCGGGTAGAATAGCGAGTGAGTATGCAGAGAAGTAAAAAGAAACTTTAAGAAAACACTAAAATGAAAAAAACAATTATTATTACTACACTTCTAATTATTTTATCGTTTGCTTTTGGATTTTGGACTAACCAAAATTTCTTTTCAAATAGAAATTCACGCGAAACTGAAAATGAAGAATTAAAAGATACTGCTGAAATTAATCAGGAAAAAAGAGAATAGGTAAAGACTGGCGTGCGAAGTTTGAAAAAACTGTAGATAGCCTTTATAAAATAGATTCACTATCTATAGATATTGCTGAAAAGAATGCTGAAATTAAACTATTAGTCAACAAAAAATTAATCAATAAATCAAAAGATTATGTTAGTTATAAATGTTATCCAACAACTAATGGTAAGTTTTGAATGGGAGGGAAAAATATATAAGGATTCAACACAAGTAAGCTACATTAGAGCAGTAGTCGATTTAAAAGAAAAAAAGGTAATTGAAATTGAAAAAACAGAAAAGGAAGGATCTTACTATATGTTTTATTAAAAATACATTTAAAAAAAAATTATCAGGAACTTTATTAACAGACCGTTTTTAGACATAAAAAAACCTATTTCATTACGAAATAGGTTTTTGTTTTTGTGACCGCGGAGGGGTTCGAACCCCCAACCCTCAGAGCCGAAATCTGATATTCTATCCAGTTGAACTACGCGGTCTTTTTTATTTATGATTTTAGAGTTCACATTTTAGACTACTTATTGGAATCTGAACTCTAAAATCTAAAATATTATTTAAACTAAAAGTTTTTTAACAATTGCAGAAATCGTTTTTCCTTCAGCAGTTCCGCCTAATTGAGCAGAAGCTAATCCCATAACTTTTCCCATTGATGCAATTCCCGAAGCTCCTGTTTCTGCAATGATTTTTGCAACTACAGCTTCTACTTCTTCTTCACTTAATTGTGCAGGAAGGAATTTCTCAATTACAGCAACCTGAGCCAATTCCGGTTCAGCTAAATCAGGACGGTTTTGTTCTGTAAAGATTCTTGCGCTTTCTTTACGAGTTTTAACAAGTCTTTGAAGCAATTTTACTTCATCATCCTCAGTTAATTCTTCTTTAGAGCCTGAAGCTGTTGCAGCCAATAACATTTCTGATTTAATAGCTCTTAAAGCTTCCAGTGCTACTGTATCTTTTGCTCTCATGGCGGTTTTAATTTCGTCCATGATTAATGTTTGTAAACTCATTTTTGTTTTTATTTGAATAAGCTATGCTTATAGATTGATGTATTTATTTAAAATTTGTTCTTTACTATTTTATCCTGAGCAAAGTCTAAGGACTCGAACTAACAAAAAAATTAACTTTAAAGGTTAAGTATAGAAGTCAAATGTTTAAATTCTGTGCGAAGATAAAAAAAATAACCCGAAAATTAAATCCAATTTTCGGGTTATCCTATTTATATGAATGTAAAATTAATCTACGTTATCGTGCAAAAATGAATTGTTTGAACGCAATTGTAAATCATTATTACTATCTGTACCAACAGAGATTCTTGAATTGGTTGTATTCGACTGATTGTTTGAAAGATCGATACCTAATCTTTTGTAAGCAGGCTCTTTTTCAAGTTCATCAATTCTCGAAACATTGTTATGGAATTTATAATTAAATTCTTTTAGTTTCTTTCTTCTTTCTTCTGCTCTTAAACGCAATGTTTCTTCGATCGTCAATTCCATCGGAGAAGCATGATCTGTTGTTGTAAAAGCAGCTTCCTGTGCAAAATCAACTCTTGGCTTCAAAGTGATATTTAGTTCTTCAGGAACCACATCTTCCACCACTTTTTCAACTGGTTTTGATGTCACTAAATCATTCTCAACCTCCATGTATTCTTCAAGAGAATATTTGATGATTCCGTTATCAGAAAGTTCCGTTACCGGTACAAATGAAACCGGATCATTTACTTTAATATTGCGTGTTTCGTTCGTTAATTCAAACAAAATTCTATTCTCTTCAACAACTGGCTCTTTCTTCACTTCCGGCTCAGCTCTAAAAAGCGGTAAATCAAAAGAGAACATTGTTTGTTCTTCTTTTTCGATTCTTTGCTGAACTGGCTTTACTTCCTGAAAAGTCTGTGCTTGCGGAGCTGAAATAGTAAAATCGATATCTGTAATTGGCGAAACGATTTCAAAAGTTACATCAAGGTTTTTAATAAACTCTGACATCACCACTAATTCATCCTCATTGATTGACGGAGCAACAGCAACCGGAGTTGGAATTACGGGAGCAACAGCCGTATCTTCCATTAAATCAAAAACAATTTTTTCTTCTGATTTTGTAGTTGGTGTACTACTTGTCAAATCGAAAGAAGCAAGTGCTCTGTTCGTTAAATTATGAACACTTCTTTGCTCATCTTCTAACGTATGAATGATTTTTTTAGGTTCTGTATTTACAATTTCATTTTGTTGTTCAACATCAAAACCAGTCGCGATAATAGTTACGGCAATAGCTTCACCAAGAGTTTCGTCTTCACCAACTCCCATGATAATATTGGCATTATAACCTGCTTCTGCCTGGATATGATCGTTGATTTCTCCAATTTCGTCAAGCGTAATTTCATCAGATCCAGAAACGATAAGCAACAATACGTTTTTGGCTCCTGTAATTTTGTTGTCGTTTAACAACGGAGAATCCAATGCAGAAATAATAGCATCTTTAGCTCTGTTTTCACCTTCGGCAACAGAAGATCCCATGATCGCAGTTCCACTGTTTGCTAAAACAGTTCTTGCATCACGTAAATCGATGTTTTGAGTATAATGGTGCGTAATTACTTCAGCAATACCTCTTGAGGCTGTTGCCAAAACTTCATCCGCCTTAGAGAATCCGGCTTTAAAACCAAGATTTCCGTATACTTCTCTTAATTTATTGTTGTTGATTACGATTAACGAATCTACTTGTTTACGTAATTTTTCGATACCTAAAAGCGCTTGTTCCTGACGCACTTTTCCTTCAAACTGAAACGGAATTGTTACGATACCAACTGTCAAGATTTCTCTTTCTTTTGCCAATTGTGCAATTACGGGAGCAGCACCAGTACCTGTTCCACCGCCCATACCTGCGGTAATAAATACCATTTTAGTACCACGGTCTAGCATTTTTTCAATATCGGCAATACTTTCAATAGCAGATTGCTGCCCTACATCAGGATTTGCTCCTGCCCCAAGACCCTCTGTTAAGTTCATCCCTAACTGAATTTTATTTGGTACAGCACTATTTTGAAGTGCTTGCGAATCTGTATTACAAACGATAAAATCTACCCCTTTAATACCTTGTTTAAACATGTGGTTGATTGCGTTACTTCCGCCTCCACCGACACCTATTACTTTGATTACATTTGATTGGTTTTTCGGTAAATCAAATGAAATACTTCCAAATTCTGAGTTGCTCATCATCTTTTTGGTTTTGAAATTCTTATTAAATACATTTTTTACTTCTTGACTTGGGGCCAATAGTAATCCTTTTCGTCTATTATTATTTTATTCTGCGTTGTCTAAAAAATCTTTGATTTTATCGACATAACGATCAAAAAATGATCTTCTTATTTTTGTTTCGGTAGACTCGTCTTTTACAGCCGTATTGTTTCTAATTTCTCTTGGCGGTTCAAAAGTTTCTACTCTTTCAACGTAGTTTTCTTCAACTTCGTATCGCTGCTGAACAGGTTGTTGTACCTGTGGCGGAACGTTTCTGTACACTACTTTTGGCTGTTCGTTTACAATCTCCATTCTAACAGCACTTTGAGTACTGTTTTCGATACTGTTCATTACTAAACCAACTGCGGTTGCAAACAACGGACTAGAAATTTCCTCGCTTGAATTTCCTGCTAAATGCTCATTTGGATATCCAATTCTGGTGTCCATTCCTGTAATGTACTCTACTAATTGTTTAATATGTTTTAGTTGAGCGCCACCACCTGTAAGCACAATTCCTGCAATCAGTTTTTTACGAGGATCTTCGTGTCCGTAAGCCTTAATTTCAGCAAAAACCTGTTCTACAATTTCTACCACACGTGCGTGGATAATTTTAGATAAGTTTTTAAGCGAAATTTCTTTTGGCTCTCTTCCTCTTAATCCCGGAATTGAAACAATCTCGTTGTCTTTATTTTCTCCCGGCCAAGCCGATCCGAATTTTATTTTTAGAAGCTCAGCTTGTTTTTCAATAATCGAACATCCTTCTTTGATATCTTCTGTAATTACATTTCCTCCGAAAGGAATTACAGCAGTATGACGAATGATTCCATCTTTAAAAATGGCTAAATCTGTTGTTCCGCCACCAATATCGATAAGCGCAACACCAGCTTCTTTTTCTTCCTGACTCAAAACAGCATCTGCAGAAGCCAATGGTTCTAATGTTAAACCAGACAATTCAATTCCTGAACTCTGAATACATCTTCCCACATTTCTGATAGATGATGCCTGACCAACAACTACGTGAAAACTAGATTCTAATCTTCCGCCGTACATTCCGATTGGTTCTTTGATTTCAGATTGTCCGTCGATTTTAAATTCCTGTGGCAAAACGTGAATAATCTCTTCGCCTGGTAACATCGCCAGTTTATTAACCTGGTCAATTAAAAGCTGAATATCATTTTCGCCAATTACTTCTTCCGGATTACTACGGCTGATGTAATCTGTATGCTGTATACTTCTGATGTGCTGTCCGGCAATACCCACAACAACATCTTTAATTTTATATCCTGAATTATTTTCTGCTTCTAAAATCGCTTGTTGAATTGACTGAATAGTTTGCGTAATGTTGTTTACAACACCTCTGGCCACACCCAAACTTTTGGATTTTCCAATTCCCAAAATTTCCAACTTACCATACTCGTTCTTCTTGCCTATCATGGCAACTATTTTGGTTGTTCCAATATCTAGACCTACTGCAATGTTATCTTTTTCCATTTTCTATTATTTTGTGCAAACTACTTGTTCCGTAAATCTCAGGTCAATCTTTTTGTATTTATATAACGAACTATCTAAAACTGCTTTTTGAAAAAAGGCTTTATAGTTTTTAAATTTCTTATCAACATTCATCGTTCTGCCAAAATCGATGAAGTAATTATAATTTCTATTAAACATTTTTAGGCTACCATTAGGCATAATTTGAATTGCAATGATGTTTTTTTTCAAAAACGCATCGTCATAAATTGTGCGAAATAAGGTAGCTAAATCTTCGTTATTTTTTTTATTTATTGCCCCTGAAACGAGAGGAACACGCGCCGTAAAATTGTCTGATAAAGGCATTTTATTTCCCTCATAGTCAATATAAAAAGAGTTATCACCATCATAAACTCTTGCTATTGGTGTCTTCTGTTTTACTATCGCTTTTAGAACGCCATCGATACTTACAAATACATCTGATTTTTCAATCATGTCTTGCGTATCAAGGTTTTTTTCTATCTTATTCAAATCTACTTCATCTTTTCGGATAGTGGAAGCGTCCTTTTTATTTTCTATTAACAATTTATTAACCGCCTCGGGTTTTACGAACAGCGTATTTTCTCCTACAAAAACCACTGTCGATTTTTTCAGTTTTCTATTTCCATTTCGATGCTGGGCGAACGAATACAAAAAAAGTACAAGTCCAAAAATAAGTACTAATCGAACGTTTGACCAATTAAATATTTTCATTGAGCATTTTTTTAATTGACGGAACCATTTCTCCAATATCACCAGCTCCTATTGTCACAATTATTGGCGCATCACTGGCTTTGATTTGCGCTAATAAATCATTTTTTGCAACAATTTTTTTGTTCGAATTTGTCATTTTTTCCAACAGCCAATCCGATGTAATCCCTTCCATCGGTAATTCGCGTGCCGGATAAATATCCATTAAGAACACTTCGTCAAATTGAGATAAACTTTCGGCAAAACCGTCTGCAAAATCTCTTGTTCTGCTAAACAAATGCGGTTGAAAAATAGCCAAAACTTTACGATTTGGATACAATTCTCTAACTGCTTGATGTACAGCATTTATTTCTGTTGGATGATGTGCATAATCATCTATATAAACTAATTTGTCAGATTTAATCTGATACGAAAAACGTCTTCTTATTCCGTTGAAAGAAGCCAGGCCTTTTGCAATCGAATCTGTCGTAGTTCCGAAGGTTTTAGCCATTGCAATCGCCATCAATCCGTTCATTAAATTGTGTTTTCCAGGCAATCCAAAACGCAAATCTTTCATAATTTCTGATGGTGTCTGCACATCAAAAACATAACTTCCGTCTTCTATTCTAACATTGAATGCTTTGTAAACAGCATCTTCATTTATAGCGCATTGCACGCCTTCAAGAGGCAATTCTTTGGTTATAAACAGATTATTTTTATTCTCTACTTTATTAGCAAATTCTACAAACGAAGCCTCAATAGCATCGCTCGTTCCGTAAATATCCAAATGATCTGCATCCATTGATGTTATACAGGCAATATTGGGGTGTAAATGCAAAAACGAACGATCAAATTCATCAGCTTCTACAACGGTTACGGTTTTCCCGCTTCCAATTAAATTAGAGTTGTAATTCTCTACAATTCCGCCCACAAAAGCTGTTACATCAGCGCCGCTTTCGTATAAAATATGCCCTAAAATACTTGATGTTGTAGTTTTTCCGTGTGTTCCTGCGACAGCAAAACTGAAAGTATCTTTCGTGATAAGTCCCAAAACTTCGGCACGTTTTTTAATATCGTAATGTCTTTCTATGAAATAATTCCATTCTGAATGTGTTTTAGGCACAGCAGGCGTAAAAATCACCAATGTATTCTCTACAAAATAATCATTTGGAATCAAACCGATATTATCCTCAAAATGAATATCAATACCACTTTCAATTAATTCACTTGTTAGCATTGATGGCGTTTTGTCGTAGCCTGAAACCTGTTTTCCAATATACTTGAAATAACGGGCCAAAGCACTCATTCCGATGCCTCCAATACCAATAAAATAAACGTTTTGTATTTGATTTAAATTCATTTTAATTTCTAATTTTGAGCTATTTACAGGTCGCTTTATTATATAAAAAACTAGTAATTAAGCCTTTGTAATGTTCTTATTTTAACAACTCAAAACGCCTAAAAATAGCGTTCTAATTTTTTTATTCTGTTCTATAATTATCTTAAAAAGTTATATTATAACAACTTTTTAATTTCCTCTACTATAACTTTTACAGCATTTGGTCTGGCCAGTTTTTTAATATTTTCGCTCAATTGGCCTTGTTTTCCTTTATCCTTTAACAAAGCTTCAAAAACAATACTAAACTGACTTTCCAATTCTGATTCTTTCAGTAAAACTGCTCCTTTTGCATCTACAATTGCCTGTGCATTTTTGGTTTGATGATCTTCTGCAACATTTGGCGACGGAATAAAAATTACAGGTTTCCCAACAATACATAATTCCGAAACTGATGATGCTCCGGCGCGTGAAATAATCACATCTGCGGAAGCGTATACAAAATCCATTCTTTCAATAAAATCAACTACTCTAACGTTTTGCTGATTGTATTTTTTATAGTCTTCAAAATATAATTTTCCGCATTGCCAGATAATTTGAACATCCTGTGAAAGTATATTTTGCAATTCTTTTTCAATTAACTGATTGACTCTTCTGGCACCTAAACTTCCGCCTAAAACCAACAATGTTTTTTTATTCGGATCTAAACCGTAAAAAGCAATTGCTTCTTCTCTTTTACTGTCAATATCAATCAAATCCTGACGAACCGGATTTCCTGTCAGCACCATTTTTTCTTTTGGAAAAAAGCGCTCTAAATTCTCGTATGCTACACAAATTGCACTTGCCTTTTTACTCAGCAATTTGTTTGTGATTCCCGGAAACGAATTTTGTTCCTGAATTACAGTTGGAATTCCTGCCCCACCAGCCGCTTGTAATAAAGGTCCGCTGGCAAAACCTCCTGTTCCTATAACAACATTTGGTTTGAATTGTCTGATGATTCTTCTTGACTCAAGCAAACTTGTTGCCAATTTTAACGGAAACATCAAATTTTGTAATGTCAGTTTTCTTTGTAAACCGGCAATCCAAAGTCCTTTTATTTCGTAACCTGCCTGAGGCACTTTTTGCATTTCCATTTTATCTTTGGCACCAACAAAAAGAAATTCAGCATCAGGAAACTGTAATTTTAACTCATTTGCAATCGCAATTGCCGGATAAATATGTCCGCCAGTTCCGCCACCGCTTAGTATGAATTTATACTTTGTCATATCTTTTAAAAGTTATAAGCTCTAAAAGCTATTTTTCCTTTTTTATTTATTTAAAACTGCATTAATCGGATTTTTTGAATTGTCTTCGATGGAATAAATTGGTTCGCCTTCATAGGTGTCTTTTTGATCAACCGGCAAATCTTCTTCAGCCAGTTCCTTATCAATCAATCTTTGAAGCGCTTCTTTTCTTCTTTCTTTCTCTTGTAGTTCTTCAACAATTTCTTCGTCTTTTTTAGTCACGCTAATGATAATTCCGAGAGAGAAACACGTCATCCAGATCGAACTACCTCCACTACTGATCAGCGGAAGCGTTTGCCCTGTTACCGGCAATAATTCTACTGCAACAGCCATATTAATCATCGCCTGAAATATCATCGGAAAACCGAGTCCGACGACCACTAATTTTCCAAATAATGTATTGGCTTTATGTGATGCAATTACAAATCGGAACAAAAGCAATAAATACAAAAGCAAGATCGAAACGCCGCCTACTAAACCATATTCTTCTACCACAATTGCATATATAAAATCAGAAGAAGATTGTGGCAAAAAGTTCTTCTGAACGCTTTTTCCTGGTCCTAAGCCTCCTAATCTTCCTGATGCAATGGCGATTTTTGCTTTTTCAATTTGATAATCATCTTCATCCGGTTTATCAGTTGTAAAATTCGTAATACGACTTTCCCAGGTTGAAACCCTGCTAAAGAATCTTGATTCCGGAAATGCTTTGGCAACTAATAAAAAGAACGCCAGCATTGCAATTCCTGAACCGATAATAAAACCTATATATTTCAGTGGATATTTACCAATAAAAGTCAACATCATTACCATTGAGAAAATCAATGCTGTTGTTGAAAAGTTAGCCGGTAAAATAAGCACAAGCGTAATAAAAACCGGAATCCAAAGCTGTACAAATGAGGTTTGAAACGGCTCATTTTCTTCTTTGGTTTTCGATAAATATCTTGCTACATAAATAAACAAAACAATAGAAGCCAAAGTCGAAGTTTGAAACGTAATCCCGATAAACGGAACCTGAATCCAACGACTTGCATTTGCTCCTGCAATAACGGTTCCTTTCAACAAGGTATAAAGCAATAAAATCCAAACCACAGGCAAAGCAATTTTCGAAATCGCCCTGAAATAATGGTACGGCACTTTATGTACCCAATAAATAATCATGAATCCAATACAAATGTGCGCAAGATGTTTTACCAAATAACCCAATGTATTTCCTGTTCCGTGACCGATATAAGCCAAATTACTACTCGCACTAAAAACAGGCATAAACGAAAACAGCGCCAATAAAGCCACGAATGACCATATTACTCTATCTCCTTTTAATTTATTTACTAGTTCTTTCATATTTTAGATTTCTGATTTTAGATTTTAGATTATTTTTAAAATCTTCGATTTATTGATTTTTACTATTCATTCGTTTGTTTACTGTTTTTAAACTGCTCACAAAAATGGCTGTTAGTTCATTTCCTTCTTTCCAAATTGTTTCTAACTCCGTTTTACTTATCCACAACTTTTCTTTTATTACTTCTAACCAAAACAAAGTTTCATCTGCTTCTTCTAAAACTATATTCATTTTAGATATAAATTCACGATCACTTCTTGCTCTGCAAACTGCTCTATAATTTGCACCAACTGATGTTCCACTCCTCACTATTTGATTTGCAACTACTTTTACAATATATTTTGTTGGCAATTTTTCTGCTAAATCTATTATCATCAAAGAGAACTTTTTTGTTCTCAACTTCATTTCATCCGTCGTCATACTTTTAAGAACTTATTTTATCTTTTTTAGTTCAAAGTTTAGAAACAATCTAAAATCTAAACTCTAAAATCTAAAATTATAAATTGTGAACTGCTTGTTTGAATTGCTTTCCACGATCTTCATAATTTTCGAATAAATCGAAACTTGCACAGGCCGGAGACAATAAAACAGCGTCACCTTTTTCTGTTAATCTTTGTGCTGTTTTTACTGCATCGTTCATGTTGTTTACTTCAACCATGATATCAACAACGTCTCCAAAAGCGCTAATTATTTTATGATTATCAACTCCCAGACAAATAATTGCTTTTACTTTTTCACGAACTAATGACATTAATTCGTTGTAATCGTTTCCTTTATCAACACCACCTACAATCCAAACGGTTGGCACATTCATGCTGTCTAAAGCAAAGAAAGTAGCGTTTACATTTGTCGCTTTTGAATCGTTGATGTATTGTACATTCTGAATTTTTAATACTTTCTCTAAACGGTGTTCAACACCTTGAAAATTTGATAAACTTTCGCGAATTGTTGCATTTCTAATTTGCATCAATTTTGCTACAGAGCTTGCTGCCATTGCATTTTTTGTATTATGTTTTCCTTCTAACGCAATGTATTCTGTTTCCATTGTAAACTCTTCTTGGTTGATCTTTATTTCCATTTTGTTGTTATTTATAGAAGCTCCTTCGTCAAAACTTTTTGTCAGTGAGAAAGGAATTAATTTTGCTTTTGTTTTGTTATTTTTTAACCATTCTGTACTTGCCTCATCATCTGCATCGTAAATCAGATAATCGCTTTCGGTCTGGTTCATTGTTATTCGGAATTTCGAATCGATATAATTTTGATATTTATATTCATATCGGTCTAAATGATCCGGACTTATATTTGTAATTATGGCAATATCTGGTCTGTAATCTATAATTCCGTCAAGCTGAAAACTACTTAATTCAAGAACGTAGGCATCGAATTTATTTTCGGCTACCTGCCATGCAAAACTTTTTCCGATGTTTCCTCCAAGTCCCACATTCAATCCTGCCGATTTTAGCAAATGATGCGTTAACATTGTCGTGGTGGTTTTACCGTTGCTGCCTGTAATTCCAATTGTAAGAGCTTCTGTGAAAGGTTTTGCAAATTCAATTTCTGAAATCACTTTAACGCCTGCCGCAATAAGCTTTTTTACTATGGGAGATTTCTCTGGAATTCCCGGACTTTTCATGACGATATCGGCATTCAAAATCAGGTCTTCGGTATGCTGCTCCTCTTCCCAGGCAATTCCATTAATGATAAGAACTTCTTTATAACTTTCTTTTATCTTTCCAAAATCAGATACAAAAACATCGTATCCTTTCTTCTTTCCGAGAATAGCCGTTCCAACGCCACTTTCTCCTCCGCCTAAAACAACAAGTCTCATCTATCTTAATTTTAGGGTAACAATTGATAATATGGCTAACATTATGGCAACAATCCAGAAACGGGTTACGATTTTACTTTCGTGATAGCCCTTTTTCTGATAATGATGATGCAATGGCGACATCAGAAAAATTCTTCGGCCTTCGCCAAAACGCCTTTTCGTATATTTAAAATATGCCACCTGAATAATTACCGAAGCACTTTCTGCAAGGAAAATTCCGCAGAACAATACGATCAAAATTTCTTTACGAACTGCAATTGCCAAAACTGCAATGATTCCACCAATTGTCAAACTTCCGGTATCCCCCATAAAGACGGATGCGGGGTATGAATTGTACCAGAGAAACCCGATCAAAGCACCTACAAAGGCAGATATAAACACCGTCATTTCTCCCGAATTGGGGATATACATTATATTTAAGTAATTCGAAAAAATGATGTTTCCTGAAACAAACGTAAATATTCCGAGTGCGAGGACCGATATTGCCGAGGTTCCTGCGGCGAGTCCGTCGATTCCGTCGGTTAAATTTGCCCCGTTTGAAACTGCTGTAATGATAAAAATAACCACTGGAATAAAAATCAGCCAAGCCCATTTTTCGTATCCGTCTCCTAAAAAGGATAAAATTTCAGCATAATCAAACTCATTATTTTTTACAAAAGGAATTGTCGTTGCTGTTGATTTCTCTTCAACCGGAGCAGGCATTATTACAGTTGTCGTTGTGTTTGCTTTGTATACATCAGTTCTTCCGGTATCAGTTCTAACTGTAACTGCAGGATTAAAATACAAAACCGTACCTACAATAAGTCCTAAACCAACCTGACCTATAACTTTAAAAATTCCTTTAAGTCCTTGTTTATCTTTTTTGAATATTTTGATATAATCATCCACAAAACCAATTGTTCCCATCCAAAGTGTCGTCACAATAAGCAATACGATATAAATATTTTGCAAACGAGCAAACAATAAAACCGGTACAATTGTAGCAAAAATGATAATCAGTCCCCCCATTGTTGGAGTTCCTGCTTTTTCATTTTGACCAGCAAGACCAAGCTCACGAACTGTTTCACCAACTTGTTGCCTGCGCAGAAAATTGATAACCCGTTTTCCGTAAATCGTTGATAGAAGCAACGAAAGCATAAATGCTAAAGCTGATCTAAAAGTAATGTACTGAAAAACCCCAGCCCCAGGCATGTCTAATGTTTTTCTCAAATATTCAAATAAATAGTATAGCATATCTTTTTCTTTTAAACTCCAATTTTGAAACTCCAAATTCCAATTTATTCTGTGGTATTTTCGGATTTAAAAACTGATTATTATTTATTTAGCTGATCTAAAATTTCTTTTACAATTTCCATATCATCAAAATGATGACGAACTCCGTTAATTTCCTGATAGGTTTCGTGACCTTTTCCGGCAATTAATATAATATCATTAGGCTGAGCCAATTGACAAGCGGTTTTTATGGCTTGTTTTCTATCTGTAATTCTCAGCATTTTTTTATAATTCTGTGGTTCAACACCTTTCTCCATTTCATCCAAAATCACTTCCGGATCTTCATTTCTTGGATTATCAGATGTTAAAATGGCTTTATCGCTCAAATCCGCAGCGATTTTAGCCATAATGGGTCTTTTTGTTTTGTCTCTGTTTCCGCCACAGCCAACAACTGTTATCAATTGTTCGTTTTTAGTTCGGATGTCAGCAATCGTTTTTAAGACATTATCTAAAGCATCCGGCGTGTGTGCGTAATCTACAATTGCCGTAATATTTCCTTCTGAAATGATATACTGAAAACGTCCTGAAACACTTTCTAAATCAGACAATAAACGCAAGGCTTCCAGACTGTCCATTCCCAATTCTACCGCAGTTCCGTAAATTGCCAGAACATTATAAGCATTAAAAGTCCCGATTAGTTTTACCCAAACTTCATTATCATTTACTTTTAATAGTAAACCTGATAACTGGCTTTCTAAAATTTGAGCTTTAAAATCAGCATAAGTTTTTAAGGCGTATGTTCTTTTTCTAGCCACTGTATTTTGAAGCATTACGGGTCCGTTTTTATCATCGATGTTTGATAAAGCGAAAGCCGTTTTTGGTAATGAATCAAAAAAAGATTTTTTCACATCTCGATATTCTGCAAACGTTGGATGATAATCTAAATGATCGTGTGAAAGATTCGTGAAAATTCCTCCAACAAAATGCAACGCTTCTGTACGTTTTTGGTGAATTCCATGTGAACTCACTTCCATAAAACAATGCGTTACGCCCGCTTCGATCATTTCATTTAAATAATGATTGATTGTGATAGAATCCGGAGTTGTATGCGTTGCATTATATTCGGTTTTGTCAACCATGATTTTTACGGTTGATAATAAACCAACTTTAAAACCTGCTTTTTGAAACAACTGAAACAATAACGACGCAATTGTTGTTTTTCCGTTTGTACCCGTTACGCCAACTAATTTTAATTTTTCAGAAGGATTTCCGAAATAATTAGCCGCCATAAAAGCCAATGCTGTATTGGTATCTTTTACTTTTATATAGGTAATTCCTTTTGCAGGATTCTCTGGTAAAGTGTCGCAAATAATAGCAACTGCACCTAACTGAATTGCTTTTTCGATATAATCATGACCATCAGAAAGTGATCCGCGAATGGCTATAAAAACATCATTATCTTCAATTTTTCTTGAATCAAAATCAATTTTGTTTACAGCGATTTCCGTCGAACCTGTTACAGACTCAATAGCTACTTTATATAATATGTCTTTCAGTATTTTCACGATAATTCTAATACTATAGTTGTGTTTTTACTAATGTTTTGTCCAGCCTGCAAAGACTGTTTTTTTACTTTTCCTACTCCGTTTACTTTTACTTTTAGACCTAAGTTTTCAAGTAAAGCAATGGCATCCATTCCCGGCATTCCTTTCAAATTCGGAATTTGATTTAATTTTTTATTGGCCTCAACAGTATACTTATCATAACTTGAATCCTGTTTTGGAACTCTTGAATCCAGTTTTTTAATTTTATTTGTTGATGGCGCATCTGTAAATATCTTTTGTGCGATTCTTTTAAAAACCGGCCCTGCAACATCGGCTCCGTAATAATTATTCTTAGATGTATTTGGTTTGTGAACCACTACAATACAGGAATATTTAGGATGATCTGCCGGAAAATATCCAACAAACGAAGAAGCGTAATACAATGCCGACTTTCCTTCTTTTCCTCCATAATTCATCTGAGCAGTTCCTGTTTTTCCTGCCATCGAAAAATCTTTCGAATACAATTTAGAAGCGGTTCCTTTTTTTACCACATTCAGCAAAACTGCTTTTAATTTCTTTATTGTTTCGGGTGAACAAACTCGTGGATTAATCACTTCTATATCAAACTTCTTAATGGTTTTGTTCCATTCTTTTATTTCTGATACAAATTGTGGCTTTACCATTACTCCATTATTAGCAACTGAATTATAAAATGCCAGTGTCTGCATTGGTGTAACCGAAACTTCATATCCAAACGCCATCCACGGAAGTGAAATTCCCGACCAGTGTTTGTCGCCAGGTTTTGGTATATAAGGTCTTCCTTCTCCTTTAAAATGCAATCCTAATGGTTTATCTAATCCATAACTCTTAATGTGATTCACAAACTTAGAGGGATTGTTTTTATAGTTTTCATAAACAGCCTGAACCATTACGGTATTTGACGAAAGTTCAAACCCTCGTGCTAATGAAACTTTTCCGTAACCTCCATGGTGTGAATCATTAACAGGACGCCCATAATACCTTACTTGTCCGCCATGACTATCGTAAACCGTGCTCGTATCTGCTACTTTATCTTCTAAAATCGCCATTAAATCGACTAATTTAAAAGTCGAGCCGGGCTCGTGAGATTCTGCAACAGCATAATTTGTTGTTTCATAATACGATCCGTCTTCTGCTCTTCCCAAATTCGAAATCGCTTTTACATGACCTGTTTCTGTTTCCATAACGACCACACAACCGTGATCTGCTTCGTAATCTTCCAATTGTTTCAACAAAGCGTGGTGCGCTATATCCTGAATAAAAACATCAATTGTCGAGATTACATCATAACCATCTACAGGATCAACTTCGTTTAAATCACGAATTGGTTTCCACTGCCCTTTTGCAATTTTTTGTTTTAAAATTTTACCGTCTTTTCCGTTCAGGTAACTTTTAAAAGCCCATTCGATTCCTTTACCAACCTCTACTCCTGTTGCAGGATCAATTCGGTCATAACCAATGGTTCTTTCAGCAATTTTTCCTATCGGATGTTTTCTAACGGTTTCCTGTTCGATGATAATTCCGCCTTTAAACGGACCTAAATTGAACAACGGAAAACCTTTTAGTTTTACATATTCGGTATAACTCAAATTGCGTCCTATTAAATAGTAGCGATTTTTGTTTTCTCTGGCTTTTCTTAATTCTTTTTCGAAATAACTTCCGGATTTCCCTAAAACAGTTACTAATGAATCTGATAACGCTTTTACATGTTTTTCGAAAGTTTCTGTTTTTGGCGCTTTTGCATCAAATCTAATTTCATAATTAGGTATTGATGTTGCCAGCAAACTTCCGTCTGCCGAATAAATATTTCCTTTGTTTGCCGGGATTATAAAATTCTTAATAGTACGCTGTTTTGCCAGTTTTCTATAGTAATCTCCTTCAACCCATTGAATATTAGTTAATTTAACAACAATAGCAATTGCCATCAAAAAGATGAAAACTGCTACGAGGTAAATTCTGTAGGATATATGTTTATCGTCTACTGCCATATTCTTTTAAAGAAACTTTTTTCTTCTTCTTTTTTAACTTCTATTTTTACCGGAGGAACTGTTGACGGAAAAATTTGTTTTTCCTGCATTTTATCCGATATCGTCGACTCCATTTTTAATTTCATTAACTCTGATCTTCTGTCTACAAATTCTGATCGAAGTTCTTTTACTTCGTTTCCTAATTTTGCGATTTCAAAAACCTTTTGTTCGTATCGCTGCGTGTTGGCAATCATTATTATGGCGAGCAAAATGAGAAAAACAATAAACCGCCAGTTTTTTACCGCGTCATCGTTTAATAGAAATCTTGCTTTTAATATGCTAAATACTCCGCCTTTCATTTTTATACCTTAATTATATCTTTTCAGCAATTCTTAATTTTGCACTTCTTGCTCTGTTGTTTATTTTAGTTTCAGCATCATCAGGAACAATCAATTTTCCTATGGTTTTAAACGGAACAGAAAAGTTTCCATAAAAATCGCGCTCCGGTTCTCCTTCAAACATTCCGTTTTTAATAAATCTTTTTACCAGTCTGTCTTCTAAAGAGTGGTATGAGATTACTGAAAATCTTCCGCCCGGATTTAAAATCTCTAACGACTGCTCGATAAATTCTTTTAAAACATCCATTTCCTGATTTACCTCAATTCGAATCGCCTGATAAATCTGAGCCAATATTTTATTTTTAACTCTTTCCGGTAAATATTTTGCCAGAACTTCTTTCAATTCATCTGTAGTTTTGATTGGCTGATGCTGTCTCGCTTCTACAATTGTTCTTGCCAAAACCGGTGCGTTTTTCAACTCTCCATAATCAAAAAAAACACGACGTAAATCCTGTTCTTCATATTCGTTAACCACACGATAAGCATTTAAATCATTTTTCTGACTCATCCGCATATCGAGTTCGGCATCAAATCTGGTGGAGAAACCTCGCTCCGGAACATCAAACTGATGTGATGAAACTCCAAGATCTGCCAAAATTCCATCGACACTTTTTACTCCGTGAAAACGTAAAAATCTTTTTATAAATCTAAAGTTTTCATTAATTAAGGTAAACCTTTCATCCGGCAGCGCGTTTGCAAGCGCATCTTCATCCTGATCAAAAGCAAACAATTTTCCGTTTGGCCCCAATCGTTTCAAAATTTCTTTTGAATGACCTCCGCCACCAAACGTTACATCTACATATATTCCGTCTGGCTTAATATTTAAACCATCAACTGTAGGATGAAGTAAAACCGGATTATGATATTCCATTGTCGTCGTCATTAATATTTCCCATTACTTCTTCGGCTAAATCTGCAAAATCCATATCTTCGCCGCTTATTGATTTTTCATATAAATCCTTATCCCAAATCTCCACAATATTAACCGCAGATGAAAAAACCACATCTTTTGAAATACTTGAAAAAGCAACCAAATCCTTTGGAACCAATAACCTTCCTAATGCATCAATCTCTACTACTTTAACTCCGGCAGTAAATCTTCGAATAAAATCATTGTTCTTTTTTACGAAGCGATTCAGTTTGTTGATTTTTTGCATCATCAAATCCCACTCTTCCATTGGATACAATTCTAAACACGGTTGAAAAACAGAGCGCTTCAAAACGAATCCGCTTTGAAGAGAGGATGCCAATTGCTTTTTTAAAGGCGCAGGCATTAACAGCCTTCCTTTAGCATCGACTTTACACTCGTATGTTCCTACAATTGTGTTCAAGAAAAATTCATTAACATGTTATACAGCAAAAATATAAAAAATATTACCACATTTTACCACAATCTACCACTTTGTTAATAAGTTTAACCACTTTTACCCCAAATCCCTTAATTAATAGATAATCAACACGATAGATAATAATTATTGAATCAGCAATTCTGTTTAACAATTGCAAAAAATACATAAACTTTCTCTTAAAAATCAGTCATAATATTAATTTTTTAACATTTGACAATTATTCATTTTTAGACAATAAAACCTGATTTTTAGTCACTTATAAATCCTACTGAAATTATCTAGTTAAAAAATGGCAGCAAAAATTTATTTTTATTTATTAAACCCTATATTTGTCCAAATTGAAATTGGCATTAGATTAAATGGACAAAAACTACAAAAAAGAAGGCAAATACAGCTATTATGAAGCTGGAGAAGGAACTCCTATCGTAATTTTACACGGCTTAATGGGAGGTCTAAGTAACTTTGATGCTGTAGCAGAATATTTCCCAACGAAAGGATACAAAGTTGTTATCCCTGATTTGCCAATATATACCCAAAGTATTTTAAAAACGAACGTAAAAAGTTTTGCAAAATATGTAAAAGACTTTATCACTTTTAAAGGTTTTGATAAAGTAATTTTATTAGGTAATTCACTTGGAGGACATATTGCTCTTTACCACACAAAATTATATCCTGAAAAAGTTGCAGGACTTGTAATTACCGGAAGTTCTGGCCTTTACGAAAGCGCAATGGGAGACAGTTACCCAAAAAGAGGTGATTATGAATACATCCGAAAGAAAGCTGAAGATGTTTTTTATGACCCAAAAATTGCTACTCCTGAATTGATTGATGAAGTTTATGCAACCGTTAACGACCGCATAAAATTAATCAAAACCTTAACGATTGCAAAGAGTGCTATTCGCCACAATATGGCCAAAGATTTACCAAAGATGACAGTTGAAACCTGTATTATCTGGGGTAAAAATGATGCCGTAACTCCACCAAATGTGGCCGAAGAATTTGATAAATTATTGCCTAATTCAACTTTATACTGGATAGACAAATGTGGACACGCTGCTATGATGGAACATCCTAAAGAATTCAATGAAATTCTGGAAGAATGGCTCGTTAAAAAGAATTTATAGCATACAACTTTCGACTTTAAGGAGGTTTTAAAAATAAAACACATGAAAATTACAACCGCCGAATTTATTATCAGTAATTCTGAAGTTGCAAAATGTCCACAGGATTTTTTGCCGGAATATGCTTTTATCGGAAGATCAAACGTAGGAAAATCTTCGTTGATCAATATGCTTACCAATCATAAAAATTTAGCCAAAACATCCGGAAGACCTGGAAAAACGCAACTTATAAATCACTTTAAAATCAACAACAATTGGTTTTTGGTCGATTTACCGGGTTATGGTTACGCTAAAGTTTCAAAGAAAACAAAATCTGTTTTCCAGCAATTTATTACAGATTATTTTGAAACCAGAGAACAGCTTGTTTGTGCTTTTGTTTTGATCGATATTCGACACGAAGCTCAAAATATTGACATCGAATTTATGTCGTATATGGGCGAAAGCGAAATTCCGTTTTGTATTATTTTTACAAAAGCAGATAAAATAAGTAAAACAAAAGTTGACTCGCATATCGCAGCTTATAAAAAACAAATGTTTGCGAACAACTGGGAAGAAATGCCTCATTATTTCGTGACTTCTGCAACAGAACAAACCGGAAAAGAGGAAGTATTAAATTATATTGATGAAGTAAATCAGGAAGTTTTTAAGAATAATAGTCAGTTTTAAATTCCAAATTTTAAAATTCCAAATTCCAATAGAAAGGAAACAATACTCAAATAAAAAATCCCAAATCCCAGCTCATAAATTGGAATTTGGGATTTTTTAAATTTAAGCTTATTCTTACAAATTTGTTTATTTTAATTATATTTGTAGTATAATTAAATTCATCTTTTATGAAGAAAATCATTTCTTTTTTATTCTTATCGCTATTATGTTCTTGTAATGTTACACACTATTTCCTGTACAGTAAAGACCAAATGAATGGCTTGGATTTTTCTAGTGGTAAATGGCTCATTGGGGAAATTGAAGTTAACCCTTACGTTAAAGACAAATTGACTGATGCAGTTTTAAAAGATTTTTCAGAATATTTGGGAGAAAGAACAAAATATTCATTAAATGAAAAATCATTGCTATTACCCAGACAAGTCTCTTTGAACCCAGGTAAATCATCAATCTTAGATTTAAAAAAAGGAACTAATTTTGATTACTACGTAAATATAAAATGTAAAAATGCAAAAAACGACTTAAGTGGTTTTGAATTTCCAGATCATTTTTATTATAAAAAACAAATGTCATTTGCAGAAGTAACACTGGAAGTTTATGATTTAAATCTTGGTGAAATAATTTATTCACAAACTTCTGGAGGTTCAATTGAAGATGAAACTAGTATGACAAATAAACCAACGTCTACTGTCATAATGGGCTGCTATAATAAAATTATAAATGACATTAAAAAGAAATCCATCAAACAAAACTCAAAATAAGGTTTTATTAAATTATAAAAAATCCCAAATTCCAATTACAAGAATTGGAATTTGGAATTTAAAAAATTGGAATTTTACTATTTCGTCAATTCCAGTTTCTCTGCAAAATAATCACAGAAATCTTTCATTGTATCTGCCATCTTTTCGTCGTCTGTAGCGCGTTTAAAAGTATCTGACATTGCAACTAATGTTTGGTGAAAGAAAATTTTCATTTCATCAACCGGCATGTCTTTTGTCCACAAATCGATACGCATTGTTTCTTTGGCTTTGCTATCCCAAATAGACAACATTATTGCTTTTGCTTCTTCTGCTTGTACGCCACCGTCTTGTGCGCTCCATGTTAGTTTTTCAGGAACACGGTTTTCGTCTAATTCTATATTGAATTTAATTTCTGAGTTTATTGTATCTGACATTATTTCTTAGGTTTATATTTGGACTTTTCGAAAATTTCTTTAGTATTTGTTTTTAATAATTCCGGCAGCGTTACATTATTATTTTTCATATACGAACGCACCATTTGCCATCCAATCCAGGCTCCAACTCTTCCCGGAGAATCATTATCTATTTCAAGATAAAATTTTGAAAACGGAGCAGGCGCAATAAATCGGGTGTTTAATTTAGGATCTTCACTATACAGCATTTCATTTTCAATAAAATGACGCCACATATATTCTTCATTTTCTTCACACCATTTTATTTGTTCGGGCGTGTAGCCTATTTTTTCAGCATCTGTATATTCAGGCAAAAGCAAATCTTTGCCATACAATTGTTTTCCTTCAAATATCATTTGAGAAAGCAAAGTTCTATCTGTAGAAGCAGGCGTTTTTCTGAAAGTAAAACTTGAAACAACATCGGGCATGATTTGTCTTTCTTCAAAATTCTCTTTCAGGTAATTAGGAAACTCATAAAACTTATGGTTTTTTCCTAAATATAATTCTAATGCCACAACAACCAGACTATCTGCATAAATGGCTTTTGCATTATAATCCATTTCTCCGATTACTGTAATTACTTTTGGAATTTTAGTTTCGGGAAAATAATATTTTATGTGTTGAAAAAGCGCATTGAATTCTTCACGAACGGGTTCAAAATTGGAATATTTTTTTTCAACTTCGGTATAAACTTCTCTCCAGATTGGGTCCTGCATTTTTTTTAGCCAGACATTATCATCATTTCCGGCAGGAAAAAAGAAAGGATATTGTTTTTTTACTTTGGCTAAATCCTGAGGTTTGGTTTCAAAAAAAACTTTATCAAAACGTTCTACTTTAATATCAACAGGAATTTCCTCAACAGCTTTTTCTACTTTACTTTTTTGATCACAAGACAAAAAAAACAAGCACAGAACCACTACAAAGCGATATATTTTCATTTTATTTTAATTAGATTTGTGTTGCATGTATTTAAGTATAAGGTGTACTTAAAAATATTTGTGCAAATATACATTCCAGTATCTTAAACTTGCCCTATTATGACTAAAAAAAGCACTATTCAAGCAGAAAAAGTAAATACACACATTGTAGAGTGGTTAAAAAATTACGCTGACAACGCAAAAGTAAATGGTTTTGTAATCGGAATCTCCGGTGGAGTTGACTCAGCTGTAACTTCTACCTTATGCGCCCAGACGGGTTTGAAAGTATTATGTGTAGAAATGCCAATTCATCAGGCTGAAAGTCAGGTTTCCAGAGGAAGGGAACATATTGAACAGTTAAAAAAACGTTTCCCGAATGTTTCCGATGTAAAAACAGATTTAACTGACACTTTTGAAGCATTTAAGACTTCAGTGCCAACTACAGAAGATTCAACAAAAGTTAATTTATCATTAGCAAACACCCGTGCACGTATCCGTATGACGTCTTTATACTATTTAGCAGGAATTCATGGCTTATTAGTTGCGGGAACCGGGAATAAAGTAGAAGATTTTGGTGTTGGTTTTTATACTAAATATGGAGACGGAGGAGTCGATTTAAGTCCAATTGCCGACTTAATGAAATCAGATGTTTATGCTTTAGGGCAGTTTTTAACAATTCCGAGCTCAATTTTAACAGCAGCACCTACAGATGGATTATTTGGTGATAACAGAACCGATGAAGATCAATTGGGAGCGAGTTACGACGAACTTGAATGGGCGATGCTAGCCGCGGAGTCAGGAAAGACGCCAGCTGACTTCACTGGGAGAGAAAAATCTGTCTTTGAAATCTATAAACGTTTAAACACCAGCAACAAGCATAAAATGGATTCTATACCCGTTTGTTTGATACCAAAAACGTTAAAATAAACTTTTTAACATTTGTCTGCGATTAATTACAGAATTTATTTATTAATTTTACAGCTCCAAAAAACATGATAATAATTCTAAAAAGGTAAAATTATGATTAAAGTATGTCTTGCAGACAATCATCCTGTGACTCACTTTGGCGTGAAATCTTATTTCAAAGACCACGATCAAATTTCAATTGTTGCTAACGTAGGCAATTTTTCAATGGTTAGAGATATTCTTCAGACGAAGGAGATCGATATTCTAATTCTAGATTTAGAATTAGAAGGTCTTTCGAGCATCTTCGAAGTGAAATCTATCCTAAAAAATTTCCCGAAAACAAAAATTGTAATTTTTAGTGATCTCGCTGAACAAATGTATGCTCCAAACGCGATTAAAGCGGGAGTTTCCGGGTATGTGCACAAAACAGAAAAACTTGAAACTTTAGGTCTTTCTATTATTAAAGTACACGAAGGAAAAATTATTATCAACGAAACTGTACGCAAAAACATGGCTCTTATTGCTAAACAAAGCAAAAGCGAACGCTTGTACAGAAAACTTTCGAACCGCGAAATTGAGGTTTTGCGTTACTTAAGCGATGGTAAAAAGAACAATGAAATCTCTAAAATTTTAAACCTGAACGAAAAAACGATCAGTACTTACAAATTGAGATTATTGACTAAATTAAACGTGACTAATTTAGTTGACTTAGTAAATAAAGCTAAGACGTTAGAAATTATTTAATGGTGTAAAATTACTCTCACTGATATATTCCAAATATCAGTCGAATAATCCACAAACCGTAACAAAAGCTCTGTACTACTATATAGTATAGAGCTTTTTAAGTTTTTAGTGATAAGGAACTACTACTCTGCCTAACTTTCGTGAAAAATTATTCAATAATTTAGAATAATCAACCACCATAGATAAAAGCTCTGAATTATCTTCTTGAGGATCAGACAATAAAGATTGTTTTAATTCCTGTATTATTTTTGAAACCAAATACCAGCGCATCGAAAAAATAGTATCTGAAACATTTTGCTCTATAGTTACATTTTTATGCTTTGGAAAAATATTTTGTCCTTCCCAATTGTGAATAGCAACTTTTTCATCTTCCATTAATATATTTGTCACTTCCTGAGCAAATTCAGGTGGCAAATGCATTAAATATTTATCTAAACTAAAACTTTCATTTTGGTTGTAGAAATCAATTAAACCGTTAAAAATACTTTGGAATAACGAATTTGAAAGTTCTACCTCATCTTCCTGAAGGCTTAAATATACTTTTTCGTAAACTTTATATTTTCTTTTTTCGCTTACTTCTTTAATAACGCCTTCTTCATCGGCTTTTAGGTAAACATCTTCAAAATCTTCCAGAACACTTCCGTAAAGCAATAATATTTCGATTATTTTGCGTTCAAAACCGTATAGAATATCTACTTTTTCTGCCTGCTGTGGATATCCCAATTCTCCCGGATAGTCTTCTGGCGGGCCTGTTCTTGGATCATCCGGGTCGCCTCCTGAATATCCCGCATTTTTTGGGTTTTGGTTTCTAACTACTTCAAAAGGTTTTTGTTCCTGCTTTTGCTTTTTATTCGCTTCAGCAATATCTTTTTGAATCAACTGTGCCAGCGTACTTACCAAAACCTGCTCAGAAATATCCATAATTCGGGCACATTCCTGAAGATATACTTCTCGCTGAATACGGTCTGGTATTTTCGAAATACTCGTTACCATATCCCGAATCAAATCTGCTTTTTTGATTGGGTCGTTTTTGGCTTCGTTCATTAAAATCGAAGCTTTAAACTGTATAAAATCTTTGCTGTTTGCTTCTAAATACGCTACTAAATCATCATGAGAATTTTTTCTGGCAAAACTATCCGGATCTTCCCCATCAGGAAAAGTACAAACTCTTACGTTCATTCCTTCTTCCAGAATCAAATCGATTCCCCGAATAGAAGCTCGCAAACCTGCTGCATCTCCGTCAAAAAGTACAGTGATATTTTTCGTTAAACGATTGACTAAACGAATTTGATCGGGCGTTAAAGCCGTTCCTGAAGAAGCCACAACATTCTCAATTCCGGCCTGATGAAACTGAATCACATCGGTATAGCCTTCAACTAAATAACAATTGTTTAATTTGGCGATCGATTGTTTGGCCTGAAAAATTCCGTAAAGCACTCTACTTTTATGGTAAATATCACTTTCCGGCGAATTTAAATATTTGGCTGCTTTTTTATCATTGGTTAAAATACGTCCTCCAAATCCTAAAACTCGTCCGGACATACTTTCGATAGGAAACATTACTCGGCCTTTAAAACGGTCAAACGGGCGATCTTCTCTCGCAATTGTCAAACCGGTACTTTCCAGAAATTCCAGTTTGTATCCTTTACCCAAAGCTTCTTTGGTCAATGCATCCCAGGTTTCCGGCGAATATCCTAAACTAAACTTTTTAATGGTTTCGTTGGTAAAACCTCTTTCCTTAAAATAAGAAAGTCCAATTGCTTTTCCTTCTTCTGAATGTAAAAGCGTATTATGAAAATACTCTTTTGCAAATTCCGAAACCAAGTACATACTTTCACGAACATCCGTAATGGCTTTTTCAGCATCTGTCTGTTCGGTTTCTTCAATTTCAATATTATATTTTCTGGCTAAATACCGAATGGCTTCCGGATAGGTGAATTGTGAGTGCTCCATTAAAAATTTAACAGAGTTTCCACCTTTTCCTGTACTAAAATCTTTCCAGATTCCTTTTGCAGGCGACACCATAAACGAAGGAGAGCGCTCATCTGAGAACGGACTCAGACCTTTAAAATTACTTCCGGCGCGTTTTAAATTTACGAAATCACCAATAACCTCCTCTACACGAGCAGTTTCAAAAACAGTATCAATTGTATTTTGTGAGATCAAAACGTAAAATATTTTTAGAATTCAGAGCCTGTAAAAGTACACAAATCAATCTTGAAATTTTATCATTTTTTCATAAAAAAAGCACTTCTTTCGAAGTGCTTTTCTACTAACTAAACTTAACTCAATTTTTAATTTAAATCAAAACGCAATCCTAACGAAATATTTCTTTCATCGACCACATTATCCTGAAACAAAGGGTTTAAATCATATTTCGCATATAAACTCAGCGATTTATACCCAATGTAAGAACTCAATCCGTACATAAAATTATTTACATTATAATCGCCTTTTATCGTTGTTTTGTATTTTAAATCTTCATCTTCAAATTTTAAAATTTGTTTCGATTTTACGTTGATTCCGGCATAACCTCCAATTCCAAAACGAAAACTTTTATGTGTTCTGAAATAGGTTTTTCCGTTACTTACGGTGGGTTTCGAAAAATCAAATTCTAAATGCAACGGCAAAACTAAATACACATTTCTAAATCGGGATTCATCAAGATTTACTGGATTTACTTCCAAATTAGTCTGATTTCCGTTTACTACAAAAGTGCGGTTATCTGTTGGGCGAATGTTGTTGTACATTAATGAAAGTCCGTATTTGACGTGCAATAAATTGTTATTTTTCATTAATCTCGAGTTATACGTGAAACCCCATTCGTAAAAATGCGAACCTATAAAACTGTAATTCGAATCCTGAAGTTTTCCGTCGATCATCATATTGTTTAAACCCATTGCAAACACAAATTGCGAGGTTGTTCTTTTCTCTCCATGAATAGAATCTCTTCTTTTTCGGTTTCTTTCGTTCCATTCTTTGTCGTTCCAATGAATAATCAAAGCGTGCTTTCCTGTAGAATCCTGCGCTTTTATTTTTCCATCCACTTTTTGCTGAACCAAATCATTAAGTTCATTTTGAGCGAAAGTAACTTTTTCTTCAATTATTACGGCTCTGGCTTCTGCCAGTTCTTTTTTGCGTTTATCGGCTTGTTCCTGTGTTATTTTTCCCTCAGACAATTGCACATTTACGGCCTCAACTTCTTCTTTTAAAATTGCTTTTTCTTCTTTGGTAATTTTTTCTATTTTATTAGCAATTTGCTTTGCTCTGGATTCAAAAGTTTCCTGTCCCAGCACTTTGCTGACAAATAAGAAAACTAAAATTACGAGGTAAACGGTAAAATTTTTCATGATTGATTTTTATTGATTGTTGATTGATGATTTTTATAATTATTGATTGTTAATGGTAAATTCTTCTCCATCGGGTTAAACCCGACGCTACAACATGGATCGTTCCTCCAGAACTGAAAATCTATATTCTATTTTATTTATTCCATCTCCATCGGGTTAAAACCCGACGCTACAATATGGATAGTTCCTCCGGAACTAAAAATCTATATTCTATTTTCTTTGCTCTTTATTCTTTATTCTCTTTTTGATTTCGATTCGCCAAAGCCACTTTCACCGTTTGATAGTTTTTATTGACTTTTGTAATTACTTTTTCTCTAAACGACAGTTCTAATTCGCCATCAACCTGATTTAGTAAATCATTGGCATTTACTTTTATTTTTGATTTTGGCTTAGCCGAATTTTCTGCAACAACTGTTTTCCCGGCTGAGTTTAACAATTGATCGACACTTTCATTTTTAGAATTTTCGGCAATTGGAATTTGATTGTTGATTGATTGTTTTTTCTGATTGTTTTTGATGATGACTGAAGACTCCGCTATTTGATTTTTTTCATTTTTTATAAGTTGATTTGATTTTCGCCCTGAAGCTTCGGGACTAATCTTGGCTTCTTTTTTATTTGAATTCTGAATTAGTTCTTCCGAAATTGCAATTTCTGTTTTACCTGAATCTATTATGTTCAAAGTTGGTTGCATTACAGAATCTTTCTTTACATTCTCTTTTATTACCACATTATTTTTTTGTGTTTCAACAGGATTTTTCTTCTCATTAAAAAAGAAAGTTCCCACCAATAAAAACCCAACAATACTTGCCGCGATGTAAAGCCATTTTCTGTTTTTATCAGGCTTCTTTTCTTCTGTAATACTCAACATGGCGTCTAATCGATCCCAGGCTTTATTGCTTGGTTCAATCTTGCGTTGGTTTAGTTTGTCACGGAAATCCTTTTCAAAATTATTCGGTTCCATTATCTTGTTTTTTTAAAATAGTAATTTGTGTTTGCAGCATTTTTCTGGCGTGCGATAATTGCGATTTTGATGTTCCTTCGTTTATACCTAACATCTTTGCAATTTCATTGTGTTTGTAACCTTCAATGGCGTATAAATTGAAAACCATTTTATAACCGTCCGGCAATGCATCAATTAAAAACTGAATCTGTTCTATAGAAAACTGACTATCAATGGCGTTGAAACTTTCTTCGACATAAATTTCATCTTCGGTAAATTTTACTTTTTTCTGAACCCGTAAATACGAAATGCATTCGTTCACCATAATTCGGCGAATCCAGCCTTCAAAACTTCCTTTGTGTTCAAATTTGTTTAGATTAGTAAACACTTTCATGAAAGCCGTGATCATCACATCTTCGGCCAGTTGAATGTCTTTTATATATTGTCGACAAACACTCAGCATTTTTGAAGAAAACTTGCTATAAATTTGCTGTTGCGCTTGTCGATTATTTTCGACAGCCAACTTTATAACTTCAGTTTCTTCTTGATGTAAATGAATAATTTTCATTAATAAGCGTTCTGATTTTGGTTTACTAACAGACTTCTATTAGCATAGACGAGTTAGGTTGAGAAATGGTTGCATGAGGGTTAAATAAATTCCAATATTTTAAATTCCAAATTCCAAAATCAGAACCAAAATGCTGAATATCAGATAATTTAAATTAATTATCTAATTGACAAATTTTCTAATTATCTAATTTAAAAAATTACTTCTTTCTCTCAATAACGTAGTTTACCATCAAAATAAGGGCAACTTTGAACTCAGAATCAGCATAATTTCCTAAAAGTAAAAGTGCTTCGTGCTGAAATTGCACCATTTTATTTTCGGCGTAAGCCAAACCATTATTGTCTTTTACGAAAGCAATAACTTCTTTAACGCGTTTTTTGTCTTTGTTGTGGTTTTTGATGGAGTTTATCAGCCACTTTTTTTCTTGCGGAGTACAAGTATTTAAAACATGAATTAAAGGCAAAGTCATTTTTTGCTCCTTAATATCGATTCCGGTTGGTTTTCCGATGGCTTCTTCACTGTAATCAAATAAGTCATCTTTTATTTGAAATGCCATTCCGATAAGTTCACCGAATTTACGCATATTCTCAACCTGAATATCGTCTTCAATTACCGATTTTGCGCCAAGTGCACAACAAGCCGCAATAAGTGTAGCGGTTTTTTTTCGGATAATCTCGTAATAAACATCTTCGGTAATATCGAGTCTTCTGGCTTTTTCGATTTGAAGTAATTCTCCTTCGCTCATTTCGCGAACGGCAACAGAAATAATTCGGAGTAAATCGAAATCACCATTATCTATCGAAAGCAATAATCCTTTCGACAATAAATAATCACCAACCAAAACAGCAATTTTATTTTTCCAAAGCGCATTGATAGAGAAAAATCCGCGACGGCGATTACTGTCATCAACAACATCATCGTGTACTAAAGTTGCGGTATGAATCAGCTCAATTACAGAGGCGCCACGATACGTTCTTTCGTTCACAATACCTCCTGAAACCATTTTTGCGGTCAGAAAAACAAACATCGGACGCATTTGTTTTCCTTTTCGGTTTACAATATAATAGGTGATACGGTTTAATAATGCAACCTTTGAAGTCATCGATTCATGGAACTTTTTTTCAAAAAGTTCCATTTCGTTAAAAATGGGCTGTTTTATTTGAGAGGTAATGTTCATTTCGATTCCAAATATACTATTTTAAATAAAAAAACGTTGTCTATTTTATGTTAGTATATGAACAATTTATGCACTAATTGAAAAATTAACCAAAAAAACATCTAATTCCAATTCCTAATTTGAATTCATTAATTAAAAGTAACACCTAAACTATTTTTTATGAAAACAAAATTTTTATTAATTGGAACTTGTATCACTTTATCATTTTTTATTAGCTGTAATTCTGATGAAAGTGGAAACGACGGAACGAATGCTAAAATTTCTAATGATGAAATCGTTACAAACTCTAAAATTGACGCATCAATTGAAGATGTAACAAATATCGCTGAAGATCAATTTGATGCACAACAAAACAGCACGAATAAACCTGGCGGACCAATCAAAAACTTTTTGCCGGACTGCGCTACAATTACAACGATTTTAACCAATAATACCTGGACAAGAACTGTTGATTTTGGTGTTGAAGGCTGTACGCTTGACAACGGAAATTCTGTAAAAGGGAAAATGATTGTTTCGTTTTCTAATGACTTTTCTGCATCGACACAAACGATCAGTTATACTTTTGAAGGATTTTATCACGACGGCAAAAAACTTCAGGGAAGCAAAAGTATTGTTCGAACTAAAAAAGCGACAGATTTACTTGCAGAAGTACATCCGGTTTTAACCGCAACAATTGATCTGACAATTACTTTTGATGACGGAAACGTTTATACGCGAAAAGGAACTTTGACCAAAGAAACTATTTCCGGGTACGATACGTGGTTTAATTGGGATGATAATAAATCTGTTCTAACGGGAAGCGGAACAACAACTTTCCCGAATGGAGATACTATTTCAGCAGAAATTACAACTCCGCTTGAGTTTAATGCTGCCTGTAAAAAACCATTTGCTGTAAAAGGAGTTTTATCGTTAACTAAAAATGGCGCAAATGCTATTATTGATTATGGAAATGGGGATTGCAATACTTTAGTAACCGTTACTAAAGATGGTGTAACCGAAGAAATTGATTTAAAAAAATAATACCTTTTTTGCCCAAACAAAAAGCATTAGAAACAGAATTGGTCTGTCTTTAATGCTTTTTTATTTTTATCGTTATCAGGTGTAATCCCTACGGGATATTATCTTTTTCCTATATTATGATAATTCTGCTTCTTTATTGGCTAATTGACCGCATGCTGCATCAATATCTTTTCCGCGGCTTCGACGCACTTTTACGACTACTCCAATATTTTCCAACGCTTTAATATACGCCATAATAGATTCTTCTGAAGCTTGCTGAAACTCTCCGTCGTCAATTGGATTGTATTCGATTAAATTGACTTTACATGGCACATATTTACAAAACTTTACCAAGGCATCAATTGAGGCTTTATCGTCGTTAATTCCTTTCCACACCACGTATTCGTATGAAATTTTGGTTTTGGTTTTTCTGTACCAATATTCTAATGCTTCACGCAAATCTTTTAAAGGGAAATTTTTACTGAAAGGCATAATTTTCGCACGAATTTCATCAATAGCAGAATGCAGGGAAACTGCCAATTTGAACTTCACATCATCATCGGCCATTTTTTTGATCATTTTTGGAATTCCGGATGTCGAAAGCATAATACGTTTTGGCGACATTCCCAAACCTTCCGGCGATGTAATCATATCGATCGCTTTAATGACATTATTATAGTTCATCAAAGGTTCTCCCATTCCCATAAAAACAATATTCGAAAGTGGATGATTATGATACAAACGGCTTTCTTTATCAATTGCCATAATCTGATCGTAGATTTCTCCCGGCTCCAGATTACGCATACGCTTTAATCTTGCCGTTGCACAAAAATTACAATCTAAACTACAGCCAACCTGACTGGAAACACAGGCTGTTGTTCTGGTATCAGTTGGAATCAAAACTGATTCTACCACTAAACCATCGTGAAGACGAACAGCATTTTTTACCGTTCCGTCACTGCTGCGCTGCATTGTATCAACTTTAATATGGTTGATCACAAAATTATCTTCGAGCATAGAACGTGTTGTTTTGGCAACATTCGTCATATCCTCAAAACTGTGTGCTCCTTTGCTCCACAACCATTCATAGACTTGATTTCCGCGAAATGCTTTGTCATTATTTGCGACAAAAAAATCTCGTAATTGATCTTTTGATAAGGCTCGTATGTCTTTTTTCTCCATTTGCATGGTGCAAAGTTACTCTTTTTTTCTTAAAAATTTCTGACGATATGCTGCCGCTTATTACCCGTAAATACTTCCTTTTATTTTTGGAACTGCCCGTTTTTCTATTTACAAATTATAATTATTAAATAAATTTTCAACTATGATTTTTATCATTCTCTGTGTTTTGCATTCGCAATAAATTTGGTCTAAGAAATAAGGACATTTTTTTAATTCTTAAAATTTGATTGAATAACAAACTTCCTTATTTAATGCTTAACCCACAACATGATCAAAATGAAAACAATTAAATCAATTCTATTGACAGTGATTTTTACAACAATGTCAGTACAGGTAAATGCACAAAGAAACTATACGATAGCAAGATCAACTTTTGAGGTTGCCGGAACTTCAAATATACATGACTGGTCAATGAAATCTTCAGAAGGAAATGGGATTGCCAATTTAACAGTTATAGATTCTAAAATAGCTGATATAAACAACTTAACTATTACATTATTAGCAGAAAGCTTAAAAAGCACCAAAACAAGTATGGATGACGTGGCTTATGAAACCCTGGACACAAAAACATATAAAAATATCAAGTACGTTTTAAAATCTGCCAATAAAGTAAACGAAACAACGTGGAATTTAACCGGAATTTATACAATTGCAGGAACAAGCAAAGAGTATAAAACCGTGGTAAATGTAACCGCCAGTAATGGAAACTTTATCTTGAAGGGATCTAACCAGGTTACTTTTGCAGATTTTAGCATGTCAGCTCCAACAGCAGCTCTTGGTGTTGTTAGAGCCGGGAAAGACCTAACTATAATTTTCAATCTTACTTTTAATGAATTAAACATGAAAGGATCTTTGACACAAAATTGATCTAAAATTTTAAAAACAGCAAAAATTAAAAAGCAGCTATTTGATAATATTCAAATAGCTGCTTTTTTTATGGATCAGTTTTACGAAAAATGAAAACGTTGTAGTTATTAAATAGCGTTTTAATAAAAATTTAACAATGATTATTATCATACAAATCCTCGAATAACAGGAATAAATTTGAACAAGATAATAAAAACGCGCGATTAAAATTGAAATCAAAAATTGTATCACTTCACTAAATAATAATAAAAATGAAATCACAAAAAATTAGAGTATTCGCCTTCCTCATTTCTTTTTTGGGAATGACCACGTTCGCAACTGCACAAAAAAATTATATACTGGATAATAAAGCTGCATTTTCAGTTTCAGGCACTTCAACATTACACGACTGGGAAATGAAATCAGCCTCAGGAACCGGAACGGCAAATTTTACAATCGCTAATTCAAAACTAACTGATATCCAATCTTTATCCATAACTCTTTTAGCAGAAAGCATTAAAAGCGAGAAAAAAAGCATGGACAAAGTTGCTTATAAAACACTGAAAACCGATACGCAAAAAAACATAAAATATGTTCTTAAGTCTGCCCAAAAAGTAAATGAAACAACTTGGGAACTAACGGGAACTTATACTATTGCCGGAGTAAGTAAAATTCTAAAAACAACTGTAAAAACAGCCGTTACTAAAGATGCATTAAACATGCAGGGATCTAACAAAATCTCTTTTACAGAATTTGGAATGAAATCACCAACTGCAATGTTGGGAACGATAAAAACGGGTGAAGACCTGACAATAAAATTCAATTTAAACTTTAATTTATAACAGCCATGAAAAAGATTTATATATTATTTACAGCATTGATAAGCACATTTGCTGTAAATGCACAAGTTAGTTTTGGACATATTCAGAACCAGATTCCGCGAAGTCAAAAAGGCATTAATCAATTTGATGTAAAAAAAGACACGGTTGCTTTTAAAGGTTTAAGTGTAGATATGGGCGCTGCTTTTGCGCTTCAGTTTCAGGCTTTAAATTCGTTTAATGACCAAAAAGATTTGGCTACCGCACCGGGTTACAGATTAAATAATCTCGAAAATAATTTCAATTTACCTAATGCCAACTTTACAATTGGCGCACAATTATATGATGGTGTTCGTGTGAATTTAGATGTATATCTGGCTTCTAGACACCACAACGAAACCTGGGTGAAAGGAGGTTATTTGCAAATTGACAAACTGGACTTCATTAAAAAAGATTTCCTGGCTGATTTTATGCAGTATACAACGATCAAAATTGGTCAGATGGAGAATAACTATGGTGATGCACATTTTAGAAGATCTGATAACGGAAACGCATTTATGAATCCGTTCATGGGAAACAACATTATGGATGCGTTCATTACAGAAATGGGAGCTGAAATTTACTATAACAGATCTGGCTTTGTAAGCATGATTGGGATGACTAATTCTAAACTAAATCAAAATGTTGCAGAGATTGTACCGGCAACTCCAACAACAGTAAAACCAGATTCTAATACAACTATAAGTCCAACAATATTAGCAAAATTAGGCTGGGACAAACAAATTAATGAAGATTTAAGAATTAGAATTACAGGATCTTATTATCATACTGCAAATTCTAGTGGAAATTTATATTCTTCTGATCGTGCCGGAAGCCGTTTTTATGGCGTAATGAGTCACGCAGATTATAATATTATTGATCCGGCTACCGGAAATGTAGTTACTACGATAGCAAATAACTTTGATCCAACTGCAAATAAGGATACAGGAAGATTTAATCCAGGATACGGAAATTGGGCAACATCATACATGGTAAACCCATTCATAAAATATAAAGGACTTGAGTTTTTTGGAACTTTGGAATTTACTTCCGGAGGAAATTTTAAAGGAACCGATGATACCCGTAAAGTAAATCAATATGTAGGTGATTTAGTGTACCGATTTGGTGAAGGCGAAAGATTTTATGTAGGTGGAAAATACAATTTAGTCGATGGAAAATTAGCCAATGCAAATACACAGAACATTCAAATAAATCGATTTGAAGCTGCTGCTGGCTGGTTTATGACTAAAAATGTTTTAGCTAAACTAGAATATGTAGATCAAAACTATAAAAATTTCTCTCAATTCAACGGGGCCACTCCTAATGATCTTTTTGGCGGAAGCTTTAAAGGGATAATGTTTGAAGCAGTAATTTCATTCTAACAAAATGAAACCTTTGTTCTTAAATTTAATGTTGGGTTTAGTATTTTTTTCATTCTTAGGAAGTGCTAAACCCACTTTTTTAGATGATCCTTTTTTAATGATTAATAAAATCAAAATTGAAATTACGGGAACGTCTACCGTTGGCAAATACAATTGTTCAAATACATACTCTAAAATAGATACTGTTTATTTGAATTCTAAAAAAAATAATTTCAATACCGAAATCAAAATGTCTGATTTTGATTGTGGCAATAAAATAATGACTAAAGATTTACAGGGAACTGTAAAAGTAAAAAAATTTCCAACCAGCACTGTTTTCCTTTCCGACATTCGACCTTGTGGAAAAAATTACAAATGCAATCTCACTTTTTTAATCACTAATAAAACACTTAAATACAAAGATTTTATTCTGTTTAATGCGGAAGATAAAATTCACGGATCTCTAAACTTAAACTTTTCCGATATAGAACTCGTACCGCCAGTAAAAATGGCCGGTTTAATAAAAGTGAAAGACAAAATTGTAATCAATTTTAGCTTATACAAAACGCCATAATGCAAGAAATCACAATTGCTATAAAAGATTTAATACTGCTTTTCTGCCTACCTACTATTATTGAACCCGATTTTAAAGGAAATTTAAATCTAAGTTTCAAAAAAGAAAAAATTTGGCACGAGAATTGTCTTCTTATGAAAAGAAAAATAATCTTACGAAGAGCGCTTAATTTTAAAATTTGTATTTTTATTTTTTCAGCTTTATAACCTTTATATTTTATCAACTTTTAAAAATGAATTAATCATGAAAAAACAAATTTTAAGCTTAGCTGTTATCGCTTTATTGGCATTCGCCGTACAATCTTGCGGAGATAAGGAACTAAAACCTAAGGAAGACAATCTCACTCTTGGAAACAAAGTTGATTCTTTAACAACAGATATTGAAGAAGTAAAAGATACTGCCGTAGTTAAAGTAGAAAATGCTGCCAGTGATGCAAAAGAGGCTACTAATAAAACCGTTGAGGAAGTAAAAGATGCCGCTAAAAAAACAGCTGCAGACGTAAAAGAAGCTTCTCGAAAAGCTGCGGATAAAGCAGAAGCTGCTGCTAAAGCTGCAAAAGACGGAACAGTAAAAACCGCTAAAGACGTTAATGAAGCATTGAAAAAATAATTTCCTTTGAAATCAAAATTGAAACCATCCGCCGTCGCGGGTGGTTTTTTTATGCAAAAAAGTAAGCCGATATTTTTTGTATTTTTGCCTTTAAATTAGAACTACAATAAGATGCATTTTATATCACAAGAACTAGAAGATTATATCGAGCAGCACTCCGAAAACGAACCGGAATTGCTGGCGAAACTAAATAAAGAAACCTACCAGAAAATACTTTTGCCAAGAATGTTAAGCGGGCATTTTCAGGGTCGCGTTTTAAGCATGCTATCTAAATTAATTCGTCCGGTAAATATTCTTGAAATTGGCACTTATACCGGTTACGCAGCTTTGTGTTTGTGCGAAGGAATGCAGGAAAACGGACAATTGCATACTATTGATATCAAAGAAGAACTAGTCGATTTTCAGCGTAAATATTTTGATGCTTCACCTTGGGGAAAACAAATTTTTCAGCATTTGGGTGAAGCCATAGATATTATTCCAACGCTTGATGTAAAATTCGATTTGGTTTTTATTGATGCCGATAAAGAAAATTACCTTAATTACTGGGAAATGATTGTTCCGAAAATGAATAAAGGCGGTATTATTTTATCTGATAATGTTTTATGGAGCGGAAAAATTCTTGAGCCTGTACACCCAAATGATGTGAGTACAAAAGTCCTTGTAGAATACAATTTACTTTTGAAAAATGATCCGAGAGTGGAGACTGTTTTACTGCCAATTCGTGATGGATTGACTGTGAGTCGTGTTCTTTAAAATAAGCTAAAAGGTTGAATTGCTTCCTGCTTTAGCTGGAAGGCTAAATTAATTCAAAGATTAAGGCTTTAGCCGAAAAAAATTTTGGCTAAAGCCTTTCTTAAAATCTTCCATAAAAAAACAAGATAAATGAATCATAGTGCTGAAATAAACAATGAAGGTTTTACTATTATTGATAATGTTTATACCGAAAATGAAATTGAAAACCTGATTTCCTTAATTGAAAATATTACTGAAAACAATAACGAAAAAACGACTTTTAGAAAATCTGAGGATTTATTTGCAATCAGACAATTTCACAAAGAAATCCCTGAAACCTTACTTTTTATTTTTAATCAAAACTTACGCGAAATAATAGAATCCAATTTTGGAAAAGGTTATTTTATTACCAAATCAATTTATTTTGATAAGCCGGAAAAATCAAATTGGTTTGTTGCCTATCATCAGGATTTAACTATTTCTGTTGATAAAAAAACAGAAATGGAAAACTTTGAAAATTGGACAACAAAACAGAATCAGTTTGCTGTTCAGCCTCCAAAAGAAATCCTTGAAAAGAATTTTACAATCAGAATTCATATTGATAAAACTACAAAAGACAATGGCGCTTTGAAAGTCATTAACAAATCACATTCAAAAGGAATTTTTAGAGTCGAAAATCTTGAAATTGAAAACGAAAAAGAGACGATTTGTGAAATTGAAAAAGGGGGAATCATGATTATGAAACCATTATTATTCCATGCTTCAAACAAAACTACTAATAACGAAAGAAGAAGAGTAATTCATATTGAATTTAGCAACCAGCAACTTCCTAATGGATTAGAATGGAGTGAAAAAATGATGATAAACAATTAAATTTCTTTAAAAACGAATGCCCTAGCCCAGATGGAAGGTAAAATCCTTGTGCCGGTACGAGGCTTCGGGAGGCACAAAAGATTGGAATGACAACTGGAGTAGCTCCTGAAAATTATCCCGGGAAATACTGAGGTTTTAACTTTCGATATACCAAATAAAGCAACGATCCAAAAACTGCTCCGAAGAAATACCCCGTAAGAATGTCTCCCGGATAATGCAATCCTAAATAAATTCGACTATAAGCGAAGATTAAAGGCCATAAAAACAATAATCCGAAATACTTGAAATGGCGTTTTAAAATCAGAAACAAAAACGTTGCAACCGCCATTGTGTTAGCAGCATGTCCTGAGAAAAAACTGTATGAATTACGAACCTGAACTTCACGAATAATACCTTTAAGATCAGGATTATTACACGGACGCAGGCGCGCAAAAGTATGTTTAAAAAGATTCGTAGTCTGATCTGTAAAAGCAATTAAAACTGCAATAAAAAGCAATATATATAAAGTCTGCTTTACTCCTATTTTTTTATAGATCAGAAAAAAAAGAAATAAAAAGAAGGGCGTCCAATACAATTGCTGGGTAATAATTAGCCAAAATTTATCATAAGTTTCAGAACCTAAACTATTAAGATATACTAATAAACTAATATCTAATTCCTTTATTTTTTCAAGCATTATTTTTGGCGTTTTACAGGTCCTGAGATTGTTTCTATATCTTCTTTTACTTTGTCTATTTCTGTAGCAGTATCGCCCAATAAATTAGTAGATACACTTGTCGTATCACCTAATAAGTTAGTTTTTGCCTCGTTAATCTGGGCATTGATATTACCGGTGATATTCGTCAAAGTTTGAGAATCGAAACCATTAGCCTCTGCCCCTTTATGAATTTCACTTTTAATGTCGTTGGTAGCATTTTTTAACTGCGCCATTGCTTTCCCCATTGTACGGGCAATCTCCGGCACTTTATCTGAACCAAAAAGCATTAAAACTATAAATAGTATGAAAACTAATTCTCCTCCTCCTATACCAAACATAACTTTTATTTTTGTGTGTCACAAAGATATTAAATTTTGTAGCTCGTGAACTTTAAAATTTCCTTAAAAAAAAAGACTCTTTTCAGAGTCTTTAATTGTATGCTTAATCAAATTTTGATTTTTCTTCTGCTTTAGGCCAGGAGTTATTGGTTACATCAATATCGGCCGTCATCAATTTAGGATCTATCTGAATGCTTTTTATTGCTTTTTCTGTAGCGTATACTTTTTTGGCGGTATCGTTACTTTTTCTCCAGATTTGAGCCGGATACTGGAAGTTTTGTTTTGCACCGTCTTCATAAGTGATCTCAACCAAAATTGGCATAATCATTCCGCCTGGTTTGTTAAACTCAACTTCGTAGAAATATTTAGGCGATTTTAAACTCGCTTTTTCTTCAGCTGTAAAAGTTTGATCTACATAATCAGACAATAGTTTTACCTCATTTACTTTCAACGCTTTTTTCTTTGAAGCATTTACCTCAGCGTTATCGCTTGCTACTAAATAAACAAATGGCCCTTTATCAAAACCAAAACGTCCTTTTCTAACTTTTACATCTTTAAGATCAGCAGTTGGAGTTTCAGAAACGTAATATTGTTTCACTTCTTTGATTCCGATATCTACAAAATCAGTTGAATAAAACCATCCTCTAAAAAACCAGTCTAAATCTACTGCAGAAGCATCTTCCATAGTTCTAAAGAAGTCTTCCGGAGTTGGATGCTTGAATTTCCATCTGTTTGCGTATGTTTTAAAGGCATAATCAAACAATTCTTTCCCCATCACTACTTCCCTTAAAATATTAAGTCCTGTAGCAGGTTTTCCGTATGCGTTATTTCCAAATTGGTGAATCGTTTCTGAGTTAGACATAATTGGTTCTAAAAACTTTTGGTCTCCACTCATATAAGGAACAATATTTTTTGCAGGTCCGCGTCTTGAAGGGAAATTTGGATCTAATTCCTGTTCTGCTAAATATTCTAAAAATGAATTTAAACCTTCATCCATCCACGTCCATTGACGCTCATCTGAGTTTACAATCATCGGGAAAAAAGTGTGCCCTACTTCGTGAATTACAACACCAATCATTCCGTTTTTAACTTCTTTGCTTGTTACTCCGTTTTCGTCAGGACGACCAAAATTCCAACAAATCATTGGATATTCCATTCCCTGATCTTCTGCAGAAACTGAAACTGCCTTTGGATAAGGATAATCAAAAGTATGAGAAGAATAGCTTTTTAAAGTGTGCGCCACTGTCATTGTTGAAGTTTCTCCCCAAAGCGGATTTGCTTCTTTTGGATAAACAGATTCTGCCATAACAATTTTACCACCTAATTTTACAGCCATTGCATCGTAAATGAATTTTCTTGAAGATGCAATACCGAAATCACGCACGTTTTTAGCACTAAATTTCCATGTTTTTTTCTTTTCAGAGAAACCTTTCTCAGCTGCTTCCGCTTCTGCCTGAGTAACAATTACAACTGGTTTGTCAAATGATTTTTGAGCCTGTTCATAACGTTTTACCTGTTCTGCAGTAAAAACTTCGGCTCTGTTTGTCAATTCTCCTGTTGCATCAATTACGTGATCTGCAGGAACTGTAATATTTACATCAAAGTTTCCGAAAGGAAGAGCAAACTCTCCGCTTCCCCAGAATTGCATATTTTGCCATCCTTCAACATCATTATAAACTGCCATTCTTGGATAAAACTGTGCAATTACATATAATTTATTTCCGTCTTTTTCGAACAATTCATAACCTGAACGTCCGCCTTCTTTTCTATAATTATTGACATTGTACCACCATTTTATCGCTAATGAAATTTTTTCACCCGGCTTTAAGGGAGTTGCCAGATTAATACGCATCATCGTTTCGTTGATGGTATATGACATTGGATTTCCTTTAGCATCTTTTACCTGCTCGATATTAAAACCACGCTCCAAATCTTTTTTTAAATATTTGCTTGAAAATCCATCAAGTGGCAAAACCTGATTGATTTTTTCGCTTTCAGCTAAAGTCGACTGTGTATTTGCTTTTGCCTGATTTTGATCTAACTGAATCCATAAATATTCTAAACTATCCGGAGAATTGTTTGAATATGTAATAACTTCAGATCCTGTAATTTTTGAATTTTTATCGTCTAATTCGATATCAATTTTATAATCTGCCTGTTGTTGGTAATAGGCAGGACCCGGCGCTCCGGAAGCTGTACGAAACATATTAGGCGTTGCTAATAAATCATACATCTGGCTGAATTTATTCGTATCGTATTTTCCTTGTTGTTTTGGAGCAACGGTAGGAGTAGATTTTTCCTGAGCCATTAATAAAGCAGGAAAAATTAATAATAATGAAAGTTTTTTCATAAAAATGTAATAGGTAGTTTTGTCAGGGTGTGAAAATAATAATTATAATGGTAATTTTAGGCATCCATTAATACTTTAACACTTCTTTCCTTGAAGATTCTGTAAAGAGAACACTCTTTTTGGTGCCAAATGCTGAAATATGTGTAATATTTTGCTGTTCAGCATTCCAATCGACTAAAATAGTATTCGAAATCTCAATTGTTTTAAACTTGTCAATATCTTTTATCCTCGAATAACAAACCAAAACATCGCCTGCCTCCACTTCTTTAGACAAAAAAGTAATTGCTTTTGACTGACCGTTTATTTTTATGGAGAAATTTTCTGCAAGATATTTTTTCAATAATTCTACATCTTGCGGCGTTTCTTTTTCTGTTCCTACAAATGTCTTTTTATGGTATTTTTTTTCCATACCATTATTCAAATCATCAATAAAAATGCGTGATGTAATTTGAATCATTTTTTTCTCAGCCGCATAATTGACCTGAAAAACACCCATATAAAACTTATGAAAAGTAAAAGATGTCAACGATATAAACAAAATTCCAATTAAGGAATAAACTAACTTCTTTTTCATTTTTGCTTCATCTCCACTTTTTTGAACTCCTTATTTTTGTTAATCATGAAGTCCATCAGCTCAAATTTTTCTTCCGGTTGCAAATATTTCTTTGATGCTGCATCGTTAGAACAGTACATCAAAAACAAATCTATTTCATCTTGTTTCAAACCTAATGTTTTAGTATAAAAATCAGGCGTAAAATTATCTTTGGCGTATTCGACAAAAGCAATATCACTTATCACTTCTTCTTTTACTTCTTCATCTTTGCGGAATAATTTTTTTACATCTTTAAATATTCTGACAAAATCTGTCCCGTATTTAATGGTTTGATCAGAGTACATTACTTTATTTTCCGGACTGGATAATTTATCATCTTCAAACTGCATATCGACTATACCTTGCGACCCGCCTTGCAATGATTTTACTTTTAATTCTTTATGAACCAAAACTTCTTTCAATTCAATATTTACCAAATCCAAAGGCACAGTAAAAAGTATTTCTGCACAGTCTTTTTCGGTTAATATCACTTTTTTAGACTGAAAAGCAATTCCTGTAAACAGCAAAGTATCTTTTGGCCTTGCCATAATATCAAACAATCCGTTTAAACCAATAAAAGTTCTAACATTCGCATTTATATTCATCACATACCCACTTTCTATGGTGAGAGATTTATTAACTACTTGTCCGTGTAATGGTTTTCTTGAGTTTTGTCCCATCGCAAATTGGCAAATTAAACACACAACAAGTATTTTTAGGCTATTTTTCATTTTCGAGAATTTTTAGATATTTTCTGGCTAAATCAGTTATTAAAAACATACTCATTGTTTTGTTCTTACTACTCAAAGATACGGCAAATTCAGCATCTTCTATACAATAATATTGAAATCCTTTTATATCTTCTACAGAAATTTTCAATCTTTCTGTATAATAATTATCATCAAAAAGATACTCCATTTTCTTCAAAAGCCCTTCTTTTTTCTCGATTGCAACTTCTTTTTTCAGCATTGCCGTTCTTCCTGAAATTGCATTTAATAATTTATCTCCGCCACTTGATTGCGCTGTATACACTTTTCGTTCTGCTGCCGTGTATTTTTTTTGACCTTGCGGGATAATCCCTAAATTTTCTGCATTAATATTGGCATTTTCATTAACCACAACTTCTTTCAATTCAATTTCCTTTGCAGTCATTTTTATCTGAAGCAAATTTGACTTTAAATCTTCTACAGTAATTCTGCGTTTAAACGGCTCTAAATTAACTGATGAAAAAACCAGCACATCTCCTTCTTTAACCACAATCGAAAACATTCCGTTTGCATCAGAAACTGCTGTAACCTGCGTTGTATTATTAATAATATTGACGCCTTCAACAGAAGTAGATTGCTCGAATATTTGCCCGAGAATTTCCTTGGCACCGGTTGTTTGTCCAAACGAAATTTGGGTTATCCAGAAAAAAATTATAAGTAAAGTTTTATTTGTTTTCAACAGCTAGTATTTCTTTATATTTCACAGCCAGTTCTCCTAAAAGAAATTCTGTTGAAGTTTTATTTTTAGAATTCAAAATCGTGGTAAACTTGTCATTTTCCACAGCAAAATATTCAAATCCTTTTACATATTCAAGCGGAATTTTTAGTCGGTCGACAAAATGATCGAGACTAAACATATTTTCTAAAAGTTTCATGAAAAATTCCTTTTTCTCAACCGCCACTTCCTTTTTTAACATTGCCGTACGTCCGGAAAAAAAGTTCAGCAAAGGATCTGCAGAAATAGAACCGCCCGCCATCGTTCCTGCATTTGCTGTAGCATTTAACGCAGTAGCTGTATGTAATTTTCTTTCGGCCTCGGTATATGTTTTTTGTCCGGAAGGAATAATTCCTAACGCAACAGCATTTATATTATCGTATCTTCTGATAATTACTTCCTGCAATTGATGCATTACAAGATTTAGTTTTACTGTAAAATTAAGGTCTGAAAAATTTTCAGAGAGTAACGAAACTCTGCTTTCCTTAAATTGAATTGATGAAAAAACAAGAACATCCTCGGGCTTAGCCAAAATAGAAAAAGACCCGTCAGCTTTAGTAGTTGTCATAGTTTCTGTTTGCGCGTTAACAACATAAATACCTTCCAAATCATTTGTATTAGAAACAATTTTACCGTTTATAATAACACGCTCCTGGTTTTGAGTCCATGCGGTTTGACTCAAAACAACACATAAAACACATAAAACTTTGTTGATCAAAATGAAAAAATTAGAATTATTCTTAAAAGTGTAAAAATATCTTAATGTGTTCCAAATTTAGTATTAACGGCTTGGTAAAAAAATGTTAATTAAACTTTTGAATTTTAAGCCATAAAAAGGAGTTTTTAATATCTTTAACAACAACAATCTGAGTTTATATTTATGAAAAGCATTATCATTGCCAGCACTTCTACTTTACACGAAGGCAGCTATTTAGAGTATTTATTACCCACTTTACAAGTACATTTTAAGAATTGTAAAAGCATTTTATTTATTCCATATGCGCGTCCCGGCGGAATTTCGCATGAAGAATATACTTTGAAAGCTGCTCAGGCATTTGCAAAAATCAACATCACTGTAAAAGCAATTCATGAATTTGAAAATCCGGAAAACGCCATAAAAAATGCAGAAGGAATATTTACCGGAGGAGGAAATACTTTTCTATTGGTAACAAAATTATACTATCATAATGCAATGCAGATTCTTTCTGAAACGGTAAAAAATGGAACTCCATATTTAGGAACTAGCGCCGGAAGTAATATCTGCGGTTTATCCATGCAGACTACGAATGATATGCCAATTGTTTATCCGCCAAGTTTTCAGACTTTAGGATTAATTCCTTTCAATTTAAATCCGCATTATTTAGATGCCGATTCGCAGTCAAAACACATGGGAGAGACCCGCGAAACAAGAATTAAAGAATTTCATGCTTTTAACTCTATTCCGGTTTTAGGTTTAAGAGAAGGAAGCTGGCTGGAAGTAAAAGGTGAAAAAATCACTTTAAAAGGAATTTTAAAAGCCCGCCTATTTCTACAAAACGAAAACCCGCAGGAACTAGAAACAGAAAGTGATTTGAGCAACTTAAAATAATTTTTCAAACCATATAAGTCACATAAGTTCATTTAAAAAAGTTTTCAATAAAAACTTATCTTTTCTTATATGACTTATAGGTTTTAAAAAAGCTCTAAAAGCAAAAATCCCCAAACAAATGTTTGAGGATTTTGAAGAGCGAAAGACGAGGCTCGAACTCGCGACAACCAGCTTGGAAGGCTGGAGCTCTACCAACTGAGCTACTTTCGCATTAACAGGGTGCAAATATAAATAATTAAATCATTTAAAAAAATAAAAATCAAAAATTATTTAAGTTTGATAAAAAAACCGAAACAATGAAGCTTCGGTTTTTTTGAGCGAAAGACGAGGCTCGAACTCGCGACAACCAGCTTGGAAGGCTGGAGCTCTACCAACTGAGCTACTTTCGCATTACTGGTGCAAATATAAAAAATAAGTTCAGTTTAAAACAAGCTTTTTTTCAAAAAATTTAATTAAAAAACAACTATTCCTTATAACCTATTTAAAACTAAAAAGTTATACATTTATTATTTTTTACACATTATGAATATTATCAAAGAAATTCCATCAAAAGAAACCTATATCGTTCGTCAACCTGTTTTAAGAAAAGGAAAACCCATCGAAAGCTGCATCTTTGAAGGAGACGATTTAAACACTACTCATCATTTTGGATTATTTAAAAATAAAGAATTAATAGGAATTATTTCGTTATTCTCCCAAACCAACACTATATTTGCCGACGAAAATCAAGCTCAGATTCGAGGAATGGCTGTTTTAGATTCACATCAAAAAAAAGGTTTTGGTGAAGCACTGGTAAAACATTGCGAAAAATACTGCCATGAAAATAATATTGATCTTATTTGGTTTAATGCCAGAACAGCAGCCGTTGGGTTTTACAAAAAAATGAATTATCAAATAATTGGCAAGCCATTTGATATCAAAGATGTTGGCGAACACTATTTAATGTTTAAAAAGTTATAAAATGAATAAACTCTACTTTCTTTTATTTATATGCGTTTTTATTAGTTGTAAAAAAGAAACCCCAAAAGTTATTCGGGTAAAAAAAACACCTCCACCGGCAATTATTCTTAGTGATGAAAGAAAAGTAGCGATAGATACTGCATTAATCAACATTTTTAAAAGCGAAACACTCAAACAATTCTATATTGCATCAGAAAATAAAAGCGTTTGGGGAAACCTTAAAAAACGAACTTTTGTTTTATCCCAATTAAAAAAAGCAGAAGAATTAGGTTTAAATCCGGAAGATTATAAAGCAACAACACTCGAAAAATACGAGAAAAGAATCAGTTCTTTAAACGATAAAGAATTGGCTACTTATGACATATTGCTGACTTATAATTTTGAATTGTATCTAAGCCATTTATACAAAGGCAAGCTAAATCCTAAAACATTGTATACGGATTGGGACCTGAAAGAAAAAACTTTTGATGCCAACAGCATTCTTATTAAAGCTTTCAATAAGAATAAACTAGACAGTATTGTCGAGAATATTCAACCAAAACATCAAACTTACAAGGAATTATTAAAAGCACTTGAAATCATCAATAGTTATCCTGAAGATGAAGTAAAAGACACTATAAAATCTGCTGATAAAATAACCTTAAAAGACACAAATAATGCCTTAATAAATATTAAAAAGAAACTTTTATTCTGGAAAGATCTAACCGGAAAAGACAGTCTGACGAATATTTATGATGCCAAAACATTTGAAGCCGTAAAAAGATTTCAGGATCGTCATGGTTTAGCTGCGGATGGCGTTATTGGCGTGGGAACTTTGAGCGCTTTAAATTTTACAAAACAAAAAAGAAAACAACAGATTATTGCCAATCTTGAAAGATGGAGATGGTACAATAATGATTTTGCCGAAAACTATTTTATCATCAATATTCCTAATTACAGTTTGAATGTTATTGAAAACCAAGACACTACTTTAGTACGAAATGTTGTTGTGGGAACAAGTAAAAGAAGAACACCTATTATAACATCAAATCTAAAAACGGTTGTTTTTAACCCTACGTGGACAGTTCCGCCAACTATTTTGAAAGAAGATATTATTCCGGAAATGAAAAAAAACAGGAATTATTTAGCCAGGAAACGAATCACCATATTTGATTCTGCCGGACGCGAAGTTGAGCCAAAAGATTGGAATGAAAACAAACCAAATAGTTACCGCTATGTACAAAGTCCGGGTTATAATAACTCTTTGGGCTTAATGAAAATTTTGTTTCCCAATCACCATAGTGTTTATTTGCACGATACCAATCATCGAAATTATTTTGGAAGAAACAATCGTTCTTTAAGTTCTGGTTGTGTTCGAATTGAGAATCCGTTAGAATTGGCAGAACATATTTTAAACGACTCCATTTCAACAAACTGGCCAAAAGAGAAAATAGATTCTATTATTGAAACTAAAAAAACAATAAACATCAGAATCAACAAGAAATACGCTTTATATCAATGGTACTGGACGGCTTGGAGCAAAAAAAATCAGCTCATTTTCAGAGCTGATATTTATAATCTGGATTCGGATTTGTATGCTAAATTAAGAAATTAGCTTTGCTTCCATCGTAAAACTTCTTGAAGGATGGTAGATAAACAAACACGATTTATCTTTTATTGTTTCGATGATTTCATTTGTTAATTCAAATGGAATCGCCGGGCAACCCTGGCTTCTGCCTAATCTTTTGTTATTTCTGATAAAAGATTCAGAAACATAATCAGCACCGTGCATCACAACCGCTCTTTCGCGGGCATGATCATTTACACCTTTTTCTAATCCGTCTAATTTTAATGAAGCTCCGTGTTTTCCCTGATAAATTTCACCAGTGGCATAAAAACCTAAGCTGCTTTTAAAAGACGAACTTACATTTGAAAATGCCGAAGCAAATTCTTCTCCTGTATTTCTTCCGTGGGCAACCAAAGAATGAAATAAGATTTTGTTTGAATTTAAATCAATCACCCAAAGGCGTTTTACATTTGATGACAAACTAAAATCGATCAGCGTTAAAATGTCTTTGCGAATAATTCCTTTTTCTTTCAATAAGTAAAAGCCTTTTAATGCTTCAGAAAAAGTTCTTAGTTCAGGCAATTCAAAATGGTTAGAATTTAATGTATTATAAACATTTTCAATTTTTGCATCTACAGAAAGTTTTTCAACTTTAGCAATACTTCTTGTAGCTACTTTTTTTAATTCTGGAGTGCTTTTTGTGTCTTTTCCAAAAGACAATAGTAAAAACACCAACAAAGGATAAATTTTGTAAATCATTGAAATTCTTTAGGTTAATAATAAACTTGGGTTCGGCAAATGTATAAAAAAAAGATAGCGCACAAAATAAAAGTCTGTAAATCAGTGATGTTTTGTTGAAATTTTAACAAATGGAAAACAAAAAATTAGCATATCAGCAGAAAAAACCTATTTTTGCCACTTAAATTAACGTTTTATTGTGTAGAAAAAATCTTACAATATTAAAAAGATATAATTCCTGAATATTTAAGTGTAACATTTAACACATTCTGATGTCTATATTATTGTCATCATTCTTTCTAGTAAAATGAAAAAATTAGTTTTTCTTATTTCCCTATTCTCCATATTTTTAGGCTACAGTCAAAAGAAAACTTTACAAGCCCAAACCATTTTTCAGTCCATTTTCATTGATGGAAAATTAGATGAAACTGCTTGGGAAACCGCCCCTACAGCCTCGGATTTTGTGATGTTTGAACCTGATAACGGAAAAGCTATCCCTTACCCTAAAAGATCTGAAATCAAAGTTTTATATAATAATGACGCCATTTATATTGGTGCAATGTTATATGACGATGAACCCAATAAAATTTTAAAAGAAATCTCGCAGCGTGATAATTTTGGAACTGCTGATATTTTTGGTGTTTTCATTAATGGTTTTAATGACGGTCAGCAAAATTTTGAGTTTTTTGTTTCAGCTGCAGATGTTCAGGGCGATTGTATCATGACAGATGCAAACGGCGAAGATTATACGTGGGACGCGGTTTGGATTAGCAAAGCGACATTAAATGACAAAGGCTGGGTTGTCGAAATTAAAATTCCGTATGCAGCATTGCGTTTTTCTGCAGAAGATAAACAAACGTGGGGAATTAATTTTTTCAGGGAAATAAAGCGGGAACGTAAAAAATATACATGGAATTTAATCGACACCAAGATTGGCACTTTTACACAGCAAAACGGTAATTTGGAAGGAATTGAAAACATCAAACCTCCTACCCGATTGTTTTTTATGCCTTATGCATCATATTATTTAAATGCCGGTGACGGACAAAAAACCTACGGAACATTAAAAGGCGGTATGGATATTAAATACGGAATTAATGATGCTTTTACGCTCGACGCCATTTTAATTCCTGATTTTGGACAAACAAAATACGACGATCAAATCCTGAATTTAGGTCCGTTTGAACAGCAATTCAACGAAAACAGAGCCTTTTTTACTGAAGGAACTGATTTGTTCAACAAAGGAAATATGTTTTATTCGAGAAGAATTGGAGGAACACCGTCTATTGATCCGGATTTAAATGATGATGAAAAAATAATAGAAAATGTTCAGAACGTAAATCTTATTAATGCATTAAAAGTTTCGGGAAGAACTAAAAATGGTCTGGGAATTGGAGTTTTAAACGCTGTTACCGAAAAAACATTTGCTGTAATTCAGGATACTATTACAAGCTCAACCAGACGTGCTGTTGTAGAACCGTTGACGAATTATAATGTTTTGGTATTAGATCAGCGCTTCCGCAAAAATTCATCAGTAACTTTAATTAATACCAATGTTTCCAGAAATACGCATTATCGAGATGCCAATGTAACGGGTTTGGCGTGGGATTTAAATACAAAAGCGAATACTTATAATTTATCCGGAAATGTAAAGTACAGTTTAATTAATGCCGAAGAAGATAAAAAAGGTATTTATTCGACCATTGGCTTTGCCGAAACAAGCGGGAATTATCGTTACAGTTTTGGCTCTGATTTTGTTTCTAAAGATTTCGACCCGAATGATTTGGGAATTAATTTTTATACGAATTATTATAATTTTTACGGAAATGCCAATTATAGAATTCTAAACCCAACAAAACTTTTTAATAGTTTTAAAATCAATTATAATATGTATACCGAATTCAACAAAGAATCCGGAAAAGTACAGGACAACAGCATCAATGCAAATTTGAATCTGACTACTATAAAAAATAATTATTACGGAACTGGAATTACATTTTACCCTTTAAAATCATACGATTATTACGAGCCAAGGGCAGAAAACAGATATGTAATGCTTCCGCAAAGAATAGAATGGTGGGGCAGCATTTCGACGAATTACAATTATAAGTTTGCTTTGGATTTCAATCCTACTTTATTATTTTTTAATGAATCCGGTCGAATGAATTATGGTTTTGATATTGGTCCGAGATATCGTTTTAATGATAAACTTTTGCTGACATACACTTTTAGCTATTTAAGAAAGGACAACAATAAAGGCTATATTGACAGTACAGACGATGACGATAATGAAAGCACACCGGAAACTATAGTTTTTGCGAATCGAAATGTAATTACGTACTCGAATACGCTGGGCGGAAAATATGCCATAAACAGTGCTATGACACTTAATTTGGCCGTTCGCCAATATTGGTCGTATGCCGAAAACAAGGACATTCTGGAACTGGAACAAGACGGATCTTTATCGCTATATCCTTCATATACCGAAAACAAAAATTCGAGTTTTTATTCCTGGAATGCTGATCTTTCTTACTCTTGGTGGTTTGCGCCAGGCAGTCAGGTTTCAGTTCTATACCGAAATAGTGCGGCTAATTTTGAACGTACAATCGATAAAGAATTCAAATCGAATGTAGCCGAATTATTGAATAATAGTGCACTAAAACACGTTTTTTCTGTAAGCGTAAAATACTTTATTGACTAAAATGCTGTCAAAAATAAGATTAGAAAAAGAGCGTAGTGTGAATTAATTTTAAAAAATAAAGACTTCTATAATTAATTTAATATTTTTCAAGACAATTCATTTTATTAAACATAAATTGTGGCTTTGCTTTCTTAGACATTTTATAAATGGTTTATCTTTGTAGAAAACTAAAAATGATGAACAAAAAAGTAATCCTTATGATTTTAGACGGTTGGGGAAAATCTCCTGACCCTAAAGTATCTGCAATAGACAATGCAAACGTTCCTTTTATAAACAGTCTTTACCGAAACTACCCAAGCGCACAACTTAGAACTGATGGTTTAAACGTAGGTTTACCTGAAGGTCAAATGGGAAACAGTGAAGTAGGACACATGAATCTTGGTGCCGGAAGAATTGTGTATCAGGATTTAGCCAAAATAAACCTGGCAGTAGCACACAAAACACTTGCAAAAGAGCAGGTACTTATCGATGCTTTTACTTATGCCAAAGAAAACAATAAAAAAGTACACTTTTTAGGATTAGTTTCTGATGGTGGAGTTCACTCTCATACGTCGCATTTACGCGGACTAATTGATGCTTCTCAGGAATATGGTTTAGATAATGTTTTTATTCATGCTTTTACAGATGGTCGTGATGTTGACCCGAAATCCGGAGCAAAATACATTCACGATTTAGAAGAATATATTAAAGAAACTCCCGTAAAAATTGCTTCGATTATTGGCCGTTACTACGCCATGGATCGTGACAAACGTTGGGAACGTGTAAAACTGGCTTACGATTTAGTAGTAAACGCAAAAGGAACGCATTCTCAAAATGCAGTTGCAAGCGTTCTTGACAGTTATGCCAATCATGTTACGGATGAGTTTATCGAACCAATCGTTATGGTTGATGAGAAAGAAAATCCATTGGCTACAATTACTGAAGACGATGTTGTCATTTTCTTCAACTTTAGAACAGACAGAGGCCGTGAACTGACTGAAGCGCTTTCGCAACAAGATTTCCATGAGCAAAACATGCACAAATTAAAATTGTATTATGTTACGCTTACCAACTACGACGAAACGTACCAAAACGTAAAAGTAGTTTATAATAAAGATAATATTACTGAAACTCTAGGTGAAGTTTTAGAAAAAGCAGGTAAAAAACAAATTCGTATTGCCGAAACCGAGAAATATCCGCACGTAACTTTCTTCTTTTCAGGTGGACGAGAAACTCCGTTTGAAGGCGAAAGCAGAATTTTAAGAAATTCTCCAAAAGTTGCTACTTATGATTTACAGCCGGAAATGAGTGCTTTTGAATTGAAAGACGCTCTTATTCCAGAATTAAATAAACGTGAAGTTGATTTTGTATGTTTGAACTTTGCAAACGGTGACATGGTAGGTCATACCGGAATCATGAGTGCTGCAATTTTAGCCTGTGAAGCTGTTGATGCCTGCGTAAAAGGTGTTATCGAAGCAGCTCTTGCAAACGATTATACTACAATTGTAATCGCCGATCACGGAAATTGTGAAACCATGATTAACCCTGACGGAAGTCCAAATACTGCGCACACAACAAACCCGGTGCCTATTATTTTGGTTGATAAAGAATTAAAAAATATAAACGATGGTGTTTTAGGCGACATCGCTCCTACTATTTTAGAGTTAATGGGCGTTCAGCAACCAGCTGCAATGACTTGTCATTCGTTGTTGTAGGAAACCATTTTTATCAATATAGAGAAAGAGACAAATTTTGGAATTTGTCTCTTTTTTGTTTTTATAAAACATAGCCAACGGTTTCAACCGTTGGAACGCAATGAATTTCACTAATAATGTCCCCACGGTTGAAACCGTAGGCTATATTTAAAATACGTATCTCAAATTATAAAAAAATGATATAGGCTCTCAACACCATAAATTATAAGCCCTATCATCCCTCCAACCAGCGTTCCGTTTATTCTGATGTATTGAAGGTCTTTACCAATTTCTAATTCTAATTTTTCAGAAACCTCTTTTCCATCCCAGCTTTTTACTGTGGAAGAAATTAAATCGCCAATGACTTTTTTATTGTTTAAAAGCACTGATAACAAATCATTTTTGATGAAATTATTAATTTTGTCAATCATTATTGGATCTTCTTTAATTCCGTTTCCGAAACCCCGGATTAAATTTGAAATACTGTTTTTGATAGACGATTCATTACCTTTTTCCAAATCACCAGAAATTGACAATTTTATTTCATCCCAAATTCCGTTTACATAATCCTGAACTTCTTTTTTGCCGGCAAAACCAAGAATCAGATTGTTGATTTTCACCCGCATTTCTTCTGAGTTTTTTACCTGATCGAGAAAATCATATACATATTCGTCTATTTTAATTCTTACGGCGCTGTCTGGATTTTTTGCTTCATCTAAAAAATCGGCTAAACCATTAAAAATTCCTTCTGAAATGCTTTTATCGGCTAAGCCAAAACTCAAAAAAGGCGTTGATTCTTTTACTTTTTTCCGAATCAAATCTTTATTAATCGCCAATTCGGCACTCATTAATTCCATTAAATTAGTCAGCAATTGGTCTTTTACATTTCCTTTTTGCAGAGGTTCTAAAGCCAAAGCGACCCAATCACCAAAATTAATTCCTTCCAGTTTTTCCTTAAACTGAACCTGAATAAATCGTTTTACATCTTCATCCTTTATGGTTTTCAAAACACCGGGAATAATATTTACGGCCACTAAATTTGCTATTTTATTGGCGTTTTCATCTTGTGAAAGCCAATCTGAAGCTTTTGTAGCAAAATTAAATTCTTCTAATTTGATTTCCAGTTTTTCGCGATTTAGAAATTCCTCAGAAACAAAACTGCCCAGATTTTCGCCAATTTCATTTTTCTTGGTTGGAATAATCGCCGTATGCCAAATCGGGATTCCCATTGGATGGCGAAATAAGGCTACCACGGCAAACCAATCGGCGATTCCACCTACCATTGCTGCCTCGCTAAACGCCTGCAGCATCGGAATCTTAAAATAAATAGCAATTATAAACAAAAGGACCGCAAAACCTAAAAGCGCCAAAGCATTTCCTTTCATTTTTCGTAAAGCTTTTTCTTTGGATATATTTTCCTGGACTATCGGAGTTTTCATGATTTAAACGTTTTTACTACTAATTTACGGTTTTTCTGTCAAATATTAATCTGAAAAAGCTTTGTGTTTTTAAGAAATAGTCAGAATTAAAAAGGTTTGCCATGAATTTCACCAATTTTCACTAATTATTTTTTGCGTAAATTTTAAAAACAATGAAATTCGTGAAATTCAATTTTTATATTAAAATTGAATTCGTGCTAATTCGTGAAATTCGTGGCGAAAAATTTATATTAAAATCGTACTTTTGCGAACTGAAAATCTGAAAAATATGATTATCCAAAAAAGTAGAGAGGAAATTGAATTAATGCGCGAAAGTGCTTTAATAGTATCTAAAACATTAGGAATGATTGCTTCTGAAATCAAAGAAGGAGTCACCACATTATATCTTGACAAATTAGCCGAGGAATTTATTCGTGATCATGGCGCAGTCCCTAGTTTTCTGGGATTGTATGATTTTCCGAACTCACTTTGCATGAGTCCGAATGCACAGGTTGTACACGGAATCCCGAATAATACGCCTTTGAAGAATGGTGATGTTATATCTGTAGATTGTGGTGCTTTCAAAAACGGTTATCACGGTGATCACGCTTATAGTTTCGAAATTGGTGAAGTTGCTCCGGAAGTTAAAAAACTTTTGCAAGTAACTAAAGAATCTCTTTACGTAGGAATCAGAGAATTTAAAGCTGGAAATCGCGTAGAAGATGTTGGAAATGCAATTCAAAAATATACGGAAGCTCACGGTTACGGAGTTGTTCGTGAACTAGTTGGACATGGTGTCGGACAAAAAATGCACGAAGAACCGGAAATGCCAAACTACGGAAAACGCGGCCGAGGAAAACTTTTTGTTGAAGGAATGGTTGTTGCCATCGAACCTATGATCAACATGGGAACCAGAAACATCAAACAACTAAAAGACGGCTGGACAATCCTTACTGCCGACGGAAAACCAAGTGCACATTTCGAACACGACGTTGCCTTGATTGATGGAAAACCAGAATTGTTATCGACTTTTCAATATATCTATAAGGCTTTAGGAATTGAGAGTAATGAAGAGGATGAATTTAGAAAAGTGCCTTTAATATTATAATTATTTCACAGAGATCCACAAAGATATAAGCCAAGATTCACAAAATTATTTATTTTACAAGCCTTAAATGTTTGAAGAAAACAACGAATCTCGAAATAAATTAGATGCAATTACATATAAAATTATTGGTCTCGCAATTGAAGTTCATAGACAGCTTGGTCCCGGTTTATTAGAATCAGCTTATCAAGAATGTTTATTTTATGAAATTGTAAATTCAGGGCTGATAGTTGAAAAACAAAAAGTTCTGCCGATTGTTTATAAAGGACATCAAACTTGATCATGGATATAGAATTGATCTACTAATTGAGAACACAATTGTGATTGAACTCAAAACTGTGGAAGCTTTTACAGATGTACATTTCGCATAGATACTAACATATCTAAAACTAGGAAATTACCCGTTAGGATTATTAATTAATTTTGACTCAAAAATTTTAAAAAACAATATAAAAAGATTTATAAACACTTTGTGAAGCTCCGTGCTTACTTTGTGAAACTCTGCGAAACAGCCCCCATGAAAAAACTTTTTAAAATAATACTTAATACAATTCCGCGCCCATTATTAATTCGTTTGAGTTATGTGGCGCGTCCAATTTTGGCTTTCTCATTAAAAGGAGACAAATTTACTGATCCTATTGATGGGAGAAGTTTTAAATCGTTTTTGCCTTACGGATATGGGAAACAACGTAATAATGTACTTTCGCCGAGTACTTTATCTTTAGAAAGACACCGTTTACTTTGGTTGTATTTAAATGATCAGACTGATTTTTTTACAGCTCCAAAAAAAGTATTGCATTTTGCTCCGGAACAGGCTTTTTATAAATTATTTCGCAAGCAAAAAAATCTTGATTATACAACAACGGACTTGTTCTCGCCTTTGGCAGATGTAAAAGCAGATATTTGCAATTTGCCTTTTAAAGACAACGAATACGATGTGATTTTATGTAATCACGTTTTAGAACATATTCCGGATGATACAAAAGCGATGCAGGAATTATTTCGCGTATTAAAACCTGGCGGAATGGCGATTTTACAAATTCCACAGGATTTATCGAGAGAAAAAACTTTTGCTGACGATACTATTACAGATCAGAAAGAACGTGCTAAAATATTTGGTCAGTACGATCACGTTCGTATTTATGGACGCGATTATTTTGATAAATTAAGAAGCATTGGTTTTATCGTAATCGAAGAAGATTATACAAATAAAATTGCCCCGGAATTGGTAGAAAAATATTGTTTGGCAAAAGGCGAAATTATTCCGTTATGCTTTAAACAGGAAAACTAAACCATTAGATTTTTCACGATATAATGATATAAGTTCATTTAGAAAAGTTTTCAAATTATGTTATTTTGAAAACTTTTTTAATTTAAACAAATCCCCAAATTACACTCAAACTACCCCTAAACTTGAAACCTTCAAAATCATTTCAATTTTGTTTTGACGTCAGTTTTGACAAAAACCTGAATACTTATCTTCCAACAGCTTATGTTGTTGAAGATACCACTGACATTAAATACTTAGACAAAAAAGCAACGTCTGGAATTCTTAAAAGCTTTGGAATTGTTTTTGAAGATTTAGATTCCAGTTCAAAAAAAATACTGACGGCTTGCGAATCTTTAAAACCTGACTTAATTTTTAAAAAATTCAGTACTAAAGTCAAATCGGCAAAAACAATTGCAGATCTGCAGAAAGATTCTAAAATTGAATTTGCAATTCGTCAGCATTTGCAACTAAATCTGGATTGTTTTTATACTTTAATTGTAAAAGAACAATTTCCGCTGTCTATCAATATGAGCGCTGAAAAGGACTTTTTTCGTTCGAAAGTCAATACTGAACCACTTTCTTTTGAGCCACTTATTCAATTTGATAAACACTCCGAAGGAATAACCTATACGCTGTCTTTAAAAGAAAACGAAACTATATTTTTACCTATGAATAGTAGCGTTGAAGTTCTTTTAGATGAGCCGGGCTGGTTAATTATCGATAAGAAATTAGGACAGTTAAAAGATCTCAATTCTAAAAAACTTTCGCCTTTTTTAATCAAAAAATCAATCGAAATTCCTTCAAAATTAGTTGATAATTATTTCAAAAATTTCATTCCTGAAATCGCTAAAAAAATTGACATTCAGGCAACCGGATTTGAAATTGAACTTCGTGATAAAATTGTTTCCTGCGCGATTCAGCCTGTTTATGATTTCTTCAAAAATTGTTATTATCTAAATCTTTATTTTGATTATAACGGCTATATATTTGACGCAAGTAAAATTAAAAAAACGCATTCGTTTGTTGATTTTAGTATTATTAATGAGCCGAAAATCATTCAGTTTAAACGAAGTACTGATGAAATTTTATATGCAAATAAATTACTTAAAACTGGCTTAATAAAAATCAAAAACGAATTATTTGGATGCAACCCAAATGCGGAAATTCAAGATCCTTACGCTAATATTCAATGGGTTATTGATCGCAAAGAAGAGCTCGAAAGTTTAGGGTTTACAATCCAAAATTTAAAACTGGAAAGCAAAGAAATTATTACTGAAAGTTATACTGTTTCTGCTTCAAAGGAAACGACAGGAGATTGGTTTGACATCAAAATCATCATAACAATTGGAAATTTTACTATCAATTTTAAAGAAATTATTCCAAATATAAAAAGCAAGGAAAGATTGTTTTTATTGCCCGAAGGAAATTATTTTTTGATTCCGTTAGAATGGCTCAGCACATACAGTTCGCTGGCAAAACTGGCTAAAACAGAAGACGGAAACCTTCTTTTGCGCAAAAGTAATTTTACGGCTTTAGATTCTATATCCGAAATCAAAAATGATACAGAGCCTATTTACGAAGCAGAATATACAGCTTCTGATTTGTTAAAAGCGACTTTAAGGCCTTACCAAATTGACGGTGTAAAATGGCTTTTAGGTCATTTCAATTCGAATTTGGGAGCTTGTCTGGCCGATGATATGGGACTTGGTAAAACATTACAAACTTTAGCTGTTTTGGTTGCTGTACAGGAACAATTGGGTTTTACTACTAAAACTACGAATTTTGATTTATTTCAAAATGAAACCACTATACAAAGAGAACCATTAAAAACTTTAATCGTTTTACCTTCTTCATTGGTTTTTAACTGGTATAATGAAGCGGCAAAATTTACCCCGCACTTTTCGAAAATGCAATATGTGGGTAATGATAGAAAGTCATTAGCGAGCAGATTAGATTCTTGTGATTTAATTTTTACGAGTTACAGCATTGTGCATCGAGATATTTCAATTTTAGAAAAATATAATTTTCGCTATTTAATTTTAGACGAAAGTCAATACATTAAAAACAAGAATTCTAAAATTTTTAAAGCGATTAATAAAATAAAGACTTATAATAAAATTGCATTGAGTGGTACTCCAATCGAAAATTCGCTTGACGATTTATGGTCGCAAATGGAGTTTATAAACCCTGAAATTTTGGGTACTTATAATTTTTTTGCTGAAAATTTTAAAATTCCGATTGAGAAAAAGCAAGACGAAAACAGTTTATCTGAATTAAAAAATCTGATTCAGCCTTATATTTTGCGACGAACCAAAGAGCAGGTTTTAAAAGATTTACCAGAATTAACAGAGCAGATTTACTACTGTGACATGGATCCTGAACAGGAAAAATTATATGAGCAGGAAAAATCAAAAGCTCGTAATTTTTTATTGAAAACAGACGGATCAAGTCCGGATAAAATTAGCATTATCAATACATTGATGAAGTTAAGACAATTGAGTAATCATCCAAAAATGGTTGATCAGGAATCTGAAATTGATTCCGGAAAATATATTGCGGTTACTAATTATCTCGAAACTTTAGTAAAAGAGAAACAAAAAACAATCATTTTTAGTTCGTTTGTTACTAATTTAAGTTTTTATACGACCTGGTGTAAAGAAAATAAAATAGCATTCTGTGAAATTACAGGTGAAACTCCGGCAAGTAAAAGAGAAAAGCAAGTAAAACTTTTTCAGGAAAAAGACGAACCTCTATTGTTTTTTATTTCCCTTAAAGCGGGCGGCGTTGGTTTAAATATTACCAAAGCTTCTTATGTTTTATTTCTTGATCCGTGGTGGAACCCTTTTGCTGAAAAACAAGGAGTTGGACGAGCACACCGAATTGGACAATTAAATAAGGTAAATGTTATTCGCTTCATTTCAAAAAATACGGTAGAAGAAAA
>Ga0247741_1000021_pt1 | contig 199922 bp, 153 predicted proteins | sample UWRJL213509R2_FD_180945 | JGI IMG/M metagenome (GOLD analysis project Ga0247741, IMG submission 180945) | Plant litter microbial communities from Arlington Agricultural Research Station in Wisconsin, United States - UWRJ-L213-509R-2 | ecosystem: Environmental > Terrestrial > Plant litter >...
TCCTCAGGTTTCTGATTCGCTTTATGAAAGTTTTTTGATTTCTTAGGATATTTATCATAACTAATATCGCTAGGGTTTTCAATCACAGACTTTATAGTAATCAATTCTCCTAAAGTATGATTAGTATGAGCGATTTTATAATCTAAAAGATATTCACCACAAAAATAATTGTTGTTTTCATCTTTCTCCATGATGCCTGTATAAACCCCTTTTTGCAACATTTTTTCTTGTGAATCTTTAGACATGACTTGTTTATTTTAAAATTAAAGGTACAAAGTTAATCAATTTATGTTTGTTTTAGGGAGTTCTTTACAATCTCAGTATATTTGCACATGCAAAAAAACTTTAAGCCACATCCTAATTCATTCAAAAATACGTTTTGTGTTTTTCATGAAGTACCTGCAAATGAAATTGAAGGCTTAAAAAAGCAGTTTGAAAGCAAAGCCGGCAGCACCTATTATTATACCGAAACCGGAATGTATCGCGTTTCCAACCATTGGGGAAGACTGGCAAACAGCAAATGGCGTTTAATTGCAATGGAACCTGAAACGCCTGCGAAAACTAAAATAGGTTTTGCCTCATGGAGCGAATTTCATCCGGACAATGCCGAAGAGAAATTGTATTATGTTGATGCTGATTTTGATAAAAATACCGTAACCTATCAGCATAAAAATAATCCGGAATATGATCGTAAAGCGATTTTAAGAACAAGTTTCGAAACCACAAAACGCATCAAACAAATCAGGAATTTACAGAAATTAACATCCTGGGCAAAACATTTTGATTACGATGATATTGCTGATTTACGAAAGCAAATTATTACCGAATTGATTTTTACCGAGAAAACTTTAGACGAAATTAAAAGAGAAATATAATGGGACGCAACAACGAAAGGAATATCAAAAAGCACAACGACAAATTGCACAAAGCCCAGAATAAAGTAAAACAGGCTGAAATTGCACGCAAAGAAAAACTAAAAGAAATAATCAAAAAGTTCAACGAAGACAAAAAAGAAGAATAGAAAGGTTGCCACGAATTTCACGAATTAATTTTAAAATTTGTGTTCAATACAGATTGAAATTTGTGCTAATTTGTGAAATTCGTGGCGAAAAAAAATAAAAGACATGAGTAAATTCGAAGATTTAAAAGTAAGAGTGCAGGAAATCATTGATTTAATAGCTGCAAAAGAAAACAGAGAAGCCAATAACAAATTGCTTGAAGTAAGTGATACTTTAGATGAAATGCTGGATCATGCAGAAGAAGATGAAGAATTAAGAGAAATCAGCAGATATCAGGTTTTACTGAATCAATTGCATGTAAAAATTAACGGCGAAGAGCAGGTTGATGGAGAATAAAAAATGTTTTTGTGATACAGGTTTATCATTTAAAGATTGCTGCGGATTGTATCTGGAAGACAATCAAAAAGCGCCAACAGCTTTAGCGTTAATGCGTTCGAGATATTCTGCGTATGCGACTCATAATGCTGATTATCTTTTGGAAACCACTTATGTTTCCGAAAGAAAATATTATTCTAAAGCAGAAATTTTAAAATGGGCAACAAGCAATAAATGGCAGAAATTAGAGATTTTGAGTTTCTCTGAAAATACCGTTGAGTTCAAAGCCTATTTTTTAAATGCAGATAATACACCTCAAACGCATTATGAATTTTCAACCTTTAAATTTGAAAATAATGCATGGTTTTACCTTGACGGAAAGTTTGAATAATTAGTATACTTCTGCCCAATTACGCTTCATTTTCTGCAAATATTTTAACTAAAAATTAATAAACGTTTCTTTTTTCGTAATTCTAAAATAGTGTAATTTTAGAATTATGAAAAACGAATTTAAAAAAGGTTTTTATTTTAAGACGTACGAAGCCCCATTTCAGTCTCCGTTTGAAAAACTTTTTGGCATTTTCAAAGAGCTGATCACCCATACTTCGGGTGATTTTGATGAAGCTATAGACTGGCTTCGGGAGTTGGACAAGGAATATAAACTGACCGACGAAAACTACACAATCGATGATTTTATCGAAGATTTAAAAAAGAAAGGTTACATAAAAGACGAGGTTAAAGAAGACGGAACAGGCGGTTTCGGAATCACTGCTAAAACAGAACGTGCCATTAGACAGCAAGCCTTGGATCAGATTTTTGGAAATTTAAAACGTTCCGGAAACGGAAATCACAAAACAAAACATGCCGGAAATGGCGATGAACATACCGGAGAATTTCGAGAGTTTAATTTTGGAGATGGTTTAGAACGAATTTCGTTAACAGAAAGTCTGCGAAATGCCCAAATTAATAATGGTGTCGAAAGTTTCATGCTCACCGAAAATGATTTGGTTGTAGAAGAAACGCAATACAAAGCCCAAATGAGTACGGTTTTGATGATCGACATTAGCCACAGTATGATTTTGTATGGCGAAGATAGAATTACGCCTGCTAAAAAGGTAGCAATGGCTTTGGCCGAATTAATCACAACACGTTACCCAAAAGATACGCTTGATATTTTGGTTTTTGGAAATGATGCCTGGACGATTCCCATAAAAGATTTACCGTATTTGCAGGTGGGTCCGTATCACACCAATACAGTTGCCGGTTTGCAATTGGCGATGGACATTTTGCGCAGAAAGCGAAATACGAACAAACAAATTTTCATGATTACCGACGGGAAACCAAGCTGCGTGCGCGAACGCGATGGGTCTTATTATATGAATAGTAACGGTCTCGACGAATATATTGTAGATAAATGCTACACGCAGGCACAACAAGCCCGAAAACTCCATATTCCGATTACAACTTTTATGATTGCAAACGATCCGTATTTACAGCGTTTTGTGAATCATTTTACAGAAGCCAATCAGGGAAAAGCATTTTACACCGGTCTAAAAGGTTTGGGTGAAATGATTTTTGAAGATTATGAAACGAATAGGAAGAAAAGGGTTCGATAAAATAGGTTCAAAGTTACAGAGGTTCAAAGGAACAAAGGTATTGATACACAACGCATATCGTAGAGACGCACGGCATTGCGTCTAACACAATCCAAATAAAATAACAATAAGATATTTCAATAAAATGGAAATAAATAATATAAAAACACTCGGCCAATTAAAGGCTTCAGGATATAAGAGCATTAGCATTAAAGATGAATTACGAAATAATCTTCGTGAGAAAATCAAATCAGGAACACCCGTTTTTGAAGGTGTTCATGGTTTTGAAAATACGGTAATTCCGGAGTTGGAACGCGCTATTTTATCTCGTCACAATATCAATTTATTAGGACTTCGCGGTCAGGCAAAAACACGTTTGGCTCGTAAAATGATCGAATTATTAGATGAATATATTCCGTTTGTTTCGGGTTCTGAAATTAATGACGATCCGTTAAATCCAATTTCACGTTTTGCAAAAGATTTGATTGCAGAAAAAGCAGAGGAAACGCCAATTTCATGGTTACACAGAAGCGAACGTTTCTTCGAAAAACTAGCTACACCGGACGTAACCGTTGCCGATTTAATTGGAGACGTTGACCCAATAAAAGCGGCTAATTTAAAATTATCATATGCAGATGATCGCGTGATTCACTTCGGAATGATTCCGAGAGCGAATCGTTCTATTTTTGTAATCAACGAATTACCTGATTTACAAGCCAGAATTCAGGTAGCTTTATTTAATATTTTGCAGGAAGGTGATATTCAAATTAGAGGTTTTAAATTGAGAATGCCTTTGGATATGCAATTTGTGTTTACGGCAAATCCCGAAGATTATACCAACAGAGGAAGTATTGTAACGCCACTTAAAGACAGAATTGGTTCTCAAATTCTAACGCATTATCCTGAAAGTGTTGCCATTGCAAGAACGATTACAGAACAGGAATCAAGATTAGATCAAAATCAAAGCGATATTGTTTATGTGCCTGGTTTAGCAAAAGATATTTTGGAGCAAATTAGTTTTGAAGCCCGAGAAAGCGAATATATCGATAATAAAAGTGGTGTAAGTGCCAGAATGAGTATCACGGCTTACGAAAATTTAATAAGTACTGCAGAACGTCGCGCTTTAAAAGCCGGAGTTGATAAAACAAATTTACGTTTGTCTGATTTTATCGGAATTATCCCGGCCATTACCGGAAAAGTCGAATTGGTTTATGAAGGAGAGCAGGAGGGAGCAGCCTTCGTTGCTCAGAGTTTAATTGGTTCAGCAATTAGAACATTATTCCCTACACTTTTACCAAAAATAGAAAAGTTAGAGAAATCGGGAGAAAAAACAGCTTACAGTGATTTAATCGAATGGTTTTTTGCCGAAAGTGGCTTCGAATTATTAGACGATGCTTCGGATGCTGAATATCAGGAAATTTTGGATGAAGTAACGCCATTGGATGTTTTAGTAAAAAAATACCAGCCAGAATTGGATAAGAAAGATAAATATTTCTTCAAGGAATTCATTTTATGGGGATTGGTTGAATACAAAAAATTAAGTAAAGACCGCTTTGCGAAAGGGCATCAGTTTAAAGATATGTACGGAAGTTATATTAGTAAATTATAAATTGCGAATTAAGTTTTTGTCTTAGATATTCAAACCCGACAGATTTTTAAAACCTGTCGGGTTTATTTTATATGACACATTTTCTATTTACTCAAAATAAACCCATTACCAGTTTTATTTCCTCTACCTTGCTCCGTTAGCTGTATTTGCAGTTTTTCCCAAAACAAAATGGAAAATAGTTTCGAAGATTTGATTTCGAGTTATATTGAGAATAAAGTAGGCATTTCAGAGCATTTTTTAAGCCCGGAACTGGCAAATCATTTAAAACAAAACTTATTAGATTTAAATGAAAAAAGTTTATTGCTTGCTGCCGGAATTGGTAATTCAGAAAAACTATCTTACGATGGCGCCATCAGAAGTGATTCCATTTATTGGCTGGACAAAAAGCACAATAATGTCTTCGAAAATGAATTTTTCGATAAAATAGATGCTTTTATATTGTACTTAAACGAAAGCTGTTACACCGGGATTACAGGTTATGAATTTCATTATTCGTTATATGAAACCGGCGATTTTTATCTTAAACATTTAGACCAATTCAAAAATAATCCAAGCCGGAAATATTCGATGATTAGTTATTTAAATAGCAATTGGAAGAAAGAAGACGGCGGAGAATTAATGATTCATCAGGAAAACAACAATCAGAAAATTGCTCCAACTCAGGGAAAAACAGTTTTTTTTAAAAGCAATGAATTAGTTCATGAGGTTTTGGTTACACAAAATACCAGAATGAGTATTACTGGCTGGTTAAAGAGCGATTAATCTATTTTTTTTGAAAGTGTAAAAGAGATAAACCTTATTTTTGTATTTAAAATATAATGATATGTTATTTCTTGTTTTAAGTATTCTTTGTAGCGTAACTGTTGGTGTAATTTTCAAAATAACTCGTAAGTATAACGGAAATCCAATTCAAATTGTAACCTTCAATTATGTGTTTGCCCTTATATTGTGTTACCTTACTTTTAGTCCTGATATTTCTCAAATTCATACAATTGCCCCGTGGAATATTTATATTGCAGTAGGAATTTTGCTGCCACTAGTTTTCTTGTTTCTTATCGCATCCATAAAATATATGGGAATTGTAAAAACAGATGCCGCACAACGATTATCACTTTTTATTCCAATTCTTGCTGCCTGGTTTATTTTTAAGGAAGAATTTAATACTTATAAAGTAATTGGTCTAATTATTGGATTTGTCGCATTATTATTCATCTTAAGAAAAAATACAGGAAACGATCAAAATAAATGGATTTATCCGGCAATTGTTTTACTTGGTTTTGGGATAATTGATATTCTTTTCAAGCAAATTGCACTTTATACCAGTTTGCCTTATACAACTTCATTATTTATTGTTTTTGATATTTCATTAGCGGTTTCTTTACTTATTGTTATTTATGATGTTGTAAGTAAAAAAGTGAAATTAGAAACTAAAAACATCCTTTTCGGAAGTTTGGTCGGACTGTTTAATTTTGGGAATATTCTGTTTTACCTGAAGGCGCACAAAGCATTTGCAGAAAATCCTTCAACCGTTTTTGCCGGAATGAACATGGGCGTTATTATTTTAGGAAGTTTTGTTGGTCTGCTTTTTTTCAAGGAAAAACTATCCAAAATTAACTTTATTGGTATCTTTTTAGCCTTAATTGCCATTATTTTGATTGTTATTTCTCAATTTAAGTAATTTTTTCGTGAGCTTAATTCGTTAATTTACAGGTTCTTTTATGTTAAGTTTTAAAATAATTAAAATAAACTCGACTAATTCTATAGAATATATAAAATATATTTATAAATTTGCCTCAACAATGAGAAACTATAGCCAAAATATCATTCAGGTCATGTGCAGCTTCACGATGTGTTGCATGATGAACTATGTAATGAAATGGCGTCAATAGAAAATGGACTTGTTAGTTATTTTTTTTTTTAGCCTTTCATGCACCATGAAAGGCTTTTTTTTAGAACTATTAAAAAATCAATAAAATGAGATCGAATAGAAATACCAATATAATGATGCAATGCTGTCTTATGAAAATTCCGTGTTGTAGACAAAATAATTGTTACAAACAATAATGCTCTTGTAAGAGAGTCAGGTAAAATTCTAAATCAAAAAATAACCCCAATTAAAAAATATAAAAATGAGTGCAGAATTAATTAAACAGAATCCCTTTCAATCTATGATTGATCGTTTTAATATTGCCGCAGATATTCTTAATCTTGACGAATCAATCAGGCAGAAACTGCAGCGACCGGAAAAACAAATTGTCGTTAATTTTTCTATTGTTCTGGATAACGGAACCGTACAAAACTTTGAAGGTTACCGCGTGATTCATAACACAGCATTAGGACCATCAAAAGGCGGGATTCGTTACGATAACGGCGTAAATCTTGACGAAGTAAAAGCATTGGCAGCCTGGATGACCTGGAAATCTGCCGTTACAGGAATTCCGTTTGGAGGTGCAAAAGGCGGCATTATCTGTGATCCGAAAACACTTTCTAAAAAAGAATTAGAAAAAATTACAAGAGCATACACAAAAGCTTTATCTGATATTTTTGGTCCTGAAAAAGATGTTCCGGCACCGGATATGGGAACTGGACCTGACGAAATGGGCTGGTTAATGGATGAGTTTTCTCTTGTTCACGGAAAACCAATTCATGCCGTTGTAACCGGAAAACATTTGCATTCCGGAGGTTCTTTGGGCAGAGTAGAAGCAACCGGAAGAGGCGTAAGCATTATCACACTTTTGGCGCTTCAAAAATTAAAACTAAGACCGGCAAGATCAACCGTTGCCATTCAGGGATTTGGAAATGTAGGATTGCATTCGGCGTTGTTTTTACATCAAAAAGGATTGAAGATAGTCGCTGTAAGTGATGTTTCTGAAGCATTTTACAATCCGGACGGACTCAATATTCCGGAACTGATTTTGTATTACAATCTGAATAATAAAAGTATTAAAGGGTATCCAAATTCTGTTGCAATTAAACACGAAGACTTATTGCTTTTAGAAGTTGATGTCTTAATTCCGGCGGCGAAAGAAGATGTAATTACACAGAAAAATGCAAACGAAATTAAAGCTAAAATCATTGTAGAAGCTGCAAATGGGCCGGTTTCATCTGATGCCGATCAGATTTTACATGAAAACAATGTTTTGGTTGTTCCGGATATTTTGGCAAATGCAGGCGGCGTAACGGTTTCGTATTTTGAATGGCTTCAGAATTCGCTTTTAGAATCATGGAGAATTCATCAAATCAATACACGTCTGGAAGATATTTTAGAAAAAGGTTTTGAAACTGTTTTCAGAATTGCGGCAAAACACAATGTTACGCCACGTATTGCGGCTTATATCATCGCTTTGCAAAAAGTTGCCGATACACAAGCTGTGAAAGAAGTAGCATTGGATGCACCAAAATTCAAGCAGAATTAAAAACTATTGAGCTAATTTTTTAACACATAGAAAGATAGATTTTTTTAAGAATACAAAATTAAGCTTGCTTATTCACAGTCACTATTGTGATTTTATGAAAAAGTGAAACGTCTTTTTCAGATTCCAGAAAGCTATGTTCCTATGTGTTTAGAAAAAAAATAAATAGAATGTAATTACTTGTATTATGAATCAAAAAAGTAATTTTTAAAATGGAACATATTAATTTTCTGGCGTTTGCGATGCCTGCGTTTTTTATTTTTTTATTTTTGGAATACAAACTGGCTCAACGCAAAAAAAGACCTGAGATTTTCAATTACGAAAGCTCTGTTTCGAACATTAGTATAGGTATTGCCGAAAGATTAATCAATCTTTTTGTGGCCGCAAGTTTTTATCAGCTCTATTATTTTATCTATAATAATTACCGAATTCTTGATATTCCGAGTAATATTTTTGTCTGGTTTGCCCTAATTCTCGCAACAGATTTTGTTTGGTATTGGTACCACAGATTAGGTCACGAAGTCAATTTTTTCTGGGCAGCGCATATTGTACACCATCATAGTGAAGAATTTAATTTTACGGCTGCAGCCAGAATTACAACTTTTCAGGCTGTTGTACGAACTGGTTTTTGGTGCATTCTTCCGCTTACGGGATTTCATCCTAAAATGGTTATTACAATGTTGATTGTGCACGGTGCTTATTCGTTTTTTACACATACACAGCTTATTGGCAAAATAAAATGGTTAGAATATGTTTTTGTAACGCCATCTGTTCACGGCGTTCATCACGCATCTGACGAAAAATATCTGGATAAAAATTACGGCGATATGTTTACTTTTTGGGATCGTATTTTTGGTACTTTCCAGGAAGAAGAAGAAAAACCAAAATACGGATTGACGCATCCGCTAAAAAGCTACAGTTTCCTTTGGCAGCACTTTCATTATTATTTTGAAATTTACGAATTATGGAAACGTTCCTCAGGATTTAAAGCCAGGTGGAAAGCTGTTTTTGGAAGCCCGGCACACATGGATCAGGACATTCGCCCAATATTAGAAAAGCGATTCCTACAGGATAAAAGTAATCCGCACCAAAGATTGAAATTTAGAAATTACCTTTATATTCAATTGGGAATCTGTACTTTATTCCTAACAGTTTTCACCTATTATTTTGAGTTTTTAAATCTCTTTGACAAAGTTTTTGTGCTGAGTTTTATTCTGATAACATTAGTCAATTGCGGTGCTTTGCTAGAACAGCGCAATTGGATTTATTATCTCGAATATGCGAGAATTTTTATTGTAACGAGTTATTTTTTATACGAAGAAGATTTAACAGCATTTTTGTTTGTCCCGCTTGCGATTATGATTTTTGCAGAGCAGTTATTTTCATTGAGTACACGTTATCAAAATGTGATACTGCAATTAGAATCAGAGTAAAAAGTTTAAAAGGTTGCCACGAATTTCACGAATTTTCACGAATTAATTTTTATAAATTAATTCTAGTTGATAAATTATCGCAAAAGAATAATTAGTGAGAATTAGTGAAATTCGTGGCAAAACTTTATATCGTTTTAATCGCCATAATTTTCTCTTCAAACGTATCTTTAAAATCTGATTTGCTTTTGATTCTCGTTTTGTACGTGTAAATTGTAGCCACAGAAAGTTCCAGAAATTCGGCCATTTGGCTGCTGTCCTGAATGCCTAATCTGTACAAGGCAAAAATGCGGAGTTCGGTATTTAAAAGTTCGCCTTTTTTTACCACGCATTTATGATCATTCGGGAATAAATTATTAAAATCCGTCACAAAAGTAGGGAATAACCTCAGGAAGATTTCATCAAACTGGTGAAAGAGATTTTCGCGTTCTTCCTTTACATTATAACGCTTTAAACTTGCAATAACTTCATCGGTTTTCTTCGTAATAATTTTATGAAGTGTACTTTTCTGAATGTGATCTATTTTATTAATAAACGCAGAAGTTGCCTTAATAAAATACGTAATATATTCTTCTTTAATGGCATTGGCTTCGCTTAAACTCACATTCATTTCCTGCAATTGCGCATACGATGAAGCCATTATTTTTCGGGCTTTATTCTTTTCTTTTAATTGTTTGAAAATGATAATCAGAAACAAAATAATAATCAAAGTTAAAATCGTCAATAGAATAATGATTCTTTCGAGTTTATCATTTTTGTCTTTTACATTATTTAATTGCGCTTTTTCGATAATAGGCAAAATCGACGAAATTTCAATTTTTCGATGTCTTGCATTATAGAAAGTCGCGTCGTCCATTGCGATATTAATGTACTCATTTGCTTTGTCTAATTCGCCCATTTTAAAGAGTTCATTGGCAAGATTTCGCAAAGCAACGGTTTCTTTCGTGGCATTTTTCACATCGGCAATGGCGGCGAGTGCGAGGTAATAAATGGCTTTTTTGGTATATCCTCTTTCCGAATAAATATAACCGAGACTCGAAGTGGCGATTCCGTAATAATCCGGAGGTAAATTATAGTTGTTAATCCAGTAACTAAAGGCAAATTCTGCGCCGCGCCAATCTTGTTGTTTAAGACGTTTTAAACTTTCTGCTGCCCAGTATTCATTGCTGTTGGTTCCAATTAATTCTAACGCTTTTTTCAGGAAATGATTTCCCTGTTGTACATAATGAATATTAAAACGCTGATCTTTATTATAATCGGCCAGATCATAATAAGCACGTGCTTTTATGGAATAATATTCGAATTTATTTTTCTGATCGAGTTTTTGTTCTTCGATAACATTCAAAGTATCAATTGCTTCTTTGAATAATCCGGATGAAAGCAGTACAAAACCTTCTTTAATTCGGCTTTTAGCCAAATACTTCGGATCTTTTAAAACAATAGCTTTAATTTTTGCTTCTTCTAAATAATAATAAGCAGAGTCGTATTTAAAAGATTTATATTCTTCGAACAACGACATATAACAATTGTACAATTGTTCGTTATTTTGGCTTAAAGTAAATTTTGAAATGTCTTTTTTTAGAGCTGCAATTTTATGATATTTCTTTTTTAAGTAAACTTCTTTTTTCAGAAGCACTTTATCTAATTCTTCCAGAACAGGATTTTTCTCTTTCGCAGCCAGAGAAAAACCTGCAATAAAAAAATACAGAATCAATATTCTTCGCATGGTTTTGTTTTGGTTAGGGTAAAAGTTAGTCTTTTTTGATTTGTTGGTTAATTCGTTTTTGGTTAGAAATAATCTTAAAGAGTGGATGATTGAACAACTTTAAAATTAGCATTTTAATTTGTTATGCATTTAGAAATGTGTGATTTAGTTGGTAAAATCACTTCTAAATGTTAAAAGTAGTCTAATAATTTGCAATTATACAATAAAAAGCAATTATATATATGTATAGTGAAAAAAATATAGACATAAATTTTCATATTGTCATTATTGCCATTAACTACATAGCATTTTTGGTCTAAACAACGTCTTGATTTTTACAAATACAAAAACACTTTAAATTATTGATTACTAGTTAATTAGTTTGAAAAAGGGCTAATATTTATCTTGATTTTTCTCAGATATTTTTTTTTAGATTTATTTAAGATCTAGTTTCGTTCCGTCCTTTTCAAAGGATGAAAACTAACAAAACAAACCACAAATTTATGAAATGTAAAAGTATTTATTGGTTAGCTGTTATTATGTGTTTTATGACCATTGGTTGTGATAATACAGAAGACGGAAGCTATGTTGATCCGATTACCCTTTACGAGAAAGTAAACGGAAATTGGGGATTAACAAATTTGAAAATGGTTGATGAATCTGCTAAGATAAATGCCATCGAACCTAGTGAACAAAACTTGAGTACGTATTTTAACTACGAAGATTTTAAAATCAAATTCAACGTAGATGAAAAAATGAATCCAACAAGTTATGAAGTTCTGGGAGACGTTCCTCCATTGTTTGCCAAAACCGGATTTTGGAGATTAAGTTCAGATTTTCAGCAAACTAACGCAAGCGGTCCGGTACGAATTTATTTGTACAGCGACGTTCAGAAAACGCAAAAAACAGATGAACTCAGACTGACTTCAGTTCCGGGAAAGAATGACGAAATGGAACTTCAATTGGTGCATTCTTCAGGCGGAATTGCCTTTGTGTCTTATGTATTCAAATTAACTGCTATTAACTAAAAGTAATATGAAAAAGTTTATATATACAATTTTACTTGCCCTTTTGATGGCTCCTAATTTCATCAATGCGCAAGAAACCACCGGAGCTGTAGGAGCAATGTCATCGTTTCCGGTAGTATACAAATATGATGAGCAGGTTACCTGGTATTTTGATCTTGCCGGAACTACGTTTTTAGAAAACGAAGACCTTTATATCTGGATCTGGTCACCATCAGAACCCGATGCGGGCAATTGGGAAAATTCTTCAGATTTTGCAAAACTGCATTACGAAGGCAATAAAGTGTGGAGTTTTACTTTAACTCCAACCACTTATTTTTCTAAAACTCCGGCAGAAATTGCAGCGAGCGCAGGATTTTGGTTTCGTTTAAAAAACAAAAACGGATCGAAACAAAGTGAAGTTGCCAATATGCCTTACACAGATTTTTCTTCTTTTTACACTGCAAATGAGTTAATCAGAGCTTATCCAACAAAACCAACTCTGGACAAACCGGTAAGTATTTTGTTCAATGCCAATCTGGCTCCCGGTTTTGCAGGTGCTACAAGTGTACACATGCACAGTGGATTGAACAATTGGGATGTGAAACAGGAATACCAATCCTGGCTTCCTGAAATTGTGGCGAAAACAAAATTGAAAGATTTAGGAAACGGTTTTTACAAAATGGATTTAGTACCAAAAACCTATTACAATGCGCCAGACGGTTATGTGATGGAAAATTTAGTTTTTCTGATGGTAAAAGACGATTGGGCAGGAACAACTCCGGATCAGGTTTTGTACGCAGGAGCTTATGAGCCGCCGCCAGCACCGGTATTTGGATTTTTTCCGTTACAAATTAGCCAAAAAGATTTTCTGGGGATGTACAGAAAAAACAACGAACCGGGCGTAAACAAATTAATCTACACGATTACTGCGGGAAGCAAAGTAATTGCGGGCGAGTTTGCAGGCGGAGTTGCTGAAATAAAAGGATTTGTCAATTTGGTTTCAGAGCTTCAGGGAATTCCGAATTTAAGTGAAATTCATGTTTTGGTCAAAGACAATAAAGACAAAACAATTTCGGATACAACCATTCCGCTTAAAACTTTAGACAAATAATCTATCAAACCAAACACCAATTCTAATGACTAGTAAAAATAAAAAAATAGGCCTGCATCAAATGTGGACTACTAAATCGGTGGTATTCATGATTTTCATGCTTTTCCTTTCGGCAGGAATATTTGCGCAGGGAAAAAAGAAAGTATCAGGTACCGTTTATGACAATGCGGGAAGTGTTTTGCCCGGAGCTTCGGTAATTGAAGTAGGGACAAAAAACGCAACTTCTACAGATTTTGATGGAAAATTTACGCTGGATGTAGCCGCAGGAGGTGCAATCGAAGTGTCTTTCATCGGAGCGACAACACAAAAAGTTCAGATAACTTCAACAACTTCAAATATAGATGTTCGTTTGCAAAATGACGGGTATCAACTGGCAGAAGTTCAGGTCGTTTCTGTGGGATACGGAACCCAAAAGAAATCAGATTTAACCGGAGCAATTTCTACGCTTAAAGCAGATGATTTATTAAAGGGAACAATATCTTCGACAGAACAGGTTTTACAAGGAAAAGTAGCGGGATTGAATGTGATTCGTCCTTCCGGAGATCCTGCTGCGGGCTCCTCTTTACGCTTACGCGGAGGAACCTCATTAACCGCAAGCAACAGTCCGCTTATTGTAGTAGACGGAATTGCGGGAGTTGATATCAATGTCGTTCAGCCTTCGGATATTAAATCGGTTGACATTCTGAAAGATGCTTCGGCGACAGCCATATACGGTTCAAGAGGAGCAAACGGAGTTATTATTATTACCACAAAAGCCGGTACAAAAGGCGTTTCTGTTACCTATAGCGGTTTATCAAGCGTAGGTTATGTGGCTGATAATTTAGATCTTTTATCGGCAAATCAATGGAGAGCGCATGTTCGTGACACAGGAAATCTGGACGCGGTTGATTACGGCGGAAACACCAACTGGCAAAAAGAAACAGAACAAGTGGCAATTTCGCAATCGCATACTTTAAGCATAAATTCCGGCAAAACAGACAGCGGTTTCAGAGCTTCACTTTCGTACTTAAACAATGAAGGTGTTATTAAAACAAGTGGTTTAGAAAGAATCAGCGGTAACGTAAATGCGTACCAATATTTTGGCGACAATAAAGCTGTAAAATTTGATATTGGTTTATTTGCCAATATAGACAAATGGCATCCAATTGATTACAGAATTTTTGAGCGTTCTTACAACCTGAATCCAACAATTCCGGTTTATGATGCCAACGGAAATTTTTCTTCTGTAGGAGGAAATATCTACGAAAACCCGGTTGAGATTTTAACCAACAGAACCGTAGATAATGAAAGACACAGACTTTTGGGTTATTTTAAAACCGAAGTTAAATTTCTGAATGATTTCATGGCGGTTGCCAATATTTCATTAGAACATAATGCGATGCAGGGAAGTACATACAAACCTTCATACGCTGTTATGGAAGGAAGAACGGAAGGCGGTTATGCCCAAAAAACCTATGCAGAATTTACAAATGCACAAGGCGAATTGTATGTAAATTATACTAAAATTATTGATAAACACAATATCAGCGCACTTGCCGGATATTCCTATCTTGAAAATATTTACGATGGTTTTGGCGCGCAAAGAAGCGGTTTTGTTACCGATGCTTTTAGCTACAACAATTTAGGAGCAGGTTACAATTACCGTTTGGGCGATGTGTACTCCTATAAAGGAAAATCGAATTTAGTTTCGTTTTATGCACGTGCCAATTACGGTTACGACAGCAAATATTTGTTAACTGCAACAGTTAGACGCGATGGTTCAAGCCGTTTTGGAGAAAACAATAAATGGGGAACTTTCCCTTCTGCATCTGCGGCGTGGAGAATTTCTAACGAAGATTTTATGAGTTCTTCAAAAGGCTGGCTGGATAATTTAAAATTAAGAGTAGGTTGGGGAATTACCGGTAATCAGGATGGAATTGGTGAATACAAATCACTTTCAATTTTAGGAGTGGGTAATGATAGTTACTACGACCCGGTTACAGGAACATGGAGTTTGGCTTATTCTCCAAAACAAAACCCAAATCCTGATTTAAAATGGGAATCTACAGAACAAATAAACGTGGGTATAGACTTTAGTTTATTTAACAGAATTACAGGTTCATTCGAATATTATTCTAAAACGACAAGAGATTTACTATATACGTATGAAGTGCCGCAACCGCCTTATTTAGTGGGAAATATGTTGGCAAACGTAGGTGAAATGTCAAACAAAGGAGTTGAGCTTACGCTGAATGCAGATATCGTAAAAGGAGATAAATTTACCTGGAATGCAAACTTGACTTTAGGACACAACGTTCAAAAAATCGAAAAACTATCAAATCCAACGTATAAAACAGATGTGATTTACAGCGGATCTTTACACGGATTAGCGGGTATGTCCGGACAATATTCTCAAATTATTGCTGAAGGATACCCTGTTGGAACTTTTTGGGGATTTGAAAGTGCAGGGCTTGGCGCCGATGGAAAAATGCTTTACTACAACGCTGCCGGAGACAAAGTTCTGGACAATGTTTTAGTTGATGCTGATAAAAGAGATTTAGGAAATATTCAGCCGGATTTGACTTTAGGTATCGGAATGAATTTTACGTATGGAAACTTTGATTTAGGAATTTCCGGTTACGGAATGTTTGGTCAAAAGGCCTTAAACGCTACAAACATGATGTTGAACGATCCAAACAGATTACCGGCTTTCAACGTTCCCGATGACTTTTTAGGAAGCGGCATTACATCTGCACCAAAATACTCAAGTTACTGGATCGAAGATGCTTCATTCTTCAGACTTCAAACGGTTTCTGTTGGATATACATTGCCATTAAAATTGAAAGGTTCAAAATTAAGAATGTATTTAATGGGCGAAAATCTTGCTGTATTTACAAAATACAAAGGTGTTGATCCTGAAATTGGTTTAAATGCTCAGGACGGAATCAACCAAACGGGAGTAATGGATCAAACCGGATTGGCAGCGCCTGGAATCGACAGGTACAACAATTATCCTAGACCAACAACGATTTCTGTTGGATTAAATTTCACGTTTAATAATTAAGCGATTAACTCAAAAATATAAAAAATGAAAATCAAAATAACAGCAGCACTATTGATGAGTATGCTTTTTACGATATCATGTACAGACTTAAACGAAGATTTGTACGATAGAGTAGAAGACGGAAACTTCGGAAATACGCCAAAAGAAATTGATGCATTAGTTGGTGGCGCTTATTCTTCGTTAAGAGGATTTGCCGACGGAATTTCAAATAATTATCCAACTTGCGAATATGTTTTCTTTTTAAATGAAACTGTTTCAGACGAAGCTACAATTCCAACGAGAGGAACCAACTGGTACGATGGAGGACAATATCAGGATGCACAAAAACACACCTGGAAACCGGATAATCGTATGATTCTTTCGGCATGGCGTTACAACTACACCGGAATCGCAAAAATCAATTCGATCATTTATCAAATTGATAAATCGTCATTGACAGCTGCTGCAAAAGCACCAATTTACGCCGAATTAAAAGCACTAAGAGCGTATTACTATTACAATCTTCTGGATATGTTTGGAAATGTGCCAATCGTAGTAAATTTTGAAGATACTTCTTTACCATCAAATTCAACCAGAAAACAAGTGTATGATTTTGTAGAGAAAGAATTGGTGGACGCGCTTCCGTATTTAACTTCGAATGTGGTGTATTCTAAATTTACTAAAAATGTGGCTTATTCGTTATTGGCCAGATTGTATTTAAATTCAGAAGCATTTGTGGGAACACCGCGTTGGCAGGATTGTATCAACATGTGTCAAAAAGTTACTGGTTATACATTAGCACCGGATTTCTTCGCCAATTTTGCGACACAAAATGAAAAATCACCAGAAATTATTTTCGCAATCCCATATGATTCAAAAGCAGGAACTGTTGGAAATTATATGAGTTCAATGTCTTGTCATTATTTGCATAAATTAACGCTTTCTGCAATTGGAGATTATCCTTGGAGTGCCAATGGAATGTGCGCACAACCAGGAGTTTATTCAGCTTTTGCAGAAACAGATAAAAGAAGAAAATGTATGGTTGCCGGAGATCAGATCAATTTAGCAACCGGACAAGTGATTATGATGGATAACGGAGAACCTTTAACCTACACAGAAGCCGTGACAAGTGTTGCTGATGCCAAAGAAAATGAAGGTGTTCGTTTAGGAAAATACGAAATGAAAGCCGGCGAAATGTGGGAACGCGATCACGATCTTGTCGTAATTCGTTATGCCGAAATTTTAATGATGCAAGCCGAATGTTACGTTCGTTTAGGATCTGCAGATTTGGCAAAACCATTTTTACAGCAAATTGCAACACGCGCCGGAACAGAATTGCCAACAACAATCGATCTTGCTTATATCGATAAGGAATTGCTTCGTGAATTTACTTTTGAAGGAAGAAGAAGAACCGATAACATTCGTTTTGGAACATTTTTCGATTCATGGTGGGAAAAAGGAGCAACAGAAGAATACAGAGCAATTTTCCCAATTCCGAGTAGTGTGATGACCACAAATAAAAACCTTAATCAGAATCCCGGATATCCTGTAAACTAGATTCTGGAATGTCAGTCTTCCATGTTGGTTAGTCGTGGAAGGCTGACATCTTTTTGGTTTTTTTGCCACAGATTGAGATGAGTGAAATATTTCAGCTACAGATTAAAGGATTTAAAAAAGATCTGGGATAATCTTGTAATCAATGGCAAAAAAATAAAAACAAAAAATAAACAAATATGAAAAGATATATCACATTATTGTTTTTTGGGATTTTGAATATTTTAATGGCCGCCAGTTGTAGCAGCGATGACAAAGGTTCAGATAAACCTGCAGAACCAGAAATAGTTGCGCCCGTTGCAATTGAAAAAACAAATAGCACCAAAATTTACGTGCACTATATGCCGTGGTTTGAAACCAACGAAAGCAGTGCCGACAAAAAATGGGGATATCACTGGACAATGGCCAACAAAAATCCGAACACGATAGGCGCAAACAATCGCAGAGAAATTGCATCGTATTATTATCCCCTAATTGGTCCTTACCATTCAGGCGATAAAAATGTGATCGAGAACCATTTATTATTAATGAAATACTCCGGAATTGATGGTGTTTTAATCGATTGGTATGGTACTTATGATGTTTATGATTACAGAATGGTCAAAGAAAATACAGAGCAATTAATTGCAATGCTAAACAAAGTTGGTTTAGAATATGCCATTGTTTATGAAGACAGAGTAACAAAAAGCGCTGTCGATGCCGGAAAAGCAATTTCTGTAACCGCAGCAGCAAAAACTGATTTGGCTTATATGGAAAAAAATTATTTTGATGATACAAACTACATCAAAGTAAACGGAAAACCTTTGTTGCTAAACTTCGGTCCAATTGTATTGCAAACGCCGGCAGAATGGACAAATGTTTTTAACACCATAACCACAAAACCTACTTTTGTCACACTTTGGGATCAATCTGTAGAGGCGGGAGCAAATGCTTCAGGAGAATATGCGTGGGTTTATAAAGACAACTCTTTCCTGACGAATTTTTATACCAATACAAAGCCAAAATTAAATGTGGCAATAGGAAGTGCTTATCCCGGTTTTAAAGATTTTTATGCTGAAGGCGGAGGCGGAGCTGCGATTGGATGGACAATTGAACATAATAATGGTGTTACGCTTGATGAAACACTTTCGATGGCTAAAAATGCAAACCTGAACTTTTTACAATTAATTACATGGAATGACTTTGGAGAAGGAACCATGTTTGAACCAACTGTAGAATTTGGTTACACTTATATCGAAAAAGTAAAAACTTTTGCAGGCGTAAAAAACACTGAATCGGTTTTTCCTGAAATCAGTAAAATGTACAATTTAAGAATCGAAAAGAAAGGCAATGCCGATGTGCAGCAAAAATTAGATCAGGCTTTTAATTATTTTGTTTCGGCACAGCCCGCAAAAGCAAAACAATTGATCAATGAAATTAAATAAAGAGTTGTAATTAATACAATTAAATAATGAAAAACATAAAATATAGATACTGTTTAATTGCTTTAGCGTCGATTTTGATTTACGCGTGCAGTGCAGGTACTAAAAAAACATACACAATCAGTTCGCCTGGAAAAACTACTAAATTGGTCTTTGAATTAACCGTTTCAGGTCAGCCGCAATACAGTTTTTCATCCAATGGAAAATCGGTTATTGAGCCTTCTTTGATGGGATTTGAATTTCAGGAAATCCAGAAAATGACGGAAGGTTTTGAAGTCGTTTCCACCGAAGAAAAATCGTCTGATGAAACCTGGGAACAGCCTTGGGGCGAATTCAAAAAAGTTCGCGACCACCATACCGAATTGATTGTTCATTTGAAAGAATCAAAAGGAGACGAACGTTTGGTTGATATTATTTTCAGGGTTTTTGATGATGGTGTAGGATTTCGCTATTTTTTCCCGAAACAGCCGCATTTAAACAAAGTAAAAATTGCTGACGAAGCAACGCAGTTTACTTTTAAATCAGAAAATGAGGTTTGGTGGATTCCGGTTCACAGAGAAAACAGTTATTATGAAAGTACGTATCGCAAAACGCCTGTCAGTAAAACAGATACTATAAATACGCCGGCTACTTTTGAAACCAAAGAAAAATTATTTGTGGCAATTCACGAAGCCAATCTGACTGATTTTGCCTCAATGACGTTGTTAAAAGTAAACAATAAACAATATAAAAGCGAATTGGTGCCGTGGGCAGATGGTGTAAAAGTATATGCCGAAACACCTTTTACAACGCCTTGGAGAACCATTATCGTAGGTAATAATCCGGGAGATTTAGCAACTTCTACGATCATGCTTAATTTAAACGATCCATCAAAAATTGAAGATCTTTCCTGGATAACACCTTCTAAATATATTGGAATCTGGTGGGGAATGCATTTAGAGAAATTCACTTGGGGTCAAGGTCCAAAACACGGTGCAACAACAAAAAATACTAAAGAATATATTGATTTTGCTGCGAAAAATAATTTCGACGGTGTTCTTGTCGAAGGCTGGAACGAAGGCTGGGACGGCGACTGGACTGCAGACGGATCTGCATTTAGTTTTGTAAAACCGTATCCTGATTTTAACCTGGAAGAAATTACAAAATACGCAGCTATAAAAAATGTACGTTTAATTGGTCATCACGAAACTGCGGGAGCTACCAAAAACTACGAAAGTCAGTTGGAAGATGCTTTTAAGCTGTATAATAAAATGGGAGTAAATACCGTAAAAACGGGTTACGTAAACAAATATCTGGACAAAAAAGAATGGCACGATAGCCAATACGCAGCGCGTCATTACAGAAAAGTAATGGAAACAGCGGCGAAATATCACATCATGATCGACAACCACGAACCTATTAAGGGAACGGGTTTACAGCGTACGTATCCAAACTTTATGTCGCAGGAAGGCGGCAGAGGACAGGAATATAACGCCTGGTCTGTAGATGGCGGAAACACGCCGGAACATTTAACAACTTTGCCTTTTACAAGAATGCTTTCAGGACCGTTCGATTATACTCCGGGAAATTTTAATTTTGATTATAAAACACCTTCAGGAGCGTGTGTGCAAACGACTTTGGCCAATCAGCTGGCGTTGTATGTGATTATTTTTAGTCCGCTGCAAATGGCATCAGACTTGCCGGAGAATTATGAAGGAAAACCGGAATTTCAGTTTGTAAAAGAAGTTCCTTGCAATTGGTCAGACACAAAAGTTTTGGATTCTAAAATTGGCGAATACACGACAATTGCCCGCAAAGACTGGGACGGAAAAAACTGGTATTTGGGTTCGATTTCGAATAGCAAAGCCAGAGATTTAAAAGCACCATTATCTTTTTTAGATGCCGGTAAAGAATACGAAGCCGAAATTTATGCCGATGGAGCAGGAGCGAATTACAAAACAAATCCGTATCCGGTGGTGATTTCAAAACAAAAAGTAAATAACAAAACAGTTTTAGATATTAAACTCGCAGCTGGCGGAGGAACAGCTATAAAATTTTCTCCGGTACAGAAATAATAGTTTAAGTTTATTTGAGTTAAGTTGAGTAAGAAAACCCGATGTCTTTATTAGAGATATCGGGTTTTTGATTTTTTTTCACCATATAAGTGATTTTAGTTTTGCGATGAATGGAACGCGGATGACGCGGATTCGCAAGCGAAGACACAGATTATCGCGGATTTCTATATTTTTGTTAATTTCGGCGAAAGGAGAAGCGTGTGCCAATCCCGGCATTTAATATATACTCTAAATAAAAACCTTAGAACCTTAGTTCCTCAGTATCGTAGCGCCTTAAAAAAATTAATGTTTATAAAGCTTAACATGCTTACCAAAAGCATAAGTTGCGGTTATGCTTGGGCCATTATATCCCCATTTGAAAAAACCGTTGAGTCTTTCTTTTTTGGCGTCGACTCTTATATTAAGTCCGGTGTAGCCTGCTGTTAAACTGAAGTTTTTGTAGACGTTGTATAAAATAGATAAGTTGTAACTCCACAAACGTCCGTCGATATCGTTGATTTTTAGCGCAAAATAATTGGCATTTGCATAAAGACCTAATTTTTTTCCTAATACGAATTCACCCCAAAGCCCAAGATCGGGAAGAGGGGCTGTAAAATCAAAATTATCTCTGTATTCGACTGCTGCAGTGGCGCCTTCGAGTCTTAAACCAACATCACCTAACAAAATGTGTGCTCCAATAAGCGCTCCGATTTCATATTTTGGTTTTGATATAAAAGCATAACCGTAGGTAATTCTATAGATTTCGTTGTCCATAAAAGCGGAGACTGTTGCGTTTACAGGATAAATATGGTCGCCAAATTCAATATCTTTTTGAAGGGTTTTGGTTGATGTTCTTCTTAAATAAAAATATTCTGCACCAAGTCTTGATCTTCTTGAAATTCGCCATTCAAATGCTCCTGTAAACGATGTGGTGTTTTTATCAAATCCCAGGTCTTTTTCAAAATCGATCATATTTCCAAATTGACCATTGTTGCTGCCCACTTCTACTTGCGTATTATTAGAAGGAAAAAATGCTCCCGCAGTTACTTTAAAACGTCTGACGTGCCAGGGCAGTTCGTTAGCATCATAATCCTGAAGCTTTTTTAACTCATTATTATTTTGTAAAGAAGGAAGAGTGGTTTCTACCGGAATTTCGGCTGTGGTTTGTGCCTGAGCTGAAAACCAAAAAAGGGAAATAATCGACAAAGAAAATAGTTTTTTCATGGGAATTATTTTTTAGGTTTTATTGACAAAATTTTAACAATTAAAGTTAGCGAAAAAAAGCGTTCATTTTACGTTTTTAAATTTTATTATTTTTCAGATTAATTTGATAATCAGTAATATATGTTTTTTGTGTTTATAAAAGACTTTTTTTTGTGAATGCTAAATTTGTAAGAATTATTAAAATTCCACAATGCTTTTTTGAGTACGGTTGCGTGAGGGATAGGAGCTGTCCGCCACGGCGGAGCGGATAGCCCGACAGCATCCAGATGAGAGGGCGTATATACGTAAAGTTAAATAGCCCTCTCATCAGGATGGTGGCACGCCCAAATTTTTATTCTTGAAGGTTATAAATAGCTTATAATGTGAAGATTTAAGTACCTTTTAAGATTTGTTTTTATAAATTGTTTCTATATATTTGAAAACTTTATTTCCCCAATAAATATGACTAAAAATTTAAAAAAATTCTTTGTTCGATCTCTTATTATCCTGCTTTTTATACACCTTGTTTATTTTATATATGGTTTTTTTAAGTTTGAAGGAATCAGGAATGTCAATATTTATTCTGAGTTTTACCGATTTAAATTTTATGACGATGTTTCGATATCGCACTTTTTTGTAAGCGGTTTATTTTTACTTTTCTTTCTGATTATTTTGATTAGAAAACATGCCGGACAGCAATATTCTGCAAGAAGACTTATGAAAATAGGGCTTGTTTTACTTTTGGTTTCATTTTTAAGTTTTTCATTTTTTGTAAGTTACAGCTTTGGACTGAATGCAAAAATGAGGGCTGAATTACCTGAAGCGAATTTTAATAAAGACAAAGAACTGTTGAATGTTTTAAATCCGTTTTTGTACAATTACACTTCGTATAGTTCTGAAAAGTTATTTAATGTTACTAATATTTTATATCCAAAACCTTATCCGGTTATAGAAGAAATCGACAGCACATTGATTTCTGAAAATAATTATATTACAGAAAGTACGTATTACAGCATTGATACTTTGAAAGTTTTGACTTCAGACCTTGATAAAATAACGAAAAATGGCATTTCAGTCTTAGATCGTATTAATATTGATCCGGCAGTTATTAAGGATAGAATTATTGCAAAAAACAGAATTAAAGACAGTACACAAATTATATTTAAAGGCATGGAAGTTAATCCAAAATATGATGATGGTATATGTATTTTTATGCAAAATAAAGATTTGTACAAACCTGTGCACAAGGTTTCGGTAGAGAAACAAGAGTTTGATGCGGCTGTAAAACGTTATAAACTTCTTTATAAATACAATAAGGATTCTTTGCTTTTTAGTTTTAAAAGAATTGATACTTTGTTGAAAAAATACAATATCGAAAATTATTTTGATAGCAAAAAGCTTATAGTTGATGTGTATTACTATAAAAAAAACAACGACAAAATTGTTGGCGGTATTGCCAATGATTTTGATAAAAAGGCTTTGAGAGAAAAAATTAATACGATTGATAAATTATTCTACAAGCCAAATTATCTTGATCGATCTATCAGAACGATATTTTTTGCCGTTATAATTTCTGTTTGGACAATCCTGTTTTTGATTTACATTTTATTGAATAATAAAAAGAAAGCTGTTGCCGAATAATTACACACGATGATAATCGGCTTTCCAGTGTACGATGGCTTTTTTGATGGCACTTCCGGTTAAATTATTTTTAATCGCATCGTCGATTAAATTTAAAATTTCGTCGTCTGGCGCAAAACGCAAGGCAAATATTTGATCATCTGTTAACTTGTATTCAAATTCTTCTAATCTTTTTCCGGTAAGTGTAAAATAGCGGTAACGAAGTTCAAGTCGTACAATTCTGTTTTGTAAAATAAGCGAATAGTGCTGGCGGAGCATGTAAGCAAGACAAAATAAAAACACAAAACAGACACTTATAAAGCCCCAGATTAATTTATCTTCATTATTTTCGGCATGACAGGCAAAATAAATGCTTCCTGACAAAAACGCTATGAGAACAGGATAATAAACAAAATGATGCCACGGATAAAATCTAATGTGGTTGGAATATGTTTGAATTTTCATGATTTTTTATGCATTAAATGATAGTGTTAAATTAATAAAAGCTATTCAATAAAGAATAGCTTTTATTTAAAATAAACTAACAACCAATATTTTTTATAATCGAATCTTTAAAATGTAACCTATAAGTAGTGAGTCCATATAAATTACAAGAGTTTGGATTATTTTAAAAATATCTTAAAACCTGTGGTAAAATTATTGTTACAGCGGTTATATTTTGTTACATCTTAAAGCAATAATATTATAGAATTCAAATGCTCTTTTTATAAAATTATTCAATAATTAAAAATTAAAAATCGTTGAATCAGTAATTTTTCTCACTCAGATTGACTAAGAAGCAGATTTTTAATTTTTTATTCTCAATTTTTAATTAATTGAATAATTTTCCATTCTTCTAGTTTTGACTGAAATGACTGGCTCGCATTTGCCGGACTCGACGATGGTAAAGTAATGAATTGATATTCTTTTTTTAAATGGACATATTTTTTGAAGAATGCAGCCGCTTTTTGTCCGTTAAAAAGTATCGTTTTTATATTGGGATGCGTTTCCAGGAAAGCTTTAAAATCATTGGAAATTTCATTTTTTATGGCACTGTCTAAACTGCCTATGCGATCACAAAATTGTAAAACATCCCATAAGGCAATATTGTTTTTGTGAAGTAATTTTTTTCTGATTTCATAGTCATTTGAGAATTCTTCGTTTAAAATTTCGAACATAAATTTCCAGAAATTATTTTGTTTATGACCATAATATTGATTCAGTTCTAACGACTTTGTTCCGGGTATTGTGCCTAAAATCAAAATGTTAGCATTTGCTGATGTTATTGGAGCGAAAGAAAAACTCTTCATAAATTGTTAATAGGAGATAAAAATATTTAAATGTTAAAATAAACTCTTACAGCGAATTATAAAACAAATTACAAAAATTATATAACATTTTCGGACTATCATTAAACGAACTTTGGAAAATAGATTTAGAGGATTTTCTATTCAAGAAAGTTCTCTTACGTACCCAACGATCTATAAAACAGAATATAGAATTTAAAATCCCGTGCAAGATGAAAATAGTTACTATAAATACAGAGAAAATAGAAAATATTTTTGAAGAGTTAACTTTAAACGTAGGAGGAAAGGTAACTTTTGATTTAGATGAATATACATTAGAAGTGAATAATGGTTTGGCAAAAGGTTCTATTATTGGCGCTTCATTCAATGATGATATCTCTTACATTCAGTTTGATATGACTTTTTCGACTGATGTGAGAATGAATATTTTGAATTTAAAATCGTCTCCGGTTTATTTTGCTTATTGCTCAAAAGGAAATCTGTCTCATAGTTTTGGAATTATGGGCGAAGAAAGAAAACTGAAAACTTTTCAAACTGCTATTCTTTCATCGAAAGAAAATGAAGAACATGTTTTGTTTTTCGAAAAAGATAAGAAAACTAAATTTACTTTGATTGTTGTTGGAACAGCAAATAATTCTGTTCATTCGTTAAACGAAAAAGTAAAAGAAACCTTTTTTGGAAAAAGTGCTCCCGAAGATTTCTTTTACATTGGTTCATACAATTTAAGAATTGCCGAAAAAATTGAACAATTAAACGCCGTTACTCAAAGCGGAATTGTTCGTAATTTATTGAAAGAAGGTATTCTAAGAATTATTCTGGCAATGGAAATTCAACAGCATACAGATGATTTACTTACAGCTTCAAAAGAGACAAATTGTTTGACTCTGAGAGAAATGGAAGAAATCAAAGAACTTTCTGAATGTATAAAAGCCAATCCGGAAGAACCATTTACAATAAAATCACTAAGTAAAAAATCTGGTTTGTCGCCAAATAAATTACAGGAAGGTTTTAAAATGATTCACAACCGTACGGTTAACGATTATATCACACACATGCGTGTTTTAAAAGCTGAAATTTTGATAAGAACATCAGATTTGAATATTTCTGAAATTGTGTATTGCATTGGTTTTACCAGTAGAAGTTATTTTTCTAAAATCTTCAAACAAAAATTCAACTGCAGTCCAAAAGAATATAAATTCAATTTGAACTCGTTAGCTATTACAGCATAATATATATAAGGCACTACGCTGCTAAGATTCTAAGATTCTAAGTTTTTTACTCTGGAATCTTAGAATTTTTTTGTTTTAATTTTTACGTTCAATTTTTGTGTTCAATTTTTTGCCGCTAATTATTTACACAAAGCATATCGTAGAGACGCACAGCAGTGCGTCTACGCAAAGATGTTACGTGTAAAATATCATCACGATATGCGTTGATTGTCAAGTATTTTAAAAAAACTTAGAATTCTTAACATCTCAGAACCTTAGTATCTCAAAAATACTTATATTTGCATAACTAATTATGTAATCAATTATAAAGATGGATTTTTTCAATAAGGTTGGCAAAGTGGCTTTGGGAAGTCGTTTGCGATTAATGACAGCAATGATAACAGATGATGCGACTAAAGTTTATGAACTCTATGGCGTTGATTTTATGCCAAAATGGTTTCCGGTTTTTTATACACTTTCAGAAGAAAGAGAAATCACAATTACTGAAATTGCAAATGAAATTGGGCATTCACAGCCATCTGTAAGTAAAATTGTTCAGGAAATGATTTTGGCCGGATTGGTAAATGACAATTTAAAAACGACGGATAAACGCCGAAATATTGTGGCTTTGACAGAACAGGGTGTACTGCTTTCGAAGAAAATTAAATTACAATGTGTTGATGTTGAAGCTGCTGTTAAATCTTTAATTTCAGAATCAAATCATAATTTATGGGCTGCGCTTGAAGAATGGGAATTTTTACTGGAACAAAAATCATTGTTTAAAAGGGTAAACGAACAGAAAAAAATACGCGAAAGCCAGGATGTTCAAATTATAGAATATACTCCTGAATATCAGGAAGCTTTTAAGGCTTTGAATGAAGAATGGATATCGACTTATTTTGAAATGGAAGAAGCGGATTATAAAGCATTAGACAATCCAAAAGAATATATTTTAGATAAAGGCGGCAAGATTTTAGTCGCATTATACAAGAATGAACCTGTGGGTGTCTGCGCGCTTATCAAAATGAATAATGAAAATTATGATTTTGAAATGGCAAAAATGGCGGTTTCCCCAAAAGCGCAGGGAAAAAATATTGGCTGGCTGCTTGGCGAAGCAATCGTAAAAAACGCTAAAGAACTCGGTGCCTCAAAAATATATCTGGAAAGCAATACGATCCTTAAACCGGCCATTAATTTATATCACAAATTAGGTTTCGAGAAAGTTTCTGGCCTGGCAACGCCTTATAAACGTTGTAATATTCAGATGGAGTTGGTGGTGAAGTAAGGTTCAAAGGTTCATAGCAACAAAGGTTCAGAGGTTTTTTAAATAATGTTTTAATCTTTGTTGCTATGAACCTTTGCTTCTTTGAGCCTAACGGTGAAACCTGTAATACTCCAAATCCTTATTTTTCTTATTATTTATCGAATCAAGAATTGAATTCATGGCAATAACGCTGAAGGTAATTCCATTACCGCCAAAGCCTAATACATAATGTTCGTTTCTGTTCGGATTTTCTTTTCCAAAATAAGGTAAGCCGTCTTTGGTTTCTCCAAAAGTTCCCGCCCACGAATAATCAATTTTGAATTTAACTTTAGGAAATTTTCGTTGAAATTTCTTCAAAAGATAAAGCTCTTTTTTGGGTAATAATTTATCTCTTTTTTTCGCATCCTGAAAGTCTTCATCTCCGCCACCCATAATAATCCGGTTATCAGACGTTGCCCTAAAATAGATGTAAGGCGACGACGTATCCCAAAATATGGCATTTTTAAAGGCTTTTGGCAATTCAGGAATACTTTCAGAAGCGATAACGTAAGTGCTTTTTAAATTGATTACTTTTTCAGTCAGTGTTTCGGTACTTTCGTAACCGGTACAATTTATGATATGATCTGCAGTGATGGTGCATTTATCCTCGGTCTGAGCGATAATTTTTCCTTTTTGATTTTGCTGAATAGAAGTTATATTGGTACGGTCATAAATTTTCATTCCTTTTTTCTCGCAATAAACCAGTAAATCCTGCGCCAGTCTATAAGGATCCATAACTGCGGCAGTTTTAGATTCAATAGCGGCAACAGCATTTAACCCCATTTTTTCCAAATCCCACTTTTCAAGCCAGGTCACGTCAAAACCATGCTCTTTCCGGCATTTAAATTCGGTTTTTAAAAACGGAAGATCTTTTTTAAGAGAACAGAAATAAATGCTTTTCTTAAATTCAAATCCGCATTCACTTTTAATGGAGTCGGCAATTATTCGCAAATCAAAAATGGCTTTTTTTCCACTGTTATAACTGTCAACGGCACAATCTACGCCTCTAAGTCCGATAAGGTCATGAAGAGACACATCAATTTCATATTGAAGCAGGGCTGTACTGGCTGCGGTACTTCCGTTGCACATATCACGACGGTCAACAATTACTACTTTTTTTCCTTCGTTAATAAGTTTGTAGGCCATCAAAGTGCCAGTAATTCCACCACCAATAATTAATATTTCAGTAGTAATATCTGAGGCAAGCGATGGATAACTTATAGTCATGGCATGTTTTAGTGGCCAGAAAGTTTCTGATGAACGTAACTTCATTTTTTGGTGCTTTTATTAGTGCGAATTTGATTTCTGTTTTTATCCTTGCGCTCGTGCTGATCGCTGGCTTCATCGATAGAATGTGAGGTTTTGATGCTTTCGTCTTTTTTAGCAAGTTCACTTAACCTGTGATAATATTTTTGAATAATTATCATTTCCTCTTCGGTCATGCTTTCAATATCAACCAGACTATTGCTTGAATATTCATTTGAAGCTACCAACTCATTTAATTTTAACTGAATAGCAAGAGAATCTTTGTTTTGAGCTTTCTGAATTAAAAAAACCATCAAAAAGGTAATAATCGTTGTTCCGGTATTAATAACCAATTGCCAGGTTTCAGAATAATCGAAAACAGGACCACAAACAGCCCAGACTACCACAATTAAAAAAGCACTTAAAAAAGCAGTCGTGCTTCCTGCAGCTTTAGAAACATGCGAAGCAAATTTTTCGAATGCGCTATTTTGTTTTTTCTTTTTCATCGAATTATTTTTTTTGTTTTTTGCTGACTTTCTCTTTCCGAATCACTTTGTTATTTTTTTCGTCATAAACGGCATCGTCAATTTTTTTACCGGTTTTACTAAAAATCTTAATTTGAGGATCCTGATGCGTTCCCGTAATTACAATTGGAAACCCAACAATACCAAACGGCGGAAGCCCCAAACGCATTCTTAAATCCAGTAATCCGTCAAAACTTGTTGTACCTTTAATTGTTGGTTTAAAACTGGCGACACCAAACGTAAAAGGTTCAATATGAATTAAATTATTATCGATAGTTGATTTAATTTCGATGCCTTTCATATCCGGATTATTCAAGCTTTCTTGTCCGGTTTGAGAACTAATTCCATCAAATAATTTCAGCCCTTTTACTTTTACATCTCGCAGATTTAAAGTTCCCCCGCCTTCAAGCGATTCATAAATAGGTCCCATATTTCCGTTCAAATCGCCTTTTACATTATAATCAACACTAATAATTCCCTGTGCTTTTTCAGCAGCCGAAACCATATCATGAAACATCGGGATTTCTTTATACGCTCTTTGTACGCTAAAATCTTTGGCGGTAAAATGGGCATCAAAATGAGCAGAAGTTGGCGATTCGTCTTTATAAGTAGCGTTTATTCCTAAAATACAATCGATGATATTAAAATTGGTGTTTTCGAGGTAAAAACCAGCTTTTGTAATACCAACTTTTCCGGTTAGTTTGTTTAAAACAAGACCATTGTATTCAACTTTATTAACATTTGTGGTTAAGCCAATATTTAAGTTTTTTGGTACAATAACAACGCCGCTCATTTTTGGATGATCCTCTTTGGCATATTGTACTTCAATATTTCGATCTGTATTTTCGCCTTTTTCGAGCGCCATAAATTCATCAACATTAATCAATTTTGATTTTAAGTTGAAATCTCCGCTTAAAGTTCCGTGCGATTCCAGAAAATAATTAATGGTATTCAGCAGATATCCGTTAATCGCAAAATCTGATTTTCCGTAAAAAGCATCAAATTTTTCGAACCACATTTTCTCGTTTTGAAAACGGAAATTTCCTTGTTTGATATAAAATGCTTTTGGGAAAAGTTCTGAAGTTGTTTTGATATTTTTCAGAATAATGGTTCCCCGATTATCCAGTTTGCTGTATTGTCCGGTTGTGGCGTAACTTTGTTTTCCTTTTAAAGAAAGATCTGCTTTTGCCCAACCCGTAATATCAACCCCTTTTCGGGAAAAAACTTTATAGATGCGACCCACATTCAATTCGCCTTTAATTTTGGCATTGTAGGCCAAATCACTAAAGTCTGAAAGTGTTGCGTTTACATACATCGGATTTCCTTCAAAAACAAAAGATGCCGGTGCCACAGCCACAATCAAGTCCTGAAATGTTCCGGCTTTGTTCAGCACATTGGCAATAAAAGTTATATCTGTAATTGGGTTAGGGTAGGAGTCGGTTTTTAGAGAGCCGTTTCGCAGTGAAATTCCGCCAATTGTTTTGGGAAATAATTTTTTTGAAGTGCTAAAAACGCCTTTCGCCTGAATATTAGTTTTTAAAATTCCTTTTAAATCAATACTGCTCAAACCTAATGCGGCGTCTACAGTTGCCAGATCCAGAGCGCCTTTAACGCTTGCATCAACCGTCATTTCGTTAAAACCTTTACTGTGTAAATAAGCGGTAAAATAATCTTTTTCACCAACCTTAAATTTTAATGTTCGAAGATTAATCAATAATTTTTCGACATCAAGTGAAGGCAAGACAGTATTTAAATCCATCTGAAAATCAGTCAGCGGAGCCGGAGCGTTTTGATAATTTATCGCGCCTTCATTAATTTTTAAATTGAAAGCCAGATCCGGTTTTTGATTTTTTGATACATTATAATTTCCTCTGAAAGATAAAAGCAAATCACTTTTACCGGAAATTTCGGTTTCATCCAGCCACGTTAAATATTCGGGCGGCATTACAGAAAATAAATCTTTTACGGTTGTATTTTGCGATGCAGCTTTGATATTAATTTTATATCCGTCTCTTAAAATCGTAAATAAACCAGTAAATGTTAAAGGTAATTTATTGATTCTTAATTCGTTTTTTTGAAGAATAAACGAAAGCGCGTGTGTATTGATTCTGGTAATTAAATCGGCACGTAATTCTTTACTTCTCAAATAGGCAGTTTGCTTGTAATAAAAGTCGATCTTGTCAATTTTAGCATCTGTATTTAGGTCGAAAATATCTTCGCTTAAATTTCCTTTTCCAATATAATTGAAACCTTTTGCGTCAACCAGAATTTTAGCAGACCGATCGTTGTATTTTACATGACAATCTTCGAGATCAATGCGTTCTAATCGAATTGCTGTTCCTTCTTCCGGATTATCAGCTTTGTTTTTGTCTTCATCCGGCGCTTTATAAATGTTGTAATTGGCTTGTCCTTTTTGGTTTACCATAACGTTTATTAACGCTTTTGAAATATATAATTTATTGATTTTTACTTCGTTGTCAAAAAGCAATCTTTTTAAGTTAATACCAAACGCAACCTGTTCTGCTTTCAGTAAAGTATCGTTGCTAAAAGGTGCAGACCCTGTAAGTGATAAATCGTCAAGCGAAACTGTTAACGACGGAAAATGCGTAAAAAATGAAAGTCTCGACTTCGAGAAATCCATTTTTGTATCTAATCTTTCGTTGGCTATTTTTTTTACTTCTGAGGATACTTTTCCGGGAAATAGCAGCGGAATGAGAAATAACAACAGCAAAACAGATGCTATTGTTATCCCCAACACTTTGAGTGTTTTTACAGCAATATTTTTGAAAGACGAATTCATAGGCGTGTATTTAAATTACTTTTTGGCTTTCTCAGCTTCGGCTTTTTTGGCGTCTTCTTCTTTTTGCTTTTCTTCTTTTTCTTTTTGCTCTTTAGCTTTTTCCTCTTTTTCCTTTTGGGCTTTCTCCGCTTTCTCTTTTTGCTCTTCTTTTTGTTCTTTCAGCTCTTCCTGCTTTTTTTGTTTTTCTTTCTCTTTTTTCTTAAAGTATCCTTTTAGTAAAAAGTTGTTTTTTGCCGCTTCCATATTTTCGCTGAAACCTTTTGTTCCGGATTCCAGGTTATTAAGTGTATTCGAAACGCTGTTTGCCATTTTATCATCACGAACCAATCTTGCCAAAGCTCCGTTTCCGTTGTTCATGCTGTGACTAAAAATCGCCAGTTCTTCAGTAATTATACCGGCATTATCAACACTTTTTTTAACGCTTTTCATGATGTCATTCATCTCGATTCCGTTTACAGAAGCGATTGCACCGTTGTTTTCAACTGCTTTAGTAGATTTTACGCCCGGAGAAATGGTCAAAACCTTATCTCCCATTAAACCATCAGAACCTATGCTGGCGCGGGCATCAGTTTTAATGAATTCACGAACTTCATCTTTAATAACCATACTTACTACTACCGAAGAGTCGTTTACCAGTCTGATTTCTTCGACCGTTCCGATGTTTATTCCTGAAAAACGTACATTGTTACCAACCTCTAAACCGCTCACGGTTTTAAATGTTGATGTGATGTTGAATGTCGAACCAAACAGGTTTTTTTGTTTCCCGATAAAGTAAATTGCTATTATAAAAAGCAACAAACCCACTGTTACGAACATTCCTAATTTCCAAGTATATCCAGATTGCTTATCCATGATTTCTATTTTATTTTTTAGTTTTATTCAAAAAATGAGCGTACCCATTCGTCTTCGCTTTTTTCTAGTTCTTCGTATGTTCCTTCGGCATGAATTACACCATCTTTTAAAACCATAATGCGGTCTGCAGTAAGTTTTGCGCAAGCCATATCGTGTGTAATAATGATCGAAGTTGTTTTTTGTTTGTGTTTGATATCGAGAATCAATTCGCTGATTTCTCTTGATGTAATCGTATCTAAACCGGTTGTTGGTTCATCGTATAAAATGATTTCAGGTTTTAAGATTAAAGTTCTGGCTAAGCCAATTCTCTTCTGCATTCCGCCTGATAATTCAGATGGCATTTTGTCGATCGCATCGCTCAAACCTACGCTGTCAAGCGCTTCCACAACTTCACTTTCAACTTCTTCGGGAGTCAGTTCTCTTTTGTGTTTTTTTAATGTAAAAGCTAAATTTTCTCTAACCGACATTGAATCGTATAAAGCGCCGCTTTGAAATAAAAATCCAATTCTGACTCTGATTTCATTCAATTCACTTTTTTTAAGGTTCAGGACATTGTCGCCAAAAACTTTGATTTCACCTTTGTCAGGCTCTATTAAACCTACAATACATTTTATAGTAACCGATTTTCCTGAACCTGAACGGCCTAAAATCACTAAATCTTCGCCTTTGTTTACTGTTAGGTTTACACCTTGCAAAACCTTATTATTTTTGCCAAAGGTTTTGTGCAAATCCTTGATTTCAATAATAGCTTTTTTATCTTTCGCCTTTTCTTCTTTTTCGGTATGTTTTTCTTCCTTGATCATCTTTAAAAAAATAAATCGGTTATTTGTACGGCTACCATATCTATAATAAAAATGGTCAACGACGCCGTTACAACAGCAGAGTTTGCAGCTTTACCCACACTTTCGGTTCCGTTTGTAGCGTTGAATCCTTTATAACATCCAATCATTCCAATAAAAAATCCGAAGAAAAAAGTCTTTATCGTAGCCGGAATCAAATCCAGAAATTCCAGAGACTGAATGATTTGTGTCAGATATCGGTAAAAATTCACATCACCATGAATATTAACCCCAACAAAACCACCCATAATTCCTATGGCATCTGCAAAAAACACTAATATTGGCACCATTAATGTACAGGCCAAAATGCGCGTCACAACCAAATAGTTATAAGGGTTAATAGCTGAAACTTCCATTGCATCAATTTGTTCTGTTACTTTCATAGAACCTAATTCGGCACCAATTCCCGACGAAATTTTTCCTGCACAAATCAAGGCTGTAATTACGGGAGCAATTTCTCGTATCAGCGAAAGCGCCACCATTCCCGGTAACCAGGATTCGGCACCAAATTTTACCAAAGTTGGTCGTGATTGCATGGTAAGCACAAGCCCCATAATGAAACCTGTTATTGCTACCAGAGGCAAAGATTTATATCCTATTATATAACATTGTTTCAAAAATTGTTTGGCCTCATAAGGAGGTATAAATACTTCCTTAAAAAACTGCTTTGCAAACAACGTTGCATTTCCTACTTCTTCGAATGTATTTTTTAAAGTGAGTATCAAAATAGTTGTTTTTAGTTGGTGAGATAGACTGAAAATCAATATTTTAACATATCTAATTTTCCTTTCTTATTTAATATTAAAGTTATCTTAATTGTTAACGAAAAATATTACAGAACTTTTTTTCAAGTTTATATAATTTACATCGTAAACAATAACTCAAAAAGATTTGCGTTACATCATGGCTTAATTGTTACGGCAAAACAATCTCTAATATTGATAGATCATTTTGCGAACTCTGTGTTTTTTATAAAACCTAATAATTAAGAAACTTTGTGTTCTCTGCAGTAAATTTTACTTTATTCGAAGTCAGTCTTTTAAAAACAAAAAATCCCTTCTGTTCGAGAAGGGATTTTACGGTAACATTTACTGTTACTTACATCTAGTTCTTGTAGTTAAAATATTATGAGTTAATGGCGATGCCGGTTTTTGCTTTCATTAACGGAATCACTTTACTGTCTGCCAATTTAAGATTTTCCATAATTAACCTTGATGTTAAATAACAAACCGTAGATTCTGAACCCTGATTGAGGTTTACATTTTCTTTTTCTAAACCATCATATCCACCACCACTAACCGGGTTGTACATAATTTGGTTCAGGTGATTTTTACCTAAGAACCAGTTGAACGCAATTTTCATAAGGCGTTTGTATTCCGGTGTTTTGAAGGCATTATAGAACGAATTCAAAGTTTGAATCATGTAAGCAACATCAATAGGCTGTTCTCCATATTCTGCAGGTTCAGAACCTTTGTGGTACCATCCATTATTTGAAATCACTTTGAAATTATCTTCGCGGTATGTTTTCGAAATTAAAAAGTCTAGCGATTCTAAAGCTACTTTTTTGTAAATAGGTTTGTTGGTAACCAAATAGGCAAACAGCATAGATTCTGGCAGAATTCCGTTTCCGTAGGTCATATAGTTTTCAAACCATTTCCAGTCTTTTGTTGCATGAATTTCATAATTAGACAACAATTTAGCGTTTAGTTTATTGATAATTGCCGCAACATATAAGTTAGGAACAGCAGAATGGTATAAATACAAACCTTTTGTTGCAAAACCAATAGAACGTGGCGACTGAATAGTTTCGGCCCATTTTAAAGAATTCAATAAACATTTTGAAGCTTTTTTGGTAATGGCTTCCGGTAAAATTTTTCCAATAGAAACCACAGTTCCTAAAGCCCAGATTCCGCGTGCGTTTGAATCTTCCAGATTTACTTCGGCATTTTGCTCAACATGTTCGCGATTGTTTTCGTCGACATAATTCATGAAATTGCCTTTTGGTTTTTGGCAGCGCTCGATAAAATCCAGATAAATTAAAATATAAGGTAAATCAGCTTTGTCTTCTGTAAGTTTATAGTGCAGACAAAGCGCCACTAAAGCTCTTGCATTATCATCTAATGTGTAGCCTGAAGAAAGATCAGGAATTGAGATTTTACTGAATTGGATAATTCCAAGTTCTGTAGTCATTTTTTTAACATGCGCTAACTCAATTGGCGGATAGCTGAATTTAATTTCGCTAGGATCTTCAATCAGTTTTTTATAAGTATTGATATGTGCAATTGCTATATTTTTCCAAGAATAAGCACGTGTTTTTCTAAAGGCATTTTTACCCATTTCTTCTCTCAGATTTTCATCAGAAAGCAGTTTGATCGCAGCATTCGCAAATTGTTCATCATCTCCAATATCAACCAAAATTCCTGAATCTTCGGTAAGAACTTCTTTGGTATGCGGAATTTTTGATGCCACAATTGGGCAGGCACAACTCATTGCATAAGAAAAAGTGCCGCTTACCGCCTGATTTGGATCTTTTGATGTAAACATGTAAATATCCGTTGCCTGCAAATAGCTCAAAAGTTCTTCGGTTTCAAGATATTGGTTAATAAAACGAACATTATCATGTAAGTCTAATTCATTAACAATAGCTTCCAGTTTTTCACGATACGTATCTACACCGTCAATAATTAAATTAGGATGTGTTCTTCCAATAATTAAATAAAGTGCGTTTGGTGTGTTTTTAACAATTTTTTGCAAAGCTCTTAAGCCTGTTTCAATATTTTTTCCTTCGCCTAAAAGACCAAAGGTTGATAGCACTTTTCTGTCTTCAATTCCAAATTTAGCTTTTGCCGTTTCCGGAGCTTCATAGACAACAACGTGAGTTCCGTGAGATATTGTTGTAATAAATTCTTGTGGAATGTTGTAATCATTAATCAGGATTTCTTCAGATCTGTTTGTCATTACAAAAACAGAATTGCTGTAACTCAAAAGTAATTTCACAAAAGTTCTTAATTCATTATTTGGATTAGGAAGCACGGTATGAAAAGTAAAAGTTACCGGTTTTTTGATCACATTTAGAAAATCTAATAAATGGTCGCCGTAATTTCCTCCAAACAATCCAAATTCATGCTGAATATGAACTAGTTTGATGCTTTTGTCGTCATTAATTTCTTCGGCAACTTTTGCGTATTCTTCCCTGTTATTGGTATTTAAGGTGAAAGCCTGTGTTGGATTTTCTTTTGGTTCTTTAACCAGTTCGCAAATTTCACATGCGATTGATTTACCAAAAACATCGGTAATACCTTTTATTGTATCCTGCGTATAAGTAGCAATTCCACATTGAGTTGGTGGAAATGTTGATAAAAAAACGATTTTTGATTTATTAGATATTGCTTTCATGGGGATTACTTTTTAGTTCGTATAATAAGTCATTTAAGTTCACAGAAGCTACCGCAATTTTGTCATCGGCAGCGCCATAATATATATAAAGCAGGTCGTCGAAAATGGCTGTTCCCGTGGGAAAAACTACATAATTTACATAACCGTGTCTTTCGTAATATTCTGATGGTGTTATCAGAGGTATTTTTAATCTTGACAAAACAATTTGCGGATTATCAAGATCCAGCAAAGCAGCACAAGCATGGTATACCAACCCTTTTTCTCTTTTTTCGGCAGAATGATAAATAATCAGCCAGCCATCTGCAGTTTCGATAGGAGGAGCGCCTGGCCCAATATGACTTGTTTCGTGTTCAAATTTGGGCTCCATTACCAGATAATCAGGCAGATTTTTTAAATAATCTTTCCAATAATCTTCTGTAAGGTCTTTTTTCTTCTCAAAACTAAAAATTTGTATAGATGGAAATAAGCGGTGTAAACCAACGAATTTTCCATTTATTTTTTTCGGGAATAAAACCACGTTTTTGTCCCATACATATAAATTATCTTTGAGAGTCTCTGTCAAAGGATAATTTCTTTCAACATTAAACGCAAGTATTTTTGCGATACTCGGGTTTTGTAAATGTTTTCTAATCAAGTTTGTAAATTCATTTAAAATGAATCTCGGCGTGATAATTCCTTTCTTTTTAAATTTTTTTAAATCTTTTGAAACTGCCAACGCACCGCAGGCATTTATTCCGTCATACGTAACATAGGTTAGATAATAAAGGTCATCTACCTTTGAAATTCTTGGATCTTCTACACCATGAATTTCATAAATATATTCAGGAACAAATAGAGGTTCTGTATTTCTTTCTGCTAAAGTCAATGGCCCTTCGAATCGACAATATCCTATAGTAGAAAAATTACCTTTTTTTGCAGCTCTGTAAAACATGTGTACTGAATTTCCTTCTTGAAAAATAGCCGGATTTAAAACGCCTAATTCTTCAAAAGGCCTTTCGGTTTTTTCCAGTATAACACCATGTTTTGTAGCCAATTCCATACGTTGTTTTCAAATTTTATCTAAAATTAGATCGAAGACAAGCCTGTGATTAATCCAATCGACTAAAAATTTAACTCAAAAGCATTTTCATGGGAATTCTATAAGTCTAAAAAGGGAATTGTGATACTTTTTTGTAAGTTACTCATTTATTGTGTTTTAAAATTGATTGCGCTAATAAAATAATGGATAGAGTTAAGAAACCTTTTATTTAAGAAAGAAATTTGAATAACAAACAGACCCAAAAAGTCATTTTTATTAACTAAAAAAACAAATCATATGTTACGTTGGACAGTCATTTTTATTATTCTAGCTATAGTAGCGGGAATATTTGGTTTTGGTGGAATTGCTGCCGGAGCCGCTAGTATCGCAAAAGTTTTATTCTTCATATTTATTGTATTATTTATACTTTCATTAATAAGCGGAAGAAGAAAAGTTTAGTGAAAAACTGATTAATTATATAAACAAAAAAAGCGATACTTTGGGGAGTGTCGCTTTTTTTGTTTCAGATTGTATGGTGCAGTAAACCCGATAGGTTTTAAAACCTGTCGGGTTTATTGTAAGTGCAAGACTTTAAGTATAAGAATAAAACTTCCTTGCAATAAGCGCAATTGGAAAACCAATGCAAAATATCAAAATTAAAATCGATAGAATTAAAGGAAAGTCTAAATGTTTAGCCGGTAAAACCGGAAATACAATTGGAAGCACAATTAGATTCATTATAATCCAGACAAAAATTCCGTATAGAAATCCTGAAAGTAAAGCGCTCTTTTTTAAGAATGGCAAATAAGGATAAACGGTAAAATAAAACCAGGAAAAAATCAAGGCAATTATGAAATGGAAACCCAATCCGTACCACGCCATTTGTGATTGATTGTAAGCATCTTGTTTAAAAACACCGCTGGCAATAGATTGCAGGATTTTTATTGCGGTTGTTTTTTGAAGTATAATCGCGTAGATAAATATGGCAGCCAAAATATCGAGTGTTCCGGCAATTAATCCTGCTAAAAATATAGTTCCCGCTTTTGATTTCATATACTGAATTTAGAGTTTTGTTACATAATTAAAAATGTCATGCAACTGCTTTGTATGTCTTTGCGAATGAATAAGTCCAAAATAAATCCATTCTAAAATAGTGAATTTCCCAAAACCCGGAACTTCAAAATCAAGACAAGTCAGGTTTAAATCACAGTTTTCGGATGCATCTAATAAGTCAGATTCTATAGTAAGCAGAGATAAAGTTAACGAATTTTTGTTATAATCTTTAATCTCAGGTCTTACAAATTCAGGAGCATCCATTTTTGTATTGAAGTCTAAAAAAATGGCTTCAATTTCTTTGATTTTTTCATCAGGTTTTCTCGTCGTTTTTTCTGTTTTTCCTGCAAATAATTCAGGATAACCAGAGCATACAAGAATAACATGCTGTGTTGTTTGTCCGGCAGTCCAGCTTCCTGTATACGGCACTTTATTCAGTTCGTTTTCAGAAAACTCAGAAACGATTTCGTTTAGTTTTTTAAAGGTTTCAATGATATTTTTTTGGACTTCTGTTTTCATTTTTGTTTATTTAAATGGTCAGTTTGTCGACCGATGTTATCCACCAGATATTCCCAAACGGATCTGTCACGCCACAAGTTCGGCCGTAATTTTGGTCGCTTAATTCCATTAAAACGGTGGCACCTTCCTCAATTGCTTTTTTAAAACTTTCATCGGCATTTGGTACATAGACAAACAAGTTGGCGGTTTGTACTTTCCAGTCTTGAGTTTCATCTGTCACCATAATGGTACTTGAATGCATAGTGATTTCTGCATGTTGAACCGTTCCGTCTTCGCGTAATAATGGTGCTTGTAATTCAGTAGCATTAAAAACGTTTTTAGTGAATTCTATAAATTTTAATGCACCATTTACAATTAAATACGGCATTACAACCTGATGATTTTTTGGAATATTCATTTTCTGTTGATTTAAATTAGTGATAAATTCAAATTTACGATTTTAAATTAAACTTCTAAAAATCAATATTTTGAGATATTTACGGAAGCGGTTCGCAATGATAGCCATAAGAATTTAAAAGCGCGATAATGCCAGGATTTGAAATTGATACAGCATGAATGCGTAAAATTTTATCACAATCTTCGAGATCAAAATTGATGGTACTGTTTGGAAAATGCTCAAGAAGTTTCCCCACAATCATTTTTGACTGCTCCATTTCTTCAACATTTGTTTTAAAAACCTCGATCATCGTTTTTCGAAATTACAAAGCGATATTTTTGTATCGCTCTACTTTATGATGATAGATATAAGAAATTGCCAGAATTACTAAGAAAATCAATGGAAAGAAAGATTGAAAATCAAGTCCGTCAACGGCAAAATGACTTATTGAGGCAAATATAAAATCAAAAGCAAATCCGGCATAAGCCCATTCCTTAACACGATTTGATACTTGCGGAATCACTAATATCAACACACCAATAATTTTAAAAACGACTAAGGCATTCCCAAAATATTCAGGATATCCAAGATGCCTGATTCCTTCTTTAGCCAATTCAGTTTGAGAAGTAAGTGCCGGCATAACGCCTTCAAATAGGAAAATAATAATAGTTGTAATCCAGAAAATCATCTTTGCTTTTTTCATTGGTTAATATTTTAAATAGTTATTAGTTAATTACTTATACAAATCTAGCAATGTTATTTTTTATAAAGCATAGGTGTTTGCGACTATTTTAGGGTCATTTGGGACAGATGTTTGGATTTTAGAGTAAAGAGAATAGAGTAAAGAAGAAAGAGGAAAGAGGAAAGAAGAAAGAAAATAGAGAATAGAATATAGATGATAGAAGAAAGATCAATTTGGAATCTGCTTAAATCAGTAAAATCTGCGTGAAACTTTTTTAAGTAAAGTAATCCTTAAATATTGTCAGACTGAGCGAAGTCGAAGTCACGCAAACTGGGTAACAGCTTAAATCTTTCGACTTGGCTCAGCATGAAATTAAAACAAGAAAAAAATCAGCGACGATCAGCGTTTTCGCTTGCGAATCCGTGTCATCTGCGTTCTATTGCCCGGCTTTTAGAACATAATTCTTAATCACAAACAAATCCTCAAAACCCAATCTGGTATAAATATCTTTTCCCATTGCTGAAGCCTGAAGTAAAGCATATTCAATGTTAGAATCTATCGCAAGATTAAGTGTAAATTTCATGATTTCTTCGGCGAAACCTTTTCTTCGCATTTCCGGAATAACACTCACGCCGTGAATACCAATATTGTTTCCGGTTTGAAATAACATACAAGTTCCGATTGGCTGATCTTCAAAATAAACTAAATAGAACTGAGCATTTTCGCTATTGTGAATCAGGATTTCTTTACTAATTATATAACCAAATGCTTTCGGATAAATGTCTGCCCATATTTTGGCATCTTCTTCATTAGAAACCCTTTGAAAACTAAGATTGTTTTGCTGTTCGTATTTTTGATCTAATTTTAAAGCCATTGCAACTTGCTCGGTTTTGACTTCAAAGCCATAAGCGTCAAGTATTTCATAAGATTTTGTGCCAAAAATATCCCAATAAGGCAAAACCAGTCCCGGATTTGATTTCATGATATTAATAATATCCGGTAAATTTTTTTTAGCAAGATCCTGACGAAACCACAGCTTATTTGGCCAGCCCGAATTTTCGATTTTGCAATATTCGAAATTGTCATTTTTATGATAAGATAAAAAAGGAATGCCAACGGTTTTCCAGAAATCGGTTAAGTTGTTTATGTTGTCTTCGATTAACGTTTTATTTTTCATTTCAAGAGTAATTATAGAAATATAAAACAAAGATAAGGGGCACTTTTATCGAAAACCTTTACATATGTTGATTTACAAATCTTTTTCGAGATTTTTTCTGATGCGGCTTAATTGCGTTGGCGTAATCCCGAGATGCGATGCAATATGATGCAGCGCAATTCTTTCGGAAATATCCGGATGTTTGGATAGCAATTGGAGATAACGCTCTGTAGCATTTTCCATTACCAAAGAAATTTCTCTCTGCTCTTTTTCAATTACCCAATGTTTCTCCAAATAGGAAATATAGAAGTTTTTTAAATCTTCATTCTGAAAAATCATTTCTCTGTATTTTTGATAATTGAGGTTAATCAAAACAGAATCCTCGAGGGTTTCAATAGAAAATTCGGAAGGGGTTTGCTGTAAAGATGAAGCTGTAGAACCCGCAAAATCTCCTTCCAGAAATATATTTTTATTATACGTATTTCCTGTTGCATCTATAATAAAAGTCCGCAAAGCGCCCTGGCAAATAAAATATATCTGTTTTGCAATCTCGCCATTTCGTAAAAGCAATTCTCCTTTTTTTACAGATTGAAATTCCAGAATGCTTTCGATTAATTGCCAGGAAGTTTGAGAAATAGGAGCGTAGCTGTTAAATTTTGATTTTAAAGTTTCGAGATATTGCGTCTGCATTTTGAAAGAAGAGTTTTATTGGTATTAAAAGTAATCAAAAGCGTTTATTACTGGTGTTTTCTCATAAAAACCAAGCTTTGTGGAGTTTCTTTGCGATCCTTCGACTTCGCTCAGGAGACAAGATTGTGCGTAAATCATTGCGGTTCAGCAAAAATCCGCGTCATCAGCGTTCCATAAAAAAACCGCTATAAAGAGCGGTTGATTTTTAATGATTTAATCAGCATAATGGTAAATACTTTTCTTAATAGTATTTTCCAGTTTTTCAAGAGTTACTTCCGTTACACCGCCTTCATAATTCATTGTAATCGCAACTTTGTTTTGAGTAATCTCATAATCAATAGAGATTAATCCGTTTTTATTTACTTCAACAGATTTATTTTCACTTGGAATCTCAGTTAAATAATATTCTGTTTCTTCGACTTCTTTATTTTTGATAATATTTTGATAAGCTAAATCAAGATCTGTACTTTTTAATATGCACTCTCTTCCTGCGCCCATTTCTACTTCGACATCCTTACAATCTTCCGTTTCTACTTTTTCTTTTTTTGAAGCAGAGCTTGTAGTTTCCGGTTTTTTTAGTGGTTTTAATTCTTCATCGGAATTGCTTTTTTTACAATTTGTAAATGCTAAAGCCAAAAACGCGATGCATGCTATTTTTTTCATAAGTGTAAGTTTTCAGGTGGTTTTTTGTCGTCACGAATATATTCAATAAAAATTACTCAAATTGAATTTTCTTATTAAATTATATTAAGAATTTTATTACTCAAAAAAACAAAGGGTTTTGCGCACAGTAAACCCGAGAGGTTTTCAAAACCCGTCGGCTTTGTCAGGATTAACAGAAATGGCCAGCTATTTTGAAATCCGCGACAACCCGTGTTTTCACTTGCGAATCCGCGTCATCCGCGTTCAAGAATAGCTTCGTGTCTTAGTGCCGTAGTGGCGAAACAAAAAAAACGCTGCAAAACCAAAGTCTCGCAGCGTAATCTCAAATAAATAATTAAAAACGGGTATTATCTCCAGCCTCCGCCTAAAGCGCGATATAACTCGGTATTGGCAGAAAGTTGTTGTCTTTTAATATCAGCTAATTCTAATTCGCTTTGTAGTAAATTTGCCTGCGCAGAAAGTACTTCAAGGTATTCCGCCATTCCGTTTTTGAATAGCAGATTCGAATTTTTAATCGCTTGCTGTAATGTTTTTACACGTTCCTGCAAGAAAGTTTCCTGTTGCTCTAATTTTTCAACTCTTACCAAAGCATCAGCAACTTCGCTAACGGCAACTAAAACCGATTGTCTGAAAGTTAAAACTGCTTTTTCTCTTTCCGCAACAGCGATATTATATTGCGTTCTTACTCTTTTATTGTTGAATAAAGGCTGTGTTAAACCTCCGGCAACAGTTCCGAACAATGAAGCGGGAATGTTAAACCAACTGCTCGTTTCGAAAGAGTTAACTCCGCCCTGAGCAGTAATTTTCAATGAAGGGTACAAGTCAGCTTTTGTGATTCCAACATTAGCATTGGCAACTTTTAATGCCAATTCTGCACTTTTTACATCAGGTCTTCTGCTTACTAAACTAGACGGAATTCCGATTGCGTTATTGTTTTTAACCTCAATTGAACTCAAACGAGTAGTTCTTTCTTTTGAATTTGGAAAAGATCCTGTCAACACACTTAAAGCATTTTCCTGAATGGCAATATTTTGTTCCAATAATGGAATCAATTGCGCTGAGTTTAATTTTTGTGCTTCAGATTGTTGAATTGCTAATGAAGTAACTTGTCCGGCATCATATTTTAATTTGATGATCGTTGTTGTACTATCATTTAATTGCACGTTTTGTTTTGCGATTTCTAATTGCGCATCCAGCATCAAAAGATTGTAATATCCTTTAGAAACATTGGCAACGATATTAGTCTGCAATGCTTTTTTTACTTCTTCAGATTGAAGATAACCTGCATAAGCGCCTTTTTTCTGATTGCGGATTTTCCCCCAAATATCAGCTTCCCATGAAAGTGAAGCTCCGGCAGAATAATCATCAATGTGTTTTTGGCCCAAAGCCTGATTCAAATTCATCCCCGTAAAACTATTGTCAGACGGATTGCTGGTACTTGCGTTCACAAATAAATTTACCTGAGGTACATTTCCCCATTTTGATTGTGTAAATCTGTATTGTGCAATTTCGATATTTTTGGTAGCAATTTGCAAATCATTATTTCTTGCCACAGCGCTATCAATCAATTGAATAACATCTTTCTCTGTAAAGAAATTTTTCCACTCCACATCGGCAATACTCGTTGTATCTGTTGAAGTTGATGCATTCCTGAAATTTTCAGGAAATGCATCTTTTGGAGTTTCAATATCCTTCGAAACTTTACAGGATATTATTGTGGTGATCAAAATGGCGACCATCACGATTTTGGTTATATACTTTTTCATTTTATATGTTGTCATTAAATTTCTGTACAAGTATCTTTTCTGTTATCCAGATCTTTAGCGATTTTGTACGATATATAGGCGATGCCAATAATAATGGTCACCAGGATTGTCGTTATATAATTTTCCATTCTTATTTTTCTTCTTCGTTATGAATTACGGCTACCGGTTTTCCGGAAACCCTTTCTTGTAAATGTTGGAATACGATAAATAAAACCGGGATGATCAACAACCCAAGAATTACTCCCGAAATCATACCTCCGGCGGCACCAATACTAATAGAGTGGTTACCCTGAGCAGAAGGTCCTGTGGCACTCATCATTGGAATTAATCCTACTACGAAAGCCAGCGACGTCATGATAATTGGACGTAAACGTAATTTTGCAGCGTCTATGGAAGCTTTTACTAAAGCCTGACCTGATTTTCGTTTCTGCACGGCAAATTCGACAATCAAAATGGCATTTTTAGCGAGCAGTCCAATAAGCATTACAAGTGCAACCTGTACATAAATGTTGTTTTCGATTCCGGTTAAACCGATGGCTACGAAAACTCCAAAAATACCTGCAGGGATTGAAAGAATTACTGCTAAAGGCAAGATGTAACTTTCATACTGTGCAGCAAGTAGGAAATAAATGAATATCAAACACAATAGGAAAATTGTTGCCGATTGACCTCCTGAAGAAATTTCTTCGCGGGTTTGTCCAGAAAATTCAAATCCATAACCTGCAGGCAATTGTTGTGCTGCCACTTCTTCAATTGCTTTAATGGCATCTCCGGAACTAAATCCAGGTTTCGGAATCGCATTTATACCAATTGAGTTAAATAAATTATATCTTGATGCTGTTTCAGAACCATAAATACGGCTTAGTTTTACCAAAGTATTTAACGGAACCATTTCGCCATCTTTATTTTTTACAAAAACACGATCAATCGCTGATGGATCTGCTCTGTCTGCAATATCTGCCTGAACTACAACTCTGTAATATTTACCAAATCTGTTGAAATCAGATGCTTGTGCGCTACCGAAATAAGCCTGCATGGTTTGCAGAATGTCTTTTACTTTTACACCTAATTGATCTGCTTTTGCATCGTCAATATCCAATTGTAATTGAGGATAATCGGCTTTAAACGAAGTAAAGGCTACAGCAATTTCAGGTCGTTTCATCAATTCTCCGATAAAGTTTTGAGAAATTCCACTAAACTTATCCAGTTTACCTCCGGTTTTATCCTGAAGAACTAAATCCAATGCCTCAACGTTACTAAATCCGGGAACGGTTGGGAAACTAAATACGAAGAAGCTTCCTCCTGAAATCGCGCCTAATTTGCCACGAACTTCATTCATAATTTCATCAATATTTTTTACTTTTCCACGCTCTTCATTTGGCTTAAGCAATACGAAAACAACTGCAGAAGATGGACTTGTAGAGTTTGTCAACAAGTTGAAACCAGAAATTGCGGTTACAAATCGTGATGCATCAAGACCTCTTAAAGTATTTTCAGCTTCTGTCATTACTTTTTGAGTTCCGTCAAGAGATGTTCCTGAAGGAGTATTTACGGCAATCGCAATAAATCCCTGGTCTTCTGTTGGAATAAATCCTGAAGGAGTTGTTTTAACCATTACCACAGTTGCGAAAGTAATTAAAGCCAAACCTCCTAAACTAACCCATTTGTTACGAATTAAGAATTTTAATCCTCCTACATAACGGTTTGTCAATGAATCAAAACTTTTGTTGAATCCGTTAAAGAATCTTTGTTTAAATCCTTGTTTTACATAAGGAGCGCTTCCGTCTGCATTTGCTGCGTGATTATCTTTTAAGAATAAAGCAGCTAGGGCAGGGCTTAATGTTAAAGCGTTTACGGCTGAAATTACAATTGCAATTGCCATCGTAAAAGCAAACTGACGATAGAAAACTCCTGTTGAGCCTTCCATAAAACCAACCGGCAGGAATACAGCAGCCATTACCAGCGTAATCGAGATAATAGCACCCGTTATTTCGTGCATTGCTTCATGTGTTGCTACTTTTGGAGACAAATGTTTGTGCTCCATTTTCGCATGCACGGCCTCGACGACCACAATTGCATCATCGACCACAATACCAATCGCCAGAATTAATGCGAAAAGCGTTAAAAGGTTGATCGAAAATCCGAATAATTGCATGAAGAAGAACGTTCCTAAAATTGCTACAGGTACAGCAATAGCCGGGATTAATGTTGATCTAAAATCTTGCAGGAAGATAAATACCACAATAAATACCAGGATAAAAGCTTCTAATAAAGTGTGTTTTACCTGATCGATAGATTGATCTAAAGATACTTTTGTGCTATAGAAAATATTGTGTTTGATACCTGTTGGGAAATCTTTTGATGCTTTAATCATCAATTTATTTATCGCAACCTGAATATCATTTGAGTTAGAACCCGCTAACTGAATTACTCCAATTACGATTCCTTTTTTACCGTTTAAACGTGTTAAACTGTTATAAGAATACGAACCAAGTTCAACTCTGGCAACATCTTTTAAACGAAGAATAGAACCATCAGCGTTAGAACGAATTGCAATATTTTGATAATCTTCTGGTTTGGTAAGTTTCCCTTTGTATTTAATTACATATTCAAAAACCTCTTTACTTCTTTCTCCAAATTTACCCGGAGCAGCTTCTAAACTTTTGTCCTGAATGGCCGCCATAACTTCGTTTGGCGTAACATTATAAGTCGACATTTGAGTAGGGTTTAACCAAACTCTCATCGAATAATCCTTAACCCCACCAAAAATACTGGCAGAACCTACACCCGGAATACGTTTAATTTCAGGAATAATATTAATCTGAGCATAATTGGCAACAAAAGTCTGATCGTATTTCGATTCATCTTCGGTATACATACCAATCGCCATGATAAAACTGTTTTGTTGTTTTGCCGTGATTACACCTTGCTGAACAACCTCTGCAGGCAATTGACTTGTTGCCTGAGCAACTCTGTTTTGCACATTTACTGCAGCCTGATCGGCATCTGTACCTAATTTAAAGAAAACAGTAATAGCAAGAGTACCATCATTACTGGCAGTAGAACTCATGTACGTCATGTTTTCAACACCATTTATAGATTCTTCCAGCGATGGTGCAACAGAACGCAAAACCGTTTCTGCATTCGCTCCCGGATAAACTGCCGTTACCAAAACCGATGGCGGTGCAATATCAGGAAACTGTTGTAAAGGCAATTTTGTAAGTCCAAGTACACCCAGGATCACCAATAAAATGGAGATAACAGTTGCCAGTACAGGTCTTTGTATAAATATTTTGAACATTTTCGTAAAAATTATTTTTTAGTAATGATTTGCGCAACTGCTGTTGCTTTTTGAGGCTGGATAACCTGACCTTCCTGAAGTTTGTCAATTCCGCTTACCACAATTTGGTCACCAGATTTTACACCATCGCTAATAAGATAGTTTGTACCGCTTTTACCAATAATTGTAATAGGCATTTTGTTTACTTTATTTTCTTTATTCACTGTGAAAACAAATACTTTATCCTGCATTTCAATCGTAGCAGATTGCGGAACAAGGATTGCATCGTCGTGGTTAATTCCTAAACGAATTTTTCCTGTATTTCCAGAACGTAAAGTTCCGTTTGCGTTAGGAAAAGTTGCTCTTAATGTAATAGCTCCTGTAGTTTTATCAAACTGACCGTCAACCATATCAATTTTTCCTGATTTGCCATAATCGCTGTTATCAGCCAAAATTAAAGTTACAGGAGGTAATTTTTTAATTTTATCACCAAGCGTGTTTCCTGCGTATTGAGATTTAAATTTGATGAAATCAGTTTCACCCAAAGAGAAGTAAACAAAAACTTCATGAACATCAGATAATTTAGTTAAAGGCTCAATGTCAGATGCTGAAACTAAACTTCCTTGTTTTTTAGGTAATCTTCCAATGTAGCCACTTACTGGGGCTGTCACATTGGTATATCCTAAATTAATTTTTGCAGATGCAACCATTGCTCTGGCTTGTTCGATATTTGCAGCGGCAATTTTTTGAGAAGCTTTAGCCGTTTTCAACTGATAATCAGAAACTACCTTGTTTTGCACAAGAGGAGTTAATTTATCAACTTCTAACTGAGCGTTGATTAAAGCAGCTTCGTAAGCATGAAGACTTGCCAAAGCATTGTTTAACTGCTCACGAAACGGACGTTCGTTTATTTTGAATAAAGTTTGACCTTTATTTACATATGCACCTTCATCAACCAAAACGCGATCAAGGTTTCCGCTTACCTGAGGGCGAATTTCTACATCAACAGTTCCTTGTATCGAAGCAGGATATTCGGAATCCGTAACAGCACTTGAATTCTGGATAGCTAAAACAGGTAAAAGCGGAGCTGCAGGAGCTGGAGCCTGTTGTTTATCTGCACAACTACTTAGTACAAGCGCAAGAATAAAGCTGGTTATAATTACATTTTTCATTTTAATATTGGTTTTAATTTGTTGGACATTCTCGTTTTTAAAAATTTTATTTGTGGTATTCTGGAAATTCATATCTATATCTATTAAATTTTCTAACGTTGTTAAGTAAATTGATGCAAAATTTCATATAATAATGCATTCGAATTATATTTCATAAATCGGGATTAAATTATTTATCAGTGTTAAGTAAAGGGTTAAAAAAGCCTTTAAATTACGTTAATTAAATTTTCTAACGTCGTTAAGTAAAATTGTAAAAAAAAGGATTTGCAAATTTACCCATTAAATCATTTATCACTGTTAAGTTAAAATGAAATTTTTTTTATTGTATTGATTTTATGATTCCACCAATCGCATCTTTCAGGATTTGATTGTTGATAGTTTCCATTACTTCACTTCTGTTAATGATGTTAATCGCGATTAAACCGTGAATAACAGAGAAGAAAGTAAAATACTTTTGTTTAATAACTTCAGGACTCGGATTACTGTCTTTCATAATTTCAGCAATCACCGCCGTAAACAATTTATAAGGGGCTTCAGCAGCCGAACATTGCTGAGAACAACAATTCATTTGCACTCCAAACATTACCTGATACATTTCGGTATCTGTAAAGGCAAAATCCCAATATGCCATCCACATGGCTTCGATTTGCTCTTCTGGTTTTTCAAATTTAGCTTTGGCACTTTGAAGTTCTTTGGCTAATTTTATAAAACCTTTACCGGTCAGTTCCGTTAAAATAGCTTCTTTATTAGAAAAATATTCGTAAATGATAGGAGCGGTGTATTCAATCTTGTCAGCAATCTTTCGCATGCTAAGACCTTGCCATCCTTCTTCTTTGACGATAGCATAAGCAGCCTCAAGAATGTTACTTCTTGTCTCTTCTTTTTGTCTTAAAATTCGATCTTTACTTGCCATTTTATTTAAGTATTAAATTGTTTAACACTGTTAGGCAAATGTAACACCGTTTTTCTAATAATGAAATAATATTATCATAATATTTTCTTATCGTGATATAGATGCCGAAAAATAAGGCTTTCTGAAGGTTTCAAAATAGTAAATCTTTAGTTTTTAGCTGAATTTCAGATCTTTTTTTCCAAATTAAATATTCTTTATGCGTAAAGAACGTCGTCAAATTTAAAAACGACAACTAAAGTTGATTGAAATCGTATGGATTTTCGAAGCAGAAATTTTCTTTTTCACAAAACCACTTGTCCCGCTGTCCACTATATCTTTTATGGTGTCCCGAAGCCTCGGGACCACCACAAAAGGATTTCCACTTCTATCAGGGCTAGGCGAGAGGTTTGGTTTTCATAATTTTCATTGAAATGATAAAAAATACGGATCAACATAATTTATGTTAAACTGGACTAAAGTCCAGCCCTACAACATTGGCAGAGCCGATGGCTCTTTTTTTGATTTTTAAAAAAAATCATCTTGATGTATTCGAACAGATTATAAAATTCCGTAGGAATGATTTATATTGTAAAGCTGGACTTTAGTCCAGTTTAAAATGATAACAAACATATTTTAAAATGATGAACAAAACATATTTCAAATGATGAACAAACGTATTTCAAAATGATGAACAAAACACATTTTAAAATGCCAAACATATACAAAATCATAGTCGATTTGTACAAATCGCAATATCGCATTTGTGCATACCTTTGTAGTATTAGTTCAAATCAAAACATAAAAAGATGAAAGCAATAGGATTTAAAACCTCATTATCAATAGAAAAAGAAGATAGTTTTATAGCATTTGAAACTCCAAAACCAACTCCCGAAGGGCGTAATTTATTAGTTAAAGTTCAAGCTGTTTCTGTAAATCCGGTAGATTTTAAAATCCGCCAGAATAGTGCCAAAGATACTGTTTTAGAAACGCCAAAAATTATAGGTTGGGATGCCGTAGGAATTGTAGAAGCCATTGGCGATCAGGTCAGTTTATTTAAAGTAGGTGATGAAGTTTATTATGCAGGAAATATTACCAAACCAGGCAGTAATGCCGAATATCAGCTTATTGATGAACGCATTGTTGGCAGGAAACCAAAATCACTTTCGATAGAACAAGCCGCTGTAATGCCGTTAACAGGTTTGACAGCCTGGGAAATATTATTTGACAGAATTCGCATTGACGCAGAAAAAGATAAAGGGAAAACTATTTTGATAATTGGCGGAGCAGGCGGTGTAGGCTCAATTGCCATTCAACTGGCAAAAAAAGTGGCAGGCTTAACTGTAATCGCAACGGCTTCGCGCCCTGAATCTATCGAATGGTGTAAACAACAAGGTGCCGATTTTGTAGTCAATCATAAAAATTTGATTGAAGAAGTTCGAAACGCTGGTTTTCAACAAGTTGATTTTATATTAGATTTTGTTGATGCTAATCAATATTGGAATGTATTTGTAGAGTTGATAAAACCTCAGGGGCATATTGGCTGCATAAGTGATCCTGTCGAAAATGTGAATCTTCGTCAGTTAAAAGGCAAAAGTATCAGTTTCCACTGGGAGTCTATGTTTACACGCTCCGTGTTTGAAACTGAAGATATGATAGCACAACACCATATTTTAAACAAATTAGCTGATTTATTAGACAACGGTACAATTCAATCTACTTTAAAAACTACTTTGAATGGTTTAACAGTTTCTAATTTTAAAGAAGCTCACAAGCTATTGGAATCGGGAAGTACTATTGGTAAAATTGCAATTAAAATTTAAGGAGAAAATTTAAGAAAGAAGAAAGCAAGCTGATAAGGCTTGCTTTTTCTCTTTTACTTAAAACCATTTTTTTGTATTATTACAATAAAAAAGCCATGAAACTATCAACCACAATTAAAGTTGCGATCGTAACTTTAATAACACAAACCATACATTCTCAGGAAGTAAAAAAAGAAACAACGCCAACAGAGATAAAATATACTATTGAAAACTGTGTCAATCATTTTGATTTAGAAAAAGCTACAAAAACCAAAGTAGGATATCAGTATTGGTTTGGTGATAAAAATTTCACTCAGGAAAACACACTCAAAATGAGTATCGTCGAACCGGGTAAATCTACGCACGCACCACATCATCACGTCGAAGAAGAATTTTTTTATATCCTTGAAGGAACGGCTCAATTTTATTTAGACGGAAAAACTACAACTGCCGGACCAAATACCAGTTTCTATTGTCCGTCAAATATGGAGCACGGCATTAGCAATGTTGGCAAAACCGATTTGAAATATCTCGTAATCAAGAAAGATCTGAGATAGGAATAATTCGTTTCAACTATTTGCCACAATTTTTTATTTAACATATTAAATCAAAATTGAAACAATTAAAAGCACGGAAAGTAATATTTTTACGAATCAAATAATAAAAAAAGACACATGCAAGTAGGAATAATAGGATTGGGAAAAATGGGATTTAATCTCGCCTTGAATTTAAAAAGAAATAATTATGATGTTGTTGCACAGGATGTCAACTCCGACTTTGTTTCAAAAATTGGTCAGGAAGGAATTGAAACCGCCTTTTCTGTTGAAGAACTTTGCAAAAAGCTTACAGACAGACGAGTAATTTGGCTAATGGTTCCTGCTGGCGAAATTGTAGATGCTGTTATTACTTCTTTATTGCCTTATTTGTCGAAAAACGATATTATTATTGATGGTGGAAATTCAAACTACAACGATTCAAAACGCCGTTATGCCCAACTAAAAGAACATGGAATTGATTTCTTAGATTGTGGAACTTCGGGCGGAACTTCCGGAGCTTTAAACGGGGCTTGTACCATGATTGGCGGGGATGCCGATGTATTTGATTATGTAGCAAATGTTTTTAAGGATATTTCTGTTGAAAACGGATTTTTATATACCGGAGCTGCCGGAAGCGGACATTTTACTAAAATGGTACATAACGGTATAGAATATGGAATGATGCAGTCTATAGCAGAAGGATTTGAGGTTTTTGAACATTCAGAATTTGATATTGATTTTCAAAAAACAGCTAAGCTTTTCAATCACGGTTCTGTTGTACGCAGCTGGCTGATGGAACTTACTGAAAATGCTTTTTCTAAAGATGCAAGACTAGACGGAATAAAGGGAATTATGCATTCATCTGGCGAAGGAAAATGGACATTAGAAACAGCTTTAGATTTAGGCGTTCCAACTCCTGTGATCGCTCTTTCTATCATGATGCGTTATCGTTCTCAAATGTCGGATACTTTTTCTGGAAAAGTGGTAGCGGCACTTCGAAATGAGTTTGGCGGACATGCTGTCGAAAAAAGCGAATAAAAGTTATTTAGCTATTTCGAACAGTTATTAATCATTTATCACATTCAAATCCATGTCTTTACTGATTCTGATTGCCAGTATTCTTTTATTATTGCTTCTTATTTCCGGTGTTAAACTTAATGCCTTTATCGCTTTAATTATTGCCGCTTTTTTTGTGGGAATCGCAAAGCAAATGCCTTTTCCCAATTTAATTAATTCAATTCAATCCGGAATTGGAAGTACACTTGGATCATTAATTTTAATTATTGCATTTGGAGTTATTCTGGGCAATTTGCTTTCAGACAGTGGCGCAGCACAGCGAATAAGCTCCGTAATGATTCGATCTTTTGGCATCAGGCATATCAAATGGGCAATGGTTATTACGGGTTTTTCAGTAGGAATTTCGATGTTTTATAATGCGGGTTTTATTATTTTAATTCCGATGGTTTTTGCTGTTGCTAAAAGTACCAAACAGCCCATTATTTATTTGGGAATCGCAATGGCTTCGGCACTTTCTATAACGCACGGTTTTTTACCGCCACATCCCGGACCTACGGCAATTGCGGTTATTTTTAAAGCCAATATTGGTAAAACATTACTTTACGGACTTCTGGTAGCGTTGCCGGCACTTTTTGCAGCTGGAATCGTTTTTCCTGAATTCTTAAAAAAAATCCAGGCATTTCCTCCAAAAGGATTATTCGATAGCAAAACTTTTACAGAAACCGAAATGCCCTCTTTTCAAATCAGTATTCTAACGGCATTAGTTCCCGTTTTTTTAATGGCAATGGCAACTTTTAGCGAATTAATTTTGCCGGAAGGTGCGATACGATCGATTTTACTTTTCATAGGAAATCCAACCACCTCCATGTTAATTGCCGTACTTTTTGCGGTATTTTCCTTAGGAATTTTTCGTGGCAGAAAAATGCAGGATATTATGGATAAATCAGGTAGTGCCATGAGTTCAGCGACGATGATTATTTTAATAATTGGTGCCGGCGGTGCTTTTAAACAGGTTTTAATAGACAGCGGAATGGGAAATGATTTAAGTACATTTTTCGAAAAATCATCATTTTCTCCCTTATTTTTAGGATGGCTAATTGCGACGATTATTCGTATTGCGTTGGGTTCTGCAACTGTTGCGGGATTAACAGCGGCAGGAATTGTGCAGCCTTTAGTATTGGCTTCCGGCGTAAGTCCGGAACTAATGGTATTGTCTATTGGCGCCGGAAGTTTAATGTGTTCTCATGTTAACGATACCGGATTCTGGATGTTTAAGGAATATTTTGGCATCAGCATTTCAGATACTTTTAAAACCTGGACAGTAATGGAAACGATCATTGGCGTAATGGGATTAATTGGCGTTTTGGTGCTCAATTTATGGATCAAATAAAAAACATGGAATCATTTTATATAGGAATCGACATTGGAACCACAGCCACAAAAGCCATTTGTTTTGACAAGCATGGAAATGTAATCAAAGAGGTTTCAAATGCTTATCCGATGTATCATCCAAAACCGGATTGGAGTGTTCAAAACCCCGAACAAATTTTACAAACGGTTAAAAATTGCATTACAGAAATCACAATCGGAATTCAGCCGGAGTTTATTAGTTTTAGTTCAGCGATGCAAAGTATTATTTCAATTGATGAAACTGGAAAACCCTTAACACCTGCTATTTTATGGGCAGATAACAGAGCAAATTCAATTGCTGAAAAACTCAAAAATTCTGAAAAAGGAAAACATTTTTACCAAAAAACCGGAATCCCGATTCATCCTTTTTCGCCCATGACAAAAATTGCATGGTTTAAAGAGTTTGATTCGGATATTTTTTCTAAAACCTATAAATTCATTAGCATTAAAGAATACGTTTGGCATCATCTTACCAATGAATATTATACCGATACTTCAATGGCATCCGGTACAGGATTATTGAATATTCATACTCTAAAATGGGATGCCGAAATTTTAAATTTTTTAAGTCTGAAACCCGAACAATTATCCACAGTTTGTGAAGTAACGCATCAATGTAAAGGAATTTCAGACGATTTTCTATACATAATTGGAGGAGGAGACGGTGCTTTGGCAAATTTAGGAACAGGAGCAATGAACAAAGGCTGTATTGCCTTGACCATTGGTACAAGCGGAGCCGTGCGATTGCCAATAGAAAAACCCTACCTTGACGAACAAATGCGAACGCAGTGTTACCATTTGATGGGAGATCAATATCTTACTTTAGGAGCGGTAAATAACGGCGCTATTATTCTGCAATGGCTTAAGGAAACTTTGCTAAAAACAGATCAGTCTTTTGAAGTTCTTTTTGCAGAAGCAGAAAAAATTCCTGCCGGATCAGATGGTTTGCTTTTTGTACCTTATTTATTGGGCGAACGAGCACCAATTTGGGATGCAGCGGCGCAAGGATCCATTTTAGGAATGCAGATTACCCACACTCAGGCACATTTGGTCAGAGCGACTTTAGAAGGAATTTTGTTTGGATTGTTTCAAATAACTGAAATTTTAATTCCAAATCCCGAAAAAAGAAAACAGACCAAAGTAATGGCCAGCGGTGGATTTGGTAAAAGCGAACTTTGGCTTCAAATGGTAGCCGATATTTTTCAGATGACTGTAGAAACTTCTCAAACCATTGAAGGTTCTGCCTGGGGCGCTGTCATGATTGGTAAGAAATCACTCGGTCAAAATGTGAGTGATGAAAACAAAACCGGAAAGATTTTTTATCCAAATACAGCGTATAAAGATGTTTATGAAAATGCTTTTAATAAGTTTAAAAAAGTATATCCGATATTAAAAGATTTGTGAGATGTTATAAAGATTTTTTTTTGTTTCACGCAGATTAGGCAGATTTAAGCAGATTTATTTTTAGTAAATTATGTTTACATCTGCTTAAATCTTTTAAAAATCTGCGTGAAATAAAACTTTACGGAAGTTAAGTGATAAAGAATCTTAGAGAATCTCTGTGATTTTTTGTGCGTCTCTGTGAAATAATTTATTTCCTTCCTATTACTATTTTTATTCTGCTTTTTATCAAAAAGTATATTCCAACAAATAATAAGAACATTATTATTTTCGCTAAAAGCATCAGAAAAAAGTTTGATGGATAAATATCTAAATCACTGTACATTGTCCAGGAACTCGGTAAATAATCACGATGAAAAGCAGTAACAAATATTACAAATCTTTCAATTGAAAATATCAGCAAAAAACTAAACAATATCCTCAATAATACATTTTTGCGAATAGCTCGAATTCGTAATAATTGCGTGAGCGAAACCCATAAAATAGGTTGAACCCAATATCCGAACCAATATTTTCCAAACATTCTGCTAAGCATGCTGGTTTGTTCTTCGATATTACTGTCTGCATAAAACACAAAAATTCCAATTATCCAGACTGTAAAATATATTACTCCGGCCAAAGCAATAAAACCATTAGCCTCTTCATCTATTTTTTTTATTATCGGTTTTTTTGAAAAAATGGAAACAATTAAAAACAGGAAAGTATATAAACCAAATGCTGTAAAAAAATCAACAGTTATTATTTGAAGAAGTAATAGTATATTTTCTCTCATAAAATATTTTAGATGATAAAAACTTAGGGCTTTTTATAGTTGATAAAATTAGAAATTATTTCTTACCAGGAAAGTAAATTAAAATATAAAAGCCTTTAAAAAATAAAACATTTTCAAAGGCTTTAAAAATTCTAATCGATCGATAATTATTTCAAAATAACAACTTCCTCTGGCACTTTAAACAACAATATGCATCCGGTTTTAGAAAACACAGAATGTGTGCTTCCGGGTGGCATGTACAAATAATCGCCTTTTTTAAGTTCGTCTTTTCCGGAGCGCACTTCGCCTTCGAGAACAAAGATTTCTTCTCCTGCGGGATGACTGTGATTTGGGTATGAAGCTCCCGGTTCAAATTTGGATAAAAAGGCTGTAGGTCTTTTGGCAATGTTGTCGTAGCATAAAGCTTTTACAGAGATTCCATCTGTTTTTACACCTTCTTCGATTAGAGGTTTCCAATTTATTTCACTGGTTTTTGTGATTTGTTTTTCCATTTTTATTGAATTTTAATTTGTTACTTATTCGAAATCATTTCATCTAAACTCCACTTATATTGATCTACTGTTGATAAAAGAAAAGCTGCCATAGAAAACACAAATACCGAATAATCTAAGGGATCTTTTAAACCAAAAGAATACGTCATGGCAAAGGCAAACAGTAAAGTCAGAACTGATGTGCTAATTGCAGCCAATCTGGTTTTATAACCAATTAATAAGAGCAATGCCAAAAATGTTTCGGCAATAGTAGCGGTGATGGCGATTGCGGGAATATAGCTTTTGGAAACAAATGAGTTTACTTTTTCGGCGTAAGCCAAAAAACTTTCCCAGCCAGAGGAATAATTTCCCCATAAACCCAACCGACTCGAAACGGCAGAAATAAATCCCGCTGATAATGCGAGTCGCAAAAGCAAGACTGCAAAATCCTGATATCTTTTCATGTGTTTTTGATTAGCAATTATTACAGGTACAAAGATGTAATAAGTGCTAACGCGAAAGAATAGAGAATCTAAGAAAAAGCATGTAATTATAAATGCGGAACTTTTTCTTTATATGATTTTGGAGAGATATTAGTGTGTTTCTTGAAGAAGTTAGAAAAATAAAACGGATCATTAAATCCCAAAGCATAGGCGACTTCTTTTACCGATAATTTTTCATAATTAAACAAACGTTTTGCTTCAGAAATAATCAATCCGAAGACTACATTTTGAGCCGTTTTGTTGGTGTGTAATTTAGAAAGTTCGTTTAGTTTAGCTTCAGTTGTGCCAATAAGAGCAGCGATTTCGGTTACAGAGAGATTCTTTTCGAAGTTCTGCAAAACAGTTTCCAAAAAATGCAGAAACAACGCATCGGGTTTGTAGATTTCGTCTCCGCGATTGATTTTGGTTCTGTTAATTTCGATCAGTATTAATTCGATTCGGCTATGAATAGAGATAAGATATTGATAAGGCGTTTCGGTTAATTCTTTGCTGATTTCTTGTAATTCCTTAATAATAATTTGGCTGTTTTCGACCAGAATCATTTCATTCATGGCGAAATGACAAAACAATCCGTTGTGGAAAATCAATTCCATATCAGTATCATCCTTGCAGAAAAAATTATAGGTAAATTCTAAAACATATCCCGTGGCATTTTGAATATCTTTAAAGTAATGAATTTGTCCGGAAGTTATCGTAATAACAGCATTTTGGGTTAATATAAATTCATTTTCATCTACAGAAATAGTTGTAGAACCCGAGGTACAAAAAACAAGAACGTATTTCAAGACACGTCTCGGATTTTGTAAATCTGCAGCCTGATCAAATGTTTTTATAAAAATCATATTGAAGATAATTCTTTAATCAAAAATAAGATTTATTTTAAAGGTTTAAAAAATAATTTCGAAGCACAAAGTTTTGTTTCACGCAGATTTTAAAAAGATTTAGGCAGATTTGTGCAGATGATTATTCTAATTTACTAAAAAAGAAATCTGCTTAAATCTGCCTAATCTGCGTGAAACAAAATTTTACGCATTTGCGAGATTAATTATCGTTGCGATAAATTCTCCAATACCTTTTCTAAGTTATCAATTGTCATTTTAAAGCCTTGTACGAAGCCCATTTCAATCATTTTCTCCATACGTTCCAAAGATTCGTTGAAAATGGTAATATTAACTGTTGTAACTCCGTCTTGTTCACTAAAAACATAATCCCAGTCAGAACCTGGTAATTGACGGTTTTCATTTTCGTCTGCAAACGTATTGTACATTTTAAAATTCGTTTTTGGCGTAATCGAAGTATATTCCTGAACCGACCAGCGTTCTTGTCCGTCAGGGCCTACCATCGCGTAGAAACGTCTTCCGCCAACTTCAAAATTCATGTATTTTGTTTTGGCAGAAAACGGTTTTGGCGCAACCCATTGATCCAGAATTTCTGCTTTCGTAAAAGCATCCCAAACCAAAGGTAATTCGGCATTAAATTCTCTTGTTATGACTACTGTTTTTGATGGTTTGTCTACAGTAAAATCAAATAATAAATCGTTTTTCATTTTTTCGTTTATTTAGAGTTAATAATATGTCGTCAAGTTGATTAAAAGTGTTTTATAATATTCGCGTAAATTTGCAAATAAAATCTTGCAAGAAAATCTAAATTAGAAAACTTTGCGCTTCCAGGGCTTAATAAGTGCCATAGTTTTTATTTTTAAAATCGCAATTAAGAAGCCAATCGGTTGCAAATGTAAGCGCAGCTATTTGGTTTCGCAAATTTTTTGACAATTATTTTTATTAGAAATAATTTTTGATGGTTGGTTTTGAGGATATTACTATGAAATACTAGTTTGTTTCGCGAAGTTTACACAAAGGAAAGCACAGAGACTCACAAAGTTTTTGTTTAAAGCTAGGAAAAAGTAATAACGTACAGACGCTAAGGCACAAAGTTTTATTTTTGATAAATTTAATGTCATCCTGAGCGTCCCGAGGCTTCGGGAGAAGGCTTATGAAATCAAAGTTTAGGAAATAATAGCGCAAAGACGCAAAGGCGAAAAGCTTTGTTTTTGATAAATTCTATTGTCGCCCTGAGCGGAGTCGAAGGCATATAAATCTATTTTACAACTAAAACTGTTCAGGTTTGAACTTATTTTGTCGTATTGATTCGTCTAAATTCTCTTTCCAGCCCTTGCATATTGAGCCGCCGGCGTCATTATCAAAAGTGTCGTTAACAACATCATTCAAAAGATAATCTAATGAAGCAAGTACTTTTTTCCCCGCTACGCTTTTTGGCGTTCCACCTCTGGAAACGTGATGATCAATGGCAGACAAATCAGCATAATCTATTTTGAAATCCTCACTCAATATTTTTTTACCTTTTGCAATAAAATCAACATCAGAATAGGATAGCGTTACCATAATTTGCGGACTAACCCATGAACCTTTACTAACTCTTTGCCAAAAGTAAGATAATAAGCTTTCCCGCGTGGCTTGTTTTAGACTTAGTAAAGCAATTGAAGCAACCAAATGTGACCTCCAGTCTTCATTTAAAAGTAAAAGTTGAATACCTTCTTTAATCGATTCTTCGGAATTATTTTCAAGAATAAATTCTATCTTAGAGATACTCAATTTTAAGTTGAACGTTTCTGGTTCTTCAGCATAACTTCTAAAGCTTAAAAACGGCAGATGATTCGGTTGCCCGTCCCAAAAGTTTCTGAAAATTCCTAATTCCATTTCGATTTTATTAGAGTTTTTGGATTTATTGGCTTTTAAAAATTGCGAAAACGACTTTTGACTAAACGAAAATAGAGTTAAAAAGTAATTTCGATAGTAAAAATTGAAAATTCTCTTTATCATAGTGTATCCTTGTGATCGGTTTATCCTTGCCATACATCTATTCCAGAAACAATTCCATTGTGAAATGTTAAAGTAAGTGAACCAGTATTAATTCCAGTGTGAGTATAACCTAAATAGTATTTAAAAGCATTTTCTGTTGTAAGACTTCCGTCTGGTTTTCCCAGCAAAGTGATAATTTCACTTTTAGACATTCCAATTAATTCATAATTGTTTCGCACACTATTCATCATATCCCAGCGTAATGAAAAATTATCTTCTAAAGTTAAATCAGCAGTTTTCCATTTTTTAGAATCAAATTTTTCACCGGATATTTTTCCACGCAATCCAAAACCACAAATAATTACTGCAATTGCAATTATACTGATTAGATTTATTTTTTTCATGTTGCTTTTTTGGATTATTGTTATTCGCTGCGTTTACGAGCAGGAAATTTACTGTACTTGATTTTTTAATTTATTCTTAGAACAAAAAAAAGTATTATCATTACGATTCCAATTATAATTTCCGGTCTTACTTCATCGAAAAATTTAGGCTTTTTAGAAAAAGAATATACTATTGCTGTCATAATTGATAATGCAAATAGTAACAGAAATCCCATTTTTCCATCTTTATTATCCACTCTGTTTCTGCATTGAATGTCGAGGTATTCTTTGTCGTTTTTTATAAGTGAATGAATTTCGCAGGAAGTTTCCCTGTCAAAATCCTCTATATCCTCTTTTAAAATAGCAATCGAAATTGTATCTCCCGCTTTTATTTCATTTAGAACTTCATCTCTATTAGCACATCTGTAATCAAAACTTGCAATCTCAAAGGTACTGTAGTTATCCAAACATTTGAATTCTATCCATCTTCTCCCATGTTTGCCTTTTGTTTCTTTGAATTCAGGTACTTGTGACGTTATTAAATTATCATAAACTTCAAGCTCTGATGGTTTTATAATGTAACTTCCAGTTATTACTTTCATAAAAAAGTAAGTTCCAATAATCAAACAAATTATGGCTACTTTTAAATAATCTTTTTGCTTTTTCTCCCAATCTTCAAGATTATCAGCCATAAATTTTAATTGAAATATTTAGTTTTATTGGTCGTAAGCAGCGCGAAATCTTTCCATTTCGTAATTTCTTGCTATAAGCAAATAAAGCAAAAAAAACTTAGATAAATTGAATAAGATCATTGCAATGTTTACAAAGTCGGGAGACTTCGCAAAGCACATAATACAGTGGCCTATTTTTAGTTTTAATCCACCAAATCTTCATTGATGAAGTCATATTCCTTATCCATCAACTTTTTTAAATACTCTTCAAAGCTATCAGCTATTACAGTAATTTCGTCCGGGTCGTGTAGGTATCTTACAACTTGACCAATTTTTCCTTTTTCAGATGGGCTAAAATCGATGAATAATTGCGAAGTACCGCCGTTATTCATACAATCAGAAAAATGAAGCCAATTTAATGTTTCCGGTTTATCTGTAATTTTTTCGTCAATTTCTATTTCTTCATACTCTCTTGCGATATAATCTGAATAATATTCGGATGCCTGATTTTTATTCTCTAATATTTGTTTAGATGATAATAGATAATAGGGATATTCTTCAACATCAGACCCAAGGAAATAGAAAACCATTTTTTCTCCGGCATATTCTCTCCAATACGTTCCATCAACATATTCCAACAGACTGATCAAGGCATCAGGAAGATCCGGATATGTTTTTTTGAGTTTTTCCATATCCTGTTTCGTTGCGCCATGTTTAATTTTTTCAAAATGCTCCCATTCTTTATCAGCATTGTATTCGAGATAGGCATTTTTAAGTCCTGATATGTATTTTTCAGCTGTTGTGTTCATATTATTATTACTTCAATTTTTAAAATTTTCAATTCGTTTGGAATATAAATTAACCAAAAATAAGCTTTCATCCTATAAAATAATAAACTAAATTGACATGAATTTTATATAATTTCAATTTAATTTTTAATAAAAATCTGAAATTCAATTAATTAACTTTTATTAAAGAAAGGTTTAACATGCTCTCTTTTCGCAGGCTATCTGAAATTACTAATTTTAACTAAATCAAAATTTATAACGATTAAATATTTAAAATTATGAAAAAGAATATAGCCATATTAGCAACAAACGGTTTTGAAGAATCAGAATTATCATCGCCTAAAGCCTATCTCGAAGAGCAAGGCTGGAATGCAGATATCATTAGTTTGAAATCAGGAACAATCAAATCTTGGAAAGACGGGAATTGGAGCAAGGAATATAATGTTGATGTAGTATTAGATCAGGCAAATGAAGCCGATTACGATGCTTTGGTTCTTCCGGGAGGAGTTTTAAACCCTGATTCATTAAGAAGAGAAGAGGCTGCAGTAAATTTTGTACGTTCCTTTTTTGAAAGTAAAAAACCAGTAGCAGCTATTTGTCATGGCCCTCAAATTCTTGTGGATGCTGATGTTTTAGAAGGTCGAAAAGTAACTTCGTTCTTCTCTGTTAAAAACGATTTGATAAATGCCGGAGCCCAATGGGAAGACTCAGAAGTAGTCGTAGACAATGGATTGGTAACCAGCCGAAACCCGAATGATTTGCCCGCTTTTAATAAAAAAATGGTGGAAGAAATTAAAGAAGGAAAACACGAGCGTCAGACAGTGTAAAAAGATGTTTTTATTTATCAAGTTACAAAAAATGCAAGATCAATTTTGGTCTTGCATTTTTTTGTGATTTTTAGTTTAATTGCTTATAATTAAAAAGTTATTAGTGTTTTCTGTTATTCAATTCGTGTGGTTTAGGATTTGATTACTTTGCGGGCGCAAAGTCAGAGACGTTCGCGCAGCGTTTGCGAAGAATACTTCTTTCTAAAATCCAGATAAGAAATAGTCTCTTTTTGAATTTTCACAATCTTTTTCATAATCTTCAACAACTTTTTTTGCTTTTTTGTAATCCAAATTTAAATTTCCATAATCTCTATGAGTTTTACTATCTATAATCCGATTAAAATAAGTTAGTCTTGAAGGTGTGCTATTTGATTCGTTTAAATTTTCGTCATTTATGATAATAAATTCGGGATAAGACTTACCCAATATTTTCTTTACATCAATATCAAGTGCTTTTTGTTTTGTTGACGAGAGAAATGAACTTTTTTTATTTGCAAATAAATCAAATAAATCGTTTTTGTGTACAGCCATTAGCACCATTACTTTGCCGAAAGCTATTGACTTCAGTCTAAAATCTTCAGGAATAAAATCTGGAAAGCCGATAATTTTTTGGTTAGGATTTTCTTCTTTCCATGATTCAATTACAGACATAATTGAACTCATATGTTCACTACTTCCCTTTGGAACTACAAGATAAACTCTATTAAAAGTAATTATTTTCCTAATTTCTATTTCTGATTTGTTAAGACTATTGATATTATCCAATTTTTTAGTTTATTTTCAAAATGAAAAATAAAATCTTTTAGATATGGAATTATAAGAGCATTTCTAAAAGATTTATAATCTATGTCATAGCATAAACTGAGAACGAAAATATATTTTTCGGATTTAGCGCTACTATTTAGCGCTTTAAGAATATCTTGTTGCCTATCTTTGCTATCTCTACAAATAAATTCTGCCGCAAAATATTCTTGAAAAGATTTGTGTGACCATCTATATTGTAATCCTTCTTTATTAAAAAGTGGTACAGCTTTTACAAGATCATCTACAAAATCCTTTGGTTTGAATTTTATATTAGGCAATCGTTTTGCGACTTTGATAAATATTTTGCTAACACGGCATCATTATATTCTATTTCATTTTTTTTAAGTGTGTAAAAACTTAATTCTCTCAGTACTTGAAAAAATTCGGAAAAAGTAAGTTTTGTTTTTTTATTTCTTGTGTAGCTATCTCCTTTTGTTAAATCATGGTCTTGAAATAAGGCTTCAAAAACATCATAATAAAATTCTTGTAGTAGTAAAGGTATATTTTCTCGATGCTCAAATTTTTTAAAAAGGAGTGAGACTAGTAAAGGACTTTGAAGAAATTCATCAATATTTTGAATATCATTTTCTTCAATTTTTTTTATTAGTCTTAAAGATTTATCGCTATTGTTACCTATCTTTTTAATAAGTTCAAAAGCTTCTTCCTTTGTCATTTTTTTTACACTAAATTCACGAAAATCACTAAAAGTATTTAGTGCTGTTTCTGGACGCGATGTCATTATGAAAAGATTGTTTGTTGATTTGGAAATGAAATTCTGTAAGTCAGATGTTACAAATTCTCTATCTCCATCACTAATTTCATCATAACCATCAAAAAAGAAAACGAAATTCCCTTGCGCAATAAGTTTTGTTATAACTTCTTTTTCTAATGATTCGTCTATAGGGTTCAATTCTGAAATTATCTCGTCAATTATAGTCTTTTTATCTTTTAACCTGCGGAGCTCTATAAATATTGGAATACCTTTCCGTTGCTTAATAACACTCAGAAAAAGCCATTTCATAATCGTTGATTTTCCCATTCCGCCGTTATCCACAATTATAACTTTTTTGTATTCCGGAAGAAAGCTATCCTCATATTGAAGTGTATTTACCGCTATCTTCTTTTTTAAGCTAATGTCTAATGAGCATTCTAAATTTAATGGGTAATAAAAATCTTCTAGTTTTTTTTGTTGATTTCCAAAAACTAAGGTACGAGAGGAGGAATAATAGCTATATACGCGTTGTAAATATTCTTTGAAACGATATGTAAAATCTATATATGGTCTATCTTTCTTATTGTAAAGTTTACCAAGAATAGGAGCTAAATAATTTTCTATAATTGCTTCCAGAAGTGTGTTGTCGGTAACTGTTAAAACGCGAAAGAAATTTTTTATTAGTTTTTCATGTTCGAATAAATATTGGCTTAAATCAGCAGGTTGTATTGAAACTATTTTTATTTTTTCTAATAGAATTTTTAAATCAACTTTAATATCATCATATTTTAAGCCTTTGAATGCAGCAGTTGATTGTATTAGCTGTTTACAGAAATTTTCAATATCTTCCTTACAATGTTTGTTTTTAAAATCCGATATTAGATTTATTGCAGTTTCTGCAAAAGCTTTGGAAATAGCCAAATGATAAGTAAAATTATTGACGTCAGAAACTAAGGATTTATCTTGCGTATAGTGTAAACCGAATTTTAGAATCTCTTTCAGAATATCTGGCTTAGTAAGATTTTTATTAATTTGTTTGCATTGAATTAAACCGACATTCTTTCCTTTTTTTGTTAAAATGCAATCCCTTCCTCTTTCACCAACACCTTGCATCAATGATACAGAGTCATATTTATTGCCCAAAGTGTAATCATTTGTCTCGATTCGCGCTTTAAAAATTTGATAAAGCAATATCTCGAAAACACGATCATTTAAAGCCAGAAAATTGAATGATTGACCGCTATATGCAATTGGTTTTGGATTGGTATTTGTAAGTGTTTCAATCATCTCACTGTCAGTAAACTTTCTGCGTGTCATAGTTGGACGAGTTATATTTTTAACTTAATCTATTTTTTGAATCTTAAAATATCATATCGAATTTCCGGCATTAATTTATTATTGTATCCAACTTGTATATACTTGATACAAAGTAGACAGAATCTATACAAAATTTCGGTATATTCACTAATGTTTGTTTCGTATAATCTTTTTCAAAAATATCATTTTAGCAATACAAACAACCACGTACTTATACCTGATTATTTGTTATGAAAACAAAACCCCTAGCCCCGATCGGAAGGAACAGCGGGAAATAGCTTCTAATTAAAATTATTTGCTGACAATTATAAAGACTAAATCGCCAATCTTTGTCGAGCTACTTGAGGGGATTTCTCGTGCCTCGAAATGACAAATTGGACGTGTAAATCTTAACTTGCCGAATTTTGCAAGCAGTTCCGGAGGAACAAAAGATATTGTAGGGATGGATTTTAATCCATTCTACGCATAGTGATTCAACAATCTTTGTCGAGCTAGTTGCGAAGATTTCTCGTTCCTCGAAATGACACAAACTGAGAATAAAAACTTTGCGCCTCTGCGAATTTGCGAGATTATTTTTGTTTTCATAAGCCTTCGACTTCGCTCAGGGTGACAATCGGGAATAGCAAGAAATGAAGGAAAAACTCAGCGAATCTCCGCACTATCTTCGCGAATCTCTGCGAATCCATAAAACCATACAGCAAAAAAAGGGCAGCACTCTAATAAAAGTGCTGCCCTCAAGGCAAATAGATTTGCATATTAAACCATTTCTGATTTAAAATGCCGCATTTAATAATTGCGTACAGTTTTTGGTAAACTACTAAGAAAGCTAAACGCAGGTTATTCGTTTATAATATCGCCTTCTTTAGTTTCTTCGCTGGCAATTTTCACCAACTTATCTTTACGGTCCAAATCACCAAATATTTCAATTTTATCGTCGATTTCTCTTCCTTTTTTCACTTCAACTCTTGTTGCTTTTTTGTTCAGAACTTTGATTACATACAAACCTTCAGAAGAACTCACCAAAGCCGATTTTGGAATTACAAACGTGCTGTCTTTTGCGTTAAGCGGTAATAAAACTTCGGCTACCATTCCTGGTAAAAGATCTTTTTTGGTATTTACAACATCCATTTCAACACGCTCAGAACGTAATTTTAAATCTAAAGCTCCGGACATTCTTGTAATTTTTGCCTTAAAATTTTCAGGCAATGATTTTACATTAAAAGTCATTTCGTCGCCAGGGTGTAAATATCCCGTGTACAATTCCGGAACAGAAACCGCCAAACGCAATTTATCCTGCTGTTGAATCGTCAATAAAGGCAAATCTGAACCTTTTCCTGCAGGACCAACAAAGGTTCCTAAATTCACGTTTCTTGCTGCTACAACACCATCAAACGGAGCGCGAATTTCAAGATAACCTCTCATAATCGAGACTTCTTTGTGAGCTGCAATTGCAGCCTGATATTGTGCGTAATCAGAGTTTTTCTTTCCGCTTGCCATTTCTAAATCATTCTTAGAAATCGTTCCTTCCACTTTGCTGGTTTCATACAAACGGTTGTAAGTGCTTTTGCTTGTCGTGTAAATGGCTTCCATCGATTTTAGTCTTGATTCGGCTGCAGCCAATTGAGAACTAATTTCCGGCGCTTCCAAAACGATTAAAAGCTGTCCTTTTTTTACTTTGGTACCAATATCTACTTTTAGCAATTTTACGAAACTGCTCACTTTTGCGTATAAATCAACTTGTTGAAAACCCGTTAATTCGGCTGGTAAACGCAATTCTGTCGTTAGTTTTTCTTTGTCTAAAAGAAACGTTTCAGTTTTAGGTTCTAATTCAGCAGTAACAGTTTCTTCTTTTTTAGAATTACAACTACTTAGAAAAAATATCGCTACAAACAATAATGCGGTCGATTGTATAATTTTATTTTTCATTTTTAGGTTTTAATGATGAGATATAATGGATGCTTTCTTCGTCTTCAGGATCTAAAGAAACAGATTGTGTTGTTGTTTTTTCTTGTGCCCACGCAAAGATAAGCGGCAGGATTAATAATACGGCAAAGGTCGAAAATAATAACCCGCCAATTACGGCTCTACCTAACGGTGAAACCTGATCGCCTCCTTCGCCATGACCAATCGCCATAGGCAGCATTCCCGCAATCATCGCAACCGAAGTCATGATAATCGGACGAAGACGCAACGCAGCAGCTTCTCGTGCAGATTCTAAGGCATTTCCATTTTTCTTGCGCAATTGTTCAGCATTTGTGACCAGTAAAACGGCATTGGCAATCGAAACCCCAACCGACATGATGATTCCCATATACGATTGTAAGTTTAACGTTGAACCCGTAATCGTTAGCATTAGCAACGCTCCTAAAACTACCGCCGGAACCGTGGTTAAAATAACCAATGATACTTTGAACGATTGAAAATTAGCGGCTAACATTAAGAAGATTACAAAAATGGCAACCAATAATCCAACTTGCAAACTACTTAATGTTTCGCTCAATACTTTACTTAATCCAATCGGAGTTATGAACAAACCACGCGGCAATTCTCCTAATGAACTAATTGTTGCATCCACATCTTTTACTGCCGTACCTAAATCGGTCTGGCTAATGTTGGCTGTAACGGTAATGTATGGCATAGCCCCTAAATTGTCATTTTCACCACTTACAAATCCGGGTGTAATTTTGGCAACGTCACTTAAAACAGGACGAAGCGAATTTTTTAATACCGGAATTTCTCCAATATCTGTTTTACTTTTCATTTTGTTCAAAGGCACCTGTACCTGAACATTGTATGATAATCCTGCTCTTTCATCGACCCAGGTGTTTTTTTCGGTATATCTTGATGATGAGGTCGACGCAACTAATGATCGTGATATATCGTTCATGTCAACGCCCAATTCGGCTGCACGCGTTCTGTCAATGTCGATATTCATTGCAGGATAATGAATTGGCTGACCAATTTGCACGTCTCTGAAATAAGAGATTTTTTTCAGTTTCTCTACAATTTGATTCGCGTATAACTCATTTCTTTTTTTGTCTTTTCCGGCAATACGAACTTCGATTGGAGTAGGAGAACCCTGGCTCAAAACCTTATCTGTCAATTCGATTGGCTCAAAAGAAAGTTTCACATCCGGAAGCACTTTTTTGATTCGGGCTCTAAAGTCGTCTTTAAAGTCATCCATATCCACGTGATATTCTTTTAAACTAACCTGAAATACCGCTTCATGCGAACCAGCCATGAACAAATAAATAGGGTTAATCGAGAACAGCGACGGGTGCTGACCCACATAAACAGACGAAATTCCGATATGTTCTTTGCCCACCATTTTTTGCAATTCTTTCAAAACGATAATTGCTTTTTCTTCAGTACGCTCTAAACGGGTTCCGTCGGGGGCACGCATTCTTAACTGAAACTGACTTGAGTTTACTTTCGGGAAAACATCTTTTCCAATAAAAGTGATAAAAGTCACCGCAAGAAGTGTGGCGCAAACAAGATAAATTATACTTGTTGCTTTTTTATGAGGGAACAATCGATCTAAAGTTCTCATAAAACGAATTCTGAATCGCTCAAAAGCACCAATTTTTCCGTTATTATCAGTATCGTCTCTTTCGACGTAGGCTTTTTTCTGTGTAATCAGATCTTTTTCAGATTCCGGCGTTAGACCGCAATCATTAAATTCTGCTTCATCATCTGTAATTTCAGGACCATGTTCGTGTTTTGCGTGACCTTTCATTAACCAGTTTGCCATTACAGGTACAAAAGTCTGAGAAAGTAAAAACGAAATAACCATTGAGAATCCAATCGCTAATGCCAAAGGTAAGAACAACGCTCCAGGAATACCAACCATGGTAAATGCCGGCGCAAATACCGCCAAAATACAAAGAAGGATCAATAATTTTGGCAATGCAATTTCCTGACAAGCATCCCAAATAGCGAGTGCCTTGGGTTTTCCCATATCGAGATGCTGGTGAATATTTTCGATCGTTACGGTACTTTCATCCACCAAAATTCCAATCGCTAGTGCCAATCCGCTTAAAGACATTAAGTTGATGGTTTGCCCGAATAATTTTAGGAATAAAACTCCCGAAATAATCGAAATTGGAATCGTCAGAATTACGATCAAAGCCGCACGTCTGTCTCCAAGGAAAAGCAACACCATTAATCCGGTTAAGACTGCACCGATAATTCCCTCTGTAATTAAACTTTTAACCGAGTTGATTACATAAACCGACTGGTCAAATTCGTATGATAATTGTACATCTTCAGGAAGTGTACTTTGAATTTTAGGCAATTCTGCTTTCAATTTCTGAACCACATCCCAGGTCGAAGCGTCTCCGGCTTTTGCAATACTAATATAAACCGAACGTTTTCCGTTTACCAAAGCATAACCGGCAGTAATATCAGCACCGTCTTTTACGGTTGCAACATCACCTAATTTTAAGTTTTGAACGCTTCCTTTAAACAACGGAATATTTTCAAAATCTTTAACTTCTTTAATCGTATTATTTGTTGGCGTAATGTAGTTGATATCGCCCATTCTAACATTTCCTGAAGGAGCAGTTTGGTTGTTGATACGAATCGCTTCTACAATTTGATCAGGCGTCATATTGTGTGAACGCAGCAAATCAGGATCAACGTTAACCTCTATAGTTCTTGGGCTTCCGCCGAAAGGTGCCGGAGAAAGTAAACCCGGAATCGAAGTAAACGAAGCACGAACATAAACGTTGGCCAAATCCTGCAATTCATTGTTAGATCTGATTTTACTGCTCAAAACCAATTGCCCAATTGGCAATGAAGAAGCATCAAAACGAATGATAAACGGAGGCTGTGTTCCCGGAGGAAATGCCGCCTGAATCCTGTTCGAAAGTGAACTTAATTCGGCTGCAGCCTGCGCCATATTTGTGTTTTCATAATAGGTTAATTTCATGATCATTAACCCCTGAATATTTTTGGTTTCAACCGATTTTACACCATTTGCAAAGGGTAAAATGTTGACGTAAGTTTTAGCAAAATAAGCTTCCATCTGGTCAGGCGTATAACCTCCAAAGGGATGCGCAATATAAATTACCGGCAAGTTCATTTTTGGCAGAATATCTACCTTAATGTCCTGTATGGCACCAATTCCGAAGAAAAATAGACCCGCAACCAATACTAATATGGAGATGGGTTTGCGGAGTGCGAAACGTATTAAATTCATTAGGCTCTAATTAAAATTCATTTATAAATAAGTCGAAATTGCCCGTAGCGGCTACTTTTAGCAAATACGATTGCCATACATTATTATTGACGATATCACGATCGATTTCGGCACGGTTCAACGTGTACATAATTTGCGTTAAATCAGTCAAATCTGTCAAACCGTTTTTGTATAAAGTCGATTTTTGCAAGTATGCTTTCTGGGCTGCATTTACCTGAATTGGTGCTTCGGCATAATTTTCCAGCGTAATTTTTATTTTATCATCGGCAAAATTCAATTGCGATTTTAATTCCCTGTCAGCCTGATTGTATTCTTCCTGCAAACCTTGCGAAACAAATTTCTGAGCGCTTACTTGTTTGCTCATTCTAAAAGGTGTTGTCAGGTTCCAGCTAATTCCTATTCCGACTAAATAATTCGAACGATCCGGATTTACACCATCCCAATAATTTCTTGTGTAAGCTGTTTGATCTGTTGCGTAAGCAGAATCAAACCCTGAAGCTCTGGTTTGTAAAACACCAAAAGCGGTCATAGTTGGGTAATAAAATCGCTTGTATAATTTAACCTGCTGATTGCTGTAATCAATTCTCGTTTTATATAATTGCAATAAAGGATGAAGGCTATCAGTAGTTTTTTCTTCTACTAAAAGTGCTTTCGGAATATTGCTTACAAATAAAGTATCAGTAACAAAATCCTGAGGCGCAACGCCCATTAAGTCAACCAATTTGTTGTTTTGCTCTTTTACGAAGTTCTTCGCCAGATTCAAAGCGATTTTAGCTTTTGAAACTTCGGCTGTAGCCAATGTAGAATCGACTCCGGCCAATAATCCGTTTTTAACACGTACAACGGCTGTTCTTTTGAAAACTTCGGCGCGATCTAAATTCTTTTGCTGCGAAATCAATAATCTTTGGCTTGCCAATAAATTTAAATAGGCGGCAGAAATTTTGATTTCCTGTTGAAACATTTCCTGTTTTAAGTCATTTTCTTTGGCTTTAAGATCAACTTTAGCCAAATTGATTTTTTCTTTTGCTTTTCCAAAAGTGAAAAAATCCCAATTCATGTTGACTAAATACAAAGCTCCAAAAGCTGAGTTCCAGTTTTGTTCAGGAAGTGGTAATCCTGACGAAGCAACGCCAAGACCTCCAAAACCATACAAAGGTCCGTTTTGTCCATTTACAGTCCCGTAATCTTGTTGGGCAGACAAGTTTAAATTAGGTAAGTAATCGCGTTTAGATTGCTTGAGAGCCTCTCGCGAAGCACTTGTGTAGTTGGTTTTTGCTTTTATCGAACCGTAATTTTCAAGACCCGTTTTAATGGCATCTTTTAAAGATAAGGTTTGTGAATAACCGATTGATGCAAAAATCAAGAAAAATAATAAGGTAATTTTTTTGAAATACATAAAAGTTCGTGGTATCAAATTATAGAACAAAATTATTTGTCTTACGCTGATAAATGTCATCTTAAATGATGTACTGCACTAAAAAATGACAAATTCAATTCGTCATTTTTTGGAAAAAGAAATTAAATATTTGTCCGTACTTTGTAAACTATTTAAGTATTAAAAATGAATAAAAAATTTGATAACATATTAGACAACAAATGGTGGCAGGAAATTGCCGTTGTTGCCTTTTCATTTACAATCTATACGTTAAAAAATGACTGGATGTTATTTAGTTCTTTTACTTCCATATCTATGGGCATTTTTTTTTACTTCATTTTGTATATGCATGCCCAGTTTAACCGATTTTTCCTCCTGCCAATCTTATTCAAAACCCGCCGTCCGGTAACTTATATACTATTAACATTATTTGGGGTTTTCGTTTTTTCCATCGTTTTATACGAAATTATGATGCTCGAAATGTTTCGTAATTGTCGCTTGTACCAAAACTCGCACCAGCGAAGTTATGTTTATCAATTGGCAAGTGTATTGGGAACTTTGGTTTGTATTTTGAGTCCGATTATTGTGTTTAAATTCTACAGAATCCATAGAAAACAAACCGATGAAGCTTTGCTGTTTAATGAAATGCAGTTGAATTCTTTGAAAGGACAATTGAATCCTCATTTTTTATTCAATACCTTTAATACGCTTTACGGAATTAGTTTGGAATTCCCCGAAAGAACTCCGGATTTGATTATGAAAGTCTCGCAATTGATGCGCTATCAGCTTGAAAGTAACAGTAAAAAATGTGTATCTCTCGAAGATGAACTGGAATTTATAAACAGTTATGTACAACTCGAAAAAGAAAGAGTAGGATATCGCTGCGACATTACATACGATTGTAAAATTGACAACGAAAACGCCTATAAAGTTTCGCCAATGTTATTAATCGCCTTTATAGAAAATGCTTTTAAGCACGGAACCTGCGCGATCGAAAAATGTTTTGTTCGAATCATTGTTACGGTCGAAAACGGTTTGCTGCATTTGCATGTTGTAAATTCAATTCCGGATAAAAAAACCGATGTAGTTTCAACTAAAATTGGATTAAAAAATACCATCGAACGTTTGAATTTGCTTTATGGAAAAGACTATAAATTGAATATTCAGGACAATAAAAACACCTATATCGTAGATTTGAAATTGCAACTGAAAAAGTTTGTAGAATGAAAGAGCCAAAAAAATGTATAATTGTTGATGATGAGCCGGCTGCGCATTACGTTCTGGCGAATTATATCAAGCAAAATCCGCAATTAGAATTGGTTTTTCAAGGGTATAACGGCATTGAAGCAATGGATTATCTTCGTGAAAATAAAGTTGATTTAATGTTTTTAGACATTAATATGCCGGAAATTTCAGGAATGGAATTGCTAAAGATTATTCCAACACACCCTAAAACTATTTTAACAACAGCGTATTCTGAATTTGCTTTGGAAAGTTATGATTACGGCGTGATCGATTATTTATTGAAACCAATTTATTTTCCAAGATTTTTAAAAGCCGTAGATCGTTTTTTCGGAACAGAAAATGTAAAAGCAAAAGAAGACGAAGTAATTGTTAACTCGGTAAGTGTAAAAGTTGATGGCTATTTTGTTGATATTGAATTAGACCAACTTTTGTTTGCGCAGAGTTTTGGCAATTATGTCAAACTCCACACAACAAAACGAACGTATCTGGCATCTATTACAACAAGCGAATTCGAGAAATGCCTTCCGGAAAAAAACTTCATAAGAATTCATAAATCATACATTGTTGCCCTCGATAAAATCGACGAAACGGAAAAGGATTTCGTAATCATAAGAAAAGAAAAATTACCAATAGGAATTACATACAAAAGGGAATTATCAGATAGGTTGAAGAAGTAGTTATGAGTTATGAGTTATGAGTTGCGACTGAAAACTGAGACTGCGACCGAGATTGAAAACTAAATTTTAATATTTCATTTAAAAGTAATACTTTTAGTACGTCTTTAAAGTTTTTAATTTAAAATTGAAACCATGAAAAACGTAATTTTCACTCTTGTATTTATGTGTGCCAATTATTTGATGGCGCAGGAGGGAGTTAATACTATCGAAAAAGTGACTCCGCCAGAGAAAGTGGCTTTTACTTTTGAGAAAGAATACCCAGGTAAAATTCCGGTTTGGGCATTGGAATATGTGGGCGATGACAATGATGAAATTCGGTATGAAGCCAAGTTTAATTACGATCCAGCTACAAAAGCGCTGGCAGTTTATGATAATTTGGGAAATTTAAAGGCGCTTGAAAAGCAGATTCCGTTGAGCCAGCTTCCGCCAAAAGCGCAAGCCTATTTAAAGAAAAATTATCCGGCAAAAGCTATTCGCGAAATTGCATTAGTTGTAGACGATAAAAATAAAACAACGTATGAAGTAGGAGTAGAAAAAAACGCTAAATTTTATGATGTTGTCTTTGATAAAAACGGAGGTTTTGATGTGAGCATTCAGAAAGACTAAAAAGAACTTACTAATTCAAATATATTTGAGAACAACAACCCGACAGGCAATTAAAAACCTGCTCGGGTTTTGTTTTAGTCTAATAATTGAAAAATGATCACATGTAATTTTGTAAGAATATATAATCCTTAAACTGTAAGAATTAAAATTTAAATTACGTTATTTGCAGTTTTAAATTTTTAAGATTACACTTATGAAGAATATATTAGTACTTATCATTTTTTTATACAGCAGTTTTTTAATTGGACAAAAGAGGAGCCTGCTTGTACCGCCCGAAGCTGTAACAGCTTCTTTTGAAAAACAATACCCTAAAAAAATAGCTTTGTGGTCTATTGAATATGATAAAAATGATGAAATTTACTTTGAAGGAACATTCACTACAACCGGAAAAAATAAAGCATTTGTACTTTATGATAGTTATGGAACTTTCGAATCATTAAAAACACAAATTCTAATAAAGAAATTATCTTTAAAAGCTCAAAATTATCTGAAAAAAAATTATCCAATTAAGGGCAAAGTAAGACCTGTTGGTAGAATTTTAGCTGTTATAGATGATAAAAACACACAAACGTATATTGCAGAAGTAAAAAAAGATAAAAAGCTATATAATGTTGTTTTTGATAAAGAAGGCGAATTTATTAAAAGAATTGAGATAAATAATATATAATAAATGATTTTATATGATACAGAAAACCCGACACGATTTAAGACCTGTCGGGTTTAATTTGTAAAAATTATAAATTCATTCCACCGGAAACTTCGATACGCTGTGCGTTTACCCAGCGCGCATCTTCGGTACATAAAAAGGCAACAACACCTCCAATATCATCTGGTAAGCCAACTCTTCCTAGGGCAGTTATTGAAGCCAGATTTTTGTTTAATTGTTCATTATCGCGAACAACGCCACCGCCAAAATCAGTTTCTATTGCGCCCGGAGCCACAACATTTGCTCTGATTTTTCTTTCGCCTAATTCTTTGGCCTGGTATTTTGTCAACGTTTCAATAGCTCCTTTCATAGAAGCGTAAGCTGCGTAACCCGGAAAAGAAAATCTTGCTAAACCAGTTGAAATATTTACAATTCCGCCACCATCATTCATTACACTAAGTGCTTTTTGAGTCAGGAAAAACGGACCTTTAAACTGAATATTTGTCAATTGATCAAATTCAGCTTCAGTTGTACCAATGAAAGAATTATGGATTCCAATTCCGGCGTTGTTTACTAAAAAGTCGAATTTATCCGTTTTAAAAGTATTTTTTAAAGCTTCAGAAACATTTCCGAAGAAAGCATCAAAAGTTCCCGAATCAGCCACATTTAACTGTAATGATGTTGCTTTTTGTCCTATACTTTCGATTTCTTTTACCACTTCGTCAGCTTCATTTTTCTTGCTGTTGTAGGTAATAATTACGTCGATTCCTTTTTTAGCAATTGCGATTGCCATATTTTTTCCTAAACCTCTGCTGCCGCCTGTTACGAGGGCAATTTTTGTATTTACTGCCATTTTTATAGAATTAAAAATTAAGAATTAAAAATCTGCTGATCTGCTAGATCTACGTGAAAAATATTTAAACACATAGAAACATAGATTTTTATTTTTTAAAAGAGTATAAAAAAGAAACTAGTTTCTTAACACATAGCTATGTGTATTTAGATAAATGAATACTGTTTACTTTTAAAAGTCTTTTTTCTATGTTTGTTTAAAAAATGAAATGCCTTTTTTCAGCGTTTACAATCTCTATGTTTCTATGTGTTTGAAAATTATGCGTAACACTAATTAATTACCATGTAATGCATTAAACGAAGCTTTTAATTCCGGAACACTTGCGTTTAACCTCGTTTCGCTGGTTCCGAAAGTCAATTCATTTTTGCCTTGTTTTAATTGTTCGAAAATTGAAACAATAAAATCACTCACACTTGGATGCATATCGTGCAAGCCAGTCCCGCCAAGATCTGTGTTTAGTGCAGGTGGAATAATTTCGATTACTTCAATATTTTTTGTTTTTAATAAATGACGAAGTGATAAAGTAAACGAACGGAAAAATGCTTTTGTAGCCGAATAAACCGGAATTTTGGCAAAAGGCGAAAAAGCCAATCCCGAAGTTACATTCATTACTGTTGTTAGCGATTTTAATTGAATAAAAAGCGAAGTTAAATGTAATGGAGCTTCTATATTAGTAGAAAGTTCAGTTTTCATACTTTCATAGAAATTAGGATCTGTAACCGAAACCCAATTTTGAATTCCCGCATTATTGACCAAAACATTCAAATCGCTGTGGTTTTCCGCAATCCATTCGTAAAGAGCAATTCTTTCTTTTTCAACAGATAAATCGCAAACCTTAGTAATTACGGTTGGGAATTTTGCTTTAACTTCATTTAAAACAGATTCTCTGCGGCCACAAATGATTACAGTGTTGTTTTCTTCAATAAATCTTTGCGTAAGTCCTAGTCCGATGCCAGTTGCGCCACCGGTTATTAAAATTTTGTTGTTTGATAATTCCATCTTTTCTGATCTTTAAATTAATAAGACAAAGGTAGGAGCAAAGCAGGTTCGGGGAATTGTAAATATCAAATCGATGTTTGCGAAATTCAAATCAGAACTTTAAAAAATCCAATTTTGAAATTCCAAATTCCAATTTCAAAAGTCAGTTGAGTCCTTGTGAGGAACGAAGCAATCTCACTAATATATTGACTATTAGTATAGGCGTGTAATTGAACGCGGATGACACAGATTCGCAAGCGAAAACGCAGATTGTCGCGGATTTTTTTTCATTTTGTGTCTTCCGAGCGAAGTCGAAGGATACGCACTGTAAGACATACTGTATGGATTTAGCATGAGATTCTTCGACTCCGCTCAGGAGGACAAGCTTTATGATAACTATTGATAAAAATCTAAAGTCTAAAATCTACAATCTACAATCTACAATCTAAAGTCTACAATCTAAAATCAACAATCTTAACTCCTAAAAGCCAAAGGCGTAATCGTCGTTTGTTTCTTAAAGAAGTTCGAAAAATGCGCCAATTCTTCAAAACCTAAGGAATAAGCGATTTCAGAAATATTCCAATCCGTTTGTTTTAAAAGAATCTTCGCTTCGTTTGTTAAACGGTTACTGATTAGTTCTGTGGTGGTTTTTCCGGTGTTTTCCTTTAAAACCTTATTCAAATGATTGACGTGAACGGACAATCTTTCTGCAAAATCTTTGGCAGTTCTCAATTCCAATCGCTGGTGCGGAGATTCTATTGGGAATTGTCTTTCTAATAATTCAGCAAATAAAGAAGAAACTCTTGCTGCCGAATTATGTTTGGAATATAAAGCCGTAATAGGTTGTAATTTTTGTCCGAAGTGGATTAATTCAGCAACATAGTTCCGGATTAGATCGTATTTATAGACATAATCTGAGTTAATTTCTTTTTGTATTTTATTGAAAATCAATTCAACTTCCAAAACTTCTTCGTCTGTAAGCTGAAAAACAGGATAACCGTCTGATGCGAAAATTGGAAGTTCGTCTAAGTCAATTCCACTTTTATTTTTGGATAGAAATTCACTTGTAAAAACACAAAATTGCCCAGCCTGATTGGTGTCTTGCGGAACATAATTATAAGGGATTTTTGGCGTAGCAAATAAAAGTCCCTGTTTTTCGATTTCGATTATTTTATCGGCATATTCAGATCTGTTTTTGCCTCGTATCAAACTTATTTTGTAGTAAGCCCTTCTGTCATAAGGCATAAATGATTTTCCCTGCATTCTTTCCAGAAGTTCTTTAATATCAAAAACATTAAAATGACCAATTTCTTTTTTGATGTCGTTGGGCAATAAAGAGCTCGGTTCTACGGTTGAGCCTTTAGTAATATCCTGGTAAAATGAATCTAGGGTTTTCATAGGTGCGAATTGTAAAATTCAAATATACGAAATTAGAAGATTGTTTTTTTAGTTTCAGGTTTTCTTTGTTTCAGGTGATTTGCTTTGTGTGGATTTAACCGCAGGGTTCGCAAGGATTTTTTAAAAATCGCGCAAAGACGCAAAGTCGCAAAGTTTTTTTTCTTTGCGACTTTGCGACTTTGCGTGAAATAAGTTAGCGTTTCCTTGCGTAAATCCTTGTGAACCTTGCGGTTAAAATAGGCTCCCCTGAATTAATTCCGGCTGTGGATTACTGCCAAAAGAAAAAGTATCAATAACAAAAAACTGTTTTTTATCCGGATCTAATTCTCGTAATACAATTTCGCAGCACAAAAAGTCAATATCAATTGTGGTAAAAAGCTGCGATGCTATTTTAAGATTTTCAGAAATTAATTTTCTGCCAATCGACATATGCGGATCATCACTTTTTTTGAGTTTTAAAGGTTTTAAAGTTTCCTGCGTTTTTTTCATGACCGGCTTTAAATTGTTTGCTGAATCTTTGTTTGGAGCAATAAAAAAAGCGCCACTATTTTCATAAAAATCAAAATGATCTAATTTTACGGGAAAAGGAGTAAAAGTATCGCAAACTTTAAAAAGCTTTTGCTTGTATTTATCGATTTCAGACTCGTCAATAGTGAATTCGCAGATCGTAATATGTGCTACAGAATTGCAGCTGTTATACCAATCTATTTTGCTTTTTAAATAATCCTTCATTGTTTTGACAGAGTCAATTACATTTTGAGATGGATAAATAGCAACAGAATATTTCTTTTCCATTTTATAAAGAAAAAATGAGTTTTACAATTTCAAAATTGGCAATGTAATCGTGCTATTTGTATACCATTTTATTTCTAAAGGCTCTTTGGCATCGGCCATTGTTTCAGAACTTACATCTTTTCCTGAGCCATAATTCACTTCCCAGTTTGGATTTTTATTAACGCCCAAAACTATAACGATAGAACTTCCTTTTTGTAATTCTTTCGAAATTATAAAAGTTTGATCTATATCGATAGTTACGATTTTGTTTGGCGTTAACAGTTGTCTTTTGGTTCTGTCTTTTGCCAAACTTGCTCTTTGCATATTATTGGTTAAGGCAAAATATTGCCCTTTTGCAGTTTTTTCATAAAGCTGTAACGCAACATCTATATCTTTTTTATTACTGCTTATTTTTAAGGAGGCTTTTAATGAACCGCTTACAATTAAAGGTTCTGAAATTGGATCACTTTCAAAAACCAATAAGTGTTTCTCAGGTTTTATAATGGAATCAGTAACATTAGGAAATCCATTGACATAATTATCGCTGTAAATATTAATCTCAGAACGATCTTTAAAATCAACTATCTGATTAATAGAAGCTGGTTTTTTGGGAGCTGTTTTTTGTAGAGAATATTTTGAGTTGTTTCCGCCAAGATAAAAAGTAAGATTCTCGTTGTGCATTTTATCTAAATAGGCAACGCTTTTCCATTCGTTTTTACCCATTATTTCAAAGTTTACTTTATCTTTTAAAATATCCGGGCGTTTTGCTCCTTTTAAAATGTAATCAAACCATTGAAAAATAATAGAATTAATCGGAATATTTGCTGCTTCATCCAGTACATATCCCCCTAATTCCTTTCTTGGATATCCCTGCGAGCCGCCATGATCATAAGGTCCGATAATTAAATAATAGTTGTTTGTTTTATTGTATTTTTGATATTGATTATAATAGTACATGGCACCCAGCTGATCGTCGTCATAATATCCTGTAGTACTCAAAATTGGAATATTGATGTTGGCAAAAGCTTCTTTTTGAGGCGTCATATCCTGCCAGAATTTATCGTAAACAGGATGATCTAACCATCTTTGAAATAATGGCGAAGGATTACCTTCTATCTGATCTAAACTTCTAAAACTGCTGCCGTTTTTATAATATTGAGAAAAAACTTCGTCCCATTTTTTGCTGTTTTGAAAATCACCTAGATCTGTTAATTTATTATTTGCGACATAATGAATCCATCTTAATGTATAACTCATAAAAATACCATTTTGCATCGGAAAATCAATTCCTGCGCCAACAGATACCATTGGCACAATTGTTTTTAAGGCAGGATGAACTTTTTTCATCGCACTCCATTGTGCAAATCCCAGATAGCTACCTCCATATAATCCAATTTTACCATTGCACCAAGGCTGTTTACTCACCCAATCCAGAATGTAATACGCATCATCCCCATCGTGTTCGTAAGGCTCAAGCGGATCATTGCTTAAATTTTTTCCTCTGGTATTGGCAATAAAACCAACGTACCCCATATTAGCAATTTCTTTGCATTGGCTTATTTCATTTCCGGCATAGATATTATATTTCATTACTACCGGTTGTGGCGTGAATATATTTCTATATCTGACCATTGTTCCAGAAATGGTACTTTTGTTTGGTAATGTAATAATGATGTTCTTATCGATTATATAAGTGTCAGCTTCTATTTTTTGAATTATTTTATTGGCAATAGAAAGCGTTCTGCTGTAAATAAAATATCTGGAGTAATGGCGGCATAAAATCGCAGCGTCTTCTATACTAATACTATCGCTTGCTTGAACGGTTTTTAAGTGCGATTCAAAATTGGTTTTCATTTCATCCAATTTTATTTCATAATAACTTTCAGCCCAGTTTTTTCCGTCATTGTCAAAACTGTTGTATAATTTGTAAAATTCAGCTGTAAAAGTGTTTTCAAAATCTGTTTTAGATTTCGGCGCTTTTGTAATTGTTCTGGCATACGTTTTATAAATAAATCCCATAGGCCTATTTACGATGCTATCACCTTGTATATCTTGTGAGTAGGTAACAAAATTTTGCTCCATTTTTTTGTAATCTCCGGCAACAAATTGTATTCTGGCATAACTGTCTAAAAAAGTTCCTTTGTTTGAATTTTTATAGACTGGTGCTAGTTTTTTTGCCAGTAAAGGCATGTTTTTACTAATTGACAAACTATCACTATAGCTATTTTTATCGAAATATATTTTTTGTGAAGTTGCTGTTTGAAAGGAGAAACAAATCAATAGTAGTATGATGCTTTTCGTCATGCCGGGAATTTATTTTTGTGGTTTTGGTTAAATTTGTCTTTCCAAAAATAGTTTAATTTTCTTATTAATCCCTACAAAGTGAATCGAATCTACGATTTTTTAAAATCAGTACTTAATTGCATCGTCAAAGCTGCATAGAAATAATCTTTGCGTGCGAATGGATTAAAATCCATCCCTACAAAATAAATCGAATCTACGATTCTTTAAAATCAAAACTTAAATTGCATCGTCAAAGCTGCATAGAAATAATCTTTTCCCGTACCAACCTCTTTTAAAAATGAGCCTGCATTAAACCAGCCGGATTCTAAGGTAAACGACAGAAAATCATTGGCAGTATAATCTAAATTCGAAATTAATTGAGAACCTATAAAACGTTCTGTCGTCTCTTTTCCGGAATATAAAAGCTGCATGTTTGGTGCATATAAACCATCACTTAAAGTCTGTCTCCAGAAAATATCATAATCAAATCCGAGACCTAATTTTTTAGTTAAAGTGAAATTAATCGAAGGATGAATATCAATTAAATTGGATGGACCAATTAATGCCACTAATCCAAAATAAGCGCCTCGCGGATATAAGGGATTAAAGGTTTGTAAATGATTATCATCTGAATTTTTATCTCCCGAAATAATTTCTGTTTTAAGTCCAATTTCGGGACTGAATTTTATATTTTCGAAAGTATAACAGGCAAAAGAGGAAATTGTCCAGGCGGAAATTGTTTTCTGATTTATGTTTCCGAATTGATACAATCCTTCAAAATCATATTTCCAGTTTCCTTTGTTTTTCCAGATTCTCGTTCCAATAGATTGTCTGTTTTCTTCTCCGATGGCATCGTCAAAAAGGGCTCTTTTTTTCCATAATCCCAAATAATACAGATCGATATTCTGGATAAAAGGTACTTTTTGAATTACAGTATAACTTCCCCAGAATTTTGCATTTTCATTAAAATCATCATTAAAGGTTCCTGGTTTATTAGCAATTGGATGTGTGTAAAAAGCATCTGTTTGCCAATTATTTTTTTTATAGAATAATTTAACTGCATCAAAAGCAAGTCGGCTGTTTGGGCCTTCACGAACTGCTACTAAACGCTGTGAACCGTACGACATTTCCTGTCTTCCTGAACGCAATGTAAGCTGTTGATTTTCATCGCGAATAAAATCAATATCGAGAAAAGCCTGATGAAAATCCAATTCATTTTCATCAACCGGACTTGGATCAATTTTACTGTTGGCCAGACTGCTTTGCAATTCTACAAAAGTTCTAAAAGCTCCCAAATGAATATCGGAATGAAGCAAATAACGGGAAAGTAAATATCCGTCGCCTTCATCAGAATCATCGCCCCATTTATCATTTACGGTATAAGTATATTGTAATCTTGCTTCGCCGCCAAAAGTAGCGTAATAACGGCTGTTTTCGCTTAGCGGAATATACTTGATTTTCTCGTACCAATTTCTGGCAGAATCTTTCAAATACGTTAAATCATCGTCATATCGAAGCTTTTGAAATACAGCTTTTTGTTGCGCGTTTGCGGTATAAATGAATCCCAAAAGCAACAATAATCGGAATATATTCTTCATGATTTAGTTTTTTTGATAACCTCCAAAATAGTTTACAGGACTCCAATCCGGAATTGCTTTTGGTGTTGGCGGTGCAAATGTTCTAAAGTCATTATCGGCATACACCACTTTTCCGTTTACAACAGTAAGTTTCGATTCGATATTTAAGATTTTTTCTTCGGCAGTGTTGAAATAATCATCAGAAAGAATCGCAAAATCAGCTAGTTTGTTTGCCGTTAGCATTCCTCTGTCTTTTTCTAAATTGATTAATTGGGCACTTCCGTAAGTAAATAATTTTAAGGCAGCCGTTCTGTCCTGAATATTTTCGTCGGCCATATATTTCAAACCGCCTAATGTTTTTCCGGTTGTTAACCAATACAAACCAACCCACGGATTATAGCTGGCAACACGAGTTCCGTCGGTCCCCATTCCAACTTTGATTCCCATGTCAAGAATCTTTTTAAGCGGAACCGTGTTTGCAGCAGCCGTTTTTCCATATCTTTTGATAAAACTTTCTCCCTGATACGCCATTCTATGCTGAATTGCCAATCCTCCGTTTAAAGCTTTTATGCGTTTTAAATTTTCTACAGAAACTGTTTCTCCATGATCAAAGAACCATACAAGTTCGTTTAGCGGTGTTTCTTTGTTGATGTCTTCAATTACGTTTAAGAAACGCGTAATGCTTTCATTATAAGTGGCATGAATTCTAAATGGCCATCTGTTTTTTACCAATAATGATAAAACCTCTTTTAATTGACCTTCCATTGCCGGGCTTAATTCCGGTCTTGGTTTGTCAAAATTTTCAAAATCTCCGGCGCTCATTACCAGATTTTCTCCTGCGCCTTGTACATGATAATCAACTTTGTCAGTATCGTGATCGTCACAGCCTTCGCCAATTTCTACCGTGCTCACCCATTTTGAGTAATCGTTTAGTTCGCTTCCTGCTTTTTGGGCAAACAAATAATAAGGCATTCTGATTGTAAGTCCGCTGTCTTTGCACAAACCGTTTGTTGTGCCATAATCGTCCGGAAAGTTCTGAAATCCGCCTCCGGCATCAATGATTGCTGTTACGCCAAGACGATTCATTTCGGTCATGAATTGTTTTGTCGAGTTTATTTTTTCTTCAGGAGATAATTCAGGAAGTTTCGACAGGGTAGAGTATAAGATAAATGCGTTTGGCTCTGCAACTAATAATCCGGTTGGGTTTCCGTTGGCATCTTTCTCAACAAGTCCGCCGTTTGGATTTGGTGTATTAGCATCAATTTTTAAAGCAATTAATCCGGCTTTATTCAAATAAGCGTGACCGTATAAATGTAAAACAAAGGTTGGAACATCGCCGGTTGCTTCGTTGATTTCTTCAAGAGTTGGTAGTCTTTTTTCTTCAAACTGATAGGCATTCCAACCGCCCACAACGCGAACCCATTGTCCTTTTGGCGTTCTTTGCGCCTGTTCTTTCAACATGGCCAAAGCTCGTTTTAAAGAACGAACACCATCCCAGCGCAATTCGGTATTAAAGAATCTTCCGCCGCGAATAATATGCATGTGAGAATCGAATATTCCAGGAATAATTACTTTTCCTTTTGCATCGATTAACTCAGTGTTTTTGTTTTTTAATTTTAAAATTTCACTGTTTGTACCTGTTTTCAGGATTTTTCCATCGGCTACAGCCATAGCTTCAACAATTGTATTTTTATCGTCAAGCGTATGAATAACAGCATGATGAACAATTAATGTGGCTTTTTTGCCCTGAGCGAAAACAGGCAGGGAAATAATTAATAGAAATGTGAGTATTTTGGATGTAAGTTTCATGGTTGTGGTATTTATGTTGGTCTTGGAAGATTTAATTAAAAATTGAGAATTAAAAATGTTTGACAATGACAAACGGATCGCAGATTTTTAATTTTTAATTCTCAATTTTTAATTTAAAAACGAATTAGTGTTTCAACATTTCGTGAGCGTATTGAACACCAACACCGTATGCGCCACCGTATTTTTTTACTAAATCTGTAACCGCTACATAAGTTTCCTGACGAGCCCAGTCACGTTGTAATTCTAATAAATATTGTAATGAAGTTATTGGATGTGCACCAGCCTGAACCATACGTGTTACGGCCATTTCGTGAGCTTCTTTAGAAACGTCCCCACTTGCATCTGTGATTACATAAACATCATAACCTTCGTTGATTGCTGATAATGTTGGTCCTACTATACAAACGCTTGTCCATAATCCTCCAAAAACGATTTTCTTTTTGCCTTTTCCGGTAATTGCTTTATGAGCCGGAACATCTTCCCAGGTATTCATTGAAGTACGGTCGATATAGTTGGATGTTTTTTGTGGATAAACTTCTTCGATTTCACGGAAAACAGGTCCGCTAAATGATTTTTCGGCAACGGTTGTAACAATGGTAGGAACTTTGAATATTTTTGAAGCACCTGTAACAAGGGCTGTATTGTTACGAAGCTGATCGATTGGAATACTGCTTACTGCAAAGGCCATTTGGCTTTCATAATCGATAAGTACTAAAGTATGATTTGTTGGATCTAATAATGCCGGACTTGGTTTTTGAGCAAAACCTATAAATGTTACGAATAATAAAACGGCTGTTGAGATTAATTTTTTCATGATAATTAAATTTTATTTGTTGATAAAAGGGTTTTTAAAAATTATTTTGTTTTTGATTTTCAATGTTTAGCATTCAAATTAAATGCCTTGTTTGTAATGTGTTGATTTTAAACGGTTTTTTCAAAAAAGGCAATAGTAATCCTAACGATATATCGCAAATTACAATGGATATTCGTGAATGAATTGTTTTTAAAGCTTTTGATGAATTTTAAAAAGGAAATTTCTGGCGCCTAAATTTTTCCTTTTAGATGTAAACGGTGGAGAATTTCTGATTTTAATAAACCGCTTCCTCCGCCAAAATGTTCAATTACTTCTACTTCTGGCTGATGTTTTAAGCAAAAAGAAGTAAACTCTTTTTCGATATGATCTTCGATTCCGGAACTCAACAGAACAATATCGATTTTGTTGTTTAGAAAATATTCCTGAGCTTCTGTTTCGTCGTTGAAACTTACGGCATTCCAGTTCTCATTTGCGTTAACAAGTCGAAGTAAAATGGCTAAAATAGCTTCGTTTTTTCCGAGTAATAAAAATTCAAATATTTTCATAATTCTTTTTTTTAAAGTTGCTATCCCGAGGTGTCGGGACTAATTTTTTCAGATCTTCTAATTTACTTTACAAATGTATTTCTAAAATAGATTCCGATAACTTAATCTAGGACAAGAAAGCTGATATTCCAAAACCTCTGGACTAAGTGTTTCTTCAGTTTTTAACAGAACTTCTAATTTACTTTACAAAGGTATTTGTTAAAAAATCATTTCAACTTAATCTAGAACAAGAAAGGTGCTATCCCGAAGCTTCAGGACTAAGTTTTCTTTTTAGATTTTTTCAGCATTTGACAGAACATTTAATTTACCTGACAAATTTATTTGTTAATGTGATTCCGGTCACTTAATCTAGGACAAGAAAGATTCTATCCCGAAGCCTCGGGATAGAATCTTAAAAAAAAACACTAGAATGTGGAAACCCGTAAGCTTTTCTAAAAAGTAGCTTGTAGGTTTGCAGAGTAGAAGCAGAGGTATATAATTTTTTGCCCTTTTTTATATCATTTGCTTGCTTTAAACAGTTTTTTGGAAAAACAATTTAGTTAAAAACAAAATTTGACATATTCATTGATCGTGGGTCGTTGTATAAATTTAAAAAAAAATGAAATACAATAAAGTCTAATTTAGTATGGTTTTTAGGTTCAGCCGAATCTAAAAACCTTTTTTTTATTAGGCTAATAAAAGAATTCCGGTTATCCAGATGTTGATAATATCCCAGTTGATTTTGATTTTTTGAGGAGAAAATCCGTAGAAACTTTTAAATGCTGCAGAAAAATGGGAAACATCTTTATAACCGCATTTGTAGGCTACTTCACTAACGGTCGAGGCTTTACTTTTAAATAATTCCTTAGCATATTCCATTCTGAGTTTGATGATATAGCTTTTAACAGTGGTTCCAAAACAGGCTTTAAAACCTTTTTTTAGTTTGAATTCATTTAGAGAAATCATTCTTGAAAGCTCTGTTAAACCCGGAGCATGTACAAAATCTTTTTCGAGAATTAACTTGGCTTCCTGAAGTTTAGAATATTCATCTTCATGTACGGCTTCGTTAAGTGTGGGCTGTTCGGTAATTGCTTCAAGCTGGTGAATTAATAACTCTTTTATTTTCGTTTCGATGTACATTTTCTTTAAAGCGCCCTGACGATTGCAATTTTTTATTTCGTGAATTACCCATTGAATTGCCGGCGTAAACGGAATATATTTTGAGGTTAGATAACTGGATTTCTTTAGTAAAATGTTTTTTGAGAATTTTTCGTGCAATTCCCAATCTTCATTAATAATGTGGTAATAAAAGTCTTTTGATAAAATAATAGACAGGTAATTTACCTGCTCGAATGCCGGAATTTTAAACGTTCCCTTATAATTTGTAGTGTAAAATATATTGTGGGTATTTTCTTTTGAATATTTTTCGGTTTCGAGCTGTTCTATTTGGCTTTCAACATTATTACAGCAAATGAAATTTAGAATTACAGATTCGGTATCAATTTCAAAAACAGCGATTTGTGGTTTTATAAAATACATTTGAGTATCTATAAGCACCATTCCGTTTGTGATTAAATGATGGCTTTTTATCTCTTCAGAATCGCCGTTTTCGATGTAAATATTTTCTTCAGATAAAGGACTTTTTGGGTCATAATGATCATCAATTTCAATTTTGATAATTGGGTTTTCGTAGGCTAAAAGTGTCGATTTGATTTTCAAAATATAATCCGTTTTTACAAAATAATAATCCGTTTTTCCCTAACTTTTTAGGTGAAGTTGATGGTACTTTTGCGGCAAAGTTATTTATAATTAGTCTAATTAAAAACATGACAACTCACAAATTTTTATTTTCAAGTATAATTTTTCTGTTTTCGTTCTTATTATTTTCCCAACAAAACCAAGGCTTTTCAGTTGCTGGACAGGTAAAAGAAAATTCCGGACAAACAATTCCGTATGCAACGGTTTTCATAGAAAAAACTGACTTAAGCATGATTTCCGATGAAAACGGAAACTTTGTTTTCAAAAATATTAAGCCGGGAAAGTATACTTTAAAAATTACTGGAATTGGTTTTTCGAATTATAAAAAAAACATTGAAGTTTCAAATAGTGATGTCAGCTTCCCGATTCAGTTAGAAAGCGAATTACAGGAATTAGAAAGCGTTACCGTTTTAGGAAGAACAGCAACAGATAAAATAAACAAACAAGCTTATAGTGTTACGGCAATTGATGCCAAAAAACTGCATAATACTACATTGGATTTGTCACACGCATTAGACCGTGTTTCGGGAGTCCGCATTCGTGAGCAGGGCGGAGTAGGCTCTCAGTCAGAGCTTTCTATTAATGGTTTTTCTGGTAATCAGATTAAAGTTTTTATTGATGGAATTCCAATGGATAATTTTGGATCTTCTTTTCAGCTGAATAATATTCCAATCAATCTTGCCGATCGTGTTGAAGTTTACAAAGGCGTAGTGCCTATTTGGCTTGGCGGAGATGCATTGGGAGGTGCTGTAAATATTGTGACCAACTCTAAGCCAAGAACTTATATAGACGCTTCGTATTCTTTTGGATCATTTAATACACACAAAAGTGCCATAAATGCAGGATATACGGCAAAAAGCGGATTTACTACTGAAATCAATGCTTTCCAGAATTATTCTGATAATAATTATTGGGTAAATGTTGAAGCAGCTGATTTAAATACCGGAAAATATTTTCCGAATGCACGAGTTAGAAGATTTCACGATACGTACCATAACGAAACAGTAATTCTAAACATCGGTATAACCGGAAAAAAATATGCCGATAAATTATTAATTGGTTTTACAGGCGGACAAAACAAAGCGGATATCCAGACAGGAGCGAGAATGAAAGCAGTTTTTGGAAGCCGATATTCTCAGGGTAATATTGTAATGCCCACAATAAAATATCAGGTAAAAGATTTGTTTACAAAAGGTTTGAATTTTAACGTAAACGGAAATTATAATTTTGGAGAAGAACAAACGGTTGATACTACTTTCATAAAATATAACTGGTTTGGAGAATCAATAACATATCCCGGTAAAGGAGGCGAGAAAAGCAGAACCCTAATGAAGCTTCGTGATAACAATGGTATTGTGACTGCAAATGCAACATATACACTAAACGACAGACATTCGTTTATGCTGAATAACACGTTCACAACTTTTGATCGTAAACAAGAAGACGAGTTAGTTCCTGAGTCTGTGGCATATCAGCAGCCCAGAAAAACGCAAAAAAATATTTTAGGTGCAGGTTATAAATTCGATTATAATGAAAAATGGAGCACTTCTTTATTCTTAAAAGATTATAATTTATATACCAATTACTCCAGAAGTTATAATCCTAGCGGTAATGCCGGTGATATTGCTTATCAAAGATACGAAGATCATACTTCTACACTTGGATACGGTCTTGCGAGCAGTTATTACTTAAGACAAAATTTACAGGTAAAAGGTTCTTTTGAAAAGAGTTACAGGCTTCCGTCTTCGCGAGAACTTTTTGGAAGTCCGAACGATAATGTGGCTTCAAATATTGATTTAAAACCCGAAGCCAGTTACAATTATAATTTAGGTTTAAGTTATCAGTCAAGTTTTAATAAGGTAAATGCGCTGTCATTTGATGTGAATTTTATGTATCGTAATGCCAAGGATTTTATTCGAAATACCTTGTTTACAAATCAGGTTGACAGCTACTCGGTTAATCTTGGTAAAATGACAAATTACGGCGTTGACGGAGAGATTAGATATTCGTACCGCAATAGATTTACAACTGGTGTAAATATGACGTATCAGAATTTACGTAACATGACAAAATATGAGCCGGAACAAGAGTATGTTTCCTATTTCTACAAAGACAGAATTCCGAACATTCCATACATGTTTGGAAACTACGACGCCACAGTATTTTTTAATGACTTATTTAAGAAAGGTAATAATTTATCTGTTGGTTATAATTTTCTGTATGTGCATACGTACTATTTATCGTGGCCAAGTATGGGAACAAAAGAAGACAAGTTGGATATACCGGCGCAATATAACCACGATTTTAATGTAGTATATACAATGGCAAACGGAAAATATAATATTGCTCTTGAATGTAAAAATGCATTGGATAATAAGCTTTATGATAATTTTTCACTTCAAAAACCAAGTCGCGCTTTTTATATAAAATTCAGATACTTCTTTAATAAATCAAATAAATAAATTTTAAAAACCATAATAACATGAAAAAAGGTAGCAAATTAGCTTTATTCTCAGCTTTAATAGCTTTTACAGCACTCTCCTCTTGCAGCAGCGATGAAAATACAGGATCTGAAAACGGAGGTGGAGTTGACACCGGTAAAACAAAATATATCATTACTGCAACTACAGGAGCTGTAGGTATTGCTGATTATTTGTTAACTACAGACGACGTTGCGACAGGATCAATAAGTACAATTGGTAACGGAATCGAACAAGACGGATCTTACCGTTACTACATTACAGCTCAAAATAACTTTTTTAGTTTATTATACGGACAAGGAAATCCTGGTGCTGTAACCACTTACAACTTAAATGCAGAAGGAAAATTAGTTAAAAAATCTGATTTTCAGGCTGAAACTGTTCACGTTTTTGCGGCGGTAAACAAAGATATTTTAACAATTAAAGTTCCAAGAAGCGGTGCTGCATCTATTGCAATGATGTACAAAATTGATGCTGAACAATCAATCATTACAGGTCAGGCACAACAAGATACTAAAATCCTTGCAGGAAACGGAGAAAGAGCTTTCTTTACCTGGGCTACACAAGTGGGTGATAAAGTATTCATGCCGTATATGAGTATCAAAGGAGACGGAGTGGACAATTTTGGAACTGTAAATCCGGATAGTACTTGGGTTGCGGTTTACAATTATCCTGAACTTAAATTAGAAAAAGTAATCAAAGATAACCGTACAAGTTATTTGGGAGCATATTTTACAAACGGCTTATTTCAGGATGAAAATGGCGATGCTTATGGTTTCTCTGGTGCAGTTGCTACAAGTAATGCAGTTGTAACTTCTACAAAACCATCTGCAATTGTAAAAATCAAAAAAGGAACTACAGAGTTTGATCAGTCTTATTTCTTTAATGTTGAAGAAAAATCAGGCGGATATAAAATTTCATCTACAAGTTATATCTCAAAAGGGAAATTTTTATTGTTGATGTACGGAAATGCAGGTAAAAACAATGGTGCTGTTAAGTTGGCTATTGCCGATGTTTACAACCAGACTTTTACATGGGTAACAAATGCTCCTGCAACATTAACATCTGCTACAACACGTTATAACATTGTTACAGAAGATGGCAGCTCTGCTGTACTTGGTATCAATACACCTGAAGGAAACTGGATTTACACTATCAACGGTACAACTGCTGTTGCAACAAGAGGTATGAAAGTTGAAGGTGGACAAATTACTGCTATTCAAAAATTAAAATATTAATTTTTTTTGAACCGTAAGTCTCTCCTTGAGGCTTGCGGTTTTTTATTTACCTTAATTATACTCACTAAATTATGTTTTCTTCTTCAAAACCAAATAAGAAAAAAAGTAAAAAATCACTTTTCAAACGTGTTATGGCGTGGCTGCATTTGTGGCTCGGATTAGCGTCTGGAATTATTGTCGTTATTGTCAGTTTGACGGGTTGTATTTATGTTTTTGAACATGAAATTAAAGATTTTATTGAAGACTGGCGTTTTGTAGAACCTCAGGAAAAAGCTTATTTATTGCCATCAGAATTGGTAACCATTGCCGATAAAGCAATGAAAGGCAAACATGCTGCAAGTGTAACTTTTGGAGGAAAAGAAGATGCTGCGATTGTGGGTTATTTTACTGAAAAGAAAGGTGACGGCAAGGGCAGAGAAGGAAAAGGAGAACATAAAAGAGCAGAAGGAAAAGGAAAAAATCAGGATAATGTTGCTAAAAGCGACAGCGAAAAAGGAAAAGAACGCGGAAAAGACAAGGAGAAAGGCAAAGAAGAAAAATCTAAAAGAAGAAGAGGCGGGATTTTTACCAGCGTTTATATGAATCCGTATACGGGAGAAATACTAAATATTAAATCGTTTTCAAGAGGTGAATCGCCAGATTTCTTTAGATTTATATTGAATGGACACCGCGCTTTATGGCTTCCGTACGATATTGGCCGACCAATTGTAGGCGTTGCGGTTTTGATTTTTGTCTTTTTATTGATTTCTGGTATCGTTTTGTGGTGGCCCACAAAATGGATCAAATCAATTAGGGACAAGAGTTTTAAAATCAAGTTTTCGGCTACTTTTAAACGCTTAAATTATGACTTGCATAATGTACTGGGCTTTTACAGCATGATTTTTCTATTGTTTATTTCGGTTACCGGTTTGGTTTGGAGTTTTGGCTGGTGGAGTAAATCCTTATATTGGGTGACATCGGGAGGAAAACCTTTAACAGAAAACCGTGAATCTCCAAAATCTGACACTACAAATATTAAAACATTTAATGTAGCAACGGTTGATAAAGTTTTACTGGATTTGAAAAAACAAAACCCTCAGGCTGCGGGAATTATGGTAAGTATACCAGCTAAACCTGCAGATGCAATTGGCGCTTTTGTTTACAAACAAAAAAACACCTTTTATAATATGGACCGCTACAGTTTTGACCAGCAAACGTTGAAAGAAATCTCTATAAAATCCCCTTTTTCAGGGAAATATGTAGAAGCTAATATTCCGGATAAAATTCGCAGAATGAATTATGATATTCACGTAGGAAGTGTGTTAGGACTTACAGGAAAATTTCTGGCCTTTTTTGCCAGTTTAATTTCGGCAAGTTTACCTATTACCGGTTTTATAATCTGGTGGGGAAAACAGAAATTCGGTAAAAAATCACCTGCTAAATCAAAAGTAACAGCAAAAGAAATTCCGGTTTCTAAATTAAAAAATATTGCAGAGGAAGTATCTGCTTAAAATACTGCGATTGTTTTTCAATTTCTTTTTTTTTTTGATTTAAAAAAGGCAAAACTTTATGGGTTTTGCCTTTTTGTTTTTACCACAAAATGTACGTAATAGCTTTGAGATAAATGTTTGCCACAGATTAAAGGATTAAAAAGATTTAATCGAGTTGAAAATAATCAAAAAAAATCTGCTTAAACCTGCCAAATCTGCGTTAAAAAAAAAACTGACAGAATATATAATCGCAAAGGTAAATTGCTAATCTTTATCGAGCTACTTGTGGAAATCCCTCGCTCCTCGGGATGACAAAAATGCGCTTTGACAAAGTTTTAATTCTTTAATTCTTATACCCATTACTTTTAAGCCATTCTTCACAAGCTTTTGTCCAGAATTTGCTCGTGTCGTTTACACCCAAACCAAAGCCGTGACCGCCTTTTTCATACAAATGTAACTCGGCTGAAACACCATTTTTCTTAAGGGCCAAATAGTAATTAACACTATTTTCTGCCATAACCGCACCATCATCTGTGGCATGAACTAAAAATGCCGGAGGTGTTTGCGGAGTCACCTTTTTTTCATTCGAATACAAATCAATATCCTGTTGAGAAGGATTTTCTCCTAATAAATTAATTTGAGATCCCTTATGTGTTACATCATTTTGCATGGAAATAACCGGATAAATCAAAAGAGAAAAATCAGGGCGAGCACTTAATTTTGAACTGGTTTCATAAACCCTGTCATCATAATGAGTTGATAAAGTCGATGCCAGATGTCCACCCGCAGAAAATCCCATAATACCAATTTTATTAGGGTCAATGTTCCATATTGTAGCATTTAATCGTACAATACGAACAGCTTCCTGCGCGTCCTGTAATGGACCAACAACTTTGTTTGTCATAATCAGATTACTTGGTAATCTGTATTTTAAAACAAAAGCAGCAATTCCTAAGCTATTAAGCCATTCCGCGACCTTAGTTCCTTCTTTATCAATGGCTAAATGTCCGTATCCGCCACCTGGAAGAATAATGACAGCCGTTTGATTTTGTTTAATTTCTTTTGGTAAAAAAACACTTAATGTAGGTATCGAAACCTGACTTGTGCTTTGTACTTTTCCGTCTTTAATTTCTTCTTTTTCTTTATAATCCGGTGCTTTAATTTCTTGCGGAATCGTTTTCCAAAGCGGGATAACCTGATTTTGTGCCTGTATCTGATTCATAATTCCGGAAAAGAAAACCAGGCTTAAAAATGTTTTTATGGTGAGGTTTTTCAATTTTAAAAGTTTTAGAGTTATTTATTTGATGAAATTCAAATTTATATTTTTTTTATTGATTTATAAAGGTTTGGGTAAGATTAAAAATACGCTATTGTTCTTCAATAAGAATAGTCGTTATAAAATTAATTTGATACAGCAGATTTAGTACTATTTTGACACCTAAAACGGATGAATTTCCTATATTGGCTTTTAACAAATATATTATTTAATATGTAATTTTGGGTTGATTTTTTTATGTGAAATGTTTATTTAAAGTATCAAAATAATTTTTTATATAATTTATTTGGAATCTTAAGATTAAAAACTATATTTGTGCAATCGATTACATTATTTAGAATTTTATTGCACAATTTCAGTTAGATGCTTAGCAATGAACAGTTCACCTGAATCACATTGATGGAATTAAATTTTTTAAATTATTAATATTTTACTAGCCAAACCAAGACCTTATTATGGATCAAATCAAAAAAAACACAGGAAAGTATCGTTGGAGTATTTGTGCATTATTATTTTTTGCAACAACTATTAATTATCTAGACAGACAAGTACTTTCTTTAACATGGAGCGATTTTATAGCTCCTGAATTTCACTGGACAAACAACGATTACGGAAATATTACAGCATTATTTTCTATTTTCTACGCAGTTTCTTTATTGTTTGCCGGAAGATTTGTGGATTGGTTAGATACTAAAAAAGGATTTCTTTGGGCTATCGGAATATGGTCTGTTGGGGCGTGTTTGCATGCATTTTGCGGAATCGCAACTTCGGGAATTATTACAGGAAACTGGTTTGTAGGCTTTGAAGGTGCTAAGGAAATTATCAAAAATGTAAACGATACCGGAATGGTTATCAATGTAAGTGTGAGCTTATTCATTTTTGCCCGTTTTATCCTTGCAATTGGTGAGGCAGGAAATTTCCCTGCAGCTATCAAAACAACGGCAGAATACTTTCCTAAAAAAGACAGAGCATTTTCTACCAGTATTTTCAATGCCGGAGCAACCGTTGGAGCTTTAGCAGCGCCAATTTCGATTCCGTTTATCGCAAAATCTTTTGGTTGGGAAATGGCTTTTATCATCATTGGTGCATTAGGATTTGTATGGATGGGATTTTGGGTTTTCATGTATGATAAACCGGAAAGACACCCAAGAGTTAGCCCAGAAGAATTAGAATATATTCAGCAGGATGATATTGCAGACAGCAAATTAGTGGGATATGTTCCTGACAATAGAACAAAAGTATCGTTTGTTGATTGCTTTAAATACAAACAAACCTGGGCTTTTGCTTTTGGTAAATTCATGACAGATGGTGTTTGGTGGTTCTTTTTATTCTGGACTCCGGCTTACTTAAGTTCTGTTTACGGAATGGATTCTACGCAAGCAGCTTTGCCTTTATTTGTGCTTTACATGATTACATTACTTTCCATTATTGGTGGCTGGCTGCCAACTTATTTCGTAGAGAAAAAAGGAATGAATCCGTACGAAGGAAGAATGAGAGCGATGTTGATTTTTGCATTTTTTCCTTTATTAGCCTTAATAGCACAGCCTTTAGGATATATAACGTATTGGATTCCTGTTATCATTATTGGTATCGCAGGAGCGGCACACCAATCATGGTCGGCTAATATTTTTACCACTGTTGGAGATATGTTTCCTAAAAAAGCAATTGCAACTATTACCGGAATTGGTGGATTAGCAGGAGGTTTAGGCTCAACTTTAATTAATAAAGGATCAGGACTTTTATTTGATCATGCAAAAGAAACAGAAATGGTTTTTATGGGCTTTAAAGGTATTGAAGCCGGATATTTTATCATTTTCTCTATCTGTGCCGTTTGTTACTTAATTGGTTGGGTCGTAATGAAAGCGTTAGTACCAAAATACAGACCGATTACAAATCTTTAAAATTACAATCTTTAAAAATTATATGCTATAGAATAACCAACTAACCTAACCAACCAAAACCTATGAATGAAGCTAATAAGGCAATTGGAAAATATCGCTGGACAATATGCAGTTTAGTCTTTTTTGCAACGACAGTCAATTATTTAGATCGAAATGTAATTAGTTACCTAAGACCCTTTTTAGCAGAAGCTTTTCATTGGACACCGGAACAGGAGGTTATAGATTATTCGAATATTGAATTAGCATTTAAAATTGCCTATGCACTCGGAATGCTGGTTGCCGGCGGGATTATAGATAAACTAGGCACCAAAATAGGGTATGCAATTGCAACCGGTTTATGGAGTTTAGCAGCTATTGGTCACGCACTTGCTACAGGAACAGGAGGTTTTTTAATTGCAAGAGTGTTTTTGGGAATTACAGAAGCAGGAAATTTTCCTGCCGCAATTAAAGCCACAGCCGAATGGTTTCCGCAGAAAGAAAGAGCATTAGCGACAGGAATTTTTAATTCGGGAAGTAATATCGGAGCGATTATTGTGCCTTTATCAGTGCCTTTTATTGCAGAAAATTACGGATGGCAATGGGCTTTTATCTTAACCGGAATAATTGGTTTTGTATGGCTGGTATTATGGTTCATCTATTACGAAATTCCCGAAAAGCAAAAACGTCTATCACAGGCAGAATTAGAATACATAAATTCGGATAAAACCTTAATAGTTGAAGTTGAGGACACAGAAAAAGTTTCGTGGTTTAAATTGCTTAGCTTTCGTCAAACCTGGGCTTTTGCCATTGGAAAATTATTGACAGACCCTGTTTGGTGGTTTTATTTGTTTTGGCTGCCAGATTTTTTAATGAAACAATACAAACTTTCGGCAACTCAAATCATCTGGCCATGTGCATTGGTTTACGTTATCGGAAGTATAGGAAGCATTGGCGGCGGATGGTTGCCGTTAAAACTAATAAATAAAGGCTGGCCGGCTTATAAAGCGCGTAAAACCAGCATGCTAATTTATGCTTTTGCCGTTTTGCCGGTTTTGTTTTCTCAATATTTAGGAGCAATCAATATTTGGTGGGCGATTTTGGTAATTGGTTTAGCGGTTTCTGCACATCAGGCGTGGAGTGCTAATATTTTTACAACTGTTTCAGATATGTTTCCTAAGAAGACAACCGCTTCAGTTACAGGAATAGGAGGTATGTTCGGAGCCCTTGGCGGAATTTTACTAACTTTATTGATTCAAAAAAATATGTTCGTCTATTATACTAAATTAGGAAAAATCGAAACTGGATATTTTATTATGTTTTGCATCTGCGGAGCATCTTATTTACTGGCCTGGCTGATTATGCATATTTTAGTTCCGAGGATGAAGAAAGTAGAAGTGTGAAATCAACACAAATAAATTTTGATTTGTATTATGATATTTGAAGATAAAAATATAATTTTGTGCAATCGATTACATTAAAATAAAAATTATGACAAAATATAGTTCAAGATACGCGTCAAGCCCAGAAGCTGTAAAACAATATGATACACAACAGTTGAGAAATGAATTCTTAATTGATGATTTAATGCAGGAGAATGAAATTGTTTTAACGTACTCTCATTACGACCGCTATATTGCAGGTTCTGCTGTTCCTGTAAAAGATTTAACTCTTGAAACGATCGATCCGCTTAAGGCTGGTTATTTTCTGGAAAGAAGAGAAATGGGAATCATCAATGTTGGCGGAAGCGGTTCTGTTTTGGTTGACGGAACATCGTATGAATTAGGTTTTAAAGATGCATTATACATTGGAAGCGGAAATAAAGAAGTGATCTTTAAAAGTGATGACAGCAAAAATCCGGCTAAATTTTACATCAATTCTGCTCCGGCACACACAACATATCCAACTGTAAAAGTGAGTTTGGAACAAGCAAATAAATTGCAGTTAGGAACAATGGAAACGGCTAATCACCGTACAGTTAACCAAATGATTATTGGAAGTGTTGTAACAACTTGCCAATTGCAAATGGGAATGACAGAATTAAAAACGGGAAGTGTTTGGAACACCATGCCGGCTCACGTACACGATCGCAGAATGGAAGTTTATTTCTATTTGGATATTCCGGAAAATCAGGCAGTTTGTCATTTTATGGGACAGCCGCAGGAAACAAGACATATCTGGATGAACAATCATCAGGCAGTAATTTCCCCACCATGGTCAATTCACTCAGGTTCAGGAACTTCAAATTATACTTTCATTTGGGGAATGGCCGGTGAAAATTTAGATTACGGAGATATGGATGTTTGTAAAATCACTGATTTAAGATAAGATAAGAATATGACAAACTTATTTGATATAAAAGGAAAAGTTGCCCTTATTACAGGAAGTACACACGGACTGGGAATGGCGATGGCAAAAGGTTTAGGACAAGCCGGTGCTACAATTGTAGTTAACGGGAATTCATCTCAACAAAAAATTGATGATGCTGTTGCCGAACTTAAAAGTGAAGGAATTAATGCAGTGGGTTATAAATTTAATGTAACCGAAGAACAAGAAGTTAAAACTGCTGTTGCTAAAATTGAAAGCGAAGTAGGGCCAATAGATATTTTGATTAATAACGCGGGAATCATCAAAAGAATTCCGCTTATCGATATGGAAGTTGCCGATTTTAAAGAAGTTATTGATATTGATTTGGTTTCCCCTTTTATCGTTTCTAAGCACGTTGCAAAAGGAATGATTGAAAGAAGACAAGGAAAAATCATCAACATTTGCTCGATGATGAGCGAATTAGGCCGTAATACCGTTGGTGCTTATGCTGCTGCAAAAGGCGGTTTAAAAATGCTGACTAAAAACATGGCAACAGAATGGGCGAAATACAATGTTCAAATCAACGGAATTGGACCGGGTTATTTTGCGACTGAACAAACAGCGCCGATCAGAGTTGACGGACATCCGTTTAACGATTTTATTATCAGCAGAACTCCGGCTGCAAAATGGGGAGATCCAAGCGATTTAGCAGGAGCTGCAATCTTCTTGTCTTCAAAAGCAAGTGATTTTGTAAACGGTCATATTTTATTTGTTGATGGAGGAATCCTGGCTACAATTGGTAAACCGTCAAACGAAGAATAATTCTCAATTATAATTAAAAAGACATGAGTGCTAAGACTTTCATAAACGATAATTTTTTACTTGAAAATAAATATGCTGAAGAGTTATATCACAATTACTCAAAAAATCAGCCAATTATAGATTACCACAATCACTTAAATCCGCAGTTTATTGCCGAAGATAAAATCTTTGACAACATTACGCAGGTTTGGATCAACGGAGATCACTACAAATGGCGTGCAATGCGTACATTAGGAATCAACGAACAGTTTGTAACCGGAAATGGTTCTGATAAAGATAAGTTCTTAAATTGGGGAAAAACGGTTCCGTACACGATGCGTAATCCTTTGTACCACTGGACACATTTAGAATTGGCACGTTATTTTGATATTTATGATTTACTGAATGAAAAATCAGCAGAGAAAATTTATATCGAAACTTCAGAAAAAATAAATTCTGCAGCATATAGCACACAAAACCTGCTTAAAAAAGTAAACGCTGAATTGGTTTGTACTACAGAAGATCCAATTGATACTTTAGAGTTTCACCAGAAACTGACTAAAAACCCGATCGGAACAAAAATGAGTACAGCCTTCAGACCCGATAAAGCTATCCTTATTTCAAATGATGGCTATAACGCATATCTGGATACGTTGGGGGACGTATCCGGAGTTGCGATTAATACTTACGCAGACTTACAAACTGCATTAAGAAAAAGAATCGAATTCTTTAACCAAAATGGCTGCAAATTAAGCGATCACGGTTTAGATCAGATTTATTTTGAAAACTTTACAGAATCTGAAATAAATTCAATTTTCAAAAAGAAAAGAGAAAACCAAACGATAACTCCGGAAGAAGCTTTGAAATTCCAAAGTGCTATTTTATTGTTTTTATCTGAAACTTATCACGAATTTGGCTGGGTTCAGCAATTTCACTTAGGCGCTTTAAGAAACAATAATGCACGCATGCACAGAATCTTAGGACCTGATACAGGTTGGGATTCTATTGGAGATTATCCACAGGCACAAAAACTGTCTTCATTTTTAAATGCATTAGACAGCAAAGATAAATTGACAAAAACCATTATTTATAACCTAAATCCGGCTGATAACGAAGTTATGGCTACGATGATTGGAAACTTCAACGACGGAAGCGTTAGAGGAAAAGTGCAGTTTGGTTCAGGATGGTGGTTTTTAGATCAGAAAGACGGAATGACAAAACAATTAAATGCCCTTTCGAACATGGGATTAATTAGCTGTTTTGTTGGAATGCTGACAGATTCAAGAAGCTTTTTATCTTTCCCAAGACACGAATATTTCAGACGTATTTTATGTAATCTTTTAGGAGATGAAATACAAAGAGGTGAACTTCCTGCTGATATGGAGTGGATTGGAAAACTGGTTGCTGATATTTCATACAACAACGCAAAGGAATATTTCAAATTTTAATTGAGAATATAGAGGATAGAATATAGAATATAGAAGAAAGATGCAAGAAGAAAGAGTTTATACTATATGTTAAGTTTGATTTAATCTAAAACTTTATTTTCTTAATCTCTTAATGGTGAAAAAAAATCTTTTTACTGGTAAAACAATAAAATAATATGAGTAAAATAGTTGCATTCGGTGAAATTATGTTACGTCTTTCGACAGAGCGACACCTGCGTTTTGCACAATCTACAGCATTTGGAGCTACTTATGGTGGCGGTGAGTTTAATGTTTGTGTGTCTTTGGCAAATTATGGCTTAAATGCTGAGTTTGTAACAAGATTGCCTGAAAACGAAATTGGCGGATCTGCGTTGAGAGAAATACGAAAAATGAACGTAGAATCTAAAAATATAATTTTTGGAGGAGAACGTTTAGGAATCTATTTTCTGGAAACAGGAGCTGGCACAAGAGGAAGTAACGTTGTTTACGACCGCGCACACAGTTCGATGGCAACTATTGAAAAAGGGTTAATTGACTGGGAAAAAGTTTTGGAAGGTGCAGATTGGTTTCACTGGAGCGGTATTACGCCTGCAATTTCTCAAAGTGCTGCCGAGGCTTGTTTAGAAGCGATTAAAGTGGCACACAAAATGGGAATAATGATTTCATGCGACTTAAATTACAGATCAAAATTGTGGCAATATGGCAAAGCGCCAAGCGATGTTATGCCTGAAATGCTGCAATACAGTAATGTTATTTTGGGAGATATTGATACGGCGTATTTTATGTTGGGAATTCCGAAAGTAAACCCAAATTATCAGGATGAAAAATCACTTCCGGTTTTATATACGAAGTTATTTGATTTGATTCCGAATTTGAAAACCGTTGCAACAACTTTACGTTATTCTGTAAGTGCATCGCATCAGAGAATTGGCGGAGTTTTATTTGACGGAAAAGCCATTTACCACGCTGCCGTAAAAGAGGTAACTCCTGTTGTAGACAGAGTAGGTAGTGGAGACGCTTTTATGGGCGGATTGATTTACGGATTGTTACAATATCAAAATAATAATCAAAAAGCTTTGGATTTTGCAGTTGCGGCTTGTTGCTTAAAACACACCATTGCCGGCGATTACAATTTGGTTACACTAAAAGAAGTTGAAAACATGCTTGGTGGTGATTCTGCGGGATTAGTATCAAGATAAAAAATATAAAAATGGCAAAATATTCAAGAATTGAAGTAGCGCAGCAAATGAAAGATAACGGAATGGTTCCGCTATTTTTTCATTCTGATATAGAAATCAGTAAAAAAGTATTAAAAGCCTGTTATGACGGTGGTTCCCGTTTAATGGAATTTACCAGCAGAGGCGATTTTGCTCATGAAGTTTTTGGTGCTTTAAATAAATATGCTTTGGCAGAATTACCGGGAATGATTCTGGGAGTTGGTTCTGTTACAGATGCTGCTTCGGCATCATTATACATGAGTTTAGGTGCAAATTTTATTGTAACTCCGGTTTTTAGAGAAGATATTGCAATTGCATGTAACCGTCGTAAAGTATTGTGGTCGCCAGGCTGTGGAACACTTTCTGAGATTGCAAGAGCAGAAGAATTAGGATGTGAAATTGTAAAATTATTCCCTGCCGATATTTATGGACCAGAGTTTATCAAAGCCATAAAAGGACCTTGCCCTTGGACTAACATTATGCCAACCGGAGGAGTTTATCCCACGGTTGAAAGTTTGTCTTCGTGGTTAAATGCAGGTGCAACTTGCGTGGGATTAGGATCGCAATTAATTTCGAAAGATATATTAGATAACAATGATTATGACGGACTAAAAACGAAAGTGAGCCAGGTTCTTGAAATCATCAAAAATATTAGAAATAAATAAGGAGTAATCATACCGATTCCTTATTTAGATTGCAGTTTTTTTTTAGTTTTTTTAACGTTTTGTAATTGAACATTACGCTTGCTAAATAAAATTTGTCACTCCTCACAGCAAGTTTTATTTTACTCTTACAGGTGTAATGTTTCTTTTACATTTTTAAAAAAAACTTCTATAAAAGTAATAAGGTATTTAGTGGTTATTTATAACACTTTAAGAATTTAAAATGAAACAGTTAAACAGAAAAAATACAGGATTAGAAAAATTACAGCCAATTAAAGTAGTTCAGTTTGGAGAAGGTAACTTTTTAAGAGCTTTTGTTGATTACGCTTTTCACAAACTAAATAAGGAAGTTGATTTTAATGCCGGTATTGCAATAGTTCAGCCTTTGAAGGACGGTATGGTGCACTTGATTAATGATCAGGATGGTCTTTATACTTTGTTTATGAACGGAATTAAAAAAGGAGAAAAGATACAAGATATTGAGTTAATTACTAATATTGTAAAAACTATAAATCCATATACTGAATTTGCAGGTTATTTGGCTTTAGCCAAAGAAGAAGAACTTCAGTTTATCGTTTCAAATACAACTGAAGCTGGAATTGAATTCATTGAAAGTGATACTCCGGATATGCAACCGCCAGTGTCATTTCCTGCTAAGTTGACGGTTTTATTATATGAAAGATTTAAACATTTTAATGGAGATGCTTCTAAAGGAGTAACAATAATTCCTTGTGAATTGATTGATTATAACTCAGAGACTTTGAAAAAATATATTTTACAATATGTTGATTTATGGAAATTAGAGGATGCATTTAAAAATTGGGTATCAGATGCTTGTACGTATCACAGTACTTTGGTTGACAGAATTGTTCCTGGATATCCGAGAGCGGAAATTGAAGAATACAATAACAAATTAGATTATCAGGACAATTTAATTGTTGCTGCTGAACCTTTCTTTCTTTGGGCTATTGAAGGTGGAGATGCTTTAAAAGCAAAATTGCCTTTTCATAAAACGGATTTGAATGTAAAAATCGTTGATGATATACGTCCTTTTAAAATGATTAAAGTTCGTATTCTAAACGGTGCACACACGGCAATGGTTCCTTTTTCACTTTTGTACGGTAACAAATTAGTAATGGAAACGGTTAACGGAGATTTTACCGGAAAATTCGTAAACAGCGTTATTAGTGAAATTAGCGAAACGCTTGATATGGACAAAAATGAAATTACAGCTTATTCTGAAGAGGTAATGGACCGATTTAAAAATCCATTTATCAAACATGCGCTTGCTGATATTGCATTAAATTCTATCTCAAAATTCAAAGTAAGAGTTTTACCTAGTTTACTAGGATATTATAATGCTAACAAAAAATTGCCGACTAATTTGACTTTTTCATTAGCGAGTTTAATTCAATTCTACAAAGGAACCTGGAATAACGAAGCATTACCAGTGAAAGATTCTCCAGAGATAGTGGAAGCATTTAAAAACGCCTGGCAATTAGGATCTGCAGATTTAGTAGTAGCAAAAGTATTAGCTAACACTGAATTCTGGGGTGAAGATTTAACTAAAATCAATGGTTTATCTGAAGCTTTAGTATTGGCCTTGAATGAGATTGAAGAAAACGGAATAGAAAACGGATTTGCTAATTTCAGCAAATAATATTAATTGGAATAGTTTCTAAGATTCTAAGGATCTAAATTTTTGGACACATCTTAGTAACTTAGAATCTTAGCAACTTAAAAATAACAATCATGCAAAAGAAATTAATAAAAGTAAACCCTTCAGATAATGTAGCTGTTGCATTAGTGAATTTGGTTGCTGGTGAAGTAATCAACTTTGAGGGACAGGATATTACAATTGTATCTGATGTGAAAATGAAACATAAAATCGCTATGCATACTTTTGAAGTAGGTGAGCGTATTATTATGTATGGTGTTTTGGTTGGAAAAGCAAGTGCCAGAATTGAAAAAGGAGGTTTACTTTCTACAGAAAATGTAAAACATGAAAGTGATAAAGTAACGGGTAAAACCGAAACGATTGGATGGAATTCTCCAAATATCGACAAATGGAAAGACAGAACGTGGCAGGGCTATCATAGAGAAGACGGTCAAGTTGGAACTGAGAATGTTTGGTTGTTTTTTCCGTTAGTTTTTTGTGAAAACAGAAATATCGAAATCCTAAAAGATATTTTCGAAAAGGAATTAATGAAACCTAAAGAAAACGATTATCAGTTGTTGCTTCGTTCTTTGGTAAAAACAGAAACTGGCGGAACAGGTAATGAAGCGGCTTCTAACGATGCTAATTTATTCAATAACATCGAAGTAAAATTTATCACGCATCAGGGTGGTTGTGGAGGAATTCGTCAGGATTCGCACAGTCTGGCTAAGTTATTGGCTGGATATGTAAACAATCCAAACGTTGCGGGAGCTACGGTTTTGAGTTTAGGATGTCAGAATCTTCAAATTCAAATCTTTAAAGATGCGTTGGATGCTATTAATCCAAACAGTAAAAAACCAGTTTTGATTTACGATCAACAACAAATTGGTACAATTGAAACCATGTTGAGTAGTGTTGTAAAAGATACTTTTGAAGCTATTAAAATAGCTAACGATATAAAAAGAGAACCTGCACCATTATCTAAATTAAGAATTGGTTTGGAATGTGGTGGTTCTGATGGATTCTCTGGAATTTCTGCTAATCCAACATTGGGAGTGTTATCTGATCATTTAGTTGCTTTAGGAGGAACTACAATTCTTTCTGAATTTCCTGAATTATGTGGAGTAGAACAGGAATTAGTAAACCGTTGTGTAGATGATAAGGATGGAAAACGTTTCTTAGACTTAATGCAATGGTATGAAAAAACAGTTGTAGACGCAGGTTCAGGATTTGACATGAATCCATCTCCGGGTAACATTAAAGACGGTTTGATTACAGATGCAATGAAATCTGCTGGTGCTGCTAAAAAAGGAGGGACTTCACCAATTACAGGTGTTTTCGATTATGGAGAATATATTAATGAACCAGGTTTTACATTGTTATGTACTCCTGGAAACGATGTGGAATGTACAACTGCTATGGTAGGTTCAGGAGCAAATATGGTCTTGTTTACAACAGGTTTAGGAACTCCAACAGGAAATCCAATTGCACCGGTTGTAAAAATTTCATCAAATACTGAATTGGCTAAAAAAATGTCAGACATTATCGATATTGATACAGGTGGAATCATCACAGGTGAAAAATCAATCGATGAAATGGCCGATGAAATGCTTGAATTTATTATTGATGTGGCGAGTGGCACTGTTAAAACCAAAGCAGCAATCTTAAATCAAAACGACTTTATTCCTTGGAAAAGAGGAGTTTCTTTGTAATTTTTTTCACCATATAAGTGATATAAGTTCATATTATATACAAAGCTTTAAAAAAAGCAGCTCATTTAAGGGCTGCTTTTTTTTTATTCTTTTTTCTCGTTTTATGTTATTTTGATGACTTTGCTTAGATCACGCAGATTTTGCAAGCTGCAAAAGTAATAAGCGCAGTTCTAAAATAAACTAAACAAAAAAGCAGCCCTTAAATGAGCTGCTTTACTATTAAATATAAGTCTATAAATTAATTGAACTTATATCACTTATATGGTGAAAAAAAATATCATGCTTAAAAAAAATCAAGATGTTGTTCTGGACGAAGATTTACGAATGTGTAATTCCGGGGCGAGGACAACCTTTTTTTCGATTTTGATGGTTTCTGTTTTGTCTACCTGTTCAAGAAAAACACGTGCAGACATTTTACCCATTTCAAGCGGAGACTGATCTACAGATGTTATCGATAATTCCATGAATTTAGTGAATGGCTCATTACTGAAGCCCGCTACACAAAACTCTTTTGGAATACTGATATTTCTTTCTTTTAATTCCTGAATGGCTCCTAAAGCCGCGAAATCACTGGAAGAAAAGATAGCATCTGGTCTGATTTCGAGTTGCAGTAATGTTTCAACGGCCTCTTTTCCAGCGTCAACACTACTTTTTACAGATATAACATGCTCTTCCTTAAAAGTCATTCCGTTATCTAATAAAGCTTGTTTGTAGCCTAAAAACCTGTTTTTGAATATTTCAAGTGACTGATCTCCAGATAAATGAGCAATACATCGGCAGCCTTCATTGATAAGATGTTTGGTTGCCATATAACCGCCTTTAAAGTCATTAATGGTTACAGAACTTACACCGTCAATATGTTTACTTCTATCGAAAAAAATCAATGGAACATTTTTTTCTAATACATTATGAAACGCACGGTCATTTTCGGTTGTTACTGCGGTTACAGACATTAGTATTCCATCAACCTGAGCATCAATTAAAGTATATAGATTTTCGTTTTCTCTTTTAGGATCTTCATGAGTCTGGCATATAATTACCTGATAACCATGAGGATGTAGCTCTTCTTCAATGCCTCTGATGACAGATGCGAAAAAATTGCTGTCAATACGCGGCACAATTACACCTATGTTATTGCTACGTCCGCTTTTTAAAGCTAAAGCAAGTTTGTTTTGCTTATAGTTCATTGAAGCTGCGGTTTTTATAACCAGTTCGCGTGTACTCTCTTTTATCTTAGGGTTATTGTTTAACGCTCTTGAAACCGTAGCTGCAGTGATATTTAGCTTTTTTGCAATATCATAGATGGTTATTTTTTCGCTCATTCAAAAATAGTTTTTGATTTATTTATAGACAAAAATACATTTTTTTTAGATAACCCAATATAAATTGTTATCGATTACCTTAATTAATAACTAAAACGTTTTAAGTTGTACAATGATAATAAATTATATGTTTTTTTACACATTGTGTAAATAAAATTAATAATAAAAATTAAATATATAAATTTTTTCTAAATAAATTTGGTGCATCCAATGTATTTTTCTATTTTCGTGTAATCGATTACATGCTTGCTGTTTTTCTAATGATAATTTATAAATTTCCACATAAATGTTTACAAATAAGGTTATAACGTTGAAATCGGCTGCAATTTTTTGTATTATAACTGTTATGATTTTGTCTTGTGGTAAGCAAGTTTCATCTGTTTCTGAAGCTGATCCGTGGAAAAAGATGGATTTAATTGTAAAAAGCATTCCTCAAACTCATTTTTCTGATAAAATATATAACATCAATGATTTTGGCGCTGTTGCTGACGGAAAAACCTTAAATACAGCTGCTTTCGCGAAGGCAATTAAAGCCTGCGCAGAAAATGGCGGAGGAAAAGTTGTTGTTCCAAATGGAAAATACTTAACCGGAGCCATTCATTTAGAAAGTAATGTAAATCTGCATTTAGAAGATCAGGCAGAAATACTTTTTAGTATCGATCCAAAAGATTATCCGATAGTTCACACTTCATGGGAAGGGACAGAAGTGATGAATTATTCTCCTTTAATATATGCTAAAAATAAAACCAACGTTGCCATAACCGGAAAAGGCACGCTAAACGGTCAGGCTGATAGTTCTAACTGGTGGGTTTGGTCCGGAGGAAAAAGCTACGGTTGGAAAAAAGGAATTCCGTCTCAAAATGACCCGACAAACCGTGAAGTTTTGGTAGATATGGCCGAAAAAAATGTTCCGGTTGCCGAAAGGATTTTTGGTGAAGGACGTTATTTGCGCCCAAATTTTATCGAATTTTTTGAATGCAATACGGTTTTAATAAAAGATATTACTGTTATCAATTCTCCTTTTTGGATTCTTCATCCTTTAAAATCAAATAACATTATTATAGACGGCGTAACAGTAAACAGCCACGGACCTAATAACGACGGCTGCGATCCTGAATATTCTCAAAACATAATTATTAAAAACTGCACTTTTAATACCGGTGATGATTGTATTGCCATAAAAGCGGGAAGAGATGCTGATGGACGAAGAGTTGCGATACCAAGTAAAAACATTATTGTTCAAAACTGTAAAATGATCGATGGTCACGGCGGCGTGGTTATTGGCAGTGAGATTTCTGCAGGTGTAAACAATGTTTTTGTTGAGAATTGCGTAATGGATAGTCCAAATTTAGATCGCGCAATCCGTATCAAAACCAATTCAAGAAGAGGCGGGATTATCGAAGATATTTTTGTTAGAAATCTTGAAGTTGGAACAGTAAAAGAATGTGTATTGAGAGCAACGATGACCTATAATGTTTATGGAAGCCAAACAGGAAATTTTATTCCTGTAGTCAGAAATATCACTCTTGAAAATATAAAAGTAAAAAACGGCGGTAAATACGGTGTTTTGGCAGACGGTTATGCAGAATCTCCAGTTGAGAATATCACCTTGAAGAATGTTGTAATTGAAAAAGTAGACTCAGTCTATTCCTTAAAAAACGTAAAGAATATCAATTTTATTAACACTTATATCAATGACAAAAAAGTAGAATCAAGTAAAAACTTTTAAAAGGAACTAACATTTTTAACCAATAAACCAAACTATGAAGATTAAACAAATTTTAAAGAAAAACGTAAAATACAATCTTGTGTTTTTATTTTTCCTAAATTTCCTGATCAGTGCTACTATGAACGCTCAGTCGAGTGTTGTCGAAGGAAAAATTACAGACGCATCAGGATTATCCTTACCAGGGGTAAACATTCAGGAAAAAGGAACTAAAAACGGTACTTCAACAGATTTTGAAGGAAGTTTTAAAATGAACGTTACTAATAATAAAGCCACATTAGTTATTAGTTATCTAGGTTTTCAAACGCAGGAAGTGAGCATTGCCGGAAAAAGCAAAATAAATGTAAGCCTTGCAGAACAATCAAATTCGCTTAATGAAGTGGTTGTTGTAGGATACGGTTCTGTAAAAAAGACGGATCTTACGGGTGCAGTAAATACTTTATCTGCTGCAAAAATTACAGAAAGAAACGTTACAAACCCAATGGAAGCCATGCAGGGAAGTATTGCCGGAGTTCAGGTAACTTCGAATAGTGGTAGAATTGGTGATGGTTTTAACGTGATTATCAGGGGTGCAAACTCTATTAATAAAGACGGTTCTAAGCCGCTTTTCGTTGTTGATGGTGTTCCTACAGATAATATAGACTTCTTAAATCCACAGGACATTGCGAGAATGGACGTCTTGAAAGATGCTTCATCTGCAGCAATTTACGGATCAAGAGGAGGAAGCGGGGTCGTTATCGTAACAACTAAAAGTGGTACAAGTGCAAAAGCCGGAGTATCTGTTTCTTACGAAAGTTCGTATGGTAACAAACAAGCCGTAAGATTACCAAAATTAATGGATCCGAATAAATGGTGGTATTATCATCAATCGGCTTTTTTAGCGACAACAATTTCAACTACAAACCCAACTTATAATGATATTGACGCAACAGAATTAAATACTGCTGTGGGGCAGGCGGGTTCTAACCCTGTTTTGTTTCAGAGAGTTGCAAATAACAAAAGTTATAACTGGCAGGATGCTATTCTTAAAGGTGGAATGACATCAAATAATTACCTGAATGTTTCTGGACGTGCTGACAACGGATTGGCTTATAACATCGGTTTAGGAATGCAAAAAGAAACCGGAGTTATTGATAATGAAGGTATTGAAAAGTATAACTTTAAAGTAGGATTGAACCATAAAATTGGCGATAAATTTACTTTTGGTGTAAACCTTACGCTTTCTAAAACAAAAGAACAATTAGGAAGCCCAACTGCTATGCAGGAAGCTTTTAGACAAAATCCATTTACATCTCCGTGGGCAATTGATGCGGCAGGAAATGAAATCGTGGGTACTTATGCACAACAGCCGGGTACGCTAAGATATCCTAATGGAACATTCGCGATTAACAAAACAGGTTCTTATAATCCATTTTTGGAAATTGCAAATTCTCAGGATGATATAAGCAGGTTTACTACAATTGGAAATGTTTTTGGAGAATACAAAGTAAACAGCTGGTTATCATTTAAAACTACTTTTTCTGCAGGAAACATGAATGCAAGAGAAGGAAGATCATTTGGTGCTCAGACAGATTTTGGTCTTAAAAATAAAAGTTTACCATCTGGAGACGTAACAAACGTGCAAAACTTCAATTACACTTGGGACAACCAATTTAACATCAATTATACTTTAAAAAATGATCACGTTTTCAGCTTTTTAGGACTTCAAAGTTTCTATTCAAACACAACTGAAACGTATTTTGGTGCATCAAGAGAAAACCCTTTTGAAACAGGTTATTACAATTTAGGTTCTGGCGCTCAGTCTACTTATACTTTAAATCCTGGTAATGGAACAATCGCCATAATTCCTTCCGGACTATTTGTACCTTATTCTAAAAACACATTAGAATCGTATGCAGCACGTTTTAATTATGCTTACAAAGGGCGTTATTTATTGACAGCTTCTGTACGTTATGATGGTTCATCTGTTTTGGCAGAGAATAATAAATGGACGTCTTTCCCTTCTGTAGCATTAGGATGGAATGTTCATGAAGAATCGTTCATGAAAGGTTTAAGTTTTGTTTCTAATTTTAAATTAAGAGCAAGTATTGGATATACAGGAAATGATAATGTTAACCCTTATTCAAGTTTAAGTCTTTTAAGAACACCAACTTATTATGAGTATGGTTCAACTGTAGGAAATGGTTATACTGCTTCTAGTTTAGGAAATCCAAACTTAGGATGGGAAAAAACAAAAGAGGTGAATTTAGGTGTAGATTTTGGATTTGCTAACAACAGAATCTCAGGTAGTGTAGATGTTTACGACAGAAAGTCTAAAGATTTATTGTTTCAGCAAGCATTACCTTTTGAAATTGGAGTTCCAACAATTACTTCAAACGTAGGTTCTGTTAGTAATAAAGGTATTGAGATTGCTTTGACAACTAAAAATATCAAAACTGAAAATGTAACTTGGGAAACGAGTTTTACTTTTACTAAAAACGTAAACGAATTATCTTCTATCTACGGACAAAGTGAGATTGATGATGTTGGAAATAATTTATTTATTGGAGAAAATATTCACTCTTATTATAATTATGTTTTTGATGGTGTATGGCAGGAAAGTGAAGCTGCTAAGGCACTTAGTTACGGTCAAAAACCAGGAGAAGCAAGGGTTAAAGATTTAAATAATGATGGAAAAATTGACGCAAATAATGACAGAGCCATCCTAGGAAATTACGATCCAAAATGGACAGGAAGTTTCTCTACATCATTAAAAGTAAAACAGTTTGACTTAGGAGTATCTTTAATTACAAATCAGGGAATGACTGTATTTAGTGGTTTCCACGACAATTTTGCCGATGTTACAGACAGAGGCCGTCAAAAATTAGATTTAGGTGACTGGTATGTTCCTGCAAACGGAGCCGGTATTCCTGCTCAATATTCTAATACAAACCCAATGCCACGTGGCGCCGGAGTTTATTATGATACAAACAATGTGGCTTTCTATAAAGATGCTTCATTTGTAAAAATTCAAAACATAGCTTTAGGATATAGTTTTGATCAGGATTTAGTTGATAAATTAAAAATTAAAAGTTTAAGATTATATGTTAATGTCCTGAATCCTTTTGTATTTACAAATTATGAAGGATATGATCCTGAATGGGCAACTGCAGCTTTAGCGGTAAATCGTGTGTCTACAATGACTGTTCAGATGGGATTAAGTTTAAAATTTTAAATTAAAAAAAATGAAAAAATTATCATTAATTATAGGAATATTATTCACTCTAAACTCTTGTTCAGATTTTATAGAGGAAGATAACCGTGCCTTTGATTCAGCAGAAACCTATTTTTTGACTGCACCGGGTTTTGAATCATTAATCAATACTAATTATGCAACGCTAAAAGACATTTACGGAGGTGATCCCTGGTTGTTTGAAGCAGGAACAGATATGTACTCTGAAGGAAGAAACCCAGAACCGGAAGGACTGGCTAAATATCTAACCTTATCATCATCTTCTGCGGGAGTTGATCAGTTGTACAGAACTTGTTATTTATCAATTCAACAAGCTAATAAAGGTTTATACTATAGCACGCTAACCGAAAAGGCAAGTACTTTAGATACCAGAGTTGGTGAACTTAAATTTTTAAGAGCAAATGCATATTTTCTATTGGTTCAGACTTATGGAGGAGTTCCAATTGTATTAGAAAATTACAATACACCCGTTACTTCTTTCGACAGAAACTCTGCAGAAGAAGTTTATGCACAAATTTTGAAAGATCTTAATGAAGCACTTCCGGCAGTAAGCGCGGGATCATATACAGGAAGAGTAAACAAAAGAGCAGTTCAGGATTTATTGGCAAAAGTGTATTTAACCAAAGGTTATGAAACCTTTGGAACAGCTGCAGACTTCACAACAGCTGCTACATTGGCAGATGAGGCAATTGCGGGTCAGGCGTTAAATGTACCTTTTGAAGATGTTGTAAAACCTGGGAATGAAATGAATGCTGAAACAATTTTTTCAGTTCAGTTTTCTACTGCTTCAAATGCAACGGGAACAACTTCTTTAGGAAATTCTCAAAACTACTGGTTTGGTCCTTATTTAGGTGCTGCAGCTGCAGGAAATCCTTATCCAAACAGAAGTTACACACTTTGTCCTACCGTTTACGCCATATCTTTATTCGAAAAAGGTGACAAACGTTGGCAAAGTACTTTTATGACTGAAATTTTTGCCAGATATTACGATTTATACAGTGCATCGGCAGATAAATCGGCTTCAAAAGTGACTCATTTCTATGAGCCAAAATGGTTTACTCTTACAGAAAGAGCTGCATATATTGCTACTCATCCTGGTTTGGGTGCAATCAAAGCTCCGGCAACTACGCCTCCGGGATATCATGTTTGGGGATCTTATTCTTCATCTGCACCTTCAGGAGGGGATTACAACCTAATTCCGGTTCGTAAATTTGATGATCCAACTGCTCCTTACAGTGGTGCTACAAGTGCAAATTATAATACAACTCCTTTTACAGCTGCTACAAACAGAAGCAGTTCACGTGATTTTATTATTTCAAGACTTGGAGAAACCTATCTTGTTGCTGCAGAAGCTCACTTTAAAGCCGGTAATACAGGAACTGCAATAGACCGTATAAACGAAGTAAGAAGAAGAGCCGGTGGCGGAGCTGCGGGAGTAATTCCGGTAGTTACAGCTATTGATATCAACACTATATTAGACGAAAGAGGAAGAGAATTGTTAGGTGAATACCACCGTTGGTTCGACTTGAAACGTACTGGTACATTAGTAGAAAGAACTGTTTTGTATAACCCTAAAGTGACCAGCGCCGCTGCCTTTAACGGACAAAATGGAAATCAAAAAATATTAAGACCAATTCCTCAATCGGCATTGGATTTAAACAGAAGTAATAATTTTCCACAAAATCCTGCATATTAATAATTTAATAGTTTTTTGAAGGATTGTTTTTTGAAGTAGTTAAAAAGGAGTTTGGCAATAGCTGAACTCCTTTCTTAACTACAATTTTATAAATATGAAAATACTATTTTTTATGCTATTGCTGGTTTGCAATACTGTTTTTGCACAAAGCAAATTCGGTATTGATACTTCATATACCGTGAAAAGTACTTATAATAAATTAATCAAAAAATATCCTTTTATAACCATTCCGCAGGAGAAATTTAATGGAGATGTTGCTGAAATAAAAAACATTACCTATCAAAAGCGTAAAGGCAGAGCATTACATTTAGATGCAATTTATTATAAGAAAAAGAAATTCAACACGGCCATAATCATGATTCATGGTGGAGGCTGGAGATCAGGAAATAAAAACCAAATTCATGATTTGGCAAAAGAACTGGCTGCAAAACACTATTCCTGCTTTGAAATAGAATACAGATTATCATTAGAAGCAAAATATCCTGAGGGAATTTATGATGTAAAAAATGCAATTAAGTTTATAAAAGATAATGCCTTGAAATTTAATGTAGATCCAAACAAAATTGTTGTTTTAGGTTGCTCTTCGGGAGGACAAATGGCAGCTTTGATTGGTACAACAAATGAAAATCCGGGTTTTGAAGAAGCTTCTTTTAAAAGTAAATCTTCTTCAAAAGTAAATGCAATTATCGATATAGACGGAGTTTTAGCTTTTAAGCATCCTGAGTCATCAGAAGGAGAAATGGCATCGTTTTGGCTTGGAGGTTCTTATGAAGAAAAACCGGAGAACTGGAAAAATGCATCGGCGTTAAGCCATACTGATAAAAACACACCGCCTGTACTTTTTATAAACAGCAGTTTTGACAGGTTTCATGCGGGAAGAGATGATATGATTGCGATTTTAAATGAGAATAAAATTTACAGCGAAGTAAAAACAATTCCGTATTCGCCACATTCTTTTTGGTTTTTTGAGCCTTGGTTTACAGAAACCGTTAAGTATACAACACAATTTTTAGACAAAATATTTAAATAACCGCACAAATAAAAATGAAAACAAAAATTGCAGGAACAGCTTTAGTTTTATTTGATGTTATAAACACAAATTACAGAAAAAGTGCAATTGTTTTGCTGCTCATTTTTGGTAGTAAAATGATGGCGCAGACTACTGAAAAAGTTCTTGCTGATAATTTAAAATGGTCGGAAAGAACCGCGATTTCCATTTTGAATAAATACCCGAAAGCCTGGCAAATCGACGGAACCGAAAAGCCAAAATGGGATTATAAAATGGGATTGGTTTTGTCTGGTTTTGAAAAATTATATCAAAAAACAAAAGATAAAAAGTACCTGAATTACATCAAGGAATATGCAGATGAAATGATCGATGCAGACGGAAATATCATCAAATATAATATAAAAGAATACAATATTGATTGTGCTAATCCGGGAAAATTATTGTTCAATTTATATGATGTAACAAAGGAAGAGCGTTATTTAAAAGTAATTCAGCAATTAAGAGCTCAGCTTGAAACTCAGCCGAGAACGCCAAGCGGTGGATTTTGGCACAAACAAATTTATCCGAACCAAATGTGGATTGACGGTTTGTATATGGCTGAACCTTTTTATACGGAATACACGGTTCGATATGAAAATGGAAAAAGTTTAGATGATATTGCCAAACAATTTGAATTGGTGCACGATCATTTGGTTGACAAAAAAACGGGTTTAGTGTATCAGGCCTGGGATGAAAGCAAAGAAATTGGCTGGGCAAATCCGGAAACGGGAACATCGCCAACTATTTGGGGCAGGGGAATTGGCTGGTACATGATGGCTTTGGTGGAAACTTTGGATTATTATCCAAAAACGCATCCAAAATATAAAGTTTTGGAAAACTATCTGAATGAAATTGCAAAAAGCACAGTTCAGTATAAAAATGCCTCAGGTTTGTGGTATCAGGTGGCGGATAAACCAGAATTGAAAGATAATTTTACAGAATCTTCGTCATCGGCAATGATAATTTATGCTTTGGCGAAAGGTGCAGATAAAGGACATTTATCATCCAATTATAAAAAAATAGCCCAAAAATCATTCGATGGATTTATAAAAGAATTTGTAAAAAAGACTGAAAATGGAGAAATCATCATTTCGAATGTATCATCAAATGTGGGTTTAGGCGGAAAACCTTTTCGTGATGGTACAAACGAATATTATATCAAAAGCAAAACAAAAGATAATAGTTCGCCGGCTTTGGCTGCTTTTTTGTTAAGTGCAATAGAATTAAAGAAATAGTAGAATTTAAATATATTTTAAAATGAAAAATAATAGAAAGCAAGGTTATTTTATGTCGGTTTTATTAGTTTGCGCTCTGGCTTTTACAAGTTGTAAAGTGGTTTCGCAAGAACCTTCAAAAAAAGAAATAGTTATTTCTAAAGATTTAAAATGGTCTGATAAAATGGCTTTAACGTTGATGAAACGTCATCCTGAAGCTTATATGATTGATGATTCTAAAAAACCGAAGTGTGACTATGTTCACGCCCTGGTTTTACATTCTATAGAAGAGCTGAACAAAAAAAATCCGGATCCTCGTTATAAAGCTTACATTAGAGGTTATGTAGATGAATTGGTACAAGCTGACGGCACTATTAAAACCTATGAATTTGATAAATACAATATCGATTTGGTGGTACCGGGACGTTTACTTTTTGATATTTATGCCGAATCAAAAGAAGATAAATATTTGAAAGCATTACAATTAGTGCGCAAACAATTGGCAGAACAGCCAAGAACGGCGAGCGGAGGATTTTGGCACAAACAAATTTATCCAAACCAAATGTGGCTGGACGGTTTGTATATGGGAGAACCATTTTACGCACAATACACAGCTACTTTTGAAGAAGGAAAAAGTTTTGATGATATAGCCAAACAATTTGAATTGATTCAATTGCACGCTACAGATCCAAAAACGGGATTATTGTATCACGGTTGGGATGAAAGTAAAGCAATGCCTTGGGCAAATAAAGAAACAGGAAATTCACCAAACTTTTGGTCAAGAGCCTTAGGCTGGTATGCAATGGCGTTGGTTGATGTGTTGGATTATATGCCAAAAGATCATCCAAAACAAAAAGAATTAGTAAAATATTTAAATAATGTTTCGGCTGCTTTGGCGAAATATCAGGATAATAAATCAGGTTTATGGTATCAGGTTACAGATAAAGGCGGAGAAAAAGGAAATTACCTGGAAGCTTCGGGATCTTCGATGTTTGCCTATGCTTTTGCAAAAGGAGCAAACAAAGGATATTTGCCTGCAAAATATAAAAAACTAGCCAACAAAGCTTTTGATGGTTTGACTAAAGTTTTAATCAAAAAAGTAGACGAAGATGGTGGTATTACATTAACAAATTGCTGTCAGGTTGCAGGTTTAGGCGGAAATCCATACAGAGACGGTTCGTATGAATATTACGTAAACGAAAAGAAAAAAGACAACGACCCTAAAGCAACAGGACCGTTTATTCTGGCGGCTTTAGAGTTGAATAGATAAATTTGTCAAGCGTTAAGAGTTAAGAATCAAGATAAAAGAGTAAAGAACCAGACAGAATTAAGATAATGTTTTCTCCTTTCTCGAAATCACAAAACAAGGCATATAAAAGTATTACTACCAAAAATGAAAAACATAAAAGCCATTTTCATCCTATTATCACTATTCTCCCTGCAAAAGAACTTTGCACAGGTTTGGGTACCCGATAATGGAGATGGAACCTACACAAACCCAATTATTCATGCTGATTATTCAGATCCTGATGCGGTTAGGGTTGGGGATGATTTTTATATGACGGCTTCGTCTTTCAATTGCATTCCGGGATTGCCAATTTTGCATTCTAAAGATTTGGTGAACTGGAAAATTATTGGATATGCATTAACAAAACAAATTCCAACAGAAACTTTTGATAAAGTACAGCATGGCAATGGAGTCTGGGCACCGAGTATTACTTTTCATAACAATGAATTTTATATTTATTACCCGGATCCTGATTTTGGAATTTATATGATAAAAGCCAAAAAAGCAGAAGGGCCCTGGTCTGAGCCAGTTTTGGTAAAAGCCGGTTCAGGATTAATAGATCCGAGTCCGCTTTGGGATGATGATGGAAAGAATTATCTCGTTCATGCCTTTGCCGGAAGCCGCGCGAAAATTAAAAGTTTAATAGTGGTTTGCACCCTGAACGCCGACGGAACTGTTGCCAATAACGATGAAGTAATGGTTATTGACGGTCATGAAAGCGAAGGTACTATTGAAGGGCCAAAGTTTTATAAACGAAACAATTACTATTATATTTTTGCTCCTGCTGGCGGAGTTTCAACAGGCTGGCAAACTATTTTAAGGTCTAAAAATGTTTTTGGCCCTTATGAGAAAAAGAAAGTTTTAGAACAAGGAAAAACTACAATTAACGGTCCGCATCAAGGTGCGTGGGTACAGACACAAACGGGTGAAGACTGGTTTATACATTTTCAGGATAAAGGCGCTTATGGCAGAATTGTTCATTTACAGCCTATGAAATGGGAAAACGACTGGCCGGTTATGGGACAGGATTTTGATAAAAACGGAATTGGAGAGCCGGTTACGACGTTTAAAAAACCAAATGTAGGTAAGAAATATCCAATAGAAACGCCGGCAGAATCTGATGAATTTAATGCACCGAAATTAGGATTACAATGGCAATGGCAGGCAAATGCGCAGATAAACTGGGGATTTCCAACAAGTTTAGGTTATTTTAATTTGTTTTGTTTGCCAACAATCAAAGAAAGCAATAAAATATTTGAAGCGCCCAATTTGCTATTGCAAAAATTTCCTGCAGAAGAATTTACGGTAACAACCAAATTGACTTTTGATACCAGATTAAACGGAGAATCTACAGGACTTTTGATAATGGGCTTGGATTACAGTTATTTGAATTTAAGAAACGATAACGGAAAATTATATTTGAATCAAAAAACAGGAACTTTCGATAAAAAAGTTTCAGAAAGTGAAACAGCTCCGGTTTTAATAAAAAATAATACTATTTATCTTCGGGTAAAAATCAGGAAAGGCGGAATTTGCAATTTCTTTTATAGTTTTGATGATAAACAATATCAGCCAATTGGCAATGAGTTTATATCGAAAGAAGGAAAATGGATAGGAGCAAAAGTTGGACTTTTTGCCTTGAGCGAGAAAACAACTAATGATTCAGGAAATGTTGCAGTAGACTGGTTTAGAATAACAAAATAGCCACAAGAATACTTTAAAACCACAACAAGCTTAAAAAATAAAAAATGATTGGATTAAAAAAACACCTGATTCTAATTTTATTCAGCATTAGTTTAATAGCAAACGCCCAGAATAGCTATAAAAACTGGCCGGATGTTATTCGTAAAAATGATGCGTCGTGGTTTTCTACGCCGGAAGCAAAAGCCGTTGCAGAAAATGTTTTGCTTTACCAAAGAAATATTGGTGGCTGGCCAAAGAATATTCAGATGCAAAATCCCCTTTCTGAGGCAGAAAAACAAAAGCTGGTTGCCCTAAAAAGTGATACACACGATATTACAACAGATAATGGAGCAACTTGTCAGGAAATGCTTTTTATGTCTAAAATGTATGCTCAGGTAAAAGATGAACGCTACAAAGAATCTTTCTTAAAAGGATTGAATTATTTACTTGAAGCTCAATATGATAATGGTGGATGGCCTCAGTTTTTTCCATTAAAAAAAGGCTATTACACACACATTACCTACAATGATAATTCGATGGTTAATATTTTAGTGATACTAAAAGAAATCAGCGAAGAAACAGATTTTTACAGTATAAAACCATCAAAAGAAATTGTCGAAAAATCGAAGAAAGCATTTGATAAAGGAATCGATTGTATTTTAAAAACACAATACAAACAAAACGGTGTTTTAACGGGCTGGTGTGCGCAACACGACGAATTTACTTTGGCTCCGGCCAATGCAAGAGCTTTTGAGTTAGCGTCTTTAAGCGGTTTTGAATCGGCAAAAATCGTGTTGCTTTTAATGTCGATTGAGAAACCTTCGCCAGAAATTATTACGTCCATAAAAAGCGCTCAGGCCTGGTTTGAAAAAACGAAAATCACCAATCTTGAAGAAAAAAGAACGTTGAATGACGCAGGTAAAATCATTGATAAAAAAATGATTCCAACCACAAATGCTGCGCCAATCTGGGCGAGATTTATGGATTTGGAAACGAATGAACCTTTCTTTTGTGACCGCGACGGAATCAGAAAAAAATCTCTTGATGAAATTGGTTCTGAAAGACGAAATGGTTATGCCTGGTATTCTGATGCGCCAAAAGAAGTGCTGAAAAAATATGCTGCGTGGGCAGTAAAAAATGGTGTAAAAGTTTCTGCTGTAGAAAATCCGTCAAAAAAAAAAGATAATTTCATAACCGTTGCTCAGGATGGTTCGGGGGATTTTACAAAAATTCAGGATGCGATAAATGCCAGTCCTTCCTTTCCGTATGAAAAAGTTGTGATCAATATAAAAAATGGAACTTATAACGAAAAAGTGCGTATTCCCGAGTGGAATACGCATTTGGTTTTAATAGGCGAAAGCAAAGAAAACACGATTATTGCTTTTGATGATAATTTCAAAAAAATCAATTTGGGACGAAACAGTACGTTTTACACTCCTACGGTTTTGGTTGAGGGAGATGATTTTTCGGCATCGAATTTAACGATAAAAAACACTTCAGGCGATAACGGTCAGGCGATTGCGCTGTCTGTTGTGGGAAATCGTGTTAAGATTTCAAATTGTATTATTTCAGGAAATCAGGACACTTTGTATTTATCAGGAAAAAAAGCAATACAATATTTTAAGGATTGTTATATCGAAGGTACGACTGATTTTATTTTTGGAGGATCAACTGCTTTATTTGAAAACTGTACAATTCATAGTATTAAAAGCTCTTATATCACAGCAGCTTCAACACCGGAAGGAGCTTTTTTTGGTTTTGTTTTTAAGAATTGCAAACTAACCGGAAGTCCGGAAGCTAAAGCCGTTTATTTGGGAAGACCCTGGAGAATTTATGCCAGAACTGTTTTTTTAAATTGCGATATGGATAAACATATCAAACCGGAAGGCTGGGAAAACTGGTCGAAACCAGATGCTGAAAAAAATGCTTTTTATGCCGAATACAATTGCAAAGGCGAAGGATTCCAGCCTAAAAAAAGAGTAGCATGGTCGCATCAGCTCTCCAAAATAGAAGCTGATAAATATACAACAGAAAATATTCTGAAAGATTCAGTACCCAATTGGTATAAGTAAGATACTAAGTTTCTAATATTCTGAGTCACTAAGTTTTTACAATAAATATAAAACTTAGCACCTTAGTCACTTAGTACCTCAGAACCTTAAAAAAAATACTGTCATGAAAATAAAATATCTTGTTTTTTTACTGATTTCTTGTTTTTCTTTTGCGCAAAATAAAGAATTTCCATCGGCAAAAGTCGATTCAATTGTCAATAGAATTCAGTTGCCGGTTTTTCCTTCCTATCAAATCAATATTGCAAAACTGGGGGCAAAAGGTGATTCTGTTAGCAACAATAAAGCTGTTTTTGACAAAGCTATGGCATTGTGTAAAAAGAATAAGGGCGGAACTATTATTGTTCCCAAAGGAATTTATAAGGTTAACGGGCCAATTCATTTTGTAAGTAACGTAAATCTTAAAATCGAAAAAGGGGCTAAAATTAAGTTTAGCGATAATCCGCAAGACTATTTGCCAATGGTTTTAACAAGTTGGGAAGGCACGATTCTGTACAATTACAGTCCGCTGATTTATGCGTATGAATGTACCAATATCGCCATAACCGGCGAAGGAACGATTGATGGGGAAGGAGGCAAGACCTGGAAAAGTTTTAAAGCGAAAGAAAACGATGGCAAAAACAGAAGCCGTGACATGAATCATAATAATGCGCCTTTAGAAGACAGAAAATTTGGAGAAGGATATTTTTTGCGTCCGCAGATGATTCAGTTTTTTAATTGTAAAAACATTTTGGTCGAAAATATTCGTATTGAAAATTCACCTTTCTGGTGTTTGCATTTATTAAAATCACAAAGTATTACCGTTCGTGGCATTAGTTATAAATCATTAAATTACAACAACGACGGAATCGATCCGGAATATGCAAAAAATGTTTTAATAGAAAATGTAACCTTTGATAACGGCGACGATAATGTGGCAATTAAAGCCGGAAGAGATCACGAAGGAAGAGCCAATAGAGCAACGCCAAGTGAGAATATTGTTATTAGAAATTGTAATTTTAAAGGACTTCACGGAGTTGTTATAGGAAGTGAAATGTCTGCAGGAGTTCAAAATGTTTTTGTAGAAAATTGTAAAACGGTCGGTTATCTAAAAAGAGGCATTTATCTAAAAACCAATGCAGACCGCGGTGGTTTTATTAAAAATATTTTTGTTCGAAACATCCAGTTAGACGAAGTAGAAGATTGTCTGTACATTACGGCGAACTATCATGGCGAAGGCAAAGGCTTTCAATCGGAAATTTCGAATGTGCACTTTTCTAATATTAGCTGCAACAAAGCAACAGAATCCGGAATCGTGATTCAGGGATTTCCGGAGAAAAAAATTACGAATATTTCCCTAAACAACATCGAAATCAAATCGGCTAAAAATGCGATTTCAAACGAAAATGCAGATAATGTTTTAATGACGGATGTTTTTATCGGAAAGAGAGCAACGGTTCCTACGGCGGCAAAATAAATTTTTTAAGTTTCTAAGTTGCTGAGATGCTGAGATTCTAAGTTTTTTGTTTCAGGTTTGTCATTTTGAGAGATGAGAAATCGCATACAGAGAATCGAGAAAAGTGCCACAATCTTGTCATTCCGAGGAACGACGGATCTCCACAATTAAAATCGCCAATCTTTCTAGAGTTTCGATTGTGATCTCTCCTTCGTCGAGATTACAAAAAATGCATGAATCAGAAAAGTCACTAAGAAATCTAAATCTAAGAAGTCTAACAATCTAAATTCTAAAATGAAATACATCATAATCCTATACCTAATCTGCACAGCCTGTTTTGCCCAAAAAACAACATTATACACAATTGGCGATTCGACAATGGCGAACAAAAAAGATCCGGAGCGTAATCCTGAACATGGATGGGCGCAGGTACTTCAGCCTTTTTTTAAGGAAAATATTGTGGTTGAAAATAAAGCAGTTAATGGCCGCAGCACCAAAAGTTTTATTAACGAAAAACGTTGGGATTCTATTTATAAGAAACTCAAAAAAGGCGATTATGTTTTTATTGAATTTGGACATAACGATGAAAAAATAGAAGATTCAACACGTTATACAAATCCGCATACGGCTTACCGATATAATTTAATTCGTTTTGTAAAAGAGACACGTGAAAAAGGGGCAACTCCCGTATTGCTGACTTCTATTGCCAGACGAAATTTTAATGAAAAAGGAGTTTTAGTACCTACGCATGGCGATTATCCGCTGGAAACGAGATTAGTCGCTCAGGAATATAAAGTTCCTTTTATCGATTTGGAATATTATACAGAAGTATTAGAACAATCGTACGGACCAGAAAAGTCGAAACAGCTTCATTTGCATTTTAAAGCGGGAGAAAATCCTTTTTATGATAAAGACAAGGCAGATGATACGCATCTTTCGTTATTAGGAGCCACAAAAATTGCTCAGATTGTAATGGCTCAGATAAAAACTTTAGAAGATCCTTCTTTAGAAAAAATCAAAAAAGCAATTAAATAGCTCTTGTTTTAAGGGTTTTATAGATTGAAAATTTTTTATTGATAGATTTTATCTATTACGGTAAATTGATATAATATTCATCTTACATTAAATGTTTTTATTTTGTTTGTAAATTAGTAAAATGGTAAAGTATATCAATTTCAAAAAAATAAAAATTTGTAAGCATGGAAAATCAATCGAACGAAATTAGCAAGTGCCCCTTCCATAATGGCAGTATGGATAAGGTTGCAGCAACAGGAACAAAAAATCGTGACTGGTGGCCAAACCAGTTAAAAGTTAGTATATTAAGACAGCATTCGGATTTGTCGGATCCGATGGGAAAAGACTTTAATTATCCCGAAGCTTTTAAAACACTTGATCTTGAGGCAGTAAAAAAAGATCTGCAACATCTTATGACTGATTCACAAGATTGGTGGCCGGCAGACTTTGGTCATTATGGTGGATTGTTCATTAGAATGGCATGGCATAGTGCCGGAACGTATCGTGTTGAAGATGGTCGCGGTGGTGCAGGTGCCGGACAACAGCGTTTTGCACCTCTTAACAGCTGGCCGGATAACGTAAGCCTTGATAAAGCCCGCAGATTGTTATGGCCTATCAAACAAAAGTATGGCCGAAAAATTTCATGGGCAGATTTAATGATATTGACAGGAAATGTTGCTTTAGAATCTATGGGTTTTAAAACATTTGGTTTTGCCGGAGGACGTGCTGATGTATGGGAACCGGATGAAGCTGTTTACTGGGGTTCTGAAACAACATGGCTTGGTGGAGATGAGCGTTATAAAGATGGTTCTGAAGGCGTTCCAAAAGAACACGGCGTTGTATCTTCTGATGATGATGCCGATGGACATATTCACTCGAGAAATCTTGAAAAACCTCTTGCTGCGGTACAAATGGGACTTATATACGTAAATCCTGAAGGACCTGACGGAAATCCTGATCCTATTGCGGCGGCAAAAGACATTCGTGATACTTTTGGACGTATGGCTATGAATGATGAAGAAACGGTAGCTTTAATTGCCGGTGGACATACATTTGGAAAAACACATGGCGCTGCTTCTTCTGATAACGTAGGGAAAGAGCCTGAAGCTTCAGGAATTGAATTGCAGGGCTTTGGATGGAAAAACGAATTTGGTTCCGGTAAAGGTCCTGATACGATTACAAGCGGACTGGAAGTTACCTGGACAAAAACGCCTACGCAATGGAGCAATAACTTCTTCGAAAATTTATTTGGATTTGAATGGGAACTTTCTAAAAGTCCGGCCGGAGCGCATCAATGGGTGGCTAAAAATGCAGAACCTATTATTCCGGATGCTTATGACAGTACCAAAAAACATTTACCAACAATGCTTACTACGGATTTATCGTTGCGATTAGATCCTGCTTACGAAAAAATCTCCCGTCGTTTTCTTGAAAATCCGGGTGAGTTTGCTGATGCTTTTGCACGTGCATGGTATAAATTAACTCATCGTGATATGGGTCCCGTTTCTCGATATTTAGGACCAGAAGTTCCGCAGGAAGAATTGTTATGGCAAGATCCAATTCCGGAATTGAATCATGAATTAATAGACGAGAATGATATCAGTCAATTAAAAGAAAAAATAAAAAATTCAGGCTTGAGCGTATCGCAATTGGTTGCGGCAGCATGGGCTTCGGCTTCTACTTTTAGAGGATCGGATAAACGTGGTGGTGCGAATGGTGCGCGTATCAGACTAGCTCCGCAAAAAGACTGGGATGTAAATAGTCCGGCTAAACTTAAAGTGGTTTTAGATAAACTGGAAAGTATTCAAAAAGAATTTGACGCTGCGCAAACAGGCGGAAAAAAAGTTTCATTGGCCGATGTAATTGTTTTAGCGGGTTCTGTAGGGGTAGAAAAAGCGGTTAAAGATGCCGGATATACTATTACGGTGCCCTTTGCGCCGGGACGTATGGATGCTTCTGCAGAACAAACCGATGTTGAATCGTTTGGATATCTTGAGCCAAAAGCAGATGGATTCCGTAATTTCAGAAAAACAAAATCATCAATTGCTACCGAAGAACTTTTGATTGATAAAGCGCATTTATTAACGCTAACAGCACCCGAATTAACGGTTCTTTTGGGCGGACTTCGAGTACTGGATATTAATACTGATGGTACAAAAAATGGTGTTTTCACGCACCGTCCGGGTCAGCTTACTAATGATTTCTTTATTAATTTGCTGGATATGAATACACAATGGCAAGCCGTATCTAACGATAAGGAACTTTATGCAGGAAACGATCGCAATACGGGTCAGCCAAAATGGATTGGAACCCGCGCTGATCTTGTTTTTGGATCAAATTCTGAATTAAGAGCAATTGCAGAGGTTTACGCAAGTGAAGATGCTAAAGAAAAATTTATAAATGACTTCGTAAAAACATGGAGTAAAGTTATGAATCTGGACAGGTTTGATTTAGTTTAATAAAACCTAACAGTAATTTTAAAGGAGCCCATTGCGGCTCCTTTTTATTTGTGTCAACATCAAATGAAAATTTAAAATAAGCTATTCGTAAGGAAATCAACAGGCTTGCAAGAAAGCTTGAAATTTTTTAGGACTATATTTTTTTTGTTAAATATTTTTCGAATAAATTTCTGTTCTTTGCAACTTAATTTTCATTAAAGAAATGATTAAGGCGATCTTAGGCTGTCCACTTTAAAATACAATATTATTGGGGACATTGAGTTTAGATTAATTATCATATTGGCGTTATGGACAACAAAAAGTTTATAGTAAGTTTAAAGAAAGGTAATGAAGCCTCCTTTAAAGACGCGTATATAAATTATTATGATAAACTGATCAACATTGCCAGACGATTTAATTTTACAGTCCTTAGTCCGCAGGATTTTGTTCAGGAAACTTTTTTAAGGCTTTATAATAAAAGAGAATTACTAAATGAGGATGTTTTATTTGATAAACAATTGTTTACAATATGCAAGAATATCATCATTAATCACGTTAATCGTGAAAATAAAATAATACAGCTTGATACTTCGCAAGTTGAAATTGAACAAGAGGATACAGAAACCGGAATTTTTGAAGAAAGAAGAGAAAAACTACATTCTTTTATAAATCAGCTTCCGGAGCAGCAACAAAAAATATTTACTTTACACAAACTGGAAAACCTTAGCTATAAGGAGATTGCAGAGATGACAGATCTTTCTGAAAAGACTATTGCCAATCATATTTATCTCGCCAGTAAATTTATTCGAAAAAAAATAGAAGAGCATTAGGAACTTTTGTGATCTCGTTTGTTATACTATAAAACGGGAACATAAAAATGAATATTGAGGCTTATAAAACAGATGTTACAAGTAAGGAAGATGCAAGATTTATTGTAGCGCTTCTTCAATTTGTGATTTCTGATTGTATTATGAATTTTGATTTGGAAGATTCGAATCATGTTCTACGAATTGAAACCAACAGAGACATTAAAGAAATGGTTTATGGTGTTTTTACTAAGCAGGGATTTTATTGTAAGAAACTTTAACGCTCCAAAACATGGATGAAAAAAATATAGAAGAAGAATTAAAAAAAATATGGGATGAAACGCCCATTTCACATTCTGATAAGGAGAAAGAGGCTTCGTGGGCTGAATTTCAATCTAAAACTTTTTCTTCAAAAAAGAAGAAATTTAAAGTTTGGTATTTTGCAGCAGCGGCGGCAGTTTTAATTTTCATGTTTGTTGGAACAGGAATTTATTTCAACAACAGTCCTTTACAGGATAACTTTTATGCTGCTTCTAATGTGATTGAAAATACTACTTCAAAAATAAAAACAGTTTTATTGCCGGATAATTCGACGGTAGAATTGAGTCCGAATTCTAAAATAGTATACGCTAATAATTTTGAAAGCAACAGAAAAATTGAAGTAGAAGGGGAGGCTTATTTTAAAGTGAAAAAAGATAAAAAACATCCTTTTCAGGTTTTTTGTAATGAAACAACAACGACAGTTTTAGGAACTTCTTTTACTGTAGCAGGACAAGATAAAGATGGTGTCATTGTTTCACTTTACGAAGGAAGTGTTCAAATGACGGTTAAAGATCAGGATAAGAAATGGATACTTGTGCCGGGTGAGCAATTTACTTACGGAAACAATACCGCCGTTGTAGACGAATTTAACAGATTTACAGATTTTGACAACCAGAAATTAAATGTGCTGTGTGATTATGTTGAGGCCAATTATGGTTATAAAATGACAATTCCGCAGGAATATAGCAACCAGCGCATTACAGTACGAATAAATAAAAAAGAAGATTTAAAAACGATCGTTCAATTAATATCAGAAATGTATAACCTAAACTTTGAAATAAATAATGAATTAAAGCAAATCACTTTTCAATAGAAAAGAAAAGGATGCACTAGCCGCGAAACTACACATCCTCCTCATAATCAGGATAGCATAGAGCTATTCCATTTTAATAATATTCAAAAATACAAAAATTCATGAAGCATATAATTTCAGCTTGCATTTTTTTATTCAGCTGGGGCGTATTTTCTCAAAATATAACCGTAGCTGTTGACAAAACCGTAACGCTAAAACAATTATTCAAACAAATTGAGAATCAAACCGATTTTAAATTAGCCTTTACAGACCAGATAGACACCAATCAAAAATATTTTAGTCAAAAAAAGACGTACAGCAATATTGAAATCAAGGAATTTGTCAATGAACTGAACAAAAGTACACCGATTCAATTTTCAATTGTAGGCAACAATATTTTTGTGAAGCAAAAAACGTCTTCTAAAACAGCTAAAAAAAAAAATAAGCTGACGGGTCAGGTTTTTGATGATAATAATCAGACTGTTATTGGTGCCAATGTTTTTATTCAGGAACTGGGAACAGGCGCTACGACAGATGCAAATGGAAAATTTTCTATAGAACTCGATAAAGGAACATATACGCTTTTAATTAGTTACGTAGGGTTTAGAAACAAGGAAAAACAAATAACTGTTACTGATGATGTAAGAATGGATTTTAAGATGGAAGCCGACAGCCAGCAGCTGGAGCAGGTTATTGTAACCAACACCAAAGCGGTTGATGTAAGAAATACTCAAATGAGTGTAAACAAGCTTTCGATGGAAGAAATAAAAAGGATTCCGGCTGCTATGGGCGAGCCGGATCCTTTAAAATCAATATTAACCTTGCCGGGAGTTACAAATGCGGGAGAACTTTCTTCTGGTTTTAATGTCCGCGGTGGTGCTGCTGATCAGAATTTGATCCTTTTAGACGGCGCTCCGGTTTATGGCGACTCGCATATGTTTGGCTTTTTCTCGATTTTTAATGCTGATATAGTGAACGGACTGGATTTGTACAAAGGAGGTATTCCTTCTAAATTTGGTGGCCGTGTTTCTTCTGTTCTTGATGTAAGTCAGCAAACCGGAGATTTTGAAAACTACAAAGTAAACGGTGGGATTGGTTTAATATCAAGTCGTTTATTAGTTCAGGGACCTATAGAAAAAGAAAAAGGTTCTTTTATTTTGGCAGCGAGAACTTCTTATGCGCATTTATTTTTGAAACTTTCAGATAATAGTAATTCGGCTATGTTTTATGATATTAATGCTAAATTAAATTATCGTCTGGGCGCTAATAATTCTATTGCTTTTTCAGGATATCTAGGAAACGATGTTTTCGATATCAATGATCGTTTTTCGAGTACGTACGGAAATACAATGGGAATTTTAAGCTGGAAACATCAATTTTCTGATAAGTTAAATACAAATTTATCGGTTTTCTACAGTGATTATAAATTTAATCTTGGCATTCAGCAGGAAAATTTTGAGTGGGACAATACGATACAAACTTATGGTTTAAAGTACGCGTGGAATCATACTGTAATAGAAAAGTTTAAACTTAACTACGGAATTGACGCTCAATATTATGATTTTAATCCCGGTACGGTACAGCCAACAAGTTCAGAATCTCAGTTTAATTACAAACAGCTGGATAAAAAATATTCCTTAGAATCATCTGCTTATCTGGATTTTGAACATCAGATTACAGAAAAATTAAATCTTCGTTACGGACTTCGTTACAGTATGTTTTATCGTTTAGGAGGCGAAACGATCAATACTTACGAAAATGGTCAGGCAGTTGTGTACAATCCGTTATATAAAATTTATGAAGAAGGAACTCCAACAGGAAGTATATCGTATAAAAGTGGAGCAACGATAAGCAAGTTTGACAATTTAGAACCGCGTGCTGCATTATCATACGCTTTTAATGATAATACTTCTGTAAAAGCAAGTTATAACAGAATGGCGCAGTATATTCATATTTTATCGAATACACAGTCGCCGTTACCTATGAGTATCTGGACACCAAGCGGGCCTTTTACGAAACCGCAGCTTCTGGATCAGTATGCGGTAGGATATTTTCAGAATTTTAAAGAGGGAGACTATTCTTTTGAAGGAGAAATGTTTTATAAGGATATCCAAAATCGTATTGATTATATAGACGGCGCAGATATATTGGCAAATAATAATATAGAGCAGGTTATCCTGAATGGTAAAGCGAGATCATATGGTTTAGAATTATTGTTTAGAAAAAATACCGGAGATTTTACAGGATGGGTTTCGTATACTTTATCACGAGCAGAACAAAAAACGCCCGGAAGAACCCCGGAAGAACCCGGAATTGCAAATGGTGACTGGTATTTATCAGGCTATGACAAACTGCATAATTTGAATATTGTGGGCAGTTATAAATACAATCCAAAATGGTCTTTTAATGCTAATTTTTCATTACAGTCAGGTCAGCCTGTTACGTATGCCAATAGCTATTATGAATTTGGAGGTATCAACATACCTAATTTTTCATTGAGAAATGAAAACAGATTACCGGTGTTTCATCACTTGGATCTGGCAGCGACTTATACACCTAAACCCGATAAAAAGAAAGGCTGGCAAAGCTATTGGGTATTTAGTATTTATAATATCTACAACAGAAAAAATGCGGCTTCTATGACATTTACAACAAATGATGATACGGGGGCGAATGAGACCAGAAGGCTTTCTATTTTTGGAATAGTTCCTGGTGTTTCTTATAATTTTAAATTTTAATGAATATGCAGAAGTTGGAAAAATATAATTTTAAAAATAAAATACTGACTTTATTTAGTCTTCTTTTGGTACTGTTTTTTTCGTCTTGTGAAGATGTAGTAACGCTTGATCTGGAAACGGGTGAAACAAAACTAGTTATCGATGCAGAAATTATTTGGCAAAAAGGAACTACTGGTAATGAGCAAACTATAAAAATCAGTAAAACAGCTCCGTATTACAATAATACAACGCCAAAAGTTTCAGGGGCACAGGTAAAAATTGAAAATACAAATGGTGATGTTTTTACTTTTAATGAAACAGTACCCGGTTCTTACGTTTGTACTAATTTTGTTCCGGTTGTAGGAATGGATTATACATTGTCGGTAGTCGCAGAAGGTCAAAGCTTTACGGCTGTTGAAAAACTAACTTCGGTAACCCCGATTGACAAGGTTGAGCAAGCAATTGTTCCTGATTTTGGTGGTGAAGATGTCATCGAACTTACCTTTTATTATAAAGATCCTGCTGATGAGGTCAATTTTTATCTGACGGATTATCAAAGTGATTTTTTGCTTTTTCCTGATTATGAACTCACAGATGATGAATTAGTGAATGGAAACGAAATAAGCACAAGATTTTCTGATGAAGATAAAATGAAACCGGGAAGTGTTGTGGAGATTACACATCGCGGAGTTTCTAAAAATTTCTATAACTATATGAATTTAATTTTAGAAGTGTATGGAGGAAGTCCTTTTTCTGTTCCTCCCGGTAATATTAGAGGTAATATTGTGAATACTACTGATTCTAATAATTTTGCCTTTGGTTATTTCAGGCTTTGTGAAGCCGATAAAGTTTCTTATGTGGTAAAATAAATTGTATTTGTAAGGTTGATTTGTAATTGCATCTGGCGTAAAGAAATTTATGTCAGATGTTTTTTTTTATAATTTTTTGATTGTTTTTACTGCCTGTAATTCTTCAAACTTATTTATTTTGAAATCACCTCTGATTCCCGCATTGCAGAAAAAGAAAGCAATTTTGATTAACCTTATTTTATAACTTAAAAACCTTTTTGTGGTAATTCTAACTTCAAATATTTTTAATCTTTGCCAACGGTAAGTGGGTTACCATATTTATATAGTTAGTTGTTGTAATTATTGATTATTTGATAATTTTTCACAATGAGGAAAGAGAGAACTTAGGTTCTCTTTTTTTTTGCTAAAAAAATAAAAGCTTTGTGTTGGTTTCTTTTTAAGACTAATTTTCTAAATTAAAATCAATGTTAGTTTTAATTTTAAAAAATTATTGTGAGGTTTACATAGTAAAGGACATCTTTTCAGATGTCCTTTGTAGAAATACTTAATTTACTATTTTTTTTCTGCTTAATAATGGGATACTTTATGAGATGAATTTTTAACAAGATCATCATAAGGTTTTGTTCCAAAAAACTCCTGATATTTTGATGAAAAGTAGCTTAGCTTAGTATAATTAAGCTCGTAAACTACATCTGTCAATGAATGAAAATTACCGCTTTGTAAAAGCGACTTGGCCAGGTTCATTTTTTCTTTAATGAAAAAATTGTTAGGTGTATTATTATAGCATTTTTTAAATAATATTTTAAATTTTGACTCAGACATACCCGCCATTGCCGCCAAAAAAGTCACTGTAGGAAAAGGATCGTATAAATGATTAATAAGATGCTCTTTTGTTTTAGCAATCGATTCAGATTCAATCTCTGTTATATTCTCTTTTTGGCTGTCAGCCGAATAAAATTTGTTAAAAAAATTACCCAGCATTTTTAACGTAATACCTTTAAGCCGTGGCTCAAATGCAGGATCATAAACAGATTTATCCTTAATAGACTGAATAAGCAAAATGCTATTACTGTCGATATTGCCATAATGATAAAAAACATCGCTATTAGGTTTGTCTTCGTCTTTTACGATTTTCTTTTTAATGGCATGTTTCATGATAAAATCGTTCAGCAGGTTTTTATCAACTAATATTCTTAAAGTTATGGTTTTATCATTGACAGCCGGTTTAAAAGAACTTTCAATATTATTATCAATAATAGCAAGATCTAATTTATTGTAAGATCCAATTTCGTAATCAATATTATTGATCTTTAGTAAATTAGTATGTTCACTAAGATCAAAATGAAAAACATACAATTCGTTTTCAGAACTTAATCTTGTTATTTTAATTGGTATAGAAAATGAAACATTAATGTATAAAACAGAAATACCAGGAATAATTGAAGTAAAATACGTAAAACCACTTCCAATTGTTTCAGGAATAACAATTATTTTATCATCAATTAATTCAGTTCCCAATTGATTTGCAACGTCTTGTTGCCACTCTGGGTGTAAACTATAATAATGAGTAATTTTTTTCATGAGTAGATTTGTATTATTTTAGACAAGAACACAAAGTGTTTTATCCGTAATTCAGTTTTTAAATTAATTACAATTGTTTGATAAATGCCATTGGCGACATCCCAAACTGCTGCTTAAATTTTGAAGCAAAATAAGAGTTGTTGGTAAAATTGAGCTTGTCTGAAATTTGAGATATAGAATATTGTTTTTTCTCCAAAAGATCTTTGGCTAATAATAATTTGTTGTCCATAAAAAAAGCGCTCGGTGTATTGCCGGTAATTTTTTTAAACAAACTTTTAAATTTTGATTCAGACATGTTTGCTCTGCTTGCCATTTGAGCGATACTAGGAAAATGATCCTCGATATTCTGAATTAAATACATCTGGATACCTATAATGTTATTAAGATCATCCTGATTGATCGTTTGAATAATAATACGATTACTGGCCATTTTTTTTAAATAATTGGAAAGTAACATGTGTACGGTACCAATAAGATTTAAATTAAAAACAGGGCCGCCAACAGTTAATTTTCGTAAATCGTCTAATAAATGAAAACTCTCGTTACTCATTCTGTCAAAACGAACTACTGTATTTTTTGTAGGATCAATGATTTGATCTAAATTTCTAAATACTATATTATTTTTTCGGGCGTAAGATTTAATAACGCTTTTTTTAATGAAAATACATAACGCAAATGTTTTGCTGCCCGCTTTTACATTATAACTCGTTTCGAGGATTCCGTCTAAGGCTGTAACATTATATTGCCAGCGTGTTACATTATATGAAAAATCGCCTAAGGAAATATTTGCCTCACCATCGGTAAGATTGTAATATAGGCCAACAAAATCATTTTTTGAATTTTTTTGTATGAGCTGAACATTGCTTTTGTATTCAACATTAATCAAATAAGCGATTATCCCATCGTTACAATCAAGGAAATAACGTGTCCCGGATTGCAAGTCTTCAGGTACAATTATAAAATTCCCATCTACTTTTCCTCCAACCTGTTCTGCAAAATGCGACACCCAATCCAGATCAGCACCGTAAAAATGTTCAATTGTTTTCAAACGAAATTTGTTTTGGTACCTAAAGTTACTATTTTTTTGTTTCATTTGATGTAATATTTTGATTTTATGTTAATTAGCTATTTTTAAAAGGTGCTTTAGGGGGCAAAAAAACAGAATTCTGACGCTTTTTTGCATTTTTTACCCCGTAAAAACATTTGGTAGTTTTATCTATAAGCTTTACGTTCTGTAACTATTATATTGTGTTTTTGAAAATAAATTTTTAATAATTCAAATCCAGTTTCTTCTAATTATTGGATTATATCTCATTTTAATTATGACTTATGTTATTCTTTTATAAACTTATTGAGGTTAAATAAATCAAAGTGATTTCTTAGATTCGTTTATGCAAAAGACATGCCCCAAACCATCTGATTTTATAAGTTGTTATGATTCAGTTTTATATAAAATTAACATGCAAACTACCTTGTTTTTTAATGCAGGAGTTTATAGCCGTATAGGGAAATATTACCCGATTTAAATAATTTTTTGATTAAGAGTTTTCCGGTCAATTTTTAAAATTTGGGCAGCCTTTGTTTTATTATTGTCAACTGTTGCCAATACCTTTAAAATCTGTTCTTTTTCGAATTCTTTTAGAGATTTTAAAAGTGTATTATTTTGAGGTATATGATATTTAAGATTTGGAGGTATATGTTGAATTTCTATGGTATCATCGCTCATAATAATCATTTGTTGAATTATATTTTCAAGCTCTCTTACATTTCCCGGCCAGGAATAACGAAGTAATATTTCGTTAACCTTTTTATTAATGGTAATATTAGGCTTGTTGAATTCGGCAGCATATTTTTGAATAAAAATATTAGTCAACGGAATAATGTCTTCCTTTCTTTCCCTTAAAGGAGTTGTTTTTATTTTTATAACATTAATCCTATAATAAAGATCCTCTCTAAAAGTATCATTTTGTACCATTTGTGATAAATCATTATTAGTAGCAGCTATAATTCTTACATCGATTTTTTCAGTGGTTCTTGAACCTACTTTTGTGATTTCTTTTTCTTGTAGTACACGCAAAAGTTTTGTTTGTAAATTCATTGATGCTGTACCAATTTCATCTAAAAAAATAGTACCGCCTGAAGCAGCCTGAAACAAGCCTATTTTAGATTCCGTAGCACCTGTAAAGGCTCCTTTTGCATATCCAAACAATTCAGATTCGATTAAGTTTTCAGGAATTCCTCCACAATTCACAGAAATAAAAGGTTTATTGGCTAAAGCGCCCTGAAAATGAATTGCTTTTGCAATTAGCTCTTTTCCTGTTCCGCTTTCACCTTCAATTAAAACATTTACTTTGTTGTTTTTTACACGTTGTATAATTTCGATAATCTCTTTTGATTGTTTAGAGTTATCCATGATGCCGCCATAATTATTAATCTTTGTGTTAGTGGACAACGCTAAATTGGTTTTTCTTTTTATAAATGAATTTTGTATTGCTTTTTGCAGCTCTTCATTTGTAAAAGGCTTAATTAAATAATCTAACGCACCTGATTTTATGGCCGTTACTGCATTATCAATAGAAGGTAAACCTGTAATGACCAGTTTTGGCATTAAAGGAAAATGTTCTTTGGCGTATTTTAATAATTCAATTCCGTTAACTTCGGGCATATTAAGATCTGTAATTAGCAGGTCTATTTCCGAATATTTTAAAACGTCCAGTGCTTCATTTACAGACGAAGCTTTATAAATAGGATAATTAAGCGTTTTTAAATGGCGCTGAATCAAATCAAGCATGTCATAATTATCGTCTACAATAAGTATGTTTTCTTTTTTTGAATTCATTTGAATTAATTTAGAGGTATTTTTACTTTAAAAATGGCTCCGGTCGGATGATTGTCCTGCACGGTAATTTCGCCTTTATGATTCTTTATAATTCCGTGTACAACACTCAGGCCAAGTCCGCAGCCATCGGTTACTGATTTGGTGGTAAAAAAAGGTTCAAAAATTTTTTGTTTTATATTTTCGGGTATTCCGTGGCCTTGATCCTCAATAATAATCATGATATTTTCTGTATCACTGCTGACTTTCGTATTAATGGTACTTTTTTCAGGAGATGCATGTATAGCGTTTATAAGCAAATTAAATAAAACCTGAGTTATCTGAATAGAATCCACACGGGCAATTATTGGGTCATTCTCGAAAACAATAATGCTTTTGATATCTTTTTTTTGAAAGTTTTGTCTCAAAAAAGAGGATGCAAAATTTATAATTGCCTTAATATCTGTCTCTTTTAATTGATGTGGCATTTCACAGGCAAAGAACATCAGTTTTTTTACAATTTCGCGAGAATAAATTACAGAGTTAATTATAGTTGAAATGTCTGAATCAATTTCCGGATCCGTATTACTATCTTTAATAAGTTCTGCATATCCCAAAATATTCCCCAGCGGAGTATTTAATTCATGGGCAATCCCGGCTGTAATTTCTCCAAGAATAGAAAGTCTGTCGTTTCTTTCGGCGCTTTTTATCAAAAGCATTTCTTTTTCAATTTTTCGAAATTTTTCGATATAGTTGCCAATTTCAAAAGCAATGGTATCGAGTAGTTTTTGTTCGTCATCTAAAAAACTGCCTTGTGTATATTTTTCCTTTGGATAATGTACTTTAATAAAACCTGCTTTAGTGTTTTCAATAGTGACAGGACTAATCTGATAAATAGTTTCATCAAATATTGCGGCACTTGTAATACTGTATTCCAGAACTTGCAATTCGACTACAGCATCTTCAGTAAATCTCCAGGCTTTTTTTGTACTTGAGATAATTTTTTTAAAAACTTTTTTTTCAATGCAATTAGATTGAGATATTGTTTTTAAAATTTCATAAAGACAAGTAAGTTCTTTTACTCTTTCTTTAAGTTTTTCTTCTGGAGCTGCAAATTTCATTCTGTAAGAAATTTTTATGTGATGGTTTTTAAAATGTAGCGCAAAACTAATTAAATATTTTAGTTTCAATTGTTAATGATTGTTAATGCTTTTTTGTAATTAACTATTTGTAAATAAAACAAATAATTTTTTTTAATGTGTCTTATAATGTTGTTTTTTAATCTTTTTGTGGTCTTTTTTTGACGCTTTTTTGAGTATGATTTTCGTGTAAAATATGTAAGAATTTGAAAATCAGAAATAAAGAAAAAGATTATAAAAATTCCCGAAAGAAGAAATTCGACCCTTACCATAATAAATAAGAAAAAATAGTAAAAAATGATTCTTGAAAAAATCCTATTATAATACTTTAATACCTTTTATAGCTAGTGATTGACTTACTTCCTCATTAATTTTGCGGCATACTTTAATAGTAGAACTGTGTTTTTTTAGAAAAGATCAAATCGACATCAGTTAAAATTGTTAAACGTTTTTAATGTCAATAAAATGGGTACATCTAAATTTTCTTTAGAGTTTGAGTTGAATGTAGCTGAAATACGAAAGCTAAATAAGATGTATTTTAAACGATTGTACAAAGAAAGGGTTACTGTTTTTTCTGTAATAGCTTTGATCTTTTTAATTTTTTTCGATTTTTTTAATCTGGGAAATGAGGAAGATTTTATAAAATGGGAGCTAAGAACGGTGATTCTTATTGTTTTGTTTCTAATGTTTCATCACTCATTTGTAAATGTTATTTGCAAGCTTATTTTTCAGTTAACCAGAAGGATAGTCGAGTGCAGTACCGTTTTTGGGAAATACAGATTTAATTTCAACAATTCCTGTATTTATATTCATTCGCCATTAGGAGCTTTTGCACATAAATGGAGTCAGATTGAAAAAGCAATTTTAACCAAGGATTTTTTCTTTTTATATATAAAAGATGAAGATCAGCATATTATATCGATTTCAAATAAATATAGTAATGGCCGAAATATCAATGAATTAATTTCATTTGTAGAAAGCAACGTAACAGAAGTCACAAAAATGTGATAGCTAGCATTATAGGTAATATAATAACATCAAACTTAAATACCCTTATTTAATTCAGTTTTTAGTAGTTAAAAAAATAGATAAATGAGAAAGAAGAATATTTTAGTCTGTGATAATAAAAAAGTTTTTGTCAAAATGTTTAAACGAAAATTTGGTAATGAATTTGAGTTTACTGACAATGCAGCATTAAATAGCAATGAAGGCGAGGAGATAAAATTTAACAGTTTAGTACTTATCATTTACAATAAGTTTGAATTAATTGAATTTTTAAAATTATATAAAAAAGGAACCAATGTTTTAGTATGTGTATTTAATAAATATTTATATACTGAATTAATGTTCCTGGAAGATTTTAACGATTTGGCTTTGTTAGACGGTTCAAAAACCAGAAAAGAAATAATGCTAGATCTAAAATCAAATTTTAAAAACACTTTGAGCTTTAAACAACAAATTTCTGAGTCAGTATTTTCTAATTCTTATACACAGAAAAAACAATCTTACACCTCTTTAAAAAATCTAATTATATCATCTGTTAGATGAGAAATTAGAATTCTTAAATTATTTTGAATGCTATAATTAGTTAAAAGGTGTTAAAACCAGGATATTCTTCAATTTAGAATCCCCTGTTTTTTTATTTCCATTGTATTGAATGTAATTTAAAGACCGTTTTGGATAAAAATTAAAAAAACTTTACCAATAATAATTATGCAAAAAAGGCATACGTTTGTATGCCTTTTTGTATTCTAATTTAGTTAATCTAATCCTTGTTTACATTACTTTTTTGTTCATCATCAGTTAGAATATCTTCTTTGTCAATAATGTTGTCTGTATTGATATTTTTCTCTGATTTGTTGTTTTTATTGATCTCAAAATCATGTTTTGGATGTGTTAAATCTTCAACAAATTCTTCCTGATATTGATACGGATCTTCATCTCTGGCGTAATTATCATTATCCACAAGAGTATCCTGATCTATGTAATCAGGATCGCTTTCTCCAAATTCTGTTTTTTGTTCTGTAGAAGTTTCTTTCTTATATTGATCCTCGTCGTGGATATTATGACCATCAATAAGAGTATTTTGATCAATAAAATCTGGGTCTGTTGTACCGTATTCGTGGTTGTTTTGATTTTCCATAACCTTGTTTTTTAAATTTAACTCTCGTTTTAACTCTCACTTTATCATTGTAAACTTTTAAATGGCTTTATTGATTTTGAATTATATTCAGAACAAGCTTAAAAGCACTTTTACAAAATTAAGACAGATGTTAATTTAATTCTTATAAAAAAACACTTCATAGTTGCATAATTAATAGTTATTAAAAAAGAATTAATAACGTGCTTCTAATTATGCGTTTAAAAGCAAACCTGTTTTATTAATGACCAAATTAATAATTTAAATATCAAGAAAACTCCAGTCAAATTAACGAAATACAGCAACAGCTATATTGCATTATACTGTAAAGTGACGGTTTTTATTTCTTTATATTTAAGGTATGCTCATTGCTAATTAAATTGATTGTTGTAATTTGTTATAAGGTTTGTCACACATGATTTAAACTTAAGTTTTTGTTTATTATTTATAATTAAAGATTCAGATATGGAAAATTTACAAGCATCCTTAACGGCGATTGACAGTCTGTTTGTGGAAGAAAACAGTATTCCTCAGGAGTACAAAATTGCAGAAATTCATCAGCGCGAATATCTTTTAAATGGTCAGTTAGTTCCTTGGAATGGAGATGTTACAGAAGTTTTTTCTCCTGTTTTTGTTCAGGGCGATCAGGGTCCGGTACGCAAACTGGTAGGCACAATACCACATACATCATCAAAGGAAGCACTGGAATCTCTTGATGCGGCCGTTGCAGCTTATAACGACGGGCAGGGAGAATGGCCCACAATGAGCGTGGAAGGCAGAATTAAATGCATGCAGAAATTTGTTTATCTAATGATCCAGCAGCGTGAACTGGTTATCAAACTGCTTATGTGGGAAATAGGAAAAAGTCTTCCGGATTCAACCAAAGAGTTTGACAGAACAGTAGAATATATTAATGCTACAATAGATGCTTTAAAGGATTTAGACAGACAATCTTCAAGATTTGAAGAATCTGAAGGAGTTTTGGCACAGATAAGAAGATCTTCTTTGGGAGTTGTGCTAAGTATGGGGCCTTTTAATTATCCTTTAAATGAAATTTTCACCACTTTGATTCCGGCACTTATAATGGGAAATACCATTTTGTTTAAGCTGCCTAAACATGGCGTTTTAGCACATTATCCTTTGCTAAATGCCTTTAAAGAAGCATTTCCTGCAGGAACAGTAAATACACTTTACGGCAGAGGAGCAGAAATTATTTCTCCGTTGATGGAAAGCGGAAAAGTCAATGTATTGGCTTTTATAGGATCTAGTAAAGTAGCGAACGGATTAAAGAAATTGCATCCAAAAGCAAACAGATTAAGATCTATATTAAGTCTTGATGCAAAAAATGCTGCTATCGTAACTAAACATGCAGATATTAATGTGGCTGTAAGTGAATGTTTGCTGGGTGCATTATCTTTTAACGGACAGCGTTGTACTGCATTAAAATTAATTTTTGTGCAAAAAGATGTTGCAGAGGAGTTTGTAAAAAAACTAAGCGAAGCTGTGGCTGCTCTTAAACCAGGACTTCCGTGGGATAAAGATGTAAAAATCACACCGCTTCCTGAATTTGATAAACCGGCCTATCTAAAAACTTGTCTGGATGATGCAATAGCCAACGGAGCAAAAATAATAAATGAAAATGGTGGTTATACCAATAATTCACTTGTTTTTCCGGCTGTGGTGTATCCTGTAAATGATAAAATGAAATTGTATCATGAAGAGCAGTTTGGACCTATTATTCCGGTTGTTCCGTTTGATTCAATAGAGGAACCTATACAATATCAGATCAATGCCTCGCACGGTATGCAGGTAAGTATATTTAGTGAAGATCCAAAAGAAGTTGCTAACCTGATCGACCCGTTTGTGAATCTGGTAAGCCGTGTTAACATTAATTGCCAGTCACAACGAGGACCCGATGTTTTTCCGTTTACAGGAAGAAAAGACAGTGCCGAAGGGACTTTGTCAATATCTGATGCCCTTCGTTCGTTTTCAATCCGTTCTTTGGTTGCAACTAAATCTACTGATGCAAACAAAAAATTATTTAATTCGATTGTAAGAGATCACGATTCTAATTTTTTAAGCACAGATTATATTTTCTGATCAGTCACAGAAAAATTACAAAACAAAATCTGCTTCATAACGGAGCAGGTTTTTTTGTTTATTTTAATTTGAAAAATATAAAACATTCTGTAACTATTATTTTTTATCTTTTTTATTTTGTTCTAAATCTGGTATTGTCGATAAATTGGGATAACCATAATCCTTATCCAGAATATCTTCGCCGCCATAACCATTGCTTAGATCTTCTTCGCCCAGATCATCCGGATCGATATATTCAGGTTCACTATTAAGATTATTGGTATCTAGATCTTTTTCTTTTTGATTTCCGTTTTGAAAATTCTTATCAGTTCGATTGTCCTTTTCTTTATCATTTTTTTTCATAACATTAAGTTTTAATAATTTGTTCATGTTTAAGAGTAAACTTCAACTAGACAAATTTCAGAAGGATTTAGAATAACTTCTTATATTATTTCGATATAATATTATAATTTATATGTTTTGGTGGTTCAATTGCAAGTTTGGTCTTTAATTGTTTCAATAGGGTATTTTGAAATGAATGCCAACTGAAATTTTCTCATATTAAATCGTAAACATAAATTTTAAAGAAACTGAGTTTCTGTTTGAATAGTGTAAGGATTTAAAAATATTCTGTAAAATATTAATTAGGAGTAGTTTGTAGCTTTGAATTATACTTTTAAAAAAATATAATCATGAAAACAGCAACAAAAAATACAACCGAAGCAAAAAGCAAAACTGCAACAGCTGCCAAAACTAAAACCAGCGCAGCAAAAACCGGCACGCCTAAAACGAGTGCATCAAAAACAACTTCTAAAGGAACTGTAAAACCAAAAGCATCTGCCGCAGAAGGATTAAGAGATTTATTTGTAGATTCTCTTAAAGATATCTATTGGGCAGAAAAAGCACTAACAAAAGCATTGCCTAAAATGGCTAAAAATGCTACGTCAGAAAATTTAATTGCTGCTATCAACGACCATTTAGCTGTAACACAAGAACAGGTAACAAGATTAGAAAAAGTGTTTTCGCTTGTGGGTGAAAAAGCAGTAGCTAAAAAATGCGAAGCGATGGAAGGTCTTATCAAAGAAGGAGAAAGTATTATGGAAGATACCGAAGTAGGTGCCGTACGTGATGCCGGAATCATTGCTGCCTCTCAAAAAATCGAGCATTATGAAATTGCTACTTATGGTACACTAGCTGCATTTGCAACAACTCTTGGTGAAGATGATGCCGTATTACTGTTAGAAAAAACTTTGGCAGAAGAAAAAGAAGCAGATACATTGCTTACAGAAGCTGCATACAACACTATTAATTTTGATGCTAACGAAGAAGATCAGGATCAGGAATAATAGAAATACTAATATTGAAAATTATTTTTTTGATATTGAAAAAACCTGTATTATTTATGATACAGGTTTTTTTATTAACTCAGGCATAATTTAAAACCACACCAATGCAGGATTCGTATATAACTAATATAACCGAGTAATTATACCATAAAAACCATGTTGTACCAAAATATTTTATTAATTGATGATGATATTGATGATGTTGAAATATTGACCGAAGCGATAGAGTTTATACTTGAAAAAAAAGTATGTTATGCCGCAACGAAACACGCTAAAGTCATAGAAGCGCTTCAGAATAAAGAAATTGTCCCGGATCTTATTTTTATGGATCTTAATATGCCGGGTGTAAATCATCGTGAACTATTAGAACACATTAAAAGCTCAGAATTTTTACACAAGGTTCCTATCATTTTGTATTCTTCTCATAACAAAGAAATTATGAAGGAATTAGCCAAACCTTTTGAAATAGCACATTACGTAACCAAACCTACCAGTTATCAGGATTTACTAAAATTGCTTTCAGAAATTTTCAAAAAACAGTAATTTCGGATTAGGAATGAATTTTTGGATATAGTTTAATTATCAAGCCTTTAAGGCGATTTTGATAATCATCTATTAACCATTCCTTATAACTTTTACTCGCGTTTTCCAGAAATTTCACATATTGCTTAACGCGCCATTCTATTTCTGGAGCTAAAGCTTCTGCCAGGGCAACAGTTTCAGAAAGTGTTTCGGCATTATCGAGACACATTTTTGCATGCTGGCGAATAGATTCTCTGATTACTATTTTAGGCTTTTCATCTGTTGCAATAGCTTCCTGATAATGCCCTTCAACATCAAAAGTCATTTCGAGCGTATTTGGAAATTTTGCCCGAAGTTCCGGAGAAATTGCATGCGATTGCACAGAAGAACTTCCGTTAGAATTATGATTCAGCTGTTTGGCAAAAGCTTCGGGTTTTTCAAAAGCAAATAGCCAGTCAACAGGTTCCTGCCATTCTCCAAAACGCTGAATATTATTTCCTAAATCTATAATATTAAAAGTTTTTTTAGAAGGAAGTTTTCGGGATCCGCGACCCACCATTTGATGATAAAGCGTGATAGAAGTTGTTGCCCTGTATAAAATAATTTGTTGTACAGTAGGCTCATCAAATCCGGTAGTAAGAATCGAAACCGAAGTTAAAACAGCATCTTTTGTTTTTTTAAACCATTTCAAAATTTCTTTGCGCTCAGCGTCAGGTGTTTTATTATCAAGATGTTTTATGGCAATACCGGCCGTTTTAAACGCTTCAAGAACTTTTAGTGAACTATCAATTCCGTTATTAAAAATTAAAGTCTTTTTTCCCAAAGCATTTTCCTGATATGCTTTAAGCAAAAGATCAAGCATGGCGGGAGAACTATATAATTCGTTAGAAGAACTTACCGTATAATCACCGTGAATCCCTGTCTTTAAAGTATTAAGTTCCACTTCGTATACAAAAGATTGTGGTTTGGCAAGAAAATTTTCTTCGATTAAGCGGGCAATATTTTCGCCAGTAATCAACGAATCATATTGACGTTTCATTGGTTTTGAAATATCAGAACTAAATGGAGTGGCAGTAACTCCAATTACATTTGCATTTTTAAAACTGCTCAGTAATTTCCTGAAAGAATTATGATGCGCTTCATCAATAATTACCAAACCAACATCTTTAGTTTGGATTTTTTTGGCTTTTATTCGGTTGCGAAGTGTTTCAACCATTGCAACATAACAATCAGAATCTGATTTGTAATTACTGCTCGTACTGTTGATAATTCGGTTTTGAACACCCAAATTTTTCAATGCAGTTGAGGTTTGTCTGGCTAATTCTTTTCGATGCGTCAAAATCATGACTGTTTGCCCAAATTGAGCAATAAACCGTCTGGCAATTTCAGAAAATATAATAGTTTTACCACCGCCGGTTGGCAATTGATATAAGAGTTTCAGTTTTGGAGTGTTTTCTATCTTTTCAAAAATACAGTTTATGTCTCTTTCCTGATACGCATAAAATGAATTGGCCGGCTTTGTTTTGATTTCCATGTTAAATTTGTTCTGAAATTGCTTAATGATCTTCGGTTAATAGTTAATAATTAATTGGCACTTTGCTCCTCAGCCGGCACAAGAACAGATTCCATAAATTTCCCGGTTATGATAGTTCCTTCTGTATCTTCCCATTGGGTAATAACATTTTCGATTAGTTCAGGTTCAAAACCAATTACTTTCATAACCGGACCTCCAAATTCCTGTTTTACATCTTGTCCTTTTTTAAATGTAGTATTCATAATTCCTTGATTTTTTTATGTTATAATTCGACTGTAAATTTTCGAATTATACAGTTATAGTTCGTTATAACATTTATTGCAGAAATTATAAAATTCAAGTTTAATGCGTTAAAGCCATCTTTTTCGTTTGAACCAAAAAAAGATAATCACGCAAACCAAAACCATTACAATCAAAGTAATAGGATAACCTAAAGGTGATTCTAATTCAGGCATGTATTTAAAATTCATTCCGTAAATGCCCACAATAAAAGTAAGCGGCATAAAAAATACCGAGAAAATCGTAAGCAGTTTCATGACATCATTTGTTTTTCGTGCCGAAAGTGACAAATATATATTGAGCAGGTTATTAGCGTCATCCTGAACCTGATCATAAAGTAAAACCAGTTTTGTATGCAAGTCGCGCACATCCTGAAGCGCCGGACGCTGATCGCCTTCAACCCGAATTGAATTAACGACTTCATTACTTAGTAGAAGCAGTTTTTTATAAAGTCCGGCTCTGTTTTTTAGATAATAAATTCCTTCAATCATATTTGCCGGTACGTTTTTCTTTAGGAAAAGTTTCGATTCGTAAAAATCAATTTCATTAGATAAATCAATAGCCGGAACGTCAAAAGTGCGTAAAGCACTGCCAACAATATGAATTACAATACCAATTGTTGATTTTATTCTTCCGTTATCGACATAATTTTCTTTTACATCCTGAATTAAGGGCTGCGAAGAACGATGTACGGTTATGATAAAACTATCATTAAAAAAGACTGCTATTTTACTACTTAGACTTTGTACAGAAGGCATTTTTTGTTTCTCATCATGCAATATCCTGATTATGAGGAAATGTGTGTCGTTATGTTCTTCATATTTGGGCAAATGATCAGGATCAAGAGAATCCAGAATCGTATAAGAATTTAAATTGTATTGTGTGCTTACCGTTTGTACTTCTTCCTGCGTAGGATCGAGCAAATCGATCCAGGTAATATCTGTGTTTTTAATCTGGCATGTTGTTAAGGCCATTGCAGGATAGATTTATTAAGTGATTTTGACTTCTTTTTTTAATTGATTTAATTATCAATTTCAATCCAGACCGGTGCATGGTCACTGGTTTTTTCCCAGCCACGAACATGACGGTCTACAGCAGCCGATTCTAGTTTTTTTACCAATTGCGGGCTAAGTAAAAAATGGTCGATTCGAAGTCCGGCATTACGTGCGTAAGCATTTCTAAAATAATCCCAAAAAGTATAAATTACCTCATTTGGGTATAAAGTTCGAATAGCATCTGTCCATCCTTGCGAAATAATATTGAAAAAAGCCTTTCGAACCTCAGGTCTGAAAAGCGCATCGTCAACCCATTTTTCAGGTTTATAAACATCAAGTTCAGTTGGCATTACATTAAAATCACCAACAAGAATTACAGGTGTTTTTAAGTTAAGAAGTGTTTCAGAACGCTCAGCCAGTCTTTGAAACCATTTTAGTTTATACTCCAGTTTAGGTCCCGGAGCAGGATTTCCGTTAGGCAGATATAAACAGGCAATAACAATTCCGTCAATCAAAGCTTCAATATAACGGCTATGAGTATCAGATTCGTCTCCCGGCAGAACATGAGTTATTTCCTCAATATTCCTATTTCGTGCCAAAATAGCAACGCCATTCCACTGTTTCTGACCATTCCAGATAGCATTGTACCCCGCATCATTAATTGCCTTTTCAGGAAATTTATCCTGAGGCGCTTTTAATTCCTGCAGGCAAACGATGTCAGGAGCAGCTTCTTTAAGCCATCGCAGCAAAACCGGAAGACGACCGTTAACTCCATTTACATTATAAGTAGCTATTTTCATTTAGTATCAGATAAAAAGTAATTTTTTCCTCCACCAATTAGCTATTTGTAGCGGCGCTTCCAGAACTTCCTGCACCTCCGGTATTGTCGTTTTTCTCTGTGTTATAGCCTTCTTCCTTATCAGTACGCGCATCCTCACGTTCTTCATCCCAATCGCCAGTATTCGCATCTTCGCGATCATTTTTGTATTGGTTTGCATATTTATGCTGACTGTGATAAGGGCATTTTTGCAATTCGTTATACGTAATAATATTTTCCATGATTATAAAATTTTAATTATTATAATCTAAAATTACGATACTGATAAATAAAATCTCTTATAAAAAAATGGAGAATTGTTATGTAATTTTCATAAATGTTGTTGCGAATTTTTTTACCATATAAGTTATATAAGTAAATATACACTATTGTTTATGGAGTAATTTTAAATGACAGAACATAAAAGTTGTGCATTAAATTAAGCAAGAAACTTAAATCCTTATAATGGTTAAAAATTAAGCCTCTATAATTAAATGAACTTACATAACTTATATGGTGAAAAAAAATCATTTCATTTTGTAAATTTCAGAGCCGGCAAGTAAAAAACAGCCCAACCCGTAATCTTCAAAATCGGGGATTTTATCGCTAGTTACAGGCTGTCCATCTTTTGGTTCTTTTCCTGTAGATTGTAAATAGGCTAAAAATCCCGTAGGCTGTAAACCTTCTGTAGTCATGGCGTTCCATGCTTTTTGAATCACAGGCAAATACGTTTCCTTCTTCAAAATTCCGCTGTTAATGCCATACGTTATTCCGTAAACGAATAAAGCAGTTCCTGATAATTCTTTTCCGCCATAATTCGTTGGATCATGCAAACTTACATTCCAAAAACCGTCAGGTCTTTGAATCGGAACCAAAGCTGCCGCCATTAACTTTAAATCTTTTACATATTGATCTCTGTGCGGCGCATTTTCCGGAATTATCGTTAATACTTTTGCCAAAGCCCCAATTACCCAGCCATTGCCACGGCTCCAGTAACAATCTTGGCCATTTGGCTCTTTGTACGGAGGATCGAAATCGGCATCGCGCCACCATAAACCTTCTTTAGCGTTAAATAAACCATGATCACCGTGTTTATTTCTAGTGTACATATACATTTCATACATTTTTTCGAAATAACGATTGTCTTTTTCCAAAACACCCATTTTGGCAAAAACCGGCATTCCCATTTGTATCGCGTCAATCCATGACCAATCATCAAGTTGCGGCGTGTTTAAAAGCATGTTTGTATTTGCAATTGTATTTTTTAGCTTTTTAGAATCCGGTTCTAAATTGTATAAATCAATATAGGTTTGAGCTGCACAATAATTATCAGCATTGCGCGTCACATTTCCGCCGTTAAATCCCCATTTATGAAATTCAGCCCACGAATAAGCGTAATCATAATAAGCATCTTTAGGAAAAATTTCGTGCAAAGCCATCAATCCTTCATAATAAACCCCGCGCGTCCAGATATTACTGGGGCGTTCCTTATTTGTTATGATTGTTTTACCTGTTTCCGGCCATTTTTGCATAAAATAATCATTCGCCAAAATCATTTGTTTCAGTACTAATTTTTTATCAAAGGACTGTTGTGCGCTTGATGTGCTTGTGTATAAAAAACATATCGTGAAGCATAAAAGTAATTTTCTCATCTTATATTTGGGTTAAATTAGTTCTCTTGTTTTAAGGGTGTAATGGTAATTGGCCCTAATAATCCTGACGGCATCGGATTCCATTTTGTCACGTCAAATTTTTTATAATCTTTATCGACCATATTTATTTCGTAGAAAATCTTCCATTCTTCGCCTTTTAATTCTTTATCTCGTATTCTGTTGGCAGAAAGATTAGTGACCTGAATTTTTAAAATATTTTTACCGTGTTTTAAGTTTTTGATGTTCAGTTTATAAGGAACAGACCAGGCGGTACCAACGAACTCACCATTGAGCCAGACTTTTGCGCTTTCGCGGACATCTCCCAGATTTAAACTCCAGTTTTCTGGTTTTTTATCAGGGTTTTCAAATTCTAAACTATAAGTCGCAGAACCTGAAAAAGCTTCGGCTTCCGGACTTAATTTTGTCCACGATTCTAAAGTGGAAATCGTCGCGTTTGGCGGTAATTTTGGTCCGCCTTTATCAAAGTTAATTTTCCAGTTTCCTTTTAAAGAAATAGCTTCAGATGCAGGTTCATAATAATTCCATTTTTTTTGAGATGCCGAATTTTCAGTTTTCAAAAAATAAGATTGTCCCGGTTCTATTTTAATTTTTACCAATGTATTTGAAGCCGATTTTTTTACAATTGCATTTCCAGCTTGTCTTGTTAACGGATCAAGAATAATCACTTCTTTATTCCCAATTTCGATTGGGATAAATTCGTCAATTGTTTTTGGCGTGTGATTGACCAGGTAATAGATTTTTTCTCCATCAAGATCTCTTCGAATGTATTTTAAACCAGTATTTACCAGAGCTTCCGGCAGAATTTTAGCATTTTCTAAAGCTGTAAAAATATCCGAAACAGGTTTTACCAATTCCTTATTCGTCGTTAAAAGATTTTGAAGTTCCTGTTCCTGTTTTTTATAATCATTAAAACCCGGAACAGATTCCGGTAAACCTTCAAAAATAATAATCGCGCCTTGTTTTTGTAAAGCAATCAGTTTTTGCAAAGTTGCCAAAGGCATTTTTTTACACGAAGGAACAATTAAGGATTTAAAAGTAGCTCCGGATAAACTGATTTTTCCATCAACAACTTTGGCGTCGGCAATAAAATTATCAGAAATAAAATCAATGCCATATCCTTTTTTCATCAGGCTTTTTGTGGTGTCGTAAAAAGATGTTTCATGCAGCCATTCAGATAAGGAATGAATTTTGAACTGAAAAAATAAATTTCCTTTTTGGTATTTATCCCAAACATCAAAAATAGGCCAGTAAAGTAAAATTTCGTTATCTGGTTTTCCCTGTTGCAATAGTGATTGGCAATTCGATATATAAGAGAAAAGGGCAGGAGCATCTTCCCAAATACTATTATTGGCATTAAAATTTACCGAAGCATAAAATTGCCATCCCGGCCACGCAGCCCTTGTTGGCGAATAAGTAGAACCGTGCAGAAAAATGTGATTAACGCCGTTTAGCATCAAATCTTCCGCCTCAGGTTTGCATTGCGATAAAGCCGTTTTAAAATGCTCTCTCAACCACGTAAAAGTCTCAGACGAAACCAGGTTTTTACCGGAAATATGTGCCGCCGATGAAGAGAATTTCAGCATAACCGGATCAGCATCACCTTCGCGGATGTCTTCTTTATCACGCCTAAAACCGGGAATATCAAAAGGCATCGAACCAAAAGTTTCACATTCCGGAATATCCGCAGAAGCATATAAATCAATTAAATTTCCCGGTGAACCATGCGCCTGAAGTTTGGTTTTGAATTTTTTCGAATGCGCCCACGATGTCCACGATTTATCAAATTTATTCAGCAATAAATCAGCAATCGTTTGTTTGTAGTCACTTCTTATTCGGTTGCCAATTTCGTTATCACTCTCATTCAGTAAAAGAGGCATTTGCTGTTTTAAATCGTAACCTCTTAAAGTTTTAAATTCTTCAAAAAATTTCGGAGTAAAATCAGTTCCATACACTTCATAACTATCATTAAAAATAGCCCTGATTTTACCTTCACGACCTTTAAAAGCAGTATTAAACGGAACAACATAAGCGTTTAAAGCTTCTTCAGAATAATGATCTAAAGTATAACCGCTTCCGCCCGGAGCCGCTCTTTTAACCTGCTGACCTGTTTTTCCGCTAAAAACGGCATAAATAGTATAATCTGTTTTATTGGCTTTCCATTTTAGTTTATTCGGTTTTAACGGGTTTGGCATTAAAACCGGATTTCCTTCAATTCCTTTGTCCTTCAAATTTGAATTTTTATCCTTTAACTGATCTGTTAAGTTGATGTAACTTCCATCATTTCCGTACGCTACAACATACAAAAGTTCGGCAGGTATTTTTTCTTTGGTATTTTCGAGTACTATATTTTTGTCGATAGTTTCATTTTTTTTAAGCTGATATTTTTCTACAATGAGTTTGGTTGCAGCATTTGGCAGCGTAACATGAGATCCGCCGTAAGGCCAGCCAGTTCCTAAAACCATGTCTACCTGCATATTGAGACTGTCTGAAACATGAATCGTGTAGTCTAACATTTCTAGCCATTTTGGCGATAAATAATCGATGAAATTATTTTCTTCTCCTTTTACGCCATAAATGGGCGTAATTTCTACACCGCCAATTCCGGCATTATGAAAATCTAAAAGGATTTTTTTTAAGTTTGGTTTGTCGACTGCACTTCCCATCCACCACCAGCGCGCCCATGGCTGATTGATATTCGTAGATTTTGGCCACGGAGAATTCGTCTCTTTTTGAGCAAAACAAGTGCAAGCCAATAAAAAGAAAAATATAGTAAAGAAATAAGTTTTGATTAGTCTCATTGTTTAATTTTCAAAAGATTATCCAGTCAGGTAAAAGTAAAAGACCTTCCCGAAATTGCTATCCTGTAGCATCCTGTTGTGTTTGATTTTCTCAAATATCAAATATTCTTAAAATTGGTTAATATATTTATAATTATTCATATTTATCGGAATAAAAATACATATTGAAAAAAAATAAACACATAAAATTTTTAATATGATATTTGTATTTTTCGCATTGTAAATCAGTGACTTAAAAGGGTTTTTAGTTAATAAAAACATAATAAAAAATATAAGATATTGATAGTTAGCAGGATACTACAGGATGCTGTGACATTCCCTTCTAAATAAATTTGGTTAAACTAATTAATTAACCAAATGAACTTTTTATGAAAAATAATTTTAATCTTTTGCTGATTATAGCCTTGTTTGGATTATTCCATTCAGCAGGTTATTCGCAAGAAAAAGTGGTTACAGGAATAGTTACTGATCCGTCTAAACTTTCGATTCCGGGAGTTAATGTATTTGTAAAAGGTACAAAAAGGGGAGCCAGTACTGATTTTGATGGTAAATTCAGTGTTAAGGTATCAGAAGGTGAAACTTTGGTTTTTTCTTTTATCGGATTTATATCGAAAGAAATAAAAGTAGGTGCTTCAAACACTTACAATGTTGCTTTAGATACTGAAAGTTCAAACCTGAATGAAGTAGTTGTAATTGGGTACGGAACTCAAAAGAAAAAATTAACAACCGGAGCAATTTCCGGAATTAAAACAGAAAATTTTACAGAAAGACCAATTTCAAGAATTGATCAGGGTTTAGTAGGACAAGTTGCCGGAGTTCGTGTAAAACAAACTACAGGTTTGCCGGGACAGCCTTTTAGCATTGAAATCAGGGGAGCAGGTTCTATTACGGCAGGAAATGAACCGCTTTATGTAGTAGACGGATTTCCAATTTATACTGAAGGATCAAACAGCAACGGAGGATTTTCTAACGGAAGTCCGCTGGATAATATGAACCCGAATGATGTGGCTTCGATTGAAGTATTAAAAGATGCCGCGGCAGCAGCAATCTACGGGTCAAGAGCATCAAACGGTGTGGTGATCATTACAACAAAAAAAGGAAAATTAGGTAAACCAAGATTCACTTTCAATACTTATGGAGGTATAAATAAAGAAGCAAACAGAGTTGATATGTTATCTTCAGAAGAGTGGATTGGCAGAGCCAAAACCATGATCGACGCACAATGGGTAGGTTCCGGAATTGCCGGAGCATCTGCAGGCCAGAGCAATGCAGAAAGAATTGCAGCCTATAATTTAAAAAATCCAACAGCACCGCTTAATACTGCAAATAGCCGTTATTATACGTATTTGTACGATGACCGATGGGATATTCCGGGACATCCAGGATTGGATTATATCGATTGGCAGGATAAAGTTTTCCGTACAGGAGAATTTAGCAACTATCAATTATCTGCATCGGGAGCTACAGAATCTGTTAACTATTATGTATCTGCGAATTACCAAAAAAACACAGGATACATTGTTGGTACAGATTATACTTTGTTTTCTGCAAGAGCAAATGTTGATGTAAAATTATCAGAGAAATTTAAAATGGGTGTTAATTTAGCGCCATCTTATTCTGTAAAAAATGATCCGGGTGTAGAAGGAAAAGACAATACATTGTTTAAAGCACTTACCGCAACCCCGGTTTTTGAAAGCACATCAAATGCTGCAGGAGAAAAATATACCACCAGATATGCCTGGGGAAGCAGCACTACCAATATGCTGAATGCATTGGCCAGAAAAGGAAGAAATTCGATGTACAGAACTTTAATTTCATCTTATGCCACCTATGAATTTGCGAAAGGTTTTACGTTTAAAACCACAATCAATTTTGACAACTCAGATAACGTTAACGAAAGTTATACGCCAAATGATGTTATCGCTAGTATCAGAGGGGCTTACAACACCTATAGAAGACAGAATTTAGTAAACGAAAACACGTTGAATTATGATTTTTCATTAGGAGAAAACCATCACTTTAATTTGCTTGTGGGACAGTCGTTTAACAAATATGAAATTACAAGAGCTTCTCTTTCTTCAGGCGGACTTTATCAGGATACAGGTATAGAAACATTACCAACAGGATCATTGGGTTCAACTTACGCTGAAAAAAATACGCTGCTTTCTTATTTTGGAAGATTGCAGTACAATTTTAAAGAAAAATATATCTTATCTGCCAGTATCAGACGTGATGGTTCTTCAAAATTTGGATCTGACAGACAATGGGGGGTGTTTTCTTCGCTTTCTTTAGGATGGAGAGTAAAACAGGAAGCATTTTTGAAAGATGTTAACTGGCTTAGTGATTTAAAATTAAGAGCCAGCGCAGGTACAAACGGAAGTAATAATATTCCGTCTTACGGGCCTTATGCGCTTTTGGGACAATATAATTATTCTATTGGGGGTGCTGCGGCCGGCGGACTTGGAGCTTCTACAATTCCAAATCCTACATTGCACTGGGAAGAATCTAAAAGTGTAGATTTTGGTTTAGATTTCGGATTTCTTCAAAACAGAATCTCAGGAACATTTGAAGTGTATAGAAAAAACAACAGCGAATTGCTTTTAAGAGTTCCGATTCTTTCAGCAAGTGGATTTCCTACTTATTTAACCAATATTGGAGAAGTTGAAAATCAGGGTTGGGAATTTGAGTTGAATTCTGTAAATGTGAAAACTAATAATTTCGAATGGAGAACATCTGCCAATATAAGTCATAACGAAAATAAAGTTTTGGCATTAGGAACAGATCAGTCTAAAATTGAAATCAGCAATTCTTTTGATGGCGGAGTTCCTTTCGTTAAATTAGAAGTAGGTAAACCAATGTATACTATTTTCGGGTTACAGCAAAGCGGCGTGGTAACTCAGGCTGATATTGATACAGGCGGAACTACGATTGGAGGAAATAAATTGGTTTTGGGCGATCCAAGATATATTGACCAAAACGGAGATAAAAAAATCAATTCTGAAGATCGTGTAGATTTAGGAAATCCTACACCAAAATACACTTGGGGAATCACTAATAATTTTAGATACAAAGATGTAGACTTAAGTGTTTTAGTTCAGGGACAAAACGGCGGAACAGTTTACGGATTAACAGGAAGAGCGATTGACCGTACCGGAATGGGATCTGTAGAAAATTCGCTTGACGTTGATCCTGCAGTAAGAGGAAACTGGAGAACTACTTTTGGTTATCAGGCAAATTCAGACTGGTTGTACAAATCAGATTATGTGAGCGTTAGAAGTATTTCTATCGGTTTTAATTTGAGACAAGCCGTAAAAAGCATTAGCAGAATCGACAACGCAAGATTATATATTACAGGAGAAAACCTGTTCTACTGGAACAAATACAAAGTAGGTTTTAATCCCGAAGCAGTAAATACTTCTGCGAGTTCAAACAGTGATTTTTCTGTGCCTGTAGATTATGGAGGAGCGCCTTTGGCAAAATCAATTGTTTTAGGTTTAAACATTAATTTTAATTAAAATAAAATGAAAAAGTATATTTATTTAGCTGCAGGCGTTTTAGGATTATTTGCCTTTACCTCTTGCGAAGATGAATTGACTCAATTGCCGCTTTCACAACGTACAATCGAGAATTTTTATCTCACTCAGTCTGATTTTCATCAGGCAAGAAATGCTACCTATTCTGTTGCTTTTCATGGAGCAGGAACGTACGGTTATGCAAATAGGGTTTTAAATTTAAGCGAAACCAGATCAGATAACTTGTATGCAACCACCACAGCATCACGTGAGTGGGAAGGAATCAATAGTTTTTACACCAATATAAGCACTAATGCCTACGTTAAAGAAGCTTATACGAGTAACTATAACGCGATTTACAAAGCAAATCAGTTATTAGAAAAACTAAGCGAAAAAGGTGATCTTATATTTACCAATCCGGCAGACAAAACTTCGATGGCCGCCGAAGCCAGATTTCTTAGGGCATTTTGTTATTTTGATTTAATCAGATGGTTCGGAAGAGTGCCGTTAATCGAAAGAACAATGTCTGCCGCTGAAGTCGCAAAAATTCCAAGAACACCGGTTACTCAAATTTATGACTTAATTATTTCTGATTTAGAGCAGGCTATCCCGGATCTTAGTCCGTCTTATGATGCTGCTAATTATGGAAGAGTGACTAAATTTGGAGCAAAAGCTTTGCTGGGTCTTGTTTACATGACACGTTCAAGTCCAACCTACGGAATTGACGGCGCAACACTTGGCTTAAACGAATGGGACAAAGCATATCAGCAATTAAACGACATCAAAACAAGCGGATTATACACTTTTGGTACTGATTATTCGGCTATTTTTAAAATCGAAGGACTTTCGAATAAAGAAAATGTGCTTACAATTCCATATACACAAAGTCTTCCAGGTACCGTTGGAGGTAATTTCATGGTCGAATTAGGGTATGAGCCTTATTTTGCTTCTCTAAATTTATCAGCACAGGGATCGTTGGAAGCCAAAGATATTTCAACCGAATTCTTAAACATGTTTGCGGCAAACGATAACAGAAAAACCTTTGGTATCGCCACAAGTTATACTGTTGCAACAGGAACATACAAAGGAAGTTACACGCTTCCGGTATTTAAAAAATACATTGATGCGGCAAGATACGGAAATGGTCGTGAAGACTGGGGTGTAGATTTTATGGTAATTCGTTATACAGATGTATTAATGCTCATGGCAGAATGTACATTGCATGGAGGCGGAGGTTCTCAGGCCGATGTTGATGCCATTGTAAATCAGGTAAGAACGAGAGCCGGAGTTCCTGCAGATGCTGTAAGTATCACTTTAGATCAGTTATTTGCAGAAAGAAGAAAAGAATTTTTCTCTGAAGGAAACAGATGGTTTGACCTAATCAGATCAGGAAAAGCAGTAGAAATCATGAATGCCTGGAAAGCAGTTGAAGATACCGATGGAAAAATCAGAACAATTGATAATAATGCCCTGATTTACCCAATTCCGTTACAGGAAATCTTAGCAGTTCCCGGACTTTATGATCAAAATATTGGTTACGACTAAAAAAACTTTGCCCCCAATTTTTTTTTATATTTTGTTTTTTTTGAAAAAAGCTGTCTTTTCTGACAGCTTTTTTGCATTTCTAATTTTAAATAAACAGGAAAGCACAGGATGCTTTTCGTGTTGAACTGTTTTAAATTTAAATTCCCGGACTTAATATTCAATGTCAATGATTTACATGAAAAATATTCTTCTGTTTTTAATTGTTTTAAGTACAAAATTCTCCCTTTCTGCCCAGGTTAAACTGCCTGCGTTGGTAAGTGATAATATGGTTTTACAGCAAAATGCAAAAGTTAACTTATGGGGATGGGCATCTCCAAACGAAAAAATAAACATTCAGGCAGGCTGGTCAGATGTTGCAATAGAAACCGTTGCAAATGCTGAAGGAAACTGGAAAACAACCGTTGATACACCGCAAGGAAGTGAAAAAGCCTATACAATTACCATCAACGCCAATAATAAAATTGTACTCAATAATATTTTAATTGGCGAAGTCTGGATTTGCTCCGGCCAGTCAAATATGTATTTTCCTGTGGGGAAAGAAGAAGGAACCTGGAAAACCGGCGTTAAAAATTATCAGGAAGAAGTAAAAAATGCTTCCTATCCCAATATCAGGTTATTTACGGTTTTAACAAATGCTTCACCAAAACCTTTAGACGATGTAATAGGCTCATGGAAAATATGTTCGCCGGAAAGTATCAATACATTTTCTGCCGTTGCTTATTTCTTTGGAAGAGAGTTATATCAAAAACTAAATATTCCAATAGGATTAATCTCCACTTCCTGGGGCGGTACAAAAGCCGAAGCCTGGACCTCTCAGAATGTACTGGAAAATAATATTTCATTTTTACCGATTCTGCAGCAAGACGCCAAAAACGAAAAAATCTATCAGGAAAAACTCGAATCCTATTATTTAGCTTCCATAAACGGGCAAATAGCAAGCGCTGCAAACGCTCCAAAATCAGAATTGAAAAAACCAAAGAAAGAAGCTAATAAAACTTCTTATGTACTTTATAATGCGATGTTATATCCACTTATAAATTATACCATGAAAGGTGTAATCTGGTATCAGGGCGAAAGCAATTCCGGACAGGCACAATTGTACAAAACCTTATTTCCGGCAATGGTCAAAAACTGGCGAGACGACTGGAAACAAGGCGATTTTCCTTTTTATTATGTACAAATCACACCGCATAAAGGGCAAACCCCTGAAATTCGCGAAGCGCAATTATTTTCTTTAAAAGCGATACCGAATAGCGGAATGGCGGTTACAACCGATGTTGGTGATGCAAACAATATTCACCCAATAGACAAACAAACCGTTGGTCATCGCCTTGCTTTATTGGCTCGGGCCAAAACTTACAACGAAAACAAATTGGTATATTCAGGACCTATTTACAATAATATGAAAATCAAGAAACAAAAAGTACAACTGTTTTTTGATCACGCTGAAAGTGGTTTAAAGCAAAATGGAGACGTTCTCAAAGAATTTGAAATTGCTGGAGAAGATCAGGTTTTTTATCCCGCCGATGCCAAAATTGACGGAAAAACAATAATAGTTTCTTCATCCAAAGTAAAAAAACCCTCAGCCGTACGTTTTGCTTGGAAAGCAGTTCCCGAACCCAATTTATTCAATAATGATAATTTACCTACATCGCCTTTCAGAACAGATGATTGGGTTGATAATGTAGAGAAAAAATAGAAAATATAGTTATGCATAATTATTTAAACACATAGAAACATAGCTAATAGAAATGTAAAAAGGCGTTTCACTTGTTTTAAATAAACATAGCTATGGGTTAACATACCCACAGATTAAAAGGATTAAAATAAAATCTGCTCACCCGAGTGATAGCGAACAAGCGAAGCAATCTGCCAAATCTGCGTGAAAAAAGTAACGTACAAATCTAAAATCTAAAGTCTAAAATCTGAAATCTAAAAAATGAACAGAAGAAAATTTATAATCGGAAATTCACTGGCGTTAATGGTTTTATGTTTGCCATTTCCAGTCAGAAGCAATATTTTTTCAGATGATCCAAAGCTTTCTGATTTCGAAAAAAGCCTTCGTCCGGTTGGTCGTGCGCTTGAATTTGAAGATTATTACGTTTGGTGCAACAGCCCGATTGAAGGTCCTGATGGAAAAATCCACGTCTTTTTTTCAAGATGGAAAAAATCAAAAGGAATGAGCGGCTGGATTAATTCTTCTGAAATTGCACACGCCGTTGCCGATAAACCAGAAGGTCCATACGAATATATAAGCACCATTTTAGCGCCTCGAGGCGAAGGATTTTGGGACGCTACAACCTGCCATAATCCGAGTATTCATTTTGTAGACGGAAAATATGCCTTATTTTTTATGGGAAACTCCAATGGAAAAATGGATACCAAACGCATCGGTTTAGCCACTTCAGATTCGCTTTACGGTCCGTGGAAAAGACCTGATCAACCTTTATTATTGCCGGGAGAAAAAGGAGGATGGGACGATCTTTTAACCACAAATCCCTCTTTTGTAAAACATCCAAACGGCGAATACTGGCTATATTATAAATCATTGGATACAGAAAATTATGTGCATCCAAAATTCTCCATTAAAGGAAACAGAAAATACGGACTGGCAATTTCAAAATCGCTTGAAGGACCTTATATAAAAAATAAAAATAATCCCGTTGTTGATTTTTCCAAACTGGGAAATAATCAGCAATGCGAAGATGCTTTTGTGTGGTACGAAAATAAGAAATTCAAAATGCTGGCCAGAGATATGGGCGTTTTCGGCATAGATCACGGACTTTATATGGATTCTGATGACGGTATTCATTGGAACGATCCTTCAATTGCGTATCAGCCATTGGATAAATACATAAAACAGCCCGAAGCACCGAAACATTTAAACCGATACGGCCGCGTCGAACGCCCGCAATTATTATTTCAAAACGGAAAAGCAACCTATTTATTTACCGCTTCGCAAGGCGGAAAATACGAAACAGCTTCGGCTTTTATTTTTAAAATTGTATAAAAGAACATGTTGGGTGTAATTGATTTTAACACATAGAAACATAGCCAATAGAAACGTAAAAAGGCGTTTCACTCGTTCTAAACACATCCCGATCCTTCGGGGCTATGTTTCTATGTGTTAAATAAAATTTTCCGGAATACCCAAAACGGTTAAAATGATTAAATTGTTACCACAAACAAACAGCATAAAAACAAGAAAATGAAAAGTAAATTATATTTATCCATAGCATTCACTACAATGTTTTTTGCAAATGGAGAAGCGCAGCAAAAAGCAAACGGAGGCAAAATGGTTTTAAAGAATTCTTCTAATTTAGAATTGTCTCAAAAGGCAATTTCAATCAAAAGAAATCAGCTTTCTGTTAAAGAAGAAACAGCTCAATATCCCATTTTAATTTATAAAACAGATACAATTCCGGCGCAGGTAAATGATCTTGACGGAGACGGAAAATGGGACGAATTATTTTTTGTTGCCGATTTTTCTCCCAACGAAAGCAAAACTGTAGAACTAAAATGGTCAAAAACAGATCCGAAATTTCCAATAAAAACCAGCGTTCGTTTCGGAAAGAGAGACGGGAAAGACTTACCCGTTCATCCTGACACGCAAGAAGTTTTGATGGCGAACCAGGTGCACAAAAAATTAGGATATCAAAAATACCAAACAGACGGGCCAACATGGGAAAATGATAAAGTTGGTTTCAGACATTATTTAGACGGAAGAAATTCTAAAGATGTTTTCGGAAAAAAAATACCCGGAATCACGCCCGAAGATGTTGGTATAAACAGCAAAGGCGCCGTTGAAGATAATTATCACGTTATGTACGATTGGGGAAGAGATATTTTTCCTGTTGGAAATTCGGCCGGATTAGGCGGTTTTGCTTTATTGAAAGACAACAAAATCAACAGGCTCGGAATTATTGCCAACGATACCGTAAATAATATCGAAAAAACGACTTTCAAAATTGTGAGCGAAGGTCCGGTAAACTCCGTTTTAAGCTATAATTACCATAACTGGAAAATAGACGGAAATAATTATGATGCACAAGAAACCTCTTCGATCTGGCCGGGAATGTATGGTTATAAAAATACAGTTTCATTAAACGGTTTAAAAGGAAACGAAATCTTGCTCGTGACACTTTCTAACCTAAACAATAAGAACCCGTTACAAGTAATCGATTCCGGAGATTTTGTTTGTTTTATCCAGCATGATAAACTAACCTACGATCGCCAATGGATTTTAGGAACAGCTGTAATTATCCCAAGAGATGTCTACAAAGGCTACATCGAAGCGCCTAAAACCGGACAATTAACAGATTCTTATCTCATAAAATTGAATGTAAAAAATAATCAGCAAATTAGTTATTATCCAATTGCCGGCTGGGAATTAAGCGCCGATAAGAACTTTAAAGACTCAGCTTATTTTACCAATTACGTTACGAATGTGGCGAAACAGCTTTCTGCGAAGATTAAAGTTGAAATAAACACAAAATAACCACAACGCACGTCTTCCTCGCAAGGACAACAACTAACTACTAACACCAACCCAAAAATGAAAAAAATCCTAACCTCCATAATCGCCATTCTTGCTTTCACGCAAGTGGGATTATCTCAAAACTACACAAACGACAAATTCCCGGACGGATCTACAATTTCAAGCTGGTTTAAAGACTATGCTAAACTTCAACTAAAAGATCTGGGCAAACAATACAAAATAACCGATTTTGGCGTAAGCAAAGACAGCACAAAAATCCAAACTACAGCCATTCAGAAAGTAATCGATAAAGCCGCAGCAAATGGAGGAGGCGTAATCGTGATTCCGAAAGGCGTTTATTTAAGCGGCGCATTATTCTTTAAACCAAAAACAGCTTTATACGTTTCAGAAGGCGGCGTTTTAAAAGGATCAGATAATATTGCTGATTTTCCGATAATGCCATCGAGAATGGAAGGACAAAATCTGGATTATTTTCCGGCTTTGGTAAACGCGTATGGAGTTGATAATTTCTCGATTTCAGGAAAAGGAACCATCAACGGAAATGGTAAAAAATATTGGGAAGCATTCTGGCAAAGGCGAAAAGAAAATCCAAAATGTACCAACCTTGAAGTTTCAAGACCAAGATTAGTTTTTGTGTGGAATTCAAACAACGTACAATTGCAAGATGTAAAACTCATAAACTCCGGTTTTTGGACAAATCATTTTTATAAATGTAATAATGTAAAGATGCTCGATTTGTATATTTTTTCTCCGCATATTGGCGTAAAAGCACCAAGTACAGACGCAATTGATATTGATATTTGTACTAATTTTTTAGTAAAAGGCTGTTATTTGTCAGTTAACGATGATGCAATCGCTCTAAAAGGAGGAAAAGGCCCGTATGCGGATCAGGATAAAAACAACGGACCCAACGCAAATATTATTATTGAAGACTGCAATTTTGGGTTCTGTCATTCATCCTTAACAAACGGCAGCGAATCGATACATAACAAAAACGTAATTATGCGAAATTGCAAAATCGATGGCGCATCAAGAATGTTATGGCTTAAAATGCGTCCGGATACACCACAGCGATACGAATATATAAGAGTAGAAGATATTAAAGGAGAAGCAAAAACAGGTTTGGCGGTTTTTGCATGGAAACAATTTTTTGATTTAAAAGGACGTAAGGACATTCCGCTTTCTTACGGAGACAATATCACCTTAAAAAACATCGATTTAAAATGTGAAAATTTTTACGGAGTCGAAAATGATCCAAATGTTCGTTTGTCTAATTTTACTTTTGAAAATTTAAATATTGAAACCGTTAAAACCAATATCGACAAAAGTTTAATAAACGGAGTTACATTTAAAAATGTCTATATAAACAAACAATTGATTGATTAAGTTGCAGGGACACAAGTTGTAAGAGTTTACGGTTGTAATTGCTTTTAGGTATATTTTAGTAATACAAAAAATGTCTGAAAATTGCTATTATGTAGTGATTACTAAGCGATAACGCAATTTTTTTTTCTAAAAGTTATTTTCGTAATGGTTTGATTATGAATCATGAAGAAGATTGGTTAATGAAATATTAACTTTTGGGTCAAAAAGAGGGATAATTTTAACACTAAACATGCGTTATGTTTCAAGCAAACTTTTATTTTTGCGCCTTAATTTAACAAGTATAAGCATGAAAGATCTATTAGTAAAAATCAACGCCGAAATCGACACATTTAAAGCAGAGGCTGAATCATTAACTGAAAAAGGAGTTAAAGCTGCTGGACCTAGAGCTCGTAAAGCTACTTTAGAAATTGAAAAACTTTTAAAAGAATTCAGAAAAGTTTCTATCGAAGAATCAAAAAAATAATCTTTTTTGAACTAAAAAGATAAAACCTCGTTTAAGCAATTAAACGGGGTTTTCTTTTTAATTATAAATTATGGGTTTTTAGTTATGAGTTTAGTGATATAATATTCATAACTCATAATTCAAAATTTAACTTTTTAATGCTTTCTGCTGCAGTTTGTGCATTTAGTTTTGCGCCTTCCAAGCCGGTATGGGTATGATCTTTTGGAAAAAATGCTTTCACTTTTTCCTTTCCTAAAGCTTCATATTTTAACGCTGTGATTTCGTTTAAATCGATGTAAAAAGCCCCTTCTTTATCAGCTGCTTCTTTCGACCATTTTCCGTAAGTATCGCTTCTTCTTTCAACCTTGTCATTTGGCCATTCGTTTCTTGGCGTTTGGCTTAATACTATTACAATTGCACCTTTTTGTTTTGCTTCGCTGATAAATTTCTCCATATACCAGCCAAACGTGTGAACGATTTCCTTTGATCCATCAGGCAGAATAACTTCCTGGGTTTCATCTCCGTTTCCTTTTAACGAACCTCTAAATTTCTCTTTATCAACTGCTCCGGCATCGTTATGACCAAATTGAATCAGCAGAAAATTTCCGGGTTGTAATTGATTTTTAACTTCATCCCAAAGACCTTCATGATCAAAAGTTCTGGTGCTTCTGCCACCTCTGGCTTTGTTGATAACTTCGGTTTTGGTTGTATCACAATAAGTTGGAAAAACAACACCCCAACCAACAGCATTTTCATCTTTATTATCTGCCATTGTAGAATCTCCAATCAGAAATACTTTTTTCTTTGGCGGAAGCACAATTTCAGGATCTTTTAAAATATAATTTTTGATGGAATTTTTGCTGTTTTTCAATTCATTAACAATCACAGAAGCCGACAGAACTGCACCTTTTGCAGAGGTATGCGTATGGTCTTTTTTATAGAAATAAGTTCCGGTTACTTTTTGTTCGCCTAACTTTTCCATTTCTAAAGCCATTTTATTATTCAAATCAATAAAAGTAACTTTCTCTTTATCAGTAATTTGTTTCGCCCATAATCCGTATGAAGTATCGTTGCGCGGAACTTTTCCGGCTTTCCAGTCGTTTCTCGGAATCGGTGAGCAAATTATAGGAATCGCGCCTTTAGATTTTGCCTCGCGAACAATTTTTTGAATATACCAGCCATAACTATGAACAGTTTCGTGTTTTTTGGTGAGTATATTATCGATTTCCTGCGTTTCATTTCCAATGCCTTTTATCGTTCCGCGTGCGCGAAGACTATCGTTTATTGGTCCGTCGTCGTTATGTCCAAACTGAATCAAAACATAATCCCCTTTTTTGAGTTTATTTAAAACCGGCGCCCATAAACCTTTATCCTGAAAAGTTCTGCTACTGGTTCCGCCTAATGCGTGATTCTCAACAGAAACTTTTGTAGTATCCAAAAACTGGCCAATATAATCGCCCCATCCCCAAAGTCCGCCGGATCCGTCGCCTTTGCCATTTTTTACAGTAGAATCTCCCACCATAAAAACAGTTGGTTTTGAGTTTTGATTTTCTGAGAAACTGAATAATAATAAAGCCAGACAGAAGATGGAAAGTATTTTCATAAGAGAATTAGATAATGTGTCAATTAGATAATGTGTCAATTTGATAATTAGATAATGCATGTCAAAGTTTTAAACTTTGACAAAGCTGAGGACCTGAAACCTGAAACTGAAAACCTGCGACTATTTCAAAACTAACTATTCCATTTTTATATACTATCCTGTGCTATGATGTTAAAATGATATCAAATTATAAATTATTAAATTATAAAAATCAGGTAGGTACAGGATGCTAAAACATAAAAAAACAAAGAAATTGCAATTGAATTATCAAACAATTAAGATTTACTTGATGATTAATAAAAGGTAATACATTCGTGAATGAAACTTACATCTATTAAAATACATTATACTTCAATTCTAATTTGCACATTTTTGTTATGTTCTACGCTATTATTTAGTCAGGAAAAGCAAACTCAGCGCAAAATACATTACGTGCCAGGCGGAAATAGTTTTGTACTCAAAAACGGTACAAGAAAATTCAACAGAGCACTTTACGGTTCCAATACAGGATTTAGGGTAGAAACCGGAGATTTGCCAGAATTTGCAATGTATATGCCAGGAATGGGTGGAAATTTAAAGTTTGGTTTAGCAAACGGAAAAGAGAATAAATGGATTACCGAAACTTCAAAAATTGAAACTCGATATGTTTCAGGAACAATGCAATATGAAATTCAGGATCCAATTTTAGGAAGCGGAAAGTTATTTATTGATGTTGTTGCCTTAAAAGAAAAAGAAGGTTTTATTGTAAAGGTGCATGGAAAAAATGTTTCAAAAAACACCAGTTTAATCTGGGGATTTGGCGGAGCAACAGGCAAAAAGTTCAGTCGGGATGGCGATATTGGCGCAGATCCTGAATCTGTTTTTTATTTAAAACCGGAATATTGTGTAAACAACAGATACACCTTAAAAAAGGAATCTTTTCTTTTGGAATATGGGTCAGAAAGCAACAAGCAAAAAACGGGAAATAATAGAAATACAACTGGATTTTTTCCAGATTCTCAAACGCATTTAGCCAATGCAAACAGTCAGAAATCTCCTTTAGAATTGCTTAATTCTAAGGCAGAATCGTTGCCGGTTATTACAGGAAAAACAAATTCAATTGATGAAAAAGCACAATATTTTTTATTTTTAGCAGAAGATTCAAAAGAGAATTTCACACAAAAATTAATAGCACAACTTTACGAAAAATCGATTCAGGAAACTAAGGTTTTAGCAAATAGAGTTATAGTGAAAACTCCTGATCCTTATATCAATACATTAGGTGCTGCGCTTTCAATTGCCGCTGACGGTATTTGGGAAAGTCCTGCCTATCTTCATGGTGCGATTGCCTGGAGAATGTACTTAAATGCGTGGCGTGGCGCTTATACTGCAGATCCTTTGGGATGGCACGACAGAGCAAAAACACATTTTACAAGTTATAGTAAATCACAGGTTACATCGCCAGAAAGCGGTCCGGTTGTTTTTGATGCAGAAAAAAACCTGGCGCGTCAAAAAGAAGAAATCGGCACTTCGATGTTTAGCAGTGGTTACATTAGCCGAAGTCCAAATAAAAACAATGTCGCACACCATTATGATATGAACCTGGTTTTTATCGATCAGATGTTGCGTCATTTTAAATGGACGGGAGATACTGCTTTTATGAAAGAAATGTGGCCAACAATTCAAAGGCATTTAAATTGGGAAAAACGAAATTTTGATCCGGATAATGACGGACTTTACGATGCGTACGCTTCCATTTGGGCGAGCGATGCATTGCAATACAGCGGTGGCGGTGTGATTCATTCTTCGGCGTATAATTATTATGCCAATAAAACCGTTGCTGAAATTGCTAAAATCATAAATGCAGATACAGAACCATTTTCTAAAGAAGCAGACAAAATTTTGAAAGCCACAAACGATCAGCTTTGGGTTTCGAAAAAAGGGATTTTTGCCGAATATAAAGACGCTCTCGGAAACAGATTATTGCACGATGTTCCCGGAATTTGGAGCATTTACCATACAATCGATTCACAATTGTCAAATCCTTTTGAAAGTTATCAAATGCTGAATTATGTTGATACTCAGATTCCGCATATCCCAATTTCTGCAGAAGGATTGGACAAAAAAGATTTATACGTAATTAGTACAACCAATTGGCAGCCTTATACTTGGTCAATAAATAATGTGGCTTTAGCCGAACAATTGCATACTTCGCTGGCTTTCTGGCAAGGTGGAAAAAGTGAAGAAGCTTACAAGATGTGGGAAAGTGCTTTAATCGAAAGCATGTATTTGGGAGCTTCTCCGGGTGGGTTTGAACAGCTTTTGTATCAGGATGCAATTCGTGGCGAATTGTACCGCGATTTTGCAGACCCTATTGGTATGGCGTCGCGAACCTTAGTCGAAGGTCTTTACGGAATTCAGCCTGATGCTTTGAAAAAGGTGTTGACGATTCAGCCCGGTTTTCCTTCAAAATGGAACGAAGCTTCTTTAGAAATTCCGGATATTACTTTTTCTTTCAAAAGAGAAAATAAAAAAGATACTTATCATATTGAGAATCGTTTAATAGCAGAAATGAATCTAAAATTGATTCTAAATGCGCCTTTTGACGGAATAGAAAATATCAGAGTAAATGGAAAAACGGTAAGTTGGAAAGTGGTTTCAGAAAGTATTGGAACACCGAAAATTAGTATTGAAGTTCCTTATAATTCAGTTTATGATGTGATTCTTAATTGGAAAGGAAATGTTTTAGAAGAATTGAAATCGAAAGCGTTGTATACTTCTGGCGAGACGTTAAATCTTACTTCTTCAAAAGCTAAAATTATTTCTGTTAATGATCCGCAAGCTGTTTTAAGTGAAATTTCAAAAACAGAGAATTCGCTTAAAGCGAAAGTAAATAGCGAAGGTTATAAAACTTTTTTCATTGAAGTGAAACAAGGCGAATTATCATGGTGGAATCCGATTGATTTGAATATTAAACCTGAAAAAAAATCCAATAAAACTGAAACCAATTGGGATTTGCCTATTGATAAATCGAAACGTTTAGAAACGATTCAGCTTTCGTCATTTTTCAATTCAAAAGTAACCGATATTTTTAATTACGAATATCTTTCGCCAAGACCCAAAACGGTAACATTACAATTACCAAAACAAGGAATTGGAAATTGGTGCTACCCAAATGTTTCGGTAACAATTGATGACAAAGGATTGCGCGAAAAAGCAAAAGCAAACGGACAAATTACAACTCCAAACGGGATTCCGTTTCAAACGCCTTCTGATGAAAATCAAAAAAACATAATCTTCACTTCAATGTGGGATAATTTTTCGGAAAGTATTGATATTCCGCTTGACGGAAAAGCTTCTCATGTTTATTTTATGATGGCAGGAACGACAAACCCAATGCAAAGCCGAATTATAAATGGAGAAATAAAGGTCAATTATACCGATGGAACTTCGGAAATTTTAGCATTAAAAAACCCGCAAAATTGGTGGCCTATCGAACAGGATTATTTTATAGACGGACTGGCTTTTACGACTGATGCTCCAAAACCGCCAAGAGTTTATTTGAAAACGGGAGAAATTACGAGAGATTTTGCAGCTTTTAAAGCCATAAAAGGTTTCTCAAATTATGGAGTTGAGGGAGGCGCGGGGACAATTTTAGATTTGCCTTTGGATAAAAATAAAACATTAAAAAGTTTGACTTTGAGAACTATCGCAAATGATGTTGTGATTGGTTTGATGAGTATTACCTTAATGAGATAATGTGTCAATTAGAAAATTAGATAATTCTAAATTTTAAACAGTTTAAAAATTTTACCGAAAAGTACGCGAAGGTTTTTATCTCTGTGTGTACAGAATCTGCAAAAGTTCGCAAAGCTTTGCGTACACCGCGTAGATCTTTGCGAACCTTGCGGTTAAAATTTTTCTCATTTTGACCTGAAACCTGAAACCTGAAACAAAAAATAAAACTTGAAATTATCAAAAAATAACCAAATGAAAAAACACCTATTAATTATCACGGCATTATTTTCCTTGTCGTTGTCGGCACAAAAAATAGACAGGAAAACTTTGGTAACCAGACATAATGTTCAAATCACAGCGATAGATACTTTGGCTTCGTTAACTGTTGGAAACGGCGCTTTTGCTTTTACTGTCGATGCAACGGGATTGCAGACTTTTCCAAAAAAATATCAAAACGGGATTCCGCTTGGAACGCAGTCAGAATGGGGTTGGGACAGTTATAAAAACACAAAAGGGTATAAATTTTCTGAAACTTTAAGAGATTATAAACAGTATGGAAGAGACATTTCGTATACCGTTCAAATCAAAGAACCGGCGAGAAGAGTCGAAGCAGTAAACTGGTTTCGTCAAAATCCGCATTTGTTGCAATTAGGAAATTTAGGTTTTGAAATTACCAAAAAAGACGGAAGCCCGGCAAAACCTGAAGACATAAAATCGATTGCTCAAAAGCTCAATTTATGGACGGGAGAAATCGAAAGTTATTTTGAAGTTGAAGGAATTCCGGTAACGGTTTTAACAGCTTCTCATCAGGAAAAAGATGCGATTGGTGTAAAGGTAAAATCAGATTTATTACAGCAAAAACGCTTAAAAATTAGTTTAAGGATTCCGTTTCCAACCGGAGATTGGGCCGATATGGGCACAAAATGGGAAGGTAAAAACGATTACAAAAGTACATTGGTCGAAAAATCAAAAACCGAAGCGGTTATAACACATGTAATGGACAGTATTTCGTACAATGTTAATTTGATGTGGAAGGGAAATGCACAAATTAAAAAAACGGCAGAGCATTATTTTGTTGTTGAAGCATCGAATACAAATGTTTTAGAATTGAGTTGTCTTTTTGCTTTAGCAGATAAAAAAACAGCGAATTCTTCTTTTGCAGAAATTGAAAACAGCAGCATAAAAGGTTGGGAACAATTCTGGGAAAGCGGTGCAGCAGTAGATTTTTCGGGAAGTACAGATAAACGTGCGTCTGAATTAGAACGAAGAGTTATTTTGTCACAATATTTAACGAAAGTACAATGTACAGGAAAAGTTCCGCCTCAGGAAACCGGATTGACTTATAATAGCTGGTACGGAAAACCGCATTTGGAAATGCATTGGTGGCATGGCGTTCATTTTGCACTTTGGAACAGACCTGAGTTATTGGAAAAAAGTCTTCCGTGGTATCAGAAAGTATTTGATAAAGCAAAAAATATTGCCAAAAGACAAGGTTTTGAAGGTGCAAGATGGCAAAAAATGACAGACCCTGATGGTAACGAAAGTCCGTCATCTGTAGGTTCATTCCTGATTTGGCAACAGCCTCATTTTATTACGTATGCTGAATTAATCTACCGTGCCAATCCATCAAAAAAAACATTGAATTTGTATAGCGAACGTGTTTTTGCAACTGCAGATTTCATGGCTTCGTTTGCCAATTATGATGCAAAAAAGGATCGTTATGTTTTAGGTCCGGGCGTGATTCCGGCGCAGGAACGTTTTAAAGCAATGGAAACATTTAACCCAACGTATGAATTGGCGTATTGGAACTGGGCTTTGAAAACTGCTATTGCCTGGAAGAAAAAACTAAACGAAAAAGTACCTGAAAAATGGGAAACTGTTTTGGCGAAATTATCTCCGTTACCAATTGCAAATGATGTTTATCTGGCTACAGAAAGCGCAACGGATTCATATACAAATCCAGAATTTAAAACCGATCACCCTTCGGTTTTAGGAACTTTTGGGATGCTTCCTGAAACTTCTCTTTTAGATAAAAAAATCATGAAAAACACATTTGATCTGGTTTGGAAAACCTGGTCATGGGATAAAACCTGGGGATGGGATTTCCCGATGACGGCGATGTCTGCCGCTCGTTTACAAATGCCGGAGAAAGCTATTGACGCACTTTTTATGAATGTAACGACAAATACGTATTTAAAAAACGGACACAATTACCAGGCAGAAAGACTAACATTGTACCTTCCCGGAAACGGCGGATTATTAACTGCAGTCGCCATGATGTGCGCGGGTTGGGACGGAACAACAGAAGAAAATCCGGGTTTCCCAAAGGATGGGACCTGGAAGGTGAAGAGTGAAGGGTTTAAGAAAATGTTTTGATTTTTTAAAGGTGCTAAGGTACTAAGATGCTAAGTTTTTTAATCTCGCAAAGACGGCGAAGACTCAAAGTTTAGTTTGTCATTTCGAGGAACGAGAAATCTTCGCGAGAAACTCCGTAAAGCAAATCGTCAATTTTTGTCGAGCCACTTGCGGAGATTTCTCGTTCCTCGAAATGACAAAAAAGAGAGAAAAATAAAAAATCAGCGACAATCCGCCAAAACCCGCGTCATCCGCGTGCCATTACAATCCAACATAAAAAAATTAACTATGAAAAATACAATTCTATTCTTGTTATTATTTTCATCCACTTTCATATTTGCACAAAGACAAATGGAAAACCTTGACCGTGGCGTAATTGCAGTAAAAAGCAACAATCAGTTTTTTATTGGATGGCGTGTTTTAGGAACAGACCCTGATGATCTGGCTTTTAATTTATATCGAAAAAGCGGTGTAAAAAAAGCGGTCAAATTAAACGAAAAGCCCATTTTTGGAGCTACGAATTTTGTGGATACAAAAGCAAATCCGCAAAAAGAAAATACCTGGTTTGTAAAAACAGTTTTAAAAGGAAAAGAAACAGATGCAAAAGGAAATTTTACAATTCCGGCAGCAAGTTCTGATAAAGAGTATTTGTCGATTGTTTTAAAACCGGTTGAAGGTTATATTCCGAATGACCTTTCTGTGGGAGATTTAGATGGCGACGGAAGATATGATTTGATTGTACACATGACAGGAAAAGCGCACGATAACTCGCATACCGGAATTACGGATCCGCCTATATTTCAGGCTTATACTTTGGATGGAAAATTTTTGTGGCAAATTAATTTAGGAAAAAACATTCGCGAAGGCGCACATTATACGCAGTTTATGGTATATGATCTGGATGGCGACGGAATTGCTGAATTGGTTTGTAAAACGGCTGATGGTACAACAGACAGCCAAAATAATGTTGTTGGTGACGCCTCAAAAGATTGGGTTGACAGAGACGAGAAATCCCCAACGTATGGAAAAATTCTAAAAGGTCCCGAATATCTTTCTGTTTTTAACGGAAGAAACGGAAAACTCATTACGACAGTAAATTATATCGCAGAACGAGGTGATCTCGCAGGCTGGGGTGGAAGAGGCGGCAGCGGAGGAAATGATACAAAAGGAAACAGAATTGATCGTTTTACGGCTTGTGTTGCGTATTTAGACGGCATCCATCCGAGTGTTGTAATGTGCCGCGGTTATTACGGAAGAACGGTTTTAGCAGCCTGGGATTTTAAAAATAACAAACTCACTTCGAGATGGGTTTTTGATAGCAAAGATGCCGAGAATCCATACTCTGGAATGGGGAATCACGGACTTACGGTTGCTGATGTCGATAACGATGGAAAAGATGAAATTATCTACGGCGCAATGTGTGTAGATGATGATGGAAAAGGTTTATACACAACAGGTTTTAGGCACGGAGATGCGTTGCATGTTTCTGATCTCGATCCTGATATTCCGGGTCTGGAAGCATTTGGAATTCATGAAATTGAAAACGGAACAACAGGTCCGGGCGTAACTTTATTTGCTGCTGCAGATGGCAAAGTTTTGTTTACTGATTCTCCAAACGAAGATGTTGGCCGTGGCGTTGCAGATAATATTGACCCAACCCGAAAAGGGGCGCAATGCTGGTGGTCAGGATCTCCTGATTTGCATGATATTAAAGGAAAATCGATTGGAAAAGCACCCACTTCTACTAATTTTTTAATTTACTGGGATGGAGATTCTTCAAGAGAACTTTTAAATTCTAATTATATCGATAAGTATAATGTGGGGCGATTGTTTACCGCAACCGGTGCAGCATCAAACAACGGTACAAAATCAACGCCGGCGCTTTCTGCAGATGTTTTGGGCGATTGGCGTGAAGAGCTGATTCTAAGATCTGAAGATAATAAAGAATTACGAATTTATTCGACCACAATTCCAACCCAAATCAGGCAATATACGTTAATGCATGATCAGCAATACCGGTTAAGTATTGCGTGGCAAAATGTGGGTTATAATCAGCCGCCACATACGAGTTTTTATATGGGAAAAGACATGAAACCTGCACCAAAACCTCATATTATTTTAATGCCTGTTAAGAAATAAAAGAAAAGCGTTCCGTTTTAAATCGGAACGCTTTTTTAAATTATTATTTACTGTTTTTTCAAAGTATTAATTTCATCGGCAGAAACTTTTATAACAGTTCCGTGACGCGTTCCTTCGGGAAAACTGATTTGTTCTGAAATATCTTCCCAACCGTTTGAAGTTTGTTTTACGGCTCCGTATTTCTTCAAAGTATATTTGTCAAAATAAACAATCCAGTTGTTATCAATTTTAATTGCCGTTGGTCCTTCTGCCCAATAATTTCCTGTAATAGGTTCGCTTGCTTTGCTGTAAGGTCCGGTCAGGTTTTTGCTTCGGGCAATTTTTAGGTTTTTCTGAACGGGATTTCGGGTTTCATCTTTCAAAAACATGACAAATTCATAATCTTGTTTTACAATCGTGGCGTCTATCACATTAAATCCGGGATCATATAATAATTTTGTTTTGGCAAATTTTTTAAAATCTTTGGTTGTAGTATAATAAATTCGGTGATTGTATCCTTTTTCTTCTTCTGATTTTGTTTCAGGAAATTTCCCGTCAATTGTCGAAGCCCAGTAAATCATGTATGTCTTCGATTTTTCATCATAAGTAATTTCGGGTGCCCAGGTATTTCTGGTTTTTTCTTCATGCGCCATTACCGGAATAAATTCTTGTTTTGACCAATGAATCAAATCTTTAGATGAAGCATAACCAATTCCCTTATCCGTCCAGCTAACTGTCCAAACCATGTGATATAAACCGTCGCCGCCTTTTATCACGCAGGGATCTCTCATTAGTTTATCTTTTCCAACTTCGGGAGTCAAAAATGAAGTGTCTTTTTTTAAAGCCATCCATTTATAGCCATCTTCGCTATAAGCCAAATGTAGACCATCTTCTCCATTTCCTTTAAAATAAGTAAATAGATATCCGTCGGGAGTTTTATGCTGAGATTGCACCGGAATTGTCATCCAAAAACAAATAAAAAACAATACGGTTTTTAGATTTTTTAATGCGCTTGATTTCTTCATAAAAAATGATTTTCAAAGGTATTTTTCTTCATTAGTAAAAGTATAATTAATGCATAAAAATCCCATCCTGCAAAATCATTTTTGTTTAAAATTTAAATCATAAGCGTGTGTTTTGTTGTGTAAATTTTTACAAATAGAAAATAAATATCAATTTATGTATTAGTGTTTTTATTTGATAATTTTTAATTAATAAAAATAGGATATGTATAATAAAAATATCATTTTGTTTTCATATTGATATTTTGGTGTTTAGCTGTTTGTTACGTATTGAAAATCAATCACTTGAGGATTATTTTGGTTAAAAAAATCTTAATATTATTTTGTAATGTATTGAAAACTAACAGGATACTACAGGATGGTAAGAAAACTACTTCTGAATAAATTTGAGTAGCTAACTATTAATTAACCAAATTAACTTTTATGAAAAACAAATTAAGTTTTCTGTTGGCAGTAGCATTGATAGCATTCCTTCATGCATCAGGTTTTGCACAGAACAAAGTAGTTAAAGGTACAATTACAGACGGAACCGGATTGCCTGTTCCGGGAGTTAATGTCCTCATTAAAGGTACTCCCAATGGCGTAAGTACAGATATGGATGGAAGTTATTCCATTAGTGTCGCATCCGGCGGTGTTCTTGTGTACAGTTTTATTGGTTTTAAAAAACAGGAGATCACTGTTGGAAATTCAAATGTTTATAATGTAGTACTTCAGGAAGAGGATAATTCTCTCGAAGAGGTTGTTGTTGTAGGGTATGGCGTAAAAAAGAAAAAGGATCTTACGGGCTCGATTGTGAGCGTAGGTGCTGATGAAATTGCTTCAAGGCCCGTTGTGAATGCGGTACAAGCCATGCAGGGTAAAGCAGCCGGAGTGGATGTTGCGACAAACGAACGCCCCGGAACTGTTGGGAGCATTACCATTCGTGGAGCGCGTTCTATTTCGGCTTCGAATGCACCGCTTTATGTAGTAGACGGAATTCCATTAAATTCAAGATTAATTACCGACGCCACTACAGGAAAAATTAGTGTTGATGCCAATTCTGGCGGAATCGATTTTTTGAATCCTACTGATATTGAAACGATTGATGTTTTAAAAGATGCTTCGGCAACGGCTATTTATGGTTCGCGTGGTGCAAACGGTGTTATTATCGTAACCACAAAAAAAGGTAAAAACGGAAAATTTACCTTAAATTATGATATGTCGATCATGTTTGAAACCATTCATGAAAATGCACCAATGATGAATTCTGCAGAATATATAGAATTTCGCCGTTGGGGAAGATATTACTCAAATCCAAGCGCTTTTCCTAAAGGAGATGTGCCAACTATTGAGAACGACCGACTGATTTTTTTGGCTTCTGCCGATCCTTCTGCATGGGCGAATATTGAAAAAGGCTGGCGAGATGCAAGCGGAAATATAACCACAACCTGGGATGGTTCGAAAGTAGCAACCACAGACTGGACAAAATTTGTAACCCGAACCGGAATCACGCAACAGCACACCATTGGCGTAAGCGGAGGTACTGAAAAAATGAAAGCCTACGGTTCTTTTGGTTATCTAAACAACACCGGAACTTTAAAAGGACAAAGTTATGTGCGCTACAGCGGAACTGCAAGTGTGGATATTACGCCAACAAAATGGTTTCAGATGGGTGCGAGCCTTAATACGAGTTATGGAGTAAATGAATACGGACAATCGAATGTTGGGCGAACTGCGGTTACAAGTTCCGGTGGAATTTACTCGACAGCGCGCACCAATCTTCCTTATGCCGTTCCTTATGATAAAAATGGTGTTCGAATTGATAATCCGGGAGGAGATTCGACCATTAGAACTCCTGTTGATGAAGATAAATATTCTCAGGATCAGCGTGTTTCATTGCGTGCTTTTGGTAGTTTGTACGCGCAGCTGGATTTTGGTTCTTTTTCTCCTAAATTAGAAGGTTTAAAATACCGAATCAATTTTGGTCCGGATATTACTTCGTACCGAGATGGCGTTTATTTAGACGGAAAATCGGCCATTCGTTCCGGAACAAGTTTTGCTTCTTTATACAATGAAAAATCAATTTCGTATACTTTAGATAATTTGATTTTCTATAATAAAACAGTTGGCAATCATAATTTTGGTGCGACTTTATTGATGAGTCAGACAGAATATCACAATGAGCAAAGTTCCTTATCAGCCAATGATATTAAAAATCCTGCCAATAAATGGAATGCCTTAAATCCTGCCAATGTTACGCTTGCGGGATATTCTTCCGGTTTAACCGATACAGGTTTACTGTCTTATATGGGAAGGGTAAATTATGGTTATAACGACAAATATTTGCTAACGGCTTCGGGGCGTTTTGATGGTGCTTCGCAATTGGCGGCTGATAAAAGATGGGCTTTTTTTCCGAGTGCTTCTGTAGCTTGGGTGATCAATAAAGAAAAATTTCTGGAAAATGTAACATGGCTTAACCAATTAAAAATGAGAGTAGGTTTTGGTGTTACCGGAAATGCTGCCGTTCCTGCTTATGCAACGCAGCCGCCTTTAATAGGAATAGTTTATCCTAACGGATCCGGTGTTACAAATAATACTTCTTTTGGTAATATACAATTGGGATGGGAGCAGACTTCGCAGTTTAATTACGGAATTGATTTTTCTATGTTTAATAACAGAATTTCCGGTGCTTTAGATTATTACACCAGCAAAACTACTGATTTGTTGTTAAAAAGAAGTGTTCCAACTGTTCTTGGCGTAAAAGATACGTATCAAAACGTGGGTGAAACGGAAGGAAACGGTGTTGAACTTACTTTAAATACAATAAATATCACGACAAAAGATTTTGAGTGGAGTTCTAATTTTAGCGGATCTTATCAGCAAAGTAAGATTGTATCGCTGCAAAATGGAAAGTTTGATGATATCAACAACAATTTATTTATTGGAGAATCGCAAAATGTAATCTACGGTTTTGCTTCAAACGGAATCTGGAAACCGGAAGATGCTGTAGAAATGGCCAAATTTAATACTGCAGCGGGTTCAAATATTTTCTCTTTTGGAAATGCCAGACCGGTCGATCAAAATGGTGATTATAAAATTGATGCCAATAACGATCGTGTCGTAATTGGTTCAAAAGATCCAAAATATATTGTGGGTTTAACCAATACTTTTATTTACAAAAATGTCGAATTAGCGTTCTTTATTTATGGTCGAATGGGTTATTTGTATGATACTTTGGGAGAAAATGAAGGCGCAAAAGGAAGTCAGCGATCTATAAATTATTATACCGATAATAATACAAATGCCGAATATCAAAAACCAATTTATTCTGCCGGAACCGGAGATCCTTATTTTCCTGTTTTAGGGTATCGAAATGGTTCTTTCCTGAAAATTAGAAACATTTCGTTAGGGTATCATTTTGATAAAGATTTAGTCCAGAAACTAGGGCTTTCTAAAATGAAATTATACTGCCAGGCGACAAATCCGGGAATGATTTTCACGAAAGTAAAATGGACAGATCTTGATACGCAGACAACGGCTTCAAACAGAGGTGTGGCTTTAGGTTTAAACGTAGAATTCTAAATTAAACTAAAAAAATCATTATGAAAAATTTTAAAAAACAATATATCACTTTGATGCTTTTTACTGCTTTAATTTTTAGCAGTTCCTGCAACAAAGATTTCCTTGACGAAGAATTGACAACTGCATACAACAAGGATTATTATAAAACCGAAGCCGGAATTCAGGCTTTGGCAATTGGAACTTATTATCAGGTATTTGCGGCAGAGTTTCAAGGTGAAGTTCCGCTTACGGCAACAGAATCAGGTACAGATGAATTTCACGCAGGAGGAGATCCTTCTAACTGGATTTGGAATTCCTATTCTTCTGGTTTTAGGGCTTTTGTAACCGTTTCGAATGCAAATACAGTGGCTGCCAATGCCAATTGGGATAATTTGTATATCGGAATTGGAAATGCTAACCAGTTAATTGAAGCCGCTACAGAAATTGTATCAACAAATGATGCTATTAAGAAAACAGCATTGGGCGAAGGCTATTTTTTGAGAGCTTTTAATTATCTGAAATTAGTTAATCAATACGGAGGTGTTCCTTTAAAAATAACGACTAGTGCTACAGTCGAATTAGAATTTACAAGAGCAGCACCGCAACAAGTTTTCGATCAGATAATTGCTGATTTTACACAAGCGTATAATTTGTTGAGCAATGCAGGAGCTCCGGCTAAAATTACCAAAGATGCTGCCGCTCACTATTTGGCGAAAGCTTATTTAACACGTGCGAGCGAAATAAACGATGCATGGAACTCTGCTACAAAACTAACAGATTTACAGCAGGTTGTGGCTTTATCAGATGAAGTAATTGCACATCATCCATTGGCTTCAAATTATGTCGAATTGTGGAATTATACGATTACCGATGGTCCAAACGAAAAACTTCCGGAATTGATTTTATCAGCTCAATTTAATGCAAGTGCCTTAACGACAGGGGGAAATCAACAGCATTTGTATTTTCTTTCGACTTATGATCAGCTTCCTCATATGAAACGTAATCTTGCAGGAGGCAGACCTTTTAGCCGTTTAGCACCAACTTATTTTGTATATGATGCTTTTGATCATGTAAATGATTCCCGTTTCTGGAAAAGTTTTCAAACCAAAAGTATCATCAATAACAAATCTGGAAACTATCATAATAATGGTGACTTAGGAATTATGTATATTGTTAATACTCCCTCTGATACGCGTTTTGCTAAAACTAAAAATGAAGAAGCGATAATTGATTCAAAAACCGGAAAAACGATTCCGAGTGTATATGTAGCTTATGCCGCAGATAAGATTGGTTTGATGGCCGATGTAAGATTCCCGTCTTTAAGCAAATATATGGATGGCAACAGAATCGATTTGAGTAATATAAAAGGATCTCGTGACATTATTTTAGCGCGTTCTGCAGAAACCTATTTGATGGCTGCAGAAGCAAAAGTGCGTTTGGCACAAACAGGAGGCGCCACATTTTCGGATGCATTGCCTTATATCAATGCCGTTCGTACGCGCGCTGCATATAAAGCGGGCGAAAATCGTGCTGCGTACACAGATGGTTCTGCAGCATATACAACGACAGGTCAGGCAGGAATTCCGATTTCTTTTGTTCCTGAAAACTCTTATTATGAATCGAATAATATTCCCGTTTCAACAGCTGCTACAAGTCTGACGATTAGCAGTATTGGTGCTTTGCCGGCAGAAGATCAGGCGGTTATTTCAAAATTAGGATATGCCAGCGATTATGATCGAATGTTGTGTTTAATCTTAAACGAACGCACCAGGGAACTTTGCGGAGAATTTCACCGTTGGGAAGATTTAAGCCGAACCAAAACTTTGGTAGCCAGAGCAAAAGCATATAACATTGAAGCCAATCCAAATATTATGGATTATCATAATGTACGCCCGATTCCGCAAACATTCCTTGACGGAGTTTATGCAAACGGAAGACCATTAACAGCTGCTGAAAAAGATGCCATGCAAAATCCGAATTATTAAAAATTAAACATGAATTTCAAACACGAATTTCATTAATTTTCACCAATTATTAGTTTATGGAATTCGTGTTGCTTCTATTTATATTCAGTAACTTACAAACACGAATGTCACCAATTATCACGAATTATTAATTTTGTGAAATTAATTTTTACAAACTAATTTAATCGTTCAGATTAGTGTAAATTAGTGCAATTCGTGTTTTAAATTCTATATGTAAATAATCCTTTTAAAACAGTAGAAAATGCAAAACAATACAACAATTCGGAATGCTTTTAAAATGAAATTAAAGGCGGGTTTTGAAGCAGAATATAAAAAACGGCATGATGAAATTTGGCCTGAATTGGCAAAATTACTTTCAGACGCGGGAATTCTGGATTATAGTATTTTTTTAGATGAAGAAACCCTGACTCTTTTTGCAGTTCAAAAAATTAGTCCCGACTTTGACCGAAACTATTTGCCCAATCATCCCATTGTCAAGACATGGTGGGCTTATATGGCAGATATTATGGAAACAAATTCGGATAATTCGCCAGTTGCCATTCCATTAAAAGAAGTTTTTCATTTAGATTAAATATAAAAAAAAGTGATTTTTACTTTAACTAAGCCCGATAGGTGTAATTAATAAAAGCTTAAATCAAACATATTGAAGCATAGATTTTATGTCTGAAAAAAAGAATACAAAAACAAACAATTTCTTTCACATAGTTCATTTGTGTGTTTTAATAAAGTGAAACGTTTTTTTAGCTAAGAAAAATCTATGTTTTATGTGTTAATTACGCTCAAGGGATTTTAACTAACTACCATTATGAATTATAAATCAGCCAAAATCATTGCATGGTTCGCATTCGGAACATGCACTTTTGTAAATGCCCAAACAACCGATGCAACTACGCCATTGCATTTAATGCAGCCCGATTACGTGACGCCGTATGTAATTCCCGAAAAAAATAATATCGAAAATGTCCTGAACAGAGTTTATACTTTTCTGGAAGAGAATACAGCTTCAAAAGCAATAAATACAACAGATAATTCAGAAGTAAAAGATTTAAAAAAAGTAAAAGGAAAAATAAAATTTGCTCCCGGTGCTTTTCGATTAACGAGTTATGAATGGGGTGTAACCTATGCCGGAATGCTTTTGGCAAGCGAAGCAACTGGAAATAAACAATATGCAGATTACACCAATAAACGTCTGAAACTAATTGCAGAAATTGCCGATAATTATAAACCTGAAAACCTAAAAGATTCACCCGTGCACACTGTTTTAAACCCTCATGCCTTAGACGATGCAGGTGCTTTGTGTGCTGCATTTATAAAAGCCAAAAAAGCAGGAAATAATGCCAATTTCGATCCCGTAATCAATAATTTTATCAAATACATAAGCGAAAAAGAATTCCGCCTAAAAGATGGAACGCTGGCCAGAAACCGACCGCAGGATAATACACTTTGGCTCGACGATATGTTTATGAGTGTGCCAGCGCTTGCCCAAATGGGTAGTTATACAGGCGACGCAAAATATTTTGATGATGCTGTAAAACAAGTCAATCAGTTTTCTCAAAGAATGTTCAATGCTCAAAAAGGCATTTATATGCACGGCTGGGTAGAATCTATGCAGGTTCATCCTGAATTTCATTGGGCCAGAGCCAATGGCTGGGCAGTGATGACAATGGTAGAATTATTAGAAGTTTTACCAAAAAATCATCCCGGATATCCGCAGGTTTTAGCACAGCTTCAAAAACACATTGCCGGATTAGTTCAATATCAGGACGGAACAGGTTTTTGGCATCAATTATTAGACAGAAATGACACCTATTTAGAAACTTCGGCGACAGCCATATACACTTACGCGATCGCCAGAGCTATTAATCGCGGTTATGTTGATAAACTGGCTTATACGCCTGCCGTTGTTTTAGCATGGAATGCAGTAGCCACAAAAGTAAACGCAAAAGGTCAGGTAGAAGGAACCTGCGTAGGCACCGGAATGGGTTTTGATCCCGCGTTTTATTATTATCGTCCTGTAAATTTATACGCCGCCCACGGTTACGGTCCTGTTTTATTGGCTGGGGCCGAAATGATTTTACTTTTAAAAAATACGCAGTTGGAAGTTAATGATAGTTCTATACAAGTTAAGGGTTAGAGGTTATTTGTTATACGACGGAACGCTATTGAAGAAAGTTCCGGAGGAACGTTTTATATTGTAGCCAGGTCCCGAAGCTTCGGGATAATCCCTGGAAAACGAAATAAAATAACACACACAAAGCTTGTAAACAAAAGTTAAAAATAAAACCTTCGCGCCTTAGTGCCTTCGTGGCAAAAAACCTTCGAGCCTTATTCCCTAAAATCAAACCACAAATTCATCTTAATCCCATCATCACCGCTTTTAATGCGAATATTTGTTGGCTGACTTTGTGGACCTTGCTGTTCTAAAGGTTTAAAATCGCGCATTGCCGGAATTTCATACATAAACGAAATATCACCATCAGGAAATGGCGGCTGCGGATTACTGCCCGGAAAACCATTTTTAGGCAAATCGGGCGTAAATAATCTCAGGAATAAATTATCAGATTCGCTGAAAACTTTAAATGATGAAGTTCCTGCTTTTAAATTGGCGGCCAATACATTAGCATGATACCCTTTAAATTCTGGATAAACCAGATTTTCGAAACTTTCTCCCGTTATGGTATTGTTATATGCTTTCTCCCAAATGCCGTACGTTGTTCCTTTAATTCGGTTTTTCCAGACATGATACGGACCTCTTCCAAACCATTTCATTCCTGTAACTTCTTTTTCAGGAAAACTAAACGTGATTCCAAAAGCACTGATTTTATCTTCAAAAAAAGCACCGTCAAAACCTTCACCGCCCGAAGCATTTTTAAGACAGACTAATTCCATTTTAAATCTTCCGTCAGGCTCCATAATCCATTTAATAGAAGATAATCCGCCAGAATAGTTTATTGTACAAACCGCTTTTTCACCTTCTTGCGAAACCTGAACATCTTTTAATTTGGCTTTCATGCCAATTGGTCGCGGGCCATTTGTCAATGGAATAGTTGAAGTTTTATTTTTTATCGAAGAGATTTCTCCCGTCAAGGCATCTAAAATTACCGTTATATCATTTCCTTTTAAAGTAATTTCATTTCCTGTTTTTGTAACCGTTGCCTTTGCTTTTGTATTTTCAACAGCTAAAAATTTAGCAGCATAATATTTTGCTTTGTGAATAGGCCACGTCCAGGTATAAATTTCTTTATTAAAGGGATCAAAAGCAGAAATGGATAAAACATCGCCATCAGCAAAATTATTCGGCACAGCAAATTGAATTTTACGGGTTTCGCCCGGATCAATACTCGGAATTTCAATTTTTCCTGAACTAATTGCTTTTGAAATTCCATCAGTATAAAGAACATTATTATCTGATTTTAGCACTTTAAATTCCATTTTGCACGAATTCAAATTGCTAAAAAGATAATCGTTAGAAATTAAAAACGAACCATCAAAAGTTTCCGTGACCTGTTTTGGCAGAAACTGAATAGGAGCCCAGACTTCTTTTACCGTATAATAACTCCCTTCTCTTTCACGATGAGGTCCCAGAATTCCATCTGCGGCAAGTGAGCCTTTCGAATCAAATTTTACATCTCCCGTCCAGTCAGAGCGTTTTACGGCTTCGTCTAGCATCGCCCACATAAATCCTCCGGCAAAAAGCGGACTTTCTTTATACCGATTCCAGAAATCTTCCAAAGCCGCTCCGTGTCCGTTATCGTAAGTTCCGTGCATAAATTCCGTTGGGAAAAATACATTTTCACCCGCATTAAAACGATGCATCCCCGTTAAATAAGTCGGGTAGTGGTGCGTATCCCAGCCATTAAAATCGGCCCACGGATGAATCACAATCCTTTTCTGCGGATCATTTTCTGCAAAAACTTTATCAACATCATAATTCCAGCCGCCTTCATTACCATTATCCCAAATAATTACCGACGGGTGATTCACATCTCGCGTCACCATTTCCGTCACTAATTTAGTTCCCGTTTCTGTATCATAAGAATTTTGCCAGCCCGCTAATTCATTCAAAACAAAAAGGCCAAGAGAATCACAAACTTCCAGAAAATGTTCGTCTGGAGGATAATGCCCGCGAACCGCATTCATATTCATATCTTTCAATAATTTTCCGTCTAATTCACTGATTCGTTTGCTCGTACTTCTTCCGCCTTCCGGCCAAAACGAATGACGGTTAATTCCTTTCATGATAATTTTTGTTCCGTTTACATAAATACCGTCTTGTTTTTTGAATTCTAAAGTTCTAAAACCAATGCGTTTATTATATTGATGAAGCACGGTTTGGTTTTGTTTTAAAACAAGTTGCAAATCATATAAATTAGGGTTTTCCGGATTCCACGGTTTTATGTTTTTCCATTTTGCAGATATAGATTCTCTTGTAGTTTTCGCTTTAAGCGGAAAAGTAAAAGTTTCGAAATTTTCACCCTTTAAACCTTTTAGAGTCGCTTCCAAAACCGTGTTTTTCGGAATGTTTTTCAAATTCAGATCAACCGTAATTGAACCGTCCATTTTTGGATTAACCGCAATATGTTCAATATGAGTTTTAGGCGAAACCTCCAGCCAAACCGGACGATATATGCCACCAAAAAGCCACCAATCTGCACGACGTTCTGCCGCGTTAACTGATTTATTTGCAGAATGTTTCCAAATGTGAACTTCTAAAATATTTTTTGAACCAAATTTTAATAAAGATGAAATATCATATTTAAATTCATAAAATCCGCCCTGATGAATCGCCCCGGCCAGTTTTCCGTTAACTTTTACTTCCGTATCCGTCATCGCGCCACCAAAGGCAATCACGACATCTTTATCCTTATAATTTGCCGGAATTTCAAATTCATATTTATATAGACCTTCTTCTTTACTTGGCTCTTTTTGGTTCAGTTCTTTGTACCAGCGACCGTATGTATATTCGCCAAAACCTTCTAATTCCCATTGCGATGGCACATTTATTTTAGACCATTTCTGGCTGTTATTTCCGCCCGTACAATAAAAATCCCATTGTACAGGATGCTCAAAATCTTTTCCCGAAAGGTAAATTTTATCCGTTTGCTGAGCGATCGAATTTTGAGTTATAAAAAACGAAAAAGCAGCAGTTGCAATAGTTTGAAATGTAGTTTTTAGCAGCATAAGAATTGATTATGTGATGATTAATTACCATCTGGTTTGGCAATTTCAAAGCGGTTACTCATAGGTAAAGTCCAGCTTGAAATATAATTTGGTTTCTTTGGATTGTAATTTGGAGTTTCTTTTTTGATATATTTTTTTAAAGGAATATCAAGTTCGTGAATTCCTTTAATAATGCAAAGCGCAATTTCATTTGCTCCAAAACTATTAAAGTGTGTATTATCATCCAGGGCTTTTTCCTGCCCGGGAAAAGTATTGGCAGGGTATTGCACAAAAGCTTTTCTGGAAACTTCATCGCCCCAGGTTTCGTAAAGTTCAGTCGTTAATTTTGTAATATCAATAAGCGCAACATTATTTTTTTGAGCCACAGCACGCATCGCAGCAGGAAAATCACCGTGCGTTTCATTTAAAGTTCCATTTTCATTAAAAAACCTACGCTGCGTTGGCGTTACCAAAACCGGAATTGCACCTTTCTCTTTTGCCGATTGAACAAATTCCGTCAATAAATTTGAATAGGATTCCCACGCACCATTTCCTGCACCTTTTATTTTTTCGTCGTTATGACCAAACTCCACAAACAAATAATCGCCTTTTTTTATTTGTAAAAGGATCTTTTTTAGACGATTTGAATTTTTAAAAGAACTTAAAGAAGAACCTGAATACGCATAATTTGCGACAACAATATTTGTGTCAAGATAATTCGTAACAAATTGTCCCCAAGATGCCCACGGCTCAACATCCTGATCGGTAACCGTAGAATCTCCAGCGAGATAAACAACTGTCAAATTATCTTTTAAAGTAATTTTGATGCTTTGAATCGAAACTTCGCCCAAAAATTCAAGCGTGAGTATATCATCCCAATCGAAAATGTCTTTCTCGCGATCTTTTAATGTAATGTTTTGATTGTCATCTATTTTGGGAGTTCTGATATTAACATTAAAAATCTTTGTGACTGACTTTCCTTTTTGAATAGCAAGTTGATTGAGCATTAATCTTCGGGATTCTGCTTTTATGGTGATGTTTGATTCTTTTTCTGAATTTTCCATAACAACTTCCACCTGATAATTTCCTTCGGGAAGTTTCACGGAAAAGTAAGTTGGTTTTGTTGTAGAAAAAGATTCTGAATTGATTTTTACATCCGAAACCGTATTAAAATCAAAACCATATCCCAAATTTAGATCGTAAACCAAAGCAGTATTGATTGTTGTTGCTTTTGAGTTTTTTACGGAAGTGCCAAAATTAAACCTTAACGATTTTGCGTTTTTAATAGTATCATTCAGATTGCCATTCGAAGACGCAGCAAAGACAAAAGCCCAGGAAAAAAAACAAAGAAATAAAGATCTGATTTTTGCCACTTTTGTAAGATTTTAATTGGTTTGCTATTCAAATCTAACGGTTACTTTTTGATAAAGTATCCTGTACTATGATGTTAAAATTAGAATATAATAATTATGAAATGTATTAGTTTGTGATGATTTGTTTGAAATAATAATACATTTTTTATTAATTATAAAAGGATAGTGCAGGATAGTTTTGTTTTTGGTATTTTCTTACTTTACTAGATTAAGACGGTTTTTATTTTGTTGAATATTTTTGAATAAATCGGCTTATAAAGTAGAAAATACTTAATTGTAATTTAAAAAACAATTCATCATGAAGAAAATAATACTTGGTTTTGCCCTTTTACTTTCACTTGTTTTTTTATCATTTAAAAGAGATTCGTCTTGTGTAACGTTAAAAGAAGTCGTCGTAAAAGCACCTTTTGAAATGCCGTCAATCAAAATTCCGGATTTCACGAATTGCAAGGAATATTCGATTGTAGATTTCGGAGCTATAAAAGGAAATAAGAACAAAATATCGGAAGCTATAAATAAAGCAATCACAAAAGCGAATAAAGCGGGAGGCGGAATTGTCGTGATTCCTGAAGGCGAATGGATTACGAAAAAAATCCATTTTAAGAGTAATGTTAACCTTCATTTGAAGAAAGGAGCTGTTTTACTTTTCTCAGAAGATCCAAATGATTATTTACCTGCCGTTTCTTCGACCTGGGAAGGATATGAATGTTATAATTATTCGCCGTTGGTTTATGCGTATCAGTGTAAAAATATTGCCATTACCGGAGAAGGCGAATTAAAGGCGAAAATGGATATCTGGAAAGAATGGTTTAAACGACAAAAAGGCCACATGGAAAGTTTGAAACGATTATATTATTTGGCTTCTTACAACAAACCGTTAAAAGAACGCCAAATGGTAAACGATTCAGCGCATTTTCGCCCTCAGTTTATTCAGTTCAATCGCTGCGAGAATATTTTAATGGATGGCGTTACGATTACCAATAGTCCGTTTTGGACGATTCACCCTTTTTTGTCTAAAGATGTTGTACTGAGAAACTTAAAAGTCTACGCGCACGGACATAATAATGACGGGGTTGATCCTGAAATGAGCCAGAATGTATTAATTGAAAACTGCATTTTTGATCAGGGAGATGATGCAATTGCCATAAAATCAGGAAGCAATCAGGATGCGTGGCGATTGAATACGCCTTCAAGAAACATTGTAATGCGCAATTGCACGGTTAAAAACGGACATCAATTGGTAGCCATTGGAAGCGAACTTTCGGGCGGAACAGAAAATGTTTTCATCGATAATTGCACTGTCGTGGATGGCGCAAAACTGAACCATCTTCTGTTTATAAAAACCAACGAACGCCGCGGCGGATACGTCAATAATATCTATATGAGCAACATAACATGCGGTAAAATCGACGAAGGAATTTTGGGAATTGAGACTGATGTGATGTATCAGTGGAGAAATTTAGTTCCAACGCTGGAGCGAAAATTAACGCCAATAAAAAATGTTTATCTGGAAAATATTAAAGCAACAAACGTAAAGTTTATTTCGAGGATTTTAGGACAAAAAGAACTTCCGGTAGAGAATGTTTTTCTTAAGAATATCAAAGCAGAAAATGTTTCAGTGAAAAATGATATTCATGAAAATGTTGTGAATTTTGAGAGGAAGGATTGACTTATCGTATATTTTTAAATATAGCCCACGGTTTCAACCGTGGGAGACATAGATATATTTTCTCATTGCGTCCCAACAGTTGAAACGGTTGGCTATTTATAGATAGTGGGATTTCTTTATTTTAAATCGAATTCCTATCAATAAAATTAAACGGCACTTTAACCGAACCTTTTTCTTTATTCAGGATCATTCGCGCTGCCGTTTCTCCCATAACATTAAAATCGGTCGACATTACGGTGATTCCCAAAAGTTCTTTTAATGGAGTATCGTTATAAGAGATTACGCCAATATCTTTTCCTAAAACATATTCTTCATCGCGAATTTGTTTCATTAAATTCACCAGATCAGATTCTTCAATGGTAATAAATAGATCGCCTTTTTTCAAAACCATATCATCATAAACTTCACTCAGAATCTCAAAATTTATTTCATGCTCGACACAAAACTTTTTAAATCCGTGTAAAATTCTGCGCGGATAAGGATAGACTGCTTTTTCAGGATAAACCAGAATTAATCTTTTATATTTAGATATTTTGGCAAGACCTTCTTTTAAGGCATTGTAAATATCATTTTCAAAATCCTGATAAATTTTGATGATTTCACCTTCCGTTGTCAGTTTTATGTTATCCATAATAACCAGTTTGTCCTGCGGAATTCTTTGAATGGCTTTTACAACTTCATCTGTAAAACTTAAATGTTTTAATTCATCAGTTTTAAAATGTGTTGTAATGACATAATAATCGTAAACGCCTTCAAACTTGTCCAGTAAGTTCAGGAATAAGGTTTCGTCGCAGTGATAAATATGTAAGTCAGTATGGGCATTTGCACCCACAGTATTGATAAAAGAGTTGTACGTTTTCATTTTGTACGCACTCAGTTTATTAAACAAAAACAAAATATTTACCTTAGATTCAAGCTTGGTTCGGGTAATATAATAGCCCTTTCCCCGAATGGATGAAATGATTTTCCGCTCTTTTAAAATATTATAAGCCTTCTCAACTGTATCTCTCGACATATAAAACTCTTCACTAAAACTGTTTATGGAAGGAATTTTTTGATTTATTTTCAAATTTCCGTTTGCAATATTCTGCAAAATAGAGTCTACAATTTGTTTGTATTTTGGAACTCTTGAATCTTCATCTATTTTAATAAGTTTGATCATGGGGCTTGTAATTGCAAATCACGCTCGTTTTATAAACCGTGATTTTAAATTATATTTTTTGTAAAAAGCTTGCATTTAGCTTGTTACCTTGTTTTGCTGTTGTTTTCAATTAAAGGCGACACTAAATTTAAGGAACTTAATTCGTAATCTGATTTTTTATTTATTAAATAAGTATCATTTTAATAATTGCGAAATCGATTGCTAAAATAGAAATTTTAAATTTATTTTTTCAATATAATCCAATACTTCTTTGCAATACCTCTCGGTTTTAACATATAATTTAAAGGATAGTACAGGATAGTTTTGTTTTTTACATTTTCTTATTTTACCAAACGAGATTAACTATCACAATAACCACAAATAAATTAATAAATGGAATCATTATTAGGAATCATTTTTCACTCTATTGGGGGATTTTCTTCCGGGAGTTTTTACATGCCATTCAAAAAAGTTAAAAATTGGGCTTGGGAAAGCTATTGGCTCGTAGGAGGTTTTTTCTCCTGGCTTATCGTTCCGCCAATTGCAGCTTATTTAACGATTCCAAATTTTGTTGACATTATTGCTGCAGCTTCGCCAACAATCAAAGCCTTTACTTTCTCTATGGGACTAATTTGGGGTATCGGCGGATTAACATACGGTTTAGGCGTTCGCTACTTAGGAATGTCTCTAGGAAATTCTATAGTATTAGGTTTCTGTTCTGCTTTTGGAGCTTTAGTACCTTCCATATATTATAATTTTCACCCAACTGAAGGAAAAATTTCCTTTACGGATATGTTGCAAAGCACTGGCGGACAACTGGTTTTACTTGGTGTTGCGGTTTGCCTTATCGGAATTGCTATTTCCGGGAAAGCGGGAATCTTAAAAGAAAAAGATTTTGCCGTTGGACATGAAGATAAAGACAAAGATTTTAATCTGACTAAAGGACTTATTATCGCTGTAATATCTGGTATTTTAAGCTCTTTTTTCAATTACGGAATCGAAGCGGGAAAGCCAATGGCAGAAGCGGCTGTAGTTTCAGGCTGTAATCCTTTGTTTCAAAATAACGTTACTTATATCGTACTTCTTTGGGGCGGACTTACAACGAATTTTATCTGGTGTATGTACCTTAACTTCAAGAATAAAACCTTTGGAGATTATACCAATAAACAAACTCCAATTACAAAAAACATCCTTTTTTCTGCACTTGCCGGAACCATGTGGTTTTTGCAATTTTTCTTCTACGGAATGGGCGAAAGCAAATTAGGAAACGGAGCCAGCTCGTGGATTCTGCACATGGCAACAATTATCCTGACAGCCAATTTCTGGGGATTTTATCTGAAAGAATGGAAAGGGGTTTCCAAAAAAACATTCAATACTTTTTTATGGGGAATTGGATTGATCATGCTATCCATTGTTTTGGTCGGAATTGGAAATTCATTATAAAATAGATACAACCAAAAAACTATACCAATGTCGAATACAAATACCATTAATATGAATTTTAAGCACGTGAGCTACCTTTGGGATGAAGCCAGAGCAGCAGCCTTGGCAGGGGATGAAGTAGCGCTTTTCATTTATCGTTCTAATTTGCTTGGAGCCGATTTAAGATTGACCAATTACGGGGGAGGAAATACTTCTGTAAAAATTACCGACAAGGATCCCTTAACGGGAGAAAGCTCGGAGGTAATGTGGATCAAAGGATCAGGAGGTGATATCGGGACCTTGACAAAATCAGGTTGTGCGGCACTTTATTTGGAAAGGCTTCGTAATCTGGAAAACGTTTACAGAGGAATTGAATTCGAAGATGAGATGGTGGAACTTTTCAACCACTGTATTTTCGATCTGGCTTCAAAAGCGCCGTCAATCGATACACCACTACACGGATTTTTACCCTTCAAACATATTGACCACTTGCACCCTGACGCGGCTATTGCTATTGCAGCAGCCAAAGACGGAGCAAAAATCACCGAAGAATTATTCGACGGAGAAATCGGCTGGGTAGGCTGGCAACGTCCTGGTTTCGACCTTGGACTTCAGTTAAGATCTTGTTTGGAAGAAGCAGAGAAAAAAGGAAAGAAATTAAGAGGAATCATGTTAGGTTCTCACGGACTTTTCACTTGGGGAGACACATCGTATGAAAGTTACATCAACACCCTTGAAGTAATCGAGAAATGCGCCACTTATTTAGAAGATAATTACGGAAAAAAACGTCCTGTTTTTGGAGGACAAAAAATACAAAGCCTTGAGCTGGGCCAAAGAAGATTGAAAGCTGCAAAAGTGGCTCCGATTTTAAGAGGATTCTGTTCATCAGAGCGTCAAATGATCGGACATTACACAGATGATGCACGAGTTTTGGAATTCATCAATTCAAATGATCTTGAAAAATTAGCTCCGCTTGGAACTTCTTGTCCGGATCACTTTTTGAGAACCAAAATCAGTCCATTAGTATTGGAATTGGATCCAAACGAGGATTTATCAGATGTAAATGCTATCAAAGCAAAACTACAGCCTGCGTTTGAAGCATACCGTGCAATGTACAAGGATTATTACAATGCCTGCAAAAAAGATAATTCACCAGCGATGCGTGACCCAAACCCTGTGGTTATTTTATATCCGGGAGTTGGAATGTTCACTTTTGCCAAAGATAAAACAATGGCAAGACTGGCATCAGAATATTATGTGAATGCAGTAAACGTAATGAAGGGTGCAGAAGCAGTTTCAGAATATACGTCACTTCCACATCAGGAAGCTTTTGATATCGAATACTGGTTACTGGAAGAAGCAAAATTACAGCGTATGCCAAAACCAAAAGCATTGTCTGGAAGAGTAGCTTTAATCACAGGTTCTGCGGGAGGAATAGGAAAAGCAATTGCGAAGAAATTTGCTCAGGAAGGTGCGTGCGTGATCATCAATGATATCAACGAAGAAAGATTGGAAGAAGCAACAAAAGATTTTATAAAAACATTCGGAAAAGATGCTGTTTCAAGCACGTTATTAAATGTAACCAACGAACGCAGCACAGAAAAAGCATTAGACGAAGCTTGTCTGGCATTTGGAGGAGTGGATATCGTGGTAAACAATGCCGGAATCAGTATCTCAAAATCTATTGCTGAACATACTTTAGAAGAATGGGACAGATTATATGACATTTTGGTAAAAGGACAATTTATTGTATCGAAAGCCGGAATCGAAGTAATGCGCAAACAAGGTTTTGGTGGAGACATCGTAAACATTGTTTCTAAAAACGCTGTTGTTGCAGGTCCGAACAATCCTGGATATGGATCGGCTAAAGCAGCACAAGCGCATTTAACGCGTCTTATGGCAGCAGAACTCGGAGCAGATAAAATCCGCGTGAACACGGTAAATCCTGATGCTGTAATTTCAGATTCCAATATTTGGTCTGGAGGATGGGCAGAAGGACGTGCAAAAGCGTATGGTATTACGGTAGAAGAATTACCGGCATATTATGCCAAACGTACGTTACTCAACGAAATCATATTGCCTGATGATATTGCCAATGCGTGTTTTGCCTTTGTTGGCGGTTTACTGGATAAATCGACAGGAAATGCCTTAAACGTAGACGGCGGAGTATCAATGGGTTTCTATAGATAAAAATAGTTTTTTTTAAGTTTGTTTAAGCAAAAGTGGTTTTTTGTGATCTAACGTTCGATAACTTCGAACGTTAGTATTTAAAATGAAGAGCGTAATTTTTAAACAAACAAATTAGCTTCAAAATAGTATAGTAAAACAGGAATTCAATTTCTATATTTAGCAATTGTAATTCCATTAAAAAGAAAAAAATATGTTAATTGGATCAAACAAAATAGATTCTCATAATGATGAGTTATTAAAAAAGCATCAGAACAAATTTGCGTATACAACATCAGAAATTGGTGATGCAGAGGCAATTATTAAAAAATTAATCGAATTTCAAATCGCGATTCCATCTTGGGCATTGGGAACTGGCGGAACAAGATTTGGTCGTTTTGCAGGCGGCGGAGAACCACGTTCGATAGAAGAAAAAATCGAAGATGTAGGTTTACTTCACGCTTTAAACAAAGCTTCTGGAGCGATTTCTTTGCATATTCCGTGGGATATTCCAACGGATTATCAGGCAATCAAAAACTTAGCCGGACAACACGGTTTAAAATTCGATGCCATGAACTCGAATACGTTTCAGGATCAGGCAAATCAGGAACATACTTATAAATTTGGTTCGTTACAAAACGTAAATAAAGCGGTTCGTAAACAAGCAATCGCTCATAATATTGAAGTTATTAAACACGGAATCGAATTAGGATCTGAGTCGTTAACGGTTTGGTTAGCAGACGGATCTTCTTTTCCGGGACAATTGAACTTCCGTAAAGCATATCAAAATACCTTAGAAAGCTTAGAAGAAATCTACGACGCATTGCCTTCCAACTGGAAATTATTTTTAGAATACAAATGTGCAGAACCTAACTTTTATTCTACAACGGTGGCAGATTGGGGACAATCTTATTCTTATGTAAAAAAATTAGGAGATAAAGCACAAACTTTGGTCGATTTGGGACATCATTTACCGAATGCTAATATCGAGCAAATCGTTTCTTTATTATTAATGGAAAACAAATTAGGCGGTTTCCACTTTAATGATTCAAAATACGGAGACGATGATTTAACAGCCGGAGCTTTAAAACCTTATCAATTATTCTTGATTTTCAATGAATTAGTTGAAGGAATGGACGCCAGAGGAATGAACCACGCCAAAGATTTAGGCTGGATGATCGACGCTTCTCACAACATCAAAGATCCTTTAGAAGATTTATTGCAATCTGTAGAAGCGATTATGATTGCTTATGCCCAGGCACTTTTGGTAGACAGAAAAGCATTAGAAATTGCTCAGGATGAGAATGATGTGGTAAAAGCGCAGGAAATTCTGCAAAATGCTTTCCGTACAGATGTTCGCGCTTTGGTTGCAGAGGCTCGTTTACGTTCCGGAGCGGCATTAAATCCTGTAGAATTGTATCGCAGTCTTGCTGTTAGACAAAATCTAATTGGAGAAAGAGGATTAAAAACAATGGCAACCGGATTATAATTATAAGTTATGAATTATGAGTTATTCGTTAACAAGTATGAAAATCATAATTCTTTAACTCATAATTCATAATTCATAACTCAAAATTAAAGTAATGAATGTAGTTGCAATTTTTGATATTGGAAAAACCAACAAAAAAGTATTTTTATTTGATGAAAACTATAGAATTGTTTGGGAAAAATCAGTAAATCTGGACGAAACAGTTGATGAAGACGGCTTTCCGTGTGAAGATATTGAAGTCCTTAAAAACTGGATTCTCGATCGATTATCAGAAATAAAAGAACTTAAAAATTACGTTCTAAAAGCCATAAATTTCAGTACTTACGGGGCTAGTTTTGTTTATATAGATGATAAAGGCAATGTTTTAACACCTTTGTACAATTATCTAAAAGAATATCCAAAAAAGCTAAAAGAGAATTTTTATGCAAGATATAAAGGAGAAGAAGTTTTTGCAGTAAAAACAGCTTCTCCTGTTTTAGGAAGCCTGAATTCCGGAATGCAGATTTACAGATTGAAAGAAGAGAATTCGGAATTGTTTGAAAAAGTAGAATATTGTTTACATCTTCCGCAATATTTGAGCTTTCTTTTAACCGGCGAGGCTTATACCGATATTACGAGCATTGGATGCCATACAAATCTTTGGAATTTTAAAAAGATGAAGTATCACAAATGGCTTAAAAATGAAGGTATTAAAGAGAAACTTCCGCCAATTCATCCCGGAAACGATGTTATCAAAAAAGAAAATGATATCGCCGTCGGGATTGGTTTGCATGATAGTTCATCAGCCATTATTCCGTACACGATTAACTTTACAGAACCTTTTGTTTTATTATCAACAGGAACGTGGAGTATTTCGCTGAATCCTTTCAATAATAAGCCTTTAACGTTTGAAGAACTTCAAAAAGATTGTTTGTGTTACATGCAATACACCGAAAAAACGGTAAAAGCAGCACGATTATTTTCGGGGAACGAACATGAAATTCAGGCGAAAAGATTAGCAGAACATTTCAATGTACCTTTTGATTCTTTTAAAGATATCTATTTTGATAAAAAAATAGTTTCGAATTTAAGAGCCTTAAATTTCCAAATCGTTTATCCAAAGAAATATGATTTTGATATTCTAAAAGAATGTCCGTTTCAAAAAAGAGATTTAAATACGTTTAAAAGTTACGATATTGCCTATCATCAATTAATGCTGGATTTGGTCGAACAACAGGTTTTTTCGACTAATTTAGTCATTCATAACAGTCCGGTAAAAAAGATTTTTGTGGATGGAGGTTTCAGCAAAAATTCCATTTTCATGAATTTACTGGCAGAAGCTTTCGCGGATGTAGAGGTTTATGCAGCTTCGATGGCGCAGGCAAGTGCATTGGGCGCGGCGTTGGCAATCCATCAAAACTGGAATCCAAAGCCAATACAGAATGATTTAATTGACTTGAAGTTTTATAAGCACTAATGTTGAATTAAAATTGAGAGTTAAAAATTAAAAATTTGTTGGTTTGAGTTAAAATAATAGCCACAGATTAAAGGATTAAAAAGATTTTGTTCACGCAGATCTTGCAGATTTTAGCAGATTTAATTTTAGATAATAATCTGCATGAAAAAAATATTACACACATAGTCTATGTTTCTATGTGTTTAAAAAATTACCAAGAATATGAAAATCGGATTATTTATACCGTGTTACGTCGATCAGTTTTACCCAAAAGTAGCGATTGCAACCTATGAGCTTTTGCAGAAATTAGGCTGTGAAGTTCATTTTCCGATGGGGCAAACCTGTTGCGGACAGCCAATGGCGAACAGCGGATATCAATATTTAACCAAAGGCTGTGATGCCAATTTTATCGCCAATTTTGCCGGATTTGATTATATCGTTTGTCCGTCCGGAAGTTGTGTTTTGCATGTAAAAGAACATTTGCACGACGAAAAAAAAGAAGAATTAGCGGCTGCAATGCGTAAAAAAGTATTCGAATTAACGGAATTTATTACCGATATTTTGAAAGTAGATCACATCAACGGAAATTTCCCGTTTAGAGTTGGAATGCATGCCAGTTGTCACGGTCAGCGTGGTTTAAAGCTTTCGCAGATGACAGAATTAAACGCGCCATTTTTCTCAAAACCCGAGCAATTGTTAAGCAAAATCAACGGAATTGATTTGGTTACTTTATCCAGAAAAGATGAATGCTGTGGTTTTGGCGGAACATTTTGCGTAACCGAAGAAGCCGTTTCTGTAAAAATGGGACAAGACCGAATCAAAGATCATGAAAACCATCAGGTTGACTATATTACAGGTGGCGATATGTCGTGCTTAATGCATTTAGAAGGAATCCTTAAAAGACAAAAAAGCAGTATCAAAACCATTCATATTGCCGAAATATTAAATTCGTTCGAAAACTAAGTTATTTTAAAATTAAGCTTAATTTTCTTTTTACCATTAAGAGATTAAGTTCATAAAGTTTGGCTTAAATTACTTAATGTCTTAATGGTTAAATAAACAAGGAAAGTGATTTTTAAAATTAAAGCTTAATTTTCTTTTACCATTAAGATATTAAGTTCATAAAGCTAGGCTTAAATTACTTAATGTCTTAATGGTAAAAAAACAAAAGAAAAAGATGTCATCAAAAAAAATAATTGAACATAGTGAAGCCGCAACACGTTTTAACAAAGATGTAGAACGCGTAAACTGGCATGATGAAACACTTTGGTTTGTTCGTGAAAAACGTGACAGAGCCGCGCATAATATACCGGATTGGGAATTGCTTCGCGAAACGGCTTCACAAATAAAAAATAATGTACTTTCTAATATTTATGATTACTTAGTTGAATTTGAGGCGAATGCTCAAAAAAATGGAATCATTGTACATTGGGCGGCCGATGCCAAAGAACACAATGAAATTGTGCATTCGATCATGGCAAAACATGACGTAAAGCAAATGGTGAAATCAAAATCAATGCTTACGGAAGAGTGTCATTTGAATGATTATTTAGCTGAAAAAGGTATCGAAGTAATCGATTCTGATTTAGGAGAGTATATTGTTCAGCTTCGAAAAGAACCGCCAAGTCATATTGTTTTGCCGGCGATTCACCTTAAAAAAGAAGATGTAAGCGAAACTTTTCACGAACATTTAGGTACCGAAAAAGGAAATTTTGATCCTCAATATTTAACAGAATCGGCACGTTTAAGTTTAAGAAACACCTTCTTAACCAGAAAAGTAGCTTTAACCGGAGTGAATTTTGCCATTGCAGAAACGGGAGAATTTGTGGTTTGTACCAATGAAGGAAACGCCGATATGGGCGCACATTTAGCTGATGTTCATATTGCCTGTATGGGATTTGAAAAATTGATTCCACAGCGAAAACATTTAGGCGTTTTCCTGAGATTATTGGCAAGAAGCGCAACAGGACAGCCAATTACAACTTTTTCAAGTCATTTTAAAAAACCGAGAGACGGAAAAGAAATTCATATCGTAATTGTAGACAACGGAAGAAGTACACAATTAGGAAGGGAAGATTTTAAAAACTCCCTAAAATGTATCCGTTGTGGCGCATGTATGAACACTTGCCCGGTTTACAGAAGAAGTGGCGGACACAGTTATCATAATGCCGTTGCAGGACCAATTGGGGCTATTTTGGCACCCAATCTCGACATGAGCAAAAATGCCGATTTACCTTTTGCAAGTACACTTTGCGGTTCGTGTACCAATGTTTGTCCCGTAAAAATTGATATTCACGATCAGTTGTACAAATGGCGTCAGGTTTTGGTTAAAGAAGGCCATACGCCAGCAGCAAAAACTGTGGCAATGAAAACTATGGCAACTGTTCTGGCAAACCCAACGATTTTTAATATCGCAGGAAAATCAGGAAGATTTGTAATGAAAAATATCCCCGCTTTGGTCAATAACAAAATGAATAAATGGTACGACCAGCGCGAAATGCCGGACGTTCCTGAGGAATCTTTTAGAGAATGGTACAAGAAAAATTCGAGAGAAGCTAAAGCGAAAAAAGATGAGCAGTAAAGATCAAATTTTACAGAAAATAAAAAATAGCCAGCCCAAAATAGTTGCTGATTTGCCTGACTTAAATGTTTTAGGTTCAGACAAATTTGAGGTTTTGGATACTTATAAAACGGTTTTAAAAAATATTGGTGGTGATTTTATTGAAGTTGCTAATTATAAAGAAATAATTGATTTTCTAAAAAATAATTACGCACTCGAAAGACGCATTATTACTACAGTTCCGGAACTTTCTGAAGTGGCGGTTTTAGACTGGAAGAACGAAGATCCGCATTTGTTGCAAAACGTTGAATTAACGATTATTAAAGCACATTTTGGCGTTGCCGAAAACAGCGCACTTTGGGTAACCGACGATCTTCTGGGTCAGCGTGTGGCACCTTTTATCGCGCAATATCTGGCCATTATTGTAAACAAAAAAGATATTATTCCAACGATGCATCAGGCGTATGAAAGAATTGGAAACCAGGAATATGGTTTTGGAACTTTTATCGCCGGGCCTTCAAAAACAGCAGATATTGAGCAGTCATTAGTTTTAGGAGCGCATGGAGCGAGGGGATTAATTGTTTTTTTATTGGAGTAATATCAAAAGCTCCAGCGGAGCAAAATATTTATAGCAAAATAATTCAGCACCATTTCGAAAGCTCCATAGAAGCTATATATGTCGCTCCTATGGAGCTTTTTTAACTATCAGCTGAATGTTTCTATAAATATACCTTCACGCTGTGATTTATAAATATTTTATCATGATAATAATTGATGGTCGTAGTATA